>Ga0209208_10000012_pt1 | contig 210348 bp, 304 predicted proteins | sample S1TSphfallax_3_FD_187694 | JGI IMG/M metagenome (GOLD analysis project Ga0209208, IMG submission 187694) | Host-associated microbial communities from peat moss isolated from Minnesota, USA - S1T2_Fd - Sphagnum fallax MG (SPAdes) (version 2) | ecosystem: Host-associated > Plants > Peat moss >... | reverse complement strand
CCAGCTGGTGATAATAGCTCTATCGATACAGCTGGTGTAGCTTTTTCTCAATTACAGGTCTTAATGAGTAGAAGTTTTAACAGCGGCTCTACCTTTTCTACTACTATAGTTTCAACTTACAGTTTAGTTAACGCAGGGAATGCTGCCGGAGGCGTTTTAGATCCAAACGGCAATGTCCATTTTGTTCCAAGTGGTGCATCCGTGGGTCAAAAGGTATCATCAGCTGGAGTGGTTTCAACTTACAGTTTGATTTATACTAATAGTTCCGGGGCTTTTAACGGAGGCGTTTTAGATCCAAACGGCAATGTCCATTTTGTTCCGGAGTATGCGACGGTAGGTCAAAAGGTATCCGCTAGCGGGGTAGTTTCAACTTATTCGCTAGCTTATACAACCATTCAAGCATACTACGGAGGATGTTTAGATCCAAATGGTAATATTCATTTTGTTCCCGCGCAGGCGGCGGTAGGTCAAAAGGTATCATCAGCTGGAGTGGTTTCAACTTACAGTTTGATTTATACTAATGGCGGTGTAAGTGCTTATGCAGGGGGCGCATTAGCATCAAACGGAGACATCCATTTTATTCCATCTCTTGCATCCGTGGGTCAAAAGGTATCATCAGCTGGAGTGGTTTCAACTTACAGTTTGATTTATACTAATAGTTCCGGTGGCTACTACGGAGGCGTTTTAGATCCAAATGGTAATATTCATTTTGTTCCTAACTTCGCTTCAGTGGGGCAGATGGTATCATCAGCTGGAGTGGTTTCAACTTACAGTTTGATTTATACTAATTCAGGAGCTGGAGCGGGAGCGTATCGCGGAGGGGTATTAGCATCAAACGGAGACATCCATTTTATTCCTGCGCGTGCATCCGTAGGTCAAAAGGTATCATCAGCTGGAGTGGTTTCAACTTATTCGCTAGCTTATACAACCTCGTCCCTTGGTGGAGCATATTTCGGAGGAATATTAACTCCAAATGGAAATATTATAATGGTACCTTTTGCGGCGACAGTAGGGCAAAACCTATTCCCCGCTGCCGCAGAGTCATTCGGTGTTGGGGTGTGTTGTTCCCCATTTTTTAACAAACTTTAAGAGAAAGCTATGTATAGTAAAGAAAAGATAATGCAAGTACTTCATGAAATTAAAGAAGAATCATCGCTAATTAAGCCGTATGTGACAGTTTGTCAGCCTCGTAGAGATTTAGAAGAACTTCCTGCGCAGCACTTTGATGGACACGAAAATCTTTCTATAGATATGCTTGGGTACTCCCATGGTTTTTGTAACATAGGAGGACAACCTGTAGACGTAGCGCGTAACTACCTTATTGATCAAGCTATAGAGAGCGGATGTAAATATATGCTCTTCGCAGGGGAAGATACTGTTCTTCCCGTTGATGGATTTTTAAAGTTACATGAGACCGCTGAAAAAAATCCAGATGCTATGGTAGTAGGCGTCTATTATATTAAGCTATCAAGTCCTATGGTTATGATTAGAAAGGAAGATCATATCGTTCCGGCTAATGTTGATCCAGGACAAGTATACGAAGCGTGGCAAACAGGTCTCGACGCTGCTTTAATTCCTACTTCGATCTTAAAAAAGATGAAAGAGGAATCAGAACTTCCCTATTGTTGTATTGCAAGAGGTATTGAAGGATTGCCCTTTATAGGGGAAGATAATTTTTTTGTTTACCGACTGAGAAAACTGGGGTATCGGCTACTAGTTAATACTGATGTGCAGTGTCTACATATGGATTTAGCCACTGGTTACTATACCGCTCATCCAGATGTTGACTTAAAAAATTATAGAACTTTGATCCCTATTACGCGCCCTTTAAAGATGGAAGATAAAGAATTCATCGACAAGAGATATTGTCGGCCACTCGGGACAGCACTAGCTGCTTCATAATTTATGTTTTCCTACTTAAGAAAGACTATTCAATCGTTTTTAGATAATACGACGAAAGAACTTAAAAGTCATCGTACGCTTCTTTGCTGGCTGTACGCAATCGCGTATTTGATATTAATTCACTATTGTATCATCCATAATCCCTCTACAATGAATACAGCCATCATGACAACAGGAGGGATATGTGGCACCATATTCTCTGCGTGGGTAATTGGATCTGCGCATGTGAGTGCTACAAGAATTAGATATCCGGTTGATCCTTCTACCCCCGTAGATGATCCTGTGGATATGACAGATCCTGGATTTTAATATAGATTTGATGAGGTCGTGGGCTTTAACTTAACCGCGGAGTATTTTAATGTCAAAAGATCCTAATCACGAATGGCAGCTACAAATCACTGCTTTAGTCGCTGAAATAAAAACTAATCAAGAAAACTTGCACAATACACTTGCAGCATATATAGAATCTTCAAATAAGCAACAAGAAAAGATTTCGCATATAGTTCTTGGAAATGGAAAGCCGGGACTTTCTGAAGAAGTAAGGGGATTGAAAGGTAGATGGGCTGCTGTCTATGGTATTTGTCTCTTAGTTCTTTCTGCAGCAATCAATTATATGGTTACCGCAGGACTTTATAAAATAGCACCTTCTAGAGCTGCTGTAGAAGCTACAGCGACTGCGGCCCCTCCCGAGGCTGCTTCGTTCACCGATAGTGCCTCCGCTGTGAAATAAAAATGATTTGTGTGCTATGTGATAAACCTTTTTACGATAAGGAAAAACGTAAAATCAAGGTTCGAGGAGAAAATCTTTACGTGCATAGCAACTGTCTTCGTCGGGCTACAAAACTTCTGTTAGTCGCTAAAAAATTGATCGAGCCGGACGATTTTAGTTGGCGAATACTTTAAAATAAACTATGACTAATTTACCAGGCCTTATCCAGTTATCTGATTTATCTAACCTAGGTGCATCTCCTACTCAAGCAGGGCTAGTACAGTTGACACATGACTTGGGTGGAACTTCTACTGCTCCGGTGGTAACGGGTATACAGGATGTTGCGATATCTACTACAGCTCCCTCTATAGGCCAGACACTTGTCGCCACTTCTTCCACAGCAGCTTCTTGGCAAACCCCTCCTTCTGGCGGAATAACCGCATTGACTGGTGGGGTAACTGCGGCAGGCAGCGGCTCTGTTGTGGCAACGGTGGTTACAAATGCTAATCTTACAGGACCAATCACTTCTACAGGTAACGTAACGGCGGTAGCATCGCAGACAGGAACCGGTAACACGTTTGTAATGGCTACTTCTCCGACGCTGATAACTCCTAATATAGGCACCCCTTCTGCGGGAGTCGTTACTAATTTAACGGGAACTGGTGCGTTTAATACCACTGGAACAGCAGGTACTGTTACTGTAGCTGCCCAGCCTAATATTACATCGCTAGGCACCATGGCTGCTTCCCTTAATATGGGGAACAACCTAATTCTAAATCTATTAGATCCTACAGCCCCCCAGGATGCTGCAACCAAGAATTACGTAGACAGTGTCGCGCAGGGGCTAGATGTTAAAGCCTCTGTACAGGTTATCGCATCATCTAATATAACTCTCTCTGGCACTCAGACAATAGATGGTGTTGCTGTTAGCGTAGGTAATCGCGTGCTGGCCGTAGGACAGACTAGCGCTGTTAATAATGGTATCTATGTTGTCGCTAGTGGCGCCTGGGCGCGCTCTTCAGATTTGCCTACAGGATATAACGCTTCGGGAGTCTTTGCGCTTGTGGAGGAAGGTACTTCCTACGCCGGGTCTGGATGGGTGTGTAATAATGCTTCAGGATCAGCAGTAGTAGGTACTAACCCATTGACATTTGTTAGATTCTCCGCTGCAGGTAACGCAACTCCTGGGGGATCTAGTTCGCAGATTCAGTTTAATAGCTCCGGCGCTTTTGCGGGAGACTCGTACTTTACATTCACAGATATTTCTGCAGCTCCGACGCTAGTTCTTGGGGATAGTAGCAACGTGAGCAGCCCCTTACTCCAAGTAGGCTCTCTTTCTTTAGACCACAGCCTATTACGTCCAGGAATTATAGTAGCTTCCGGGGTATCAGATCAAGCGCGGATTAACGTGACTAGTCAGCCTTCCACTAGTGGGCAGCAAGCCGTTTCTGCTATTTACATAAGCTCTAACACAACAGCATCAGCTACCCCTACACTATCAACTACAACTATTTCATTAGCTTCTACAGCTGTCTCGGCTTCTAATTCACTTTCAATAAATAGCTTTTCGACTTCTAATAGCTCCCAAGCTTCTATCAATCTTGATGCAGCCGAAGGAGTGAATACAGGAAATACTTCAGGTTTAGAAGTACATGTTCTCGGCAACAATTTTGCGGTTGCTACATCAACTACTACCCCTGTTGCGTATGACTTTTTTGTTTCCAGCTCAACTGGAAATGTAGGTATTGGTCGTTCCGGATCCTGGAGTGATTCAACATTGCCCACCGCTACTCTAGATGTAGTGGGTAGTGGCTATATTAGCGGGAGCGTATCGGTCTGTCAAGCTTCTGGAGGAACACTCACTGTTGGAAATGCTACCTATTCATCAGGATTATCGATAAATAACGTAGCTTTTACGATCAACACACCTACTGTAGGATATGCTCTTGTTGCTACTTCTTCTACAGCGGCTTCTTGGCAAAATCCAAGAACAGTAAATGTCACTACGCGAACTGCTAACTATACCGCTGCTGCTACTGATGATGTCATTCTTGCGAACGCGACAAGTGGAAATATAGTTGTGACTCTCGCTGCAGCGTCTGGGCTAACTGGCCATGTATACCGCATTAAAAAGATAGATTCTTCAACTAACACGGTAACTATTACTCCTAACGGCAGCAACAAAATTGATAATGCATCTACAGTAGTTATGTCTGTGCAGTATCAGAGCTACGAGATAGTCTCTGACGGCTCAAACTGGTGGGTTGTCTAAATAACAATTAAATAAAATGAGTAATACAGAAGTTGCGCAGATAATCGGAAATGTAGTTATTTCTGGTACCCCTACAAGCGGTCAAACGCTTGTAGCTACTTCTTCTACTACAGCAGACTGGCAAACTCCTGCTGTGGAGGGCATAACTCAATTAACTGGAGACGTTGCTGCTGCAGGCAGCGGATCCGTAACAGCCACTGTAGAGAGTGTTGGTGGATCGTCTGCTGCATCTATCAATTCTACTGTTACTGAGGTAGCATCTGCTACGAGCTCTAATACACCTAATACCCTTGTAGAGCGGGATGGCAGCGGGAATTTTTCAGCAGGGACTATCACTGCTAGCCTAGCAGGTACTGTTACTGTAGCTGCCCAGCCTAATATTACATCGCTAGGCACCATGGCTGCTTCCCTTAATATGGGAAGTCACTCCATTATCAACGTAACGGATCCAACTACTCCTCAGGGGGCAGCAACTAAGAATTACGTAGATAATTCTATTAACGGGCTCACCTGGAAAACAGCAGCGGCTCTAGCTACTACAGCAGCACTCCCTTCTTACTCCTATAACAATGGAACTAGTGGTGTTGGCGCGACGTTAACAGGAGCAGCCGTCGGGTTGTTAAGCATTGATGGGGTTGCTGTTACTGCCGGTAGTAGAATTCTGGTTAAGAATGAAACAGCGAGTAACCAACCATATAACGGAATTTATGTTGTTACCGCTGCAGGATCTGGCAGTTCTACTTATGTTCTAACCCGATCTACCGATTTTAATCAGACCACTAACATATCCTCAGGGGATGCGCTATTCGTTGCGGGTGGATCTACTCAGTCAGATACTGCTTGGGTACAAACAACCTCTAGCGTAGTAACTGTTGGTACTACTAATATAGTCTTTGCACAAACAGCGGGACCTGGAGCGTATACTGCGGGAGCAGGACTTGTTTTAACAGGCAATCAATTTAGTCTTAATCCCGTCATTAGTGGCAGCTCTGTTACGATTACGAATCCTTCTGCAGTCACTAATCCAAGTGGGTGGATCATATCAGAGGGGCAACCAGGAAATTATGATGGATATTTATTAATTGGCCCTACATCGAGTCCAGATACTATACTAGTTACATCCAGTGGAATTCTTCTATCGATAGCGGGTGTTGAAGTAGCTAATGGGGCATCCTACGGTTCAGAAACTGATGGGTATGACTATTACGAGCCGAATGACGGATCCAATAACGGCACACTTTCGGCGGTAAATAGCTTGCAGTTTAATACTAGCTATACTACCCAGATGGTACTTAATAATAGTGGCTACCTAGGTATTGGAAATGTATCTCCTTCAAAGTTATTATCTGTGGGGTCTTCATCTCAATTTACGGTCGATGGTTCCGGTAATGTGGTGGCCTCGTCTTTTACTGGATCTCTCACTGGCTCTTCTACAGCTGTAGGGGGTGTTACTGTTACAGGATCACCTAGCAGCGGCCAAGTATTAACGGCTACTTCCTCTACAGCAGCTACATGGCAAGCAGTAGGATCAAGTTCAGCGAATATTACTGGGGGAGCTGCTGGTGAAATCCCCTATCAGACGGCTCCGAGTACTACAGGATTTACAGCAGCCGGCTCTTCAAACCAGGTTTTACTTTCAGGAGGGACTAGCTCTCCTACTTGGGCAAATCAATCTTCTTTAACTGTTGGGGCAGCAAATGGGTTAACTAGCGCTACGACAACTGTTAATGTGTCTTCTGCTACCGCTCCTACTACTGGTCAGGTGCTGACGGCTACTTCCTCGTCTGCAGCTTCTTGGCAGACTCCTGCATCTACCTTACCCCCTTCGGGATCTGCTGGAGGCGATTTAGGATCCTCTTATCCCAATCCGACAGTTGTATCTATCGCGCATGTTACTACAGGTACACTAGCTATTGCAAATGGAGGAACGAACTCCTCTACTGCTCTGTCAGGGAATACCATAATGATTTCCAACGGATCAGCAGTGGTGCAGGGCGCAGCAGGCACTACAACAACAGTATTGCACGGAAATGCTTCAGGATCTCCCTCATATGGTCCCGTGTCTCTGACTACAGATGTTTCTGGAACACTTCCTGCAACCAACGGCGGTACAGGATCTTCTTCTACATCTCAGAGTTTTGCATTTATTGGTCCTACTAGTGGTTCAGGAGCCCCTTCATTTAGAGCCTTAGTCGCAACTGATATTCCAACCCTTAACCAAAATACAACAGGATACGCATCTGATTTAGGGGGAGGTACCGCAAACGAAATTCCTTACCAAACAGCTGCTAATACAACTAGCTTTATATCTGCACCTGGAGCTAATGTAGTTCTGGCAGGTAACAGTGGAGCTCCTAGCTGGACTAATACTCCTACATTTGCCGTCACTAATTTAACAGGAACCGGCTCTTTTAGTATCACAGGAAACGCAAGTACTGCTACTAATTTGGCATCAGGGACAGCTGGAGAAATTCCTTATCAAACTGGAAGTAACACCACTGGTTTTTCTTCTGCGGGAACTGCGGGGTACGCTTTAACTTCCGGAGGAACTGGCGCGCCTGCGTGGGTTCCTTCTTCCGCTTTAAGCAATATAGCTACCGTTATGATGGCCGGCGCGCTTTAATCTAACAGAGAGGAGATTTTATGGCAGTAACTGCAACACCAATTTATCCCCAGACTATAGTAACAGGTGTTGGGGTTATTAATAATGCGTCAGGTACTACTGCTCAAACAATAGTAACCCCTGGCACCAATGGGTCAAAGATAGAAGCTATCTTCGTGACTAACACAGATACAGCCACCTATACCGTGACGCTCAATGTAGTGGTTTCTTCTACTACATATGTGCTCGGAACGTTTAGTGTTCCAGCCTCTACGGGCAGTAGCACCTCTGCCCCTACTCTCAACGCCCTCTTACTAATTAATCCAACCTTAGGGATTTTACCTAGAGATGCGAATGGCAATACTTTTCTATATCTAGCGTCTGGAGCAACGATTACAGCGGCTGTTTCCTCTACCGTATCTTCCGGTAAACAACTATCTTTTGTTACAATGCAGGAGAACTTCTAAGGTAATTTCATGGCTGGCGAAATATCCCCTAGACTAGAAGGAAAGTTAAGTGCTAATAGCGTAGCCAGCAGTTTGGCTAGCGCTACTAGCATTGTTAATATTTCTGCATCGTCTGCTCCTTCTACCGGGCAAGTATTGACAGCTACAGGCGCAACGACAGCTACTTGGCAAGCAATAGGGGCTGCTTTGGGCATAGCGGGAGGGGCTGCAGGAGAAATTCCTTGGCAGTCTGCTGCTAACACAACTTCTTTTACCACAGCGGGAACAAGCGGTCAAGTACTTTTGTCGGGCGGAACAGGGTCGCCTACCTGGCTAAACCAATCGGGGCTAACTGTAGGTACCTCTACTAATCTCGCTTCCGGCGCAGCAGATCAAATTCCTTACCAAACAGCTGCTAATACAACTAGCTTTATATCTGCACCTGGAGCTAATGTAGTTCTTTATGGCAATAGCGGAGCGCCTGTTTGGACAAACACGCCTACATTTGCCGTCACTAATTTAACAGGAACGGGTGCCTTTAATACTACAGGAAATGCATCCACTGCCACAACAGCAACTAACATAGCGGGAGGGGCTGCAGGAGAAATTCCTTGGCAGTCTGCTGCTAGTACTTCTGGGTTTACTTCAGCCGGCAGCAGCAATCAGCTATTGCAAAGTAATGGGACTCTGGCGCCTACGTGGACGTCTGCACCGACGGTGTCTGCTGCTAATATGACATCATTTCCAACTCTAAATCAGAGTACGACTGGAAATGCTGCAACTGCTACAGCTGCTAGCGGTTTAGCGTCTGCTACTACAACCGTAGTGGTTTCTAGCGCCACTGCCCCTTCTTCTGGACAAGTATTAACTGCTACCTCTTCTACGGCAGCTAATTGGCAATCTCCAGGAGCAGCAGCTAATTTGTCAGGAGGCGCCGCCGGGGAAGTCGTATGGCAATCTGCCGTAGGTGCGACTAGCTTTACTGCAGCTGGCACCAGCGGGCAAGTGCTGACTTCAGCAGGAACATCGGCGCCTACTTGGACATCTCAGTCTTCTCTTTCTGTAGGATCGTCGTCCACATCTGCCAATATAACAGGCGGTGCAGCTGGTGAAGTTCTGTATCAGACTGGTTCAGGTGCAACATCGTTCACATCTGCTGGATCGTCAGGTCAAGTACTTCTATCAGGAGGGACTAGCTCTCCTACTTGGTCCTCCCAATCCGCACTATCAGTTGGATCTGCTACTAACTTAGCGGGCGGTTCAGCCGGAGAGATTCTTTACCAAACAGGAAGCGGAACAAGCGGGTTCACCACTGTTGGTACAACTGGTCAGCTTTTGACCTCTGCGGGAACTTCAACACCTACATGGACTTCTCCATCCTCCTTGGCCGTAGGATCAGCTACTTCTGCTACAACCGCAACCAATCTAAGTGGGGCAGTTGTTGATTCTATTCCTTATCAATCAGCATCTTCAACTACTTCTTATATTGCAGCGCCTGGAGCTAATGTAGTTCTTTATGGCAATAGCGGAGCACCCTCTTGGACTAATACACCGACCTTCGCTGTTACTAATTTAACGGGTACAGGCAGCTTTAATATTACAGGCAATGCCACAACCGCTACTACCTCTACTAACTTGGCTGCTGGAGCAGCTGGCGAAATTCCTTGGCAGTCTGCCGCTAACACAACGGGATTTACTGCAGCGGGTACCAGTGGACAAGTTTTGCTTTCTGGGGGCACATCTGTTCCTACTTGGGCAAATCAATCTTCTTTGACTGTCGGAACTGCAGCAACTGCTAATGCACTAGCCTCTGCTACGACAACTGTTAATGTGTCTTCTGCTACTGCTCCTAGCAGCGGCCAAGTATTAACGGCTACTTCCTCTACGGCAGCTACTTGGCAGACTCCTTCAAGTGGGTTTACTAACCCAATGACCACATTGGGAGATATTATTTATGAAAATGCTTCGCCTGCAGCTACTCGCCTAGCGGGAAATACCTCTACTACTAAAAACTTTTTAACCCAAACGGGTACAGGATCCGCTTCTGCAGCGCCTGTGTGGGGAACTTTAACTTCAGGAGATATTCCTAATAACGCAGCAAACACGACTGGAAATGCTGCAACTGCTACAGCTGCTAGCGGTTTAGCGTCTGCTACTACAACCGTAGTGGTTTCGGGGGCTACGGCTCCAATCAGTGGACAAGTATTAACGGCTACTTCTTCTACAGCAGCTTCTTGGCAACCTTCCTCTAGCGCTACATATAGCCGTTCATCCGCAACAGGAACGGGAAGTACCACTGTGTTTACTACCCCTTCTTACGTGACAGGAAATAGCTCTTTGTTGGTGTATAATGACGGTGTACTCATGACTGTCTCAGTAGATTACACTGAGACGTCTACTACATCCGTTACCTTTAATACTGCTCCCGTATCTGGGGCAACTCTATCTTTCTTTGTTGCCAGTTCTGCTTCTAGTGGCATTGCTACAACAGCATCTAATTTAACGGGAGGGGCTGCAGGAGAAATTCCTTACCAAACTGGTGCAAGTTCTACTAGCTTTACTGCAGCTGGCACCAGTGGGCAAGTGCTGACTTCTAACGGGTCTAGTGCTCCTACGTGGCAAACTGCCCCTTATATTCAGTATGCATTAATATTCGGCTAATACAATGAAACAAGCAATAACCCCCGCATACACTTTTACTCCTTCGACAAACACAATCAATCTCTATGGAATTCCTAGCGGGATCCCAGGGGATACAACTGCATTTAATGTTTCACAGCTCTATGCTATTATTGATGTAACAGCTAACCAAATTTTGTATGCAGTTGGAACATCTTATGGATTAGTTTCTACGACGGGTACTTCTGTTGTTGTACAATATAACTGCAGTGCGCTTAATTCTACTGATACTTTGATGATCTTATATGAAGCGGATGTTGCGTTAGAATCTGATGGAACTATTTTACCAGGTACCCCAGGGGCTACTTCGACGCTTGTTGGGGGCTACTTTAACAGTTTCCCTATTCAGATGTCAAATGGGCAACAAGCGTCTTTGCAGCTAGACACCCGGGGAAATCTTAAAACTGCTATTAATCCTGGAAGTTTAGTTCCGTTATTAGATCTATTAAAGCAGATGTTGATAGAACTCAAGATAAACAATTTCATAGAGGCTTACGGAAACGGCGTTAGAGAAGATCTCGATGCAATGAGAAGAGAATTTGAGACAAGTTACCCAGAAGATAGTATAACTTCGGGGAATTAATAATTAGAGGAAATTAACACATGCTAAACCAAATACAGGTAGGACCTGTTCCTAGTCAGAGTTTACCAGACGGGCAGATTTATACTGCTCTATCTGGTAAAGCAGGAGAGACTATCGTAGCAGACCTTCACGGAAAATTCTATACCCAGACTTATCGCGGTAATACCTTTATCGGCTCTACAGCAGCTGCAGGAGTAGCGCTTCCAGTCTATTCGGGTACAGCTATGACTTTTGGATTGTGGAATCCATCAGGTAACACGAAGAACGCGTCTATTCTCTATGCTAACTTAGGAGTTGCGACAGTAGGAACTCCTGTCGTAGCAACTATTGGATTGGCGTATACTGGCTCAGCAGGATCAGCAATAGGAACAGCTGCCCCTATCTCGGCCTTTACTGCAGGTACTCCAGTATCTGCTCTCCTAGGCGGAGGAACTGTTTCCACAATGAAGTTTACTCCTTCCGCGGCTACTCTCACGACTGCCCCAACCTGGCTAATGAATCTCGGACTTTCTCAAGAATCTGCAACCGCTGGAACCGGGATATTTAGTGCTAACTATGCATTTGATGGAACGCTTGTTCTTACTCCGGGTAATGCGATATGGTTTGTAGGAACTGCTGCTCCGGGTCAGACGTTTAACGTTACTATGGTTTGGGAAGAGATCCCAGTCTAACTATGACAAGTATTCATCCGATTCTGCTAACGCAGACAGGAACTGCTCCTACTACTGGTCAGGTGCTGACGGCTACTTCCTCGTCTGCAGCTTCTTGGCAGACTCCGACTAATCCAACACGGACAGTATTAACGTCAGGTACATCTGCTACGTATACTACTCCCGCGGGGGCAGTTCAATTGCGCCTTAGAATGGTTGGCGGCGGGGGTGGCGGAGGTGGCCCCGATGTTAATAATGGCGCAAATGGAACTGCTACCTCTTTTAACTCCATAACTGCTAATTACGGATCAGGCGGAACATGTGGCAATAATTCTGGGTATATACCCGCCTCAGGGGGTGCTGGAGGGAGTAGTGGATCCGGCTCTGCTTCTTTTAGAATTTCGGGAGCATACGGGTCGTGGGGTATTCAATCAGGAAACTTTGATGTCGCTATGGGAGGTGCAGGAGGAAATTCTGCTTTCGGCGGCGCCGGAGCAGGTGTCGCATGCACAAATGCTAATATCGCAGGAATTCCTGCAGCTACTAACTCTGGTTCCGGGGGAGGAGGGGCAGCGTACGATCTCGATTATATCGGAGGAGGAGGAGGCGGATCTGGAGAATATGTTGAATTGATTATTAATTCTCCCTCATCTACTTACACTTACACTGTTGGCGCTGGAGGCTCAGGTGGAGTCTCTGTAAACGTTTCAGGGTTTAATGGTGGAAATGGAGCCGCAGGTATTATAATCGTTGATGAATTCTATGCGTAACCGAGGCATTTATGTACCCTAATCATGACTTTTGTCATCATCCTTATCAATGCTATCTCAACGATGATCCATTGAAGCGTAAGTGGACAGAAAGAGAAAGAATTATTGTGCGAGACGCGATGACTCTCATGCCTGAACGATTTCGCGCTACCGCGAACGATGAAAGGATGTTGATGTTTCTTGAGACGGTTGTTGCGGATATTAACGCAATCCCTCCTACGGAAGATCTTACTCTCCATTCATTACCGGAGGCAATTGTTCCTATCGTTCGATTTGGCGGAAGTTTGTATGCACAAATCTTTATGCAAATGGGAGCGACAATTGATGACTTTACTTGGAGTGACCAGGGTATAACTGTCGCGATTGATCAAACTTCTAAAATTAATACCGCCTTAATTAATACTACAAAAGCCTACGAGCGTATGATCGTGAATTACAAAAAAACAAGAGTTATTGCTCAGGGTGGTCGTGGATTGGGTACTCCTAGGTACCAATCTCAATTAGGCCAATTCCTAAAAATTGCGTTGGGGTCCAGCTTCTTGTTTAACTCATTTTAACTCATTTATTCTGGAAATTCTTAATTATATTTGAGATTTGAATATTGCTAAAGCGGCCAAAGCGAGGCGGAGTCTTTAGCATTGGCAGCTTCACGCGGTATCAAAGATGTAGTTCGATGTGCTTTCTTTATAATCATCTCTTGTCCAAAGCATTCTATTCATTTTATTGCGTGTTTAATCCTCATCATCTTCATAAATAATCTTAATTTGTCGTAGGCGAAAAATTAAAGGGATTTAGTATAGGGCACTTATAATATCGAGTAGGAGACTATGGAAAAACTTAATAAGCTGAGCGCTAAAGAAGAGTCGGGAGATCAGAAACTTAGTGGCCTATTTCGCGTCACTATGGACGTACATATTGCCGCCGACAAAGCGTGTACCGTAGAAACTCTTAAAGAGAAGGCGAGAGCTATGGGCGGTGTTGAAGATATCTCCATTGAACGTTATGCGACAGAATCTCCATTTAATATAGGGGATACTATCGAGTTATCAGCGGAATTTACTTGCGATAAATCTGTTTACCAGGATAGTCAGGGAAACTTATTTATTTCAGATCGGCCCGTGTTTGGCAGTGTTGAGAAGATTGGAGAATTCCGGGTTAGTTTGCCTGCAGGTACATTAGCAGAGGTTAACTCTAAATCTAATAGCGGCGCTACTGAAGTCTTGTTCGCGGGAGATTCTATATATTTGGATGATATCAGTAGAGTGGCATATCTTGGTATCTTAGAACTTCCTTCGGGAATGTTAAGTAAGGCAATCTAACATGCCAAGCGTTGTTTCTAATGTCTCTGTTGAAAATCTACTAGCGGGAAGACGCTTCCTGATTGAATGGGATCTTAATTCTCCTGAGGAAGTAGTTACTGTTTATGAGATTTGGAGATCGACACAGGAGTACCAGGGATTTGAAAAAGTAGGACAGGTTGCTTCTCCTACTTACCAATTTATTGATAAAGTTCCTTATACTTTCGGAGTTATTTTCTTCTATAAAGTCCTAGCAGTTGATAATACTGGATATAAAAGCAACATCCAGCAATCAAACGCAGTATCTGATCAAACCTTCGATGACTTTGAAGAAAAACCATTTAGAGCGACGACCTTGCAGTACGATGCGCTTGTTGTTAGTGAGGTGCCGGGTGGATTAGTAAATGGCACTAATACCGTTTTCACAACCGCTAATTTATTTAGATTCGGGTCTCTGCAGGTTTTTATCGATGGTGTTAACAGGCTACCCACTACAGATTTTAATGAAAATCCCGATCAAATGTCTTTTACGTTCACAGCCCCTCCTGCGGCAAATAGTAACATAGTTATTAACTACCTTAAACTATAATGTCTCACTTAACTAAAGAAGAATTACAGAAGTTATACGATGAACTTGGAACCGTGCAGAAGGTTGCCGTAGCTCTTGGTATTGGAAGAAGAACAGCTCAACAGCTTCTAAAGAAGAAAAGTGTAGCTGTGCGGTCATTGGGAGTTCGTACGAACGCGAGTTTACTGCTTAAGAAAAATTTAGTAGATTGCTTGGTTAAGATCCGAGAGGTTCTCTAAAATGAGCTGCCTACAAATCTTGCCCTCAGTTGAAGATAGGGTTGACCCCCTCGTAACGAGGTTCCTTTGACATGAGAGAAAAGCTGCGCTGGATGCTAGCAGTCGGCGGCGAAAGAGTTCTTCTTTATAAACGCTTATATTCAGGCACGTTATCTCCCAATTATGATCCGATCAGACGAACTGTTAGAGAAGTACCGAACGATACTATTGGGTACGGCACTCCTTTCGTTGGTGGATATTACGGACCTTTTGATATTTTTGTAAGTTTAAAGAGTGGCACTGTTCCTCAGGTTATCACGCAGTATGATCAGGGCCTGCGCCGCACGTTTAACGCGGTAGGCAACTGGGCTCTTTGGGAGCCCCAGCTGAATAATAAAGATTTTATCGTTCGCCGGAATAACCAGAGGTTATGGATTACAGAAGTAGATGTGTCCAAGTGGCGCCATCATATCCTTCATTTTACTTTTAATACTACTGAGATTGAACGAAATAATATTATTTATCAGATCCCGATTGCAGGATTAGCGGATAATCAGACTGGGCTTACTTGTCCAATTGTTCCGCCTATCCCATCAGATACAAATCCTCTAATATAAACACATGGCTGAATATTCTTGGCTTGGCCCAATTATTATCAAGCGTGTAAGGGATGCAATTGTTTTAAATATTCGCCGACAGTTTTCGTATGATCCACTGTACACTTACGTGCAAAATGCTGCATACCAATCAATTCCAGGAACAGTTAGTGTTGTTGCAAATACGCCTGTAGTCGAGGGAGTTGGAACTACTTTTACTAAGTCGCTTAATACCGGTGCTATGGTGCAAATTAGCGGAGACACTAACACCTATTACGTTCAATATATTGCTAGTGACACTCAGCTTAAATTGACGACGAATTATCTCGGCGCAACCAATGCGGCAGCGACTTTAAGTTTCAATACAGACGTATCTGTAAATTTTGATTGTACTGCAATTACAATTAATGATGCGACGCCCCAAGATTATTATTCTTTGCCTACGATTGACGTAATGACTGCCAGCGGTGAAGAGCATCGATTTATACAAGAAGATTTTTTTGAAGAGTTTACAGATAAAAATGGTAACCAGAGCGAGCGCAGGGGCGCTCCTATGGATATCAATGTAACGATAGAGGCGACTGCGCTGGATGTGATAACGCGCGATCAGCTAGTAGATCGTCTGTACGAAAAGTTCAAGATCATAACGGATGACTTAGCTAATAACGGTATAGGTATCCTTCGTACTTCGATCCTTGCTGATAGACGTAAATTTGAAAATGACCGTTGGTACTACACTTCGGGAGTTATGATGCACCTGTATGCAGAGTGGCTTGATGAAGATATTACTCCTCTGAATTCTTCATTGACAGGTGTTTCAGGCAGAATTACTACCCCGGGCGGAATTAACCAATCGTTCAATTTATAAGAATAAATTTTAGGAGAGAAACAACATGGCAGATAATTCACCGTCCTTAGCAGCTGAGGGGGCACTTTCTGGCACAGTCGTTGAATTTGTGCCTTCTACAAATATTCCCTCTATTCCTGGAGGAATCCGCGTTGTTGGCCTTATAGGTACTGGTTTGACTTATAAGACTGTTTCGACGACCCTGACGCGTGGGTCTACTGTTAATGGTCTTGATACTCTCTCGCCCTCTGCGCTGTCACTGCCTAGCACTATTACCGATCAAAATAATGTTAGCTATACTCTAAATGAAGACTACATTCTTTCTCTGCCTACTAGCGTATCTGGGGCAACTACTAATGCGCCATCTTCCTCTCAGACTCTTTCCCTTAATATTAATAACGATGGAGTACAGACAATCACGTTGGGAACAGATGCTTCTGGAGCAGCTGTCGCAGCAGACATTCAAGCTAAGGTGCGCGCCCTGACTGCTAATACCTCTACTAACCAGTCTGCCTATCTTAACTTTACTGCTACTTTTAGCGGTACAGGCTATAGCGGAACGTACACGTTAACCTCCGGAACAACACCTATTGGATCTGTCCAAGTAACAGGAGGAACTGCTGCTACTGAGCTTAAACTTGGTGTTGCTAATACCGGTACAGAAACTGTCGGAGGAAATGTTAGCTGGAGCCCCTCCGGCGCTGCTACTTTTACGGGTGGAGTAGATGTGGGCGCAACTGCGATGCCTACTGGTAATAACCTTAATGGACTGACTCTTCCTCTCTATGCCAACGGGCAATCGAATGCACAAACAGTAGTTTTTACCGGAACTAACGTAGAGCCTACCGAGTACACTGCTATCACAGGAACTGTTTCTGTCACAAACGGCTCTGCCGCAGTTACAGGTACGGGTACTTCATTTACAACTGCCTTAAGCGTAGGGCAGTTGATACAGTTTGGAGCCCAAGCAGGTGTTTCGTATGTTATCGCGTCGATAGCCAGTAATACTTCTCTGACCCTTGGGTCATTGTATGGGGTGTCTCCAGACTATTCAGGCACTACAAACGCATCTACAACATTGAGTGGGGGCGTAGGTATTGTGGAACAGATGAATGCTGTTCTTAATGTTGTGGGTAACCTTAAAGCGAGCGTTTTGGTTGAAGGATCCCAGAATTATATACAGGTAGCCACAGTTTCTACCAATAATGCCTCTCTTCAGCTTGGCTCAGGTACTGCGAATGCTGCGATTGGTTTTACTCCGGGCGTATTAATATATGGTCCATATGAGCCTTCCGCAGGTGTTCAGTATTCATTTAGCTATGGAACTCCGAAGGTAACCACTTCTACTTTGGATGATTATGGTCCACAGCTTTTTACGGATCTGACAAGTATCACGTCGATATATGGTCCTGTACCAACAGCCAATACTAACGGTACTTTAACGACAAACAGCGACGGGTCTACAAGCACTATTTCTCTTGGGTCGCAGATTGTGTTCACTAATAGCGCTAATACCGGGGGAATTGTTGTTGTTCAAGTAAGCCCCCATGACGGGGCTCCATTGGCGGGATTCCAAAACGCTCTTAATAAATTGGCAACTGTTAGCGGCGTTAATATTGTCGTGTGCTTAACGCCTGACCCAATGTTATACCCTTCTATTGTCTCTAACGTCGTTAACTGCAGTGCGCCCCTTGAGATGAATGAGCGTACAGCTATTATGGGATTAGATCCCACATCTGCAACTATGACTTCGGCGATCGCACAAGCGGCGTCCATTGATGCAAGTGGCGAAGGGAGGAGATTCCTTCTATTGTGGCCTCCTCAGTGTCAGATGACCCTGGGAGGAAATACCGCAAACTTAGATGGGTCTTATTTAGCGGCTGCAGTGGCAGGTGTGCGTATCAATGGTAATAATGACGTGGCAACCCCTCTTCTGCGACAACAGCTCACGCCGTTTACGAACGTCGGAACAGGGCCTATTACGCGCACTAATAAGTTGACTTTACGCAACGGCGGCGTAACGGTTATTGAGCTTCAGAACAATATTGTTCTCGTTACAGAAGATACAACGACTGATCGATCAACAATAGATAACCAGGAGTACACTGTCACGGAAATCGTAGACTTTACAGCATCTACGACTCGTACGCTACTCAACTCTATATTCATTGGTGTTAAGATTCTTTCGAACACCACGAGTATGATTACTGCTACTATTCAAGTTCTTTTGAATAACTTAGTCTCATTGAATATCATAACTGATTATCGGAATGTACAGGCGACTATTAACTCCTTGGATCCTAGGCAGATTGACATTTCATTTGAAATTGCTCCGGTCTATGGATTACGTTACATCTCAGTAGTCTTCTCTCTGGAGACCTAATAGATGGCTATACCGCAGCTGCCCGTAACGACGCAGCGACTCGCGACATCTGTTTCAATATATTTTTTACCAGAGAGCTCTATAAGTCTCAGTACGTCGTTCTCTAGCATCTTTTCACCATCGTCCACAGGGCTTGCCATTCAGAAACAAATGCAGTATATGGATGGTCTTGTTTCTTTTTATGAAGAGCAGAACAGAGCGCTCGACTGGAGATATGAAGTAGATTCTGATGGGCTTGGTGCACCGCTGGAGATTATGGCGTCTCCGGTAAGGCATTCTTTTAGGATACGCCGGGCAGTAACCTATGCTAACGATTTAATCAGTTTGCTAGGCTTTAATACCCTTGGGGTAAATTCAAGCCAGGGGATACCGAGTGATGGGACTGTTGACGGCGGATTATTGGGACAGGCCATATTAAACCCGTACATCTTTATTAAGAACGAGGTTGATCCTGCGGGTAATTCTCTTATCACATTTTACCGGAACTGTTTGCTTGGAAGTATAGCCAGAGATACTAACGTTGGTAGCGGGGCTCTCGGCGTCTATGAAGACGCTACTATCTACTATGCAGACAGACAGTTGTTTACGTCTTAATTGATTTTAAGGAGAACTAAAAATGGCAGTTCCACTTTTACCCCAGACTTCAGCGCGGCTATCTACATCCGTTACTATTCGACTCATTCCAATGGATACACTTAACGCGGCTGCTCTGTCTAACCCCGCATCAATTTTATCTGCGGTGCAGAGTGCGCCTATTGGTGCTGTGGAAAGTTTTTCCGAGACTAACTCACGCCCAGCGCAGATTCGTTTTCAAATGGACTCAGATAACCCGGGCGTCGTTCAAGAGGTTCTACCAAATCAGGTCGAAGCGCGCACTATTACGTTAGACCGTGTTGTTTTGTACTCTGGAGATGCTCTTGATGTATTCCAAATTGAAAATGGGGACATTGTATTCCAGTATGCGCCTTTTGCGATGATCAAGGTTGAAGTGGCGCCTGCGGGGTCTAATCTGCCCGAAGTTATTACTATTTACACTGGATGCTGGTTTACCACTAATCCAAAAGCTTATGCGGTCCGAGATAATTTAAAAATCGTTCAAACTGTCAATATCACTTACGCAAACAGAGAAGTCGTTCAAGCTTAAAAAGTTAGTCGTTCCGTAGAGGAAAAGAAATGACCCAAGCAACTGCTGAAGCTCCTGCCGTAAAGCCCATGACATTAGCTGAAATTTCACAACTTGGATATATTCAGAGAACCCGCGAAGTTTTCGCGGGGGCGACGCTTACTGTCCAAACATTGTCCTTATCCCGCCAACAAAAAATCCTATCAACTATTCCCACCGACACGACGGATCCTCTTGTGCGGTACACTCATCTACAGGTTGAGACCCTGGCAAATGCGACACTCGCAATTAACGATGAGAAGTACTCCGAGGCAGACGTAGATCGTTTACGGAAGTTTTACAGTGGTTTGCAGGGTAGAGTGCTGCAATCTTTTTACGATGTCTATCAGGAAATGATGGATGAACAGGAAAAGACTCTATCTAGTTTAAAAAAAACCTAGACCTTGAGGAGATACCGTTTCGTGCCGACTACGAAATCTGTAAGCTCTTAAACTGTACTCCGGACGATAAGAAGTTTTTAGACTTGACTGCTGCCCAGCGGCTATGGTTTTTAATTAACATACGAAGGGATAAGGAAGAATTTGCTGAGCAGGTCAAAAATATCTGCATGCATATACAGCCGCAGGCGTATTTCAGTAAGAAAACTCCTGACGCTGTTTCCACTACTTTTGCGCAGGATATCATAGATAAAATTGGTCCTCTTACACCTGAAGAGAAGGTTGCTTTGGGTATCGTTGATAATCCGCCGGAAGAAGAGGTAGATGTGGATATTATTAGTCGTGACTGATTTGAGAGGAACTAATGGCTGATAACTTAGGAGATGTCCCCTTGCCGGGGGACTCTTCTGCACCAAATCCGGGTGCATCTGCTGATGCGACTAATCTAAATGCCCAGGCGAATGCGCTTGAGCGCATAGCCGCTTTGTATCAGAGCATAATTGATAAAGAAGGCATAAGGGGTAAGCAGTTTACTGACTACTCCAAGATGGTTGCCTCCGTTATTGATAAGTATGATGAAATGTATGGAATCATGACGGGTCTCGAAGGCAAGGAGAGGCAGGCGGCTATTCGCATGGCGAAGGGCCTCGGGGATCAGAAAGACATGCTCCTGATGGCCGAAAAATATTTAAATGTTCAAGCAGGGATAACCCGAGAACAGCTAAAACAACAAGAAATTATTAAGAGTATTCAACGATCTGGTGAAATGATGGGTCTTAGCCAAGATAAAATTGAAATAGCAAAAGCTCATGCCATGAAGGATTTTAAAAATGCGCAGCTTGAAGGAAGCGCAGCCAGTTGGACAGATAAATTCAATAAATTTTTTGATCTTATAGACATTCGATTTCAGTCCCAAATGATCGGGGCTATGGGTCGTAGTGCGGGTTTTATGAATGGTGCAGGAGCCTCGGCTCCTACTTCTTTTTTTGCCCCTAACGGCCCGCAAAATTTATCTAATTCCATGTTTGGTTCAACCGGTAGCGCTACTGATCCTGTTGAGAGGATGGAGCTGCTAAATAAAGTCCTAGCTCAAGCTCCGCAGGCTGCGGGAGAATCTGCCGCGAGTATGCGGAAGATGTTTGGCATGATGGGTGAGTATGGTGCAAACGTTGATAAGATTACCGAGAGATTGATTCGTGGAGCGCGTGATCTTAAATTGAAGGCGGATGATCTTGCTGATGTAGAGGATGTGTCCGTAGGAATTTCTAAAAATTTAGGTCTTTCCGTTGAAGAAACGACGGATAGGCTGCTTGATATGTACCAAGCCCTTCGACAAAACGGTGGGACAATTAAAGACGCTGAAATAATAATGAGAGCGTTTAGTAAATCAGCGGGAGAAATGTCTAGTAAATTAGCTCCTACCGAGCTCGCTAATCTGGCTGGAAACTTTGCACAAGGTTTGGCGTCAATGTCTATGAGTAGAATGGCGGGAGTAATTCAGTATGCCACCGGCAAAACGATCGATCAGCAGACAATGAAAGATTTTGATCATCCAGAAAAAACTGCGGTTATGGTGTTTAATAAGATTTTGTCCCAGATTGGCGGCGGAACTGTTAAGCAGGGAATTGCTGCTGAGCAAGTCGCTACTCAAGTATTTGGAATGAATATTCACAGCGCACGCGATTTGCCTGCATTGGTAGAAGCGTTGAAGTCTGGTAAGCTGGAAAATATTAATGCTGCCATCGAAAAGCTTAAAGATCCGCAGGATAAAATTGCAGAAGGTCTGACAATTATAGCGGCGGGTGTTGAGCCTCTCAAGCGAATTGAAAATTATACTCATGACATTCTTAGCTACATATCTGGGTACGGCGCTATTTTAACAGGCCTTAGCGGCGCTATTGGTGGTCTTGCTATCGCAGGAAAAGTAGGCGGTATTGCTAACGTTGCAGGTAATTTGGCAGCACGCACGGCAGCAGCTACTGCGGCTACTGCTGCAGGAGAAGCAGAGGTAGCTGGAACAGCGGGTATTATGGGAGGTGCAGGCTTAGCAGGAGTTGCTTCTCCACTGCTAGTTTTGGGCGGCGCTGCAGTAGCCGGGTGGAATATAGGTAAGGCGATCGACCACGTTTCCGGCCTCGATAAATATAATAAATAATTATGGCTAATACTAAATATCCCCTGAAAATTAATGGTGTTAACTTTCAGGTTAACCCGACGAATTTAAGCATTACTAAGCCCATTGTTAAAGGGTCAGTTAGTACTCAGGCGGGTGTACGATTTCAAATATGGTACAACCAGCCAGAAATATTAACCATTAATGGCTTGTCAACGGGTACAACGGCACAAGCCGAACTAATGTTTTTAAAAAGAAATTACGAAGTAACTAATACGACAAATATTAGCACTTTATTCTATAAAACTAAGAACTATAGAGGATTTATAGATTCTATCGAAGTTGGTCATTCTATTGATAGGCACCAGCGGTGGCCTTACACTATTGTATTCCAATTTCTCCAGGGAGAGCAATTTAATATCCAAGATTTTTCGCTGGCTCCTTCATCCGGGGTACTGGGTACTGCACTCAATACTCTTACGCAGACAGTTAATGCTCCTATCGCTCGGGCCAATGTTGCGCTGGGATCTGTCTTGGGGAAGTTTGTCTAATGATTAGCAACGGTGGAGGAACGTTCTCTAATACGGCAACTGGAGGTACCACAACTACCCCTAGTGGCCAAAATAATGATCAAGATACGTCTAGTCCTCTGCTTATTGACTATCTTAAGGTTCGTAGTTATTTATATAAATTTACACCATATATAGAGTATGAGGGGTCAGGGGCTCAACAGCTACCCCCTAGCACTACTTCTTTGATATCTGCTTCTCAAAACCTATCTTCGCAAGCCTTTTTTTTACTAGGTACTCTGCGCGCTATAAATTCGAACGTTGGCGCTCTTATCTTCCAAGGGATCCCTACGACTGCAGGATTCTTTGATACCAATATTCCCACTACCGTTTCAGCAGCAATAGCAAGTATTTCATCGTTTTTAAATCTGCCGACTGTCAAAGCGGGTAAAATCGTAGTCACTGATCCTTCCAGAGATGCTAGTGGTTCTACTTCCAGTTCGACTTCTGCATCTAGTACCGTAGATATTTCTTTTCTCAATATCGCGGATGTAACGGCGCTACAATCTTTTTTACAACAGACTGCTGATGCAGGTACTGTTGCAGCCGCTGCAGGCTATCAACAAGAACTCTTGAGTGCACTAGGAACTGCAATTAACAATGTTATGGTAATTGCGAGTCAACAACAGGCGACAACGGGGGAATTGAGCAGCAGCGCATCTACTCTTTCTACGGCATTACAGCAATTTCAAGTTAGCCGCTTCATATACGATCTAAATGTTGCAGACCTAAGTAGATTCGATATGTCTCGCTATATTATTCAATATACTGTTGATCAAGATTTAGGTAATCTGTCTTCTGCAGGCAGCCTTAGCGCGTCAGTGACTCTGCAGAATGATATAGTTTCTTTCCAAGATTTATCACCAGCGCCTGGACCAACGGCTGTGCGTAGGCCTATTTTCTTCCCGGATGCTGATGGAGATTATGCTGGATATATTAATAATATTCCTATCTCTGCTTCTGCAATGGCGTCAGATAATGCTATTCCCACATTGGACCCAGAGTCCGTTGAACCCATTTCAACATTATTAGCTGGTGATTTGGCATCGCGCATCGCGCAGCTGCAGACGCTTGAAGATAACGGAGGACCTACTCTTCCTTCGTTCTTTCTTTCGGGATATGGGGATGCATATAGTGCAGACTGCGCCAAAACAGAAATCGCAATGCGTCTAAGGGGGATTAAGGATCCTCGTAAAAAAACACTAATTCTAGAGTATTTTAGTACGGGGGCAGCAACTGATGAGCTTGCTCGTATAGTATCTTTGATCGGCGCACAACCTAGTCTTAGTACGATGGTAGCAACGGCTTCTCTGCAGACGGGGTCTGCTCCTTTAGGGGTGTCGTCCAGTCTGACTGCTTCTCAACAAGCAATTAAAAACCAGTTGACCGCAAAGCCGGGACAGACCGATGTGCAGCTACAGCAACTACAAACTCTCTTGACAGACTCTAAGCAGGATGGTCTCTTGCTTAGTGACTTAATTCAAAAACATGACTTTCTAAGTCTATTTGTCTATAGACATGAGATTGCGCCCGAATATATTGAATCTAAGATTGAACAATCAACACTAGATCCTTTCTTTTTTGATAAAGAATCTTTATTTCTGGCGACTCCTGTAACCTTTTTATCAGGACAACCCGATAATAGAAAATTTGCAACGTATGCCTCAGAATTCAACGGATTTGTGCTTGATATCGCCTCTTCAGAAACTCCTGGCGCTGTTAATACAGTTACTATAAATCTTATGGGGTCTATGGGACTGATGAGTGCAACAAAACGAATTTATAATTCAACAATCTATCAAGGATCTGTTTTTGACGCAGCCGAAGTAAATGCAGCTACTAATGGATTTTTTAGTTTATACCAAAATTTATTTCAGGGGAAAGATCCTCTTCAGATTTTAACTCTGCTGTTAGATAGTCTTTATCTTTTGCGAGTACAAATTCCTGTACCCCATCAAAAGATAACCTTAAGTTCGCTAGCAGCTAATCCGGTAACTGCGGCAGAGTTGAACGACATAGCTGTTCAACAGAGTACCATCGGAGCAGCTAACGGATCTTCTGCTGCGGCTATTACTGCGGCGACATTGGCAGCCCAGCAGCAGTATTTGCAGCAACAACAAACCACGACTCTCGGTGGAACAATTCTTCGCGATGCTACAAATAATATCGCCTCTTTCTTAGATATTTTGAGCATGAGGGCGTTTAATCAATTTGGAGAGACTGATCCGACTTCCTCTACGGGCCAATTAGCAGGTCCCTGGAGCTTATTTAATATGCCGGAGTTTTTGTATGCAAACGTAATGCGACAGCGGCGATTTAACGTGCGAGTGGCTACCTCGACAGAGGTAGAGAAATTGGGCGTTGAATACGGAGGAAGTAATGAGACATCAGATACTCCTCCATTTGGATTTAATTCTGTAACTGGACAAGTCGCCGGTGCGTTTAATCCTTTTAATGCGACAGCAGGCACATTGACTAGCATTCCGAAAGAAGCAGATGGCTCTGGTGGTAGTGTTCTTGAGATCAATCCTTTCTTGGATATCTCTAATACTTCTAATAACCAAACGCAGGCATCTGCGTGGAAAGCTTACTATATATATCTTTCAGCAAGTCTTAGCAATTTTATCTCGGATCTTAAGACCCCTTTTGAGATTATGAGCGATGTCATCAGCTCATGCTACTTAGAACTTTTTGAAACACCTGGGGGAAGATTCGTTTATAGAACTCCCCAATATAATAACTATGTTCCTATATACCGATTACAGTCCCAGGATAATTCAGCAACTGCCTCAACTCAAGTGTCTCTGACAACGGGTGCAAATGGCACTGCGGTAGCTGCTTCGACTGTTCCTATCAATGCTGCAGGCGCTTTTATGATTACATCGGATGATATAATCATAATATCGTCTAGTTACAGCCAGACACTCAAAGGTCTTGTTTCTAAACAGCCTGTCGCGTACGGAGCAGATCTTATCTCAGCGCCGATTATTCCACAGTTGCAATATTTTTACAGCAACGGAAAGATTGTATCTCAGTACGGATTAAGTATGGCCACTACTGTTGTTAACCCAAATGTACGAGCCATCCCGCGCTATTCTTTAACAAGTGGTACAACAGATTCCTCTTCATTGTACAATGGAATTTTTCATTATTGTCGCTTCTTTTTGGAATATCAAAACATGGGCAAATTTACCGCTACTATTACAGCTATCGCCGATCCCGCAATCCAGGTAGGGCGGACTTTCTTTGATACTAAGAATCAGAAATTTGGGTACATTACCCATGTAACAAAAAGTTTAATGGTTGGGAGTACGTATACCTGCTCTTTTACTCTTACTGCAGTTCGTGACGCTGTTTATGGGCAAGTTATAGCTAACGGTGCGACTACAACTTCGCAGCAGCCCCTAGCTTCTCCTACATTTCGCAGGTTGCCTGAGATGGAAGATTTCGTTTCTCAATTTCATGATACTCCTGTTGTGTATAACGGCGGGGCAGGTGTTCCTAATATTGCCCCATTCCAAGCAACCTCTTCATCTGGCGCTACGCCTACAGATGATTTCTCGGTAGTCTCGTCTGAAGCGCTAGCTAATGCTCCAGGTGCTCCCGGTGTTCCTCCGGCGACAACTGCACAGACTCCTGTAACTATTAACACCCTATCTACATTTAATCCTTAAATTATGATTCAGTGGTACGAAGGAATAATTACTGCGTATAATACTCCGGGGTTAGAAGCAAACCCTGTGAGCCGGGCTACTGTGCAAGAATTAACCCAGGGAGTGCTGGTTACCAATGTGCAGATGCCTGTAAGTAGTAATAAAGAAACGCTTCCTCCAATCGGCTCTAAGGTTGCTTTTTATAGAGATTCAGCTGCCACCGCTAAGTTTGGATTTTTACTCAGCGATCCTCTTCCTATTTTTTCTCCAATATCTATAGAGACGGCCAGCTTGTCTCTTACGCAGCCTACACCCGTTTTTCAAAATGGAGAGATTACTTTATCAGCACTTGGCACCAATACATCTACCTCGATAACGCCAGGAGGACGGCTATGGCTTCGAAACCAAGGTGATGCAATTTTATATTCGGGATCTCAGTCGCAGCGAATAGAGGCTAGTGACGCTACAGACTCGATCGATATAGAGGGTACTAACGTAGACATTTATACCCATGGTAATGCTGTGGAGCAGCATTACATCCATATCGACGATACTCTGGGTGTTACTTCTATTAGTCTTGGTCAAAGAAATCCTACCACAGGTATTCCTATAACAAGACTTGAATGTGCATTTGATGGGTCATTCACCCTTGGTGCAGCTGACCCTCTTCTCGGCATACTACTTTCGGGAATAAGCTATAATTTAGTTGCAGCTGTTCCGAGTCCTCTTATTGTACCGCAAATTCAATTAACCGCCCTTATCGATGTTTCTACGCTAACCATTAACCCTTTAAGTACTAGCATTAACAGCCCTATTATTAATCTTTTTGGTCCAGCAGCGGCGGGAATTTCTGCCCCTGCAGATTCTGTGGTTATAAATTCAGCGACAACCGAAATACTTGGCAGCGTGTCAATAGTAGGGCAGACAGGTATAGTCGGCCTCACCTCTATCAAAGGGGCTACTTCTATTGTAGGGAATACTTCTATCATTGGAATCCTTAGTATTAATGAGTTACCCGGGTTGACTACCAGTGTTACTGTTTCAGGAGTAACGCTTAGTTTCGTTAGCGGTATTTTAGTGGCGGTGAGCTAATGGGTTTAGATATTCTAACGGCGCAGTTGCGGCAATTGCAGCAGCAGAATCCGACAGCAGCTAATAACGTCGGGTGGCTTTCCAATATCGGCGCACTCCTTTGCCTTGAAGAATTTTTGTTGCTGCTCGCTGATCTGGGGTTACTATCTGAATTTAAAGCAGCTCTTAACGCGCTGATTGCGTTGGCGGCTGTTCAAGTGGGTCTTCTTGAAGTAGAAGTAGCTGAGTTAGAAGCGACCATTACTTTGCTGGAAACATTTATCAATACGTTTAAATCACTTCTTGCTTCTGCAGAAAATAAGCTTAATATTTTTCCGTTTTCAAATCCAGCGTATCTGCAGTGCCCGCCAGTGCAAGCTATCGAGGAGGCAATGGCAAGCATACTAGCTACTCCTTCAAATTTTGTAAAAAAGCTTATACCGTCATGGGCTAATATTAATCTGTGGCAATACCGCCTTCTCCAGGCCCAAAAGCAGTTACAGCAACTTAATTTATTAATTGCTTCGTTGCAGGCGCAAATTTTAGCATGGCAGGCTGTCGTTAATGCCATCGCTGCACAATTTCACGTGTAAGGAACTTAAATGGACTTTCTTTTGCAGACGCTACGGGATTACAACGATCCATCTCAAAATCAGAGGCCTTCTATGTTTTGGGGGCAAGGCACTAACGACCTAATTGTCGATACCAACGCAGACTTTGCTCTTGTCGATAATGTCCCGAATCTTGTACAAAGCATGGAAAAAATCCTGGTGACAGCACGTGGCGCTAATATTTTTACGCCTATGTATGGATCTTCTTTAAATAGTTTTGTCGGCGCGCAACTTAATTTAAATGAACTTACTGCGAATATTACTACGGACTTAATTGACACCCTTCGTATATATCAGTTTATTAATCAAGCCAATCCAGATCTTAACGAGCAGATTGATACACTGCTTAATCTCAATGTATCTCTTATCACAGGGGTACCGGGAATTCAAGTTAGTTTTCAAGTAATTACTCGTGCAGGATTGACATCAGGAAGCACTATACAGGTCGAAGGATAAACAATGGCCATCAGAACTATAACCCAGGTTATCAATAGCGCTGTTACCTACATTCAGGGGGTAATACCTCAATTGTCTCTTTTGGCGGGATCTGTCGCCCGGGATGTTGTTGTAGAATCGCCTGCGCAAGAATTTGGATTGGTATGGACGGAATTAGCGAGAGTCGAAGCAATCCAGGAACTTAACGACCCTACACAATTTATAAATAATGAATTAGATGATCTGGCTAATAGCGTTGGGCTAACGCGTAATGCTGGGCTAGCTTCTCAAGGATTTGTCACCTTTACTCTTTCAACGTTCTCAACAACCTCTAGCAGTATTACAATTCCTGCGGGCACAGAATTAACTACGCAAACAAGCCTTACTAACCCTAATATTATTTCTTTTGCTACTACGACTACTATGACGTTCACAGCAGCGTACGCTAGTACTTACTTTAATCCTACGACCGGAAATTATCAATTAGTAGTGCCGATACAAGCGTCTTCAGTAGGCTCGGCAGGTAACGTAGCTGCCGGAACAATAGTGGTCCTTGCTACTTCTTTGCCTGGAGGAATGACAGTCAGTAACTCTGCTAGCACCTATGGGGGAACAGATGCAGAGTCAGACGCTTCCTTGCTGTCTCGTATTACGACGCTCTTATCAGGCACGGCAATGGGTACTCCGAACGGCCTTCTTAACTTTGTTAATGCTAACCCTAACGTTGTATCCTCTTTGTTGGTAGGCCCAACGGATCCTTTGCTAGTGCGCAGCTCGTATGGGAATGCAGCAGATATCTATGTGATGGGAGATATCCCTACTCCTGTTACTGAAACACAAACATTTATTTCGGGGACTACTTCTTATGTTTTGCTCCAGCAGCCAGTGGAAAGCGAGTCTGTTAATAGCACTATCTCCGGCACCGTAGCTGCGCAGAGTTTTAATTTCGTAGAAGGCACCCATTTCATTGTCTTACAAGATACAACGACTTCTACGGGAGGCTCTACTGAAGCGCAAACTTCTATTCAATTTCTCGGCTCTCCTTTTCCTGACTCTGGCTCGTCTTGGACTGTAAATTATTCAGTTAATAATTTAATTGTCAATCTTCAAACGGGAATTAATTCTAATAATAATCGCATTATTGGGGCAGATGTACTTATCCGTGAAGCGATTGAAATTTTAGTTAACGTGGGCGCGTTTATTACAGTGTATCCGGGGTTTACAAAGGCAGATGTAGCCACGGCTGCAGTGAGTAACGTAACCTCTTTGCTAGAATCGTCAACACTAGGAACCTCTATTAGCGAATCAGACATTATCGCTACCATTCAAGACACTCCTGGCGTGGCTTCTGTAAGCATTCCAATTTCTATTGAAATAAGTACCCCTACTAATCCTACATTTACGTCAGTGACTACGTTAACAACGGCAGAAAATGAATATCTTGCGCCTAATCCTGCTCCCAATTCAATAGTGATTACTTAAGGGAATATATGTCTATTTCTATTGATCCTACCCCAATTTTATCAACATCAATTCTTACTCTGTTTGATGAGCGCAGTTTACCGGGACAGACTCTTCCTGGAGGAATTCCTTCTTTATACTCTACGTATACAATTCCTGCGGCTGTGGGGGGCATTTCCGTAATCCCTTTAAGAGAGCTTCCCCGACAACTTTCCTCTGTAGTGCCTACTGGGGTGGCTGTAGTGCAGGTGGGCGGGAGTTCCTATACAGAAGTTCTTAGCTCTCCTGCAGCTAATCAGTTTTACGTTAATTATGTAAATGGCACAGTACAATTCAATCCCGCCAATGTAGGGAGTATCGTTACTATCTCTTATACAGGGTTGGGTTCGTTAGTTAGAGCAGAGACTATAAACAATATCACTAGCTTGCTAGTGCCTATCTATAATACGGTAACAGGTATTACTTCAGATAATATCAATTTTACATTCACCAATGTTACGGTCACGGGCTCCTTGGCATTCACTACTCTGATAGAGCAATCTGTTTCCGCTGATCCGGTCTCGCCTTCAATTGGACAAGTTTGGTTTAATACTACTGACAATCAATTCAAAGGATATAATGGTTCTTCCGTGGTCTTGCTAGGTTAGCATAGCGTATGTCATCTAATTCGCCGTTTGATACATTTTTATATAACGCAGAGCTTTATGCGGGCTCGAGTCCTACTCAGCCCGTGGGTCTTAACTTTGCGCGGACTGAAACTGATAATGAGTATCTTCTTTATTGGACATTCTCTCCTGCGCTTATAACTCCTTCTTTAATAAATCTTGACTTTCAACTGCAGATTGATACAGATCCGGCGTTTGGCATGCCGACAATATTTGAAACTACGACACAAACATTTAATGTGATCGCTGCAGGTCAATCTTTATCTGCCGCATACGCCGCTACCACTGTAAGCTCGGGAGTTACTCTCTTGCTTAATATCGATGGTGATGGAATAAAAACAATCACCTTAGGAACAGACACCTCTGGTAACGCGATTGCGGCGGACATTCAAGCTAAAGTACGCGCCCTGACCGCTACTAATCCCTCTTTGCAGGCTTCTTACAATAACTTTACCGCAGTATTTTCACCGACCTTAGCAACGTATCAGCTGTTGTCAGGAAGTACTGGTTATTTAAGTTCCGTAGTTGTGTCTGGAGGAACAGCAGCTGCTTCTCTTTTACTGGGGCTTGCGCATGGAGGCTACGAGGCTCGAGGGAATTCTGTCATCCTAAGTTCATTGCCTGGCGGAATTTTGATCGTTAATGATAACACAACTACTTTCTTAGACGTTTCTAGCACAACGAACATTCCGGGGCCTGAACAGTTTGTTGCGAGTCTTCCGTTCAGTCAAATCACTTTTAACGCTACAGATCTACCGGCCACAATAACCGTCTGCTATTACCCTTCTACAAGCGCTCCTATTATTTCGTACGACAGAGGCAACGTAGCGAAGGGGTTTGTAATTCCTGTTCCGGATCGACTACAAAGCATCGTTTCTCTTTTTTATGCGCAAGTATGCGTAAAGAACGGAATGTCTTTTGGACCTTTTTCTGAATCTTTAACAGTTAATACTATCCCAAGCATTCTCCTTGAGTCAGTTAGCCGATTATTAGGAGCGCTCCCTGATTTCCATGTGTATCCGGTTGATAACGCGTACGCGCTTAGAGATGCAACTGTAGATAACGTTTTTCCTTCTACGCTGCCTCCTAATCTTAGTAACATCGCTAAAGTCTATCTGGCGTACGCGTATGAATTTGATAGAATTTATCTGGAAAAGGAGGAGGTGCTTCGAGACTGTAATGCATATCATGCGAGAGATGATCGTCTGGCAGCTACCCTTGGAGCACTCTATGGGTATCCGCAGCCCTCGACAATGTCTCCTACGGACTATCGTCTGATCTTAACAAATCTTAAAGCGGCGTCCTTGAACGGCGCAACGTATAATGCGGCTAGCCTGGTGTGCACTGCCTTCACGGGCGTGCCTCCTACGATAACTCCAATTTCGGATGTGCTCAATTTTATTACGGCAAATGGAACGCAAACTGTTGAAAATATAGTAGTGTCTGGTACATTTTCTGCTACCCTGTCTGCAGGCACTGCGAATGATCCTATTATACCCGGCTCTCTTATTTCGGGAGCTGTCGCCACTGTTACAGATAGCCGAACTGTATCATCTTCCAGTCCTTACACCGTTACTCTCTCACACCTTCCCGCAGGTATACCCAGTATCTCGGGGTATACTTTTACTACAGGAACTCCTACAGCGTCGCAATTCTCGGTTAATTTCGCTACAGGGGTTCTGACTTTCAATTCTGCAGCGGCAGGCGCTTCTATATCGATTACATATACTCCAAATTATAATGTCGCAGGACAGACCATCATCATCAATATCGATGGCGATGGCGCCCAGACTATTACAATGGGTTCTGGTCCTTTTAATTCCAAAACAGCGATTGCGGCGGAAATACAAACGCTAGTGAGAGCTCTCACAGCGGCTACTCCTTCTAATCAGCCTTCTTACTCTCAATTTTTAGCACTGTACAACCCTGCTGTGGATACATACACTTTGGTTTCAGGAAATCCGTCGCCAACTACTTCTAGCTCCGTAGTTGTGTCTGGGGGAACCGCAGCTGCACCGCTTCGATTGCTGACTGCAGATGGCGCAATTCAAACTACTGGTCTTGTATATAAAACTCCTCCCACAGTTCCTGCAGCGGGACAATTCGTTAATAATATTGTTACGGGTAATGGCAGTATCTTGACTTTTCCTGCCTCGCAAGCTGGAAATTCCCATACGGTTGTCTTTCTTTCTCAACCCAATATATTCTCCTATCTCCCTGCTGAAACAGCTCAAACCGAAGCGATTCCTTCTAGTTTTCCTTACACTGTAGCTCTTTCAGGAACTCCTTGCGACATTCCAACTGTAGCGCCATATCTTTCAGGGACTGTATCTGTTACAAAAGGATCTTCTCAAGTGGTTGGCACAAGTACCACTTTTACTGCTAGCGTTTCGGTAGGAGATACCGTGGTGTTTGCGAGTCAGTTGGGCACTAACGTATCCTACACAGTCGAGTCTGTCACCGATAATACTCATCTAACGCTGACTTCTACTTATTCGGGCACTACTAATTCCTCTACTACAATGAGTGATTTAACTCAGAATGCCTATGTATTTGTACCAACACCGTCAGTAGCAGGGTCTATTTCGCCTGTCTTGGCCACTAATCAGTTTACTTGCGATTTTGCCTCACCTTCAAATTTGATATTTGCTGCATCGGCAGCAGGGCAGACTGTTGCTGTAACATATACAGCAGACGTTCCGTTGCCCCCAACGTTATACAGTAATACTGAAGCAGGATTCGGTATTCAAATAACTCTTAATAATCCTGGAGAATTTAATTTAGATCTTACAAATATCTCTTATTTGTTAACTAAAATACTACCTGCTTGGACGAAATTTATTCTAGTGGAAGCCTCTTAACATGAAAAAAGAACAGTGGTATGAAGATCAGCCTGTGCTTCGAGATGATCTTGTGCGCGCGCAAAGTACTAAAGAAGAAGCGATCACTGAGAGGCAGCTGGATCTTTTTGACTATGGTGTCATTAATAATTCACAGACAAATGGTGAATCTAGTGCTTTCCTTATTCAGCAAGGGCCTAGCACTGGTTTATTTGTTACCGTAGGCACAGGTACAGCTGTTTCACCTTCTGGAGAAAGAATATTAATTTCTGCTCCTTTATCTTCATATAATTCTTCGCTAGCTACAACCCAGACAGATAATGGCATTGGAGGTACTACTTTAACTCCACAGTCAACCGGTTCTCAGAATATTCCTGTTGTAAATAATGCTACAAATAGAATATGGGTGGGGTACCTACAGGTTTTGGATCCTTCGACCTTCACATTGGCCGAATCCACCAACGAACGCTTATTTGTTAGTGGAGAAGATGGGTATCAGTTTGCTGTAACTACCACTAGTACTAATCCCGACCCTACCAATTATGTGCTTATCGGGGAAGTAGTGACTGCTGGCGGTGTTGTAACTTCGATAAACTCCTCTAATACTCTTGATTCTACTTCTTATGGTCCTGTTAATATCCCTGCATCTTCGCCTTATCAATTATCTTTGCCTGTCGAACCAAATATTCCCTCAGACTTAGATAGGCCCAACAGCATACCTGTTATTTCTGGATATACTTATGTGACTACAACACCCGCTGCGGGCCAGTTTACTGTTAATTTTTCTTCAGGAATTGTGACATTTAACGCAGCTAACGCTTCTGCGTCGGTGACAATATCTTATAGTGTGCTTCACGTTAGATGTCAAAGTCTTATCTCTCGTGCTGAAACAGTTGGAGGGCAGCTTCATCTCAATCAGCCGACAGCTACATATAATCTGGGTTCTAATATTTATTTAACAGATCATCTTAACGCTGTAGGCACAGGGGTTGTAACAGCTACTAACCCTCATGGTACTTCTGCTGCAGATATTGGACTATCTGATATCAATGATCTCGGGGAAATTCTCGCTACTTCAGGCATTGTTACTCCAACGGGTAATGCAAGCTCTCTTACCTCTTCATTATCCCCTACGGCTGTTTTTCAGGCGTCACCCCCATCTGCAAATGCGGTAACTATCGCACCTCTTGCTTCTGGTGAATACGTCAATATGAACGGAACTATTATTTCTTCAACTAATATTCCGTCTACATCAACGTTTTATTTCGTAAACCCTTACCCATCTGGATCTCCGATAGCAGCAGGCGCCTATTATTTCTATATTGATTCTATTCTCAAGACGGTACAGATGGCATCTTCTTTGCCGGCTTCAGCATTCCCTATTGCGTCTATACAGTGGAATGGTTCTTACTTAGTATTACCAATTACTGATTTGCGTATATTTGGTACAGGTGCTTCGCGCAATCTTCAGCTACAAACAGTCTTAGGTTTATCTACGGGGGCAGCCACGGATAACCGCGCACTCACGCTGTTTAATGCTAGGTTGATAGGGTCTACGGCTGTTACTTTCCCTAGTAACTCTTTTACAGGTCTAGGGGGCACTACGCTTAACTTAACTACAGATGGAACAGCAGCGTCTGTAACGTTTCCATCACTTCCTGTGAATACAACAATCCAAAATGCAGTATCTTCCATAAACACCGCAATACCAAACGTTACAGCTGTCGCGACAGCTGCCGGCCAAATTAAAATTTTATCGCCAATATCTTTGGTAATAACTGGGGGGACGGCTGCTTCTATTCTAGGATTTCCGGTATCTCCTGCAGCAGGTTCCTCGAGTAGTGGGCTTCTCCAAGAGATTCGTATATCAGGAAGTACTTCTTCTGTAGGAACAGCGGGTGTCGTATATCCCGCAGTCATATCTCTTGCCTATAATACGAGCAATCAATTAACCCAATCTACCGCTTATATGGGTAATGAAGTGCTAACCACAACCCTTACGTATAACACGGATGGGTCAGTTAAAACAATAACGGAGACTGTAAGCTAATGTACACTCTATTGCTAAGTATGATTCAGGGGCTGCAGGCTCAGATTGATTCTTCTGCGACTTATCAATATCAGCTTTTTACATCAAATGGTACATGGTCTACTCCTTCAGGCGTAACGCTAGCACGAATAACAGTAGTAGGGGGAGGAGGTGGCGGAGCCGGAGGATATACTCCCGGGGACAGTAGTTACTTTGGAGGCGGCGGAGGCGGTTCAGGGGGGGTATATCAATCTGTTGTCCCTGTCTCTGGAGTTGTAAGTATTACGGTGGGTTCAGGAGGGAGTGGATCAGGGGCTGACACCGATCTTCCAGGTAGTGCGGGCTCTGTATCCTCTTTTGGGTCGTATAGTGCTCAAGGAGGACGGCCTGGTCAATCAGATTCGGGAGGGCAAGCTGGAGGTGCTGGAGCTCTTTGGGGAGTAAGCGGCAGTGGCGGCACAGCGGGGGCAGGTGGCGCAGGCCCTTTGACGGGGATTGTAACTGGCCCTAGTGGCGGAACAGGTACTTCTCCTGCGGGGACTTCAGGAGCTGCTAATTCTGGCGCAGGCGGTGGTGGAGGTGGTTGCGGCACCGGAGGCGTTGGCTCCGGAGGGGCTGGAGGATCCGGATATGTTTTGGTAGAATGGTTCGGGGCTTAATCTATGGAAAAAGAAATCTGGTATTCGGATCAGCCTGTATTGCAAGCAGATCTTGCGCGTGCGCAAAGTACTAAAGAGCAGGCGATAACTACGCGTCTCACTGATGAATTTAATTACGGCATAGTTCCTAATTCACAATTACTTTCAGAAGCAACGCCATTTGCTATGACCGTCGTAACTTCTCCTTCCTTTGCAGTAAATATAGGGACGGGAGTTGCTTATGACGTTAATGGGCAGCGGGTTCTTATTAATAATTCCAGCATAGCTTATAGTGCTGCTAATTTAACTCTAGCCACGGATAATGGTATAGGAGGGACGACTATAACTCCAGCATCTACTGGAAGTTATCTTGTTCCTCTTACTTCGTCGGTAGTTAACTACGTTTATATAACGTATGTAGATACTATTGACCCTACAGTTTTCACTTTAGCGGAAAATACTAATCAGAGGCTGTTCACGAGTGGCACTGAAGGATATCGTATTGATGTAGTTACTAATATTGGTCCTTCTGTCGGTAATCCAGCCGCGTACCAGCCTTTTGCTAATTCTATATTTCTGGGTGTCATTGATACTACTCAAACGTTAACTACTACCGCGCGCACTACTTTCACATTAAAGCCCTCTAATCTCCTAGCAGCTGTTCCTACATCTACTCAAACTTTAAGTGCGCTGTCTCTTCCTTATCAATCTAATCAAGAAGTTACTTTTCCTTATCATGTTCTGGGTCTTGGTACTGGAACTGTTACTCCCACTAATGTGCATGGATTATCTATTAATGATATCACAGGTACTTTTACGGGAATTACCTCGGGTCAGTTGCTTCAGTTGTTTATGGAATCTGGCTTTTCTTCTACAACAAGCCAATTATCAACTACTTCTGCATTGTACGCTGAGGTGTTTTCAGGAGCAGGTTCAGGTCCTGGGCCAGGATTTGGATATGACGACTTGAAGATATACACATTCGGGGCTACAGAAGCTTTAAATGTAAATGGTAACGTCGCTTCTCTCTCTACTATAACTCAGAGCTACTTGTTTTATTTCCTTAGCGCTACTGGGGTGCCTTTAGATAATGGAACCTACACTGTCTATATTAATACTTCAACAATGCAGCTTTTGCTCGCTGCCAATGGGTCTCCAACTAATACTAGCTATGGTGTTCAAGGGGTATCTACTAGCGCGCTGAATTATTACAACGTGTTGCCAATTGCGACAGTAACATCTAATCCTAATAATTTTGTTTTGTGGCAGGTTACTTGGGTAGGAAGTGTTTCAGGCCCTGGAAACATTACGTCAACGACTGACTTGAGATTATTTGGAACTGTCGATGGAAATACTCTGCAACGAGATTCTCTCACAGATACGGTTACAATTCCCCGAAATGTTGATATTACGGGTACATTAACTGCGTCTCCGATTGTTACTTCTGTTATCTCTGCGCTTGGAAATAGCATACAGTCACAGTTAGTGTCAAATATAACTACAACAAGCCATGCAACCGTAACTGCTGCTACTTTATCGGTTCAAGGGGTTGTCCTTAGTAATATTAGTTTAACTGCAAATATTAGCGCTTCCGGAGCAAATGGGTTAGATACAGGATCTATTGCATCTAGTACGTGGTATGCACTCCATGTGATTACTAATGCTACTGGCTCTTCAGTAGCCTCTCTATTTTCGTTATCAGCCACCTCCCCTACTTTGCCATCTGGCTATACATTATTTCGTCGAGTAGGATGGGCAAGAAGTAATTCATCTAGTCTATTGCAATTAACTCAAAAAGTAGGATCTGATAATTTTTATCTTAATCCGCCCACGGCTGCATCTGGTTACGGCACCAATATCTCTTTCGCAGCAGAATTGCCTCCTACTTGTACAGTTGCGCAAGTTTCATTTAACGGATCAAATGGAAATCCAGGATCCGGATTTTATAACGTCGCAGTTAGGCCTTCAGGGATAGGTACTTACCAGCAAGTTTTGGCGGCTGGATCTAACGTTTCGGGGGAAGTAAGCGCTACAGCTACCGTATTATTTAATACTAGCCAAGCTCTAGATATTACTCAAACAGGTGGGCAATCTTTTTCTTCTCTTACGGCTCAAGTTTTGAGTTACAGAGATATTGTTTAATTGGAGAATTAAAATGTCAGTTAATATTGCACAACAAGCCTCATTTACAATTAATGGAGTAACTCCTGCTGCTGGTATGGGGTTTACTTTATTAGCAAATCCTTCCTTGAGTACATCTAATATCACCCAAGGAGATTATTTCGCCGAGACATTTACGATTAATCCGTCAACAACAGCTACATCACAATCTCTAGGAGATATAGCTACGGCGTCAGTCTTATGGATTCAGACAGATCAGCCTGTTACCGTTACTCTTGTTCAAACATCTGGAAGCAATACATTTGTTGTTGATAGTTTCCTTTTTGTTAATGCTACCTTCACGGGAATTCAATTTGCTAATCCAAATACGACAACAGCGGCACATATTAACCTGGTTGTTACGGGTTCGAGAGTTACTAATCCAGGAACTCCTGGTATTTGGTAATAACACGCAGGAGATTTTATGCCTTCTTGGTTAACAACTATACTTAACTTATTATTTAAATCGTCTACTTATCAACAAGATATTGTTCCTGCATCAGTAATTCCGCCAGTTGAAAATGGGGGCAGCTTGCGTGAAAATATCCAGCTATCCCCTCACTTTACCTTGTTCGAGTTAACTGCGACGGCTAATGCTTCTTTGCAGCAACAAAATAGGACGTTGACTGATGCTCAGGTTCAAAAATTATTAACATTGGCGCAGCTCGGAGAAACTATAAGAAGTATTGTTAATGCTCCTGTTATTATTCATTCGGGCTATAGATGTCCTGAACTTAACGAAGTTATTCCAGGGAGTTCTTCTACTTCTCAGCATCCTCGATGCGAAGCATTAGATCTCGCAGTTCAAGGGCAAAGTGTAGATGATACTTTTAATATATTATTAGCGGCTGCTAAGACGGGCGACTTGAAATTTGGTCAATTAATTATAGAACAAGCGCAGCGCAGTTACGGTGTTGTAAGGTGGGTTCATTGCAGCGTTATAGGAACGCTTGATCCTTCTAAAGTAGGTCAGGCTATGAAGATGGTTTCAGGTGCAGATGGTTTGCCTCATTATACTTTGGTTGATAAGTTGGATTTTAGTTAACGAGCAAGATCGATGGAGGTTTTATGTTATTCTTTGCATGTCCCGCGTGTTCAAGCAGAATCACGATATGTTATGGAAAGAATGCTCCTGTCGTTTCAAGATGTCCTCAATGTTCAATATTACTCGCTTTTGTTCATCAAGAGCGTACACTTTTAGACAAAATCAGAGATTCGTGGACGCCTTTTGATCTTATAAAAGCAGTTCACGAGTAAGGAGATGCTATGGCACAATCTTATGGAAACAGTTCATTCACACCTATTACACCCGCGGTGGATTCTATCGTAGGGGTTACAATAGATACTCAGCTTTACGGCACATCTATTTCAGGAGTCGCTCCTGCTTCTACTTTAGCGGCCTCCACAACATTGACTATCGAAATAGATAACGATGGCGCTGCTCAGACGGTTACTTTTCCGGCAGAGCATAACATCTATGATATAGCCGCATTTATTCAGGCTACTGTTAATTCCTGGGTCCCGGGAGGAACTGCTCCTCTCAAAGCCTTCACGGGGTTCACTGCAGTTTACAACCCTGCAGCAGATCAATTGGTTTTAACTTCGGGAACTGCTGGTTCATCAACAAGTCGCGTCCAAGTAACGGGAGGAACTGCTGCTACTTCTCTTTTGTTAGGTACCGCTAACGGAGGATCAGAATCTACTTCGGCGTCTCCTAGCATTACTTATTATGTCCATTATCAGTTTGTTTATGGAGCGGGTACTAACTTTGGTGTAGGAGACGTTGTGGTTCTTAGTTCTGAGATATCTACTCCTACTAGTCTTTCTCAAGTAGAGGCGGTGGCGAACGGTAGAGCTGCTTCAATCAAGGCAGCTCAGGCTCCTACTAGCTATACAGTAGAGACTACTTCCGCAGCAATTAATGGACCAGTTACCTTGGTGTAGTACTAGCCTGATAGGAGCTGATTGTAATAGTGCCCGGTGCTGCTGTATTCGCAACGTCTCCGCCTAAGGAAACAAAGGCGTTTTTATTATCTGGAGCCGAAGGGATCATCTTGGAATTTAAAATCAAGATGATCCCTTTTATATTTTTCTCCAAGCATGCTGCTGAGCATATTTCTAAAAATGCAGCACCTGGGGGTATACTATTGTTATAAAACATTTCTGGGGTAGTAGCTCTCTCTATGAATGTAGACAGCCGCACGGCGGCGATACCATCTTCTACGACGCTATCGCAAATGTCGCACACTGTACGCCTAACGGTTATTTCCACTTCCTTCTTTTCTTTAAAATCCTTTCTCATATATCTCCTACAAATCTCGGCTCACAAACAATACTACACTATCAATGTGGCTGTTACGCATAATTCCATAAATCGATCGCCTGGAGCTGTGTCCAGGCGTATCGGATTATTATGAAATAATAATCCGTAATCTTGAATTGGATTCTAATTTAGAATTGGATTAAGAATTAGATGTATCATTAGATATTAGATTTAAATAAATCAGCCGTAACAACTGCTTTATTTTACAAATCGTCATCGCAAATATGACCGCCGACAATTTTACCAAGCAAAATACGCCACGAAGCGACAAATACATAACACCACAAGTTAGCAACAATAGCTTTAATATTAGTTATTACGCGCATAAATGCGAATTCCTTGCGCCATCTCTTGATATAACACAAAGACGCGCAGAGCTGTCTTAATCGCCTTGTCCAAAATCAAAAAGACATTCTCTCCTAAAAACACTGTAATATTATTGATGTCAATACTTCCTGCGACAGCAGCAACGGTAAATTGTACGGCCCACATAGGGAATATTACCACAAGCATCACAGGGGAAGTCCCTGTCGAGCTGTGGGAAGACCTATCTTATCGCATGTCTTATGAAGTCCCTGGAGCTCTTTACTCACAGCAATTTCAAAACAAGCACTGGGATGGAAGAAAGAAACTCTTCAATAAGAGAGGGCTGTCTTTCCCTACAGGGCTGTTCAATCACTTTAGGGACGCCTGTAATGCACAAGGAGTATCCTATGATATCGATGATACACGTATCGCGCCGGTACTAGGAGAAAGAATACCAATCAAAGGTATTGATCTGAGAGATTATCAACTAGAAGCGGCCGACAAAGCTCTTGCCAAGCAGAGAGGGATGATCAGAGCTGCCACTGGTGCTGGAAAAACTGAGATCATAGCGGAACTCATAAGCCGCACCAATCTGCCTACCTTAGTACTTATCCATAAACAGGATATTTTTCACCAGTTAGTAGAAAGATTGGAAAAAAGGCTAGGCGTGCCCATAGGGCGCATTGGCTGCGGGGAAGTGGCTCCTCAGAGAATCACCGTAGGTATGATACAGACTATACATCGAGCATATGGTGGGACATTACAAGGATTAAAAGATGTAGAAAATGATAAGACAGAGATCTCTAAGCCTGAGCTTATTAAAGGCGTTGTTGAAAATGCCCAATGCGTTATCATCGATGAGTGCCATCACGTGGCTGCTACAATTTTCGGAAAAGTCTTAGTAGAATGTAAACAAGCGTACTATCGCTGGGGATTTAGCGCATCGCCTTTCCGGGAAGATAACGCGGATCTTCTTTTAGATGCTCACACTGGTGCTAGATGTGTTGATATTTCTGCATCGGAACTGATAGCAAGAGGATATCTATCAAAGCCGACTATCTACTTGTATGAGTTTGATCACGGACGACCAAACGCTTTCGGATATCCTCACATGTATGAACAGCAAGTGGTCAATAATACATTTAGAAACAAAGCAGTAGTTAGAGCTGCACTTAAAGCGATGGCAGCTGGAAAGACTTCACTGATTGCAGTAACACGCATTGAGCACGGAAGAATGCTCGAAACCATGCTTAAAGCATGTGCTCCGGGGAAGATACGATTTGCGAGTGGTCAAATCGATTCTGCTGAAAGAAAGAAGATACTGGCAGATCTTAATGATAGAAAGATAGAAATAGTGATAGCTACTACCGTATTCGGGGAAGGAATTGATTGTCCGTCACTGGACGTACTTATTAACGCTAAAGCAAATAAATCGTCAATAGATTCGCTGCAATTAGTGGGCAGGGCACTCAGAAAAACGGCTAAGAAAAACAAGGTCACGATTATCGATATCTATGACGATCACTGCAAATATCTGGGAACCCATGCTAAGGATCGATTAAAGATTTATAAGACCGAACCAGAGTTTTTGATTAAGCGCATTTCAGGACCAGAGCAAATAGTATTCCCTACGTAAGATTTTGTCGCAGCTGCTGTAATAATAAACATGATCAGTGCGTCTAGAGCTGTAATCGGTAACACTTATTCTACTGCTCATAATATCGCCGTAGAAGTTTTAGAGAAGAAAGAAAAAGAGGTCGTTGTGCGATCGCTAGAAACGCAAAATAACGTACAACTTCCATTGGATTATCAGCTAGCACCAATTGTAAAAATTGTAGAGGAGATAGCAATGTCACAAGAAACGAATCAGCCCGCCGATTCTAATACGGCGGTAGCGGCAAAGCCTAAAACTGGGAAACTCAAGAAGTCGAATGTCGTAGACGAAGGGTTAGCTAGCAACCTATCAGTCGATGATATTGTAAAGAATGTATTAGCAGTCTTCCCCGAAACGCCAGAAAAGAGTGTCCGCAATTTGATCAGCGTTCGCAGATCTAAGCTTAAGAAAACTAATTAACTTAAGCCTGACGCTTCTATATCGCGGTGCTCCAGCGCGTAATCTGGAGCTTTTTTATTCATTAAATTCCTATGCTAATGGTACAAAGAGACAAGCCGCTAAGAGACTACACATCCAATGATTTCGTAAAGTACTTTGCAAAAAAGTACCTCACTACAGAAAATAAAGAATACCCCGTTATCTTTGCGAGGGATTGCGCTATTATGTTAAAAGTGATGCGCAGATTTTTTGAAGCAGGGAGACCTCTTAAAGATATCTTCCCCTTTATCGATGCAATGTTCGAAGAATATCCCAAAAGAAAAAGGCTAACGCCTATAGACATGAACTGGATATTCAATATGACCAGTATTTATTTGAAGACAGGTATGAAATCAGTTAGATCCAGTAAGGTTAAAGCTCCGGAAATGGTATTAGACGATGAAATGAAAGCTTGGTTGAAAGCGGAAAAAGAAAAGTGGTTGAAGTAAGGAGCTTGGATGTTATCTGAAAGAGATAGAAAATACTTACTCAAAATTAAAAAACAAATAATAGAAGGATGCTCTCGCTGCCACGGAACTAATTACAAATGCAGTTGTGTAGACGCCTTTAGATTTGAATTCAAGAAAGTTAAAGCCAATATCGCAACGAAGTACCGGAATTTAACCTTTGATCAAATTACACACCCTCAGACAACGGAAGTACGATCTAAGATAGCTACATATCTTTCTAATCTCGAAAAGAATCTGGAAGAGGGGAGAGGGCTATACCTATTTGGTTCTACAGGCCTAGCGAAAACCGGCATAGCCTCTATAGTCTTGATGGAATCGATGAAGAGAGGCAGATCCGGCTATTTCGTAACGTTGAGTGCTTTGGTTGATTTATACGCTAGCGGATGGAAAGATGAAGAAATAAAAGCTCAGTATGAAGACCTTGTTTTAAGCACTGATGTATTAGTTATAGATGAAGTGGGAAATGAAACAAAAACCAATAACCAGTTAGTAAGTGCCTGCTTCAACGACGTTCTTCGTCGCAGATTTAACAATCTACAGACGACTATAATTACAAGTAATCTTTATTTCAAGAAGATCAAAGATGTTTATGGAGAAGAAGTTTATTCAATTTTAAATGAATGCACCACTCCATATGAGTTTAAAGGCATAGATTTTCGTCAAGGTACAGCAAATTCATGAGCATAGAAAGAGAGTTTTTAAAGAAGGCACTGTTTTCTGCATCAGATCTCCAACTGGCTGCAGAAAAACAAGTAGAAGCAGACTTACTACTAGACGCTACTAACAAAAAGCTTTTTGAAATTATCTCCTGGTATTTCAACAAGTACGGCACTCTTCCTTCTACTGATACTCTAAAACTAGTTTTGGATAAGAGTAAAATTGCAGAAGAACAGAAACAGAGAGTAGCACTGCTCTTCTCTGAACTCCGTTCAGCGTCATACGAAGATAGACCTCTTACTTTCCTCATAGACCAACTCAAGCAGAATTTCAAAGAACATAAGCTAAGGGAAACGCTTATAGCATCAGTAAACCACCTCGATTCTGACAATGTCAACCAATCTATCGAGAGTTTAAAAGAAGGAATAGTTAAACTAGAATTAACAGGAAGAGAGGATGTAAGAGAAGGATTTCTTGACAAGTCAGCAGATTCTCGGCTTGCGCATTACGTAGACATCAAGAACAACCCAGATAAATATAAGGGCATACACATAGGGTGGCCTACGTTTGACAATGTAACCAATGGAGTTCGCGGCGGGCAACTAATGGTTCTTATTGCCGCAGTTAAAGAAGGCAAATCAACTGCGCTGATGAACATCGCTCACAATGTTCACACAGCAGGATACAACGTTCTATATGTATCTGTTGAAATGCCTAAAGAACAGGTAGAAAGAAGATACGACGCACGAGCGTCAGGGCTGTCTTACAGCAAAATTCGTGACGGTAAGCTAAATCCGATGGAAGAAGAAATATATAAACAATGCCTCAATATTCAAAAATCGAGAACCAATAAGCTTTATGTTATCGACGCCCCTGATTGTAATACGACATATCTACGATCTAAGATTAAGACGTTTCCGCACAAATTTGATTTAGTCGTAGTAGATTATCTTACTATCGTAAAGCCTTCCGTTAAAGGAAAAGACCAGTGGGAATCAATTGGCAAGGTTACTGAAGAAATTCGATACATCGCGAGGGAGATGAACATCCCTATCATTACCGCAGCGCAGGCGAATAGAGATGGCATCAAAGAGGCGAAGTATAAGTACAATGTAGAAAATATCGGACTTTCCCATCTAATATCCGCGCACGCAGATACTCTATTATCCCTTCGTTTAACAGATAGGGACGAATTAGAAGTTAGTGACGTTGTTGAAATGACAGCAGCAACGATTGCCATACGCGATGACAAAGGATGTAGATTTACGATTGATGCATGTTTTGATAAGATGCTGATGACCGAAAGATTCATTGCTCCCACAGTAGGCGGAATTCCTCTTAATCCTGGAGCATTAGCATACGCGCAAGGAACATCATTTACGGGAACAGGAGAGAATTCAGATGTTAGCGACAATAACTAATTGGTATAACACCGCCAAACAGTATGCTCTACATACCATCATCGCTTGCTTAATAATGATAGGAGCTGTTGGATATGCGCGACACCTCGAAGAAGTTCGTCAACTGAACGAACAGATACTGGCAGCAAGTAAAGCCACAGTTATCACTTCCTTGCCCCCAAAGAAATCTATTATTGATCATATTATCGATAAGAAAGTGCTTCCTGCCGTCGACATTCCTCGAAAAGATATAAGCTCTGTCATAGAGATAATTCCCAAGACAAGCACAGGCGCATGCACCACCGCTGCTACCACCGTAACTGTTTTAAAAAATGGGACAGTCGAAAGTAGTAGCCCAAATGTAAATAAGCTACTGGTTGAACGATACGACAATTCTTTCTTTGGCGCAGAAATGCAGATGAGGTTAGCCGGCCTTATTTATCCAGGTGAAAATGGCCACAAAGCATCCGCAGACTTTGGCCTACAGTTTAGCTACTGGAGAATATGGCGATTTTATCCAGACCTAACCATCGCCTCCCATTCTGCAGACGTGGGGCTATCTTACCACCAGAAAATAGGCATATTCACAAACACCTATATAGGAGTAGGATACGGTTATCGGTGGGATATAGATACCCTAGGGCCCTATGCTTCCGCTTCACTTCGCTTTTAAAAATAAAATCAGGAGATAGCAATGAATCAATTCACACCCGAAGGGTTCTCTCTGGAAATTTTTCAGAAGAGATATGCCTTCACAGAGCAGGAAACATGGAGCGAGGCGTGTTTACGAGTAGCTCGTCAAATAAGTTCAGCCGAAATTCCAGAAAAGCAGAAAGTCTACCAGGATAAATTCAATGAAGTACTGGTGAGTAATTTATTTGTTCCCGGCGGAAGAATATGGTATAACTCCGGAAGGATCAACCCGCAGCTGCTGAATTGCTTCGTATTAGATCCCATCAAGGACTCAAGAGAGGGATGGGCTCATTCTGCTTACAACATGATAGTTACCTCTATGACTGGAGGAGGATGTGGAGATGATTTTTCCGACGTGCGGCCTCGCGGAGCTACTATCTCCGGCCAAAAAGGAGAAGCCCCAGGTGCAGTAGAGTTAATGAGGATGATTGACGGATGCGCCAAACCCGTAAAAGCAGGAGGGCAACGACGTGTTGCTCTGATGTTTAGTCTAGATTTGGATCATCCAGACATTGAGGAGTTTCTTAACGCTAAGCTTACTAAAGGAGAACTAACTCACGCTAATGTCTCCGTGAGAAGCAAGAAAACCAAAGAGTTTATTAAAGCTGTTAAGAATAATGATGATTGGGAATTGCAGTGGAAAGGAAAATATAAGAAGACAATCAAAGCACGACAGCTGTGGGACACTATTGTTAACAACGCATACAACTCAGCTGAACCCGGATTTCTAAATTGGGAATTAGTGGAAAACGAGAGCAATATTGGATATATTGAACCGCTCGTTACGACAAACCCGTGCGGTGAGATAGCCCTCTCTGCCTACGACTGCTGCTGCCTAGGCCACTTAGTACTTCCTAATTTCATAACAGATACAGGAATAGATTGGGCACTTCTAGGCAATACTATACGCACAGCAGTGAGATTCCTAGACAATACCCTATCCGTTAATCACTACCCTCTCCCGGAAATGAAGATAAAATCAAATAACCTCCGGAGGATAGGGCTAGGAACTACAGGACTAGCGGATATGCTTACGTTAGCGGGATATCGCTACGGTTCCATAGAAGGAAATCAATTCACTGACAAGCTGTTTAGATTTATTTCTAAGGTAGCATACGAAGCGTCAGTCATGCTAGCAGTAGAGAAAGGAGCATTTCCTCTATGTATACCTGAGAAACACATAGAGTCAGGATTTATGAAAAGGATGCCTGAAAAAATTAAATCGCTGGTACTAGAGCACGGAATAAGAAACTGCGCAATTTTAACACAAGCCCCCACTGGGACAGTATCAATCCTATCAGGCAATTGTTCTAGCGGAATAGAGCCAATGTTCGCCCCTGCATACGAAAGAAGGTATTGGGATAAAGATGTTCGCAAAACCGAGCTTATATTCCACCCTCTTTTCGAAAAATTCATGAAAGAAGGAAAGGATGTAGGACACTTCGTGGGTACGCACTCTTTGTCAGTAAAAGATCACATGGAAGTGCAAAAAATTGTTCAGAAGCATATTGACAATGCAGTAAGTAAGACCATTAACATCCCGGAAGATTATCCCATTGAAGACGTAGCGAAACTGTGGTTAGAATATCTCCCCTACCTCAAAGGGGTGACTTTCTATAGAGAAAATACTCGCGGATTTGTCAAAGAGGATGGCACCGTAGAAGAACCACCTCTGAAAGCCATCCCTTTGGAAGAAGCCAAGAAGAGATTCTCAGAGAAGCACACCGCTGAGCTGCTAGCTAACGACTGTCCAAAGGGAGTTTGTGAGATTTAACACAAAGAGACCACTTGCTTTCTTTGGTTAGATATCGTATAATGTAATTGTAGCCTTACAATCAACAGTAGGCAACTCTTTAAATAAGAGTTGGCGCGAAATGGAGATAAGATGACTGAAAAAGAAAAAGCCACACCAAAGGCCCGCCACCAGAGACTCTCGGATTTGAATGACGAAGTGCTCCCTATATTTCAAGCTCGAGAAGCACTCCAACTGCAGTTATCTACTGCAACTGATCCAGTTCTGATTGATTCCTTAAAAGAGAAGATCCTTCTTTTAAGGAATCAAATCATTGAAACTGTAATGACGCGTACCCCCGACTTTTTAGATGCTATCAGCTACAGCTGGAATAATTCATTTTCATACGGTGAAGCTCGATCGTATGTACTGGAGAACCTTCTAGAGTCTGTTGAAAGATATAAAACCACAAAGAAGCCATTTTGCCGATTCACTTCTTTCTTCTGGATGTACAATAAGAATCTACTGCGCAATAAGCTAAAGAAGACAAGAGCAGCAAAGCGAGATCACCGAAAGACTTATTCTTTAGACGCTCTTGTTTCTTCGTGGGGAGAAGATGACAGCGCTCCAAAGTATGACACATTCAGCATCGACGAGAACATATTTGATGAATATGCTGACAAAGCTGTTCTCAAAGTTCTTTATGATAAGAGCAACGAGAAACAGAAGCAGATCTTGGAGAGGCTATATACTGGTCATTCCCAGAGCAGTATAGCGAAAGAACTAGGTGTTACAGGCACCAACATCAATACGGTTATCCGACGATTGCGGAAAGATCTTGAGAAAATGATGTAAGATAGTAGTAAGGAGGAGCAAACTATGGAATATTTTTTATTAGCGCTTGCGTTCTTAGCGGGCGGAGCAGCTGGGTGGTATCTTAACGAAGAGTCGTCAGACTTAGAATCAGTACTTATAACTGATCTCGCTACTGCAAAAGAATACCTTCAGAACTTAGAAGCAACTTTAGAGGCTGATCTCGAGGCTGCAGAAGCGTCCGTATCTGGTGGGCTTACTGCCGTTTTAGCAGCAGTACGCGCTGAATTAGCAAAATTGTAATCTTCAACTGAAAATAAAATAGGTAGGTAAATAGTGCATGAAAGGTTTCGTAAAGTGGTTTAATAATCAAAAGGGATTTGGATTCATTACCCCTGATGATGGCGGGAAGGATGTTTTCGTTCATCACACATCCATTAAGATGGAAGGATACAAGACGTTAACTGAGAAGCAAGATGTTGAGTTCGATCTTGAATTATCCGAAAAAGGTCCACGAGCAGTAAATGTAACTCCATTAGTCACAGTCAATAACTAGATAATAAGAGCCCAGAAAAGCTATTCTCTGGGCTCTCCTTATGAAAATTTTAGAGCTAGCAGAAAAATACGGTCTCGAGACAACAAAGCAAGGAAATTTATTCATCGCATACTGCCCTTTTCATAGAGATGAACATCGCCCAAATTTTACTATCTACAAGGACACAGATAGCTACTATTGCTACACGTGCAGCAGAGGTGGCGACGCAGTCGATTTCTACGCCAGGATGGAAAAAATTTCCTATGCACAAGCGCAATATAAACTTTACAGCGATCTCCAGACGCTTCGGGATAAGATTAATAGGGTAGCTCAACCTGCTCCGTATAATAGTACGCTCAACTTGCAGCTGAGCAGCCAGTTTCGCGAATGCTTGTATGCGCATCCGGATCAGCTAGAAGAGGTAATGAAGATTATGCGCCAGGTTGACCAAAGATTGATCCAAGACATTAATCAAGAGGAGGCTGTCAATCTAGTAGCAGAAGTAACTAATAAATTAAGTTGTATAAGTAATAAGCAGTAGAATTTAATAAAACAACAAGGATTAACGATGAAAACTATTTTGATTTATTCCGGCGGTCTCGACTCAACCACTTTACTTTACAAGCTCAAGGCAGAAGGTAGGGACGTTAAAGCGCTGTCTATTAACTACGGTCAACGACATTCTAAGGAACTTGAGTTCGCAAAGAGAAATTGTGAAAAACTTGGCGTAGAGCACCGAGTTGTAGACTTATCTTCTCTAAAGCCGTTGCTCGGTGGGAGTTCACAGACAGATGCGTCGGTTTCTGTACCGGAAGGACATTATGCCGCAGAGAACATGAAACTTACGGTTGTTCCAAACCGAAACATGCTAATGTTATCTGTCGCAGCAGCTTGGGCCATATCTGAAAAGGCAGACACTATTGCATACGCAGCACACTCTGGCGATCATGCAATTTATCCAGACTGTCGAGAAGAGTTCGTTGATGCTTTAAACAAAGCTCTTGGGTTGGCGGACTGGCATACCGTTCAGATTGAGCGCCCCTTCATTAATATGTCAAAGACGGATATTGTAAAGCTCGGCAGTAAGCTGAATGTTTCATTCGAGGAAACCTGGAGCTGCTATAAAGGAGGAGAAAAAGCGTGCGGCGTCTGTGGAACTTGTTACGAGAGACGTGAAAGCTTTGTCGAAGCAGGGGTAACTGACCCAACCTCTTACCTTGATTCTACGACAAAATTTTCAGTACCCGCTTAAAGAGGTTTAACATGAAAGCTACAATCGCAAAAAGTTATTCGCGTAAGTTAAGCGCCGGAGCTCCTCACTTCACTTCTGAAGAATTCTCCACACGACTAGAGCGCGAGATTGAGTATACTACTAAAGAAGAATTTATCGCTGAAACAGATAAGTTAGCATTACAAGTGAAGTCTCTGACTCTCCGAGACCTTGAAAAGTACTCAGAAGTGCTTAAGCTCGCACGGCCAGGAGAGCCCATCATGGCGGAGGATAAAGAATAATGATTCCCTACGAAAAATATTCCGAGCTCCGGAAAGAACTCTCCACTATTAAGATAGAACTAGATAGTGACCCAACTGCTACAGGTATAGGCCAACTTAACGCCAAGATCGCAGAAGTCCATGCGCTAAAAGACAGAGTAGCCTCTATAATGGCAGAAGCTATTGCTAATGTGTCTGAGAGAAGTCGCTCTCACCAAGAAGCGAAAATGCTATATGAAGCAAAGTTCGACGCCATTCTTAATAGTGATAGAACTGTAACAGAACTTAAGTCTGAGGGGCTTAGAAGAGCTGCTTGCAACGCAAAACTCCCTGAAGAGTACGCACGCGTTAACGCTACCGAAATTGATCTCAATGATGCTGAGAGTTTTCAGAAGCTTGTCCAAGCTAAATACAATCTATTGGATAGTGCTAATACTAATATCTCCAGACAGATCTCTGTTATCCAGCTCCAGGTAGACATCGGGGATATTAATAGAGCTGCTGCTAGCCCGTTCAGAGAGCGCACCCTAGGAGTTCGTCGAACACCTGTAGACGAAACAGCATAATGCCTCGTATCGGATTAAGAGCTCTAGGGGTCAATCTTGACCCTATCAAAGACCTGACTATTAAAGAGATCTACGGCACAGGTATCGTTTCGGTACCTGAATGTAACAAGCGATTTTGGAAGCTTATTAAGCAAAAGAATTTGAAAGTTAAACTTCAAGTTAGCGGTGGAAAAAAGTCGCCGAATGTGTAAGATTAATTACAGATTATAAAATCTAGGAGGTAGTACACGTGGGATTTAAAATTCAGAAGACTAAAGGCGTAGAGGACGGAGAGTACAATGCAGTGCTCTCTGATATTCAGCCAGCGAAAGGAAGCTTTGGGCCCTGCCTCAAGTTCTTCTTCCGGATTACAGGTGGCAACTTTGACGGCACAGAAGTATCTATGATTCGCCCCGCAAAGTTAGTCCCAGGTAATAAGTTAGACAAGACGCTACAAAGCTTGGGAATTGATACATCTTCAGTTGAAGATGAACTTGACGTAGACGTTCTTAAGAATAAGAATGTACAGGTCACGGTAGAGCAGAAGACTAGCGAGCGCGGTAAGGTATTCGCAAACGTTACCGAAGTACGCTTGAGCAAGGCGCCTGCTTCTTCAAAGAAGACACCCACGCCGACCGCTGCTTCTCCGCGTGCAGAAGTAGCTGTAGATGACGTACCCTTCTAAAGCTTCCAAAAGAGACGAGCGGCTGTGATAGCCGCTCGTCTCATACTGATTTTATGGAGACAACTGTGGCGATTGAACGACAATCATTAAAACAAGCATTAGCTAGTATTGAAAAAGATCTAGGTACGTCGGTACGTATGCTGGGCGAAATGGACGCAATTACTGTGGATGCAATCCGTTCCGGTTCATTTTTATTAGACGCAGCCATTGGAGTAGGAGGATACCCCCGCGGGAGAATCATTGAAATTTTTGGTGCCCCTTCAGGTGGCAAGACCACAATGAGCCTCCTAGCAATCGCACAAGCGCAGAAAGCGGGCGGGCGCGCTGCCTTTATTGACGTGGAGCATGCGTTTAGTGTGGAGTATGCTCAGTCTATGGGCATTGATACCGACTCGCTATATTTCGTTCAGCCAGATTTTGGTGAGCAAGCCTTAGAGATTCTAGAACGTCTTACCGCCACGAACGAGTACGATATTATTGTATTAGATTCAACTGCGGCACTTCTTCCAAAAGCAGAAATGGAAGAAGAAGTGGGTAAACAGTTCATGGCGCTTCAAGCCAGAATGATGAGCCAAGCGTTAAGAAAATTAACTCCTATAGTAGGAAAGACTAAAACAGTTGTGATATTTATCAACCAGACGCGCCAGAATGTAGGGGTTATGTATGGAAATCCTACGACAACTCCTGGCGGAGAGGCTCTTAAATTCTATAGTTCCGTACGTCTCAACGTCAGAAGAACCGGCGGATCTGACATTAAAGATGGCAAGGATGTTTTAGGTCACCGTATTAATATAACTTGTGTCAAGAATAAAGTGGCCGCTCCTCTCAAATCAGCAGAATTAACCTTTGTATATGGAAAAGGAATTGATACAGTTCTTGACATGCTAGAGTATGCGACAGATAAGGGTATTTTAACAGTAACAGGGCACACTTATTCCTTAGGAGCTAATAAATGGGTTGGCCGCGATAACGCAATCAAAGCAATTCAAGAAGATCCTACGCTAACTAAACAGGTAGAAGATTTACTGCTAGCATCCACAAAGGCGTAAGATACAGCCTCTACCTCCACTGCATCACGACTTAATCCATCGTGATGCAGTTTTTATCAACGGATTAGGAAAATAATTATGTCAACATCTAATGTAAGTGCGAGAAATACACCTGCAACAAATCAGATTCTTACAGCAAACTATGATGGTTCGTGGCAATGGAGCGAGAATCCTGTCTCCAATTCTATTACGACAAACTACCTCTCGGCAGGAAACGTAATGGTAAGCAATACATTAAGCACTCCACAGTTAAGCGCCAATACTGTTACTGGGCAAGGCAGCATTAGTATCAATGCAGGCTCTACCTACGGTTCTTATTTCGGCCACCCGTATGGATGTTACTGCTCCACCTGTTTTCCGTCCACCGGTGGAGTAGGCAATGCATATACAACAGGAGTTTCTATCATTGCAGAACCTCCTCCTCAAGACGAGATTAAAAGTAAACCCAAGGGTGATGAAGACGCCCACAGCCACACTATAGAATGTCGCTTAAGAGTTGAAACTACAAAGGTCATCTCTGAATATTTTTGTCAGCATTGTAATGAAATACTTTATAGCAAGGTGGTTTCGAAGCTGCCCAAGAGTATTCTAAATAAGAAGTGTTTACCTCGAATCTGCAAGAGTGTATAATATATCAGAGCCAGCAAATTCGCAATATTCTTGTTTTCAACACATGGAAGGGGATTTAAATGTCAGAGCAGACCGCTGAAGTAACCACACCAGTGATTGCAGAAACTACTAAAACTGTGGTTAATACCGCAGAAAGAGAAATTCTAGTTTCGGAAATCTACAGATGTTCACAAGGAGAAGGACCCCTAGTAGGCACTCCCTCTATCTTAATCAGGACGTCTACTTGCAACCTCCGCTGTCGCTGGACGGATCCTAAAACAGGATCTCGCAATATTTGCGACACGCCTTTCACTAGCTGGAATCCTGATTTAAATAATCCGATGACGACTCAGCAGATATATGATAAAACGATACAGCTGGCTTCTAAAAATGACGACGGAACCGATAGAAAAGCAGTTATCACCCACGCAATTATCAGCGGCGGCGAGCCTACTCTATGGGGCACGAATCTATCAGATTTATCATTAGCGCTGTTAGTAACAGGGTTCCACATTACCGTCGAGACTAATGGTACAAAATATGTTGAAATTAATTCTAAGCAGAAGAGAAAGGGGCAAGAACCTCTTGATCTTACAGGGAATATTTTATTCTCAATATCTCCGAAGCTTAAGTCATCAACACCGTTTGGATCGCCATTTGAGAAAGAACACTCAAAGCTTCGGGTGAATTACGTAGTACTGGACGCTCTTTTGAAGAGATACCCCTCTTATCTTAAGTTCGTTGTAACAGGCCCTGAAGATCTTTCGGAAATTAAAGAGATCCAGAAAGAGTTAAAGTTACCACCACACCGCATCTACCTGATGCCAGAGGGTATTACTCGAGATGAGATTTTAGCTCATGGACCTGCTGTCAACGACATATGCATGGAAAATGGGTACCGCTACTCTCCCAGAGAGCACGTCATTCTTTATAATAATCAGCGGAAGACTTAATGACCCAGCAGCTCCTATGCTGCTTAGTTACTCCTTATTATACTTGTAGGTATTGTAAGTATAAATTCTGCTTCGAATGCTACTTTTCTTACCTTAGAGGAAATGACCTTCGAGAGAATATAATGGAAGATGCAACACTATGCCCTAGCTGTGGGAAATTAGGATGATTTATCTCAAGGAACTTAAAGTAGCTGATTTTCAAACGCACAGCAGTACCTCAATTGAATTTTCTCCTTATTTTAACGTCATAGTAGGATCTACCCGCTCCGGCAAAAGCAGCATCGTAAGGGCTCTCGACTTCCTCCTGTATAATAATTGGTATGAAGATTATCAGCGATTTGATTCCAAATATACGGAGATTACTGCAAAACTTTCCTCTGGCAAGATAATTATTCGCCAGAAGAGTTTAAAAGTCAATAAAATTCTGCTCACTGACGGAAAAGAAACACAGCGCTTTGAAGCATTCGGAACAACTCTTCCACCCGAAATCACCTCTGCCCTAGGCGTAATGCCCATCGATATCGGGGTCAAAGATCCCCTATTCGCGAATATCGCAAACCAAGACGATCCCCTTTTCTTACTGTACACATCTGGTACTGACAGAACAAGGGTGCTAAGCAAGTTGTCAGGATTACACTGGATAGACTACGCTCTTCGCGATCTGTCAAAGGACAGAAGGACTAAATCCTCAGAGGTGCAATTTTTACAGGAAAATAATATTCAGTTGCTAGATAAGCTTAAAGCGTTTAAAAATATCAAGGATCTCAGAGAGACCGTCGCTTATGAACAAGAGCGCCTATCGAAATTAAAGAAAGTGGCTGGTTTGCAACAGAAAGGGAATACATTAGTAGCCAGAGCACTACAGTGGAAGAAAGATTATCAAGAAGCGCAGAATCTTAAGGCCATTGACTTTCCCGCAGAAATTGCTCGATTGGAAAAGTTAATTTATTTGCAGCAAGAAGTACTGCAGCCTCTACAAGATCTCAATCGCAAAATAGTTGCAACCCAGCAGTCTATTGTAAATACTCAAATGTATATTAAAACGCTAGCTACAACAAGAGAAACACTTGAGGCACAAATAGATGAAGAAAAGATAAAGACCCCTATTTGTGATGTGTGTGGTCAGGAAATAAAATTAAAAGTCTAAAGGAATACATGAGTAAAAAACGCAGATACACCTCCGACGAAGATGACTCTTTTCCTCCGGTTACGTTTATTCTCAAAACTTTAACGGTACGCACCCCTAAGCAAAAAGCTTATCTAGAAACAGTTGCTAATTCCGAATTAACCTTTGCAGTTGGTCCAGCAGGAACAGGCAAGACCTATTTAGCAGTTTCCTGTGCCTTAAAAGCACTTCGGGACGGAACAGTTAATAGAATTGTAATCTCACGCCCTATTGTAGAAGCAGGGGAGAAGTTAGGATTTTTGCCTGGAGATCTGCAGGAGAAAGTCAATCCATACTTACGGCCAATCTTCGATTCGTTCATTGCTTTGATAGGACCTGATAAGTTCATGAGTTTGTGGGATAATGGCACAATCGAAATTGCCCCTCTCGCGTACATGCGAGGCAGAACTCTTGAAAATTCTTTTATTATTTTGGACGAAGCCCAAAACACAACCCAGGAGCAAATGAAGATGTTTTTAACACGTCTTGGTGCAGGATCAAAGAGCATTGTAACTGGCGACGTAACTCAGATTGATCTCCCCCAGAAGGGCTCTTCCGGTCTTACCCACGCTGTTAAAGTTTTAAAAGAAGTACCAGAGATTGGAGTTGTTCACTTCGGAGACGAAGACGTAGTAAGGCACCCGCTAGTAAAGAAGATCGTCGCCGCCTACACTGCTTCAGATAAATAAGGAGATTTTATGAGTAAAACTTCGAAAACCGCAACTATACCTAATCCATTACGTATAGGAAAGACGCTGGGCGCTTTTAGTGTAGATACAGATGGACCACAAATGCATGTGAATCTCAAAGCTATAGAAGAGAAAGCTGAGAGGATATCTAAAGTGCTAGGAGTTACCCTATCCCCCGAAGACGTGGCCCTATTTACTTTCTTGCACGAGATGGCCCACTACCGACAATGGAAAGAGGGTGCTGTGACGACAAAAGACTTTAGAGATATAAAATTTAAAGAAACGGAGCGCGCAAAGAATCTGGAAGTACAAGCGGATGCTGAAGCGGTAGAGTTCATTAAGAAAACCATCGGATTTGGTAAGCAGTGGTCTAAAAGAACTCTCCAAGCAATGGTCGGCGCAGAAAAAACTTTAACGTTAGAACAAGCACGCGATCTAGGTATCATATCGTAATGATTGAAAACGATTATGTGATCATTGTCAACGCAAAAGAGATAGCAGACATGATGACACAAATATCCACCACCTCTTTCGCTAACCCCTGGAAAGGAGAATTTCGTGAGCATTTCCTCCGAGCAGGAGTAATAGGGTACTACAAAGGGAAAGTGGTAATCCACAAGGAATAAATGTTCAAAGCTCTTGTCGTCGGAGACGCGCATTTTTGCGACTACACTCCTGTTAAAAGAATCGACAATTTTCTTGAGGCGCAGTTCCTCAAGCTAAGAAAAATTCGTGATATTGCTGAAAAGAAAGACGTAGACTTCGTATTCTTTCTCGGAGATGTGTTTGATAAGGCACGCCCGGAAATTTGGCTAGTCAATAAGGTAACCGACTACATCAAAGAATTTCCTTGTGTCGTTTACTCGATCGTCGGCAATCATGATCTCCAGGGCTGCAGAGATGGGGTACCCGGAACAGCTCTCGGCAATCTATTCACTTCTAACACCATTAAGAAATTAGAAGGAGACGCAGTACTGCTAGACATTCCTATCAGAGGGATAGGGCACACCAGAGAGCATTCCGCAGCCCTATATGGGACTGACTTTCCTACTATACTATTTAGTCATAATATGGTGACACCCCAAGTAGCGCCTTTCGAGCACGTATTTGTTGACGACGTGCTAAAGGTCTCTAAAAACAACTTTATATTTTGCGGCGACTTTCATCCGCCGTTTGAAAAATATAACCCTGTGACCAACACACATATTGTAAACCCGGGAGTGTTAACTCGCACAAGTATTGCGGAAAAAGATATTGATCCTTCTGTAATATATTTTGAAGCAACTCCTGAAGAATTGGTGGTATACCATGAAAAGATATCTTTAGGATGCCCTAAAGGCGAATTAATCTTTGATATTGCTCTTCACGATCAACTTAAATCTAGCGAGTTAAATCTTAAGCAGTTTATTGACAGCATAGCACAAACACAGTTTGAAAGTCAAGATATAGAAAAGTTAATTCAGGAAGTAGGAATCGCAAATAAAGTAGCACCAAATATCATTAAAGAAGCAGTTGATAGAATAAAAACGGCTAAAACATTAGCCTAGGAGACACGATGAACCTTGCAGTTGCTAATCTAAAAGCTAGAGTTATTACCGCGCTTAACAATAATGGACCACTCAAGTTCGGAAAGTTAGCGCGTACGCTACGCACCCGTGACGAAAAGAGGCTAGATAACGTCCTCCAAGAACTGCGACGCACTGGGCAGATTCATTTCGTAAAGCCAACGGTAGGGTGGGCACTTGGACGTGGCAATGTTTACTCTCCCATGCAGAGAGGTCGTTAAATTGGGATTTCCGAAGGGAGTAAAGCGTCATAGCGAAACTTGAATTTTGTAGGAATCTTGAGAGGACATATAAATGGTTAGAATTAGCAGAGAAATAGGACTTGATTACGGGCATACTCTTCCAAATCACTTTTCGTTTTGCAATCAACTTCATGGCCATCGCGCAAGGGTTATCGCAGTTGTAGAAGGAGAAGTAAATGCAACAGAAGGAAGTAGCAGCCAAGGGATGGTATTCGACTTCAAGATTCTTAAAGAATTAATGACAACGGAAATTCACGATGTACTAGATCATGGGTTTGCTGTGTGGTCCCGCGACGAAAAAGATCGAGATTTTGTTACCGCACGAAATAAGAAGTATATCATAACCCCTGAACCTCCGACAGCCGAGTATCTCGCTAAGTGGGCGTTTTATCAACTTGAAAAGAAACTCCCAAAAGAACTTACCTTAGTAGAGGTAAAGTGGTATGAGACTCCTGGCGCGGAAGCAACTTACAGTTCTAAATTGGTAAATGAATATCTGGCACAGCAATCAAAGAAATTATCCGAACCCGCTTACCCCCGCTAATGAAGATAAATCAATTAAGGGACCAACTTTCTGATCTCAAGAAGAAGGAGGCAGTTGCCCAGTCTCGTGAGCAGTTCCTTAACGAAGAGAAGCAGAAACTTCTTCAAGATATTGAAGCCTTATATAAAACAGTCAGAGAGCTGGGAGTAGTTCCCGTAGAGGAACTTACTCCCAGCAATTTAGCCAACGTAGTGTCTCGCTTGCAGAAGCATATCGAGGATGAACTGGCAAAAAGCAATCTCCCCAAGGAGCTGCTATAATGGCTAAGAAAAAGCTTAAGACAGGGTGCGACAACGTTTTTAATAAAGTTGTTTACTTTAATGGCAAGAAAATAGGTGGAGTGCAGTCTGTTGATATTGAATACGACATCACAAAAGCTACTACTCGCGTTAATATTTCAATGGTAGTAGCAAATAATAGTATTGTAATTAAGGAAGACGAAATTTCTTTCGATGAGGTAAATTACAATGGCCCAAAAAGATCCTCTTAAGATTATTAAAGAACATCGTAACAAGGGATATATAGTAGAAATATCGATGGATTCAGTACATAGTTCCTACTCAGTGAGTATGTTTACTCCGAAAGACGTCAAAAAATTTTCTATTCCCTTAAGCGCAATACCCATACAGCAGCTACATAATGCTGTAAGAGGATTATAAAAAGAGCGTTACATGAGATTAAGATCTTAATAGCTGATTATTCTCGAAGGTGAAGATGCTATCTCTAGAGCAGTTTGAAAAACATGTCGCTATCGCTGAAAGTAAGCTCCGCAATCTTGAGGGTCAGCAGGAGATTCTGAATAAGCAGTACAAAGAAAATCTACAGACCATTGCAGAAGCAGAAGACCTTGCAGATGTCTACCTAAAAACGTCCACACTGTTGCAGCTTGTTTCAGAAGAGACCCGCGAAAGAAGTATTGGTAAAATAGAGTCGATAGTCACTCAAGCTATCCAAGAGGTGTATGGAGATAAAGCGCTAAAGTTTAAAATTGTATTTGAGAATAAGAGAAGTGCTGTATCTGTAGAGTTCAAGCTTTGGGATGATAATCTTAAGCAGTTTTTAAATATTGTCAGATGCGAAGCCGGAGGAGTAAAAGCGATAGTATCTACCATTCTTCGGTTAGTATGCATAGATCTTCATCATCCTAAGATTGAAGGAGCCGTAGTGCTAGACGAGGTAGGAAGTCAGCTTTCCGCAGATCACCAAGAAAGATTTGGCTTATTTCTTCAACAATATTCTAAATTAACACAGAGACAAATTATTTTAGTCAGCCATCAAGAAGGGGTAATAAAGGGCGCTGATAAAATTATTAGATTAAAGAGAGTAGGGGAAAAAGTGATAACTACTTACGTTTAGTTTATGGCAAAGAAAAAGAAGAGAAAGATTCCCCTTCGAGTACAGCTGCGCCGCGCCCATAAGAAGGCGGACAAAGCGCTAAGTGATTATGTACGAAAAATATCCGTCAGCCTATACGGAAAATGCCCTCTCTGCGGAATCAATCCGATACAGTGCTGCTTTCATTTTGTGCGCAGACGCCGAAAGATTTTGCGCTGGTGCGACAAAAATGTCATAGGTGCATGCAACAAATGTAATTTTTTAGAATATCGCGACCCCGATTTGTCTCGCGCGTGGTACATCCGTAAATTTGGAGTAGAGCAGTACTTGTTTTTAGTTGATAAATCAAAAGAAGCTTACTCCCCCACATTGGAAGACTTACAAAAAATAATCGACGAATTTACGACCAAGCTAAAAGACTTATAACTTGTTGTAATATAAAATATGTCAAACAACAAGCTAGATATAAATTTTATAAAGAAGTTGCAGCGGGAAGTAGAACCGGATATAAAACCTGGAGAAACCGCTGTGGAGTATCTCAAGAGAACAGAGGCGAAGAGAGTGGCCGATTTGATTGCAGCCGAATCTCCCGGCACTCCGCCAGCTGCAGCACCTCCCTCACCCGCTGTCCAGGAAGTAGTTTTCTATGAAGGATATAAACTGCCAAGAGATTTTTTTACAATGGTGGGTATTATCCTGCTTAAGTCAGATGACCCTGCTGCTCAGCAACTCCTGCAGACGTTCGGCTTTGATATGAAAGATCTTAACGGTAAGCCGATTGTTTTCAAAAAACCTACCAAGAAGCCGCGCAAAAATCCCAAGAAGTAAAGGACGCCAGATGACTAAGAAAGCTACGCGTATGCCCATTATAGTTTCAAAAATCTGTCCGGAATGCTATGTTAAAGGAGATAGAGCGCATTGCCCCACTTGCAAAGGCTCCGGTTTGATTCATATGGAATTAATCCAGAGGAAGACCAATGATAGATAATGCAGGTTGCACGAAATGCGGTCTTTGCAAAGATCGGAAGAACATAGTAAACGGTACGGGCGATCCCTCTGCTAAAATTTTCATTATAGGAGAAGGTCCTGGCTTGAAAGAAGATGTATACGGCCAACCCTTCGTAGGTCCAGCAGGGCTCATCCTAAAGAAACTAATGCAGGCAGCTGGGTTAGACTATAGAAACGTATTCTTCTCCAACGTTGTGCGCTGTCTCCCCAAAGGAACTACGAAAGCAGTCAGAGAACCAGAGTACGAGGAAATAGAAGCGTGCGCCCCTTTCTTAGAGCAGGAAATAGCCGAAGTCAAGCCTACTATTATTGTACCCGCAGGCAACACCGCTTTAAGATATATCCTAGGGGCAAAGAACGTCAATATCACAAGCAAGCGCGGATTGGAAATTTGGTCTGATAAGTATAACTGCAAAATTATGCCAATTTTTCATCCGGCAGCTATTCTCCGTAATCCAAAGTATGAAGGGGTAACAGTGCAAGACCTCGCTCGCATTAATACCTCTTCTACGACAGTAGGAATATCCTCAATTGGCCTTGGCTCTTATCAAGTCGCCGACACTCCCGAGAAATTAAATGAGCTATTTAAACATCTTGAATCAGAACCTGAAATAGCGCTAGACCTGGAGACCACAGGGCTAGACTGGCAAAAGAGTCAAATCATCAGCATAGGATTTTCCTGGAAAGAGAGGACAGGATGGTGCTTGCCCCTTCTAAAATCCCAGATTCCTTCGTACGACGCAAACGGGGATCTAATAGAGCAGCCCATCGCTTGTTTTTGGGACGATGCGACCTTCCTAAAGATCAGGACGCGCCTACAGAAAGCATTAGCGCTCCCCTCAAAGAAAATTTTCCATAATGGAAAATTCGACCTAAAACACTTGATATACAACGGGTATCCTGTCGCCAATGTATGGTTCGATACAATGTTAGCACACCACTTACTTGACGAGAACGCCGAGAATCTTCACGGATTAAAAGATTGTGCGTGGGTGTACACTGACATGGGTGGATACGATAAAGAGGTATCTGACTTTTTCGCAGCCAACAAACTCATTAAGAAGCAATACATAATGCTTCCCTTTGCCACATTGGTAAAGTATAATGCCGCAGACGCCGACTGCACCTTCCGGCTATTTAAGAAGTTCGAGCCATTACTTGCCGCACAAAATCTAACCAGACTTTATAGGCAAGTAGTGAATCCTGCACAAGAGGTACTGCTACAGACAGAATTGGTAGGAGTACAGGTTGATACGGAGTATATTGAAAAATTGAGAGTAGACTACAGTCGCAAGAAAGAGGACTTGCAGGCGCAGCTATTCGCAAAGACGGGCGCATTTAATATCAATTCCGCTAAAGAACTTAGAGAGATTCTTTTTGAAAAGAACGGATTCAAGACAAAGCATACGACAAAGAAGGGAGCCTTGTCTACCGATAAGGCAACCCTTACCGAACTAGCAGAAACGTATTCTACGCACGCTGTCCCTAAGTTATTGCTGCAATATCGCGAAACTACGAAGATGCTAAGCACCTTTATTGAAGGATTGTCATCGTGGTTAGATGATGCAGGGCGCATACACTCCACTTATAAACTACACGGAACCGTAACCGGACGATTGTCGTCGGCAGAACCGAACCTACAGAACATTCCAAGAGACTCGACCATTCGCGGTATCTTTATTGCCAAGAAAGGGCACACCCTTATTGAGGCTGACTACGGGCAAGCAGAGTTTAGATTTTGGGCGCAGTATTCTCAAGATCCTCAAATGATCGCGGACATATCCTCCGGCAAAGATATTCACAAGATGACCGCATCATCTGCTTTCGGAGTACCTCTTGAGCAAGTCACAAAGAAACAACGACAGGACGCGAAAGCTATTGTATTCGGACTTATGTATGGAAGGAGCACATGGTCTGTCGCACAACAATTGGGCATCAGTGAAGATGAAGCCGAAAAGGTTGTACAGATCTTCTTTAATCGCTACCCCAAAGCAAAGAGATGGCTCAAGGATACGGTAAACTTCGCACGCACAAATGGATACGTAAAGAATCACTTCGGACGTCTGCGCAGGCTCCCTGGCATTAATAGTAACGATGAAATGGTTCGATCCGAAGCAGAAAGGCAGGCGAAGAATAGTCCTATTCAATCAGGAGCTTCAGATATGTGCATGATTGCTGGAGCGCGTATTAAAAGAGAATTTGAAAAGAGGGGAATGAAAGGGCAGCTCGTGTTAACTGTTCACGACTCGGTTATTTATGAAGTACCTGATGAAGAAATAACTGAATCGTTGAAAATAATTAAAGAAGGAATCGAACGTCCCATTGAAGGCATCAACGTCGCGATGGCTGCTGAAATTAAGAAAGGGCAGCGCTGGGGAGCATTAACAGAAGTAAAGGCTTAAGGGATACTATGGCTAAAAACGAAAAGAAAGTTAAATCGAAAAGAAGGTCACTATCCAGAATCACTGGGCTACAGATAGGTGCTGTTAACACGCGCGCGAACACATTAACAGTTTATGAATTGGGTAATTGCGACCGGGGTATATTTCCCACTGCAGAAGAATTATCCGCATTTCGTAAGATGGTTGAAAAAATTAATTCAGGAAAGAAAAACGCAATTTTTGCGCCTGAAGGCCTTGTGAAAATTACGCAGTTTCATCTGTAATATACATTATGGATGAAACTAAGAAAGTCGTAGCGATAGAGGTGGCCGTTAGAGCAGCCGCAGCTTGGAGAACATTATCAGAAACATTAGATAGTTCTCTTCTTCCTGCGGTAGTAGGAGTAAAGCTAATGCATCCTGACGCTCAGTTACCAAAAATGCAGCGTGTAGGCGATGCCGCGTTTGATATCTATAGCGTAGAGGATGTAGAGATTCCCCCAGGCACGACTGCTTCCGTAGATTGTGGTTTTGGTTTAGAAATTCCACAAGGGTACAAAGTAATGATCAACGGAAGAAGCGGTTTAGCTTCAAGAGGAATCTTCTGCCACGTTGGCACTGTGGACGAAAATTATAAAGGAAAATTAGGAACCATTCTTCATAACCTATCAAAAACTTATTATAACGTTAAGAAGGGCGATAGAATCGGTCAGATATCTTTGCAGAAAGTTATTCCAACTGAATTTGAAATTGTAAACGAACTCTCCACTAGCAATAGAGGAGAGAATGGATTCGGTAGTAGCGGCAAATAAAATGGAGATAGTAATGAACACGGAGCACGCAGCAGTTACGGACGCAAATCCCGGAGAATTGACAGGATACAATAAATCTTCGTTGCCGGATATTCATGCTGTAGAAGATACACGTGGATTAGCAATTAATCGAGTCGGCATCGATGGTGTTGTATTTCCTCTTGTAGTTAAACGAAAGACCGGTGGTGAAATACAAACACTGGGTACTTTTGATATGTATGGATCATTAGATCCAGCCCTTAAAGGCACAAATATGAGCCGGTTCGCCGAACTTTTATTGGATTACGGCGCGGGTCGTTCACTATCAGGGTATGACTTTCCCGATCTTCTTAAGTCGCTTTCTGATAGATTAGAAACTCCCGATGTCTATGTCAAGACTACTTTTCAGTTCTGGATGAATAAAACTACTCCAGTCTCTAAAAGAGAAAGCCCAATGGCGTATGAATGCGCATTTGTAGGACAGATGCAAGACGGAAAGACTCGGTTCGTCGTAGAAGTAAACGTCCCTATCGCTACATATTGCCCCTGCAGTAAGGCAATGTGTGTGACAGACGCCGCGGCTGACGTAGGCAAGGGTGCCCACGCCCAGAGGGGATTAGTTACTCTACAAGTAAGAACAGATCCCATCAGCCCCGGGGCTTGGCTGGAAGATCTAATTCGCATTTCTGAAACGTCAGGCTCTGCAGAACTATATACTCTTCTTAAGAGACCTGATGAAAAATTCGTAACCATTCAAGGGTATGAAAATCCTAAGTTTGTAGAAGATGTCGCTAGAGATGTTATGAGGAAAGTACACTCTCTCCCTGAGGCTGTCTGGGCAAAAGTCCGTGTCAGAAACTTTGAGAGTATCCATCATCATAACGCGACAGCGTATATTAGCCAGAAGAAGATAGCGGGAGAATGGAAGTCGCTCAATCGCGCATTCTATTAAATTATGAATAAGACCCCATACATCGCTTTCGTAGGAACTGCCTCTGTAGGAAAGACCACTCTGATCAAACCTACGATCCCTCTACTTGAAAAGATGTATGGGGTCCCTGTTGTTCATATAGCAGAGGTTGCTAGATCTCTAGAACGACGTGGCTTTAAGATTAACAAAGAAGCGAATGCTTCGACTCAGCAGCTAATAGAAGATGAGTACATTAGGCTGGAACGTGAAAATGCGGGCAAGGTGCTCATAGCAGACCGGACTATTATCGATAGGTTCTCTTATGCATTGCTTAATAGTGGGGATATCAACGCGGAGGAGCAAGCAAAAAAACTTAACTTGTTGAAATGGTATAATGATAATATCGTAGAACAGTGCAAAAAATATTCGCATATTTTTCACATACCCCTCACAGAAGATGTTAAGTTGGAATTAGACGGAATACGTTCCCCTGATGAAGAATATCGTCGCAAGATAGATGATATTCAAACCAGAATTATCCGGCAGTACAATCTAAAAGTTTATCAGATAGAAGGTTCTGTAGAAGATCGCCTAGATATAATTAAGACAGTACTGGAGAAAACAAGTGCCAATAGAATTAGCCTTTGAGCTGCCCACAAAGCATCTTAAAACTTTAGGAGTACATAATGATTATAATTTTGCGCTCGCGCACTTAGTAGATGATCCAACATACCTAGAGCACTATAAGAAAGCAAACAACTACACCATCTGTGACAATTCTGCTTTCGAACTGAGCCAGCCCTTATCTTCTCCACAAATAGTTGACGCTGCAAAGCGCCTCAACGCCACAGAGATAGTAGCCCCTGACGCATTTGGTAGTTCGAAGAAAACTATAAAGGCGACAAATGACTTTATTAAGTATCTCGACGATTCCGGGAATCTAGGTAAATTCCGGGTCATGGGGGTAGTTCAGGGCGCTAATGTACCTGACTGGCTAAATTGTTTAGCGCATATGCGCGACAATCCACATATTGATGTAGTGGGTTTCAGTTACGTAGGATGCAAGAGTTTTGCCCCAGATCTTACGAATGCGAGGGTTAGAGCAGTGCATCTCGCAACGCATACAGCTGCAGGCAATCTTAAGAAGCCAATCCACCTGCTAGGGATGGGAAATAACCCTATAGAACTGACAATGCATCAGGCCCCTAACATCCGATCATGCGACACTTCTCTCCCTGTGGTACAAGGACTATCCAAGAATAGGCTACACGCTACTACAGGTCTAGTAGGCCCCAAACTTTCTCGCCCTGAGAATTACTTTGATGTAGACGTTGATCAAGAGCAGATGAACGCTATAGTCCACAATATCACTACAATGAAAAGATGGGTAGCTAAAACCGCTAATGTCTAATAAGTATTTAGATTATCTACGCAGCAGAGGGCTCTCCAACGAAACTATCAGAGCCTTTGAAATCGGCACATGTGATAGCTATGGACAGTGTACCAATCCAGAGTTTGCACCCCTCATAGATTTTCGATTCCACGACACGGTTCTATTTCCCATAAAAGATCTGTATAATAACTTAGTCGCAGTCGCCTCTAGGTCCGTGGATGTTAAAAGATATATACACTCTAAATACACCAAGAGTCGTCATTTGTTTGGTCTCAATGTAACATACAAAGAGATACTGCGTACGCGTAAAGCAGTCATTGTTGAAGGAAACTTTGACTTGTTAACGCTTTATGAAAATGGAATCAAAAATAGCGTAGCCATGCTGGGATCCAAGCTTTCACTAGAACAGCTAAGCTTGCTGATGAGATTCGCAGAAGAGATTATAGTAGCAACTGATGGGGATCAAGCCGGACGAGACTGTGCTCAAAAAATCATTCGTATGTTAAAAGATAATGGCATTCAGTACCGGCAGATAAATCTACCCACAGGATCAGACCCAGATTCCTTTGTAAAGAATAATGGCGCTGATGCCTTTTTAAGATTGCAATCCCTCAATCTATCCGAAAGGATTCGATCTTATGGAACGATGGGTAAAGATAATCCACAATACTAATTACGAAGTTTCCGACTTAGGAAACGTTCGTAGAATAACTTCTTCCAGAACTTCAAAACCTGGACCAATAAAGCCAAGCTACATCAGCAAAGGATATCTAGCTGTATGGCTTCCTACCTCAGAAGGCCAGGGGAAGAACTATTTAGTCCATAGATTAGTCGCCGAAGCTTTTATAGGTCCCGCTTCACTGGACGATCAAGTAAACCATAAAGATGGAAATAAAAGCAACAATCACTGGGATAATTTAGAATATGTATCCCTCGCTGAAAATGTCCGTCACGCTTGGCGTACTGGACTTAATAAAGGACCAAGAGGCGCTAAAAGTGGCAGCGCAAAACTAACTACAGAAAGTGTCAGCCTAATTAGAGAACTACTCCCGACTAAATCTCATGCATTCCTTGCCCGCGCTTTCCGAGTAAGAGCCGCAACAATAAAAGCAATAGCTTCTGGCAAGAGCTGGAAGTAAGGGGGACTCTCATGGGAGACGCAATAACAGCCGACGTACCTGTAATTGATACATCCGTAAAACGATATTACGTATTGAAAACAAACGGAATTGCTAATATACGCACAATCAATTCGAGTATAGGGGCCGCCCCCGAAACGCCTACCTTCTGGATGCCTGGATATTTTCAGCCACGCAAATTACGCAATACAACAGTGCTACGTAAGCAGTTTTTATTTTACGACTACACCCTTGTAGCAATTCACGATCCAATTGCTTTCGAAGAGTTTCTGACAGAAAGAAAAATTCCCGCATACTTTTTGTATGTGACAGGAACTAAAATCCCTGCAGCTCTCTCTGAAGAGGAAGTTCAAAGAATCAAGCAATTAGAATCGTTCAAGCAGCTAGAAGTCGAGAATTTCGAAGCACCCAGCCTAAAAATTGGTACCCTAATAGAAGTGTGCAACGGCCCTTTTATTGGATGCAAAGGGACTATCATTGAAATTCGCGCAGGGCACGCTGTGCTTGAAATGAATGTATTTGGCAGGCCTACCCGAGTCAATGTAGGGCTAGAATTTTTAACTGGAGTACTAAGAAGCTACGAACCTGAAAGCGAAACGTTACCTTCAGACGACGCCTAATGAGCGACAATAATTTTCAGAGTCAGGTAGACATTAACCTGAATAGGGTCGCTTGGAGATTCCAGCGAGAGATCCCGCTGGATGTTGAAGAAGTTGAACTGCTACTGAGTAAGCAGCCTGCCCCCGATCTAGCGGAAGAGAGGGAGTCCTACCACAAGCGGAAAGAAACCATGGTAAATAATTTATTTATCGCGGCGACAAAAGTACTGACAGAAGTGCAGTTCCAATTTTTTACATCCTACTACGTGATAGGAATGAGCGAAGTTCAGATAGCCGACGCATTTAGCGTCACTCAGCCTTACGTAAGTATAGTGCTGACCGCATGCGTCAAGAAAATAAAAAAACAGCTCAATCTATCCTAGATTTGTCGCTTTTATATTATAGTTTACTTTATATAGTAAATAGCAGTAGGAAAATTCTCTGTTCCCTGGTATATACCATATAACAACCTAATGAGCGCCATTATCTACGTCAAATCGAACAGCGACGACGATCTATCCTCTGAACAGTTAGAGTTGCTCCACAAGTTTAGCGACCAAGCACGGGTATGGGCATATTTGCTTTTAAAAGAAGCAGGCATGATAGGATCCACAGATGAATGGCGACAAAAGCGCCAAGAGTGGCTCACTGCTAAACAAGAGTTAAATACCCTCAATAACAGCTACGGTGATGCCGTTAATAAGGCGCTCCAGCTACAATACCGCGAAAAGAAGGAGTCGGGGCAGACTCCTCTTCCTCCTGCAAAAGAGTTTTTCCCTCCCGATACCCCTCCTGAAGAATTAGAAAAAGCGACAAAACAAGCAGAGAAGGTCAAGGAATTATTTACCTCCATATATCCTTCAAGAGTAGAAGTAGGATGGCATGGTCCTTTCTTAACTCAGGATGAACAATCTGATATGTTGCGTGCACCGGACCCCGAACTTGCTGAACAGTGGTCTGAAGTCACCGGACTCGACCCATCCAAATGGTCAGGTGGTACCGGCAGCGCGGGTAGCAGCCCTGTCCTCGATCTAGCCAAAGGCTTCGCAGTTAAAAAAGGAAAAGAAGTAGTCGATCCTAAAACAGGCCGAGCAGCTTTTAATCCAGAAACAGGTGATGTAGACCAAGATGTCGTAGATGATTTTGCTCACGCTGTGGTCATGAGGGCTATAAGGTCTTACAATCCCTTTAAAGCGGAAGATACAAATACTGGAAGTGCCGGGTTTGAAGGGCAAAGAGCAAGCCTGGGTACTTATCTCTTTCGCGCAATGGAAAATGAGATCAAGTCTCGCAAGGATGCTTTCGCGCGGCAAGCAGATCCATCCAAGGGAGGAATCCCTCTATCGTTAACACAGCCCTTAGGAGGGGAAGAATCTCTCTCTCTGGAAGAGACTGTTGCCGAGCGTGCAAAGGAAGAAAATCTATTTGACTTTAACGAATACTATGAACCTTTTCGTAAATGGCTTGAAGCAAGAGTTAATAAGCCCGGTAGCAAGTTTACACAAGAATCAGCTAATCGTCTTCTAGACATTTTTAAGAGAATCTTTATTGACTGTGAAAAAGCATCTGATGTTGCTCGTGCATACGGCTTAGAAACAAGCAGGCCTCGTGCAAAAGAGATAGCCTTCCTAAAGAAGCACCAGGTAGACGTTTCTTCCCTCCCAGCTACTATCCCTCCCACTGCAAGTAAAATAGAAGATGCTGAGAAGCGACAGCGCTTAGTCACTGACTTCTTCAGACAGCTTAAAGAGAAAGCCAAAAGTAATCCCAAAGCAGCTGATGAGCTCAAAGAGGCGCAGAAAGAGTATCTTGCACTTTCCCAGCCTAACGCAGCGAGAATCCGCAATCTGATTCACGGTCCTTTTAAAGGGCAGACGAGCGGATCTGTCCCTTACATAATGGAATTTTTAATGAAGCAGCCGGAGATCGCTGCGCTAGTTGAGGAGACTAAGAAATTAAAGAAGCAGCAGGCGCTAGAGGAATTCCTCACTTCTATTTCTACCCTCAGAAAAGAAGGTGGACTCAATTATACACTTCTACGAAATAAGATAGAGCAAAAACTTTCCAGCGAAAGTCCTCAGCTCTTCAAGGCATACTCTTATCTGTACGAGTCCAATTTTTCAAATCCTGATACGGCTCGGATGATGAAATTGTCTCCTCCGCGTATCACTGGGCTTAAAAAGAAAATTGTATCTACGCTACTAGACCTCCCTGAGATTCAAAACTTCTTTCAGGAAACAGAAAATGGATCAATCTCTCCCCTACGCCGGTTTATTTACAATGAAGGGGACCCTGTAAAAGTAATGTCCATTAACGAAACAGGGACTATAACCAGTACATTTAATGATAAATGGTATAACATCCGCTTAGATAATGGTAATGATGTCCTTACAATTAAAGAGGACATTCAAAAGTATTGCACACTCGTAGACTCTGCGAACAACGTGCTATCTCACTACTACAAACGCAATGTCGTATCACCCCAGTGTTACCTTTCATTTATTGGTGGAGATAGTCCGAAACTCATACTCTTAGAGTTACGACCTACTGATGAATTAAAGACTACCGCACGATTACACATTAATAATAATTTAGTTGATACTGTAGAAATTACAGAAGATCTGCCGGATGACATGTTGGCTGCCTTAAGAAAACATATAGATATTTTAGCTGAACTCGAAACTCCATTCACTCCGCTATTTGAAGAGGTAGAGTAATGCACATACTACTTAGCTGGATTCAAAAAGTTCGGGATCTCTTTTTTGGCGCCGCCACTGCCTATCCTAAGAGGCGTTATAACTGGGTTAAAGATAAGTTTGATTTTAGAGATATAACCTACACATACGCCCCCTCTGATTTTCCTTCCTCAGTTGATCTGCGCGCTAAGTGCCCTCCAGTCGTTAACCAAGGAGATCTAGGATCCTGCACAGCTAATGCATTAGCAGGCGCTCTTGGGTTTTTAGAACTACAAGAAGAGGCTGCTGGGCAAACAAACCAGCCAGAAGAATTCGGAACAGATTTTATCCCGTTTAGCCGTCTTTTTATATACTGGAATGAGCGTATGATAGAGGGAGATCCTACCCAAGATAATGGGGCTCAGTTGCGTGATGGAATTAAATCGTTAGTAGCGACAGGAGCTTGCTCTGAAATCACCTGGCCATACGATCCTTCTCTAGCGTTTAAGCAACCTACTCCTGCTAGTTTCGCAGAAGCAGCTAACCATAAGATAAGTTTGTACCAGTCTCTCGATGGGACAGATATAGCCGCTTTAAAAAGCTGCTTAGCGCTCGGGTATCCTTTTGTTTTTGGCTTCCAAGTATTTGAGTCATTCGAAAGTGATTCTGTTGCATCGACAGGAATAGTTCCAATACCTACAACTAACGAACAGCGTCTGGGTGGCCACGCTGTAATGTGCGTCGGATATTCTGATCAGACGAGGATGTTTATCGTACGGAATAGTTGGGGTCCTTACTGGGGCGACAAAGGATACTTTTATCTCCCGTACGACTTCATGACTAATCCCGATTTAACTGACGATTTTTGGACAGTACGCCGATAACCTTTTATGAAAAGAACGTTTGAAACAGAAGGAGATATTCGTAATTACAAATCGAAGATGCTCCTTTTACCTAAAAAACTTCTGATGGAAATTAATCAGATGATCGACAGCGGCAAAAGAGAATGGGCCATCGAAGGCTATATCAAAGCAAATTACAAAGGTTCGCAAGGGGTACCTACTCCGCCTACAATAGGCACTTACATAGACTGGTACGAAGCTAAGAAAAAACTTTCCATAGCTTCCGGAACAGTTATAGAGCCAACACGGACAGAACTTGCCATCGTTGAAAAATCAGAATTACAGTCTTTTTCAGCAGAACGCATCGCTATTCTAGACGGCAGCACCGACATCTCTAACAAAAAAGAGTTACTAGAGCGTCTCATTAAGAAGTGTATTCAGCGAATGAAGCATATAGAAGCTCTTCAAGAGATGGAAGGAACTACTGCAGGATTAGAGGCAGTCGTAGGGCACTACCTGAAAGAGATACATAGCATGGTACAGACTCAGCTTAAGTTATCCGGAGAACTAGCTGAAGAGTCTAACGCTCATCTGACGGAGATGGTCAATTCTCAGCTCTATAAACTAATCCAGCTATTCTTCATGGTTGTTATGAGAGTAGCTCCAGACAAGGTAGAGGAAATAAAAGGAAAGTTCTACGAAGAGATAAAAAGCCACCAGGACATGGCCGAAACTTTTAAAGACGTTCTTTAAAAAGTGTATTATTCATAAGAGTATATACTATGCCATACGACCTTTTTATTAAAAGACGTGTTGATGAAATCGAAGAGTCCCTTCTGGAGTACACCGACCCTGTAGAGAAGCTACATATATGGTTTGGATTTATAAAAGATTTCACTACAGAAGCCCACGCACTACTAGACGCTCAGTACGGCGAGCTAGTACAACTAAGTAAGTCGTATGTTTCCACCCCCGACATGGTTGCAAGGGACAATATACGCTACCAAGTAGTTTCTTGTGTTCAAGAGATCAATAATGTCAATTCTCAGCTTAAGCGCATCCCTAGAATACAGGGTAAACTTGAGAAAGAAATTCTAGGTGAAGCAGGGGATGTCCAATGATTAAAAAAAATAAGAAGACAAAAGCAGTTAAGGACTTAGTAACCTTGCCAACGAAAGAAGCAGATACTAAGGGTAATTTTGTTTTAAAGAACAACTTGCTCACCATAAGGTTCTGGTCGCAGGTGTACACTACAGCCTTATTCGATAAGAATATTCTTAATTATACCTTAGTATGTCAGTACCCTCTATCTAATTTTAATTTGGATATTCTAAAAGACGTGAGAGCGGCGCAAATTTACTTAGACATTGAAGACAAGATCTATGTTGCGCGCATCGCTGCGTTTATCGCAAATGTATCTCCCGACTCAATAGTTATGCAGCTTACTATAACAAATTTAAGGCTTAAAGAAGCCCTCGACATGGAGTTCAATACCCCCTCCATGTTTTACGAACAAATTCTCGCAGAAAAGAGCTTCTTTAAGGTCGCTGGAAAGAAGCTAGAAGATTACATAAAACCGCTAGGGTTGGCCCGCAAAGTAAGCGAAACAGACCAAGCCCTTCGCCGCAGAACTCTCGGGTATCTAGCGTTAGCAATGGGAGAAGATAACGGAGAAGAGGTCGTTAATTTAATTAATGATCTTAAGAAAAAGAAAGGATATTAAAGAAATAGAATGTCCAATAGTTTAGGAAAAGCCTGATGTATACTGAAACAGACCGAAGGATGCTTGCGCTTTTTGCAGATAACGTCCCCCATTCATACTTTGAAACAATACAACTAGGGTGCACCCTACTCAGGATATCCCAGCGCCGCTTCGAGGGCATCTTCAGAAAGCGGCTATTATTTTGTAGATGGGTCAGGCGACTTTACACCGCAAACGATCCTCGCTTAGATATGTATCAGCTTACAGAAAAAGGAGACGAGTATTTTAGAGCCATACAGATATCCCGGCTTGCCCAGCACTCCTTCTCAGATGAACAGATACGTCATTATAAGATGTTTAATAGACAATCTACTGGGAAATATGGTGCAGAAGGGATGGCGGATAGCACAATAACAGAAAAATCCGCGAACCTGCGAGAAAAATACCCGCACCTTTATGAATAGTTGCAAAGGACATGTCGAAGCTAAAGAACGCGGGTTTTATATATGTTCAATGTGCGAATGTAGTCTTGGCGTTCACGTATTCTACTTTCACTGCCCCCTGTTAGAAAATGAGATTATATGCTCCGAATGCTGTTTTGAAAGAGTAGCTTCAGAAGGTGCCCTAAAAACTTTTAAAGAGATAGGTAAGGAATATACTCGCGAACAGATAGAAAAGATATGCGGCGCTTGCGGGAATAGAAGTTGCGGGGCCCGAGTTGAGGAACAGAAATGATAATGGATAGCATCTTTCAGATAGTAGATGATCGTATCAGTGAAATTGAAGGGCAGGCGAAGAGAGCTTCGGTCATTGTTTTAAATGAAAATCTTTTTCGTCAGATGCAGCAAGAGATGTTATTCCAAGATATATCCCAAAAACACGGAAAAGTCCGCTCACCCTACGCTCTGCAAGTCTACCGAGGAATAAAAGTAATAACAAGCCAGGTAGTAGAGACAGTGGAGATATTTTAATGGAAAACGAGAAGAGTCTAGCGTACATCCTCAGATGTACTCGATGCCAAGCGCGCATAGAAACTTCGACAAAACCGGGACCTAAAGTTAATTGTTTTCTATGCTTGAGCTGTGAGATGAAGTGGCAGGAAATTCGTGATAAGATGACAGATCACGCATATCAAGATGAAGTGCGCGATGCTTTTATCAGCTTCGTAAACGGACTAGCCCATCTAAGAAACAAAACCCTTCTATAACATGGATCATTGGTTAATAGATTTAATTAAAGAGTCTAAGCTAGATAAACAGTTTTTAAAAGAATTCGAAGGTCTTGATCTAGAAGAACAGAACAAGATGCGCAAAGATTTTTGGGATGAATTCTATAAAAGTATAACGCCTGCACAACAGAAAGATTGGACAGATATTTCTTTAGCGCGTGTAAAGGATCCAGAACTCGCTAAAGAAATGTGGAAAGATTTTTGGAACGGGCTGGCTGAAGACTGTAAAAATAAGTTTCGAGAATACCATCAGTTGCAGGGACACACCCAGGCGGACATAGCCTATAAGAACGATCCTGTAAATATTGAAAAGCTGAAACAATATAACGATGCGAGACGACAAAAGAAGTTGCAACAAGAATTGCCAAACAAGATTTTGCAAGATCAATTGGGACTTTTAGATGAGGGGATTAACAAAATGTCAAATATTAATATCGGCGATATTCTTCCACCAAATAAAGATGGTGCAGAGAAGTTCGCCACCAGCGATTCAGTAGTTCCTAAATTTATAAAGGAAGCAGCCTATAGCGCTGATGAAACGCGCGCGCAGACGATCCAGCGAGACTGGGAACGCTTAACGATGGGGCTATCTGATTTTGTTTTAGCAGAACAGCTAACCGAAAGAGAACTTGTAGGCATGGGGAAACCTGTTCCCGAAAATTATGCAGAGTACTTCCACACAACTCTAGGGGAAGTAAAGAAGAATAGAAAGAAGGCGGAGCAGCGACTTTTTAACTTAATACCGCAACATAGCCAGCTAGACTCAGCGGCATTCTTTGAAGCGGTCCATGAACAGAATGAGAAAGAGAAAGAAGCGCGAGAGCGGGCGCTAGAGCTCTACCCCAAGACAGGAGTAGCTAAATTAGATCGCAGCGACACCGCTCGCAAAGGATTAAAGAAAGAAGCAGAAGCGTGGTGCATGAAATGCGGTAAAGTACCCGCTCCCGGAGATAAGGCGCATGACGGGCATGAGATTGTAGATTTACCTGCAGACCCCGATCCTAAGAAAGAGGAGGAAAAGCGCCAACAGAAAATGAATCCGAAAAAGGAGGCATCCTGCAGCTGCACCGCTGAAAATACTTGCAACGAATGTCAGATGCGCGTAGACGCCTCTCAAGATGAAGCAGTATATAAAGAAGCTGCCTCGAAGTGGAAAGCCGGGACATCCTTAGAGGCCAAACACAACGGAGCGCGCGCCCACGTCGCCTACGTAAATGATGACGATAAAACTTACATCATCAAGGTAGAAGGAACTATGTACCCGAGCTATTACTCGTTTGATGACGCGCACGATACTTTTGATGTAGTCAAGTCGAAGAACCCCGTAGAGAAAGAAGAAGGTCTATCTTAATACAATGTACGTAACCTACGGCTCCAAAACAGCTAATCCAGATCCTAACCCTCTCCCTCCCCACAGACGCTACTATTCTGATCGTGTTTGGTACGTGCGACAGTTAGCGAAGGATGCCGGAGAGGAATTTGCGGTAATTACATCAGAATATGGATTAGTATTCGAAGAGAACGCTATTCCTCTTCAGGATCATATTATAGACATAGATGAGGTTGAGAGCTTAGGAAAAGAAACCGCGAAAGTCCTCAAGCAGCACAGCGCTGCATCTGTTGTCTTTTTTATCATTCCGGAAGAATGGTCAGAGGGAGGGGCAGCCTATCGTTATAATCTAGTGCTGCAGCTAGCCTGCAATATTGCAAATATACCTTATACAGTTAAACCCATAAAAGAATCTCTTGGAGAGCGCACCAAAGGAGAACCAACTCCAGTACGCCCCGAGAACATAGAAGTAGGAGGACCTTTCTCAATGAATAAAAAATCAGAGCCAGCTTCATACCAGCTGATAGCGCAAGATGAAAATGGTATTTGGCAGAATGTCCGCACATCTTCATTTTTGCCCGATTTACAAATCAAAGCAAGGGCGCTAGCCAAGAAGTTTCCTAATCGGAAAGTTGATATAGTTGCTGACCCTTCCCGAGATACCAATTCATACCTTTCTTAAAGATGAGCGAGCAAGACGCGAAAGAAGTTGTAGAAAAAGTGAGGCCATTACTGCAGGAACGTAATGACGCCTTAGATTTTTTATTTGTTAGCGAAGAGATATTTAAAGAGTATGCTGACGACAAGTTGTGGGGGAAATTCTCAGATAAAGACTACGAAGCGTTTGCTGCTGCAGTCAACGATCTTAGAAACGCTCTTCTAGGGCAAAAAGATGAGTTCGGTATCCTAGTCAAAGAGCATGTTCCTTTAGATCAAATGCACAACGTTAAAAAAGCTTTCGAGGACAGGTTGGCCCGTCTCGCTTATCAAGCAAAAGATTATTTTAGAACTAAGCTCTTGTCTAGACAGGCAACAAGAGAAGAAAGATTAGAGAAGTCAGTAGAGGCTTATAAAGATCAGCTGGTTAACGGAAAGACTCACAAAAGTAAGCCGTGGAAACGTCACCCTGACTCCCCAGAAGCGGATTACTCAAAAGACGATATTATTAAAGTCAAAGAAACTCCCGCACCCCCAAGAGCTCCTTCGAAATCAAGAACGGAACAAGACATCTGGTTAAAAGTCGCACCAGTCATATCTGAAATGGTACGGATGCCTTCTGACAAGAATAAACAGGTTGGAGAGAAACCTGTAGACGACATTGTAGATATCCTCGATGAAAATTTACCGCTAGAAACGTTTTTAGAAAAAGCTCATCGCAAGTTGCCTCGGTTTTATGAAGTAGAAGGGCTAGATGACCAGATTAAAAATCTTAAAGAAGAGATAAGTTCTGCACAAGATTCCGAAAAAGATAGACTCAAGGCCTCTTTATTTGCGTTAGAAAAGAGGCATAATGATATTACAAAGATGGACGGCAATCTTAAGTTTTTACATGACCACTGGATCCCCATGGAAACTAAATCAAATTTAAACAAAGTGGCAGCAGACGTATCATCTATTATTAAACCAAATACTCGAGGACCAAGTGCGGAAGAAGAAAAACAGCTAGTAACTGTGTTAGCAGAATGGCTAGCAGCTTCTAATATCCAGGGCAGCGAAGAAGATATTGAAAAGAAAGTGGCGGAGTATCTTGTTGAAAAAGCTCCTCAGTATGTAGAAGAAAATGTGCAGAGAGTTGCCCGTAAAGTTTACGCAGAATGGGTCGCTTCTAAAAGAATGCCCAGTGAAGTAGGGCAAGAAGGTAAAGCGAACGTTGGAGTAGCGAATTCAGACGGCACCGGAGTATTTGTGGAACCCAATCGCGGAAATTCTAATGTTCAAAACGAAGCACCAACCAGTCCTATAACTAAGGAAGCTAAAGATCAAATTCTTTCTTTTAGGAAGGAATCTGAATTGGTTGGAGAAGTTAAAACCAGCTCTGACCTTTCTGTTTTTTCGGAAGCAGCCGATGGCCTTTGTACACAGTGTGACCTTGGCGCTCATGAAAGATGCTACGGAGACAGCTGCACATGTGGCACATGCAAGTCGAGCAAGAAGGCATCTCTTATGGTGGTGGCCTACGTAGAACATGTGCCTGGACATAAGAATTCAAAAGGAGAAGAAGCCCCTTGGGTAATCAAAAGCCATAAGACGCATGAAATTTTATCTTCACATAAAACAGAATCTGAAGCAAAACATCACTTACAACAAATGGAACAATTTAAACACATGAAAGGATCTTCGCAGGAGTCCAAAATGATCTTTAACGCAGGCGACAACGCCGTCCTTAACACATCTGTGGGCGCATTACCTGAGGGCACAGAGGTAGTGATCACCGATTGCAACGACGCAGAAGTGGCTTTTACCTCTGGTAATATTCTTGGAATTACTAAAGTTGCTAACTTAGATAAAGTAGCAATTCTTAAAGAAGCAGCATCAGATCTAGAGAAATACCCTTGGGAAAATGAGGGCCTCTCGTATAAGTATCAGCTAGGAGATCGGGTTAAAGTTGGTACAGTTGAACTCAACGGCGAGTCATACAAAGGGGAGCTAGGCACTGTCCGAGAGAAGGTAATCTTGGCGGCCAATGATGGCGCTGAAGAATTTTATCTAGTAGAGCTTGATTGCGGCGGCAACGTTACATTGCCTGAAGAAGCTTTAAGTAAAGCAGGCAAGATGAGTCTTCAAAAGGTCGCAGAGAGCATTGCTCCGCCTTCTGCAGTCACGGAATCTCTTCTTAAAGCAATACAGAATTTAAAGCAAAAGAACCCAGAGGCGTACACCGCTCTTGAAAAAGAATTTGAAGCAGAAATTCAGGCAAAGAGCAATCCCTCAGAAGAATCAGCTGCGCTCAACGCAGAGGAACTAAAGAAAGAGGCGGTCATTAAACCTAATTTTGACGCTGTTCAAGAATTTTTAAATAGTTATGACCATCAACCCACTGTGGTTACAACTGCCGATATTGAAGAATGGATGGCAGACCCAAAGAATAACTACCAATACTCAAAGAAAGATCTCAAGGAATTTGTTAAGTATCTTCAGTCAGCCCACGTAGAGGTGCGGGTCCCTGTTAAAAAGGAAGCCCCAGAAATACTTCCGGAAGAAGCTGCCCCCTCCAAAGAGTTCACACCTCCAAAAGAATTGAAGAAAGAGGCAGTGAAATATAAATATACAAGCCCTGATGGAAAGCAAACTATTGAAAAAGAAATAACCGAGGACATGGGTAACGACTTCGAAACTGAAGATCCATCAAATCCTGGCCAAAAAATGAAGTGGACACGTTCAAGTTTAGATGTATGCGCTAAATGTGCTGGTGTTGGCAGTCTCCCTTGCTCATGCATGGACGATGAATTATGGCTATCTGTTTCGTGTGCGAAGTGCAAAGATGAAGGAGCTACTCCCTGCCCGGCTTGTAGAAAAGTGTAATGAATTCACCGCAGGAGTACATTAAGAAACAAGTAGCAGGGTATCAGACTACTCTACCCTACGACGTTTTTTGTGATCTATGCACCGCTGTAGCTCACGGTAATGATATTTCTTTAGATGAGGCGACCAAAATCGTTTATGAAAATATCGGATCACTCCAAGTAGGTTCCCAAGAGTTCACTGACAAAGGAATGGGTAAGCATAACAAATGGCCCGGACAAAATCAGGCAGTTAATTTCAGTAAAAGTAACCCAGGGGCATTAGCAGAACCGATGTCGTCATTTCTACCTATCGGTCGTATTGAATTAGTAGCTTTTCAAATAGGCGACAGAGTTCGTGTTAAAAAGAATGATAAGGCGCCCTGGGGTGCTGAGTATACGGGATTTATTGAGCGAATAAACGCAGATAAAACCTTTGACATTCGCGATGAGGATACAGATGTGCTATACACCTCGCAACCTGAGCGTCTTATAGCCGTCCCTCTTGCGACCGGACGCGAAGATCTTCGTATTCAACAAAGAAGAGTCGGTGATCCGAAAGGGATGGGAGAGAGCCAGCTAGACATTGGTAATCGTAATGTTAAGCAAGATTACCCCAGCAACACATGGGAGCCTGCCGGACATCCCGGACAAGAAGTTAAAAATCCTTTCAGCGCATTTTATAAACAGGGAGATCAGCTTCTTACATTCTTACTAACGCGTATTCAACGAGAATATGGAGAAACTTCCGCCCTGGAAGTGCAAGGCTATCTAGAAGGGAAGATACATTCTCCGTCGCAAAGTCTAAAAGATATACTTCATAAGTATAATATTGTAGCAACCGCAGGAGCGTCAATGCTTAATGTCGAAAAAGCCCTAGGAGAAGTTAAGGGTAAAACAGAAGTAATGATCAACACCGAGACAGCATGGACTTGGGGTTCGCGCGCGGCAGCTTGTTATAAGTTATCTAACGATACGAACGATGCAAAAGAGAAGGAGAAGTGGGTTCGTCTTGGAGATGCTTATCGTCATGAGTCTTTAGAGCACGCCGCACTAGCAGAGGATGACGGAAAGCTAGTCGGCGAAGTTTATAAAGCTTTAGCACCTTTCCGAAAACCCGCAGGAACTCCCGAAAAGTAATTTAGTCGGAAAGGTGTATTATAGAATAGCGATATGACAAAGTTAGAGAAGAAGCAGTACGACATTCTTTACCGTAAAGCAAATAAAGAAAAATGTGCTGCGGGTAACAAGAAATATTACGAAGAGAATAAAGCAGAACGAGTAGCAATTAACTCTGCTTGATGAGAGGAAAATAGATGAGTGTCAAGAAAGTATCGCTCGCTCCCACCATGAAGAGACATGTTGCTCTCTTCGACGTGCACTGCCCCCACAACATCAACTTATCGCCTGTGTACAGTTACATTAAGGATTATAAGCCAACGCACTTTCTTATCGGCGGCGATTTCCTTAACCTTGAGTGGGCGTCACATTGGAATGAAAAAGAATTCAAATACATTGGATTGGAAAAACTTCGCGGCATGTTAGAACAGGAGCTTAAGTCTGGGCGCGAAGTTTTGAAAGAGCTAGCATCTGTACTCCCCGCAAACTGCGAAAAGATTTATATCCCTGGCAACCACGAGGAATGGCTATACTGGGCGTGCATGACTTACCCCGCCCTAGCCGGCAATGTTACACTTGGTGTTGAGAGTATGACATTTAAATCAGATTTAGCGGAGATTCGCAAACAGGTTTTAGCCGATCTTCTAGTGCGTCATCTTCAAACAGATACGCTCGGCTTTAAAGTTCTTCCTTTTGGAAAGGAACTAAGCTTAGGACGTCTAACGTATATTCATGGACACCAAGTAGGATCTATAGCAGCTATGCGCAGAAAGTTTCCTGCGCGCAGCGTTATTTGTGGACATCACCACACCGAAGCTACTGAATTACAGCACAACAGCGGAGATCAACGATCTACTAACCAGTATACAATGGTTCCTTGCCTGTGCAGATTGAATCCTGGATATTTAACAGACGGGAGTACCCGTTGGGCAAATGGATTTTGGAGTGCTGATGTACTTCCATCCGGAGTCTTCGATGGTCGCGTTATCAAAGTTGTCGATGGATGTGTAATGGCCAACGGAAAGATGTACGTTTAGGTTATACTTAAGGAGAAAATAATTATGTCAGGAACTTACCATTGTTCAAACTGTCGCGAGAAGACTTCAAATCTGAAGAAAATTGCAATTGGCGAAGCGCGCAACGTCGTATTTTGCGGCACCTGCAATTGCTATCTTGCGATTGAAGAAGAGAAGGCAGCTGCACCCAAAGCGCCCTCAGAATCAAAGTAAACAATAGGCACTAGCACCCCTAGCCAACACGCGGCGATAGGTGCCGCCTATCTATAAAGATGACGGCATGTTAACGAACTCTAGAGTTCTGTGCGCTTACTGCAGGTTATGGGCCTTCTACCACGTCTTAAGCTGGCGTGGTAGAGTCTATGCGTCTATATACACCGAGTGCACTAAATGCCATAAGTATGTGGATGTTTATTATTTTAGATTGGAAGAATACGACAAATATCTAAAAATGGTGCTAGAAGGAAAGGAAAGCCCAGAGAAGCCTCCAGAAGATGGACAGGCCCCTTAGATGTCAATGGAGTACATCTTGCAGAAATTCTTTGAAGTTCCCGTGCGCAACGGAATCTACGCGCTAACGCTCCTTTTGACGTTCACGCAATTCTATAGTATTGCAATAAGGCCAACTCCTCTTCCAGAGGTTATAGAGCAAACGAACGAGAGTGTAGTAGCCATAGGGTGCCCCTATAAGGATGGATTAATTTTAACTTCAGGGTTTGTCTCCTCCAATAAGGGGTATGTGACTACAGTAGCACATGGGCTAACCAACTGTCTAGGGAAAAAACAGAAGAATCTTAAAGTTAAATTTTGGCAGAATGATTCGGTATATCACGCCAAGGTTGTTAGATATAATAAAATTATAGATGTAGCAGTTCTGTACATCGAAAAGATGCCTAAGATACCTGCGTTACAAATTGCTGTGAATGCACCGCCGGCGGGCACACACGTGACTGCACTGGGTCACCCACATTTTCTTTTTTGGAGTGCTGCAGATGGTATCGTAAGCGCTGATCGTTGGTATGACCAACCTTACCTTCATTTAATCCAAGTTAGCTGCCCCCTCAACAACGGCAACAGCGGCGGACCTGTTATTACAGATGATGGCCGCGTTATAGGCATAAGTACCTCTTACATTGACAATCCAACCCTGGGGCTTATCTTGGCAGGCGACTTCATCAAATTAGAAGCTCGTGGCTTATACCTCAATGAACTTTAATCTCGAGAAGCGTGAAGTAACTTTTTGCATCGGGGATTTTCCCTCGGATGTCGCTACTGCTCTGCAGAGCTGCCTTGACATTAACGGTTTTATTAGCAATGAAAATAAGTTTAGAGACATTGCTGCAGAAAACATCCAGAAATTATTTAATACCGCCCCCAAGACTATAAAGAAGTTACAAACCATTGTTCGCGGCGGGAATCTTTTAAATATTGAAAGAGATCGTGAACAAAATCAGTTTGGGCTTGATTTTGATCGGAATAAGTACATCTTTTCATTAGATGTAGTACCAGGGCAACCTGATATGCAAAAGAAAGGTATTAAAACATTAGCAATTATTGCTATTGAAAATAATCAATTTTATCTTACGGCATATTCTGATGAAGATGGAAACTATAGGTATGCGGGCAAGGTGCCCACAGGTTTCGTGGCAGACAACACTGGTATCGTCTGGGTCAATCCTCAGAAATTTAAGAAAGTCAGGGTAGCTCACTCCTCTCTGCAGTATTCTATGCAAGATGTATTCTCAGTGGCAAATGATAAAGTTATTAAAATAGGAACTAAGTTATCTGCCGTCATCTCCAGTCCTGAAATTATTCAATTAACCGACGATTCTGCTCCCCTTAGTCAATTAACTTCTTCAATTAACGAAGAAGCAAAGATTCTTTCTTTTAAAGAAATTCAGCGCATCGGTAAAGATGAAGCCTGGGAAAAGCTGCGTGAAGAGATGAGATGGGACAGCGATAGTGTCCAGGGCAGCTTAGCGAAACTAGGGAAGTATTTGGCGGATAACCCTTCCCGACAAAAGAACGTAAGAGTCTTTAACTTACTTAATAGTGTATCTCGTGAAGGCGCGACTGCGACGCAAATCAGACGGATGCATCAGGATTTACAAAAACAACTCGGTGGCGCCATTAAAAAAGAGGCTGCGAAATTCAAACCAGGCGATAAAGTTACATTCATTAACTTACCAACAGTTCCAGCTACTCCTCCACCCGGAGTTTCAAAAGAGCAGAATGAATACGACCGAACATTTGTTAATGAATTAAAGACAGCAGGAACAGGTACTGTAGTAGCCGTTTCTAGTGATAATGTATGGGGTGTCACTTACGAAGTAGCCTTGACTCCTACCATCCCTGGAGACGATTCTAGACCCCCTATCATTGCCAAAGAGGATAATCTAGCTCCTGCTCTTCCTTTAACCAAGATTCCTGTCACAAAACCTTTATCAGAAAAAGAAAAAGAAGAGTTTATTCGACAGATAGGCGAAGTTGAAAAGACAGACCCAGAGAAGGCTAAGTATCTTCTCAACAAACTTTTCGCGCTTACAAAGAAGAGTAAAATTAATAACACCCCTTTAGGAGCCGCGGAACTCACCGCAGCTTTCATGCCTACTCTCCCCATGCAACCTTTCTGGGATCAACACAACGATGGAGGTGGAACAGGTGATTACAAGTATCCTGTAGAAACGTTATATCCGCCCGCAGACGACGAAAGTGTTGAAGGATCTGACGCATCAAAAGCGTATACACGTCTGTGGGATAAAATTAATCCTAATCGCCTTCTTCATATGCTTAAGAAGATGAAAAAGCCCCTGTCAAAGGATGAAGCCGAGCAAGTTGGTCGCACTGAAGGTATGACCAAGCAAGCTATTCTGGATATGGATCCGGACATTGCTGCCCGTTTTTATATCCCCTCCCTGACTCTAACAATAGATACTCCAGAAAATATTTCGGGGGAGTATGAGGCTACTCGTATCGGAAATAAGCCATCCAGCACAGACAGACTTAAAGGCGTAGATCCCGAACAAGCTAAAGTGCATCCGGTTAATAAGTCGCCTGCAGAAAAGATGCAGGAAGGTAAGACGCCCACCATCCCTATCCCCCAGGAAGGCGATAGGGCTCCTATTTTCTTTCTTCCAGGCGTTGGGAAAAGTAATCGAGGAGCCAACGATAAGCCTTTTAAGCCGTTGACAACTTCATCTGAGGTTGTATACCAGGTTCGCTACGTGAAAGGTCCCAATTGTATACCCGGAACTGTCGTGGGGTATTTTGACGCAAGCGACTTCTTATCTACTGCGGTCAAAAAAGGCCAGGAGAGAAAAGGGTTAGCTGATTGGCTATCCGGCCGGATCACCGCTAAAGCAGTTGAAATTTCAAAACTCTTTCGTAGAAATCAACCTGACACCGATGTTAAAACACGTCTTTCCTGGGAGTCTAGGCTGCTTCAAAGCGCTATCTCAGAAGATTGGGATCAAGCGTTTAAAGACCTGCAGAGTTCTGGAAAAGAAAATCCAGCGCTACATAAAGCAATCGTATCTGGTCTCTATAAGACACTCCTTCGAGAACGTCGTTTTAAAGAACTATCTGAGGCGATAGCAAAATATAAGCTTCTTCCTGCAAGCTGGTCTAATCAAGATGTCGCAAAACTTAAAGAGCAGGTGAATATACTAGCAGGCAAGCTATCAAAACCTGCGAGCAGCGACTACGCCGCCCAAGCTAATTTGGTTTTAGATGGGAATGAAATGTTTCCTACAGGAGGAAGCATCGAGGCAAAACGTAAAGTATTACGCGACGCTGATGTCGAAAGAGTTCAGGAGTATATTCTTTCTGACAAGTTTAAACAAGAACCTTACGCAGTGCAGAGCGCTGCAGTTCGTCGCCTTGAGACTGCAGGTACTTCAGGAGAAGAAGGGTTATTTGCTGTATGGAAGACAAAGGATCTACCTGCTTCTCTGAGAAAGGAAGCGCTGAACACCCTTGTACTCGCCTACGGTGTTGGCAAAGAGAGTAGGGGATATAGCTCTTCAGGTCGCTTCAAAGCAACAAAGAATCTACTAACAGAGGCCGCAGAGGACGCAGACGCGGATATACGCGCATTAGCTTATACGCTAATGATTAACCCATCCGTCGATTTTCTTCCATGGACCAATAAAGGAGAGTTCGTATTCAATCCCCAGAAGGCGAAAGGGAGAAGGGATCAACCTGCAGAAGATATCCCAGAATGGATGCTAGTGCAACTTGCGAATGAGCCTTACTCAGAATTGCGCGATATCGTATATGAAATTGTAGATAAGCTACCCAAGAAACTTGTCGTAGAAGAAACAGCTCCGGTACTTGATAATAATCTAAAAATTATCACGCCAGGCAAATATACCTTTTCTGAGGAAGTTCTTCCTGGCGTACGTAAACTTATTATTATTGGATTACAAGACGCAGATCCACGAGTTCGGGCCAAAATGCGCGCACATTTTGGGCTGCCTCGCGAAATAGAGCTCAAGAAAGAGAAACCAGAAACCAAAGTAATGCAGCCCTCTGCGAAAGATTATATCTTTCATGCCAAGGTGGCTCTCAACCAAGATAATTTGGAAAATGCTGAAGGGCAGCTCACTTTGGCGACTCAGGCTCGCGATGCCGTCGACTTTAAAGAAGAAATTGATTCCCTTAAGAAGAAGATTGTGGAAGTTCGTCAGAATCTTAAGGACGTAGAAGAAAAAGAAGTTAGAATCACTAAACTTCAGGAGACACTAGTTTCTACTCATGCGGATCTTAAGGAGGTTAGTAAACTAACGGAATTTCTCAACTGGGCGTCTCAGCTTAAGTACCAGACGACATTCGAATCGTTATCTGTTAAGAATAAAGAGGAATTATTATCCTTATTGGTTAAAGATATTCGATGGTATGCCCAATATGCCACGCAAAAAACTACCAAGAATAGTCTTCCCCTTCCTGAAAAAGAAGAAGATATCGATGAAACCTCTTTTGAGAAAGAAGGCGCTCTGCCTTTGGGCAGTATCGAACTTGAATCGCGCCAACCTCCAACTACCTGGCCACTGTCCAATCCACAAGTAGGGTATAGCTCTGCAGTTCCTCTGGGTGATCGCGACGACAATCTTTTACTTAAAGACGTGCGTCAATTTTACGGGCGCCCCGAAGGAAAATGGCGCTCTCTCCTCAACACCATCTATAAGATTATTTTTAAAGATAAAGAAGAGCAGGATGTAGAAGAGCTCGGCGATCCTAAGCAAATGGTGCACAAGGAAGCGGCTGCAGATCCTTCTTCTAGAGAAGAAGCACTCAAGATGCTCAGTGGAGAGGATGCTGAAGCATTTAAAGCCATAGAATTTTTAGGAGCTTCCAAGGATGTTGAGGGGCTGCAGCACGCTATACGCGAATTTAAAAATGAAAAGAAGGGGCTTCAAAAAATTCTTTCTGTCGCTACCGCTAATCAGTTATCTGAGGTCATTGAACAGCTTCTTAAACTTCCCGCCGCTACTGGGATCCAAGAAGAAGCGCTTCGCTCCCTCTTTGATTTAAAAGACGCCCAGGCCTTAGGCCGCGCACTCTATACACCATGGCACCCTTTGGCCATCAAGTATTTGATTGATCTTGGGTATACAAACCAACTCAAGGACATCTATAGAGCAACGCATAAACGGCCTGTATTACAGCGCAACATTGTTCTTAATCTCGGCGATCTAGGAGATACCGAGTTCATGACTGAGGCACTCGCTAACTCCAATGAAGAAGTACGGAAGCAAGCGATTGAATGGCTAACACATCATAAACGCTTCGACATTTTAAAGCAGCACATCAAAAAAGAAAAAGATCCGGCCGCTAAAGCTGCCATCGAAAAGTATTTAGCGATGGCAAAAGAAGGTCCCGCATTTGCGGTACTAGATCAGCTAAATCCTGAAGAACAAACACGTAAGATAGAAGAGCTGGCCAAGACAGCTCAGGACGCTTTTACTGTATGGGACAAGTACCCCGAAATTCGTAGAGAGGTGCTCGGAGAGCATGGACGCCGCTACGGTATCAGTTCTTTTAACGAGTGGAAGACGGTGCAGGCGGAACTTGATAACGAGATCAAAGAAAGAATGAGCGAGTACCCTTCTATGGAGGAAGGTAGAGAGGCTCTTCGTGATTTAGAAAAAATTGCACAAAAGTTGCCAGACGCCACAAAACAGATAGCCACCTTAAGAGCATGGATAGATGAGGCTAAAGAAAAATACGAAATCAATAAGCAGCGACCTTCAAATGTATCGGATGAACAGTGGGAATCTATTGAGAAAGCCCTGAGCGCATTTAAAGAAAGAATAGATGCTGCCCAAAAAAATCTAGACAGAGCGTCGGCTGCTGTTAAAGGAGATCTAGAGTTCCGCGTTGCGCAGCTTCAGCTGCTAGAGCGCAATGCAATGTGGCGTAGTTCTTTAGCAGATGCCATCAAACACGATGATGCTTTTAAAAAAGAGTATGGAAGTGGTGGTAACACGTGGCAGACTTACCAGGCTTATCTCAAAACATATGACAAAGATATACAAGGATTCAAAGAACTTCCTAAAACGGCAGTAGAAGGATTAGCTGATTTGGAGAAAAGTAGAGAGGAGATGGCTTGGAAATTTACGGAGCCTTTACGCAAACGCTTTTCTGAAGAGCAGGAGGAGAGCCAGAAGGCAGCCCAAAAGCTACTCCCCTTCTACAAACGTCTACAGGTTGAGGTGGATTCAGAAGGAAATCCTATTGCCCCGGGCGTCAAAGAGCTAAACGATTCAATTACCCAATATAAAAAGTTAGAAGATCAGTGGTTTAAATTGTCGGGAACAATAGAACCTTATGCGGATATAGATGGAGAGAAGTACCGAGTAACTCCAGCAGCATGGATATTGATGGGGAATTCATCCGCCCTGCCTGAGTACAGCCGGGGCAAAAGATTGACTCCTATGGACGTAAGCAAATTTCATTCTCCATGGTCTGATCTTATTTCTGAAGCAGAGAAAAAGAAAGTTGAGGTTACCAATGACTTCTTAAAGAAGCTTAATAATCAGCTTCCTCCGGAAGGAAAAGAGCTTCTTTTACGTGCAGTAGATCACGAAAAGAAGGCAGGATCTACTTTAGAGCGACTTCGCGCCGCGGGAATTTCTTTGTCGAACGGAAAATTAAAATACATAAATCGTGGCGAGCAACTAGAGACAGCAAAAGAAAAATATGACAAAGCACGAAAAGATCTTCTAGAAAGACTCAAATCTATGGATAAGTTAAAAGAAAGTGACTCCATAGAAGATAAAAAACAATATATTCTTCTTAAGAAAGAATTAGCGGATTTCCGTAACCAATATGGGGTGCCTCCAATTCCAGACACTCCCGATGCAAACTTAAAGAAGCAGTACTTCTACGACCGCTGGAAGAGCCCAGGTGTAAGAGGACCTCGTGCAGTTCCCCAGGTCGTTGCCCCTGCCCAAGAAAAAGCTCCTTATTCCGGCAGCAGTGAATTTACCGAAGAACAGCGTAAAGCCGTCGAAGAGGAGATAGCAAGGCGCCGAAAGGAATATGGCGCGCCCAAAGATGAATTTGGAGAGGACCTTTAAATGAAGCTTTGCTGTCTAATTAATCCAGAGTGGTACTGTCAAAAGTGCAATAAGAAGGTTTGTGCTGATGACTTCGGAAGGGATATTAGCGCTTGGAACCCCCTTGACGACGCGATAATTCCTGGACGTAAAGTGATATGGGGCCATGAACACGACTATGTATGGATAGGTTAAATTTATGGGTACAAGAGAAAGGAACTGGGATTACCTAAAAAAGCAATTTTGTCCCAAAGGGCATGATACCTTTATTGTTGGTCGGAGTAAGAGTAATGGATGTAATGAGTGTCAAAGACAGCGTGTTACTACGAGAGGTAAAATTCATCCTAAGAAAGGTGTAGTTAAAAAGCTTGTTTGTAGTCACGGGCACCTTCTTTCAGTACGCGGTCGCACTCTTTTAGGACAGTGCGTTGCTTGTAAAGCAATAGAAACCAAGCTCTTTAATCGAAAACGTATCGCTTTGGCAAAAAGTCTTCTTGGTAGTAGATGTAACTGCCCTGGGTGTGACGAAAAAGAATCTCAGTTTTTGGAATTTGACCATGTGGATAATGATGGATTTATGGAAAATTACAAAAGCGCTAACGTTTCCGCTCGCTTTGTCATAAATAATCCAGGGCAAACAAAACTGCAGTTACTTTGCTCGAATTGTAATCACGGGAAAAGGATGAATAATGGGATCTGTCCTCACATTAGCTCTTCTTCTACACAAGCGGTCAAACGTCTTCCAAGAAAAAGAGGTAACCGTCCTACAACCCAGCATTGTGTTCATGGCCATATTTTCTCAATTGTTGGTCGAACTCCAAAAGGAAAGTGTCGAGAGTGTGTAAGAATTCAAAGCGCCATTGGTCAGGAAATTGTAGTTCGGGCCAAGAGGGTTTTGGGTAATGTATGCAACTGCCCCGGATGTTCTGTAGAGGAGCTACTATTCCTAAATTTCGATCACATCAATAACGATGGACACTTAGAAGTAAATAGAAGCTGCGGCTCAAATAGCGCGCGGTACATACTCAAGAATCCGGACCAAACACGTTTTCAGCTACTTTGTGCAAATTGTAACCACGGCAAACGGATGAACGGTGGAGTATGCCCTCATATAACTAAAGGAGAAGTATGAACCCTAGCGATATAAATATAGAGTCCGCAACATACGATAGCTGGGAAACCGACGAAATAATGACGAAGCAGTTATCCGAAAAAGATGACTACGGCGAAGAATCCCACCGGGGTGATCCATCTCAAGCCTATCATGATTATCTTGGAGACAGTCAAAACTTCAGCGGCTTTCCTCAGCCGGTCAATCAAGAGGAACTCTGGAATCGCTTCAAGGATTGGAATCGAAAGAAGAAGCTTCAAGAGGATAAAAATAAGGTAGGTAAAGAGAGAGAACGATCCAATAAGCCCGGAGATCAACCTGGCACTATGGGAGAAGGATACTGGTCATACAAGAATACCCCGTACGTGGCGCCTGTCCAATCACCCGCATTCTTTGAAGCTATGCCCGCCATGAAATTAGGGGCACTGTCGCCTGTATCTGCCACATTTACTCTAACCCCCGATAAAATTAAAGTTGAATGTAGTTGGGAGGCTGACTCTATTTCTACTGACCTCGACGAGGTACAGACGCTAGCGAGAATTGTAACATTCTTAGAAGAAAGATTACCCACAGACGTCCATATTAAAGCAGATAGAATAGATTTACAAAGTCGCACGGCCTCAATTTCTATTTTTAAGGCTGGAGAAAGATAATGCCTGAAGCTGAAGAACCTTTACTGCCCGAGGAATCCCCCTTAGAGGACGTCCCTGCAGAGAAACCACCTGTAGCAGAGGGACCTACATTGCAACCTGAGAAGGAAACCATTATCGACGCGACAACTTTTTGGAGCGGTATTGATGCGCAAACATCTGTATCTGTAATAGCCCCAATTGATGCTCCAATCAACTTTGGCGAGGTCATGCCATTTGATGGCAGAATTGTTTTCAGAGAATTTCCTGGTACCGCAAAAACTTTTTCAGGAGGAGCAAAGCTAATCAAAGGAGATCCGGCAGATGGATCTACTGTATCTCTGGAATTACAAATCACAGGGATAATGGCTGCGATCGCGGGAGCTATCAAACAATACACTGCTCGGGGTGAAAAGCTCATGCCCCTCATACGTCTAGCCGAGCAGTCGCTACCTACAATCTTTGCGCATGTCTTTAAAGCGATAAAAGAAAAGTCGGAAGGACTATACTGGTCCTCTGGTGCCGCTAAAGATCATGCAGGCAAAGCAGTTCCACTCGTTAGTTATCGCTACGATTCTCAATTAGATACAGAGATTGGAGTTAATTTGAGCGCAAGCTTTGAAGGAATGCGTAGTAAAATTAACGCTGAAGCAGAAAAGTATTTAGCGGGTAGCCGAAAAGCAAAAGTAAAACAGGAAGTTGTTCCTCAGGTACGTACTAGAGAACTTCTTAGAAATTTCGTTCTCAATCAGATTCCTGAAAGCAAATACAAATCATACCCCCAAGGTATGTTCGCTTCCTTAACTATGGATGAAGTAAGAAAACTTGGAGGCGACGAGGTTGCTACATTAATCCAAAACGTTCCACAAACAGCCCAAGGACACCGCAGTGGTGGCGACGCAGATAACTTCTGGTTTAGATACCTACCGGACTCTAACACAGTTACTATAGAAAATCGACGACTTACAGACAAAAAAATTTTAGAGGATGTTCAAAAGATATACAAAGCCTATGGAGGATCGACACCGGAGGCTTTGTATAAAAATATAGCAGACAAGTTTGGTGTTAAAGCAGATGCCGTCACGGGATGGTTTTATAATTTTCTTAGCAAGCTCACCCCTGGGCGGGCAGATAAAGCTAAGAAAATCCTTGGCCTAGAAAAGCCGCCAGGTCTTGAGAAGGTCGCTTATCCGACACAAGCCTGGGCAGGTCCTTCCCTGGAACAGGTGGGCGCGCTAGTAGGGCCTGATAAGGCTCAGTTGGCGTCAGAATGGGCTAGCTCTCTAGCGGGCAAGTTCGACTATATATCCTTTCCTACATTAGTAGGGGGACCTTCTGATATTAAGAAGTTGGCTACTCTGCCGTTAACTGATAAGCAACGCGCGCTTGTCGAGAAGTATAGAGCGCCTGCTGCGCAGATGTTACAGCAGTTAGTTGATAAGTTATCCAATAATTTGGCGTACGAGGATCTTCCAGGCGGGGAAGTGACACTCAATCCTGACACAGAAGAGGTTAGCCGCCTAGCTGAAGACGCTGTGCTAGAGATCGTAGATTATCTCCCCTCTACGACTTCAGAAGAAGACTTCTTAAAAGAACTTAAGAGCCGTATCTTCACAACAATGAAGATGGTTGAACGACATCGCCAGAATGCATTCCCGAGCTCTCGGACAAGCCCCCAAGACGTTATGCAAGGGAATAACGTTCCTTTTGATACAGTTATGGAACAACCCGAATTAGAGCCCGCTATAGAAAAGAGAGCGAGCCTTAAAGAGGATGATTCTGTCGAAGTAGTGTCAAACAATCCCAACGTGGATGAGCGATATCATGGAAAGAAAGGAAAGATTCTCGAGATCCGCCCGGATCTCTATATGTGCCCAGAGCATGGGCCTGAGCCTTTGATGCGTGTATTAGTTTCTTTTGAACCAGGGCAAGCTGCGTGGTTTGTAACTGACGAGGTTAATCTGGCCGCGGAACGCAACTAAACCAAAAGAAAAGGCCGATGCATGTTACTTAATGCATCGGCCTTTTCTATGCCTAATTAATTCGTCATCTTCTCGGATATAGCCCCGGTGGGTTCCAAAGGCTTTTTGTCCACAGGAAGAACTGGAGATCCTTCTTCGTCTCCCTCTACTTTCTCCCAGTATTCTAATTTGTCAGACCAGAGATCCTCTTTCGAAAGACGAACTTCAATCTCTGCCCCAGCATTATAGAAGTTATTAATAACCAAGGGTTTCTTAAGCTTTTTCGCATCCGCAGGACCTTTCGCGTCCCCTTCGAAGAAGCTTGCTAGTATTCTCAAGTCTTCTTTGTCAAGGCTGGCTACGAAATCAGCTATCTTCTTTAGCTTACCCCGTGCCCTCACAACATCCCCTTTCTGCAGCATTACTTTCCTCCTACGGATCTAACTCCGACTCCCAATACTTAGCGTCAATTAAGCGCTGCCAACTTACTGGGATGATCGCATTGGTTGATACAAGAGTACGAGAACCCTTCCACTCTGGACGGTGCGGCTTAACTTTTAGCGTCATCGGCTGGCCCGCTCTAGGATGCCCCTTTGGGTAAATAACGTCCCCGAGAAGCTTATCATCCTTGATAGAGTTACACGGTAGACAAGCTAAGACGATATTGTCCCAGTTTGACTTCCCGCCCTTAGATCGAGGTATAACATGATCTAAGTTCCACTCAGGAAGCTCCTCCTTCGAGGATTTGGTAGACTTAGTAAAGCGCTTTCCGCAGTAGCAGCACTGGAAGTTATAATGCTCTAACACATTTCTACGGGAGAATTTAACTTCCTGCCGTGGAAGCTTATCATACCTGGTTAACTGAATAACTTCAGGCACTGCAATACGGAGGGAAGAAGTATGAACAAAACCTTTCCCATTCTTCTCCATTAGCTTGGATAACTCCACCCAATCATTAAAGTCATATGTTATGAGATTTTCATCAACGGCCTTTGCGTGCCCTGTATAGAGGAGAGTGACAGCTTTCTGCCAATCTGAGACATGCACAGCATAGAACGATCTATTTAAGACTAGCGTGTCAGCCATATCAATTCTCCCTTATTTAAGATCTACCTACTACTTCCGAAACAGATTAATGCTGCTTCTAACCAGTGCTTCATATTGTTTCTCCTCCCGACAAATTGGAGCTGGTACCGAGGATCGAACTCGAACTTAACCCTTACCAAGGGTTTGTGCTGCCATTATCACTATACCAGCGGTTATTGATGTACAATTCCATCATTTTGTATCTCTCTTGGGAAATACGCGACATCCAGGTCCTCTAATGCATGCCCTAAAATTTTACAAATCGCTTCTGTTAATAACATAAATCGGAGCCACCACTGAGACTCACACTCAGCTCTATTGTTTACGAAACAATTATGTCGTTATCTACACCTTGGTGGCGCTTACTATTTTACGACATTGCCCTTCACTAGTCCAATGAGGATGATTGATTTCAGGATACCACCAATGATCGTCACACATTAGTTCTCCACAAACACATGCATCTCCGTTAACAATACAACATAGATTCATAAATTGGTACCGCGAGAAGGTAATGCTCCTTCGTTTTGGCCTTATGAAAGCCCTGTTCTACTTTTGAACTACCGCGGCAATAAATTGTTATTTATTTTTGATTCGCCAACGCTTATAAATTTCTTCACGCGCTTGAACATTTCCACCAGCAGCGTCGTCGTATCCGAACTGAATTCCACAGGATGGACATATTTCATCCGAAGCAGACAATCCATCCCATGGTATAAATTGAAGGACATACCCACAAACAGGGCAATTCATATTTCGCTATCATCTTGGCAACCACAGTTATACGAGAACAACGAAATATCTGCTCCTAGCGCTTTAGCTGTTGCTAGATATTCGTAATAAATTAAGACCATCTCTTTTCTTACATGAACGTCGCATACTTTATTTAAACAGTAACGACACTGAAATAACGGATTAAGCATGCAACATAATTCCATAAATGGTTGCGGGGGATGGATTTGAACCACCGACCTCAAGGTTATGGGCCTTGCGAGCTACCACTGCTCTACCCCGCTATAAATTGGTAGTCCTGGAGAGAGTCGAACTCTCAAAAGATCGTGTTTGAGACGACCGCGTATGCCATTCCGCCACAGGACCTTAAAATTTGCCTACGAAAGGATTCGAACCTTTACTTTATGGCTTCTTAGACCACTTTCTCTGCCGTTGGAATACGTAGGCTTAAATTGAAGCTGACTCTTACAGTCCGTCACTTTCGGCGTATTAACACCATCCTAGGATGCAGCCAGCCTAGAGATTGGAGCGGGTGACCGGAATCGAACCGGCGTCTTCTACTTGGAAGGAAGGTATTCTACCATTGAACTACACCCGCAAAATTGGAGAGGGACTGGTTATTTATACCGTTGGGTAAGGCACTCCCTCAGAACCTTATATTGCTATTCACTGCAGTTAAAACAAAATGGAGTTGCGTATGCTGTCCAGGAATGACCATTACTACATCTATAGTCTGTAGACATTCCTACTGGATCGTGCTGATGCAGTTTACCATTCTCATCATAATACACCTGAACACTTGTAGCGGGACTATCTACTTGTTTGACAAAAAGTCTACTTCTAAGCCCTTCATCTTGACACTTCTGACATTTCATATGGTGCACCCGCGTGGACTTGAACCACGAACCAATCCCCTATCGAGAGACCGCTCTGCCATTGAGCTACGAGTGCTAAATTGGTGGACCTTGCGAGGATCGAACTCGCTACCTTCTGCTTGCAAAGCAGACGTGCACCCAACTACACCTAAGGCCCATTTGGAGTCTTTCGACTCCGTTATAGTAGCAATGTACACTTATACATCTTTGCTACTCGAACTTTATCGACGACAGCTTGAAGCTCTTGAGCGTCAAAGTATCTCGAGCCCCAAGCGATAAGTTCTCTTTCGAAAGAAGCCAGATCTCCTAGTCGCGTTAGCTCCTCGACCCCAGAGATCTTTTCGAAAGGAGAAGGACAGGAGCAGCCACTATCTGTTCCGTAGAACAACTCTCCGTCCACCTTGCGAATCCAAATGACGAACATATCAAAGGAATAGCTCGCGTCTGGATCGTTTAACTCTTCGACGATTTCAAGTCCGTACTGCTCCGGATTGTAATACATAGCTCCTCATACCTGCGGAACTAAATTGGTGTCCTTACTGAGAGTCGAACTCAGACCAAGAGTTTAGGAAACTCCTATGATTGCCATTTCACTATAAGGACGTAAATTGGAGCAGGTAACGAGAATCGAACTCGTATCCTCTCGTTGGCGACGAGGAATTTTACCACTAAACTATACCTGCATCTTACGTTTGAAAGTACGGTATCTGTGACAGTTAGAACAAATGAGATCGCACTTCGCGATCTCTGCGAGAATCTTTTCTTTGTTCGTCCATTGTATTAACTGCGATACGTTAAAACTTTTTTGTGAAGGGTCTCGATGATCGTAGTCTAGCGCGAAGTAACGGTGCACAACTTTACAGTCGGCGCAGGGTTTATTATCCTTTAAATCGTAAAAGAACTGTCTTCGCTCTTTGTGCCCCTTTGCAACGCGGCCAATAAAAGTCCCTTTGTTGTTCTTATAGACCTTCTTGGCGTACTTATGATGGCAATCCTTGCAATTACTTACGCGACCATCTTTACGATCACTCCGCTGGTTAAACGACTCCAACGGCTTTACTTCCCCGCACTTCTTACATTTCTTATCCATACTTATTAAAGTATCAGATAGTAACCCACGTTAGGTGTTTCGCTCCAGATGGTAACGCTCCCCTTTATCATCATTGGCAATGACGCGCATTACTTTTATGCTAATCCCGCAAATCTGTGCCCCAAGTAGGAATCACACCTACTCTCTTCCATGGGGCAGGTGGAAGTTTATAGCCCAAGTGAATTCCTAGGAAGAATCGATCATTCACTCAGTGCATACTATAAAGTGGTGCTCAGTGTTGGAGTTGAACCAACATTATTCCTCTGTGTAGGAGAGGCGCCATACCGCTAGGCGAACTGAGCTATAAAATGGCGGAACCGACGGGATTCGAACCCGCGTTTCTCTCCGTGACAGGGAGATGAGGACGGCCGCTCCTCTACGGTTCCATAAATTGGTGCGCCTGGTAGGTAACGCTCCTACTACCTCTCCCATGTCAAGGGAGCGCTCTGCTATTGAGCTACAAACGCTATTCTTTATTTTGACGACAAGAGGCTAAAAGTAATTTACCTTGGTGCTGATTTTTCTCTGCTTGCGAAAGACGTTTACAATATTCATCCCAATCTTCTTCGTAGACCCATCCTTTATCACATCTTGCGCAATACGTGTCTGGACCTTCGTACTGCCAATCATGATAAAGAATCTTACACAAATCAGACTGTAAACTCATATCTCACTAGACCTTTAGGATTTATAAAACTCTAATGGATTATCTAAGTTTCTGTTGCAATGAAAATCCCATCGAATACGTGTTCCCTTAGAGTGAGTATTCATGTGATCATCCGTACAGCTAATGCAGAAAGACAAACTACAATTGTAACACCAGATAAATGGATTAATCTGACAACAGAGTTTCATAAAGTGGTGGGCTCGGAGAGAATTGAACTCTCATGATACCGCTTAGAAGGCGGTCGCCTTGCCGTTAGACTACGAGCCCTGTTTTAGTTTCTCCCTCTTCTCCGCTAGACGATTTCTTACCCAATCGCGTAATTTATCAGCACCGGCGTGCTTAATATTTCCTGTGCGAAAGCCGCTACAAGTTAGATAATTAAGTACAATGCGTAACTTGTCTATACTGGGATTAGTGCCCAGGAACTGCTTAAGCCTACGCACATTTTCATCAGGGGTTTTCTTCCAGGTGCCTACAAATGACTCCCGTAGTTTTTGCCAAGTAGGATCTTTCACTAGCTCTACAACTTCCTTGCCGCCTGCTTCTTTAGAAAGCGATTTAACAGCTTTCTCTATCCCCTGTTTAATTACCCACTGTTTATAATTTTCCATAATTTCTTAAAGCCAAGCTGCCCGCCCTCACCCTGACATCGCTCTGCTCCGGGGTTGGTAAGGGACTCGAAGCGATAGAAAGGCCCCTACGGACAGCTCTAAATTATCTTATTACCGTTCTCAATGAACTTGCGAACCTCATCGTCTATAATAGGTCCACCGCCATGGAGAATATTAACGATCTCCTTATAAACCTTGAAAGCGTGTTTTTCAAAAAACAGGGTCGCTTTTTCTTGGCCAAGCGCTTCGACCCAACAGTTCATCTGAGGAAATTGGGGCGCCGCATGAAAAATACACCCGTTATGAAAATTACCAATCCAGCATAAGATAAAGATGGCGCCAGAGATATTTTTATCCTTGAGCATAAACTCAAAGAAGACGGCGCGCTCTACAGGAGACTTACCTACATACCGGTTAAGCTTGGTTTCGTAAGTCCCATCAAGAAATACAATAGAGCGCCCTTTCCCTGTCGCATACTTTTTAATTTGGGCGACATTGTCATCGTCCATGAACACCTTACGAATAGTAGGCCACTTAACTTGATTTTTTCGGATGGCGAAAAAGGGATCTCCTTCTAGGACCTGCCGATTCATTGAAACTTTTTTATCTTTGCGAGGGTCAAGCGCAGCCGCTTCTTCTGGCGCCTCAACTGCGTCGTCTTCAGACTCCGCAGAATTTATTTCTGCTTTAGCCTTCTCTACCGCTTGCTTAATCAGCCACTCGTTGTAATTCAACCCTTACCTCTTGTGAATATTCTGTTTTCTTGGGGACGATGAGGGGAGGCCATCATTTTCAAACTGGCAGTCGCCACATCTACGCCCAAGTTCTTTTTCGTTAGCGGCAACGTCTATTGAACCACATACGTATTCTTCGAAAGCAGGCAAAGGAGTTTTGTGGACGTAACCCCTCCTCCCCATCTCAGCCACTAACTCTTCATGGCGGGCTTTAAGGTAGTGGACCTCAACCAGCCCCTCTTTCACAAAGCGAGAATTTGGAAAATCCTTTATAGTCCCTTTGTTGAGGGAGCCTACGAACATATGCATCTCGACATGCTCGCCTAGTAGGTGTTTACGACACATCTTAGTTGGATCTACTTTCCACATTCTCATAAATTGGAGCCTCCTCCCAGAATCGAACTGAGGTAGGTAGTTTACAAAACTACTGCTCTGCCACTGAGCTAAGGAGGCAACAAATTGGAGCCGCCGGAGGGATTTGCACCCTCATACGCGCACTTTAGAGGTGGCTACCTTGCTATTAGGTTACGGAGGCAGTTAATGTACGCCAAATTCTTTTTGCTAAACTAAAGGGACTGTATACCCATTTGCCATTAACTTTTCCAAGAGGTTCTCCTAAGAGAGGCTCTTTACAAAGGCGACAGTGAGGATATTTTAATCCATGCCAACCACACATCTTGCTTTCGCTTTTGAAGTTAGCGGGACATTGTATATACTGTTGATAATGAGCTGCTGGCGTACAGAAAGTCTTTTCAAAAACGGAAAATTCGTAATCCCGAATACGGGGGTTCCAACTACACTTTAAATCTAATCCGCAGTAACAATGAAACTGTATTCCATAAGTACAATACTCTCGCCGGTTCTGCTGCTTTGTCCTGTGATGAACTTGACACCCTGCATATCTATGTTTAATACGCCCATATTTATCTTTTTCTACACGATAAGATATTTCGCATGGAATATGTTTTCCTGCAGTTAAACATGGCAACGAAATTAAATTGTTCTACGACATATTAATCTGCCTCGTAGTAATCTGCTGGTTGAAATTTATCAACGCATGGAAGACAATAGGTCCTTAATTCGGTATCATTACAAGTGCCACATCTGCACGGCAATTTTTCGTTAAACCCTCTGCAATGATCCGTACAAATTTTATCTTTACACTTATAGCACTCTTCACTGCCATTCACTAAACAACATAATTCCTATGACATTTTATCTCTCCACTATATACCATCTATGAATTTCATTCCAGAGAATTTCATTCCAGATACTTTTAGGACATTTACCTTGAATAATTATACATTGGCGACATACTTTTAAACCACATAGCTTACAAAAGCTATAAGTATTAACTATACAACAAAGTTTCATAAATTGGTACCGGTAGCAGGACTTGAACCTGCAGGTGATCTTTCGATCGAGCGCTCTTAAGGCGCCCGTGTCTGCCATTCCACCATACCGGCTGTTGCTGCTTTAGTTATGAACATAGAAAATCAGCACCGTGCGCGAATCGAACGCGCTCATAAAAGTTTTGCAGACTTTCGACTTCCCACTTGTCTAACGGTGCATTATTCGTAATGGGCTATGGTCACATCTTCCCCGTTACCTTTAAACGACAAAAATCTACTATATGCGGTACATCCGTCGCCTGCTTGCGCACATCTGTACTTACCTGATTCTGCCCAATACCATTGATGCCCCTTAATGAGACACAGTAAAGATTTACCCATATGTTATGATTGTTGTGCCGTAATCGATTCCTGTTTTTGTTTGAAAGGCTCCACACTTACGTCGACAATTCCTATAGGCATAGCGCGGGCGGCAGCGGGAAGTAATAAATTTACCCCAATCATGTCCTAATATCTTGCATAAGTTTTTAAGAAACATAAACTATAAACCTAAGTCTTCGAGTGTCAGCGGACGAGCAGTCTTTCGCAAGCATTGTTTACACCAGTAACCTCTGAATTTATTCAGGTGAGGATCTACAATCCACCAATCATGCCCGTTAACGATGCATACTAAATCTGTCGCTGATTTATTCATAGCGGCGGGAGCACCTGGAGTCGCACCAGGCCTAACGGTTTTGGAGACCGCTGTGCTGCTGAAACACTTTACTCCCATAAATTAATTGTATCAAGCTGACCTTGTCTTTATCCCCACATCCGCGTACTGGATCTCTTTCAGCTAGCCTTATAAGAGACCTTCTCGGAGTTACTAAGCCTAAAGGCCCTCCTCCGGTACGGCTTACCCCACCGCCTAATTAGTGCTAGCCCAGCTGTGATGGCCCATCGAAATAGGAAGTTTACCGTCCTTTTGGACTCCTTCTTTTCGATACCTTAAGGTATAGGGCTTACGTGGATTCTTTACCGCTGGCGTCGGTTGCCTCCTCTTTCGATTTGGCTTCGTCAGGATTACTCCTGATAGAATCTTCCTCAACAGACCTTGATACAATCTTGCACGGCACCCCGCTAAGGGCCTCTTTAAGCCGTGGCTAACTCTTCCTGTTGTTTCGAGTAGAAAGTAAGCTCGCCGTACGGATATTGGCGGTGAGCTATAGTCCTGCCCTATACTCGCTCACGCGAGCCACTCGCTTTCCAAACGAGGCCAATCCTTGATTGGATAACTCACCATGGCGGAAGATCGAGGTCACGCTCCTCAGTCGCATTGCGACCCAGCCGCTTTCGAGACGGCGCTGATCCTTGATCAGTTGATCTTCCAAAAAGAACGGAGACGTAGAGATTCGAACTCTAGAGGCTGTTACACCTGGCGGTTTTCAAGACCGCTGCCTTAAACCACTCGGCCACATCTCCTTAAATCGGCGGTGAGTGTTGGATTTGAACCAACGGACCTTTGACAGTCGGAGTCTTAGCAGGACTCTGGATTAAGCCGCTCTCCCAACTCACCAATAAGTTACTCTCAACTAGAATGTTCTAGTTCCTTCTCGGCGCTAGAATCCCATAGAATCTTCTCTTCTCGGCGAACCCCCTCTTTTTGATAAGAAGCCACAATGGTCCCTACCCCAGTAGGAGGAATATAGACACAGTCTATCCAGGTGCTGCACTTACTACAAGACGTGTAGAAGTTGCGAATCTGCGAAACATTTACCTTCAACAAAAGACATGGTCCATCTTTTGATTGAAAGCCACTTACTTTTTCACCGCAGCTGGGGCAGCTCATCTCAAATTCAACGTCATCATACATCCCCATAAACAATGAACTCCTGGTGTGTAAATTGGTGCATCAGGTAGGAATCGAACCTACTTGCCGAAGCCATGGATTTACAGTCCACTGCCCTGCCATTAGGGCCTCTGATGCTTAATCTGGTTCCATAACATATTCATTTAGGTGAAATCTCATGGGATGTGGACAGCAAAATTCTCTCATCGCACAGTGCCAGCACTGGCTAGTTTTGCATTGTGCACATTCAAAGATCCGATTTACCAAACAACATAACCGTATCTGTTTCATAAAATGGTCAGGGATAGTAGTATTGCGCTACTTTCTCTCGCTTCCAAGGCGGGTACATTACTTTTATGCTAATCCCTGTAATACAATCTTTTTAAGTCGGACTACGTTATCGCAATCCGAATCCACACATTCTTTATACTTAGAGGACTACATGAACAAGCAACTCGTAGAGCAGTTGGTTCTGCTCGCCGTGAAGCTCGTACTGATGTTGGTTAAGTAATCCGTACCCGGTCTCAGGGTTTGCCCCCTGAGACCGGTCTTTTTTGCTACGCCCGCAGTTTAGCGGAAATCAGTCTCGTCGTCAAGAAGTAACAATCATCACAGAATATTTCTAGGCATTTCCTGCATCGCCTTATTGGATTAACGAGACATGCTAAACATGCCATAATTAACGCTCACGCTTCTTATTATACACAAACTGACAAATGTCACCACAGAAAAGGGGGCTATGCGTTTTGTATGGAGAGGTCATCTCTCGTTCATAACATTCGCGACACCAAAGTCGTGCGTGACATTCCGCGCACCGAATGTGCGTATTGATTAAGCAACATAACTGTATCACAGATTGAATGACGTAGGCGGGCCTTGATACCCGCTCGCTGACAACTTGGTTGATTGCGAATCAACTCACTCCTCGACAGGAGCAACCTGTCTCGGGTACTAGTAAAGAGTCAGCATACTAGTTAAGGTTTTCACCATGCACACCCTTCTGTGCCGCTACGTCAAATTGGTAGCGCGTACGGGAGTTGAACCCGTTCTCGTAGCTTGAAAGGCTACTGTCCTAGCCGGTAGACGAACGCGCTATTTGCTTGTTTCACAATCCAAGCTAACCTAGCTTTGGATACCCCAAACTTCTTTGCGGTCTCTCCAGGGGCAGGAAATTTACTTTTGATTACTGTACGGTTTCGCTTCATAAATTGGTTTGCTCGGTTCAGGATTTGCGAGCCCTCGAAGATTACCACATTTCGCGTACTTCGATGGTACGCCGATAATTAGAATTATTAGTCTGCAGGCACCATGCGCGACTATGTTTAGTCATTACATAGGCATCTCCTTCTAAAATTGGTAGCCTCGGCGAGAGTCGAACTCGCAAAGCGCGGCTTCTAAGACCGCTGTGTCTGCCATTCCACCACGAGGCCATTAATTATTTCAATCTTCATCAAACTCAAGAACATCTGAATCTTTGATAAACTGCAGAAGATCCCAATGCTCATCACAGATCCACTTGTGGGTGGCATACTCATAATCGAGTTCGGAACATGAACCGGGTTCGTAACTAAAGTGATCACCTGAATATTCCCCTCTTCCTTCATAATGACATTTAGGAAGCGCCTCACATCTCGGGTATAAACACTTAGGTACCTTCTTTTGTTCCATAAATTGGCTCGAGATCAAGGGTTCGAACCTCAATTGTCGCATTCAGAGTGCGATAGCCTACCAGTTGGCTGAATCTCGAATTAATCTGGCTGGAGAGGATGGAATCGAACCACCACAGTGAAGTTCAAAGCTTCACGTCCTACCATTAGACGACTCTCCAATAAAGTGGCTGGCACTCCTGGGATCGAACCAGGCTCATTCCGAGTTAACAGCTCGGCGCTCTCACCCTGAAAGCTAAGTGCCAATAAATCTGGTGTACCTGAAGGGAGTCGAACCTTTATTACCGAAGTTCAAAGCTTCGTGTTTTACCAATTAAACTACCCTGTAATAAATTGTGCCTGGACTCGGGATCACATCCAGGTCTTGGTGCATCCATAATCCCGATCTTTGTTATTTACTAATTTCTATCTTCTTAACGACCTTCTTAGGCGCGACCTTCTTGGCAATTCCCTTTATCGTTAAGTAAAGGACGCCGTGGTCGTACTTAGCAGAAACCTGCTCCTCTGTGGTTTCCTTTGGAAGCTGCCAAGATCTAGAAAAAGCTCTCTTAGCGACTTCTCTTACTAAATACTGTCCGTCTTGCGCCGAATCCGCAACAGCCGCTCCTTTGACAGTTAAGATTCCATCTTGGATGGACACTTCAATGTTTTCGGGATGGTAATGCGGGATTGCAACTTCAACTACCAAGTCCTCTTCCTTCTGTAAGATATTCACTTTAGGAAAGGCACTCTTTGTCGCGAAGTCGATAAAAGAATCCTTTCTTCCGAAGACGTTAAACATCTCATCGTGAAGAGCACCGAACATATTATCCAACTCTCTGCGCCAGCTATCAAACGGCGTTAGGTCATTCATGTTAAACACCTCTCTACTAGGTTATTATTAAGCAGCCATTAGGTCTGCTTCCGACAAAGGGGTGCTTCTGCCAGGTATCGCGCCTGGTTCCCGGAGGTAAGAGCTCCGTGCTCATCTAGTAAAGCTTCAGAAGCTATAACGTCAAATCGTGGGCGCATGTTCTCGATACACCATGTAGCATCAGCTTTCTTGGGTATAGTCACTTGCAAGAAACAGCATTGCCTGCCACAACGGGAATTAAACCCGCCTCGCGCCCGACTATCTGGTGGTCTTATCAAGAGTTGAACTTGAACTTGGACCTTCGCAGGGTCCTGTGATTGCCATTTCACTATAAGACCTAAATCTTTAATTTCGCAGAGGCGATCTCTTCGAGACATTCTTTATGGTAATAGTAAGTTCCATCGCAATGGAGGAATCTATGATTTTGACATAACAAATTACTGCACTTATGGCATCTCGATACGCCCTTGACTAAACAACACAATTCCATATTATTTATAGAACCCGATGATGCGCCCATCTGCGTAATGCACGAAACATTCATAGCCACTTTGCCACCGTGAGAGTTCATTCTTTACTGTCAAAAAGTGAACGGGTACTCCGTATACAGAAGGGATAGCATCCCCACCGCCGTCATACTTAGGGTGCCATCTATCTCCACAGCAGTCACAGTCTGTGCCACTTCCTACACCATCCCAATATAATCCGATTTCTTCTGCCCTCGCGTCAGCTTTACTTGCAGATTCAGCTTCAATTATGACGAATGTTGAGATACCTCTCTTCTCATCATACCAAAAGTCGCCACCGCTGTTATTCTGATTATATGTGAAGAACTTCATAAATTGGTGGGCCATCTCGGTACTGCCCCGAGTTTGCTAGATTAAAAGTCTAGTACTTCACTTTAAAAGTTTATGGCCCTTCTAACTTTCTGCGCTTCTTGTATTCGTTATTCCACTTATTCCAAGTATCTTTACAGAGTTGATAGCGCGACCCTCTAGGGTCACTACGACAGTATCTATATGCCGTTAACGTCCCATGCACATCTCTACCTTTTGTAGGCGTGTTACCTGCATCTAAAATAGATTTGTACTCGTGGCATTTCCTACAAAGCACCTGGCATTTAGCTACCTCATCCCAAAATTTCTCTTCTTCGACGCCATAGAGTCTGCCCAACTCGATTTCTTTTGTTGCAGGATTAACGTGATCCAACTCTAAATTTTCTATTGTGCCACAATTCACACAGTGGCCACCAAGAGCCAATATAGCTTCCTGTCGCTGCCTGTGGTAGCGCTCTAGTTGGTATTCCTTCTGATATTCTAAATTATATCCTATATTTCAGCCTCGACCTTGCAGAAGGTAAGGTCGAGGCTACTTTATCCATTTGAGCTACAAGTCCTAAATTGGAGACGGTTAATACAATCTTACATTCAATACTTTCGTATATACTTGAAAGAGACCGTCATACTCTTCAAACTGGTGCCGCAGTCAGGGATCGCACCTGCTTCTTCCGTTCTTCAGACGGACGCTATCACTAGACTAGCTCCTGCGGCAAATGGTTGCGGGGACAGGGGTTGCACCTGCCTAGCCGAGCTTATGAGACTCAGGAGATCCTAACCGATCTCTACCCCGCGAATTGGGGTGGCATACGGAATTCGCATCCGTTTCTACTGGGTCACAGCCAGTTACATTACTCATATGCTAATGCCACATCTGGTGCACCCGCTGGGAATCGAACCCAGTCCGTCCTGCCATCTGCAGGTCAACCGCTTATAAGGCGGCTCGCGCATCCAAGCGCCACGAGTGCTAAATCTATTTAACTAGTATCAAATCACTGGTAAGTGCAGAGATTACTTTATCTTTCATTTCGACGATCGACAAACCATCTGGATCAATCGATAAAACCTTTCCACTACCTTCTACACCAACGATTCGAACTTTTGATTTTACAGTTATCATAACTTGCGCCAGGAAAGAATCGAACTTTCGTAGCACGGTTATCAACCGTGTGCTCTTCCATTGAGCTACAAGCGCGTCAAATCTTCTTAAAGAGCTTATCTAGCTCTTCTCCGCAAGGGTGACACTTAGTGCAGTGCCACATTTCGCACTCGTGGTTGCAATGGGGGTAGCATCTCCCACTTACTTGTACCCATTCATTATTACCGAGATCATTGAGTTGAGTCCATACGAGCCGATGTTTCCATGAACATATGAGCATGCGCCAAAAGAACTGTCCGGATAAAAGTTCTGACTTTAACCAAGCTATATCTTCATCGTGCATAAATCTGGTGCCCTTAGAAAGAATTGCACTCTCACCGCGACGTTCGAAGCGTCGTATGCTATCTGTTACACCATAAGGGCATTAAATCAATAAAAAAACCTCTGACCCATTTGTCGGATTCAGAGGTATGTAATCTTTACAACGTCGTCTAAGTTTACATACTCACCTGAGATCCGGCCGCTTTATCTTGCTGGTAATTACGGCTATTATGTAGGGTCGGCCATTCTGTTTTAGGTAAAGTTTCACCAATAAAGCAGGAGGGGTTGTTTGACTTCGACAAAAAGTCGCCTAGCGCGTGCATACCTTTATAAAAACGTTATACTATTACCTTTTAAATGTTTCCCTTATATGTGACTCATATATCTTACACTATATTTTACAAAAATACCAATTAACAATTTGTTAGGTGGAGAAGTTAACTTGGTAACGGGCCGTGAAGAATAAACCCAATCTCTTCCCACACGGTGCACCTCATCTGCCGTTGTGGAAGCGAAACCATCTCCATCGCAGAGCCTCTAGCCATGTCGGGCACTAACGCAGACCCCGTAATATCAAATATTGCTGCTTGGCCCGCGTCAAGTTTGTAGATATTATTTCTAAGGGGCGAAACCAATTTTAAATTATTAATCCATAGAATTTGCGAAAATGAGCACCAGGGCCCAGCCTATCATCTAGGATAACGTATTCAAGCGTAGAAGGACATTTCCACAATTTTCAGCCTCGATCCTCTAGGCCATGAGATTTCCAGAGAGGACTGACGCAGTCTTCGCAGAGCCTCTGATTGCACGAGTCGCATGATAAATATGGGTTTACTATACAACAGAGGTTAATCATGGCTTGATTCGCAATTGATAATAGCAACTAAAACAGATGAGCACCTGCTCTATTACATCCCCGCTCGTATACTGGTACGTTACTTTTACACCGCCTGTAATAGTGGTGCTACATGAATCACACTTGCCCATTCTCTATCCGCAGCTATTTAGTGAACATTAATGTAGCCATCTCTTAACTTGATAAGTTCAACAAACATTGAACGCAGTAGAGCTTCTTGCTTTGTACCATGCACAAAGGAGTCTAGATCCTCTATGTAGTTTAGGATCTTCTCTATTTGCTCTTCTGCCTGCTCTTTGCTAAGATGATTACTACACATGTCATTTCCTCTTCTGGCGCCTGCTATCCGGGCTACCTGGCAGCTCTTCCTCATCCCTAGATACGATCTGGATCGCAGATCCTTTACCAAGCAAAGAAATTTCTAGACCCCATAATCTGCCAGTTTCTTTAATGTGCTTCTTTAGTCCATTCTTAGAAGAATGTTTTAGCAGTTTCTTTAGATCCTTGAGAGATATCTTTATCTTCGCCGGAAGAAGATTTTTTGATCGGACCTCGACTAGCTGGTTGACAATTTTAGTTAAAATCACAGGCTGATTCTTCATTTCTTATCTCCAAGAGACTTGACGTACTCTTGCCCCGATGACGTTAGAATTCTTCCCTTCCCGGTCCGCTGAATCAACCCAGCGGATACCAAGTATGGTTCTCTTGCTTCAATTGTCGCCACGTCTTCACCAAGAATTGAAGCTAATGAATCTATACCAACAGGGCCCCCGCTGAAGTCTTTCGAGATCGTTGTTAGAATACTGCGATCTCGCATCTCAAGGCCAAAAGAATCAACTCCTATGTTGTCCAAAGCGTTTTGTGCGATTTCAGGCGTTATAACGCGGCTGTAGTAACTTATACGCTTCAGAAGCTGATTAGCTATTCTAGGGGTACCTCGAGCTCGGCGCGACACCAATTCCACTGCCTTGTCGTCTATAGACAAATTAAGAATTGTCGCTGATCTACTTACGATTTTATTTAAGTCTTCTACGGAGTAAAGGGTCAATGTTTCCGCGATCGTGAACCGACTTCTGAGGGGCTTACTCAATAAGCCTTCTTTGGTGGTTGCTCCGATAAGGGTAAACGAATTGATAGGCTCACCTTTCCATTTGAAGTCATCCATTGCTTCGTATAGCGCTTCTTCAACTTTTGTTGGGAGTGCGTGGATCTCATCAATGAACAAGAATGTCCATGGAAGGGTGCTTGTTATAACGTTAAGATCTTCTACATCTTTCAACTGCGGCCCCATAAACTTTACGAGAGGCCTGCGTAATTCTGCTGCAACGATCTCTGCTAACGACGTTTTTCCAAGGCCTGGCGGTCCACATAACAACATGTGATCGATCGGATCATCGAATAAATGTCGACTATCTGCCGACGATATTATCGTTTGTAGGTTACGTTTGACACGCTCTTGGCCAATATATTCATCCAACCCCGAAGGGCTGAGCTTTGCCATCAGCGCTCCTATTGCTTCTTGATTAAAATCCCTGGTACATTCTTTGGACTTAAAGGACGTCCGAGGAAGTCTTTCGTTCCATTGCTATCTGCAGATCCTAGAGGCTTACCTTGCCAATCGGTGACAACCGATTTATCCCCCTCCTTCTTAATAATACCAAGGGGTCTGCCTAACCAATCTGTTACTGTTTCATCCATTTTGTTTTTCCAGTGCCGTCGGAACTTCGCCCGTATACCCTCTCATCTGTCGGAGTGACAAGTACGTTTCAAAGTCTTTCATCCAAAGATTCTTTGGAACTAACTGCCACCCCCGAACATATGCTTCGTATTGTTGTCCCGCAGCTTCCACTCTCATTTTGGTATCTTCCGCTTTGATTTCCATCTTTTTGAAGGTACCATTTGTTAAATTGTACTCCACTACAGTATAGCCAAAGTCTCTTGGCTTTGCATCAAGCAGTACTCTCAAATACATTGGAGTCATATTTATATTGTGCGCCAGTGGTTAAATTCCTCTGTAGACATTTCTTTTACCGCAACATTAACGGTAATGGGCTCGACAGGATCGCCAGCATCGAACCTATCAATCCATTTAGCTATTGACTTCGGTAAGATACCGGCGTAGTGCTTTTCTTTTGCTTTAAACGCGAACACAGCATCCTTACCTTTTGTATCAGCCGCTACACAGACAAAGCGGAGACCTTGGCGTTTAGCCGCTCTAGCTATTGCGCACGAAGTTGCCTCCCCTTTCACCCCCTTCTTAATATCCTCTTTAGTTACTTCGATAGTAATTTTACTCATTAGATAACCTCAGTAATTCCTCGCCGCTGTAATTCTGCCTGAACATATCGTTTAAACAATGTTGCCAGCTCAGTTGACGCCTCATCTCGGCCCACAACATAGGGTGTGCCACTACATCCGCTGCAATCATCGTCATAACGGGGATTTGTTTCAACGCCTATATTCCCTAAGATTTCATCTATCAGATGTTCTATGGGAACGTCAGTATCAGTCTCTTTCTTTTTCTTACTCATATTAAAGACGCTGGCGCCTTGGAAGCATCAGCCTACCTAGCAGGGGTATCTCACTTATATTATAGTATAACTTGCCAAGAAAAGCAAGTGGTAACTTATTCGTCCTCTTGATCTTCGTCGTCTTCCCATTCTCCGTCGAAATTAGGAAGGGCATTAGGAATCTTTTCCAAATTAGTAAGAGCCCACGCCATGACCTCCCCTTCGAGGGCCTCGAATTTATCTACGTATTCTTCCCAACGAACTTTAGCAGCTTTGCTACTCAGCGGGATAGTAGCAGGGGCTTTCCCCTTCAAAGGATGAGCAGCTATAGTTTCCTGGATAATCTTTTGATATGAGGTTGGCAGAGCATCGCAATAGAAGTGAATTAATGCTGCTGCTAGATCCTCTTTGTCGAAAGCAAATTTCCATGCATCGACGCTGATGACTTCCATATCATTTTGGAACTTTTTACCGACCATTGCAACGCCTGCATAATAAACTACATTTATGTAGCAATCCACGATACGTTTAAATAGGTCGGCTGGCAGCTGAATTTCACTACCGCAAAAGCCCCAGCCATGCTTCTCCGGGAGATTTTTCATTAGTAGTCCGTTGCGACTCTGGGAGGATAACACTCTCTGCACCAGGAGAGTAAGGCATTCTCCAATTCTTCAGGTGATAGGCCCTCCTCTGCTGAAGGGTCTAGAAGAGTTTGACGCTCTACATGGCGTATACACAATTTTTTGTGACAGCCGTTGCAGCGCGCTGTGGTATTAACTATGCAGCAAAGGTTAAGCACTCTTCGGAGAAGTTCCCGCAGAAGGCTGTAGAGCATCCTTCTGCGCCTTCTGAGCTTGCTCGATTAACGTTTTTCGAATGACCCCTGCGCGATTATTCAGTTCGTCAGTTGTCAGTACAGACGAGCCGTCTGGTAGCTTCTTAGCTTCTAGTAATTCTACTACTGCGCGAATGAGCACTTCATACCGAAGATTGTTCTGTATTAGAGCATGCACCGCTTGCCCGAGCTCTGCTAATGCAAGATCACTATCTTTGTTCGTCGAATCTGCAGGCGTCTGTTCATTCATACCATTTCCTTTAATTAATTAGTTAATCCACAAGAGCGACAAAACTTAATCCCACCAGCCCCTCACGTGCCTAGATATTGTCTGCCCTAGAGTATCTAGATCTGCTTGACGGAGTCTCTCCTCCTCGTCGTGGAGAATTTTAAAAGCATCTCGCTCATCGTCGGACATAGATGGCATCTGGCGTGACCCATCAGGTAATTGTACCCAGCTGTCGAACCATTTATCCCTTGGAAACCGGGCGCGATGGGCATCCCATTCCTTTTCAAGGTAGTTATCTCTTAATAACCGATCCAAACAATCTTCGACTGTCTGTAGCTGCGCTACCACCTCTTCCCAATCGGTGTGGTTGTGATGATCTCTGTGATGCTCCTTCATGAACTTAATCTTTTGGTGGAGCATCTTGTACAAAGGATAGTAGTCCCAATCGTAGTCATTCCATAGAAGAGGAAGCCACCGCGCAACGTTGGTTATCTTTCTGAAGATGCGCGATGGATGAAATATGTCATTGTCGCGGTAGAATCGCTCAGCGGTGTAAAACCCTGGCACATTGTCTTCAAGCCATACTATCGTATCTATATAAAAATTCCGTTTAAAAAGAAAAGAGGAGTCTATAAGTTGTTTGTCGTCTTGGTTATTCATTTTAATAATGCCGCAAGATAGTTATCATTGACAACTATTGATCGGTAGTAAGATACTTTTAGGTGATGTAGAGTAAAGCCTCCCTTGGATCTTACTGCCCGTAAATTAGGGCACATCAACTGGATGTTCATAGAAGCAGGAGTGACGGTGAGCTCACCTTCGAACGTATGGTTGCCGCGTTGAGCTGAGACGGAAAATCTGACAAATTTATTTTTCTTCCTCGGATTATTATAATACTCCACATCCACGGCGTTGGCGCGAAGCTGTGTAATATGATACCCAAGGTCTTCAACTTTCTGAAGAAGAGCCGCAAACTTTATGTCCATCCGCTGTGACTCTTCATAAAATCTCTTGAGACGGCTCGTTGCCTTCTTTTTGAAAAGGAAAACTAAGTCGGCAGCTTCTTTTGAAGCCACTGTCTTATCAGGGGCGAGATATCTCCTCCGTTGTTCTTCAAAAAATTTTCTTTTACGATCCCCAGGCATGTACCGCTTTACAGGGTTTGTTGAAACAATAGCCATATTATTTAGTCGCCTCGAAAAAGTTTCCTAGCTTTACGGGAGGTAAAGTGTTATTGATGAGAACACTCTGGAAGTGAGGAGCATTGGGAATCTCCTTTCGGAGGGATTCATCAAATTCAAACCGGAGAAGCTTGTGGTTTAAGTCTACTTCGTATTCCCCAATCAGCGAATAATGCGCTTCTTTAAGATCTTTAACCCACCTGTCGGGTTCGTTATAAGAGGATACCCAGAGTACTTCTTTCGTCAGAAGGACCTCTGGTGGTAAAATTTTAGTAAGTTCAGGTTCATGGTGCCAGGGCATAAAATCTCCAAGAAAGTGGGTTGGCGCGGGCAATTAGCTCAGATGTTCAGCCACGCTGAAATCTCTACTTTAGAAGTAGCGCACCAAAGTCATTTGGGAATCTGAATGGCAATAGGACATTTAGATTCCTTCGGCTTACAATCATAAATCAGCCCACATTCAACACACTTATGTGTAGTATTAGGAGCGCTGATCCATGAGTGGCCCTTAATGTTGCAAACAAAATTGGCGCGGTCCGGAATCTTAGCAACTGGTCCACTTTCTTGTCGTCTCGACAAATCTTTGTTATTTTCCACTTTTTTAACTGAAAAGCCACGTAAATTGTACGGAGATATCCGGGAAAGGAAAAGATACTGTTTCCTTCTGCTCAGCCGCCTCTTTCTTATACACTTGAAATGTATCTTTATAAGAATCTGGATAAAATATCAAGAACATAGATTTATTCTTGTAATGAACTTCTATGTCGATAGATCCGTCGCTTGCTAGGCCCGTACAAATTTCTTTTACCATCACACAGTGGTCCGCGCAGTACTGTTCTAATTGGTTTATTACTGCTTTGCAATGGTTGATTAATTCTGGAGAAAATGGTGCTCCGCGATACCCATCCCATCCTTTTTCCAGATGACGGATGCGTTCAAGCTCCTCGTAAGCATCTTTAAACATATTCATGCTATTTTAATTCCAAATGGAGAAAGCATATAATTGATAGAGCGCCTCTCCGCTTCTAGGCGCTGAATTTTCTTTTTGCAGGTGAGAAAGATTTTATGTTTCGGAGATGAAGATTGGGCCCAATCTGCCATCTTGTCTAGACTTCGGTCTAATCTTTCAAGCTCTAACTTTGCCTGGAAGCTAGCGACAAGCAGTGATGTGAGCTTCTTTACTTCAACCTTCTTTAACTTCTGCATACCGATTCCGCGAAATAATCTTTCATTATACCAACAAGTAATGTTTCCGCCTTCTCTCGATCAACCCGGTCAGGCAGTTTACTATTAACTAGTGCAGTTTCTGATAGCTTGAAGAGTCTATCTGCTTCGGATTTTATATACTCAACAGGATACTTTCCGTTCTTTATATCCACGAGATAAGTGTTATCTTCTCTCATGACATTAAGTTCACCAGTAGAAAGAAACTCCATGCCGGTCTTAAGGAGACGTATTAAGTGACTCGCATTCTTTGTGTCGTAGCCATGCGCTTCAACAAGTCGTTTTCTCTTGTCGCCCATGTAACCTTGAAACGCGCCATTTTCCATCTTATGGAGCTGACTGTACGCGTAGCCAGTAAAACTCTTGTATGCTTCTTTACTCACAAAGAGATGCTTATTATCTATAAGACGTTGGCCGAGCGGTGTTACCTTTATGTAAAGATTCTTCGGTAGCCAAAGAAGAGATAGGACGTTAGGGTTCATCTTGGTCAAGAGACTGACGAACTTGCGTGCGTCATATACAACAACGTCCCAAGGAAGTTCCATTCTTTCGAATGTCTCTTGCCTACCGAAGCCGTAGTAAGCTTCTGGGGACTGTATTATAACGCTCATAACGTCAACGTCATCTATAGATTTGGGGTCGGTGCTAGGACGGAAGGTGCCGAACGTTTTACTACCCCGATACCCAATTAGAATAGACTTTTCGTTAAATTCTTTCCACCATTGGGTACTTTTCATTTCAACCATGGCGCACTCCCGTCTATATTATTGTTTGCATCTGCCGGAAGAAAAGTTACAATTTCTCCTCTTTGCCTGTCGTATACAACGACATACTTTTGCTCTTCGTGGTCAAGCGAAAAGAGAGATACTCTTCTTGACTGCTTAGAAAGGAACTTCGCCTCATTGCTCTGAATTTTTCTAATGAATAGATTACGAATCTCTTTTGTAAAGTCGAGAGCGTACCGACTCTTAGCTCTCCGTTTTGCGTGGGCACGCTCTGATTTTCTTTTGTCTAGATTATTTTTCGCCATGTTGAATGGATCTCGTCATTTAAATCGATGCACGATGTATCTATGTGATCCTTTCGTCGCATTGTTACCTGCTTGTTACTAACATTACTGTTCATCACTTCTTGATCACTTACGTAGCAGCAATCTGCGCAGATGCGTGAGCTGCACTTATCGCAGATATAGCGAGGATTAATTATGCAGCAGAGAGGCTGCTCCTTTCTAACGGAAATGTAATCTTTTTCGGCCATTTATTGTAAAAGTGTTGTTACTCGTCGTCAGACAATGAAGAGAATCCTCTTTGCCCCTGCTCTTCGAGATAATCTACTATAGGGCTATCCCCTGGGATAATTTGAACTTCAAAGTTCTTATTTTTTGCAGAACCGTTGACAATGGCCTTATACGGCTGGACCTCGCTACAATTTACACAAGTCTTTGTCTCGGGGATCACTTCCAGCCGAGCTGACGGAATCTCTACTCCACAATTAATACACATCATATCTAACCCTTCTTCTTAGATTTTACCTTTCGTGCTACCTTTCTCGGTAAGGTCTGAAGCTCAGTATGGTACCTATATACCTTTTTGATTGAAGCGTTTGCTTCTGCGGTAAGGCCTATATAAGCCCATTCTCCACAAGAACACTTTGCTCTCATCACATCTTCAAATATTAGTCGGTGTTTCATATTGGGCCTGTTAACGCGCAGGGGCATAGTGAGGTGCGCGGGGGTATGCAGTTTTGATGCCACCCTTCCTTTTCTGTATGGAATTTGCTCATACATTCCGCGCACAAGTCCTGGTCACAAGTGCTACAGATAAAGACAGGATTAACTAAGCAACAGAGTGGAGGAGTTAATTTACTCACCATGTGCAGGCCTCCCCACCCGTTTCATTTCAAAATGTGTACGACCCGCTCCCGAAAAGGAAGCCAAGGAAGTTCCAGATGAAGAAAAGGAAAAACGGTAACTTGTTCTTGGGTTTCTGAATGTAATACCATTCAGATGATCCTTACCCCTTACCCCTTATACCTTGTGAACTTGATCACTTGATCCTTAAGCCTTTAGCCTTGAAGTTATTGGGGATTGCTCCCTAATTAACCATTGGGCAATTGAGCCCGATCGATGTTCCCATGTAATTGGAAATAATTAACTGTCGCGTTAATTAGCGTTCCTTTTTGCTGGTTTTATTCTCTTTGCGTAGCGGTTGTACAATTAAGAGCTTTCAGTACCTTAGCTCTTACTGCCGAATATCCATTTGAGCACACCCATCGCCGAAGCTTTAGGTAGTCGGTCAGTCTAGATCTTAAGCTTCTTCCGTAACTTGCACGTCATCAACCAACTGAGTAGTTGCGTTTACGACCTCAAGCTTCTGATCAATCATCGACGGCTCGTGGCGGTACACATCTACCATTCTATCACGCTCGACAGGATCGAAATAGCGAACGACTGAGATCGTCTGCTTCGTCTTACCATCAGAGGCTACGACCGTCTGATCTCTGAGATTGCGGTCATGCAAAGCAGCAAAGCAAGCCTGCTCATGAGCAGCCAGCGACGTGCGGCGAAGGATCCACTGAGAAATCGACTTCTTTACAGGCTTACCGCCCAGTGTAATCTCTACTTGAGTCGCGAGATTAGTCTTCTGGATGGCAATCGAAAGCTCCTCGATCTTGGACACTAAGTCCCGGTGGGCTTGTACCCACCCTTCGACACGAGCCTTCTGGTCTGCTCCATACACCGGCTTCTCAGAGTCGAGATGGGCGCTGTAGTCCGAAATCTTCCGGCGAAGATCCTCTAACTTCTTATTTAAGCGCTTCTTGGTTTTTAAGGCCTCTACGATAGTCATTTCTTTCCCCTTTGTTCTTAAGTGATATTGTACAAAATTCGATACTAATAATAATCTTTCCCTAGCTGTAACTTCTTAGGAGTTATCCACTTATGGCACTTTGGACATGCGATGGACAAGATCTGTCGAGCGTATAGTTGATCCCACTCGCATTCAGCACATTCTGCTCTGTAGAGAAAGTGGCTGCACCACTTCTTATCATGTACAAGGCATGGCAGACATCGCTCACTCATATTACGCGGATAACTTTTTCATTGCCCTTTCGATAGACTTTGACTGCATAGACTTAAACGTCTCCGCATCTACGAGCCGCTTAAGCTTTTCTAAAATCCCCTGCTGAGCAGCAAAGTTATACATATCCCCGTACGTCTCAATAAGGACTGGCTTAGGGGACTGTAAAGAATCTCTCCTGTCCACTGTAACTGCTACATCTGACTTTACAACAAGTGCGAGCATAGAAGCTCTGTGAGAAAAATGATACCACTTCTTATTGATCAATAAGAGGTTTGGGTATCGAAGATCACTGTACCAAACCCCCGGCGCGCGAAAATTCTCGTCGCATTTATTTTTATAACGGAATTCAGTTGTGGGATTTCCCCAGCGATCTACCGCCCCTGTCTTATGCCAGTCGCCGGTGAACGTATGCTGATGCATCAATTGAGAGCAGTCTTTGCATCTAAAGCCACGTTCCTTGATTAATTCTTCGTTATAGAAATCTTCCATATTATATTTTACAAATCGTCAACTGGTCTTTTTGTGAGGAGAAGGAGTCTTATTTTGAAATAAGCATAGCTTATAGTTATTTCTTTTTCCGGGACTCTATCTTCTTGAGAAGACGATATCCTGATGAAGATATATCTTTTGATGTCGGAGTTCTTCTGTCTTTACGCATCCGTTCTAGCTGCATTTGCTTCTGCAGCTCTAACGCTTTAGCTTGTTCAGTAGCTCTGTACACGTATATCGTATAACACTTATTGCTTTTACAGACACTGTACGACAAACCTGCGTGGTCTTCGCACAACTTTTTGAGGCAAACGCCGCAGGTACCTACCTGGTTGATTTGACAACAAAGAGCGTCTCTATTCTTCTTTGCCACTAGGTAATACCATCCATGCTATCCATGATAGCCCCCATGCTATAAATAGTAACTGACACGTCAGTAGCAAATCTGGAATGTCTCTTAAACACCAAACAGCAACAGCTGCTAAAACAACAGAGAGGAGCATGAGGGACGTGCTGATAGTCCATGCGACGTAGTATAGCACTTTTCGCTCGAGTACCGGAGAACCTCTTTTATACCAGTCGGTCCTACTCTTGTACTTCATTATTGAATCCTTCCAAAGTTTGTAAATGCCAATATTGTTTTACACGATCACGAATCTTTTTAATACTAAGCCCTTCAGCTTTGGCTAGTTCTCGAATTAATCGAGTGCGAACCGCCTTGTTATTTCGAGTTATATCTTTGTTCGAAACGCGAATTGTTTTATAATCAAAGAGACGATATACTTCTTTATCTCGCAGAGCGTCTTTAGCTCTTTGATGTTCAGGACCATCGACTTCAATTATAACTTCGGGATAATGAAGAAAGAAGTCTGAGATGATGTATTGATCAGAAGTACCCAGTCGTATGACCTGCTGCGATCTATAAGACGTGACATACCCGTATCTAATACAAGATTGTAGGAATGCCGACATGAACCTTTCGGTCTTTGTTAAATTCTTAATCGCTTTGTGGAAACGTTTGATCTCGGAGGGGATCTTCCCCACTTCGTAGATGTGTCGGCGCCGATTCTCCAGCGCGTCCCGCCGATGCTCCTTGTCCATTGATGGTTTTAATATGTGGGAAATAGTTTAACATTTCCTTAGTCTTTTCTATGATAGAGCGAAGCTTGATTGCTAAATCCATTTGAAGTTCTTTAAAATAAACCCTTGACAAAGGAAGCTACACTCACACTTGCGAAAGTTGCGCATGTCCGATGCTTCTAAGTCGTTGCCTCTAATCTCTGCATCATAATTATGTTCGCCTAACGCCAACATCCAGTCCCGGCCAACCTTATAAATCCTCTTTAGAATGTAAGCGTGATTCCTGTCGTCACCGTTTACAACGTGATAAAGAGTGCCTACTTTGTAGACTCTATTGCCGACGATAACGTCTAACTTCTCTTCACGTTCTATTTTAATTTTAGTCAATGTAATGTTTACGGTAACATTCTCGACAGATCTCTGCCAATGTCAATACATTATCTCGAGATTCTGTTGCAGAAAAGGGATACCAAAACCAGTGTTTACCCCGATTGTAGCCCGAGACGGCACAATGATCTCTACACTCTTTGTGGTTACAAATAACGCAGTTATACTTGGGTGAAACTTCACAGCATAACTTGCTTTTATTGGTTTTCTTCATACCGATTCAGCTTATAACGAATATAGTCGCCGCTATCGATAATGTTGTTCCCCCAGCTTGGCTCAGGCGCTTGAAAGTATGCGTGCACCTCTTCTGAGAAGCCTTCTAGCTCTACTTGCTCTAGGGTGTAGCCTGCGTGGACTTCCATGCTGTGTATATCTGCAATCTCCTCGAGATCTTGTATTTCGTACACCTCCCCTACGACGCTGGTGCCCCCGCCTCTAGCCAGACAAGGGCATCTCATATCGTATAGTGTGTATTTAGGGAGAGTATGGAATACTCCAACAGGCTCTTTCAAGTCCTGAATTTTATAATTAAGGCTGCCACCCCGGCGAAGTGTCCCGTAGACAAAGATGAACATATTTTACTGATTGCTCTCCTGAGCTAAGCTACCCAGATAACGGGGAAGAGCCTCTTAGTAACTGCGCATTGGTTTTGTGCGAAGTGTGTCTGGTCAATACTTCGCCATTGTCGCCAATGATCACGGCACTGGCGAAAGCCACAACCGCTACAGATATAGAAAGGGTTGACTTGGCAACAAAGTTCATTCAAAGACATATCGTTCTGGCTTCCTAAATGGCTCCCTAGTAAATATTATCTTGCCTTCGTGGTCTACTCCACGGAAGGTTAATTCTTGCGTCGAGTCTTTTGTACATTTACAATCGTTATGAGAATCTTTTCTGATAAAGGTGTCCCAGCACTCGGCGCACCACTTCTTTCCACATACTCTGCATTCGACGTCTAGATTAACAATACAGCAGAGACGGTTAGTCATCTAACTAACTCCAACTTTATTCGTAGTCGCGAATACACTTTAATACAGGAAATCGCGGCATACCATCAGGTGTAAGATTTTGATATTTAACTGTCGCCATCTTACCAAGACACTCGGATTTATTCTTCCAAAGCTCCTCAACGTAGGTTAATGTCCCCATAGGCTTTGCTTTAAATTGTCGACCACTTCCATCATTTAGCTCACAATAGAAAGCACCGACGCGGCCCATGAGCTTGCCGCGACCTTCTTCAACGTCAACTATCTTAAATTCGTCGTCCTTAAAATCTTTGACCTTTAAGAGTCCTGAGCTTCTCTTGTTCTCGTAAAGAGCGTCTGGGTTACGATACATACATCCTTCGTAGCCATTCTCAACGCATACCGCTTGATACTCTTCAAGTTCTTCTTGAGAGCGAACAACAACCGTTTCGACCTTCTTGCAGAAGCGAGCAACCCCGAGCTCTGCTAAGACTTTAGTTCTGTCAGTCCAAACGCCTGAGCCCACAACGTCATAGATATGATACTGGACTAATTCATGATTAGGATGTACGTCTTCCCGCTTAATCAGCGACATGATAGTGTTAAAATCTTTCTTATAGTCATGGTTGTATAGCTCGCCATCGAGAATCAAATCTTGCTTGTGCCCCAGGAGCTTTTCAATCTCCGCAACAATATGCGGAGAGGCAATATACTCTTTCTGCGTCCGAGACCAAAGTTTTACCTTTCCCTTCTTCATAATAGCAATACAACGAGCCCCGTCTAGCTTGGGCTGCGCTAGCGCAGGAAAGACAACATACTTTAACTTATTTTCGATTGGATGTGCTAACATTGGTTCTACTGCATCAAGGGTGTTCTTAGTAGACTCTGCAAGAGTTCGGTCAGGTGTATATCCTTCCTTCAGCTTAGCAGCGAACTGCTGCTGCGCTTGTAGCTCAGCTTGCTCTGAAGCAGTGGTTTCATTAGACCGACCGACATTCTTACCTTCTTTAACGACATCAACTGTGGTCTGCATCTTGCCTCCAAATAGACCGTACACAGTGGTGACTTTATTGTCCGACACGCTGATGTGCCACTGTTGGAGGGTGCCCTTGGAGTTTTGTCTATATAGAATAGGAAGTTTCATAATGGTTACCGGGGTACCGGTTGAGGCAAGGCGCAAAGCTCTACTCCTATAAGAGATGCCCCGCAGAAGTCGCAGGCAGGAAAATAGTAGCCTATTTGGTCCTGGTCTGTTTTCTTAACAGTTATGGTCAGGGTATGCGACTTATTAACAATGCAAGGTAGCTCACTCATCCTTAACCTCTAAAGTCTTTCCCTCTGAGAGTGCTCCGCTGGCTTTCTTAATTAACGCGATCACTTCCTCAGGAGGAAGATCTAGTAGATCTAGCCAAGCTTTTTGCTCTTCAGTAAGACTAGCTAAAATTTGAAACCTTGAGGCGAAAGGAACATTCTCTAGCCATTCATCGATGCGAGCCTTAACATTCTTCATGTTTCTGAAAGATTCAGAGAATTGATTAAGCTCTCGACGAACTCTAGAGTCAGTAGCTTTTACCGCCCTCTTTTCCCGGGCTCTAGCCAAATCTACTCGCTTCGCATCAACGACAATCCAGTCTTCCGGAATAATATTCTTCACAAGCGGGCCGCTATAGAGGTAGAGGACAAGACCTTGTTCTTTTTCTGAGCTCCAACTCGACTTGGCCTTATCTACTGTCCACGACACGACAACTCCCTTTGTAAGGGCAACGCTGGAGTGACGCACGAGAACTGCCTTTAGTGCTTCGTCTGAGCCGATATATTTTATACGGGAATGAGCTGAAAGATTACAGAATTCTTCCTTGGTCAAGATTTTTATCCTCAGGAGGGGAGATTTTTTCTTTAACTTTGTTCTTATAGCGAAAGCATTTGCTACAGAAAGTAACTAAGCGGCTGTCTCCTTCCTCGTCGTACTCTTCTTCGGAAATCCAGGTGCAGGGTGCACCGTCGTCGCACATCTTTTCTGCTTTCATATTAGCCGGCTAATTCTGGAGTATTTGGCCATCTCCAGCTACTTATTGGATCATATGGGGAGTTGTGACATCTGCGATCCGGAGTCATCCAACAGTTGCCGCAGTATGGTCTCTGACATGAATTACATTTCAAATCAGGATGAATAAGACAAACGAGACATACGTTATTACTATTCATAGCAACGAAGTACCGGAGGTTATTTAACAACGACTCGCACAGAGGGCTTATACTGTCGCACAGTTTCATTCAGCTGATCATTAACAGAGGGGGATAAGGTCCGGTGCCTCTCTTCTGTAAATCTCGTTGTCGGCCTTAAGTGCTGCGCAACATCGAAATACTTCGAGAAGGTATCTGGGCCAACAGCATTGATAAGCTCTTCTAAAAGTTCAGGATTAGCCGCTACTTCTTCTTTTACAACAATCTCGTTAACTTCTTTGAAGTAGTCATCAAACCGGCTTCCTACAAGATCCTTTATCTCTTCCGCCTTTTCAACAGGAATTTTGCTATATGCATCTTTCCATGAAATCGTCGCTTCAATGTCGCCTTCATGAATACGCGCAGAGCTTACATATTCTTCTTTAATCTTCTCAATGTATGAAGGGACTACTTCACCCAGTAACTCTTCTTCTGAGAGCTCTAACTCTGCCTTAGCAACTTTTGCTGCATCATACTTTTGCTTGTGCTTAGCAAGTGTACCAGAAGTTACTGTCAACTCTACCATATCTGTCGATGGCTTCGTACTTTTCTTAGCTGACGCTTTTCTTAACACGTCCGTCACTATACCCATTGTCACAATCTCCTTAACCACAAATACGCCTTCTGTTAATATATTATACTCTGAGTCCTCTAGTCTTTTTGTGAGGTGAGGACTATGCGGAAGTATTATCTTATAAAGATATACCCATTTTTATCGGCCAGTTCTCGATCTGCTGAATCTACGCTGGCCCCAAAAACTTCTTCTTCAGGAAAATTCCATACATCGTCTATTTTGCGAGACCTCTTCTTTTTCTTCCCTTTCTTAGGAGGAGATTCTTCGTAGGAGCTATCTACCCACTCGGGAGGATTATACGTCCAATTCCAATTGGAAGCGGGATCCTTTTCTAAATTGGAATTAATAATTTTTCCATTCTTCCCAAGCTTCAAATCGCCTTCAAGAATAGATAACGTTCTTTTGTAAGAGAGAGGAAGAGATGAAGCCATAACTGTTCCATATTTAGTATTTTGATATACTAAATCTCCTCCAGACTTACAAATAACATCTACTCTCCCATTTCTTTTTAGAAACATGTAGACGCCGGTGTCTACCGTCTTAATAAAATTCTTTCTGCCGACGACCTGCCACAGGCGGGCAGCTACCTCGCTATCCGTTTGGCCCCTGAAAGTGTGATCTACTGCGAGCGCAGCGCGCACCGGCGCATACTCCTGAAAGATTCCGTTATGGACCATAGCGAAATCACCCTTCACGAAGGGGTGGGTATTGTTGTACGTAACGGCGCCGTGAGAAGCGGCTCTCACATGAGCTAACGTCCACCCATTGAAAGGCATATGGTCTAATAGGGGTAGCCCCCTCTTCACAACCTCTTCAAAAGAAGCATTCCACTTATTAACAATAAACTTTCCATCCTTAACGTAAACGCTTCCAGTCCCATCGTCATTTCCTCGGCAAAAATCCTCTATGATCTCTAGAGCTTTCTTCTTGGGAAACATCGGCGGGAACGCCGCTAGTCTACACATGTTTGTTCTCCGTGTCTAGTTTAAAATTTTTCAGCATACCCGCATATACTATAAGTCGGCTGCACTTAAAGCCCTGTTTAACGAAGCAAGCTCTTTGCTCGTCAGCTTGTTTGGGGAGGTAGCCGCACTTGCGGAGGCCTTTTTCGGAATGAAAGATACTTTTCTAACATGTCGACCCAAATTCAATTTGACAGTGGGCGGTGCTACCAACTTACCTTCTAAGCTAAAAATTATGGTCTTTACTAACTTTCTAGCGATAGCTGGGCTGCTTCTTACGTCTCTACGTAGTCCAATTGTTATGTTGCGCCTATCACAAAGACCACACTTCGAATCACAACAACAATCACCAAGGGAGTGAGAGGTATCGCAGTTATCACAGTAGCGCAACGCCTTCTCTTTTACCTCTAATGTATAATTACTTCTCTTAAAGAGGTCAATAAGCAAAGGAGACGCATAGGGCGCTACAGCCACATGGGGCCTATTGTCTTGCTGCAGACCATAAATATAGTAATTTCGCATTCGATAGTTACTAATGTATTTGTTGATGTCTAAACAAATACGATCTAAGTTTGCATCATTAGACCAAGTGATACTCATAACTCTCCGTTTATGCTAGTGCTCTCTTCCAAATATCTTCGAATTTAACGACAGGTAGCACTCTTTCAGGCTTTCTTGTATTTTCAATTCTGGCTGCAGAAGTGATCCCCCAAGCAACCTTCATATCTATATCTTTTCCAGGGAACCAAGTTCGGTTTGACTCAACTAACTTGAAGATAAACTCGATAGGAAGTTCGTGTCTTTTGTAGAGCTTAAATCTTCTAATCTGATCTCGAAGAGTTGGAAATTTTTTCCGGTATGTTCGAAGCTCATGAGAATTGACAGAAGACTCCTCAAAGTCCTGCGAGCCTGCTGTGTATGAGGGAGACAACCTCTCCAGGAGGAAATCTTCTTTCTTGTGCGCTGTCATCCATATGTGCTGGTATGCGACAGTCTGTGCTAGGCACAGCGCCCCTTCTGCTATTCGCGGGGAAGTAAGCCAGCTACCCAGAGTCCTGTATTCCATACCGTGGCTATTACTACGGTAATCTCCCAGAGCTCCGTAGCCATTCTCTACGCGATCACTTAACTCTAAAGGGTCTTCTAGAAGACGCATTATCTGAGCAAGATAAGTATCTAGGTAGGAGGCAAGCTCCTCGTAGTAGCTTTCGCGACTTCCGAATACTCTAGGGGCAACAGCAGCCCGGATGCCCAGATGGATATGCCCTCCAATGGTAAATATTTCGTCCCTGGTAGTATGTCGGGAGCTCTGCACAACGCTTCCCGCCTTCCACCGAAGATTCTGCATCTTCTCGCTGCGATAGTAACCCTCTACCATGTCCTGATAGAGATTTCTTACTACTTGAGAAGGGTTTATCGAAGGCTCCGGCCGCATCTCCGCAATGGCGCTGCACCCATCTAACCCGAACCGATGACGAACCTGCATCACGTCGCACGCCTCAACTAACCTACCTTGATTATCGAGTAGGCCGAATTCGGGATCGGCGCCGACTTTAAACAATCTAATATTAGACATTTTGGTCTCTTAATGAGAAAGATACTGTTTGATTTCGTCATCCACGCTGAGAAGAGGAGAAATTTCTATTACCCCATTACGGGCGACAACTTGCAATCGATCGCCGGGTCTTACCTTAAGATATCTTAGCACCTTCCGCGATAAAGAAGCGCTTATATCGCCCATAACACTATGGACAGAAAGCGTTTCGCTACCGCCCTCACTGAGGACACGCTCTCGTGTTTTTCTTATCCGTCTCTTGGTAGCCATCTAAGTTCTCCTGAGAATGACAAATTATAACGACTTTGGAACAAACACTGGGCGAGGCTGTGATCCTACAACAACGGTAGAGGGCGTGTTCATTACGAGAAGTTGTCTGCGGATAGCTTCTCGGAACAGGTCCCTTTCTGCCACAACATTATGACAGCCGTTTCTCTTCGGAAGAAAGAAGGGAAGCATCTTCTGAATGAGGTGATCGGGAATCTTGTCTATAGGTGCGCTACTTGCAACCTCGTATGCTATTAACTCTTCAGTTCCATATGATGATACGTGTATATCCCAAATGAATTCTATGTGATATGTGTCAGCTCTACTAAGCAGGCGAGGAGTCCACGCAGTGACGTTTCCTGTGAAACGATATGAGTCCGCCGCTTTCTTAAGAAGGGCAGCATGCTCTATAACAGCATCTTTGTACGTAGACTCCATGAATGTAGTGTACATTTCCGGGCGGAGATATCTACTCCCAAGGGCAATCTCTCTCAATTCTGCATTACCAATAAAAACATCCATTACCTTTTGGGCAGCAAGGGAGTTAGCGTCCCAATTGATCCCCAATGGACGATCTGAATATTGGAAGCATAGCGCTAAATTTTCGGGGGTGACTGTAGTCCAGTGGCCTGCGCGCAACCATTCTCTAGTCTCTGGCGTGACTACAAACACTCTGTCTCTGTTCACATACTTCATCATGTTAACAGATTTCCACAAGAATGGGGTAGTCATCATTCTCGTAGGTGTTATATGATATGCTCTCATCAGTCCCACTTTTCAGGTGCGTTTATAAAATCGTCACTAGTTACCGCTAGGAATGGTTGTAAAGCCAACTTTACCGTCGTAGGTACATCTAAGCCCATGTCGTGGGCAACTACTAACATCTCTCCGAGGCTCTTTATTTTCCGTATGCGATAGCATCGAGTCCTATATTCATCTATGGCATCTGCCCCTCCATATGTTGAATTATATGCTCTACGCGCTACGAGAGAAAGCCTCTTTCTCATCATAGTTAAATACTTCTCTTTCCGGAAGGCTAGCGCCCGCTCTTCTACGGTTTGAGTCAAATTAATCTTCGGCATATTCTTCTTCAGACATAGAGAGCATGGTCTCATCACATTTGTCACAAATAGGATATGTCTTATCCCCGATGAATACTTGCAAATGTCCTACGGACAGATTTGTATCTGAACAGAAGAAACACTTATTTTCCATTGGAAGCCATTTCTTTCTTACGGCGTACCCGTTTCTTTGGGACTTCCACGGGGGTCTGCTCTTCAACTTTTTCAGTGTGGGAGTACTCTTCCCCATCACTGAAGATAATTTTTGTCTTATTGTCTGGATGCGGCGCGACATGTATACTCATGAATAAACCGAAAGAATCGAAAGTAGAAGTGCTGTGCCCTGGCGACGTAGGGGCTACCCATCTAATGACACACTCACCATCAGTGAAAACGCAGCCCTCTAGTACCTTACCTGCCCCACTGATGCCGGTCTCATCGTCGGTTCTAAACAGTTCAAACGTGCGTATCGGCATTTATTTTCTCCGGAGCTTCCTCGCTACTACTTTATAAAATCGGTATAAGTACAGAGGTACTATGCATAACGCGCAGGTCAGAAGCGCTATGGCTGTTAAGAGACCGACAATAATGAGTATTAATATCCAAATCGCTGCTGCAGTAACAAAATCCATTAGCCACCTTTTCCGTGAAGTGCGCATTACAAAATCCGATACAACTTAAAGTACATCTGTCGCAGCTTGCTCTCGGTCACGCCCCACTTCCTCATTGTATCCGGGTCTATTTGTTTTGTGGTTAACGTAATTAGATCTAGTAAAAGAGCTATCTCTTTTCTAGTAAATGAATGCTTCTTGTGCATCAGTCGTTACCCATGAGTACCACTAATATCAATTCCGGCGGAAGAAAACTGTTTGGATACTGGAGTATGTGCTCCCACACGCAGACGGCCAGCATGCGCGCTTTGTATCCATGACTTCCTGCCCATAGAATCTGTCTTTTAGATATTTGAAAGTTATGGAATCGTCCGGCGTAATTAAATTCAAGATACAATGCTCTTCCGCGGCCAAAGACTCTAGCAGTATTCACTGCAGTCTCTATATCTTCTGAGGAAGGTTCTAGGTCAGGATTCGATTTTTTGTATACCTTCGACATCTTTCAATCCTACTACCTCATCGATATCCTTATACAAGAAATTGTAAATGGCCATTTCTTGAGGAGTTAGCTTGCTGAAAAGCTCTAGCTTCTTGTGCAGAGGAAGAGCCTCTAAATAGAAATCTATATTTTCTTTGACACGCATCGCCTGATTTTGCAGATTTTGTTTGAACCCCTTTAAATTCACCGGGATGTATCTTTTGGCTTTCTTGAAGTCAAACGCGGAAGGGTCTCCTCTTTCTACAAGAGCAAGATTTTTTATTTTGCTCTCAATAGACGTCTGAACATATGAGTTAGATTGGACTATCAATACATTCAATACATCAGATTTAACGAAAGGCTTGTCTGGGAGAGAGATTACTTTTCTGCCCCAATAGGAACCCCACTCGATTCTTCCGGAGCGGAGGTACCCAGTATCCAAGGTGTCGCCTATATACTTTAGCTTATCTCCCCGATCTAGAGAGGCCGCCTCTGCAGGAGTTAGCGGGGTAAGTTTTTTACCTTTGTAAGAAAAAATCTTACTCAAGATCCAGCTCCTCTTCAAAAGGGATGTCGTCATCCTCTAGATCATCTACTTCATCAGAGAAGTTGGGCATGTGTTGCTCTTCCGCTTCCTCGAGGGTGAAAGGCTCATCACAAATATAGAGGCCGCTTCCTTCCGGGGTTTCTGCGGAGAGAAGATAGACAGGGCCTGGTTCAAATCTGGCCAACATCTCTACAGCACTCTCTTCAAAACTTTGACCAGTAAATAATTCAATTACCTTCGTCTTCTTGGACATTTTATTTCCTTATAGCAACGCCTACGATTAGACCGTCTATATCTCGCGTAAGCTTTACTGTATCAGTAAATCCTTCAACATCTTCCCAGAGGGCTAAAGAAGAAGCTACCTCTACACTGAGAGAGCTATGCAGGTACATCTTACTCTGCCCGACAGAGATAACTTTCCAGGTTCCTACCTTGGCACCCGGTAATTTAACTTTGCCATCAACAGATACAAATTCGTCCTCAACTTGCATTGAATTAGATGTCATTTGTTTCATAGGTTCCCCACGACACTCCTTTACATCGAAGACAGACTGCGGTCGTATCTCGACCACCTACTGTAGGTACATGCCATCGATCGTTTACGATCTCGAAATCGTCTCCTGCGAAGAAATTTGTCCACCAGTGGCTGTTACATACAGTCCATCGACATATTTGACATCTTCTTATTGGATTGATTGTACAGCATAGAGGTGGCACTAAGGATGAATTATCCAACTATCCTCCCCTGTTTCTAGGTAAAGGCATTCTTCTTTCATTAGAGAACACATACCCGCTAAGAACTTCTGAAGTTTTGGTATACGGTCTTTACCTTTGAAAGAAACCTTTATCTCTATAACAGATTCCACTACTGGCGCAACACCTTTGTGTGGGCGCCAGTTACCCTTATAGGGACCTCTTACAGTGTAGCCATTATAGTTTCCTATCATGAACTCGTGGATCAATACGTCAATCGTCTTATTCCTAAAGGAGTAGGCCGGATCATTCCACTTACTAGCTGGAATATAAAAGTGTGCAGGCCGTCCTAGAGATTCTACTTTCATCTAAGTTTGCTCCAGCGGAGAGCATTATTGCATACGGCACACGCCAATGAGCGCACACCTGTGCCATCGAGAAGACACTGTTCACATATTCCATGGCTGCACCCAGGGCACTCTACATAAGGATTAACGATACAACACAGCTTGTTGGAAGTTAATGCCAATGTCTTGCAACAAGCAGAAGAGCTATAATAGTCAGGTATACTCCGTGCACTAGCACAGAGCTCCCCCTATGGCCAAGAGCGAACCCTATTAAGAAAGGGAGTGCCTTATCCTTCATAAGGTTACGCTCCGGCCGTATTCTTCTTTAAGAAGCCCTCGACCATATCCTCGATCTTCTGGCGAAACTTACCCTCGAATACATAATGATCAAGAACGAGAACTACCGCAATCGTGAACAGTACGTCACGATGCTTCTCAACATAGTCGTTAAGCCACGTGCCAAACTTCATTTTAGTTTCTCCTTTGTATGAACTGTTAATCTTTTCGTCTTTTGGCGCCCAACCGAATGCTATTAAATCTTGATTAGTTGCTCCTCGAAGAGTACCATCATGTGTTACATTACACTTATATCCCACAGGTAAAGGGCCCATATTACGGCCGACAATTTCTACAGTAGAAGCTTGGCCATAAGAGATACTATAACCGTTTTGCGAGTCTATTACCTTCAGTAAATAGTCTCCCTGGTATGCAATAGGTCCTCTAAGTAAATCCCCTATATGTAAGTTCATTTTATATCCTATGTCATATCCGTATCTAAGTAACGATATTAGATCCAGCTGCTGTCTCAACGAGTTTGCATTCATCCTTACATCTCTTCGTTAACTGACCCTTCCTTTGCGGTCTTAATCATCTTGTCGATAGCCTGATCGCCGGGAAATGCAAGCTTTAGCGCCTGCGGCGGGTATACGAATTGATCTAAGATATCCTTAGAAGTAGTCGTGAACTTGAGTTTATACCCGTTAACCGGGTCTCCATTCTTGACCCAAGCCAGCCTTCCAACAGCTAAATCCATTGCAGCTGACCACTTAGGTCCCTTATAGTCAGTAGTGATGATAGGCTGCACTACCGTTACGTAGTCGCCGGGCTCTGGATCGCGAGGTTTGGTTCCTTCCCAAGTTGGGCAGTTCTCACAAGGGGGATCGCACTTGATAATGCACTTCGCACACCCAGGGCATCCTTCTAAGCGATAACACACCTGCCCCATATCGTAACTGGCGATTTTGTCACCTTCACAGGCCATGCTATTTCACCTCGGTTATTTACTTCTTCATTACCATTTCAATAAAACCAGCAAGATCCTGTCTGCCCATCTGTTTTAGAGCGGCGATAAACCTTTCCAATTTTTCAGGCCCGCATCTAGCCGCTCGCACTAGAAGTAGTTGTCTAAGATGTTCTTCGTCTCGGGCCTTAGCTGTAAACTGCTTAATACGTCCAATCTCGTGGTCAGAGGCACTCTTCAGAAAGCGTGATCTAGACATAATTAAATGGTTACGTTGGTCAACGGCGCAGCAGGGAGGGAATGCGCGCTTCTTTTTGCCTTAAATTCCGCCAGGGTCTGTTCTGGAGAATTCCCTGTGCAATGCCCGTAACTGTGATGATACACTGCCCACCTTGCTACAGGGAGCACAGCTCCTGGTCGGGAATCATCCACAGCAACTGATACACTTATATAACCTTGAGGTTCAAGGCGCCTTACTTCTCTAACCAAATCTGCAAAAGTCATACCTGACCTCGGCTTGGAAAGAAAAGGCTCTCTCACTTCTTTGTCGTAGCAGTCCACGCAAGAGTATTCTGATGAAACCCCATATAAATCTTTCGTCCTGTAAGAATGATTTGAGCAGAATGCTTTCTTACAGAAGACGCACTTGTTGTCGCCGTTTATAGAGCAGCAGAGTTCCATTTAGCCCTCGAACATGCCTTTGGTATCTTTATCAATATCATAAATGTACTCCCCGCATTCGGCACAATGAGATGGTAGTGAAGGGATGTTACCTTTAACGGGCTTGTCATGTGTCTGACAGTATATTTTAGCGACACATGGCTTACATCCATTTAAAATACAAGGAAGCTGTCTTTTAGTTTGCGTTGGATCATACCACTCTTCCATAATTAAATTCGGTATCGATCCATTTGAGCGGCAGCTTCAGGATCTTTCGTAATTGAAAGTTCTGTGCCCTTATGACGAGGAGTAGTGCTTACGAAGCCGCGGTAAGGCGGCTCAGTTGAGCAGCTAACGCATACCCGGGTCTCCGGTAAAATTTCCAGCCGCTCTTCCGGAATCTGATTCCCGCACTTATGACAAAACATATAATTTTATCCCCCTGCGTCTTCAAAGTCGCTTAGTTTAGTTGGTCCTTTGAAGACTTTCACCTTGGGCTTCTCTTCTACGACCTCAATAACTTCATTGTCACAATAAGAACACTTCTCCGGGTCATTTACCAGACCGCAGTTGCTACAAAAGTATTTCATACGTACTTTTCACAAAACTCTTCCGCTTCTAACAATTTCTACGGAGTCCCGTTTAAGGTCGCTGTAACTTTTTAGGCCCGAGACGAAATCGTCGAAGACTTTAGTCTTGCATTTGCGACAAAGAATAAAGAGAACCTCGTAGGATCCGCTTGTAGTACCTAAACGCCAAGTCCGACAGCGCTCGTCTTCCTCGCCGCACTTATCACAGTAATACTGTGTCTTCTCCATTTTAATTCCACTTCGAGTTTTCACGCCCTTCATCGAACTTTTTTGCCCAAACAGGGTCAGCCTGTTTGTCAGCAATCAGCTTCATCATGGTAAGAGTATTGACCATCATCTCGTACCGCTTGTCAATCAGGGATCGCTGGATTGCTACTTCCTTCGCAGTAAGTGACACGATTTGCTTCTGAAGTAAGATTAATTCTCTTTCCTCCCTAAGCTCTTTGATTAGGTTGCGAAGGACGCCGCTGACCATCCCGAGAAAGTAAAGTATGCCGCAGATTAGTATTGCTACAGCAATAAGTAGCCCTGCAATTACCACTAGCGCTTCCTCTTTCCTTCATCTCGCGGAATTTTCAGTACTCTGCCCCAAGGCATGGTTTCAATGCTAGAAGCAGAGGTAATCACCCACACGGTCTTGATTTCTTCAGTAGCAGGAGCAGTTCCTTCAGCATCCGTAAAATACACAAGTAGCTCCGGGCGCTTACCTTTGCCTACGCCCTTGAAGTATTCATAAGGAGGAATAAAAGAAGTTCCTCCCCTGCCGGCGAACTTAGGATCAACCTTCATATGCCTTTTCATGGTGTAAACTTTCTGCACAGCAGCGTCACACTCTAAGATCGTAATATCTGTCTTATAAGAGCCCATGATAGCGTTGATCTCGTTCATGAATTCCTGAAGTTCGGCAGAGCTGACAGACCCAGAGGTATCGATAGCGACACCTATCTTAACGATGCGATTCTTCAGCTTACCTTTCTGCATCTCCCCGAATCGCTTACTCTCTCGCTTCCATGAATTCTTTTGGCCAGACTTAACCTTATTACCGATATACTGGCGCAACAACCTCTTCCAGTTAATCTTCTCTGCACCAAGCAGGTCGTCAACAAGCTCTTTCACACCCGCAGGCCACTTGCCTGCAGCTTTGGCAGAAGCCGCGGCTTCTGCCACCGCCTGCTTAATTACCTCTTTCGCCAAAGCTTCAGCTGCGGAACTCGAAGACTTCTCCCAATCTTTATGATCACCTGTAGGCTTCAACGTCACCGATTTGCCGGTCTTACCATCTTTAACGGTAACGGTGCCGTCGGCGTTGAAGGTAACCTCCTTCATATCATATTTGTCGCGAAGGATCGCGTAGTAGAAGTCGGCCGACTTCTTTTCAGGGATATCTGTAAAAGGCTCCTTGCCGCAGAGCAATCCCATATCCATGCCGTTGATCAACGAATTCACTGCAAGGTCCGTAGCGATATTCCAAAGGTAAGGGTGCCGATTTTCCATGCGGCCGATGTGTTCTAGCACAAGATGTAAGCACTCATGCTCTAAGATCCGGGCGACCTGATCAACGGAAAATGGCTCTAAGCGAGGGGGATCAATGTGTAACTGAATCCGTCCGTTTTGGACGGAGACCGCGGCGAGAGCATCCTTGGGGAGATCCTTCCCGTCAATTGTTCTCATCTGCATCAACAGAGATGCATAAAAGATGCCGTCGCCGCCCAGCAGATGGATCAGCGCCTTCTGCATCTTGTCCATAGACATTTTGTCTCTCCGTACGAGATATATTTTGTTGCCAGCAATAAGCTATTCGCGGTTACCGCTGATAATATATTATACTAAACGCCTACGAGGCTTTTTGTGAGGTGTGGTATCACAGTTACTTCCTACATTCAAGTGGAGTACCCGGGGAGAAGATGTTACATGGCAAAGTTATACTCTCTCCGAGAGAAAGACTTCTCCTGCATACTCCGCGTCGCGACGACTTTTTGAGCTAATTGCGAAACTGATTCGGCCAAAACGGCTTTGGTTGGAGCTGGGGACATGAGATTTACCGAAAAAGAAACTCTCTCTCACCCTCTGGGATATTCAGGAACTTAGCCGCATAAAAGCGGACCTCTCCCGTTGCCGTATTAAAAAACGTCTTCAAAATAATTCCGCCCGGATTTGGGGGAGTAAAATTAACGAAGTTAGAACTAACTATCGGAACTGAAACCGCATGATAGCCTTCAACGGTTACCCAGGGGCCCGTTGGACCACCATTCAGAGTTGAGAGTATGGCTTCAATTGTGTTGATGGGTGCAGGCGCTGGCATATATTCCTTGGCTCCAAGGGCGATCAAAATATTACTCAGGAATCGACGCCACGATTCTAGCACCTTTCGTCCAATTTTCATGGAATCACCCTTTCTTCCTTTCGTATATTGTGACGGCATCCCCGTTTTTCTCAGACGAAGGAAAACCCATTACTTGCTTGCAGGGGATAGGCAAGTTCATTTTAATGCTACGCACTCACACCTTCTTTAGTAGGTGCTGCAGGATTGTGTTAGTTATTCGTGTGGTATCTCCCACGAAGATACGCAACACCCTGTCGCTCGGTGAGCGGTACGCGCCATACTTACTCCTAGGGACATATACATCGAGAGAAACAGAGCCGTCTTGGTGTGTGCAAATTCTGCTGCGAAGGTCGTCGAAAGTGACTGCCCCCTTTGAATAAGAAAGGGTTCCTTGTTTGTTATAAGATAGCCCTTCTTCTTTAGACAGCTTTTCTAGAAGAGCTAGTCTTTCTTTCAGAAGAGCGAGGGGAGTAGTATCCTCAAGGCGCGTTATTTCTCTTTCCCAAGCGGGAACTTTCGCCAGCAGTCTCTTGAGTTTAATAGCTTTGACGTTTCTCATCTTATCAAAGCTTTTGATGACATAATCCTTATCCTTCAACGTAACATTGAATACTGTCATTCTTTTACTCCAAGATCGCTTAGAACTTTCTTGACTTCCCGCTTAGCCTCTAACTTAGCAGAGAGTCTATTCGATAGATTTTTAAGAATGGTGGGGAGACTAACGATCGTTAGCAGTATTACAAATCCTGCGAATGCAGGCCACATACATGCGATAATCAAGTCCACCCAGACTCTTTGCTCCGCTTGCTCGGGAGGCACTTTGACCAGTTTACCTGAAATAAATGGAGCGACTACAAATCCAATGGCATACGCCAGTAAGATTTTATTGAAAGTCATTTTCCGCTCGGTGCATTGGACATAGAATATAGTCTCCGGTGCGTATTAGCGTAAATCTGATTAGAATGATCTGAAGGCCCAAGGTGCGTCTTTAACGCGAGGCTCTACGCGTCGAACGTGTCCCACCACTGGACAATCCCAACAACATTCTTTTTTCGGTATAGAGTATCCCAAGTTCCTATGCGAGATAGCATCTCGCCATCTATATGATAGTTCATGATCATTGCACCAGCGTACGCCGCACCCTTCACAGACCAGAACAGGGTTGGTTTGACAACAGAGCCCGTTGAAAGGTACTCTGTCTGCTCTATCATCGTCTAGAGTATCCTGGCTGCTCACATTCTCCTCAGGACCATCTTATTAAATATGTGTCCAAGTACGCCGATTAACAATGTCCGAAACAGTAGTCAATCCTATCTTGAGACGTCTAGCAATATCCGACATCGACGCTCCTTTTTTAAACCGCTCCCGTATTCGCCGAACTTGCCTGTTCGTTAGCACAGAAGTGCTGACTTGAGTCCCGCGTACAGGTACAAGTAGCCCTGTCTCGATAGCATGCCGGATGTTCTGGCTGGGAGTCACGTACTCCAGATTGTCTAATCTATTGTTACGCTTATTCCCATCTTTATGATTAATTTCTTTGCCTGGGGGGCAAGGTCCTAAGAATGCTTCTGCGACAACTTGGTGTATAAGTCTAACTGTCTTCCTATGCTTAGTGTCATAGAATGCTACTTCTCTATAGCCGCTCTCGCAGTTGTATCCTAAAGAACGACCCGCGCGCTTGGCGCCATTGACCCACCTGGTCCTCTTGATGTGCCCAAAGTTCGACACAGCGTAGTCGTCGTTCGATGGTACTGTCTTCCAAATCTCTTCTACCATGTTTGTCCTATTGTATGCAAATCTGGCTTGGGTACTTCTTTCATGTGTTTTAATAAAATAGGAAGAGCATACTTGCTCCACCTATCAATTGCTTCAGGATGTTTAGCCGTTACTGGGTGATGAAATTTTCCCGACAGATTATCGTCACTGCCGTACCCCTTGAATGCCAATGAGACTCCGAAGTAATGTTGAAATCCCGGTTCAAATGTAAGTGACTCGATTCTAGAGTCTGTTCCATCTGATAATAATTCTACTTCGTACCTAGAATTATCATCATCTTGAGCCATCCAGGGCTCGTGCTTTATAGATTTCAATACGCCTGCCTCATACGGAGCTTCCAGGATAATACACTCACCTTCGTCGTAGCAATCTGGGTCGTTATATATTCGCTCTGCTACTTCTTCTGGAACTTCAATTCCGTACAAAAGTATCTTAGTTAATGCGTAACCCATTTAGGTTTACCTCGTTAGCCCTAACATAAAAGATATGGCGCCTTCCTGCATAGCGACGCTGAACTTCTTGGACAACAGGGCATCTCCAGCGGTCTGCTCCGACGTAAGGATGGTCCTCTGACATTCCACTAATGTGGAATGTCAAACACCACCTTGCGTTACATCCCTCACACAGTAGGTATGTGTTAACTTGGCAGCAAAGTTTATTCAATCATCATCCTTAGCGACGCGCCGCCGTGTTACAATTACACCCCGGCTGATTACAAATAGGGCAGTAGCCTGATCTAGAATCTCCCCGGCGAGGGATCTGCAGAACTTTGCCAAAGGGCATCTCAGGCGGCTTAGTACCGTCAACCTGACTCGGTCGTACCCACAAAGTCTTGATAGTTTCTTTGTCGGGAGCTTGTTCATAGCAGTCCGTAAAATACACTAATACATTGGGCTTCTTCCTCTTTTCCTTGAAGTATTCATACGGGGGGCGTAAGTCTCCGCCGCCGCGACCGAAGAACTTTGAATTGATCTTGGTATGCGGCTTAAGATCGTAGGCCCTGTCGACGGATGTGCCACACTCAACGACGTGAATCTTTGACTTGTATGACTTCAAGATACCCTTCATCTCACCAACAAACTCGGCAAGATCTTCATCTGTGATAGACCCCGAGGTATCGATAGCGACTGCCACCTCTAACATTCGGTCGGGCATCTTGCCCTTCTGCGTATCTCCAAAGCGACGGGACTGTCTTTTCCAGGTAGATTTGGATCCACACTTGACTGCAGAGCCGACGAACTGGCGAAGGACTGCTTTCCAATTAACGGTGCTCTTCTTCAGAAGATCATCAATGATAGATTCAAGTCCAGCAGGAGCGCCGCCGGCTGTTCTAGACGATTCTGCCATCGCTTCTGCAACCGCTTGCTTAACTACTTCTTTGGCAAGCTTTTCCGCGTCGGAGGACTTAGAATCGCTCTTTTCAGTAGAGGGGCACTTGCCCGTCTTTACCTTCTCCATCTTTCCGCCCTTACCCTTCATACTTACATCGCCATCTTTGTCAATAGATAAGTCGCCTTTGCCCTGCTTATCCTTTAACAGACCGTAGTAAAATTCGGCAGACTTGGCAAGGGGGAAATCTTTGAACTGATCTTTACCAGGAAGAAGCCCTAAATCCATGCCGGGGATTAATGAATTAACGGCAAGATCTGATGCGATATTCCACAGAGAACCTGCGCCGCTCGGGCAACGGCTACCATGCTCTAAGATCACGTGGAGCATCTCATGCTCCAAGATTCGACACATCTGATCAAGATTAAACTTGTCGTAGAGTTCGCAGTTCGTATAAAGATTGATACGACCGTTCTGGACGAGAACAGCAGCGAGAGCATCCTTAGGGAGGACATCTTTCCCTTCAATGCGATTCATCTGTTGCATGAGGGCAGCGTAGAAGATACCATTAGAAGTAAGTAATGCTATCTGCGCTTTTTGTATTTTGTCCATTTAATCCTCGGATGGTTTCGATAACTCTTCTAAACTTTGTTGTAGTCGCCAAATAACTTTTCTTATACAATTATCGGCATGATGCTCTGCGCACTTTCCTTCTACAAGACAGCTATAGCATTTGCTAGGCAGCGATGGTGTTGGATTAATAAGACAAACTAAACAACCGGGTGCCACTTAATTCTTCTCCAACATCCTGGTGCATGATGATCAGCACATCTGTTTACAGCTTCGCAGCAGTAAACTTTCTTCACATAAGTCTGGTATCCATCGTAGTATGAACGCGTATCTTCAGATGCTACTGGGTTAACGATGCAGCAGAGGGGTCTGTACTTCTTAAACCATTTAATCTCCATCTGCCCTCTCTATATTAATCGCCACGGGTCGGTATTCTTCTGCTTAGGTGAGCAGATCACTATCTTCCCAGTAACTGTACATCGTCCTCGACCATCCCATGCACTGTTCACTTGCACAATGTGCCCTCCTCCTAAAGAGGAATCTCTAGAAGTATCTCCGAGGCATTGTGAGCAAAACTGCATGTTACAAATGCATATGGTGTAGGGATTAACGATACAGCAAAGTTTCATTATGAAACCCTCGTAATTATCCGCGAGTTGGATGAACCAAAATCATATAGAATCGCCAGGAACCGGGGTGGTAAAATTTAAGAGCTGTTCTAAAGCGGCCGATAGCTATGTATCCTGTAAGGATATTCCCTACTAGACGCCATCTCTCTTGTCGATCCCAATCAGTTGAGTATAATTCTCGATTACCAAATTCGAATCCAGTGGAGGCGTTTCCTGGCTCAAATCCCCATCTAGTAAAATACTTCATGCAATTTCCCAGGTGCGTAAGCTCTCTAACTCTTTAGATGTAGCTTTTTTGGCATAAAAACATCTAGGGCATACAGCGTGGGGATCCTCCCCTCCGGTTGTCGGCAGAGGAGACAGCCCTAACAAATCCCTAGCAGAATTCCACCAGTGGTCATTACATAGCGTAAGACCGCAGTTTAAACACTTCCGAATAGGCGCTATTAGACAACATAAATCTGTACCGTCTCCTTTAGATTTTAGGTTGTTCATTCCCTTGCCTGTGCCGCATGATCTGCTTGCGGAAACACTTTAGACATCTTGTTCTGCTGCTAGCCCTCTTCTTGAAGAAGTGACCTTTACAAATACCATAGCCGCAGTCTTCGCATTTGACGATCTCATTAACGATGCAGCACAAGCGCTTAGACTGGTCTACCATATCTTCCGATATATCCTCGTGCACTTTCGCAATACCAATGGGCGTTGTTGTGTAACGACTCTTTGTACGAAGGTATCTTATGGATATTGCGCCAGGCGAAGAAATGGTCCTCACAACTCTTTTGTTTGCATCTATCGCAGGTGAACCTTGGATTAATAATGCAACACAACTGTTGATCTGTCTGCATAAAATCTATCCTCAGGATTCGGATTTTTATCTCCCGAACATTACCGCTATTACGATCTTGTTTTAGCAGTTCGGTGAGTACGTCAATAATCTAACCAGACGCACCCCCTTTATTGGGGCTCACGAGCTACAACTCACTACAAGTGCGTGGCATAAACATCTCTATAAACACCTACTATTTAGTAACCTTCAACCCCAATAAGTGTAAGCAACGGGATTGCATGAGTTACTAAAAACTGATCATCGGCAACCTTAGCCTTAGTTACTTCTACTAAGGCTCCTTCCTTTGAAATTGAACTCCAAAAGTTTAATACCTTGTCTGCAAAGGTCTGGTCTCTATGAGAGAGAAGTTTCTCTTGAATATCTTTCGGGAGTAGTCGCGACAGCGCAAATGCTTTGTCATCCGGCAGATTTGAAGCGAATTCTCTGAGGTCCTCTGCGCTGAACATTCGCCGGCTACGCGCGCGCTCTAGTAGTAATACAATATCTTCTCTAGAAAGTAAAGTGGCAGGTTTCATTATTTATCTCCAAGATTGTTCGAATCACTATAACCGCATCTCAGTTTGCTTCTCAAGTAGAGACTTTGAGGTAGATTCCGCAAGGTTCACTTCTTATTAAAGATAAGCCGTTGCAACTGTATTCGAGGTTTCCCGCCGTCTTGAAAAAATAATGACTAGCCCCTTCCTGCACCCAATGAGGTGCACACCACTTCTTTTCGCAAACAGAACACGCTGTGTGGGTGTTTATTAAACAGCACAGCCTAGCTTTCTTCAACAACGTACTCCCATTCAGCTTCAGTGCTTGCATCCTTACCACATCGAATACATTTGCCGTCAAGAGTATTTGCTACGTCTTGCAGTGGCCCTAGTCCTGCTCGTGCGCGGGATTCGTTCCAGTAATGAGCTATGCAAAAAGCATAAGAACAATTTCGATGCCGTCTATAAGGGTTAACTAGACAACATAGATCTGTTCCATCCCCTCTTGCTTTATTCTGATTCGTCATGAATTGTGCACCCGCACCTGGCGTGCGAGTGGCTAACTCTTCCATTTATACGGTTGGAAGTTTACCGTCCAGGGAGGAGTTTACCTAACGGGTAGACTCCTATATTTCAATGCAACACAATTACCGTCCTTGTTCCTTAGAGGGATTTAACAGCAAAGCTGGTTCGTGTCTTTAGAGTGATGCAACAACCGCAGTAATAGTGGCTTGGTCTGTTACTCCGACGCTGCGTCTAACTAGAGCGCCATCTTTGTAGTATAAAATAGTCGGAATACTATGGACACCTAACTTATTTACTAGCTCCGTATGTTCGTCCGCGTTTATCTTTACTACCTTAAGTTTGCCCACTAGGATGGTACTTACTGCTTCTATAGTTGGAGCTAAAGCTCTACACGGAGCGCACCGGGGGCCCCCACGTCGACTAGTGTTAATCCCTGTGCTACCTCTTGATCAAAAGAATTACTATCTTGGAGTTCAATCATAAATTGTGCACGGATTTATCATCGATACCCTTCCTACGCTCGCAGATGATAATTACCGTGACTAACTTTCGATTTTAACCTTGTCCCCCGAATCGAATAAAGGGCCCCGTACGGGCGCAGAATCACTTAGACCTTACCGCCCTCTTTCCTTGTCCATTTCAGCCGCGATAGAGGCGATCGTATTGCACAGGTCCTGCGAGGTCTGACCGAGCTTCGACAGAAGAGAATTCGGCAGCTTCTTCAGCAAGGCCATCTTCTCCTCTTGCTTCAACGCCAAGGCGAAGTCGGTGACGTTGGTCAGCTGATCCTTCTTCAGCTTCGCTCCGTCGCCCAGGAGACCGACGAGCTCCGAGATCGTAACGAAGTTCTCGTCGTTCTTCTGCGCCTTGATCTTGTCCTTGAACTTCGCGAACGATTCCAGGACTTCCTTGCCGCTCACCGGCTTCTTGTAAGACTTATCCAAGAAGCGAATGAACGAGATCGCCGGCTTCTCACCGATCAGGCCGGAGATAACCTCCGATTGGGCTGACGCCGGAATCGCATTCGCATTCATCAGATCCGACAAGCGGACCCACGAGCGAGGCGACGGGAAAGGGCCCGTCTCGCTGCCGGCGTACAACATCGCGGTATTGACGGCGATAAACTTAATCACCATCTCATGCACGCCCGCAGCGGTGGCCCAGTTGATCCACTGCTGCCCATCAGGTTCCATGGAGATGAAGCACATGCGATTTACCATGGCGGGGTCGAACTGCTCGACCTGGTAATTCATCTTGCCGCCCTCATCAGGGTTGATAGCCGCGACGAGGAAGGTGTTCTCAGGGAGGACGTGCGTGTGCATCTTATACTCCGTCAGCACCTGGAAAACCGCCTGTCGCACATCGACAGGCGCGCGATTGAGCTCGTCGAAGAATACGATAGTCCCCTTATCGCTCTTCGAAGGCCACCACTCCGGAGCGTACCACACCGTCTTGTGGGATTCCGGGTCGGTCCGGGGAAGACCAATCAAATCTCCCGGCTCCATCTGGGCAAGACGCAAATCAATCACGTGCATGCCCAAGTCCCGACCAACCTTCTGGATGACCTGGCTCTTTCCGATTCCGGCGTCTCCCTTCACAACGACAGGACACTTAACTCCCTTGCTGATAATCGATTTGAGGACTTCTTCAACTTCGAGTGGTCTCAACTTACTCCTCCTTTGCTGCTGTAGCTACGACAAGATCTTTCTATACAAACTTTGTGCAAACTGCGAAGCTTGTATCATATTATACTTAATGCCCTATATCTTTTTGTGAGGTGATGACGCCGCCACAGATATGTATGATCCCGACAGTACGAGTACTTACACACCTCACACCTTAGGACGGGATTTACCGTGCAACAGAGATTATTCATAATAGCCTAATCTCGTCTTTGTTATAGATGTGGCCTCCATTGCAGATACGGCATCTAATCCTTGGAGATGGCCAAGGTACCCACACTAAGATCCATCGGTCATCTCCGCATGGCCCACAATACTTTTCGCCACAGTCTCTGCATACGTAAACCGTATTAACCACGCAGCAAAGCTTTCTATTATGGGTTATTGACAAGAGTATATCCTTTAAAGGAAGGACATGAGGGATTGAAACGGTAATGAACGTCTGCGTTTAAGTTACGTCGGCCGCAGAAGATTTTAGAATTGGAGTTCTTGTTACGGTTAATGCACTCGTCGCACAATTTAAAATTGCACGTACAATCCCGGGGAATCTTCAACTTTCTGCCATTAACTATGCAGCAAAGACTCCTGCTATCTTGAAGATTAGTTATCTTGGGATCCATGGATTATGCACAACGCAATGACCATCCCCGCCTCCGTAGAGAGGCCTATTTGGACAGCGAGTTATATCTGTTCCCATATCTCGCTGGCGGATACAGTCTACGCACCATCTTTTTCCACAGTTAAGACACCTTGAAGACGTGTTTATTAAACATACAAGACACTGACTCATGTTATTTCTTTGTCACATGGTATTGTCGCAACTTAATCAGCTTAGGCAGCTTATCTGCAGGATAGGAAGGAATCTGCTCTCTCACCGCAGCGAAGATCTCTTTCTCATTCTTTCCAGCTCTTAACAGGCCGTCGATTAGCTTAGTTTGTCCTAGACGATTTTGTCGAGGTACTTTCTTAAGTTTGGGCTCTTTATCAACAATTTCTCTTGGAGGAGTGGCTTGGGATTTAAGCGACATTTTCTTTTGAGCAGAAGCAGCCCCGGCCTCACGTACACTATCTAAGTGTTCCGGGGTATCAAGCGATTGGAGAAACAGTTCTCGCTTCCTATGGGCTTGCTCCGTTTCTAACTTCCACAAGGACATCTGTCCAGGTTCAACGGGCCAAACAGCCTCTTTTCTAGAAAGAAGGCCTTCTGTAGGTTCGCTCTTGGGGAGAGAAATTTCTCTTGTTGCAAACGTAGGACCTCCCCCGCATCGACCGTCACAGTACTCCCTAGGTTTGGGCGCTAGAACTTCCTTGACATTCTCAGGCAGCCCACCTGCTTTTATAGTCGCTTCCTCAATCGCTTTCTTGATAATGTCATTCATAGATTCTCGCTAACTCAGGGAGTGAGATCCTTCTTTACAATCCACACAAATAATATATGCATGGATAAAACGGCACAGGCACTTCTTTATTTAATTGTCTGCCTGTATGATGCTATCACATCTCGAGCACTTATACAATATCGTCAGGGCAGATTCGCGGCGCGCTTTATGGGAATCATACGACAAAGTGTGCAGGAATAGATGGCTTCATCATTCTCGTGTCCCCATATCTTACATATACTATTCCGTGGCTCTTTAGCTTGTCGCTCTTGTCGCGCCGCTGCCTTCTCTCTTCGTTGACGAAGCTGACGAAGAAACCTTTTAGTTTCCTGGCTATCTTTCATTAGCTACCAATCACATTCGTGTGTCTCTTTTCGGAAGCTTCTCTTCTCTTTATTTCGATTGTACTTTTTTTCTGTCGCAATAACCTTAGTTATTGGATTAAGATTACCCCAAGTCTTTCTAATCTTAACCTCTTTCTTGGGAAGTTTCATCTTCTCTTTGTGGCTCATCGTAGCACCCTATACAATCCCCGCAATGATTTTTAGGGAATTGAAGACCCCTAGTGAGATAGGGTACTTTTTATACTTACAGTCAGGACAAAGCAGATTTAAACTCGTATAGTCCCATCCTGCTAGGGATTCTGGATTAGCATGGTTAACGCATACCTGTCTATGGCATGCTTCGCACCAGAACACTTCTCCCGATACTCTTTGGCCGGTGAGACACACGAGACATAGTTCCTTAGGCATATCTTGCCCATATAGTCGTCAGTTCTGTTTTTAGTATAGTACAGCCGGGCAAGTGCCCCATCTGGTTAACGCTTATTCCAAGAAGTTGAGCTGCCTCATGATCTATGCGCCAGCATAGTTCGCAGTTCTTTGCACCACACCTGCGACAAATCCACATTGGATTCAATAAGCAGCATAAGGACTGCTTTTTCGTTCTAAGGAATTCCTGTTCCATTTGAATCTCTTTAGGCGAATAATCCAATTGCTTTCATCCCTTCGGAATGCTTGACCAGCGCTTTCTTCTTAGAAGAAGTTGAAGATAAAGCACGGAATGCCTTCTCGTGGAAGATCTCATCCTTAAGAATCTTTTGGAAGGTAGAGCGAATATCCTTAGGGGCTTTAGTGTCTTCAACGATAGTACGTATTCGTACCAAGCGCATGTTCTCTGCAGCCCAAGCCACTCCGCACATATCGTCAAAAGATTTGATGTTCTTGAGAGTATGTTTCCAGTAACGATCCTCATGATCTAAATCAGGTAAAGCCTTTCTTGTCTGGAGAAGATCTGCAATCCATCCAGCGTGGGCGCCTTCCTGCATAGCGATGACCTGGACAATCTTTCTAACCTTAGTATTAAGATTAAACTTGTCTAGGTACGCTTTTAGACGAGCGGCCGCGCGAGCCTCGCCCATAAACTGTTTCTGAAGCCAGAGAGTGGTTAAGGCATCTGACTTCTTGGTTCTTGCCCACCAGATCGCTGATTGACTCTTTAACGTCACTTTCTTAGCCATGTTGTTAGCCCTCCGGATTAACCGAAATCTTCAATGCAGCAACTCCTCTCTCTGTGTGAGAGGGAATCTTCTTCATCTTCTCGTTACGACAACTCTGTCCTCTGCGCGCTTTGCACGTAGGGCATTTCGTTGTTTGCGCTACAGGATCTAATCCTTTCTCGATCAGGGCTTCTGCAATATCCGCCCTAAATTCAGACTCTTCAAGAGAAGAGTATGGGCCATTAATTCCGCTGATGCTTAGATAGGACATAATGTGTACCCCCCCCTCTCTAAGGTATCTATCATTGGCCATCTCTAGAGCCTTCTTCTCCAGATCTCCCTTAGTAAGCTGGTGACAACTTATATTACCCAGCTCCCGCAGAACTTCCCGCAGAACTCATTCTCGAGAGTCCACGGAGGTACTGCCCCGTAGAGTTTATCCACGCATTCCTGACAGAGTTTGTTGTTGCAAGTAGCGCACGTTGCATGTGGATTGACTTGGCAACATAGCCCAGGCTTACAAGGATCTACAGTATAGATCCCATCTCCTTTAAGGTCTAATCGCTCCACTCTTCTAGCGAAGGCCCTATGCCTGTACGACGTTTCTTTTTCCATACTAACTTAGAAATCGCCTTTCGCGCACTGCAAACAAATAAATCCACGCCGTCGCCACATGTCTGTCACTTGTTGACGATCATCGATCATGAGTACCGGATCAAACTGAGTAAGGATATCGAAGTCTAGTAAGATCTCCTTAACGATATTATCCGGACGGTGGTCGCCGGCACTTCGCATAAAGAGATGACCGAACCATACGCCCTGTTCCTTCAGCCACTTCTCAGTAACCTCTCGCGTAGTTTCGTCGCGCCCAGAACAATAAACGATCTGGTGGTCGCCGCTGTAACGTCTAACGAGATCAGCGCACCACTCATTGAGAGTATCTCGAGGAATACCTTTGAAGAACATATACCAGTTAGGCTTAACTCCCTCGACATTCTTTTTCACGTAATGCAACCGATGATCAATGTTGCACATCGTGCCATCGAGATCGCAAATGATAGCCTTAGGCTTGGTGCGAACAACTCCGCCCAGATCCTGGCTACCATACTGAACGAACTCAAGCTTGCCTTCCGCATCCGTAGGCTTATCGTACTTGGCGAAGAAGAGATTGATAGCTGATCTGGCTGCGACCTCATCTTTGATGGTCTCATGTCCTACTCTCGCCATCACTCTCTCGAAACAAACCTTACGAGGAACGACAAAGGTACGGATGTTAACTTCGTAGCCAGCTGCTTTGGCTGGATCGATGTAGCGGGCGCGTTGCCCCTTGTCAAAGCCCATCCTATCGACAATTATATCTTCCTTCCGAGAAAGCGCCTCGTTGAACAAGTTAAGATGATTCTTTCCTTGAGAATCTTGGTTGATATATGTCGCTTGAGTAGTCTTTGCGTAGGTGCTCTTCCCACTGCCAGGCGGTCCTACTAAAACGGTAAGCTTAGCCATTTATTTCCTTTGACGTTTGCCAGCGAGGCCTACTAGGATTTTTATACGACCAGAAAATTCTTTCTTTACACCAATAACAGATAGCCTTGCTATCATACAGCACCTTGAACCCCGTAGCCAAAGAGGCTTGTAGGGAAAGGTCGTTCGCGTCGAACTCTCCGTGCCATTCGTGCCCGTTAATAAGACACGCTAAATTATTCAAGGAAATACTCTCGGGGCAGGTGCCCCTTCTTTCCATCTCTTCTTTTCAGCCGATCCACAACTACAAATGATAAACCCTGCCTCACAAAGTTGATCACTGGGTGTGGTGTGAATAAGTACTCGGAGACACTCTTTGCAATATCTCTTCCCACAGGGGAGGCAGTAGCGCTCTGGATTAATTAAACAACATAGAGAAGATTGCATGGTATGTCGCTGCAGCATAGACAGATCATTCTCCTTCGTGTTCAACAACTATCCAGTCGTTCATTCGCTGCTCGTGAGTTCTTGACAAGCACTCCCTGCTTACATGCCCAAAATTGTTTGGAGTTTCACCAGCTTGGCCGGCAGCCGCTAAATCTTGGTCATTACAGTCGTCGCAGATTCTAGCGTGGCATATTCTACATATGAATGCAGGCCTAATAAGGCAACATAGCGGTGATGGTCTTATCTGGGGTAATGCCATAGACTTTTCTAGTTAATGCTTAGTATCTGTTCACAGATCATGACATTGATGTAAATAGTTAATTGATATCATGATTTCTTCTGGTCATTTCGTACATTACATCTAGCGCATACGCGAAGGCCATTATACAAAACGTCCTCGGAGTAGTCGTATACTATGGCGCCATTGCCTCTTACATGCTTAATGGGTATTACCCACTTATGCCCATTACTACATCCCCTAGGGAGTAACTTTAGCCAGTTCCAGAAAGACGTAGACATTATATTACCCACCCATGCTGTTTTGTCCAGTGGGCTTGGCGAAACGTAGCTTTTGGAGAGGTAGTGATAAAGTGGTGACCCATATAGGTATAAGGAGGTACACAAAATAGATAGGATCTTCTCCATGGTCTGAACATCTAGTTGTACTACAGGATGTACATCTAACTACAGGGTTGATTATGCAGCAGAGGCGACTGTTATTGGATCCCAATAATAACACTCCTCAGAGTCTTTTGCGTGAGTAGAATAGAGAAGTCCTCCTGGCATCTCCCAAATCTCATTACCACAATCTTTACAACATGTCCACCCACAGGTAGCGCACATTATATAGGGATTAACAGCACAGCATAGTTTCTTCAAAATGTCCACCCAGATTCTTTTGTCCAGATAAGAGGACCCCATCCTATTAGCGACTCGAAGAGGTGCGCCTTTATGGGCGTGTCAGGCCAAACGCCCGTCCCACAATCGTAAGGTGCAGCGCCATGTTGCTCACACCTGGTAGCTGAACATTCCCTGCACCTTACGAATGGATTAACTAGACAACACAGATTGTTCTTAACCATGGCGTCTTTTCTTATCGGCTTCATAGATTGCGTCGCTACAAGCTCTACAGAGGGTGATCCATTTGCCCTTCTCTTGAAAAAGAACCTTTTGATGTTCTGCACAGATGCCTATGTTACCTGGACAATACGCCATACCTTTACGGGTATCACATCTAACGGGATTAACGCTACAACATAGGGGCAGAGACTGCATTGCGCCTTCTCGTTTAAATTCTATTGTGTTCTCCAAACGGTTTTTGTTTACTCCTGTAAGAGGCGCCTTCTGTTAATATATTATACTCTGAGTCCTCTAGTCTTTTTGTGAGGTGAGGACTACGGAGGTAGGGGTATCTTAAGCTTCTTTAGAAATGCATCGAGCCCCTCTGTGACTTTCTTAGCTGCCATTTCCGAATAACGGTCTATACACATTTCCTGCACAACAGGATTTAATATGCAACAAAGGGCCTTATTCTTCATATGATCTCTGGAACAAGAGTATGGAGGTGGTCTCTAGACCATGAAGGCAGCAATGAGAATTCCCGGGGATTAGTCTGCATTCTCTTTCCTGGCTAGTGGAAAAATGTTCTGTACATACAGATAGAGCGCATTCACAGCATCTGAACGCCGGATGTATTTGACAGCATAGCTGCTCATTCATGCCAAAATCTCCAAGCCCCCTCTTCAAAAACAAAATCATCTAGAGGATGCGCGTGGCATACACGGGACCCTGCGGCTATGGTAACCCTATGTGGTGTAGCGCATATAGGTGCTGTGTATTCTGTGGAATGGTCTTCGCAGAGAGTTATATGGCATCCGCAGCACCTATACGCTGCTTTAGCGAGGCAACAGAGGTTGCTGTTCAAGGCTTCTTCCCGGTGACAATCTTTCTTTTTAAGCAGAGGGCATGATCATTACAATCCTCTGTTCGTGGGTACTTTTCATGCCACTGACTGTTATAAATGGAGGGATTCTCATCGCAGATTTCTTTACATTTCTGGTGGTGAAAGTATCCACTTCCATCATCATCAGAAATGTAAAGAAATTTTCCGGAGCATTCATTGCAGATAAGATCATGACAATGAACACAGTAGCAATAAGAGTAAGGGTACTCCGTATTGATTATAGGAGATACGTAGCAACAGAGGTCTGCCATAATTATTTGATCGCTATCATTGGGAGCATCTTTTGAGTTAACTTCGCACAGGGGACACAAGAGGGGAAGTTCTTTCCGTCAAAAGGTGCACGACTTACTTCTGGGCAGTTATACGGGCCCATTCTACAAATAGATGAGCACCCGAAGGCTTGCCCTGCATTCCATCCGGTCGCGTGAGACTTTTCTCCACGATCGTATTTAACAATCCAGAATTGTAATTTAGACATAAATTGGTGGTCTAGGTGGGACTCGAACCCACAAGCCCTTGCGAGCGGGAGATTTTAAGTCTCCAGTGTTTGCCATTTCACCACTAGACCTATTTGCGTCCATCACTGTCATCAAAAGGATCTCTTCCTGCCCTTACTCTTTGACTTCTGAATCTAGCCTTCTTCAAGAGCCATTCTTTGGTTATAAAGCTTGACAGCACCGAAGGTTTTGATAAGTCTTCTGCTAGGCTAGATCCCCAGTAAGGGGTTAGCCCGTTGAATTCTGCGACCATTATCCATGGGAGACATCTACTAATGTGCCTGTGTATTTTATATAGGTCGTATAGTCTATTAGGAAATAGAATTGGAGACGACAGATTGCTCCAGTGCTTTCCGCAGAAGCAATCAAAGTCTATCAGTGGGTAGTAATGTAGCTTCTTCTCTAAGCTGGTTGCTAACACTACATCTGCTAAGCAGACTAGCATATAGCTGGGAAGTGCTAGTGCACTGAAGAAAAAGACAAGATCCATGCTCATTAGTGAGTTAGGAATAACCAGAACCCCACTGCGTTATAAACAGTTCCTACTAAAAAGATACCGAACCATTTATCCTTCCAACCGTAGATATTGTATCTGTTCCTTGCTCCGTTAGCCATAAGTGCTACGCAGATAAGGGACCATGCAGCCCAAGCGGTGTTCATTATACTTTCCTTGCGTGATATTCGTTCGACTCCCTTAAACTACAATCTACGCACACTCGTGTCTGTACCGCGATCTTATGGGTAGTAATAGTTCCATCTGTTTGACGGGTCTCGCTGCCCCAGAACTCTACTATCCATTTGCTCCATCGATGTCGTAAAACGTTCTCTGTCTTCCTACAGCTCTTGCAGAAACGTTCATCGACACAGCGACTTGGAACATGAATTTGATAAGTCCACATGTGATGTCCATACCAACACAGTATTCTGTTTATCATACCCCTCTTCTCTTGAACAGCATATAAATCTGAGTCAGTTCCGGCTCTTTGTGATCATACATCTTAAATAAGAAGCCTCTGTACTCTTCAGGGATTGACTGTACATGTGCTGCGAACGCTTTCCTCTTCTGATTCTCAATCTTCTGTGTATCAGCAGGAATCTTTCCTACTACGTCTGCGAAGTAAGAGTAGCACTGCTTCTGAAAGTCCAGCGCCTTTCTTTTGAAGTTAGCAAACGTATCGAGTACGTCCTGTCTGTACTCCTCAGGAACTGATCCTATGTTCTCGACAACATTCTTATCTTCACCTGCAATCATTACATCCAACAAGTTCTTATCGCTGAGGGTAGAGATGAACCTATGGACACGCAGATACTCTTTACCTTTGATCTTTACCATCGCATCGTTGTAAACAACAACGAATCCTTCGCGAGTGTATGGGAGCTCTTTGACATCCTCTACGACAGCTTGGAGACTTGCGAAGGGGTAAGTCTTGTATGCCTTGAGATTATACTCTTTCGCAAAGGCGAGAACTTCTTTAGGAGAGAAGATCTTCTCCGACTTTAACTCGCGAACTCCGATCAAGTAGAGTCCTTCTTCGTACCCAATCTTGTCGTACGGGACGACAATTTGATACTTGGGGGAAATGAGCTCGAACATTAAAGTATGCGATTGAACGAGTTTAACATCGCGGACAGAAGAAGGGATTAGTGTTGTGGCATGTTGGCCCTGCTCGGAGTCTATCGAGCCTTTGGTTGTAGCGACAAACTGTTTTGTCGTCTCATCCCAAAAGAGAAGAATCATAGATCCATCTAACTTCTCTGTCACGACAAATTCGCCCTTCGCTTCTAGCTCCCTGAGTGAAGGCGCTTCAGCTTCTCCCAGGTTAAAGAACTTATTGTACCCTTGCGCCAAGATTTTCTTTTGATTGAAATCTACAACTACTCCGCGGCACGATTTTGTAAAGTCAGTCCATTGACCTTTCCCGAAAACAACATCATCTCGGTAGTGAAGGATGCCGAGATGGGGTAGCCTTTCAGACATACGCAAGCGTACCGTATGTCTTTCCGCATACAGATCTAGCGTGTGCTTATCATAAAGCCCATGCTCAATGAACAACGAGTTTAGATTTTTCATTTATCGTAGTTACGGCTTAAATCAAGCCTTTGTCTTGTGCCTTCTTTGTCTGGGTGCGTGCTAGGAGTCCACTGTGTTCCCGGCAATAAGATGAAGGTGAAGTGCCTGTGCTGAGGAGTATCACAAGGCGTCTCTTCTTCGCAGGTGAATGAACAGAATATCTTGTCGCAACGAACACAATAATTCTTTCCGCGAAGAGAGTTTCCGTAGACTCTATTCACTAAACAGCAGAGTTTATTATCCACCAACTTTCTCCGTTAAGAAGGGAAGACACGCCCTTTTGTGCCAGTACTCGCTGAATATGTTTCCATATCTGTAAGTATGACATCCCCTGCATGGAACCTGCTGAGCAGCAGCCCTCCCACTAATACAGTGGCCAGCTGCCCATAGTACTGCTACCCCTACTGGCATTAGTATAATCTTTAGCCCCAAAGACTTATACGCGTCATGGACAATAAAAAAGATACATAAGCCCCCCCCCCTAAGATCCCCAAGCAGAGCAAAGCAGCGGCCGCCACGTCTATGATTATCCTGTTGAAGTCGGGAAGACTGTCCATAGATTAGTTCTAGAGTGGGGAGAGAACGGCCTCCCCGGAAAAGACCTCCTCTTGGAGGATCTTCTCCAGCTCCTCGACCGTCTCATACTTTCGAACGTAGGCGGTCTTGCGCCCCAGTGCTAACGCTCTGGCTCTCTCCTGAATAATGCCCACATGCACTTTCCAAACGTGCATCGCGCGGCCGAGGGCCACCTCTCTCCCGATGGCTCTGCTAAATTGGTCGTTAGGATTAGCCCTAGCTATCCCCACAAAAACTTCGCCATCTTTGACCAAAGCGACATGAGTCGCTTTGTACTCCGGAGTATTGTAGTGCTTAACTTTTACCCAGGTAAATCCTTGCTTGAGATCGTCGATCTTCTGTTTCATTTAGTCCTCTTGTATTTGAGATTGATACCGACAGTACGTAACATAAAAACTTTCTTCTTTACCGGGGATGGTTTTTTGCTAAGTCGCGATACTCTTTTGAATTTTTTAGCCATAGCGCTCTCATTCTTTCTCTAACCTTTCTCTAACGCTCTCGAAGTACAATTGACCACCGCACCCAATGTGTGTATAATTTTCGCTTTCAAACGAACGGTAACACATGTTGCACCAAATTTCACGACACCTAACACAAAAGACATCTCTAGGCATTGGAGATGCCTTTGCCACAAGGCAACATAGTTTAGGCTTGTGAGAACCTGACTTGCGCTTCTTCGGTGGCTTCATCTATTCCTCAAACTGATCTGGATTAGGGAACTTGAGTTTTAGCAAAGCCTGTTCTTCTTTTGTGAGCTCCAGGACGCGTTCTTCTAAAACATAAATAGCATTAAAGGCAGAAGGGACCTCCGCAGGCCAATCAGAAGGATCTACTATGACAGCGACTCCCGCATCAGCGGTTTTTGTCTTAGGGAAGACCCCTACAATCATGGCATACTTGTCCCGGAGTACGCCCCCTGTAATTTTTACGATAGAGCCTATTCTTGTTTTAGCGAAGAAACTCACGGGAATTCCTTAAATTCCTTCCACACTGTGCGCTGTATTGTCACTCGAAAAAGCCAACCGGGAGTGTTTGTAACTTGTTGTTTTATAACGATGGTAGGGTCTGTAGGATTAATTCCGGCGGCTTTACACGCTCTAGCGTCAAGCTCGTCGGTGAGAGATGTGCCGGTGAGATGCCACTTGGCAGCTTCCCATACGTTAATTTCAAATACGAAAAGTATTTTTGCGTCGCTAATGGCTGTTCTGACTTTCATTCTTATTCCAGTTTAGCTCTTCTCTCTTACAGTAGAATGAGACAGAATAAGCATCTAAAAGATAGGTCTGCCGATTATTCGTATCGGGATTAACAATCTTCAACATCCTCCGCACCTTAGGTGGATTAATTGGTTGCACTACAACACTACTACCTGTCGTGCGAAGGTATCGGAGTAGTGTCCCTTCTAAGAAGGTCTGTGCTTCTCCATCCTTTAGAAGGCCCCCACCGGACGAGTAAACAGGCAGAGCCTGCACCGGCTGATCTATCTTTACTATATCCCCTCTTTTCGGCAACATTAGGGCAGCACCTTGATAAGACTTCCAAAATACATTTGTAGGCCCGCTGCATGTATTTTACACATCTTCCCGAACGCATGATTTACCATACCTGGTCGAGAAACGAAAGTCCATACTCTCGCTTTTCTGCGACAACCTCGAGGCCATTTACACATCTCGTCTCCTTCCTGAAATTCACTGTCCTCTTGTATTCCTGGCGAATACTACTCCGAGAATCTTCTTAGGATCTTTTTCTCCAGACTCGTCTTGATAAGCCCGGCACTCCTGCAGGATCTTACCTATAAGAGGACCTGGCTGTAACCCCTCTTCAAGGAGGTGTCTTCCTTTGACTACATCTTCAGGAATTGAATCCAGATTATGAACGCCTATCTCACTTGCCTTCGCGAGAAAGGTATTTATGTCATCGCGCGTCTGATGCTTCTCATCGTAACAAATACGTCCATCTCCGTCAGCGATGGATAACTTTGCCAAGAGATTTAGAGAAGTGCCATTCATACGGCGAGCAAGGCGTCTGTATGCTGCCGCTCCAGCATTCTCTCTTACCAACTCAAAGGGCTTTAAATGTTCTTTGACAAGAACTTTAACTGCATCGACAACTTCCGATGGAGCTTTCATTCTCTTTAAGAAGTCTTCTGCAGGCTTAACGCCTGCAACATCATGGCCATTCGACACAAGTCGTTGCTTCTCGTGGCTCCATTCTGTCGTCAGAGGTTTGCCAAAGTCGTGACAAAGCGTCGCCAACATCAAAAGAAGATTCTCTTTCTCGTCACTACCTTTAAGAGTAGTGGCTACCTTGAGAGCCATCTTAGTATGAGTAAAGACGTCTCCCTCCGCGTGGAAGACTGGATGTTGCATGCACCCAATGGTAGCCTTGACCTCCGGGAAGAATCTCAACAATCCAGTGTGCTCGAGAAAATCTAGAGCGAGATCGGGACGACTTCCCTTTAGTAGAAGTTTTCGAAACTCTTCCCATACTCTTTCTCCTGGCAGATGAGAGAGATCTGCCTTTGAACAAAGGGAAACTAACTCATCATCGGGACCCATTTGAGGGAAGCGCGATATGAATTGCGCCACTCTTAATGGCCTTAGGGGATCTTCTAGAAAAGTGGAGAGCGTGGTTGCTCTTAACTTTCCCTTCGCCATATCAATTAATCCATTGAAGGGATCAATTATCTGCTGGTCGCTGGGACGCATGAACATACTGTTCATAGTAAGATCCCTGCGGGACGCTGCTTGTTCTAAAGTAGCACCCTCCCACAGCTCTACTTTAAAATCTTTATGGCCTACTCCCGTCTTATTATCGCGCCTAGGTATACTAAAATCTACATTAGGCAATTCGTGCACCTTCAGTACACCGAACTGTTTGCCGACAAGATCTACGGTACCGAAAGTTTCTAACGTCTTCTGAAGAACATCTAGCGACATATTAAACACCTCTATGTCTATATCCTTACTAGACATCTTCAGAACATGATCGCGAACGTATCCACCGACAAAATAAGGCTCGCCTCCTTGTGAGACTATACGCTCAAGAACTTCTGTTAGTTTATCCATGAATCAAATCTCATGCCAAATGTTAATGCCGGTGTCGTGGGTAACCCGAAGAGTTTTGCCTGTCACCTGGCAAATATAATCCCTGATAGGTGTGCTACCTCGTCGTTTTTCTATATGTAATGAGCACCATTGCTCCCAACACTCATAACACTGTCTATCGTTACACGATAGACATATCCATACTGGATGGACAATACAACAAAGCCCCCTCTTCGGGATTTTCATGGTTGTTAAAGGCTATTCGACAGATACCAGCGTATATGGCGGGACTGTGCCTGCCGAGTGGTAAACTTTTTGATTCGTGCGAGGACACCTGGTATACGCAGTTCGATCTCTATGGTCTCTTCTCTCGGATAGCCAGTCGAGTGCGCACCATCTCTTGCTACAGATAGAACAGGCCACCTCGGTATTAACTACGCAGCAAAGGCGAGAATTCATTATCGTAAGCGCCTTTCTTCTAAAGTATAGGGTTGCCTAAGCGGCTTAACCCAATGCAATTGAACGCCCGCAGATGGGCATATATTTAGCTTATCTGAATCACGGTGATCTTCTTTTTCAGCATCCCAGCACTCGGCGCACCATCTTTTCCCACAGAGAGAACATTTACTCCAGGTATTAACGCAACAACAGAGTTTAGAGTTCACAGCTGCTTGTTATGTATAACGTTAACGACAGGAAGTGTCACTATGCTGTATTTGTCCTTCCATGTTCGCTTGCAGTTAGGGCATAGCCATTCTGCTACAGGATCTTTGACTGCCTCTGTCCAATGATCCATACACAGCCTCCCTTTACACTCACATACAACATACGAGTTGATGATACAACATAGTGGCGTATTCATGCAATAAGGTATTGTAATAGGAGGGCTGCGGCGTTCTAGCTGTGAGGCAACTTATACCAAGAGTATCTCCATTTCATTCCTGCCCACATCTGGGAGATGCGCATTGCGCTTCCGCATCTGTCGCAATAGTCGCCGCCAGGGACAAGCGCTTCAAGCCCCTTGCCCTGTCTCTCAAGATCCGCTACTTGTTTGGGAGTACAGCCGTTAACTACGCAAGCTAAATCTTTCTTATCTTCCATTCTTCCACTGGGTGCCCTGGTGATCATCCTTCTCCACCTAGATCAATCCAGATGTCTTCTATATTAGTCATCTAGGGATATCCTCCCTCGGTCATTTATGCCCAACTTTTTCTTACTAAGACAGATCTTACAATCTCCAAGACCCTTTGGTATTTCACCATTGACGAATCTCTTCTTAAAGCAGATGTTAGCTGCAAGGATGTCGCTCTCGGTAAATCTCTTTCTGCACTGATCAAGGATGAAATGTTTTCGTCCTGACCAACGCTGTGCGCACATCTTACATAACTTCTGCCCACAATAGAGACAACAATAATCAGGATGAATAACACAACAGAGATTTGAATCTGTCGGTCTTACATCTCGGACCACTTCAATTTTTATTTTAGCCAAAAGAGATTCTATCCTCTGGACCAACTGGAGTGCTCCAGTGCCCGTCCGGCGCATAGTTACCTATTCGCTGCGTGCATGGAGCGCCTACTACATTCCGTGAATTATCGTGGTGATCTTTGCACCAAACGATTCTACAATAGATGCACGTTAGCTTGTAGTTTATTAAGCAGCAAAGTTCTTTGGGGCGACGAAGCTTCATGCTACCGCGACTTCAGTTCTGTCTCTAACTGTTTAACAAATTCCGTATGAGCTTTAGGTACAGATGAGTATTGGAAATCATACTTCCGACTATTTAAATCTGTCAGCACCGCTTTTAGATCTTCTGTCTTGGCAAGATGAAGATCTGCCTCATTATCGAAAGGATCATCATACTTACTCTTGTGATCCTCTAGTTCTTTAATGGCTTGATTAAAAAGGGAGATTGCTGCGGTATTGCCTTTGTACCCAAGGGCAGTCATTTTCATCCAATTATGAACGCGATCATAATTATGGATGTTAGGATTCTCCTTCAGATACTCTACGACCTTTTGGATCTTCTGTTCTACATCTTTTATCTTTCGCGCTTGAACACGGACTAACTGCCAAGCAAAGTTGAATTTATTTGCCATATCTTGTTTTATATTATACTCTGAGTCCTCTAGTCTTTTTGTGAGGATAAGGCGACTAATCTACTTAAATGCTACCCGATAGCAAATCCACCCAGTAAGCATACAAAAGGTCATAGGCCACAGCACTCCTGTGAGGAAGAGATCGTAGTCTCCAATTTCTCTTTGAGTCGCGCTCTTGACTACTCTGGTTAAGAGCCCGCCACTACGCCGCCAACACAAGCGTAGCCGATAAGACTAAGAATGATCATCAGGGCACCTCTGGATCTACCACTGATCCATCAGCTAGGGTCTCTTCTACAGTCTGATTCATCTCTTCAGCGACAGCTTCCTCAAAGCCATCCATATTAGGTTCTGCTGGGTGGGGCGCAGTAAAGCTGGTATCTTCCAGCCTTTGGCTCACGACTCGCACGTCTGCGAGCGTAAAAGGGTATCCAACGCCGTACCGTAGGCACAGGGATCCTCCCGAGGACCATGTCAGGCCACACCGACAATTAACGCTCTTATTAACCACATACGAGTAAAGATGATCTCCGCATTCGGGGTTAGGGCACTGGACGCCCTGCTTCCTGTTACAAAGGTCAGCGAAAGCGTCGTAGTGCGCTACTTCTGTGTCTTCTACGATCTCGTCTGTAACTTCTTCGTCAGCCATTTTGTTCAATCTCCTCTGAAGGCTCAGGCCTCTTATAAGTAAATGAATGATAGTACGAAGGGAGTCTTACTGACCACTCTATTTCACATTGCTCGTCGTCACTTATCTCGCGGATAGGACGTAGGGTGCATCGTCGTCCACCTGTGTCTGTTCTCTTAAAACAACGATGGCAGTATCCTTCACCACATCGATAACATTCGACATCAAAGCCGATGATTCTTTGTACTTGACAAGGAAGGCAACTATCTTGAGCGGGTTGCTGGGGCGCCATATTCTTTCTTGTACTTTACAATATGATAAGGAGGGTATGTATATGATCCGTTGATAAAGTTGATACCGTTGTCCCCAAGCATTGCAACGATAATCATGAGCTCAATGAGAGTAGATCCTTTCTTATTCTTGATGAAAATCATGCCTAATCCTCAATCCACCAGGCCTTGTAGTCCCCGGAATCGGCCGGCGGGCCCATTTTCTCCAGATCATGATAGTTATCATTCTCAGAATGCCAAACAGGCGTTGTCTTAACTTTGCATGGAAACATATGCCATAGGTGCTGATGACCACTACACCAGCTGCGTCTACAAGTGGTGCATCTAAATCTCGGATTAACTATACAGCAAAGTTGTTCAGACAATTAGAACCTCGTATCTTCTATCAAGCTCTTAATATTAACCAATGTCTTTTAGAGGAACTTTTTGCGCACCAAGGTAGAGACTTCCAACATTTGCTACACCACTTCCGTTCACACGATGCACAAGACACTAGCGTGTTAACGATACAGCATAACTTTTCTAAGCGCTTCCTTTTGATCGCCATTCGTAAATACCTGATGTGGGCGTCTCAGATGCTTTTTCTATCGTTCGACCGCACTGAAAGCACAACTCTACTACTACTGCATTATGAATTACACAGTTCCGATTTTTACATGGATAATGCCCATTGACTAAGCAGGCGAGATCATTCATTTTATTAATCGCCATTTGTATGGGTGAGAAGGACCATTAACGCCGACATAGGAAGAGAGATCCCTCTCTATAGGCTGTTTGCAGTGGTAGCACTCAGTAATCTCATCGTTGTTGTAGCACCATGTGCAACCTTCTATGTCGCACGGGTAATGTCCTTTAACAAGACAAATTAAATTAGTAGACATAGATCGTGCACGGGGTTACGTGCCCCGTGACTAACTGACCTCTTAAGTAGAGATCTGACTTTGCCTAATGGATAGGCCCGGCCCTTGCGAATTACTTGCGAATTACTTGCGAATTACTTGCGGCTGTTCTCCAGCTGAAGGAAGGGGACTGCAGAGCCCGGAACAAACTGCTCGGGAAGTTTACCGTCCCATTTCTCGATCGCCTTGAGGCGAACCTCGAGTTCCTTAAACTGAAGGAATTCGGGACTCAACTGCTGCCGTACTAAGGCGTTGGATTTCGCCTCGCCCTCAGCAGTCGCGATCTTTGCACGGGCATCCATCTCCGCCTTCTGCAGACCATACTTGGCCGCATCAGCCGCCTGTTCAGACTGCATCTTTGCCTGCAGAGACTGCTCGATAGAAGCAGGCGCTACAGCATAGCCCAGGTTGATTTGATCAATCACGAAGCCATAAGACTCGAGCCTTTCTTTCACGCCGCTCTGGATAAGACCCTGAATCTCAAGCTTCTTAGGACCTAAGACATCCATCAGATCATACGTGCCAGTGACGTTAGTGGCCACCGATTGTACATTCCGACGAATGAACTCGACCTCAATGTCATTGATATCGCGACCCTGAAACTTATCAAAGACAAGAGAAGCCTTCGAAGGATCGACGTGATACGTCATCGACATCTGCTGATCGATATGCTGACCGCCCTTCGTAGGCAGAGACACCAGCTCCGGGTGATCAGGATTGGTTCCTTCGCCCAAGCCAATCGCTGAATACGTTCGCAGCGAAACGGGATAAGTCGTAACCTTCTGCTTGATGGGCCACTTGAAGTGCCACCCCTCTCGCAGTGTCTCTGACTGTACTCCGCCAGACCACTTATCAAATACAACGCCCACTTCGCCTTGAGGTACCAAAACATACGAATTCAATACCGCCAGTACCAGCAAGCCTGCCCCTAACAGCCCTCCAACCTTGGCGACTACAGCCGCTAGCTCGTTATCTTTTAATGACATTCTTTACGCTCCTTTCTTTGGTTTGTTTTTCTTTGCAGCAAAGTCGCTCCTATCACAAGGTTTACCACAGCGACAAGTTGAGCCACACTTCTTAGTCTCATCTAGCGCATCGCTAATCTCTTCTACGTCGTTATCCATCCCTTTCCAAATGCGGATAGCCTTCAGCACTAGCTTTGTCGTCACCCATTCGAAGGGCTTCCAAAGCAATAGTATTAATATAGAGGTCACCACTATGTCGACAAGTTCCATACTGTTCTCCTAGTCATCCAATGCCCTGCAGATCCTATGAGGAACTTTCTATCAGAGCAGGCGGGATCTACACCTGCCCTTGCTTTTTGAAAACAATCAACACACATAGCTATGTTGCAGAATTTACAGTGGAGTGATGGGTTAATTATACAGCACAGGGAAGAATTCATAATTTCTTTGGCTGCTTTAATTTTGTTAACCAATGCCCATCTGGGGTCAAATGTATTGAACGTGGAGTGCAGGGACTGCAAGTAGGGGTCCGCCTCCACTCTCGGTTAGCATAGCACGTGCCACAAACTCCCACTCCGCAGAACTGACAATACACCACTGCGTTGATTTGACAACAAAGATTCATAGTACTATCTTCTTACGCCACCAAGATTCATGATTATATTAAACCGCGTGTTGTCTTCGGCGGTAAGAATTTTCTTATACCGATCTGCACCTGCGACATTAGAAGTTATGATCTCGACAGGGAAATCCCTCTTATCATACTTCTCCGCCCAGAGAACTAGATAACGAACAGAAGGCTCGTACGTCTCGTCGCAAGAGAACGGAGCGACAACACTCTCGCTGTCGAGAGCGTGACTCTTATCGTGATCGAAGGCGACGCCTTCAATATGAGCGCTCATCGTGTCTAGTTTGCGGATAAACTCCGTATTGGTCTTACACCACACATAGCGATCATCGGAAGGTCGAAAGGCCGAAGGATCTCGAATATCGTCTAACCAGAGTATCATAATTTTACCTCAGATAGGATCTACCCACAGGCGAACATCTCTTTGGCCAATACATGCGACATCTTGATGGCCCCAGTCAGCTGCTCGCTCGTCATGCTCCGCTGCTCCGTCCCAATCTTTGGTGTTACAGTCATAGCAAACCTTCGCGTCGCATGCGACGCATACTGTTATAGGATTGATAATGCAACAGAGGGGAGACTTCCTCGTCCTGGGCCAATCCTCTACCGCTTTCTTTTTACCCATTTGATTCTTGATAGGGCTGCCTGCCTCTAGATCTTACCTGCCCAATGGTCCTGCCCTTGCGCTTTACAATATTGACATTCATCACCTTGATTAAGGACTTGATAGTCCTTATGGAAATATCTCCGAGAGACATTCCATACGTATGCGTCGGGTTCTTCGTCGGGGAAACGGGAGTCGGGAGGCTTGATCATCCCTATATACTTGTTACCCACGGTAACGACTGTGTGATTGCATCCACATCCGATATCGACAACGTGGTCACCTATCTTTATAGCGGTAGGGTACCTCTTTCTCCAGATCCTTCCTGCTTTCAGGATAGAAGACTTCTGGTGATTCTCAGGGTACAAATAGATTTTCTTAGCTTGTCGAAAGTTCATCTATTCCTCGTCGTATGTTCTCTCGAAGCGATTATCATCTTGCACAAGAGGAGTCTCTTTCAACTCTAAGAGTTTCTGAATACGCGCAAGAACAGGAGGGGAAACTATTCCCACCCGTGCGATCAGTTGGGTAGGCAGGCTTGTCAGAAATTCCATAAAGTCGTTATCAGACTCAAGCTTCTCTGCGAAGTCTGCGAGAGGCTCTACATCTCCGAGAGAGATCTTCGTCGCGTTTCTCTTCTCGAGGTCGACAATAAGCTTTAGAAGTTCAGGTGGGATTGTCATATTTCTTTTCTCTCAGGAAGGTTTCTACCCGGTTAACTAATTTTAACACATCCGGGGCTGCCTCCCTTGGCAGCACAACTCCAAATAGAAGAGGCGCTTCCAATTCCTTAAGAGTCTTAAAAAGTTCCGCGTCGTTAGAAATAGACAAGAGCGCTTTTCGCAAGCCACGGTAATCTTCTTTCTTAAGGAAGGAGAAAGGAGGCTTCGACACTTTATGTGCTGGGCCCTCTTGCTGCCTCTTCTTATCGAGTACTCGTAGCGCTTCTACTTCCTTCTGAATTTTAAGAGGAATTGTCATTTCTTTCCGAGAGATTTCTGCTCAAGAGTATGCCGCGCGAGATCATGTGTCATCTTGTCCGCTGTCGCTATATTATATACTCTGTAGTTTAATTCTACGGAAGCGGTCCCGAGCGCCCGCAATATCTCACCAGGCAGTTCATTTAAGGAAGAAATTAACTCTTTGTCCGATTTTATCGATAAAAGTTCTTTCGTTAACTCCCCTAGGTCGCCCTTCTTCAGACGACTACCACACCTGGCTTGACTGCCGGTCGGCGTACGTTGCTTATCCAACTCAAGAAGTCTATCTAGTTCTTTTTGAATTTTGTTGTTCATATTAGAATACCATGAAGAAGCGGTGTGAAAGGTGCAGGAGAGAAGTTATCAGCACTGTCTGACGGATGTACACGATCGCCAAACTATCTCCATCTAGCCGTGAGGTAACGAAGTACCAACCCCCAAGAGCGACGAACGCAAAGGATGGGCCGAAGAATAGGAACGGCAATGCATAGATTGTCGCAAGCCCAAACACTTGCTTCTTGAGTATTGCATTCTTCATCCAGCGCTGACAGATGAAGTCCATCATGAAGTGCGCCCAGACTATCACGTAGAGCAGGTGGGTGTAGATCCACACAGGCGCCCAAGTATGTATCATTTCTTACCTCTAACGATCTTTCTTCATAGCGCTGTGCAGCCATCCGGCCACGAAGCCAGGTGACCAAGCAACTATTGATTTCCAATAATCTGCTTCTTCAGGCCATTGATTCTGCATGACCTTAGCTGCTAAGATAGGATGCTTTATGACGAAAGTCTTAAGTCGGAGAACATCGTATCCCGGATTGATTGTGCGACAGAAGTCATGAACTTGTTTATTCATGGCTACAGATCTAGAAACTCGCGTTCCCGTTCCAGCTGCAGCTGATGAGCGGTAGCGTTCACTCTCTTTCTCTTAACGCGAACCTTTATCTTTTTCTTCTTGGCAGAAGCGGGTAGCATAGCTGCTATCTCCTTGCGGCATCGTTATATTTTACTAAACAGCACGCAGACTTTTTGTGAGGTTAGGCCTTTAACTTTCTTTCCGAATTAAGTGAATTAGAAGGAATGATCTCTTCTCTTCTTCAGTCGCGAGACGTAACCCGTCCGCGTAGTAATACCATCCGGGTTCTTCCCATCCTACTTCGTGCGCTACATCATATGTTCTTACTTTGCAAAGTAAATTGTCATCTAAGCATTCAGAAAGAGGGCCTGACCCCATCACCCTTGTAGCCAACTCTCGGGGAGGAACTACTACCCCTACTTTGCCTATAAGTAGAGGCATATGAGAATGATCTACTCCGAACCTTCTTTTGGTAGGCCCAGCTGGGCCCTCTTCGTCTCTGGTCCATAATTTTTCTATGACAACAATGTCGCCAATCTTAAATGAATTAGACATGAGTGGTTGCTTTTAGAGACTCTCATCTTTCCGGACTAAATGGATTAAAAGGAATGACTGCTTCTCTTCTTCAGTTGCTGGACGAAGAACGCTGCTCCGGTATGCGAAGGATACAACGGGGGCTGGCTCAAAATAAGTTCTTACGCCTGTGGCTGCAGTGTCAGCTTCCCAGGCGTTTGACCATGTGGTTGTAACAATGCCAGGAATACCTATCAATTTGTCCATATCAGGTAGCCAAGACAATGTCTTATCACCCGTAAATTTCCTGGTGATAACAACGATATCGCCCTTCTTAAATTTACAAGTCATTTAGGATCTTCGTATTCCCAGTAGCCGTTAGGGGGTTTGGTTCCATCTTTACGGGGCACCTGCTTTGTCATAACAAAGTTTACCCATTTGCGTTCGAGAAGACATCTAGTGCACTTCTCGCGTATCTCCGGATTGTATCTAGTACCTCCATAAATAGATTCCCAGTCGCATCCCATTGCTTTACAAATAAGCTGCGGCAGGTTTGACTCTGGGTTCGATTTCGAAGACGGTTGGCTCATACACTCTCTCATAAAGACCATTACACACTGCAGCGTTGATGTATCGAATACCATCTGCTCCTACGACATCTCCGGGAGAATGTATGTGTCCAAAGACATGGACTTGTGGTTTGATTCGCTGAAGATGACGCATTAGGGTAGGGCAGCCTACGTGGCTGTTGCTTCCAAACGGAACATCAAAGCGCCCCCATGGTGGCCCATGGGTGATTAGTACGTCTACTTCTTCGGGAACACGAGACCACACTTCTTCAGGATCTATTCCAACCTCTGCATCAAATTGATGGGTAGCAAACGCCCAGTTACAAAACTCTGGAGTGTAAGGTGACCCGTAAAATTTAACACCCTGAATTTCAACCATATCATCCTGCAAATAGATGATACCTGCTTCCTTGTAAAGTTGCTTCGCAAGCGAAGGGTCTTTCTCTACGACACGTTCATGATTACCTGCGATCACAACAATGTGAGAAGCATTCTCCTTGTGTTCTTTTAACTGCTCGATGGAACGATTAAGCTCTTGAAAGTTCCCTTGGAGGGTATGATCTCCTGCGTGCACAAGTACATCTACTTTAGGTATCGTGTACTTGCGGAGATGGGAGTCACTAACCGCCGCAATTTTCATATTAATGTCTATACCGAAAACGAAGACTATTTAGTCAGTTCAACTGTTAGACCGTCTTCTTTTAATCCTAGATATTTTACTTCCGCCCTTTCCTTGTGTGCTGAAAATACGACGCAGACTCCTTTCTCGTGAACAGTCATCGCGTACTCTTTCGCCTTCTCTAGGTCGCAGCGGATAACTCTGACAAGAGAATCTTCTACATCTGTGAATGTATGGCAGTCGCAATTGTGGAGTACGACATTCCAATTCATTGCATTCTCTGTTCGGGAATCCGAAATACTGATGGTACCTACCTCAGGGGCTTCTATCGTCGGGGTCATTGTTCTCTCTATTTATTTTGTTCGCTGAATAACTTCTAAAACCTTGTTTGGATTATCCTTGTGCCCCAGGATAATCTGTTGCAGTGTAGCAGGCGTCATAGTTGTAGGCCAGTCGATATTAGTCACGATGAAGTTAGGAAAGAAGTTCTTCATCGCCTCTACGAACAGCGGGGGTGTTAAATACCCGAGTTCCAAAGCCAGATCGATGCGACCGGGACGCAATAGGGCAGGGTCTAGCTTGGCTAGCTTATTGGTGGTGACAACTAAGATACGCCCATCAGATCCTACGACTCCATCGAGCGCATTGAGAACGCCTCCCAGAGTCAGCGTCTCTAGTGAGAGCTTCTCTCCGCGAGGCTGAACTCTGTCTCTGTCCTCTGTTACGGAGATGGTATCTATGTCTTCTACTAGTAGTAGGCTCTTGGGTTCTAGCCGAGACATCAGTACCATTAAGGATCCATTGCCCACCTGCGACAGGTCTAGCGTGCACAGCTTTAACTTATACTCAGCGCAGATGGCTCTGACTAGCGAAGTCTTTCCAGTGCCGGGAGGGCCCGATAAACAGATCCCGGTTCTATAGGGAATGCCGTGTTTAAGATACCAGTCTTTCTGATTGACATAATCATTGAGGTGGTTAAGAAGAGCTTTTCTGTTCTCGTCAGAAAGAAGAACGGTAGATAGCGCTCTCCTCTCCTGCTCCGCGTGAAGGGTCCACTCTCCATGCGGGTGGGTGTAAATTCGCGTCTTGGTTGACTGCAGACGCGCTTCCATTGCTTCTTTAAGAATGTCTCTCAGGATTTGCTGATCTCTTCCAAAGTAAGAGAGACTAATCTCTTCTAATTCATAATTCTTATTCTGAACACGATTGCGTGAGAGCCAGCACATCCTCTTTTTGAAGATGAAGAAGTGTCTTCCAAACCCGACGGATATCTTGTCGTTGTCTCCAACACGGATAGTGCGAAACTTCTTCGCGTAGGGGGAATTTTCTATCCACTCTGCTAGAGCAAAGAAACTGTCCGTATTGGCGGTCATTGATAGAGTTGTCGTAGAGTGCTTCGACACAAACTCCCAGATTTGACCAGGAACATCCTTCATTATGAAGGCGAGCATACCTGCTACATAAATGCTGAGACCTGGTGCCATCATTGGGTTCGCCAATATCTTTTGTAGTAAGAGACTATTCATTTGATACCTTGCTGGAGACAATTCCCTTCTGTTGACACGCTACACATGCTCCAAGACGCCTTGATAGATTGTCATCGGAGACAGTGCCTCGATAACAGCGAAGACACTTGTTTGATCTTTCCCCAAGCACGTATAGGGAATTCAGTGTGAGTGCGTGACCATTCTCGATGTCGAGATTCTTGAGAAGAGAAGAGCGAATCCAATGACCATCCTCCCATCTTCCTTTAGAATCTCCGAAAATTAACCCGGCGATAGTTTTTTCTCCTTCCTTATACTCCCACATCTCGAGTCGACCTGTAGGGCGTTGTACACTACAGACTAAGCAATTTTTAGGATGATTCACGCTATTCTCCACCAATGGTATCCCCTAGAATCTAGGTTCCCTTCATCCGCACAGGGGTCATTTGATTCAGGCGACTTGAGAATCCTCCAAGGGGAATTTTCATAAGAAACAGCTTCCAGGCACGTTACACATGCGACGGCGCCGCATTTGCACTTGACACGAGGATTAACTCTACAGCATAATTGTGGCACAAACTTAGTCATTACTGGATAACTCTTTTAAAAGCAGACTTAGACAATTCGTGGCCACACCATCTACAGTGGAGTATAGCAGGCTTATCTAGTTGACGAAATGATTCGTCGCGATTGTGCTTCAATATATTACAGACAAGGCGTATGAGTTTGCACTCTTGACACCCATTTATAATACAGGGAAGCGCAGTCTTATCTTTATTCGAGACTAGATCCACCAGTGATACCCTCTGGAATCTATAAGTCCATCTTCTGCGCATGGGTCATTAACTTCTTGTACCATTATTAGGTATGTAGGGCCCCGAGAGCTCTTTGGCATGCAGAACAAATTTTTGTTCTGCAGTATTTGCATTCGGCGAATGGGTTGACAAGACAACATAATCTTGATTTGAACTTAACCATAAATTTGGCCTCACCAGGAATTGAACCTGGAATAACTCGCTTAGAAGGCGAGGGCTTTATCCATTAAGCTATGAGGCCGTCCAATTTAACTGCGCAGTTGAAACAATCTTGGGGTATCTCACTTGCGTTCATTTAATGCCGTCCATCTTATCGCGAGCGAGGTGGTGCGCCCAGTGTTCCTTAATCTTAGGCCACAGAAGTCCTAACACTAGTCCTCCGATGACAAAATTGTCTATGAGCATGAGAAAGCCTTCAAATTCCCAGTGCGCTAGGTCGTGGAGGAGAGTCCAAAATGTTTCTGGGTTGGACGTTGGACATGAGCAGAGAGGAGGAGTCATACGAGTCCCCATCGTTCAGCGATCAGCTGCTCTCCTAGTGCCCACGAGTCACCGAAGGAAAGGTTTTTGATGGTGGATTCGTCGTTGAGTCGAAACTTCTTGTACATGAGGCCCCGCGCCTTTGACTTCTCATATGCCTTCATGACTTCGTCAATGTGAGCGTAATTCATAGGCTGTCGATGAACTTCTTCGCCTCCCCTGTCAAGACAGGTTGCTTTGGGCCTGCTGCAACGGAAGAACTTAAGCCATCGTCAGGTCCTAAGTCGATCCCGAGATACTCCATAAGACGGACTCGAAACTCTTTCATCTCGCGATAATCCATCTTTGCAAGTTCATCAATAATTTGACGTGGTGTCATCTTCATGGTGAATTTTACTTAATTGATATGGCAGACACTTTCGTTGGTGAAAAAGTCTCTGGGCTATTTCTGAGGGGATTATTAAAGGCAAGTATAGGTAAAGAAGGAATAGCAAGTACGCCCATACTACAATAACTGACTTTGGTTCATCTCTGTAAAAAGGGTCACGGAAAAACCGCTTACCGCAAGCGCAACTTTCCCACCCTTCGCCATTGAAGAGGCGACTATAAACAGCCGTTACTATCCCATCAAATGCCATTATTACGGAAGTTACCTCTAATGTAAGCCAATATAGTCTGGGCATGGTTTCCAACTTAAGAGATAGCGCACGTATGGAGTCTTATATCTACTTCCATACGTGCGCTATCTTGTTAGGTCTTTCGTGTACTGTAGTGGACCTGGCTAATTACTCTGCAGCAGGAGTCTGATTGCCCTGCTTCTGATCCTTCTCCTCGTCGAGAACGGACCAGTCGCCAGCTTCCAGCTTGGCGAGTCGCGCCTGATGCTTCGCCAGGGAAGCTTCGGCCTTCTCCAAGTCCTTTCGAAGCTTCCTGACTGAACCCGCTGCCTCGGAATGCTGGCCGCGGATATGCGCGATCTTGACGCGCAGCTTCTGCTTCTGCTCTTCGAGCTCCTGCTGCTGGACAGCAGCGAGCTCTGTCTTCAGGTCGATACCATCGATGGCTTTCATGTTCTTCTCCCTTGGTTTGGACTTCAGGTTTTTACTTGCCCTGCGCAAGGTACTTTAGAAGACTAGATGTCCTTTCTAGTCTACCGCCAGAGAACCTCTGCAAGCGTGGAATCGTATATAAGACCACTCGAGGTTATGTAGGTGCTCTGGTTCACCAAAATGAGGTACAGGGTGTATGGCGCGCACCGTTACTTTCCTTGCACGGAAAGTGGATGGACCTCTCTCCTACTGTACCGTAGACGTTACCTATGTCTCTGAGGGCCTTCAGCTTCTTCATGACTTGCATTGTCAAGTAAGATGCTGTGGGATAGGCGATCTTCCTGCTCAGCTGTATTGCCCTCCGCTGCCGAGGGTTTATCTGACCGCCGCTCCCACATTGGTTAAGCGGTCAAGGGGCTTGGAGCCCCGATATCTCGCTAGACATTAAAGACGAAGTCTATTCCATATAGGACCATCTTTGCCGCCTAGATTTAAATGTGCACGGTATATTAACTCGGTATGAGGTAATGTTGACTTTCGTCTCCCTCTGTCCCAGTTAACAATCGTGACTAACTACCCTATTGACGGTGCTGAAGGGCGGAGCTATCATAGCCTTACGGCTACAGGTTATATTACTTTGGAGCGCAAACCATCATTGTAGCGAATGTTGCGAAGAATGCGGCAAACATGCCGCGGGCAGGATCTCTATTGCTGATTATCCCTACTCCAAGCCAAATCCCTACGACAGCGATCCCTGATCCTATCGTCATGATCCTCTCTCCTGGCGTGCCTTTAGCATTGCTTTATATTCATCGGTCTGAGTGATATCGATCCGCGGCGCCTCTAGCATCTCTGTGTCTTCCGCGATAGGAGAGGGAAAGCTTAGCGTATCCCCTGCCTTAGCAGGTAAGGGAGCAGCGGGAGCAGCGGGAGCTGGCGCAGAGGGCGAGAGAGTATCATTCACTCCGATACCTTTACGAACAAGAGGAGTAGGATATCGAGGCATTCCCATAGTAGCCCAGATGACATCTTCTTGATCCAAAGTTAGTCCTTGTCCTTGACGTCGTAGCGCAACGAACATTTCTTCCAGAGCAGTTCTCATCCAGCTTTGAGAGAGCGACATTTCGGGAGTGGTCCAAGAACTTTTCATGGGGTTGAATTCTCTTTATTGTCTGTCGTCGAATCGACTATGAAAAAATGCGCCATGAGGACATGCAGTCCAGCAGCGGCGATGGTGGAAATATCCTTCTACCTTATAAGATTCACCGCAGGTGTCGCATATCGGATTACGACATAAAGTGCAGCATAACCATGAACTATTGACAGTGCAGCAGAGATCCCTCCCGTCTGGCCATTTCATAAAGTGGTGCCCCGTAGAGGAATCGAACCTCTTTCTCTCCCGTGTAAAGGGAGCGCTCTACCATTAAGACTAACAGGGCGTTGTTGGGTAGACTTAGGAGTACTTCTGAATGAGTGGATGGTTAATCCATAACACCCAAATTGATTTACAGGAACACGTTTGAGGTCCTGTGGAGGCTTCCCACGAATGGTTGCACTCAAGGCATCTATATTGTTCCATCTTTCTACGGAGAAGCCGCGAAATCGGGAGCGAAGAAGGTATGATGCTTTCGATCGTGAGGACACGTATCTCTGCAAGATTTGTGGTGATAAAAGTCTAAGGCCTTATATGTTTCGATGCACAGCTCACAGATAGGCTGTGTGCAGAACGCGCATAATTTGTACTCCATCTTCTTGTTATGAATGATGTAAAGAGGAGCAGGGTTGATTTGGCAACAAAGTTCTCTACCATCAGGAGGAGGTGAGCCCATAAATATAGCACGGATGTTCGTGTGGACTTGAAAATGAACGAACACCTGGAGGTGTCCGCCAAGTGCTATCTCTCGATAGCACCAATCCTCGCGACGCGCTCCGTGACTAACTAGGATTTCAGGAGCTCCTGTTCCGGTCATTTGAACGCTCGAGTTGAGCGTTATCGTACTCGAGGTTTTGTAAGGTTTAGCCTCGTTAACCTTTCGACAGCTGTCTTCAGTTGAAGACTAACGTGTCTATTCCTTCCAAACTAGCGGAAGGAAGATCTTAAGCGGCGCAAATCCAAGATATCGAATCTCGAGTAGAGTTGGATGAATCCCATCGCACGTGCTGCTTGGTCTTTGGGCAAACTCCCCATCCACCATACTCATTGGAAGAAGATGAATGGGAGGTAGCAGTGTTGGAGTCAACGACCCCAAACCAGTGTTCTTCGCACCAGCTCTCGTTGCAGATTCGACACTTAACGCAGGGGTTAATTAAACAACAGATACCCTTGTTCATAGAACAATTGATCTTAAAGTTCCCTGGAGATCTTCTCGCGCTCCTGTTTCTTCTCAGGAGTAAAGAAGCAGCGGTAAGCATTCTCCATTTCTTTCTGGGTTAGTTCAGGGATGTCCTTACATCCTTTAGTGCCACAACCGCACTGCTGGAGTGTCACGCAATAATCCGAGTGTATTTCTAGATTAAGAGAGCCCCCTCTAGATGTGCGGTATAGCTTACAGCAGTTATTCTTCTTGCGCGACATAGTATTCCTCCGACAAATTCGTGGATTAAGGTCCGTTACAATCGCAGGATCTCCCCGACTTCCCAGCAGGGTTGTTCGCGCAAATCCTTGCGCTTTCTCGAGACAAAACTTATCTAATCGGCTGAGCTAAGGTTCCCCTTATACTTCTCGTAGAAGGCGACGAGCTCCGGGAGAGCATGAAGAATCATGCGAACCTTCCCTACTCCCACTTTTAGAGTGGAGGGGTAGCCCTTGCCGGTGAAGACAATATTGAGGATAGGATTGTTGTGGTAAACTGTCTCCCCTACCATGAGGGGAGGTTTCTCTTCATTGAGGGTGACGGTGTAAACAGTCTGCTTGGCTTCAGGCATACAGCCTCCTTAAGAAGTAAGTAAGAGGGGCAAATTCAGCGTCAAGCTACGCCTAGCACAGTTGGCTTGCCGAGGTTCAGTTGGGGCCCTTATGCGGCAGCCTCTTCCTCCTCGCAACTGTTTGATCCATCTACAGTAGATCTTATTGGTTTGAGTCTACTGCGTGTGACTATCCCTCTTACAAAATCTGGGCCCTATTGGACTCGAACCAATGATTGCCGACTTATGAGGTCGGTGCTTTGACCAACTAAGCTAAGAGCCCACAAATGAATTGTGCACCCCTCACTCTGATTAAACGAACTCTCATGAGGAGTGACTTACTCTAGCCTATGGGCTAGTTCAAGTGTATCTCGTTCTTTACATACACCTGTAGAGGATCGATATGGATGAGGCATTCGATCCGCATCTGACACTCTATAGCCCCTTGTAGCTGTCCGAGTGTCTGTCTGGGCTATCACTCCCAAATTGGTCGAGAGGGAAATTATCTCTGAAGGGCTGTTCATCTCCCTCTCGTAATTACGCGAAGAAGCCCAATTGCAACCCAGAGAGCTTCTTCGCGTAAGTTCTAGTCAGCCTTCGCTGAACTAAATTATGCACGGCTCTATGCCGTGGCTAACTCTTCCAAAGGCGGAAGTTACCCGCAGGGTGCGACCCCGCGAAATCTACTTCGGAACGAACTGCGGGAAGCGCCTGAAGTAGGACTGGGCGTCGGCGACTCCGAAACCCACCTCCGTCAGCTTCCTCGGGTTGTTGCGATTGGTCCAAAGATAGCTGACCAACTGTTTTGTGTCCATACCTTGTGGATCGGCCATTTGATTTCTCCTTACGTAGATATTACTTCTTCGTCTGATCGCCGTGAATCAAATACGACATCGTATCTCCCATTCCAAAGAATGGAGGCTTCGACGTAAAGATCGGAGGGACATGTTCATTTAACATCTTCTGGTGAATAAGAGCGTTGTCAGGGAAGACTTCTTCTTGCTGTACATTCTTCCAGTGGTTGTTCCACTGCGCCTGCGGATTGTAGATCAACATCCCGACAAGTGTGGCGACAACTACGACTCCAAGGATTTTCGGGATCATATGCTCTCCTGTAAACAAAATTGGCTTAGACTCTGTATTTCCAAAGCCTAAGCTTTCTTTTACTTGGTGATGCAGTGGTTAGGCCAGACACACGGTTCCACATTAGCCCGTGCATTGAGGCACAATACTAGCCCTACTACGATGACGATAAGAGATATTACTCCCATCGTCTTGCTTAGCAACTTCATGTTACTCCTCCTTGTTTAAAGGGAGGTTAATTGTTCTTCAAGAGAAGCTTCTCTCGCTCGATCAGCCAGTTATGTCTGACTCCCCGAATGATCTTCTGAACGTCTTTCTCCGTGAGATCTTGAGGGCGACCTCTCCTGCGCTTCAGATTCTTCATCTCTTCTCCTCTTCTGCTGACACTACTATTAACCTAGCGACCTGCTATTACTTGGCGGAATCCTTAGCGCGAGCTTCCTTCTTCGATCTGGAGGTGTGAAGCTCGCGATTGAACGAATACACTTCGCGGCGAGAATACTTCCTCTTGCGACGATCGCTGCCCGGCTCGTTGTAGCTCTTGTATTTCATGGAGTCTCCTCTTAGAAGAATACGACAAGTACATTCGTTACAGCCAGAAGAAAATTAGTCAAAGCGATAGCTTTCCAGCCTCTTTTAAACGCGTCCATGGCGCCGTGAAGGCATAGAGCTGCTGTGACCAAGTTAAGCCCATGTACATATTTTATCATTGTCTTTAATATCCTGGTCCTTTGTTGTATTAAGAAGCGCACCAGCAAATTTATTTATCTAGGGCAGATTCGCGGCTTTGATGTCGTCCACTCATTCAATGGAAAATTTGTGTGGCAGGATTGCAGCTGCGAATCAGGGATGCAAGAGAGGCCTGCCGGTATTAGCCAGCAGGTTACATTCTTCTCGTCGTCGTGATATCGTTCTAACCAACCTGATCGCTCTTGATGCCAGTAAGATTTCTTCGCTTGCTCTTCGCGCTTACAGGCAGAAAGAGTCCCCACAATCATCGCTATGGCGAGTAACAGTTTATTCTTCATAATGGCTGGTGTTCATTATATTTTACTTATCGCCCAGTTGTCTTTTTGTGAGGTGGAGAACTACTAGTATAAGAATCTTATCTCGGGGCAGTTTCTTCTTTCAGAACCCTTAACCACTGCCTTCCTGTCTTCAGTGCGATGACGACCATTGCTGCTTCTGAATTCGAAAGAGGTTTATCCTTTGGATACATTCGCATGAACCGATTCTTAATCAGTTCACATTCCTTTTCAGTAGCTTCGTGAACCATTTGTAAGTTCCTTTGTGGTCAAGATGTTGCCTTCGCTGAATAGCAAGCTGGCTTTCAATAATGTTGGTTCCGTAATCCATGCAACCATCCACTTCAAAGAGAAGGCCTACTAACGTTAGACCCACGACTGTGATGAGTAAAAGAGTACGTAAAAATTCCGTTGTACTCTTTCCGATCATAATTTCCATTAGAATTGGGTGATCTCTTTTCTTGCAACGGGTGCTACGGTATGTCGAGTAGTGGTAGGGTCAAAGGTACTGCGACACACGCTAATGAAATGAGCATGGCTATCTTTCCAAATCGCGTAGATGCGGCAGTTGTCGTGGGCTAATAAAAATTGTACTCCGTCGGGGTGAGGGGGATCCTCAATGAGGATGAGAGCAAAACTTCCTGCGAAGATCGTTAGCACAAACGCAGTGACAACAAGGCACGCTACTCTCATGGCTCCTCCTTACATCCTTCGGATGTTTTTAATGAACTTGTAGTTCCTGATCTCCTCTTCAGTTGCTAGCCTAAGCCAGTGCTCTCTATACCAGAATGTTTTATCATATGCAGACAATTCAAAGATTACGCGGTAGACGTTTTTATCAGAATGGGATTGAGAGACAGCCTTTCCTACCTGTCCTATGTACGGATCCATTTCAATGCTATAGTAGGGAGCATGTTCCCATTCTTCCGGAGAAACTTCGAGCGGAACAACGTAGGTGCCAGGCTTATACTTCATGGTAAGTTGTTGGTAGCGAGAAAGATCTTATACTAGATTGGAGGGGTTATGGCAGTAGTCCCCAGGCTATTAACCCTCCAAGAAGCGCCCCAAGCCAATTTGGCCATTCTTTCGGCATGAATACGGACAGAGTAAATCCGAGCGCAGAACCGCCGATAAAATGTTTCACGGCTTCTCCTGGGCCTTGGCGGCGGCGAGGGCTTTCATTGCATCGAGCACCGGTTGCGACACGTCGTACTCGCCATTGTCTATCGCGTCCTGAATTAACTCCACCACCTTGTCCTTGAGCGCCGCCACCGGGGACGGCGAGCCGAGGCGGGCAAGTATTTCGTGGATAAAGCACCGCGTCTCCTGACCGCCGGAACCGAGATTATCTCCGTCGTCAGCACCGCATGTGCATTCCGTCTTTGCGAGGTCTTCTGCACTCCGGCGCGCCTCCTCCAGCCGCGCGGACAGGTCGGCGATTTTAATTTCCGCCTCTTCCTGGTATTTTTCGTAGTCCTGGTTTGCTTCCAGAAGATCGGCGATGCGGGCGTCCTTCGCGGACTCGCGCAGCTTGGCGAGGGCAGTAGTCAAGTCATTAGCGACGCTGGGCAAATATTCATGAACTTTAGGCACAGCGTTTTCCAGCGCCTTCTCAGCCCCCGCCAGCGCCTCGCCCTGCGACTTGACGCGGGCCTCAAGCGACTCGACCTGACCTTCGAGACGTTCCACTTCGGAAATCAGGGCGTTGACGTTGGCAAGAATCGACTGCGCCCACTTCTGATCTATTTTCGTGGCCACTAGATTGACCTCCTGATTTGCGCTTCTAACCCCGCGACCTTCGCCTCCAACTCCTTGACCCGGCTCTCGGCGGACTCGGCGCGAGCATACTCCTGACGAATGGCCGCTCTTGCCACGCCCAGGTCGCTCATAGTCCCGTAAGATGTCATCCCCTTCAACTCCGCCACCTTCGCCCGCTCGGAGCGCAGGGTGCCGGAGATAATTTCGTGCATCCAGCCTGGGGGCGATCCTGCGTACTTGATTTCCTCTAGCGCCTCCCTCAAATCCGCGTCGTCCGTCCCATGCTCGTAGGCGGCGAGTTTGGTTTCCAAGGAGACGATGCGGTCCTTCAACTCCATGAGTGTCGGCGTGACTTCGTGTTCAATACCCATCGTACATGTACTCCATTCTTCTGAGCGACTTTCTTATATAACCCAGCGTACGCGATTCCTTAAGCCCAGGTGTTTTAATCTCTCCACCCAAACTCCCCAAATGATAAAGAGATCGTCATATAGGAGATGATCTTTCTCAGACACCTTGGCTATATGGAACATCGTGAGATGCTCTTTGGCGAGTGATGACAAACACATCTTCTGTTGGTATGAATTCAATTCTTTTAACAGACCTTGTTTTCTGTCGAGGCGCACATATCCATCTTCGCAAGATTCGGTCGTATAAATATTGCTCTGCCAGAGTGCAAAGCATAAATCAGAACATCCTTTGTCGACGTTGAACGATCCCTTACCTTCGACAAAAACTTCGACAGAGGAATGTTTGTTGTGCCAGTTAAAATAACTGGGGTGCACATGAAGTCCTTCGGGGACTATAATCTTGTCGATGACGATTTGTTTCTTCATCATGACTACTTCAAGAACGCCTCGATGAGACGTCGCGCCTCCTCATTGTCGGAGAGCTCCACCTTCAGCTGCAGATCCCGGAACTCGGCGTACAACTTGACGAAGACCGGATCATCGGTGCTCTTGAGGAAGTCTTCGACGCGGCTGTAGTGGAAGGGACCATAACCATATTCAGTCTCCTTCTGCAGCCAGCGCGGCTTCTCGTAGCGGATGCCTCTATCGAGGTTCTTGCTGATCTTCCGCATAACATTCACCTCCCTAATTTTTGTAGAGTGCGTTAGCCGCGCAGGTCACCATGATCAAGTAGTCCGCCGACAGCTGCGGAGAAGCTCTCCTTTGGATTCTCAGCGACTTTCTTATGATTCTACTACTATAAGTCTAAATCAATTTGAGGGTGTACCTCAAAATTCTATCCACTTTAACCTAAAATGTTTCCCGAGAATGAGCTAAATGCATCAGCATTGTCGGAATATAATTTTAGGGTCTGACCTTTATACTATAAGAAATGCTCTTGTCGGCCCTAACAAAAAGCCCCAAGGCGACTGACACCTTGGCCTTGGGGAAGGACTGACGCCGACAATTTACTTTCTCTCCAGCAGCACCATCTGGTAAACCAAGCAGCGGGAGCCATGGCGACTCAAATGAAAGCGGCGGACGAGTTCGCATGCGCCGAGCACAGGCACAGCTTGGAAGATAGCTGCTAGCATCAGCATGGCTGTGCCATACTTCTCTTGCGACCATTTGGCAGCAATCCGTGTCATGAACCTGAGTAGAGGCTTTAGAGGAATGATCTCCTCGACGACTTTACCGCAGCGGCAATTTGCCTTCGGTGAAGTAATCGTGAACAGGGTTGCTACCCCAATCAAGTTCCATACTATCACAAACACTATGATATCGGTCATTGTCGATATGGGTAAATAGGGGGAGAAGTAGCTGGCGGTCATCAACCCAATCCAGCTGCTCAAACGGGCTGCTTGTATCGGGGATCACACTGATGACAATTGCTGTCCAAGCAGTCTTTCGGATAGTGAAGTTCTGATGACTGCCGCTCCGCTTCCAGCCTCGCCCAAGCCATCTCCTCTTCGCAAGCGAGCTTCACTTGCTCCATGCTCTCAGCGATAAGCCAGTTATCATTCTTCTGACATCCAGGGCACTTCTTATCGGTGACAGGGATCTTGACTCCCTCGACAACCTTGATCTCGATCTTACTCTCGTAAGATGAACCGCACTTGCAGACGACTTTGTCTGTGCTCATTCAGTGCCTCCGACAGTCTGATAATCGCTCTTAGTGGCGGCCTGATTGGTAAGCCATCGCATGCCGAAGCTTTGCCAAGTAGACGGTCGAACGACAATCTTCCCTGTGAGAAACCTCGTCTTCCGCCTCTTCAAAGGGCGCGTGATCTTGATCTTCTTGCTCACAATAGTCTCCCTATGAACGCCCCGACGATCATCGAAAGAACGATGATCAAAAGAAGGGTCGCATTGGTGGTGTATAGGTATGTCGACAACCAGGTTTCTACTGCCTTGAAGAGGTTCATTTCTTTTTCTCCATTAGCAGTCGCCACGCCTTGGCGCAAAGGTAAATCTTCACTGCCTCGAGTCCTAACAATGAAGCGATGCAGATGGTTGTCATTGTCATCCTCATCTTATATTTTACCTTTCGCCCATAGAACCTTTTGTGAGGTTAGGTACCTCTAAGATTCGTATCCGTCGCCGTCTATCAGTACCTCAGGAAATTTATTAGTCACCCGCTCTTGTTTTAGATATCCGGTAAGAGCTCCGCAGCGTGGGCAATGCGCTCTATCTCTTCTACCACACGCCTTAGTTACGCGACAATATATTCTACAGAGTAGATGCCCTTTGATTAAACAAATTAGATTGGTACTACCTGGTTTGATAAGATACCAAACTTGGCGCATCATGAACTCTCTAATGAATTACCTATGGCAGCTTTCTTCCATTTCGACGAACGGAAGGTATCTAATCTAGCCCATCCGAAAATAGTATCACACCGCAAACAATGGGCTCTCTTTCTCCTACGACAAGATCTATACTTGTTACATTCTTCATTACACAGAGCATGCCTATTGATAAGACACGCTAGATCTTTCTTACCCTCTTTAAGGATTACCCAACCAGAAGCTCTAACTTTCATCTTTCTCGCACGACGCACCTATCAAATCGATCCTCTGCCGACAACGTAAGGACGTCTCTATCTCCGCTAAAGACCTCTTTGTCGTTCTTATAGCAGGTATAATGTAATGTCGGCAAAGGTCTTACCTCTCCACACCCGCAGAGAAGTAGCGACAGAAGTATGTATCTCATTTAGGAAGCTCTGGGAGAGGCCTAATGGTAGAACAAAGCATACACTTCGCCTTACCATTGTCATAAACGATATGAACACATAAGGCGCACTGGATACAATCCAAGAACATAACGCCTATTCGTTTCACAGGATCTCCGATTATTTAGGTATGACCTTCTTTACGCAGTAGCCGTCGCTATCAACGTAAGCGTCAGTTCCTCCCCGTTGAACGCAAAGAGCTTGCTTCTCTAAGCGAATCCGCAACTGGGCCTGCTTCATCCTGATTAATACACAACACGAGCATACGATATAGAAGGTAATAACACCTACGCCGTATGCTGTCCAGATCGCCTTTCTCTTCATACTACTTCCTTATTGTCATTGTCGCGACATTTATAACAAACTTATGTGCGCGTACTTCTTCTCTAGTCGCTGGTCTTACTTCATCCTTCCGGAATAACCGATAAGGTTCCGTCATCCCTGATCCTTCAAATTTAACGGAGAGTAAGTTAGCGACAAGCGTTTCCCCTTTCTTACCCGCTAATTCAACCTTACCTACCTTGCCATGGTAAACTAAAGGTAGATAACGATTAGGATGAGGAACAATAAAAGAACCTTTTCTGATCATAGATTTGTCGTTAACCCCGCTTCTACATCCTTTCACGATCCTTTCACGGTGGCCCCGGTTCGGCCTGCTGCAATTCTAAAACCAAATTTTAGGTTCAGGGTGCGACGACGATTGTCCCCTTGATAGGCTGGCGGCTCCCGTCCTTCATGATCTCGGAGACCGTCGCCACGGCGACAGGCTGCCACCAGCCGGGCCGTTTCGGATGCGGCTGCATCACAAAGGTTATCTCTATCATAGAAGATGATATCTCCTTCCTTTACGTTGCCTTCTAGAAATTAGAATCTACTTCTTCTTTACCGTCGATCCGTTTGAAGTTGCTGACGACCTGGTCCAACCAGAACTGGAAGATCAAAGCGACCCACCAGGGGAAGAGCCGGAGGAAGACCAGGACGGCTAAGAGAACGGTTCCGACTAACCAGAGCGACGCCGCCCAGACCCCTCTCTCCCTGTCATAGCGGGATACATCCCATCCGAGGAAGAGAGCAGCGTACAGTGCCAGGAGGATCAGGAGCAAGATCATGTGGCCACTCCGCTTGTGCGCGACCCGGCCATTTCGGCATCCAGAAGGGCATCGGCATTCAGGAACTTAAGAGAGGCCAAGACAGCCTTCCTGTCGGTTTCCAGCAAACTGAACATGGCCGGCGACATAAAGATGATTCGCTTCTTAAGGAAGACGATGGCGCGCTTGCATCCCTCGGCCTTAGGGTCCGCGGTGATGATCCATCCGCTTGGAAGTATGATAGGTTCGTTCACTTGACGGCCTCCGTAAGCCATCTGCCGAGCTGATAGCCAGGGCAGATCAATTCGAATCGATAACGATTCGACCTGTTAAGAACGGGGTCGACGTGGGACATCAGTCCCCAAACGAACATCCATCCGAATGTGAACAGATAGATGCCCATCAAGAGGCTGAGGAAGTCATTCCAGAATCTCACTTGGTCACTCCGTAGAGATGATCCATCCAGCGCTTGGCGATTTCTTTGTCGCTCACTTGTGCCACTCCGTGGGTCGGTAGATGCGGGTCGAGTAAGGTTGGTTGGCTTCGACCTTGGTGCGGACTTTTCCGGTCTGAAGAAACTCTGCCCTGTGCTGCCGGCAGATCAAGAGGGTCTTGCCTTTAGGGGTTGGCACAGGCACAAGCTGCTGGGAGGCGCACCGGCGAGCCTTGAGATCTTTATTGGTCATGCGCTTAGACCAGAAAGGGCACTTAGGATTTTCGAGATCCATGGGTTACCTCTTGGTCTTGCGACCGCCGCAGCAGCCGGCGCACTTGCTCTGGATGGCCTTGCGGATGTCCAAGGTCGTGAAGAAGATGTCGGCATCTTCTCGGAACTTCTCTTTCTCGGCTTCCCAAGAAGCGACGGCGGCCTTGAAGGCCTCATGGGCAGCCTTGTTGCGACGCTTGGCGGCTTCGTACCGCGCCTGTCTCTCCTTGAAGGTCTGGTGGGATGTCCGGCATCCTTCGGTATGGACAGGAGAGACGACGCTGGTAGGCAGGGTGGGAATGGTGGCACTGATGTCTTCTCGGAGCATTTTAATACCTCGAAGTTAAGTCGACATCCCACGTATAACAAAATTGTGCCGGGATAGTGCTGCCGCCCTCCCGGCTGGGCTCAGGTGATCGTACGGCTTACGCTACTAGGCGACGTGGTACTTCAACGCCGCCTGCGACTGAGCGCGGTCCACGGCGCGCGGGTCCTTCTTGAGCTCCGCTTCGATGATGTCCTTTCCCGCCTCGGACAGCCGATAGCCGCCCTCGGGGTTCTTGTCGATCCAGAGGAACTCGATCACGCGCTGCAGAGCCATGTAGAACGCCGTCGTGGCTTTGTTGCCCGCGCCCCTCTCTTTCCCGAAGTACGCCATCCGGAGCTGACCGAAGCTCAGGATGCCGCCCGGCGCCTTGTGCAGCTCTCGGAGCAGGACGATGCGGCCCGGGGTCAGCTTCCCGGCTTTGTTGGACATCGCGGTCTGAACGGGGACGGCCGCGGCCTTGGTGGACGGATGCGTATGCGTAGCCATGGTATTTCTCCTTACGGTATACGGACAAACCTACCTAGTTACCTAGTGTAGGGCACTTACTTCTTCGGCAGCAAGAGGTCTGGCACGTTGTTGGGACTTACGGGTTGTCCCAGCCACGTACGCGTACCTTTATTATCTGCCGATCCGAGGGGATCTCCCGTCCATGAGGTGACGGTTGTACGATCCCCTTCCTTCTTTACGATGCCCAGCGGTCTACCGAGCCAGTCTACGACTGTCTCATCCATTGGACCTCCTACGAAGGCTAGTCCTTCTTTTCCGTGAGGGAGCGATTCAGCTCGCACCTCGGGCAATCTTTTTGAAGCGTCTGCCGCGCCTCCAGGCAGATCCGGAAATGCTGCCGGGCGTTCCGAAAATTTTCCTTGGCCTTGTGCCAGCGTTCGACGGCCTGCTGGAACAGCTGCTCCTCGCTGACGAAGAGATCCTTGGCCACGTTGTAAGCTTCCTTGACGGGACGGAATTCCTTATGCGACTTGAAGCACAGGGCGGAGTGATTCATCTCCATCACCTGACCGAGTGAGTCGGGACGATAGACCTTCGAAGCCATATGACACCTCGCTTGTATGGTTATTGGTCTTCAACGGCGGTACAAAATGTGCACGGATCGCTCCCGCCTTCGCAGGTATCGATTCACCTGGGCCTAGCTCATCCGTGACTAACTCGACTAGTCTCTACGCGCTGCTAGTCGTTATGGCGTCCAACTCTGTGACTGCTAGCGTCCTTCTATTCCCTGTACTAGGATGGCCTTTTGTCCCTTTAATTAGGGAGCTGTGTCTATGGGCCTCCGGAATAAAGAGGTCATAGCTCTGAGCCACCGGTTCCTACTAGCGTACTCTATTTTGTAGCACCGAGTAGATGCATCCAGTGGACTTGTATCAGTCTCAACTCTATACCACTGTCTATAGAGATTGCTCAGGACTCCATTAGCTACACGTCCACTAACTGCAAGCCCCTGTATAGAGATACCCAAGCCTATCAGCCAGACGGCTAGACTGTGTCTAGGTATATACGGCTGGCTCTCGGATATCTCTGTACAGAGGCCGCGGCAGACCATATAGATCTGCCGCGGCCGTCTCTAAGGCAGGGTCCGGTTCTTAAGCCGCGACCTCGGTCTCGGCCTGCGCCGCGGCCCACGCGATGCCCTTCGGGCTGGCTTCGAAGGCCTTCTGCGCCTCGGACTTCGCCGAGGCCTTGACCTCGTCCGGAACAGCGGCGATGGTCACCTGGCCCAGCTCGGTCAGGCTGTAGGTCTTGTCGATCTTCTGGATCAGCTTCTTCTCCAGCGCTTCCTTGGTCTTCATGTAGAAGGCCGTGGTGGCGGGCAGCTTCGCGCGACCCTCTCCGAAGTACGCGGTCCGCAGCTTGGAGAACCCGAGCGGCCCGTTCTCCAGAGCCCGCAGAATCACGACCATCCCTTCCTTGACCTGCAACGGCTTGACTTCGTTGGACATTTCTTTCTCCTGCCTTAGGTCACCCTAAGGACTTATATCGTTGAACGGCTACGTCGATGATCTATTTTACTTAAAGACCATTAAAGCTTTTGTGAGGATAAAGCTTACTGTCTCGCGCTTCGATCCGGGCAGCCAGAGCTTTCGCCAGCGTCCAGTCGAACGACCGGGCAACCAGAGCTTTCGCCACGGACTTGTCCGTCTGATCCAGAGGAACCGCCATGGCAATCTTATTGAGGATGCCATAGATAAGTTCTACTTCCGCCGCGTCGAAGATGCTTGCCTTCATGTCACCACCACATCGGAACGCGAAGGAAGGGTCTCTCCCCCGGCGCCGCCGACCGGTAAGTCTTCTCTTCGTCCCGAGCGGAGTAAGGAGTCTTAACGGCCTTGGACTCCGCTCGAAGAGCGTAGACCTCATCGCGAACGGGAATCTTCCCGAAGGGAGTCTTTTGCCAGAAGCCCTGACTCTGGTCGCACATCTCCTTGGTATGCTTGAAGCAAAGACCAACGACCTTCGTGACCGGCAACTTCTGCGGCGCCCCTTCCTTCTTCGAGACGTACATCGGCATCAAGGTCAGCTCGATGTATCCGAACGCCTTTCCGGTGGAACCGATCTGGTAGCAAGCGAGGCACCCTCGCTTCGTCCGAGGATTCTTATTGCGTTCATGGGTCAGCATTTGTATAGGCTCCTATGAAGGTGATGCGATATTTTACTTATCGACCCTATATCTTTTTGTGAGGATAAGGCTATAGAGTCGTGCGCAGACGCTGAGGATATATTTTACTTAAGGCCTTTTTATTTTGGTGAGGTGCACCTGAGACCTCACCACACGTATGGGTAGCAGAGACAATTGCCTGTCCCCTGGGCCCAGACAGATGCATGTAGTCTTATGCGCCACCTCCCGCAGCGGGATTCTTAGAACAGGTAGCCGCGTGCTTAGTTAGAAGACACCCACAGATAGTGCAGAGCTGCACCCGGTAGTCATCAATGTGTGCCTGGCATACTGCTATCCAGACGTCGGGCTTCTCTCCGCACACTTCTATTACGGCTACGTCGTCGCAGAAGACGCACTTCTCATCTATTGGATTCATCGGGTATCTCCATGTTAGATAGCCTCTCTATAAGTAGTCTGATGGCCGTACATCGATGACGAGTTTCGCTCCAACTGAAGCCGCACATTCGCGGGCGAACTTAATGAGGTCGTCTTCGTTCTCAAACATAGGAGTTACCTCGTATGATCTCACGTCGGGGTACGCAGCCATCACCGCCTCGATTATTGATAATGTTTTCATGCTAGATAGCCTCCTCAAGAACCTGCTGACCGAACTCCGTGATGCTGTAGACGCCCACAACATCTTTCTGGATCAGTCCAGCCTCCATCATCCGGTTGAGCTGATTATAGAAGGAAGTGTTAGCAGGGTTCTTCGCTCGCTCCTCTCCGTAGTACTCTAAGCGAAGGAGCTTGTGAGATTTCGGTCCGTTGATCAGCGCCGTCAGGATCTTCATCTTCTCGAACGTGATCTTCATCATTTTAGTTTCTCCTATTGGTTTTATTTTACTTAACGGTGTATCTGAGCTTCTTGCTTCTGCTCCCGATACGAACAACTATATCGAAAGGAGCGTAGTGAGGAGCTACGACAGGAATCCAGGTCGTAGCCATCCACGGCTCCCTCACCTGTCTCTTAAGGGCCCTAGCACGTATCTTCTTGAAGATCTCCGATTGAACCTTTTCGAAGTGTTTAGATCCTCTTAAGAGGATCTTGTGTGCCTTCGCAGTAAGCTCCATCTTTCTCTTCCAAGCCCTCTCTAGTGCTACTTTATCTTTCTTAGTCATTTGATTTCTCCTTTGTTACTTAGCGGTGAACGTCGCGCCGGTCGTTCCTGCTTCGAACTTTCCCTTCTCCGTCGCCTCTAATTCATTATTCAACTTCTGAAGAAGCGCGTGGAGATCTTCCAACGCAAAGATCCCATCAGACGTTCTCCACTTCACTTTGATTGTGACCATGAATTCTTTCCTTCTCTTCTTCATTTCGATTCACCTCTCCATGATTACTTCTTTCTCTTTGCAGTTAGGGCAGTCATCGAGGTTACCATTAAGGTCAGCCTTGGTGAAAACGTCGAAGCAAGCCGTGCACATATACTCTTCTGTGATCTCGAGGGGCTCCGTCTCACTCATAACAAAGTGTGAAGCAGCCTCCATGATTCCATCAGATTCAAGAGTACTGGTGTCAGCAGCTTCGGCCTCTTCAAACGTATCAGGAACGACTATGTGTCTATCTTTCTTGCTCATTGTCCCTCCTTCATTTGTTTCATGAGTGTCTCCGTCTCACTCATATAGTCACGTATTGTGATCAGCTCATCTCGGTTCTCTTCTCCCTTTAGAAGAGCTCTGGTTGCTTCCCACTCTGTTTCCAGAGCAGCGTGAATGATGGAACGCTGCCGCTCTGTGAAGAGGTATGGATACAACTTCGGAAGCTTCTCACCCATGTCATTCCCTCCGAGGAATTACCGCGTCGTTGAACTTCGTGAGATCCTCTTCTCCGCTGAAGAGGATATGACGAACAGCGACGACCGTATTGGGAGCCCACACGTAGACCATCTGGTAGTCTTTGTTCGGTTTGCCATCTCTCCGGACGAACATCAACTTCATGTAATGACCGATGTCGTCCCTCATCTTAATGAACTCCGCTTGGTAGAACAACCAGGGTCCGAGTGGGTGAGGCTGCCTCTCATTCTTCATTTCGCTTTCTCCTTTGTTACTTTATAACGCGCGGCTGTCGTTCCATCCACTTATGCACTTCTTCTCCGTCAACCAGCTGCGTCTGCGAATTGTGCTTCAGCCGGTAGACTCCCATGATCTCTTCGGGGCGAATCTCCTTCACCCAGGAACCGTAGAGGGGAGCGCTCTGCTTCAAGAACTTCTCTACATCAAGCTTCTCGTAGGTAAGTTCTTCTTCTCCTTCTAGACATTCCGGCATTAGCTGATCCGCATACGCGGAGGGCTCATCTCCGAAGTCAACATAGATGTCTTTCAATTCCTTAGAGAATTGAATCACCACTTCGTTAGACCAATCTGGAGGATTCGGGAATAGAATCCAGAACGGGGTCGCCTGCGTTAAGATGGCATCCTTGATGTCGATATAACCTCCTTTGCCATCTCGCTGCTGAGCGTAGAGATCACTGACGTTCTCTACTCTCTTAATGCCCTGCGTACGGTATTCTTTCTTCCAGGCAGATGGAAGAATAGAAGCATACAGCACTATTCTCATTTGTTTTCTCCTATGGCTTTTATTTAAACGACTATGAAAGGGATCGGACCTTTCATTCCCTCCTCTTCAGTTACTTCTTAGGCCTGCGGGTGTTCCATCTCCCATCTCACCTGCGCCTCGCTCTTCACCGCCGTCAGGTCCATCTTCTGCTCGCGAACGAACGTCAGCATTTCCAGACCCTTGGTGTCGAGCTCGTACATTCCGACAGCCGTCTTCTTCACCAAGCCATCCGCCAGAGCAGCCTTCAGCTTGTTGTAGAAGGACGTGTTGGCAGCGTTGCCAGCGGCTCGTCCTTCGCCGAAGTAGGCGAGGCGCAGCTGCTTGTGCATCTTGGGCCCCTCCGCCAACTCGCGGACGAGGATAAGGCGCGCAGTGGAAACCTTCAGCATGTCGTTGTTCATATACTCTCCTATTAGCTTACAAGTAGAAAGACAAAGCCTCGGCGACAGCATGTAGCTGTCGCCGAGGCTCATCAGATGGAAGTAGCACAGGTTAGAAGCTTCTCAGCTTCCACATCAGGTACATAAACAACAGTCGTTGTTTCATCACAGCTCCTTGTGAGGCGGCGAATTGGGTCCGCAGCTGTCACTCACTCTCGGACACTCCTTGTGCGCAGGCGCATTCTGATCAGGACCGTTGTTGAAGAAGAACGGCGCCTGATCTCCTTTGCACCCGCACATCAGAAGACACGCCAGCAACATCAGTACCATCGTTTTCATTTGACCTCCGATTCCAATTTTGGGCCGCTGACTAACGAACGGGCGTTCGCTGCATGCTGTTCATGTCGTCGCCGCAGCCGGTGTAGATCTTCTCTCCCAGCGGCGTCAATCGTCCCAACAGCTCGAGCGACAGAATATACGCCGTCGCTCCCGAAGAGATGCGAACAATCTTCGGCGCAACCGTCTTCACGAACTTGTCCAGCGGGTGGTTAGTGTTCATTGTAGTTTTCTCCCAGCAGCAACTTTAAACGACTTATCAATACAATAGCGTATAGCTATTGAACCGACTTACAACTTGACCTCATCGATCTTCACTCGCGTGTCGTACAATGCTTCGGTCTCCTCCTTGAAGTCGCGAATGTACTTTCGGACGTTGGGTTCTCGGAGGTCGAAGTCCTTCTCTTCTTCAATGTCAACTTGGACGACGAAGACAAGCTTCTTCTTCTTCATTGCTCCTCCTAGCGCTCCAACTTCTTGAACTCACGACCCTCGCTCTGCATGGAGTAAATCGCATGCAGAACGTAATGCCCTAAGTCCTCCTCCGTCTTGATCACGCTTCCGATTCGAATGCGAACGATCGAACCAAGAGGAGCAGCAGGCTCCGGTTGTGTGATCATTGCTAGTCCACCATGTACAGCGGCTTCTTGCCGCAAGCAACCCAGCGGAACTTCGCTGACATCAGGATGCTGACGATTCGCTTCTTCATTTGTTTTCTCCTATGGATTTTACTTCTGTTTTCGATTCGATCGAGCTCAGCATTAATAGCTGCCGCGCAATCGTTACACATGACGTGTGTCTCACGTTTGTCATCTAGAGGCTCCTTCTCCCCTATGACAATCGGCTTAGGCTGATGCCAAGCACACACGCTGATCATACTTCCTCCTTAGCCTTTGAATGATGCAACGAAGATGAACGCTAAGATGCCAACGAATACGATCACGCTTCCTGCGATCATCCCGACAACGTCCAGCACGGTGACTTGATCAGTATCCACCGCCTTCCTTCTCTGCTTAACGTTCATCCGTTCACCTCCGAACGAATCCACTCTACGAAGCTGACGATCAAGACCAACGCCATCAGCATGTCAAGCATCTTCTCCATTGCTACCACCTCCTCCGGGGGTATGTTAACCCCGCTCATGTATACATCCCCTCCGCATATACCCGGGGATGTCGCCGGGGTAGATATACCCGGCAAAATCGTGCATTTTTCCACTTTGTTTGTTTTTCTCAATGTACCCGGGTTTTACCAAATTTGTCACCCAAACTGCATTTTTGAGGGTACATTATAGTATAAGATTGGGAGTAAATCAGCCCCAAATCCGGCCGACCCAAACCCCGAAATCTGTGTTTAAATGCCGAAATCGCCCTAAAATATACCAAAAATTTTAAAACCCAATTTTAGGTTTCTGTGTATAATTAAATTGAATATGTCGATTTTTATAGAGGTGGTGGATGAAAAACACAAAAATCCGATGGATTTTATTAATTAGTTTTATCGTAGGCTTGGTCGTTGGGGTAACCAAGTATGCCGCGACTGCTGCGACTGCTGCTCCTCCTGCTGATCCAGGCATCTTGATCGGAGTACCCGTAGTCTTAGTGCCTGGATCTGATGGAAAGCTGCATCCGAAAGCTTATCCGATTGTATTTGTCATTCATGCAGATGGCAGCGTAACCTGGGAACCGCTTCCGGATACAAAGAAGGAAGTACCGAAGGCAGCAAGACAAGCAGCCAGACAGACCTTTTGATAATCATGGGCTGCTCTGAATGTCTTCAGAATTATGAGGCAGGGACAAAACATTATTGTAAAGTAATAGATCTCCTGCATGCGCTAAGAGAGATGAGACAGTACGTTGTGAGACTCCAAACACAGTTGGCTGAAGAACGTCTTAAGAATTGTCCCTGTTGTAATTACCCTGAATGTGGACATGAAACAATTCATGTAGAAAACAATGATCTATCTTAAATACTTCCTATGGTTTTTAGTAATAAGTACCATTACTCTCGTGGTAGGGTACGGCGGGTTGTACTATTTTGTTAGTCGGGCAGCGCTGCAGTGAAGCCCATCGATGAGGCGTTTAGTAGATTAATGTCGGCCGAAGATGGATACAAGAAGGTTGCCGCCTGCATGATTCCTCCTATTAGGCGAGTACTGAAGCAAGCGTACGATCTTGAGATGACAAAAGATCAGGAGTGTCGAGTTGAAGCGGAGGTGTACACTCGATCTGTGTTAGGCCTAAGTTCCTCTTTTGATTACCGGGAGGCAGTTAAACTTCAAGAGGAACTTATCAGTCAATTTAAAATGGAGCTCTCCGATGAAAAGACAAAATAAGAAAGAGAAGCTGCGCGAGAAGATATACGACATTATTTATGATCCCGATATCCATGACTCAGAGCTTTACGACAAGTTAATAAAGCTCCTGGATGATAGCGGCGTCCACTTAGATAAGCTGGTATGATCGACCTGATGAGAATAAGCCAAATTAAGAAGCTGCGCAGAGATCTTTGTCGCCTTATGGGGCATACATGGGACAATAAGCCGGGCCCACGTCAGTGCACTAGATGTAAGGTCTCTAGACTGAAGTGGATTCTTCTTGATCTAGCCCAGAAGGGCATGGCGACTTTGCAAGATGATCCCCTTATTCCGAGAGAAGATTCTCCTGAAGAAACGTAGTTTCTGAAGATATCTCATTAGATTGAGCGAGTGCGGCGTTGCGAAGCAGCGATGCCGCCTTCTTTATGCCTCGATGGGCGACAAATAAAATTCGCGGGAGGTACGGCCAAACAGCGGGGTTGCTGTTTAATTTGGAGGAGGGATTAAGGATCGGACAAGTGATCCAGGTGGGAGGAGAAAGGCTTACGACAATTCTTACAGGTACCCAGTAAAAGTATCTGGGCGGATACTGGGCCCAGTGCAACAAAACATTCGTTACAGATGTACCATCCGCAGGAGTCACAAGAAATTACTACAGAGCCTCCTGCTCTTGCTACGTAACAGCATAGTTCTGCCTGAATAGTTTCTAGAGATTTTGTCGGCTCAAACATGTTTAACTTTTGTTCAGACCTAATGTTTGGGCCTGGTGAGGTGATTTAACTTATTCACTGCCGCCGCCTAGCATCCAGGCATCTGCTCCATAACTAGCGCGTAATACGTCAAAACAGCGCTGACACACTCTTTTCCGGTAAACTATTACGGTTGGGTTGACTTCGCAGCAAAGATTTGGAATAAACTCTTTAATCGCGGAATTAATATGCGTCGGGGTAAAATCGGGCAGATCTTCATCTCTCATGATATATTTATAGACATAATAGGCGTGGGGTTGATTATTGCGTAACCGCCATCATAAATAACCCACCCAATTAAACTTTTTATAACGGGTACACCGGTATCGAACGTCAAGCTCGGCATGTCCTACAGCTCTACAGAGATCTCTACGTAACTTTTTAACTTGGCTCAAAATCATATGTCATAGTTATGTACTCTGCAGGAACTTCTAAGGTGACGCGGTATTCCTCAATAAGGCCGTTGACCTGGAAAGCTAAACATTTACTCTTATGAGCGTTATCATCAGCTGAAATAAATTCGCCACAGCTGCATTTAATTTCCCAAGTCGTACCTCTAATTTCCATTAGCTAAATTGCACCTGCAGTTGGATATTAGTCAGTTGCTGTGGATATCTTACGGTTACGAATATAGTGGGGCAGCCGTAGATGGATAGGGATGTTCTCAAATCGGAGAACGAATCTATTTTGCCCTCCTGGCGCATTGTTTCTAGAACGTTAGCCGCACACATCTTTGCCTCCTCCAAGAGGTTACCTGTAATTTTACGTCCCACAGACATAGAATATAAAGAGTGTTTTAGCTGGGCACTTATCTCCGGTTCACAGCGGAGGCATACGCCCATCTCATCGTAGTTATGGCCTAGGATGCGGCAGAGGTTTGCTCTGAACTTATCGTCTTCGCTCATTTAAAGTGGTGGACCCGGTGAGAGTCGAACTCACGTGCTATAATTGATTTTAGTTAACGTCTAGTGTCGTAGTCGATTTGAGTTCGACAACTTACTTCTGTACTACAGGGGTAGACTGCTTCATGCTACCCTCCACCAGCTCTCTTCGTGATCCCAGTAGTGGGAAGAGAGCGAAGACCTACTGGGGTGACACGGCTTATTAGGCCGAGGGCTTACGCTACTGCCAATTCGCGCGCAAACGCGTTGTTGACAATCTCATTCGCCACTGCAAGTAACGACTTGTCAGTTATGTTTTGTCGGCTTGTTACCGGGCCAGCCGACAAACCCGGAACACCAATTAACTAAAATGCAACATAGTCGAAGCCAATTCGGGCCCAAATATTGTCGCTTATATTAATTATACACAGTCGCCTGTGCAATTTTTATGACGAACTAAGCAGAAACACTATTATCGGCCAGTTTATTTATATAGAAGTTATGTCAATTTTACGTTAAGTCATTAAAGCAGAGGAGCACCATGGATAACAATTTAGACGGAAAGTTTAAAGCGGTCGATTCATTGCGGCGCAGAGATTCCGCTGAAGAATATCGTTTGTCGGATATTAAAGCGAAATTTGTATTTAAAGCGGAGCGAACGCTCACTGCGCATCTAAGAACTATTGCGGGTGCAAAGATCCTCGAAACAAAGGTTGATAGCTTATCTGCTACAGAAGACGCAGAATCTAGTGTCCCGATGTACTCCGGCAAAATTACTGCAAGGGTATCATTCCTCGATGGTAGCCAAGAAAGAATAGCCTCTATCCCTGTTTCTATTAACAAGTCTGAAGTTGATGTCATCGCTAAAGATATTAAAGAAGCGTTAGCCAAAGCAGCCCTTAAAGAAATAGCTGCTCCTGTAACATCCTCTCCCGTTGTTACTGCTTCTTTCTCTGATTTCAAAGTTGTCGATGATGGTACTCGATATCTGAAGATATATCACACAGCTGCATATGGCGATCTAGAAGCTATCGGTGCAGTCTCTAAAGAAGAGTACCAAGCTGCGGACAAAAAAACACTCCTTGCAGAGATGCTAAAAGATGAGGCAGTGTCTTGGTCAGCTGACGTAAACTTTGTTGGGGAATTTACAGAACCTACGGTTGTTGAAGCACTCGCTGCGGAAGAAGCTCGCTTTGTTGTTAAAGCGGACACCCGAGAACTTCCTGCAGACTACGAAGACGATATTACCTGGAAAACAAAAGTTGCAGATTCTTCTAGATTGGCTGCAGAAGCAGCCCAAAAGAGCTATGATGATCTTAAGTCTCGTGTGACGCAGAGGGCGCTATCTGCTTTTACAGATGCATGGAAACAGCGGGGGACGGGTAACGTTAAAATTAAGAACACCGTTTCAACATGGGAACCTGCTTCGGGAATGGGCGAAATTACTATTGAGGCAGAAGTTCTTGACGGAAAGGATATAAAGCTAGTCCCTTTCAAGGTCAATGTCAGCGGCAGTAACATGAAGCTTCCTGACTTTGCGGAGTTGCCGGCGATGTTGAAAGAGGCTAAGGTTGTCGCGACTGAGCGCGTTGGAGAGAATACAAAGAAGAATATTTCTCTTGAGAAGAAAGCAACGCCGATGTCTCCTAACAATAATAGTTTCCAGGAAGTCGTTCGCTTACCGAAAGATTTTCTCCCTGCTTCCCTTAAGGTTGGCGATGTGGTTGAAATAGATGGTCTTCGTTTTAAGCTCGCGTCTAAATCAGAAGGACAGCTAAGCAAAGAGCGCGATACTGCGAGCTACTGGCTATTTGAACGCTGTACTAATGATTATGCTAAACCAGTATATAAGCAGAACAGCTATTAAAGGGGCGCTACAATGGCACGATCTATTAAGAAGATAGACTTAGTTCCTACGTGGATTCGGCAGGCACTTGCGGATGAAGCAACTCCAGGTGAGGCCGCCGTTGTTCCTTCAAATGGTCCCCGGGAGCATGGCTTTAAAGTAGTTGACCCTTTTGCTCCTGGCAAAGCAGATCAACCAATGGTTCGTCGACTTAAGGCGGAGTTCTTTGAAGATCCAGAAAGTGGCACCGCAGTAGTTCAACTAGGCTGGGAGGGGACAACTCCGCCAGTTTTAGAGTTCTATAAAAAGTTCGCTTCCGCCAAAGATGCGGAAGTAGTCTTTAGTAATATGCTTAAAGAGCTGCGCCAGATAGAAAGTTATGTAGATACTAATCCGGACAAGGCCAAGGCTAAAGTTGAAGAGCTATTCGACGAATACAAGGGTCAATCAGACCCAATGGTAGGGGCGCCTGGTGAAGGTACTGGATCTCGCTCCAATTCTTCCTTACATACTGAAATTATAAAAGGGTGGGAGGTCATCAATAAAGAAGGAAAGCTCGTGGTGTCCTTCTCGGATGATTTCCTAACTAACCTCTTTGTAGACCGCCAAGAGGTTTCGGCGGCACCTGTAAGAGAGGGCGAGTACGTCTACTCAACAGCAAGCCGGCCACACTGCGGTGCAGATAATTTTGTTGTAAGTTACTGGAGAAAAGCTCAAACATCCGACGGCAATATCGTACGCAATGCGGCGATGATCAGCAGAATTGGTGGAGAAACATTCATGGTGGGAGGGATGCCATTAGAAGAATATAATATCCTCTGCGCAGCACTAACTCCCAATCCTAGCCACTACGGCATTAGCTATGATAGCGTTACTGGTCAGTGGATTAAGACGGCTGCCGTCGTAGAGAGATATTTCTCTGATCCCAATCATCCCGAAGAACTCGATAGAATTCTTGATTACTTAGGGAAGGGCAAGGGTAAGAAGTCTGAAGAAGGGCCCAAGAAAGAAAAAGCGAAAGAAGAAGAGCCGAAGAGCGCTGAAGAAAAAAAGCTAGACGACCTCCTTAATGAGGAACCTAAAGTTGAAGAATCTCTCCCATTAGCGGGGGAAGGGGAAACGGCACCTATCGGAAATGACACAGAAGCTTCTCCTGAAGATGAGATAGCTGATCTCCTTAAGAAAGAGGCTGCAGAAGGAAAGTAAGCTCAGTGGATCTAGAAACACTTAGTCCGGGCCAAGAAGTTTATTATATCGATAAATCGGAAGGGCCTGGAGTATTAATCTATATCCGGGGAGTAGTTGTTACTTCGGAGTCTTCCGAGGTCACTTTAGAAGTTGCTGATTCCGGTGTACTTACTGCCCCAGGTTATCTTACTCCTTATGATCCTTCGTATGCGCCGGGCAGCTTAGTTGCCGTAAACTTAGATTCCTATCGCTCTCTCGTATCATCTGAAGACTTCTCTAAACTTAGAGAAGAGTATGAGTCAATACCTTCAGATGATGAAAACCAACCAGCTGCTTCCCCTCCTGCCGTTTTTGATGAAGTAGACGACAGCGAAAAAGATGAAGAGCCTACCCGAGAGGATATAGAGGAAGGTTCTCCCGATCTAGAGGAAGAAGACGGTCTCTATCTTGTAGGAAGTCTCACTTCCTGGGCCAATTCGGCTGAAATAGCCTGGCCTGTTGGATTCCCTCAAGAGTGGATGGAAAGGATCTACCAAGATCTTCCGGAAGGTACTGCTCCTGTTGGGCCTAATGGCAGCCCAGATGTATCTGTGCCTGGTGGCAAGGGCCCCGGAGTTCCTCCTAAGCTCAGAGAATCAGAAGATTTAGAAAAAGATTACGAGGCTGCTAGCGAAAAAGTACATCAAGCGGCTAAAGCGGTTCAAGAGGCTGAGAATCGATTAAAGTCTGCGGATACCGAAAATCAATCTGCTCTTGAGGCGGCTTTAATCCATGAAAAGAATCTTTTTCAAGAAGCTAAAGACTCTTTTCTCGAAATCAAAAAGAAGTACCAGACTTCACTTGTACGTCCTCCTGGCGAAGCTTTTGAACAAGTTCCTGGAAGGCACATGCCTCGCAGTTTGGCGTATGGGCGAGCAGGGCTTAGACAGGAACTTAAGCAGCTCTCTAGTAACTACAAGGCGACCGAAGAGTTACTTAAAGACACCCTCTCACGGGACAATTCTATTGAAGAATGTCAAAAAGAAATTGACTTAATAAAGGACCTGGGCAAAATTGGGGCGGGAGATGGTAATATCAATGGAGAGGATAGTGCCAAGCCAATTTTAAATAAATTACGAAGATTAAAGTATCAAGAACTTAAAAGTAAGCCTTACTTATGGGCTCCTGAGGAAAGAGATAAACTGGCGAGTACTACCACTGGATCTGAACAACTATTTAATGATCGGGTAGGAGAATCCCGTAGTTTTTTTGATTTGCCTTTAGAAGAAGTAGATCAGTACATTGCACAAATGGCGGAAAGTCATGGACGTATGCCTCCAGAAGAGGTAGCGCGAAGAGCGTGGAAGTATGCAAATGATTTTCAGGAAGTCGTGAAGTCATGGATTGAGTCAGGAAGCTTCTCAAAGAGAATGCAGTGGCTGAAGTTCTTGCAAGATTACCGCAAATCCGCGCAGGCTGCTCAGAAGGGAAAGCTCAGAAGGATGCTAGCAGAAAAAGACGGCCAGCTTATAGATGATCAGAAATACCGAGATGCTATAATTGCGGTTTTTCGTAAATATGCAAAATACTCTCATGAGCAGGATACTAACAAAAAGATCCCTAACAGATATAAATTAGAGCACGGGGTACCTGCCTATCTAGAAAAGAAGGAAGAGTTTAAAGCTATCCAAGAGAATGAAAATCGCTTTAAAAATGAATTAAACCAACTAGAAAAGCAATTACTGGATGCAGATGCAGAAGCCGTAGGAGATTTGAAAAAGAGGATGGAAGAAGTTCGAGAGCAATTAGAAGCTGCGCGCGATCAAAAAAGTAAAATTGCAGACGAGATAGGCGTTTAATTAGGAGAAGATATGACATCATTAGAAGAGAAGCTCCAGGCCAAGCTTAAGGAACTTGACTCCCTTAAGGCTAAGATTACGGAAGCCGAGGAGACTAAACAAAAGTTGTTCCAGCAAGCCCTTGAAGTTCAGGGGGCAGCCAAGCAACTTGTAGAGTTAATTAATTTAGAAAAAGCTGCAAAGCCTGAGCCTGCTGTGTCGACACCTGCCGCTTAAACGATTTGTCCCAAAGACGTAGCAGGGATAGGTGTACGTAATAAACGACCAGTTAGGCAAAAGGCCGTCGGGTCGAGTCGTATAGTAGTTAAATAACGGAGGTCTTCTATGTCATTGTATCGTGGTCTATTCGTTTCTTGTACTCAAAATGCGCGCCCTGCCTTACCTGCTATTGCTGCAGCTACGACAGTAGCAAACATTGTCTCAGCGTTCGCGCCGTCAACGAACGACTTGCACGTTAACGTTGTAGAGGGGCTGATCTCTCAGCCTAACGCGGAAGGTACGGGAACGATGACGTACGTTCCTTCGACAGCAGTTCTTCTCACGCCCCCTGCTTCGGGTCAGGCTACCATCGGTATTCTTCAGATCGCTACCGGGGCAGCAGGTACCACAGCGGGAACTATTACTACTTCCTGGGCTACTTCTGTATCATCTGCTAACGCTTCAACATTAACGTATCCTGCTCCTACCGCGGGCAACGTCGTACTGGCGTATCTCTTTACGCCTGCTGCGCCGTTCCTTTCGTCTACGACTGCTGTTACGCAGGCGAATATTAACAACCTCGCGTTGAGTGCAGAGTTTACGGGACGCTAAGCTTACCGATTCGGGAACAACTACAGCGGCCGTTCGCGACATGTTTAATCATGTGCCTTAGCCGCTGTGCCTTTCTAAAGGATAGATAGCCATGCAACTAAACGCAGTAACTTTTACAATTAACGGCAGCATAGCAGCTACTTTAAATACTTGGTTTGCAGCCAACCCTGGCGCCATAATCGTATCCACATCCGTATTATCTTCCACCTCATTGCTTCTGATATATTGGGGTCGTCCGTAAAGAGATACTGTGGGAAAACTTGAAGATGATGTTTGGAAGCAGTTGTTACAAAAAGCAACTGAATATACTCTCCAAGTAAACGACCCTGTTCGCTGGGCAAAGAACTTCTTAAATGTAGAACTCAAAAGTAACCAGGAAGAGATTATATCTAATCTCTGTAATCCTCATATCAATTACCTGGGTATTCTGGGTGCTCGAGGATCCGGAAAAAGTTTTTCTGTCTGTATCGGTCTTATAAAGATGTGTGAGGACAATCCTGGGCTGGATGTGGGTCTATTTGGCCCTAGAGCAGATCAGGCAACCCGCCTTGTTGGGGAAACCAAGAAAATTCTCTTTGTATCTCCACTCAAAGATCAGATTGACTGGGATCGTACAACTAACGAAAAGATCATATTTAAAAATGGATCTAATATCTTAGCGCTGTCTGCCGCGGAAACATCCTTGCAGGAAGGTTGGCACTTTTCTGTGGTGGTTGTTGACGAGGCACATCGGGTATCTAATGCGTCTATGTCAGAGCGTATTATCCCGATGCTTGGATCTAAGAAGATAGCTAAGTTAATAAAGATAGGTATTCCTCTCTTTAAAAATCACTTCTACGCGAGTTACTCCGACGATAAGTACAAATTTTTAGTTCATGACTGGGCACACGCCCCTATTCTCCTAGAGCCCGGCTACAAAGAATTACAAACAGTGGCTAGCACCGGAGAAGTCGTTGTAGGTAAATATCCTACTATGGTATTGGATCGTATGCCGAAAGCTCTTAAGGTAGCGATGTTCCCCTATAATCCAGAAATCCATTACGACGGTGATATGACTGAGATGGAGTTCAATACCCAGTATGGTATGATCTGGATGGATGACATTAATACCTTCCTGCGGGGAGATGAGCCGGAAACGTTGGTCGGTACTCACGATATGCTTATGCAGGGCAGGGCCGGAGAGCATTATTTCTTCGGTCTAGATACAAGCTCTGGTACGTTAGTTCCTGGAAAACATGATTTGGACTTTACTGCTCTTTCAATCTGGAGACGCCGAGATGATGGAATGAAAGAGAGGGTGTGGTCACGGGAATGGCAAGGCGGAGAAACGATCGCGCAAGCGGAAGAAATCGCGGGCATTGTTCACCCTCAAACAGGATTATTTCCTTGCGACTTTGGATGTGTTGACTACAGTAACGTAGGTATTACGTCCGTGGAGATGTTCAAGCGGTTAAAAATACCAGTGGCCGGTGTAATATTTTCAACGACTGACCCTACATCCCACAAGAACTATAAGAACGCAATGGCGAATCAGTTTCAGTTTGAATTGCAAGCTGGGCGTGTTAAGTACCCAAAGATGGAGCACGTTGAAAGGGACAAGATTATGCGCAAACATTATCATCAATGGTTAGCGCTTGAGAGAATCGTGAGTGTCGGTATTAACGATAAGATCACTGCGCCTCCGGGGTTACATGATGATGGATGTATGTCCGATCTTCTTGCTGTCTGGGCGTGCGATAAGAACATGACCTTCAATAAAGTACAGTCCACTTTCCGCATCGGTGTGTCCGCTGCTAACACTAGCATTGTGCAGCGTAGACCCGGCGGAGATAAACGGTACCTTTAATATGACTGATCCCCTTGGTGCTGTAACAGATGGAATTGACCATCTTACCCATTTAATTGACGTATTTAGCGGGCTATACGATCAGCTCTATTCACAAGATCTGGATATTGATGATCTGGGGCATACTCTCGACAGTATGATTTATGCTCGCGCTAGACTTGAAGAACAAAAAATTAAGTTAGAGGCACAAAGAACAGACCTTAGAAGCAAAATTACTTCCTCTTATGGAGACCAATCGTGGGAAAACGGAAAGAAGGCACACCAAGGATAGCAAAGACCGGTTCGTATATTTCAGGATCTACAAGCGCATATAAGAGCGCAATAAGTAAGGCTGGATCGATAGATAAGACTGCAAACGCAGGCGCCTCTGGGATGGGTGGATTTATCGCAGGCGGCGCGTATCCAACCACAAATACTCCCTCCCAATTTTATAGCCCCGAGCTGACCGTAGAGAGCTTCCTGCTGCCGAAGTCAAGACAGGAAATATTAAAATGGATGTACCGTGGAGAATCTCTCGTCCTTACAGAAGAAGGTGCTAAGGAAATAAAAAATATTTGTGCAGGCGAAAAAGTTCTTTCTACCTCAGGTAAGTGGCAGAAAGTAATAGCGGTCTCTAAGAAGATGTACACTGCTTCTGATGAAGCGGGAAATGAGTGGACTACTCTTAAAGTACAATGTCTCCCTGAGTTCACTTTGGGAGCTTACCATCCAATTACGGCTATTAAGCGTCCGCAGCCTCAGCAAGGTAAAAAGTGGGTCGGCGCAGGACAATACGCTTATAAGCAACTTTGCGAAAAGATTAAAGAAGCGGCGGATACAAACATTTTATCAATTCCGCAAATTGAAATTGATGGATACTTACAAACTGTAATGACAGACCAAGAAAAAGGTCTGTCGAATTCCTTGGTTCAGTGGATATCTCCGAAGAAGTTGGAAGTAGGCGATTTCGTGGTATACCCTAAGTTTAAACACGTAGAAGAAAACGAAGGAGTGCTACCTGTTTCTGTAGAAACAGCTTATTTTTATGGATGGTTCGCTGCGGAAGGATTTTCTTATAAAGATACTATTCGATTAACGGGAAATATTGACGAGCGAGGAGAGTTTGATAGATTAGCCGAGATCGTAAAGAATAATTTTGCAAGTACTGCGTATGTAAGAGATTCTTCCCACTGCGCAAATGCAATTCAATTAAGAATGCACACAAAAGAAGCGCATATCTTTCAAGAAGAGTTTGGTCGCGGAGCTCGTAACAAAAAGATCCCCTCCTTCTTAATGAATTCAACTCCCGAGAATGTAAAAGCATTTTTGCAGGGTCTTTTTAAGGGGGATGGCACTTTTACTAAAAATGCAAAGGGGCTTCCTGTGATTTCTTTCGCTACCGTATCCGAAACGCTTGCGTACCAAACACAATTACTTCTAACTAAATTAAATGTACTCGGCTCGATGACTAAGTATGACACAAAAGGTAAAGTTTATAAATTTGGTAAAATCGGCGGTCAGGATGCCCCAATTTTAAACGCCTCTCCTTTTGTTTATTATATAACAATTACGGGAGAGATGTGTGGTCGTCTTTTTGATGGATATGAAAATCTCGAGGCGACCAAAACAAAGAAGCGAGTTACTAAATATTTAGAAGATGACAAGAACTTCTATCTCCCTGTTCGCGAAGTAACTACTTATGCGGAAGACGCCTGGGGCTACGATCTGCAGACAGAAGATCATACTTACGTGGCACCGGTACTGGTACACAATTGCAGGATTTTTTTCAATCTTGAAGCGTATATCCAGAGCATCATCACGATGCATGCAGACTATCCTTTCTCTAAGTTTGACATCATCACAGAAGATCCCTCGGTAACTGAATTTTATAAAGATGTAGCGTTCAGTGATACGATTGATCTTTACGATTTTATTCGTAAGGCGAGTCTTTCTTATTGGAAGTTCGGAGAGGCCATTCCATTTGGTAATATGGAAAAGGGGCCTGACGATATGTGGAGATGGACTAGCTTTATTCTTCTTGAGCCTGAACTTGTTGAAGTCCGTCAAGAAATCTTCGAAGACGCTCCACATTTTGAATTAGTTCCCACCGAAGAACTTAAGCAGATTGTTAAGTCTTCAGATCCGACTGCGATCAAGCGCCAAGAAGGTATTCCGGATGTGGTTAAAGAGTCTATCGCAAATAATAGACTTATACCGCTAGATTCTGAATCAGTAAGTCTAATTGGACGTATTACAGACCCATCAGCGACTAGAGGAACGCCTATTATTCAGTCGTTGTTTAAGATCTTAATTTATCAGGATTGGATTCGATTGGCGCAGGCTGCCTTTGCGCAACGTTATGTATTTCCTATTGAGTTATGGCAGATTGGAGATGCTGCGCAAGGTATCTGGCCTACTCAAGAAGAACTCGAAACGTTTAAGAATACGATTAGCTTAGCGGTACAGAATCCTCCATTCTCGCTTGTATTTCCTCCGGTAGTTAAGTACGAGAGTCTCTCTACATCTGGAAGATCTTACTTCCCGGTTACTAATGAATATCAGTATATTCATGATCAAATTCTCGTAGGTCTGGGCGTAAACAAGAACTTAATCTTGGGTGAAGGTCCTAGCTTTTCAAACGTCCGCACGATGTCTCTCCATAAACTCATGATGGTCTATAAAGCGATTAGAGACCAGTTTGAGAACTGGATGATTAAGCATTTCTTTAGACCACTTGCTGTCAAGAATGACTTATTTAAAATCGTCAATGGAAGAAAGAAGTATATTCTCCCTACTATCTCCTGGTATAAGTCCTTAGACCTAGAAGAGAGAGATCAAGAGCGTAAACTATATTGGGATATGTACAAGGCTGGTGTTGTTAGTACCGAGACGCTGTTTGGTAAATTCCCTGACCTTGATTACACCACCGAAGGTATTCGCCTTGAAAAAGAACGCGGCACCATCTACGATAAGGGAGATAAGAGACTGCCGCAAGGGGCTGTTGAAGGGCTCCCAGGCGCAGGGTCTCTTGGAGCAGGTGCCCCTCCTGTTGTGCCTGCTGGTGAAGAAAGCTCTTCACCAGAAATGGCTGCTCCGTCCACATCTCCTGTCGAAACAGGTGGCCCTGTAATGCCCGAGACTCCCTCGATGCCAGAGGCGCCTTTTGCACCAGAAGCCCCACAAGCCTAGTAGAGGATCAATTATGTCATTACAAAAATACGGTACTACCCAGAAAATTAAGACAGTTGTTTCCAGTGAGCAGGAGTTCGAAACACTTCGTAATGAGATTGTAAGCACTAATAATCTGATTAGATGTTCAAAGTGCGGAAAGCTGCTCGCCAAACTTGCCAATGACATGATGAGTGTTAAGCGTAAGGATGTAGATCTCGTGGTTAAAGCATCGGAAGCTAAGATTAAATGTCCGGTGTGCAACACGTGCAACGACGTGCTTATCTAAATATGAAAGCGCTCATCTCAGTAACTACTGCAGGAGCATTGGCGGACGCGCTTGAAGATTGGATAATAAAAAATAAATGCAACCCGAAAAGTCCGGAAGAATGGTCCCGATGCATCAGCGACCTAATAGCCGCAGGTGCCGTAGCTCCTGTGGCATCTGTTGATGAGAAAGATCTTCCTGCTGTCAAGGAGCAGCTGCAGAACGACTTTACTATTAAAGACTTAAAGGACAAATAACATGGGCATTCCTCACTGGATAACAAAGGCAGCTAATGAAGCGGGAGACGAAAAGGGAGCATCTGTTAATTTTATGGATGAAACCTATAAGAAACTTCTTGACCAGTATAAGGGGGGAAAGCTGGATGAATGGGCTTCCCAGGTGGTAGAAGAGGTGGAGCTTCTTCGGGATGTAATGAATGCAGCTATTTCGCAGGTTAACCAGAAGATGACGGGTGTGGCGAAGACTGCCGCTCCTGAAAAACCTAAAGGTCCACCTGCATCTACCAAAGAAGGTCCTCTTGACTTCGGCGATGAGCGTCTCAAAGAAGAGATGACTCCTCCTGCAGAAGCTCCTACGGGGCCATTATCGAAGACTCCTACTAAGAAACTTTTGCCGAAGATGAAAGAACCAGAGACCACTAAATGGAAAGAAATTAGATTCAATAAGCGGACAGGTACTTGGCAGACAGTAGTTACTATCCGACATACGCGTAACTTTCTATCGGAAGATGAAGCGGTTGAATTTACAAAACGTGCGGGTCTTGGCGATTAACCGAAAGTGTCGTAAACTTTGCAGAAACAAATGTCGAAGATTAGTATGAATACATTATAATAAATAGTCCGCTCCCTGTTGTGTTAATTTTGTCGTAAGATACACTACTACTACGGATAAAACCGATTTATTGGCGACAACTATGGAAGAACAAAATAATAGTGGGACCCCTGAAGCGCAACTTCTGAAGCTATTCATGCAGAAGCTTATGGGTAAGTCGTTAGACTATGCACGTATTTCTGGTATGTCTGACAGATCCTTTGAGCAGATAAAAAAGAATTTAAAAGATGATTCGTATGCCCTTCTAGAGCACTTTATCAAGTTGATGGACGATCTGAAGGATGAGAGACCTTCCTAATGCTAAACAAGCAGGGCATTAATTTACAAATCAGAAAGGCAGGTAGCCTTACAGAGGTAGCCCCGGGTCGCCCAATCGTAGCTGCTGTCTCTAACGCTAAGAAGGGAGAATTTCTCTATTTTGCGTCAAAGGCAATTCAAGCCGACGAACCCAATGGAAACGGAGATTATTTCCCTTGGGATCATTTATTAAAGAGCTACACCTCTTTCGTAGGACGTAACCTCTTCCTTAATCATAACTCTAGCGACCCCCGAAATGCTATCGGTAAAGTTCTTGACGCTTATCCTGTCGTAGATGATCAATCTGGTGAAAAGTACATCGAATGTCTCGCTAAGATTGATGCAGTTGCCCACCCCGAACTAGCCCGCCAAATCGAGTCAGGTATTCTTGACTCTTGCTCCATGGGCTGCAGCGTTGAAAGTTCTCAATGCTCTATTTGTGCCCATACTATTTATTCTGACCAAGACCCCAAGTGTCGCCATATGTCTTCTGGGCTCGGAAAAGAATTTGTCGTTGAAGCTGATCTTCCGGAATGCAATATTAAGAAAGGTCAGCGGCTTAAAGCGTTTGCAGTTAACCGAGGTTTGAATTTCACGGAACTTTCTGTCGTAAACGTTCCTGCGTGGAACAATGCAAAGATAGTGCAGATCATTGCACAGCTAAAGGATCGCGTTGCGAAAGAGCCTTCTGCTGACGTGATCAAAGATTTGGAGGATATTTTAACAATGGCATCCCAAAATGATTTAGAAGCAGCGTCTACTACAGACGCTCCAAAGCTAGATGTAGAGACTAAGAAGGAGTGTGGGTGCACTAGCAGCAAAGAGTGCGCTAAATGCAAGAAAGAAGAGAAAGCAGAAGCTAAGAAGGAAGATAAGAAAGCTTCCGCTGATGAATCAACTGTAGAATCTCGATTAACAAAGATTTTTAAAGAGAAGTTATCCGCACTAGACTTTCTTGATCTTCAGGCGTACATGAAGAAAGCCAATGGCTTACCTCAGCCAACTTCTCCCGTCGATGCCCCCGTTACTCCTGCTGTAGCTCCTATGGTCCAAGCTAAGAAAGAGTGCGGCTGCGCAGAAGATAAATCATGCATGAAGTGTGAGAAAGCGGGTGAGAAAAAAGATGTCGCAGATATGAAGAAGGTTGATGAGCTCCTTAAGGATGCTCTCCCTCCTGCAGAAGAAGCTCTTGCTCACGAAAAGGCAGAGCTAGCGTCCATGCCTAAGACCGCAGAGTCCAAGGCGGAAGAGAAAGCAGAAGCTAAGAAGGAAGAGGCCAAAGAAGAGAAGAAAGAAGAGAAAGCAGAAGCTAAGAAGGAAGAGGCCAAAGAAGAGAAGAAAGCGGAGCTTGAGGCACGTAAGCTCAAGGCAATCTTCGTCTCAAAGCCAGAAATCAAAAACTCTTACTGGGTGGTCACGGCAGATGGTAAGCCTGTTCTTAAAGCTTCCTTAAATGATATCTGGGGCGACAAAGTTAATGAGATGAGCGCATATGCATCCTCTACTGTCTACGGTGAAGCACTGCTTCAGCGTGTAAAGACAGATGGATTAAAGAAGGTTGCGCTTGCGACGAATGCAACAATTTACACTGAAGCTGCTGACGCGCGTGGACAGGTTGGTAAAGGCGATGAGTGGCCAAGCCAGAAGAGCGTGGGCAAGGATGAGTATACTCCTGCTGCTCCTACCGCCAGTGCTAAAATGAAGACCTCTCCTGAAGGAACTGATATGTCTGGAGGGGCTTTCCCTGGATCTGCGGGTCCTACTGGTGGAAAGGGAGATGCCTACCCTACATCTAAATCTATGGGTAAATCTGAGTACAAGCACGTTGGCGGCGGAGGTCCTAAGGTGAAGTCGGAGTTTGCTACTTACGCTGCGGAGGATGCTGCTGGTAAGATTGAAGTTAAGGCGGAGGCAGCAGACGCTCCTGCGGCAGACATGCCACCTATGGATATGCCTGCAGACGCTCCCAAGGAAGATAATAAGGAAAAGAAGGACAAGAAAGAGGAGAAGGCTGCACCCGCAGAGAAGATGGAAGCCCCCAAGGGTGATAAGCCTCTTGCAGAGATGTCCGATGAGGAGAAGCTTGCGTGGATGAACGAAGCTATCGAATCAATGGAACCTGGTGATAAACTCAAGAAGCCTCTAGAATCTTTACAGAAAGCTGTCGAGAAAGCGACATTGGCCTTGGAAAAAGACCGGGAAGCTGCCGCTAAGGAAGCGGAGAAGGCTGCGGCTGCCGAGGCTAAGGAAGCTGAAAAGGCTGCCAAAGAGAAGGCGAAGGAAGATGAGAAAGCTGCCAAGGAAGCCGAAAAGGCAGAAGCTGCTGCCGCTAAGGAAGCGGAGAAGGCAGCTAAGAAGGAAAAGAAGGATGACAAGGGCGAGCCAGAAGCTCCCGCTGCAGAAGCTAAAGCAGAAGAGCCTAAGAAAGAAGAGCCTGCTATGGAAAAGACAGCGACTGTTGAGGTCGATCTTCCTAGTGTCTCATCTAGAGAGCAGGAGCTTGAGGCCGAGTTGGCCCAGCTTAAGCTAGAAGCGTCTCTCCGTGCGAAGGCCCAGCGCTGCCAGACGATTGTCAGTGAGATGGTTGAAAAGGACCTTATCGCTGCAGACGAAGCAGATATACAGGAAGAGATCGCGAACGGTAAGCCTTTATTCGATGCACGAGCTGCAGCGTTTAAGAAGGCTATCGATAAGCAGTGTCGTGATCTTCTTGCGATGGAAGACGCTACACTCAAGGCATTTGCGATGACTGTATCTAGAGTTAAAGGACGTACTCCTGCTGCGCCTCCTTCTGGAGGAGTTCTTAAGAAAGCCTTCCGATTGCAATTTGATGAACACAGCCAAGATGACAAATGGCTGAATGACGTATTCGGTAATATGGGATCGCAAAAAGGGCGTAATCTATAATTTAGTCATAGAGCCAAAGCGCCCGCAAAGACAAAGGTTGTACGAGGCAAGATAAGCCTGAAAAGAACGGACAGGAAATGATAAGTAGTACAATTTAAACGAAGCAACAATAATAGGAGACTCAACAATGGCTATTAGAATCTTAAAGGAGGTCAGCCGCGACGGTGGACGTCTTCCTCAGTCAAACGGTACGAATAGCAATATTCTTGCCGGCATGGTTTTGGAACTCGCCAACAACGGTGTGAACGTGCAGTTGTCTACAAGCACGGGCTCAACCGCTCCGTGGGGACTAGCCTCAGACAGCAATGTCACACAGCCGCTCCAGGGCGCTGGTGGGCTTACCGTAGGTGTGGGTTATGACTATACTAATTTCAACCGCGGCGGTCTTATCGGCGCTTTCCAGAACGGTGGAGTATTTGAACTATCTAACGATGGCTCAGGTAATCCTTTCGTTCTAACTCCGGGAACTTCTTATGCATCGAACGTGCCGTTATACGCTCAGGCGACAACTGGGTTAGTTACTGCAGACGCTTCTGGTAACTCTCCGCAGATCGGCTCTTGTGCGTACGTGACAAACGCGGGCTCTTCAACAGCAATGTTGCTGGGCATCAAGTTGTCAATCTAAGGTAAGGAGATAACATAATGGAACCTAAAGTAACGCCTGCCGATGAGCAGGTTTATGGTATCAACCTCACCTCTTCGCAAGTAGAGGATCGTCTATCCCGCCTTATGAACTCACCGGGCGGACTTCAGAAGATCGCGCAGCAGATGCTTTCACCGCTGAAGCGCGACCTATTGTTTGAGGGACGCATTCGCCAGATCTATCAGACTTATAAGTTAGCTCTGGGTGAGGAAGCCGTATTTGACGCAGACTTGGATGTACCGGCGGCAAGTATTTCCGTCGAGGGTCTTCCAGAGCAGTTGGAAGTTAGATCAGATCGTATCCGCATCGAAACTTCTCCGATCACTGTTCGTCCTATGGTTCGCTGGAACGAGTCAAACTTCCGTAAGTTTGACGTGTTAAACCGTGCGCAGGAACGCGGTAAGGCATCTATTCAGTTCCAAGAAGATGGTCGTGGCTTTGCACTTCTTCAGTACGCAGCAAGTCTTACTAACCAGCCTCAGACAAACTCGTTGGTTTACCAGGGCTCTGCTACGACTGCGGCAAACAACAACGCTACGGTTGTTACTTCTTCAGTAGGCGCTGGCCGCCTAATGCAGGAGTCCTTGGTCGAGGGTATCGTTGACCTTCGCGGCAAGCTCTTGGTCGCTAACAAGATCTTTATGCACCCGTTCCGCGGCAAAGACTTAATGCTGTTCAACACAGCAGTATCTGGTACCGGTGGAGCCGGAATCTTCGCGCCTAACTTCCAGGATCAGGCCCTTAAGGCTGGCCGCGTCGGAAGCATCTGGGGCGTTGAAGTTCTTGAGGACATTATCGTTCCGACGAGCGCTGTCTATGTCCTTGCTCCTGCTGATTACCTCGGAGTCATGGCGGTTCGTACTGACGTATCCGTCGAGACTCTTAAGGACTCTAACAAGTTCGCAGACGTCTTCGCAATCTGGGAGGATGTAGGTTTCGTCATCCGCTACGCGAAGGGAATTTGTCAGATCCAGGTATCTTAAGTCTAGATCGTTAGTTTTAGAATTCCAGAGAGGGGTTAGAGAGCAATCTTTAACCCCTCGACGGATATCTTAGCATTGTTAATGGATAGAGATTATAGATTTAAAATAAGAAGTGGTGTACGAAACGAGGGTGTGAAGTACAGTGTAGTTATAAATGAAGCGGACATGAGCCAGAACTAATCTCGAGCACATGTTCGCTCAATTGCTTTTAGGGGCCCCAAAATGAACGATGAACAGATACGACAAGAGAAGTACCGGTGTGTTTTTAAGGGCGTAGACGGCATAACTATTCGCGATTTATTTTTTAAGTCCACTAATTCCATATATAATCGTCGAGTAGTTCTGCATGAGGGCGAATATCTTCTTACAGAGCTTTTGGATTTTGAAGATTTAAAGAAGTCTCGTAGTACCGGAGCTTTAAGTAAATTTATTGAGATGAAGTGGGTTGTTGTTGAAAATTTGGCGGCAAGAACGTCCCCTAAAGAACAGGTTGAGACTCCCGCTAGCTGCGAAAAAGAATTAGTCGCTGCAAGTGGCCCTTCAGTATCTATCGGCTATCCAGCTGATGTGCAGCCTAAGCTAGTTGAGGTTTTATCTAGCGAACAATCGCGCAAACCTAATAGTCTTGCGATCTCTGAGGTGGATGCGGCGTCCTTGGCGCTTGCTTCAACGATTACGTTGGAAAAGTTTAATTCACTAAGGTACTTCCAAAAATTAAAAGCGATCAAAGAGACTACAGATATTCGTCTATTGGAATTGATTGCGACTCATTCAACATATCCGCAGTTGGTGCATAATTCGAAAAATCGAATTAGGGCACTTGTTAAAAGTAAATAAGAGAGGAGACTAATACGGGAACAAAGTGGAATGTAGATAACAGCGGCAACGTTACAGCCATAGGCTCGGTGTCTATTGGCCCCAGCGCATTCTCTGCTTCTCCGAATATCCTTCTTGATGCAGCGAACGGTAATGTAATAGCGTCCGGCCCTATGGTAGATGTTCGTATCATGGGCGCAAAATGTGACGGAGTAACCGACGACACCGCAGCTATTCAGGCAGCCCTTAACCTCTTTACCAGCGGCAATGCAGGCACTGCGTCTGGCACTCTCTTATTCCCTCAAGGAAAGTGTGTTATTTCTTCCACGCTTTACTATGGAGGGTCTCCGAACTACGCGCTGAGGATAGTAGGAACTACTGGCGCTAGCAACGGTGGCACCGGCTCGACTCTCTATTGGAATGGAGCAGCGGGCGGGGTAATGTTGATTCTTCTTGGTGCGTGTAATACTACCGTTGATAATATGGAATTCAATGGTAACAATACAGCACTGTATGATGTTGTTGTCACCGCAACCAATGTCATCAATACAACATTAGGAACCACTGTCGCTGTGGGGTCTCACACCGTTACCCCTGGATCAATGGCGAATATTACCGTTGGTACTTTTTTAAATGTTGATACAGGTACTAATTTTGAAATTGTTACGGTCACTGCGACTACAGGTACAACATTTACTGCGACATTTAAAAAAGCACATACCTCTGCAGCATCTGTGGGAAATAGCGCAGGGTCTTCTGGCGTTACTTTTCGACGATGTGCATTCTTAAATTCTAATGGAACTACCTCCGCGGAGGTAGCAGCGGGCAACCCTACCTCCAATCAAACCCACCAAATAAGTGAAATGCAGTTCGATAACTGCAATTTCTTTGGTGGAAGTAACTCTGCATACGGGTTTGTAACGTTATCTGCGGGAAATGCAAAAAATTGGAGCTTCTTCGGGGGCGTTTTCTCTAGTCATAGTGTGCACGCTAACCTCACGCTTGCCAGTGGCTCGATGAATTTTTATGGCACGGTGATGGGCAATTCGACGGTATCTGACTTTAAAACAGGTGCTTCTTCACTTAATGTTGATGGTGTTGAATCGGAGCCTCTCTCGGGATCTGCGTTCATTATAGGAACGACTGGTGCACATGCTGGGGCGGTTACCGTCAAGAACTGTTCATGGGCAGGAGCAGCTTCGCTAGCAGCTAATGATACGATCATTTCTTTCCAAGGATCTCTATCTCTAACTAATAATATCTTTATCAACTTGAGAACAGGATCCTCTGTTCCCTATATTCAGATATCCGACCCTTTGTTTACGGGTACAAGTGATGCGAGTACGCTATTCTCACAAGGTAACTACTATCAGAATTGTCCTGCGGGGTATGCTCCATTTTATGATGGAGGATATAACGTTCTTCTTCCTACATACTATAACTACCAACCTGTCAATGTAACATCTATTGGAGATCACGGTGGTCCCGATGGATCTCTTGTTAAGTTAAATAACTATTTTCCGACCGCGCGTATTGTATCGCAGGGCGCTTCATATGTAGCATCTGTTGGCCTTCTCGCTGCAGGTACTACTGATATAGCCGTTGCTTTTCGCAATAATGCAAACACCGCGGATATCAATGGCTTAAGCAAGAATTCCTCTGATATCGTTGAAGTAGGTGATGCAGCAGGTATTACGATACCCGGTCCTCTCTCTACCACTCTCAACATGGGTAGTAATCTGATTACAAATTTATTAGATCCAACTGCTCCCCAAGATGCCGCTACAAAGAATTACGTAGATAGTGCTATCAATGGTCTTACTTGGAAAAGCCCCTGCTTACTAGCGACGACCACTACTCTTCCAAGCTATACATATACCAGTGGAGTTATTACAGCATCATCCACTGGGGCAGTTACAATAGATGGGTCTGTTTTAGCACTTGGTAATAGAATTCTTGTTAAGAATGAAGTATCTACTAATCAACCATATAATGGTATTTACACTGTCACTACAGCAGGGGCAGTTGGAGTAGCCTTAGTACTTACGCGCGCCGCTGATTATGCTACTTCCGCGGATATTACTGCAGGAGATGCGGTACTTATTCAGTCGGGGAGTATAAACGCAAATATTTCTTGGGTACAGACGACAACAGGTACTATAACGGTTGGCACTACAAATATAGTCTTCGTTCAGTTTGCTGCTCCAATATCTTATACTGCAGGAACAGGATTAACTCTTACTGGGACTCAATTTAGTCTTACATCTCCTGTCACTGTTGCTTTAGGAGGAACGGGCACTACCTCTCTAACTACATATGCTCCACTTTGTGGCGGTACCACAACGACGGGACTATTACAGCAGGCTACTTCTGGTATATCTAATTCTGGCTATGTTTTAACTTCAACAGGTGCTAGCTCACTACCGACGTGGCAGCCTGCTAGTGGTGGCGCGACCGCAACGAGCGGAACATTTACTAATTCATCTTTAAGCTCGGGTGTACTTACTATAACACATAGTCTCGGTCTATCCGCACCATATTCTATTCTTATCAGTATTTTTGATAATGGTGGCAATATGATTATCCCGGATGGCGTCGTAGGGTCCACAAACTCTGTCGCAGTCACTCTATCCAGTTTTGGAACGTTAACTGGAACTTGGGGATACATATACTTAGGGTAAACTGTTCATGAAAACAGGGGCGCTTAACGTTCAAGGTACTACTACTCTCGGAATTGCTCCAGCTGGTGATAATAGCTCTATCGATACAGCTGGTGTAGCTTTTTCTCAATTACAGGTCTTAATGAGTAGAAGTTTTAACAGCGGCTCTACCTTTTCTACTACTATAGTTTCAACTTACAGTTTA
>Ga0209208_10000011_pt1 | contig 212313 bp, 182 predicted proteins | sample S1TSphfallax_3_FD_187694 | JGI IMG/M metagenome (GOLD analysis project Ga0209208, IMG submission 187694) | Host-associated microbial communities from peat moss isolated from Minnesota, USA - S1T2_Fd - Sphagnum fallax MG (SPAdes) (version 2) | ecosystem: Host-associated > Plants > Peat moss >... | reverse complement strand
AGATCTCGCGAGAGAAATGATAAAAACGAAACCGGCAAAAGTGTTACCTATGCGCCCGGTCTAAAGTGTAACCCATGCTCCCGGCTGTTCACCGCTCGACTGTCACCGGTGACACTGATTATCGTTAGTTGCCGAAAAGACTAGCTCCAGCGCCAGTCGACCTTTTTAGTCGGGATAAATTCGAGTCCGCGACGAGCGAATACGGAGCTCGCGCAAGCGCTTCTCGGATTCCGCGCGCCGCGGCCAGTCGAGCGGCGCGGCGGCCAGCGCCTCGACGATATCCGCCGCCGCCCCGGCGGCGTCGTTCTGCGCGGCGCGCAGGTCCGCTCGCGACGACAACGCATCGGACAGCTGGGGATCGGCGCCGTCCTTCCGCGCAAGGTCGACCGCCTCGTCGAGATGGACGCGCGCCTCCTTCGGCTTTCCCAGCGCGCGCTCGACGACGGCCAGGCTCATGAGCGCCTCGGCCCCTCCCCCATACTGGAACGCCGACGAAAAAGTCTCGGCCGCTTCCTGAAGACGGCCCGATTGAAACTGCGCGACGCCTCGACGCATGCGCGATTCAGGCGACTCGGCCGATTCAGCGGAGACATTGGACGTGGAGATCGCTGGCTTCTCCGCCGGCGGCGCGGCAAAAGCGACCTGGCGCAGGCGCGCGACGTAGGTCGGAACGAAGTCGAGCAGCGTCGGATAGCGCGCCGGATCGGCCTCGTACTCGCGCAGGATGTCCGCGGCCCGCGCGTGCCACGTCACGCGCGCGTTCGGCGCCGGATCCGGCGACGGCAGTCCCGCCGCGCGCGCGCGCTGGACGAGGCGCAAGGAGACGCCTTGGGCGACGTGCTCGCGCAGGCACTGCTTCCAAGAGTCGTAGCAGTCGGTCCCCTCGCCCGTCGGCGGCCTCCCCGCCGCCGCGTCGGCCGCGTCGACGGCGGCGTCGAACAAGGCGTGCGAGTGCTCGTGTCCCACGTCGCGCTGGATCTGCAGCCAGTCGAAACGTCCGGTGGCGGAGCTCGGGCTGATGACGGTCAGGATCACGTAGCTCCCGTCGTCGCCGCGATCCAGATCGTTCCACGCGCGGCCGGATTCGAGCAGCGGCGAGGGCGCCACGCGCTCGCCTCCGGCCTTGAGCCGCGTATAGCTCTCGTAGCCGGCGACGAGGTCGCGCGTCCCGCGTCCGGCCTCGAGCGTCTCCAGATCCGCGCGAGCGAGCGCGCGCAGTCGGACCATGACGTCCCGAAAGCGCGCGCGCCGCGCGAAGTCCTCCGCGGCGAACGCGAGCGCGGAGCTCCGGCAATCGGCGCGGTCGGCGCGCAGGCGAAGATCGTCGCTCAGACAGCGGCGGATCTCGTGCAGAGGCGTCATGAAGCGGAAGCCCTCGGGCGCGGGGCGGCGCAGGGCGCGGGCGTAGGCGGCCACGGCGGGGTGCGTGCTGAACGCGACGGTCGCGGCCAGCAGCTCGCGCGCGTACGCGCCGCCGTCGTCGCGGAATCCCGGCGCCGCGACGCCGCCGGCGCGCGCCGCGAGGAGGTGCAGGTCCGCGCACAGCTCGACGCGCGCGTCCAGCGCGATCTCCGGCCGCGCGACGTCGGACGCGCGCGCGCGCGCGGGCACCGCCAGCGCGAGGAGAAAGAGCCAGCGCCTCATGCGGCCGCTCTCGCGCCCGCCAGCGCGCGCGCGAGCGCGGGGCCGTAGGCCGTCAGCGTCTTGGCGCGCGCCTTCTCGTAGCCCTCGAGGGCCAGCGCCGCGCGCCGCGCATACGCGCCGCGCAGCTGCACGCCGGGCGCCAGTCCCGCGCGCAGCGCCGCGCGCGCCGCGATCGCCGCGACGAGCCCGCTCGTGAGCTCGTTCTGCAGACCGGGCGCCGGCGCCGCGCCGAGGAGGACCGCGCGATGCGTCCAGACGAACGGCTCCGCCCAGCAGTAGACGAGCTCCTGCAGGAGTCCGGCTTCGAGCGGCTCGCCCAGCGCGGCCGGGGCGGCGCGGCCGGGCGACAGCAAGGTGATCACGTCGTACGGGCCGACCGGAGGCGCAGGCTCGCCCGGGCGAGGGTAAGGATAGGGCAGGATATAGGCGTTATAGCGGCCCGGCGTGTAGAGTCCGCAGAGCACGAACCGCAGGCGCGCGGGCAGCGTCGCGCCGATATAGCGCTCGAGCGCGGCGGCCTGGGGCAGGCCCGCGGCGAGTCCGCGGCGCGCGGCCGCGACCGCGGCCGCGTAGGCGGGCGCCGCTTGCGCGAGGCGCGTGAAGAAGCGCGCGCGCCGCGCGAAATCGCGCGCGCGCGACAGAAATTCCTCGAGCCCCGCGAAGCCGCCGAAGGCCGCGGCGAAATCCTCGGACAGAAGCGCGCGCGGCCGCCGCCAGGTCAGCCGCGCGTCGGCGGACAGGCATTGCGCGATCAGGCCGAGGGCCTCGTCCGCGCCGAGACGCGCGTAAGCGGCGACGACGGGATCGCGGCGCAGGGACGCGGGCGCCAAGGCCTCGAGTCCCGCCGGAGCGGACTCGCCGCGGGCGAGGAGCTGGATCGCGCCGAAAAGCTCGACGCGCGGATCGACTCCCGTCTCCGCCGTGACGCCGCTCTTCACAGCACGCGCTCCAAGAGGCTGCCGCCGAGCGCCCAGGTCAGGAAATAGCCGAAGAAAATCCAGAACGCGAACGAGATCGTGGTCTGGATCGGCACGGCATCGAGGCCGCGGCGCTGGGACCAGCCGCGCGCCGCGCGCACCTGGCGCGGCGTCATGCCGTCCGCGTACAGCTCGGAGAAGTGGATCGCGACGAAGTCCGGGTCGTCGCGCTCCGCGAACGCGATGAACTCGCGGTGCGGCAGCATGTACGGACGCAGCTTATCGAGCGGGATCATCGGCCGGTCCTCGCGTTCCCAGATCGTGACGAACACGTGGCACAGGCCGAAGAACGCGCCGAGCAGGGCGAGCTCCAGCAAGGTGTGGAAGCGGTTCAGCGCGGAGCGGAACGCGCCGAGCGCCATCAGCACGGTCCCGAGGATCATCCCCGCGAAAGGGATCAGCGCCTGCGCGACGCGGCCGCCGACGAGGTTCATCGTCCACGACGCGCCGAACTGCAGGAAGAAGCCGAACACCGTCAGCGCGCCGGCCGCCTCGGTCAGGTGGGCGCGGTAGGGGGACGTCGCGGGCAGGAGAAAGTACGCTCCGATCGTCGCCGCGGCCGCCGCCCAGATCACGCGCTTGGCCGTGTTCTTGCGGTCGCGCATGACGCCGTAGAGCACCGCGACGCTGAGCGCCGCGCGCGCGGCGCCCGAGGGCACCAGCGAGTGCGCGGCCGCGGAGAAGCCCGACATGGCGACGAGCATCGCGATCCAGTCCGCGGTCTGCCGCGCGAACGCGCGCGGGTTGCGCCGGGCCGCACGTGCGATCACGCGCGTGCGGTGCCAGCCGCGCCGCGCCGACTCGACCGCGCCCTCCCGGGACAGGCTGCCGAGCCTTTTCCAGCCCGCCTGCCGCAGAAACCCGGCCGCGTGCTTGAGCCGCGTTTCCCACAGGTACGCGCCGACCTGGAAGGCGACGTACGCGCATGCGGGGAGGAAAACGTTGATGAGCGCGGAAAAAAAGTAGCGTCCGCCCTGAAAGTCCGGCACGCGCGTCAGCAGCGGAGCGACGGCGCCGATGAGCAGGTACAGCTTCGCGTCCCCCGCCGGCCAGATGCGCAGGCGCCAGAGTCCGATCGCCGCGGCGGCGGTGAGGGCGAGATGGATGAACAGGTCCGCGTAGAACGGACCGCGCAGCCAATTGTCCGTCCAGCCCATCATCCCCAATCCGGTGTCCGCCGCGAGCAGCACGTACGCGCCGAGCGACAGCCACGCGCCGAGCACGAGCTCGCGGTGCTGGATCTTCTGAATGCGCGCGTCGGTCGCGGAAAGCTTCCAGGCCATCGCGGCGAAGCCCGCCCAGGCGAAGACGCGCACGCCGACGAGGACGGCGGCCGAGGGGCTCAACGCGGGGACCCGCTCGCGCGCGCGGTCTCGAGGACTTCGAGCAGCCTCGGATACAGCGCGCGCAAGTCGCGGTACCGGCCGCGCTGTTTTTCATAAACGGCCAGCAGATCGTGCACGGGTTCGATCAAGGCGAAGCCTTCCTCCTTCTCGCGCGCGAGCGCCGCGCGGCCGGCGTCAGCGCCCTCGACGCGCGCGCTGAGGCGCGCCACGACCGCGCGGATCACGTGCTCGTCGACCATGTGCAGCCAGCCCGGAGGTCCTTGATATTGGTCGCGCGCGCGGCCCGTCATGCGCGCGTACAGCGGCGCGAACGGCTCCAGCTCCGCGCGGCGCGCCTGCGTCCAGCCGTCGACGACCGTATGGCACACCTCGTGCCAGGCCGTGCGCCGCAGATCGCGCACCGGGTGCGCGAAGTTCGGCTTGCCGCCGCGGACGTTCACGTGGCCGCAGATCGTGTAGATGAGCGCGCGCGGCGGCCGCGCGTAGAGCACGTTGTGCGGGCTCGGACCGTGCAGGAGCGGCGCGGCGATGAAGCGGTACTCGTGCGGCAGCGGCACGCCGAGATACTCCTCCAGAGGCGCGAGGTAGTCCGTGCTCTCGACGGCCGTCCTCAGTTCCGCGACGGCCTCCGCGTGACGCGCGCCGGCGTCCGCGAGATACTCCTGCAGCGACGGGCGCGCCGCGAGGTCGCGCAGGGCCGGGAGCAGGCGCGCGACCGCGTCCTCGCGGCCGGCGTTTTCATAGTGATCCTTCTGCTCCAGCGGCACCAACTCCGGAGGATCGGAGAGATCGAGAAGAACCAGAGACGGATGCCGGTGCCGCCAATCCGCGGCGCTCATTTTTTGGAACAGCTTCACCGCTTCGTGGCGCTTGGGCACGGCCTTGCGCGCGAGCGCCAAAGCCTCGGGCTCCTCGCCCTGCGGGCACGGATTCGCCCCCGCGGCGGCCTCCAGCGCGCAGATCAATTCCACGCGGCGGTCCAAACCGGTCGCGACGGACGCGTTCGCGCGCGCTCTCATGGGATAAAGGATATCCCCCTCTTTCCGGGGCGTCAACGCCGCTGCTCCGCCCTCCGCCTCCGCCAGCGCCTCGAGGAGAAATCGCGGGGCCTCCGGGCCGAGCAGCCCGCGCGCGACCGAGCGCGCCGCCGCGGCGTCCTCCCGGCGGCCGAGAAGATTCCACGCCTCGGACAAGGCGAGGTGCGCCGCGGCCGACCCCAAGGAGCCCACCGCGGGAATCCCGTCCAGCAGCAGCGGCAGAGCGCGCGTGAACTCGGCCGGTTCCGCGGCCAAGGCTCGGCGCCACGGCCCCAGCGCGTTCTCCGCGCGGCCGAGAGCCGCCTGCGCCGCGCCGGCGAGCAGGTCGGCGCGCGGACCGCGCTCGCGGCGCAGGAGTCCCGCCGCGCGCGCGGGAGCGCCGAGGCGCAACTCGAGCTCCGCGGTCGGCGCGGCCGCGGAGCCCTTCCCGCGCCGACGGCGCGCGCGCGGCGGCACGCCCATGGCGCGCAGCCACCAGCCGACCAGGTGCGCGTTCGGCGCGTCGAGCCGCGCGGCCGCGGCCCAAAGCTCGGCGGCCTCCGCGAAGCGGGCCTCGTGCCAAGCGCCGAGCCCTTGCCACAAGCGCGGCAGCGGCCCGCGCGGCGCCGACGCGGCGGCCGCGTCGAAGTCGGCGCGCGCCCCGCTCCAGCGGCCGAGACGCGCGCGCGCCTCGCCGCGCCAGAGACGCGCCGCGTGCAGTCCGGGCTCGAGGCGCGCCGCACGGTCCAGCGCCGCGAGCGCCTCCGTCTCGCGTCCCGCGTCGAGCAGGGCCCGGCCGCGGAAGGCCTCGGCCGCCGCGGTCTTTCCCGCCGCCTTCAAATCCGCGTCGCTCGGCCGCCACGGCGGCGGCGGGGCCGGGATACGGCACGGCGCCTCGCGCAGGCCGCGCCACGGCGCGTCCTTCGCAAGCGCCCTCAATTTCGAACGCAGGCCGAAGCCCGCGCGCCCGCGCGCGCCCGCGGGGCCTTCGTGAGCGAGGCGCTTCGCGTCCGCGAGCCACGGCAGCGGCGAGAACGCGAACGAGTGCGGCGCCGACGCGCGCGCGCACTCGGCCAAATCCGCGAGCGCGCCCGCCGCCTCGCCGCGCGCGCGACGCGACTGCGAGCGCCGATAAAGAAACGCCGGGCGGCGCAGGACGCGCCAGCAGTCCTCGAAATCCTCCTCGGCCCCGTCGAGGTCGCCGGACTCCATGCGCAGTTCCGAGCGCCACGCGCGCCCGAGCTTGTAGTCCGGGTCGAGCGCGAGACCCGCGTCGAGCGCGGCGAGCGCCTCCTCGCGCCGTTCGAGCCGCTTGAGGACCTCCGCGCGCCAGCACGCGATCCACCCGGCGCGCGGCGCGAGCTTCACCGCCGCCGCGAGCTCGGCCTCCGCGGCTTTCAAATTCGCGGCGCGATCGCCGGGAGTGCGTTCGTCTCCCAACGCGCGTCCGAGGAACGCGCGCACCCAGGCGCGGTCGGGGTCGCGCTCCGCGGCCGCGCGCAAGGACGGAAGCTGGCGGTCGCCGCGCCCCAGCAGGGCGCCGAGCACGGCCTCGCCCCAAGCCGCGTCGCCGGCGTCGGCCGCGGCGCGGCGCGCTTCGTCCAAAAGAAGAGCGGACTCCGCGCCGCGTTCGGCCGCGGCGCGCGCGCCGCGGCGCGCGTAGAGCAGGCGCACGAAGCCGTCGAGGTTCTCGGGATGCGCGTCGACGGCGGCGTGGGCGTCGGCGACCGCCTCCGCGCGGCGATCCGCGCGCCAGCGCAGCTCCGCGCGCAGCGACCACAGTCCGGGAAAAGGAGAGCGCGCGAGCGCCTCGTCCAGGTCGGCGAGCGCGCGCTCCGGCGCGTGCGCGCGCGCCGCCAGGATCGCGCGCAGGGCGCGCGCGGCGCGCAGGTCCGGCGCGTCTTCCAGCGCACGCGCGAGCTCGTCCTGCGCGGCGGTCTCGTCTCCGACGGCCGCGAGCGCCGCCGCGCGCCACGCGCGCCACGCGGGACGCGGCTCGTCGGCGAGCGCGCCCGCGAGCCGCCGCGCGGCGCCGACGGGATCGGTCAAGGCCGCGGCCTCCGCCGCCCAGGCGCGCGTCTGGGCCGGCGCTCGTCCGCGCGCGAGGCGCTCGAGCGCGACCGCCGCGCCCGGCTCGCCGAGCAGACGCGCGGCGCGCGCCGCCGCGGCGGGCCCGCCGCGGCGCGCGTCCTCTTGCTCGCGCCAGCGGTAGAGCCCGAATTCCGGAAGAAAGCGGTCCCAGAGGAAGCGCGCGCGCTCCGCGTGCGCGGACGGCGGCTCGAGAACGTCTTCCCCTTTGAAACGAAGCTCGTCGTTTCGCCTCACTCGGGCCTCGCGGGAGCGACCAAGGTGTAGCTCGGGTCGATGCGCCCGTGCCAGCCGCGCACGTCCTTGAGCGTGACCGTCTCGGGATCGGTCGTGAACGTGCGTCCGAAGAACCAGAACTCGCCGTCTTCGCCGTACACCGCGGCGAGCTTGTCGCAGAAGCGCGCGTACTCCTGCGCGGTCACGACCTGCGCGGCCGCGTTGAAGTACAGCACGAGGGGCAGGCGCACTTCGACGCGGAAGCGGTCGTCGTAGACGGTCGACCAGTCGATCACCTGCTGTCCCCAGAGCGCGCGGCCGCGCTCGAGCCGAAGGCCTAACGTGTCCATCGAGGAAACCGCGGGCAGCAGATCCCAGCTCGTCGACGTCTGGCCGCATTCCTGAATCAGGCTGCCGGCGAGGCCGCCGCACACCTGCGGGTGGCCGCGCGTGATGAAGGAGACCGTGCGTCCCGGCTCGATGCGGTCGAAGATCGTCTTCGTCCAGCGCCGGTCCGCGCCGCGCACGTCGAACATCGTCGGCTCGACTTCCGCCGCGAGCAAGCCGATCAGCGGCGCGATCTCGGGCTCGGAGAGGTTATTGAACGCGAAGTCGCTCGCCGCCGCGGAGCGCAAAGCGCCGAGCGTCGAGGCATAGGGCGGCGAGCCGCCGAGACCGGTGATCAGCAGGCGCTTCTCCCCGGAGCGAGCGCGGCGCGGGCCGTGGCCGGGTTGGGACAGCGCGAGCGCGATCACGCGGTAGAACTTCGCCTTGCCCGCGAGCTCCTCGTTTCCTCCGGCCTTGGCCGCCGCGTCCGCGAACAGCTTGGCCGCGGCCGCGGCGCGCTTCGCCTTCAGCGCCGCGAGACCGCGCAGAAAGCGCGTCGAGGCCGCCAGATCGGGCCGAGACCTTTCGAGGGCTCCGAGCGCCTTCTCGGCCGCGGCGCCCCGCCCGGCGAGAATCGCGTAGCGCTGCGCCTCGAGGCGCGCCCAATCGTCGTCGGGGCTTTGCGCCGCCGCGCGCGCCGCCAAATCCGCGGCCTCGCCCGGACGGCCGCGGGTCAATTCGATCGACGCCGCGCCGAGCCACGCCTCGACGCGCGCCGGCGAGAGGCGCGCCGCTTCGAGGTAGTCGGGCCCGGCGAGGTGGTAGTGGCGGCGGCAGGTCTGCACGAACGCGCGGCGCAGGTAGCGGTCCGCGTCCGGCGCGGCCTCGATCGCGCGGTCGCACTCGGCGAGCGCGCGGTCCATGTCGCCGAGCTCTTCGTACGCGCGCGAGCGCTCGTCGCGCACCCACGCGGACGGCTCGCGGCGCAGGGCCTCGTCCAGGTCGCGCAGGCGGGCCGCGACGTCGCCCGCCGCGGCGCAGAGGCGCGCGCGCAGAAGCGGCGCCCACGCCGATTTCGGATCGGCCGCGGCTTCCGCGTCGAGCGCGCGCCGCGCCGCCTCGGGCCTTCCCGCCCGGGCCTGCGCGAGGCCGGAGACCAACGCCGCGAAGCGCGCGGCTTCTCCGCCCGCGCGCGCCGCCGCCGCCAGTTCGGCGTCCGCGGGCCGCCCGAGCGCGGCGAGCGCCGCGCCGCGCAAGGCGCGGGACCAAGAATCCGACTTCGCCGCACGCGACAACTCCGTCAGCGCGCGCTCCGCGTCGCCTTCGGCCAAGCTGAGCGCGCCGAGCCAGCGCGCCGCGGCCGGATCCTTCGCCGCGCCGCTCAGCGCCGCGCGCGCGTCTTCGCCGCGGCCGAGGACGGCGAGCACGCGTCCGTGCCGCGCGCGCCAGAGCGCCGGATTCTCCTCGGCCGCCGCGCGCAGTATCTTTTCGATCGTCTCGAGGCGCGCCGCGTCCTTAATACCCGCGTCGAAGATCAGGCGCCGGTATTCGCCGAAGCCGTCGGCGCCGGACTCGCTCCAGGCGGTCTGCGCATTCACGACTTCACCCACTCCGGGGCCGCCGGCCCGCGGCCGACGACCTGGTGCGCGCTCGTGCGGCCGAGCTCGGTGCTCGCGGCGGCCGAGGGTCCCAGGTACAGCACGTCGCGGCGCCCGATCTTCGCGCCGAGCGCGAGCGCCTTCGACAGCGGCATCCGCTCGCCGAAGCGCGGTCCCGAGCACCACAGCGTCTCGTGCTCCGCCGGGAACAGAGCCGCGAGCTTCGCGGCGCAGGCGGCGACCGACTTCGCGTCGGGGACGCTCAGGAAGTAGACGGCGAGCGGCCAGGTCGGGTTCGGCGTCGCGGCGCGCGCGACGAGCGCGCGGTGCTCGAACGCCTGCATGCCGAAGGTCGTCGTGCCGAGCGTCACGCCGGCCAAGGACAGCGCCACGCCCATCGGCGACACCGCGCCGAAGGAGGTCCAGGGGACGCGCTTCGCGTCGCACGCGGCCGCGAGGCGGGCGCCGAGCTCCCCCGCGTAGAACGGATGGCCGAGAGTCGCGAACGCGGCGCGCTCGCCGCGCGCGGCGGCGGCGGCGATCGCGGGCACTCCCGCGTCCTTCACCGCCTTGAGGGCGCCTTTACGGCAGTAAGGCCGCAGGGCCTTTATGTCGGCGGGCTCCAGGCCGTGGACGTAGACGCGGTCGCAGTCGCCCATCGCGATCAAGGACTCGACGGTCGCATGCTCGCCCGGGTCGAGGCCGAGGCCGACGAAATAGACGTGACCTTCCTTTCTCTTCTTCATGGCGCCTCTCCTTCGTTCCCGGCGCCGCGCAGCAGGCGCGTCAGGCGCCGGCGCTCCGCCGGCGCGAAAAGTCCGGGCTCCAGCTTCAGCGCCGCGCGAAAATCCTCGATCTGTCCCGCAAAGTCCCCCGTCGCGTGCCGCGCCTTGGCGCGCGCGAGGTGCGCGCGTGCGCCGCCGCCCGCCGCGAGCGCGGCCTCCGCTTCGGCCTTGGCCTCGTCGAAGCGTCCCGCGTCGGCCAGGAGTTCGGCCTTGAGCGTCCGCGCGTCGGCGAAGAGCGGGTCCAGCTCCGCCGCCTTCTGCACGGACCCGAGCGCCTCGTCGCGCTTTCCGGCGCGCGCCGCCGCCGCCGCGTGCTCGACGAGAAGGCTCACCGTCGTCGGCGCGAGCCGCACCGCCTCGCGCCACTGGGCGAGCGCCTCGTCCCAATTCCCGCCCTCGCCGTGCAGTTGGGCGAGCGCTCGGCGCACGCTCCACGACTGCGGCTCGAGCCGCATCGCTTCCATTAGATTCCTTCGCGCCTCGGACTTTTTCCCCAGCGCCGCCTGCGCGCGTCCGAGCCAGGCGCGCGCCGCCCCGTGCGCGGGGAGCGCCGCCGCGGCCGCGGCCAGATCCGCGGCCGCGCCCTTCGCGTTCCCGCACTCCAAGCGCGTGCGACCGCGCCACAGCTTCAGCAGCGGCGACCGGGGGCTCGTCTTCACGGCCTTCTCCAATTCCGCGCCCGCGCGCGCGCCGCGGGCGGAAAGCCACGTGTACTTCGGGTCCATCGTTTGCGCCCTCTCCAGATCATCCCCCGCCGCCGCGAAGTCGCCCAAGTCCGCCCGCGCCTGAAAGCGCTCGTTCCACGAGAAAGCATACGTCGGATCGAGCGCCAGCGCCACGTCCAAATCGGCGGAGGCCGCCGCGGATTTGCCTTCGGCGCGGCTCAGCGCGCCGCGCCAGGCGTAAGTGAACGGGTACCACGGCATCAAGCGCTCGGCCTGCGCGAAGTCGGCGCGCGCCTTGCGGCTCTGCCGCGCCCGGCTCCAGAACGCGGCGCGCCACGCATGAATCCAGCCGCTGCGCGGAGCGAGCGCGAGCGCCCGGTCGAACTCGGCTCCGCCGCGCAGGCCGCCGTCGCGCTTGTTGAGCGCACGCGCGACGAGCGCCGTCGTCCAGCCGCGCGGTTCGGCGCGAGCCGCGGCTTCGTAGTCCCGGATCGCCTCCTCGTAACGGCAGATCTGGGGATGGCGCAGCAGCTCCGCGCGCTCGGCGAGCAACGCCGCGGAGTCCGGATGGCGGACGAGTGCCGCGTCGAGCGACGCGACGCTCGCCGCCGGATCCTGCCAGGCGAGGCGCACGCCGAGTTTTTCAAAGAGGAACTCGCCGCTCACGTCCAGATCCAGATCGCGCGCGCGATGGTAGTAGTCGATCGCGCCCGGCAGGTCGCCGTCCGCGGCGCGCAGGCGGCCGAGCGCGGCGAGCGCGTACGGACAGCCGGGGTCCAGCCGCTCGGCCGCCGCGGCCGCCTCCGCGGCGGCTTCGCGCCGGCCGAGGCGCTCGAGCGCGACGACGCGCAGAACGAAGCCGACGTACAACTCCTTCGGCGCCGCTTCGGCCGCGGCAACGGCCTCCGCCGCGCGGCCGAGAGCCAGCAGCGCGGTCGCGCGCCGCAGTTCCGCGGCCGGACCGCCGCGGCCCGCCAGGCGGTTCGCGTCGAGCAGAGCGAGCGCGCGCGCCGGGTCCGACGCGATCAGCGACTCGGCGAGCCACTCCTCCGCGCGCGCCTCGCCCGCGCGCGCCGCGGACTCCAGATCCGCGCGAGCCTCCTCGAGACGTCCGAGCAGACGCCGCGCGCGCCCGCGCGCGGCCAGAGCTTCGTCGGTGTCGGCGATCGCGTCTGCGATCGCAGAGAGCGCCCGCCCGCGGACCGCGGCGAACACCGCCGAGCGGCGCAGGCCGAGACCCTGAATCGGGGCGGCGGCGTCGGTCCCAGTGCGCGCGGAGCTGTGCGAGTCCGGCGCGTCGAGAACGTCCTCGTGCGCGAGCGCCGCGAGCGCGGCCGCCGGTCCGAGCTTGGCGCGCTTCACCGGGGCCTCCCCGGCAGGGCCAGCACGATCGCCGAAGGGCTGAAGCGATCGCGCGCCGCGTCGAGATCGCCGGCTCGCTTCACGAGCGGTTCCTGCGCGACGACGTGATCGAAGACCAGGACTTCGGCGTCGGCGCCGAGAGACTTCGCGATGGTCCGGCACGCGGCGCGCTGAGGCTCCTCGCCGATCGAGAGGTCCCAGAACACCGCGGTCGCGGCGGTCGGATCGAGCGCCACGCCGCGCGCGGGCTCGCGCACGTCGACGACCGCGAGCGAACTCGGGACCGCCCGTCGTCCGTGGCGGGAATGGAAAAACTCGAGCGACGCCACGCTCGGCAGGCAGAGCCACGGCGCGCCGGCCTCGCGGCGGCGGCGCAGGAGCAAGGAGCCGAGCGGGCCGTAGACGAGCGCGTTGCCGCGCGTGACCCATGCCGCGCTGCCGCGGCCGATCGCGGGCAGGACCTCCGCGGCGATGCGCTCCTCGTCGTTGTCCTGGTGATAGGCGCCCGCGCGCACGTCGGGACAGAGCGCGCGCAGGAACTCGAACATCTCGTCGCCCATGATGTTGTTGAACAGCGTCTTCGCGCCGGCGAGCGCGCGCACGTCGCCGGCCGTCGCGGAGTACGGCGGATCGACGCCGAGGCCCGCGAAGAGCATGCCCACGGGCTTCGCCGGGCCCTGCGCCGCGAGGACGCGCGCGGCCAGCGCGTAGAACCCCGCGCGGCGCGCGATCGGCGTCCCCGCGCCGAGTTTCGCCGCGCGCGCGAACGCGGCGGCCGCGGGGCGCCAGCGCCGCGCGCGCATCAGCGCGTAGCCCTCGAGATGCGCGAGAATCGCGGGCGTCTGCGGACGGCGCCCCAGGCGCCTGCGCAGTTCGGCCGCGAGCTTGCGCGCCTCGGCCGGACGCCCGGCGGCGACGGCGGCGCGCGCGGTCCAGGCGCCGATCTCCGCCGAGTCGGGCGCGAGGGCCCAGGCCTCGCGCCCCGCCGCGACCGCGCGGTCGAGCTGGTCCGCCGCCGAGAATGCCTTCGCGCGCGACCAGCCGATTTCCGCGTCGCCGGGCGCGAGTTCGAGAGCCCGCGCGTACTCCGCCGCGGCCTGCGCGTGCTCGCGCCAGCGGTCCAGCAGCGCCGCGCGCAGCAGGCGGCGCGACAGCGCGGGCTCGAGCGCCAGCGCCCGTTCGACGTGGACGAGCGCCGCCGGGATCACGCCGAGGCGCTCCTCCAGGCGGGCCGACTCCTCGTGGAGCCAGGCGCACTCCGCCTCGCGCTTGCGCGCCTCGGCGAGCGCGAGGCGCGCGCCGCCGAGGTCGTCCGACGCCTCGCGCGCGGCCGCGCGCAGGGCCCACGGCCACGCGCGTCCCGGGCGCAGACGCGCGCATTCGTCGAAGCCGCGCTCCGCGCCTTCGACGTCGCCGAGCGCGCGCGCGGCGAGCGCGCCGACTGCGGCCGCCGCCGCCGTGCCGACGGCGATAGACGCCGCGCGCCGCGCGCCCGCCGCGTCGCCGAGCGCGAGACGCGCCGCGCCGAGCAGGGTCGCGCCCGTCGGCCCCCCCGCGCCGTCCAAGATCGCCGCCGCGTCCGCGGCGCGCCCCGAAAGCAGCAGCGCCTCGGCGAGTTCCGCCTTGGCCTCCGGTCCCGCGTCGGCGAGCCGCCGCGCGGCCTCCTCCGGACGCCCGAGCTCGATCAAGGCGCGGCCCGCCAGCCGCTCGCGGCGCGGCGACGCCGGCTCGCGCTCCAGCGCCGCGAGCGCCTCGGCCAGCGACGACGCGGCCCGGGCGTCGACGCGCACGAACGGACGCGCGAGCGCGTCCTCGGGCTCCGCCGCCGCGTCGCGGACCAGCCGCTCGAGCTCGGCGCTCACGCAAACTCCTCCCAATCCTCGAGCCAGCGCGGGATGAACGCGTGCAAGGTCGGATAGCGCGCGCGGCCGGGTTCGTACTCGCCGCGCAGGCTCAGCGCGAGACGCCGCGCGAACGGATAGCCCTCGGCGGCATCCTCCGTCGCGAGAGACTGCGCCGCGGACTCACCCAGGCGCGAGGCGATCAGCCGTTGGGTCGCCGCGCGCACGAAGTGCTCGGAAAGGCAGTCGAGCCAGTTCTTGCGCCGCGCCCCCGGTGCGACGCGCGCGTAACACGCCTCAAAGCGGCGCGCCTCGGGCTCGTGCAAGGACGTCCAAGGATCCAAAAGGAGGTGGAGGTGCTCGTGCCAGCCCGACCAGAGCACGAAGGGGCTGTCGGGAGCGAGCGCGGCGAGTTCCTGAGGCGACGTGGAAGGGCAGAGCACGGTGCGCGCGCCGCGGCCGCCCTCGTCGTCGATCAAGATCGCGCGCAGGTTCACGCCGCGCAGCAGAGGCGAGACCGCGATCTCGTAGAACGCGCTCACCCGGCGCCCGGCGTAATCCGAGACCGTCGCCGCGTAGTCCTCTTGGGCCGCCGCGGCGCTCAGAGCCCGCAGGCGCGGGCGCAGGCGCGCGTTCGCGCCCGCGCAGAAGCGCCAGAAGCCCGAGCGGCGGCCGAACTCGCGCAGGCGCGCGAGCAGGCGGAGGTCTTCCCCGTCGCTCCACGCGCGGCGCACCGGCAGGAGCGACGGAGGCGCGGAGACGGACATCAGCATTTGCGTGATCCCGAACCAGGGAAACGCCGCGCTGCCGCGCGCGGCGGCGGCGCGCGAGAAATCCGCGGCGAGTCCGGACGGCAGGAGCGGGACGAATCGGCGCAGCGCCTCGTCCGCGACCGCCGCGAGCGCCGGCTCGCCGCGGCGCAGGTGCTCGGGGACCGCGGCCCCGAGCGCGGCGCTTTGCAGCAGACCCGCGAGCTCGACGCGCGCGTCGAGGGCGACGCGGCCGCGGCCCGGCCGAGCGGGACCCTCTCCGGGTCCGACGTCCGCGAAAGGACCGCGCACGCCGGCGACCGGCGCGGGGTCCGCGGCGCGCGCGCGGTCCGCGGCGGCTCCCGCCGCGTCGCCCGCCGCCGCGCGCGCGGCGGCGCGCAGGAGCGCGGCGCGCGGATGGGACGGCGACTCCTCGAGGCACAGGTCGAGTTCGGCCCGCGCCTCCTGAGAACGGCCGAGCGCGCTCAGGACCTCGGCGCGGCGCGCGCGCATCTCCGCGCGCGCAAAGCCCGCGGCGAGCGCGCGGCCGTAGCCGCGCTCCGATTCGACGCCGCGTCCGAGCGCGGCGCTCAGATCCGCGCGCAGCGCCTCGGCCTCGCCCGCGCAGCGCCGATCATGGATCGCCGCGCGCGCGTCGGCGAGCGCGCCGACGAGGTCGCCCGCCGCGGCGCGCGCGCGCGCGCGCCCGAGGAGGGCCCAGCCGAGCTTCGGCGCGAGGCGCGCCGCGCGCGCGAAGGCGGCGGCCGCGCGCGGCGCGTCGCCGCCGCGCGCCGCGGCGTCCGCAAGCCAGGCCCAGCTCCAGGCGTCGCGCGGGCGGCGCTCGGCGCGCCGGGAAAGAGCCGCGAGGAGACGCCCGCGCGCCTCGGCGGAGTCCGGCAGGGGCCACGCGGCGCCGACGCCGCGGACGGCCAGACGACGGCGCGCCGCGGCGGCTTCGTCCCAGCGCTCGAGCGCGGCCAGCAGGTCCGCCTCGAGTTCCGCCGCCGAAGGCACTCCGGGGCGCGACGCGGCCGCGCGCGCGCGCCGCGCCGCGGCCAGCGACTCCTCGAGGCGGCCGAGACGCGCGAGCGCCGCCGCCTGCGCGAGCGCCGCGTCGGGACCCGAACCGGCGCTGCGCGCCTGCGCGAGCGCCGCGGCCGCATCGCCCGACGCGAGGAGGGCGAAGGCTCGCTCGACGCCGAGCTCGGCCGGTCCGCCCTCCAGCGCCGCGAGCGCGCCCGCGCCGTCGCCGCGCGCGAGCAGAACGCGCGCGAGCGCCGCGCGCGCCCAGGCGCGCTCGGGCGCCAGCGCGGCCGCGCGGCGCGCCTGGGCGACGGCTTCCCCCTCGCGACGCTCGGGCGAGAGCCGCAGAAGCTCGGCTTTGAGCGCGTAGAGCTCGGCGCGCCCGGGCGTCTGCGCGATGCGGTCGTTGAGCGCGCGCTCCGCTCGTTCCCATCGGCCCGTTTTCATGGCGCGGCGCGCCTCGGGGACCGCGGACCACAGAGCGTCGAGGGCGCCGCGGCTCACGCGGTTTCCAGCCGCCGCTCCTCGCACTTCGAGCAGCGTCCGCACGCGCGCATCCCGCGCGGCCGCAGGCACGAGAACGCGAGCGGAATCAACGCGGGCCAGCGGCGCGCGACTCGGCCCTTCGACCAGCGCGAGAACGGCGCCTCGACGGATAGTTTCGTGTCATAAGACGCGCCCGCGACCTTCGCCGCCGCGCGCCGAAACGCGGGCGTCGCGTCGGCGAACGGATTTCCCTTCAGAGTCCCGAGCGCGATGCGCCCCACGCCGCGGCGTCGCGCGTACGTCGCCGCGCACAGGATCAAGAGGAGATTGCGTCCGGGCAGGTAGACGCTGTCCCACGGGCTGTCGGCGGCCGGGGTCCCCGGCGCGCCGTGGCTCCAATGCTCGGGCCAGCGGCACAAGCCGCGCGCGTCGACGACGAACAGCGGGCGCAGGCGCGGCGAGCGCAGCGCGTGCAGCTGGCGCCGGATCGCGGCGAGCTCCGCGCGCTCCCAGACGAAGCCGCAGCGCACGAACAGCGGATGGACCTCGTCGCCCGCCTCGAGAAAGCGCGCCATGAGCGCCGCGCTGTCGAGGCCGCCGCTGACGAGAGCGCAGACGCGGCTCATGCGGGGAAGGACTCCTTGAGCCGCGGATCGAGCTTGACGGCCGCGGCGAGAGCGCGCTTCGACTCGGCCTTGCGGCCGAGCGTCTCATAGGCGACGGCCTCGCCCACCTTCGCGAGCGCGTGGCGCGCGTCGGCGCGCGACGCCTCTTGAAACGCGAGCAAGGCCGCGGACGCGTCGCCGCGCTCCAGGCGCGCGCGGCCGAGCCACACCGCGGGGTCCGCCCATTTCGGATGGACGCGGCGCGCCTCCTCCAGATCGGCGAGCGCCTCGGCCGCGCGGCCCGCCGCCAGGCGCGCCTCGCCGCGCCACGCGCGCGCCCACGCGCAGCCCGGGTCGAGCTCGAGGGCGAGGTCGAAGTCCGCCGCCGCGCCGTCCGCCCCGGAGCCGCGGCGCCAGCCGCCGCGCCAGGCGTAGACCCACGCGAGGTGCTTGTCGCGGCGGACCGCCGGCGGCTCCGCGCCGAGAAAGTCGTAGCCGCACGAGAAGTGGCCGTCGAGGCGGAAGGCCTCGAGCACGTCGGCGAGGCCCGCTTCGGAATTTTTCGCCGCGCGCCGCGCCTCGCCGCGCAGCGCGCGCAGCCAGGAGATCGTCGGCGCGCGCCTCAGCGCGGCGTCGAGCGCCGTCGCCGCGTCCGCCGCGCGGCCGAGGCGCAGCAGGACCTCTGCGCGCCAGCCGGCGACGTAGTGATCGCCGGGAGAGCGCCGCTCCGCGCGGTCCAAGGCCGCCAGAGCGCGCGCGGGGTCGCGGTAGCGCTCCGCCTTCGCGAGAACAACGAGCGGCCACGAAGCGCCCGGATCGGCCTGCGCCGCCGCCTCCGCGGCGGCCGCGGACTCGTCGAAGCGGCCGAGGCCGCGCAGCGCCTCGGCGAGCAAGATCCGCGCGCCGGCGTCGTCGGGCCTCAGCGCGAGAGCGCGGCGCGCGTCGGCCTCCGCGCCGGCGAAATCCCAGCGATGGCGCGCGCCCTCGCCGCGCGCGCTCAGGCGCCAGGCGTCGTCGGGGAACAGCCGCGCGAGGCGGTCGAGGTCCGCGTAAGCCTCGTCGTGCCGTCCCGCGCCGCGCAGAGCCTCCGCCCTCAATTCGAGAGCCTCGGCGCTCCGCTGCGTCGCGCGGCCCGCCGCGACCGCGGCGACGGCCGATGAGCACAGCGCAACCGCCTCGTCGTGCCGGCCGGACGCGATCAGCGCGCGAGCCGCGGACAGATCGGCCGCTCCTTTTTTCACGGAGCCCCCTATGAGACCTTCTTCGCCTTGGGCGCGGACGAATCGCCCCGCTTCGGGACGCCGTCAAGCCGCGACCTCAGCCTCTTCGCCCGCTCGATGATCCGGTCGATCTCCTCGTCGCCGCGCGGGGCAAGGCGGCCGGCCTCGCCGAGCGCCGCGTTCACCGCCGCGTCGGCGTCGCGATAGGCCGCCTCGAGCGCCTCGCGAGCCTCGGACCGAGCGGAAACGATCGATTTGTCCCGGCAGTAGCTCTCCGCGAGGTCCGCGCGCAGCGGGCCGCAGGCGTCCTTCGCGCCGAACGCCGCCCGGCACAGCGCGCTCGAGCCGCACTTCTCCGGGTCGTGCGCGATCCGCGCGCGCGTCGTCGCGACGACGTCGCAGCACCCGCCGCTGCAGTCCGCCTTGCACTTCGCGTCCGGATCGACGTACGGGCTCAAGGCGCTCATGACTTGCGCGACGGTCTCCTCGCTCGGCGCCGCCGAGGAGGAGCGCAGCGCCGCCTCGAGCTTCGCGCGAGTCGGCTCTCCGCCCAGGATCTCGCACACGCGCGCGCAGGCGTTCGGCGGGCAGTGGCTGCCCTCCGGCGTCGCGAGCAGGCGCTCGCACGCCGGGTTGACGCCCGCGCCGGAACCGACGCCCCGAGCGACGAAAAGACGGAGCGCCATGTGCCGGCAGTGACCGGGCAACTCCGCGCCCGCGTCGCCTCCCAGGCTCGAGAGCGACCCGCACGAACTCGGAGAGCCTTCCAACAGGGCCTCGCAGACCTGATAGACGAGAGCCTTGCGTTCGTCGGGCAGGTACTCGCGAGAGAGAAGCGTGTAGTCCTGCGCCGCGTCGAACGACGTCAGGCAGCCGGGAGAGACCGGGCCGCCCGCTCGCCCCGCGTCGGCATCGTACTCGGCGGCCATCGTCTCGTATTGACGGACCCGCTCTTCCGCTCTTTTCACGTCCGCGTCGACTTTCTCCCGGTCGCTGCGCGACGAACCCGCCCCCCCTCCCGCGGCGCCCGGAACCGGATCATCCGCTCGGAGGCGCGGAGCGGCGGCGGCCAGGACGAAGAGCGCCAAGACCACGGAAAGCCGTTGCGTCACTCCCCCTTCGTCATGTCGTAGCAGAGGCGCCTATGAGTTCTTCTTCGGCTTCGACGCGGGCTTGTTGCCCCAACTCGGGGCCTCATTGAGCCGCTCGCGCAGCTTCTTGGCCCGCGCGATGACCTCCGCGTTTTCCTCATCGCTGTGAGGCTCGAGACCGTAGGCCTCGTTGAGCGCCCCGTTCACGGCGACGTTGACGCTCACGTACGCGTCCTGGAGTTCCTTGACGGCGGGGTCTCCCTTGTCGTCCTTGGACTGGGCGGCCGCGATCTCCTTGCAGTACGTCGTGGCGAAATCGTCGTAAAGGGGATCGCAGGCGTTCTTGTCGCCGAAGGTGGCCCGGCAAAGCGCGCTCTTACCGCACTTATCGACGCTGCGCGCGATCCGCGCACGCGACGTCGCGACGATGTCGCAGCAGCCGCCGCTGCAGTCCGGCTTGCATTTGCGCTGGGGGTCGCGCAGGTTGTTGAGGATGACGCCGAACGCCGCGATGTCGTCGGCGCTCGGCGGCGACGAGGAGGAGCGCAGGGCCTCTTGAATCTTCTCGGTCGAGGCGTCGCGCCCCATCATGCTGCACACGGTCGCGCGCGCGTCGGGAGTCAAGGTCACGCCCTTCACCTTCTTGGCCAGGTCCAGGAACCGTTGGCAGGGACCGTCGATCGCGGCCCCCGTGCCGATCATATGGGAAAAAGTCTCGAGAATCTGGAAGTCCTGGCACTTGTCGGCGGGGTCGAAGCCCTTCTCGATGCTCATCCGAGAGAGAAGCACGCACGACTGCGGCGAACCCTCAAGAATCGCCTGGCAGCCTTGAAAGAGCGCCGCTTTGCTCGGATACGGCACCTCTCCGGTCGTCTGCAGGGCGTACACCTTGTTCGCGTCGAAGGTCTTCAGGCACGAAGAGAGGTCCGGGCCGCCGCCGCCGTTCTTTCCTTTCTTCGCGTTGTACTTCAGGACCATGTTCTCGTATTTCTGGACCTGGGCGGCCGCCTTCTCGATGTCCTTCTCGACGTGATCGCGGCGCTCTTCGGGCGTCTTGCCCCCGGGCTGCCCCCCCATGGGCAACGGAGGCGGAGGCGGCGGAGGCAACTGCGCTCGAGCCGCGACAGCCGCTCCCAAAACCAAGCCGAACATCGCCGCCCTTCTGGAAAGGCTTTTCATCGCTCCCCCTCTCAATTCGCGCTCACGGCCTGTCTGCGGTGATTATAGTCCGTATTTCCCGATCCCGCAAGATTTCGGCGCGGCTGCCCGCGCCGGCCCCGGCTCAGGCGCCCGAGCAGCGCGCGGAACTCGGCGCGGCCGGGCTCGAGCGCCGCCGCGGTCCGCGCGTCGGCCCGCGCTCCCGCGCGGTCGCCGGACGCCTCCTTGGCCTCGGCGCGCCAGTGATAGACCCACGAGTACTCGACCATCGAGTCCGCGACGGCCTTCTCGAGATCGGCGACGGCCGCGGCGAAGCCGCCGCGCAGGAAGCGGACCCGTCCGCGGAACGCGCGCGCGCGGCCGTCGCACGGATCGGCGCGCACGGCACGATCGAGCTCGCGCTCCGCTTCCTTCAACCGGCCGAGGCGCAGCAGCGCCTCGCCGCGCCACGAGCGCAGGCGCGGCCGGCCGGGTTCGAGAGCCAGAGCCTGGTCGAGCGCGATCAGTCCCTCCGCCGGCAGGCCCGCCTGCGTCAGCGACTCGCCGAGCCAACTCCACGCCCGCGCGGAGCGCGGGGCGCTCTTCGCGTGAGCGGCGAGGCGGGCGAGCACGTCCCGGCGCGCGCCGTCGAGCGGGACCGGGGCCGCGGTCCAGTTCCAAAGCGCGTTGTGGCGATGGTTGACGCTCGCCGCCGCCTCGAGATCGGCGAGCGCCTCGTCCGTGCGGCCGAGCGCCAGGCGCGCGCGCGCGCGCTCCGCCAGGGCCTTCTCGAAGTGAGGAATAGCCTTAATGCCGCGGGTGAACACGCGCTCCGCCTCGCGCGCCTTCCCCTGCGCGCTCAGGACCTTGCCCCACCAAAGATAAATGCGATCGTAGGTCGGCTCGAGCTTCAGCGCCGCGGCCAGATCCGCCGACGCGCCGCGCAAGTTCCCGAGCTTGCGCCGCGCGTCGGCGCGCCAGGCCCGGATCCAGCCCTGCTTCGGCGCGAGCGCGACCGCGCGGTCCATCGCGGCCTCACCTTCGGCGCCCGGGAGTTTCTGGAAGAGAACGCGGCCGCGGAACGCATGAATCCAGGGGTCGCGGGGCGCGAGCGCCTCGGCGCGCGCGAGGTCCGCGAGCGCGCGGTCGAAGACGATGTCGACGCGCGCGAGCTCGGAGCGCGTCAGGAACGCGGCCTCCCAGGCGGGGCGCGCGGCGCAAAGCGCGTCGAGCTCGCGCCAGGCCGCGGGCAGGTCGGCGCGGCGCAGGAGCGCCAGCGCCAGCCAAAGCCGGGCGGGCGTCCATTCCGGAAAGTCGCGCGCCACGCGCTCGAGCGCGCGAATGCCCTCCCGCGAGGCGCAGCGGTCGATGAGTCCTTCGAGGCGATCGGCGCGCGTCTTCGTTCCCGGGGCGGGCCACAGTAGAAGCAATGCCGCGAGCAGGCGCGGTTCGGGCCGCTCGGGCTCGCGCTTCGCCCACGCGCGCAGACGGCGCCGCGCGGCCGGCCAGCTCTTCGCCGCGAACGCGGCGTCGACGTCCTTCGGGACGGCGCCGCCGAACGCCTCGTCGAACGACTCCGGCAGAACGGCGCCGCGCCCGAGGTCGACCGTCTGCGCGGGCGAGGCGATGAACGCGTGCCGATGCGCGAGAACCGTCTTCGCAAAGCCGGCGAGAAACGCGCGCGCGCTCAACGGACCGCCTCCGCGAAGAGTCCGGGCTCCAGCTTCTGCGCGCGGCGCAAGTCGCGCAGCTGGCCGGCGTAGTCCTTGAGCGACTGCTTCACGAGCGCGCGGGTCACGTAGACGAGCACGAGGCCGGGTTTCGCCGCGAGCGCGCGGTCCGCGTCGGCGAGCGCGCCCGGATAGTCGCCGAGCAGGCGCCGCGTCTCCGCGCGCCAGCCGAGCGCCTCCGCGTAGGTCGGAAGTATCCCGAGCGCGCGGTCGAGGTCGGCGCGCGAGCCGACCAAGTCGCCGAGGCCGCGCTTGGCCTCGCCGCGTCCCGCGAGCGCCCACGCCGAGCGATGATCGAGACGCACCGCCGTCGAGAAATCGGCGACCGCGCCGCGCAAGTCGCCGAGACGGCGCCGGGACTCCGCGCGCCAGCCGAACGCGTTCGCGTCCTTCGCGTCGCGCCGCAGGGCGCGCGTGAGCTCCGCCGCGGCTTCTTCGTCGCGGCCGAGCGCGCCGAGAACCTTGCCGCGCCGCGCGCGCGGCCATGCGGACTTCGGCGCAAGGCGCGTCGCCCGCGTCAGGGACTCGAGCGCCTCTTCGTCGCGGCCGGCGCGGTGCAGCGTCCAGCCGCGCCAGGCCCAGGCCCGCGCGTCCCGCGGCGATTTTTTTAAATAAACGTCCAGCTCGGCGACGCCGCGCGCGTAGTCCTTCGGGTCCCGGCCCGCGCTGAAGACCCACTCGTAGCGCGGGCCGTAGCGATGGGCGAGGTTCAAGTCGCGCAGAGCCGCGCGCACGTCGCCGAGACCGCGGTCGGCCTGCTGGCGCTGGTTGTAGGCCCAGGCCTTCTGATCGTACGTGTACTCGAAATCGTACGAGTAGATCGGGTCCCAGGCGAGCGAGCGGTCGAGGTCGACGCGCGCGCCGCGGAAGTCGCCGAGCGCGACCTTGACGCCGCCGCGCCAGGCCCAGCCGCGCAGGTAGCCGGGCTCGAGCGCGAGGCCGCGGTCGAGCGCTGCGAGCGCGGGCTTGAATCGTCCCTGGTGGCGCAGGGCCTCGCCGAGCCAGCACCACAACCAGCCGAACGTCGGCGCGAGCGCGACGGCCTTCTCCATGTCGCGCACGCCTTCGTAGAACGACTGATAGTTGGTCAGTTTCACGCGCGAGCGCATCGCCCACAGCGCGGCGGACTTGGGCTCGAGGCGCACCGCCCGGTCGAGATCCGCGATCGCCTCCTCGTACTTCATGAGGCTGCGCAGCGAGAACGCGTGGAACACCCGCGCCCACGCGCAGTCCGGCGCGCGGCGGACAGCTTCCTCGGACGCGGCGATCAGGGCCGGAAACTCCTCGCACGACAAAGTGGTGAGGTCGCGGTAGGCGGGCAGGAAGGAATGATCGACCGTCGAGATCGCGCGGAAGTCCGCGACGGCGCCGTCGAAGTCCTTCACGAGGAGCTTGAGTCCCGCGCGGTACAAGTAGGCCTGCGCGCACTGCGCGTCGATCGCGAGGGCGCGGTCGAAGAGCTTGATCGCGCCGCGCACGTCGCCGGCGTCGACGCGCGCCCGGCCCCGCGCCATCGCCGCCATCGCCGACACTTTGCCTCGCCTCATTTCGCCGCCTCCGCGGGACGCCCCGTCTCGAACGTCAGCACGCCGTGCAGGGACAGCTCGCGCACGAACTGGCCGGCGGGCCCCCTCAGCCACCACTCGGGAGCGCCGGCCGCCGCGGCGAAGCGCCGCGCCGCCGCGTAGTCCGGACCGGCCTCCAGGCCCTCGAGCAGGGCCAGGTGCCAGCGCGTGACGATCAGCCGCGGGTTCGCCGCGTCGGCGACCAGGTCGCCCGCGTCGTGCTTCAGGAACTTCGCGCGCGAGACCGGGACGAGCTTGCCTTTCCCGTGCTCGGGGAAGAACACCGTCTCGACGACGCGAGCGAAGAGCACGCGCGGCCGGGCTTCGTCGTCCGGCGCGGCGCCCCCGCGCGTCTCGAGCGCGGCGTCGCGGCCCAGCACGGAGACGTAGAACGGAAAATCCTTCGGGTCGGGAGAGCTCTCCTCGAGGAGGCGCGCCGCGGAGAGCGCGCGCTCATAGTAGCGCGTGAGCCCCGCGCTCACCGTGATGAAGGCGGTCTGATCGCCGAGCTCGGCGGGAAGCCACGCGCGCTGGACCTCCTTGGCCTTGACCCACCAGCTCGCCGCGTGGCGGTCGCGTCCGTACCAGAAAAGGGCGAGGGCGAGGAACTGCGCGGCGGACTCGCGGCTCGAGCGGCCGAAGTCCTCCCAGACCAGGCGGCGCAGTTCCGGCGACGGCTCGCGCCACTCGGCCAGGACCGTGTAGGCCGCGCGGTGCGCGGACAGATGCGCGAGCGTGACTCCCGAGGACAGGATCGGATCGACGAATACGGCGGCGTCGCCCGCCGCGAGCCAACCCGGGCCGTAGGACGCCGCGCTCAGGTACGACCAGTCGCTCTGCGTGAAGAACGACTCGCCCGAGCCGTCGAAGTCGTCGACCACGCGGGCGTTTTTCAGAAGCGGCCGGATTTCCGGGCAGGCGGCGAGCGCGCGGTCGTAGAGCGCGCGCAGGTCGCCGCCCTCGGCCTTGAGGCGGTCGACGCCGGTGACGAGGCCGACCGAAACCACGCCGTCGTCGATCGGAATGTACCAGAACCAGCCCTGGGGCACCGAGCAGATGAAGATCTTCGTCTTGTCCGGATGGCCCGAGTACTTGTACTTCCACTCGGCGCCTTTCCAGTACGCGTAACCCGCGACGTTCTTGATATTCGCGTTGTACTCGCGCACGCGGCGGAACCGCGAGAGGAAGCCGGCCTGGCCGCTGCAGTCGGCGACGAGCGGCGCGCGCAGTTCGAACGTCTCCTCGCCGCGGCGCGCGCGCACGCCCGCGACGCGCCCGTCCGCGCCGTCGAGCGGCGCCTCGACGACGACGCCGCGCCGAACCTCGACGCCGAGCTCCTCCGCGTGGCGCAGCAGTATCTCGTCGTACTTCGAGCGGCGCACCTGCCACGAATGCTCGAGGCGCGGCGGAATCCCGCCGCGCGCGAGCATCTCGGACACGTTGACCTGGTTGAAATCGTTCTCCCAGACTTCGCCGTTCATCCCCCACTGATAATTGGCGCCGATCTTCTTCGGGAAGCCCGCCGCGTCGACTTTGTCGTAGACGCCGAGCTCCTGGAGAACGGGAACCATGCCGGGCAGCAGGGACTCGCCGACGTGATGGCGCGGTCCGGACGCCTTTTCGAGCAGGACCACGCGGCGCTCCGGCGCGTATTTCTTCACCAGGCCGGCGAGGGTCGTCCCCGCGGGGCCGCCTCCGACGACGATCAGGTCGCGGTCCTCGCTTTTCATCGCGCTCCTCCCGCGCCCGCGCGCGCGAGCGACTGCAGCGCGTCGCCGAGAGCCGCGTCGGCCTCGCGATAGGCGCGCACGGCCGCCGCCGGATCGCGGCCGGCGAGCGTCGCGAGCGCCCACGTCTCGCGCGGCCAGGTGTAGTACGGCGCGCCGCCCAACGCGGCCGCGACGCCGCGATCGACGCCGTCGAGGATCTCGCCGCGCCGCTCCCAGTTCGGCCCCGAGGAGACGTCGCCGACGGCTCCGTCCCGGCCCGCGCCGTAAGGCTTGGAGAGCCACGCGTCGCTCGCGTAGTAGCGCGCGTCGGCGCCGAGCACGAGCTCGTCGTCGTCCTCCGGGATCCCGCGGCTCGAGCGGCGGTAGCTGTCGAGGTGCCAGAAAGAGAGCGCGCCGGGCGCGGCCGCGTCGAGAGCGCGCGCGTAGCGCGTGAAGCCCGCGATCGCCGTCGCGAGCGCGCGCAGGCCGCTGGTCGACCACGGCCGCGCGACGTCGGCGTGAAAGGAGACTTGCGTGAAGCCTCCCGCGCGCAGCCATTCGAGGTTCGACAGGAACGCCTGCGTCGTGTCCTCCGAGATCACGAGGTTCACGCGCAGGTCGGCCGCGGACAGCTTCGCGAGCGCCTTCATGACCGATGCGTGGGTCGGGCCGCCGCCGAGCGTGCGCCGGTGCGCGTCGTGGGATTGCGCCCGACCATCGAGGCTGACCGAGACCTCGACACCGAGCTCGTTGAGCTCCCCGACGACGGCCGGCGAGGCCTTCGAGCCGTTCGTCACGAGCGTGACCTTCGCGCGCGCGGCCCGCGCGCGCCGCGCGAGGTCGAGCGCCAGCTCCGGCGTCAGCAGTGGCTCGCCGCCGAGCAGGGTGAAGCGCGCCGCGGCGCCGAAGCGCTCCAGATGCGCGTCGACGGCGCGAGCGCCCTGCGCCGCCGAGAGCGCGGTCGCGGGCTTTTGATTGAGCGAGAGGAAGCAGTAATCGCAGGCCATGTTGCAGCGGTCCGAGAGAAAGATGAGCAGGTTCATCGCCGCACCAATCCGGCCAGCGCCGGCGGCACGGCCGCGAGCGCGCGGAACTCGCCGTCGCCGAAGCGCCGCACGTACTCCGGCTCCACCCCGCGGCAGCGCTCGCGCAGCGCGCACGCGCGGCAGGCCGGCACGGTCCAGCGCTGGGCGTCCTTCATCGCGTTGAGGTCCGTCGCGCGTCCCTCGGGCGACAGCATCGCCGATTCTCCCTCCGACGAAGCCCGTTCCCAGTCGAGCAGGAGGTCGGCGAGCTCCGGCGCGGCGCAGGGCGGCACGTTCGCGATCAGCAAGGCCGAGAGCTTGCCGGCCTTGTCGAGAAGGGCCGCGGACTTGAGCAGGGCCGCGCGCGCGTCCGAGTACGGGACAGAGAGGGCGTCGGCGTTGAGCGCCATCATGCCGCGCTCGTGCGGGAAGTAGACGATCACGTCGTCGTGGCCGCCGCGCACGACGAACTCCTCGAGGAACGCGGGAAGCAGGGCGACGTTCGGGCGCACGAGCACGAAATTGAAGCCGACGGGCACGCCCAGTTTTTTCAAATGCGCGATCCCGCGCGTGAGGCGCTCGAACGCGCCCGGAACTTCGACGATCGCGTCGTGCGTCGCGGCGTCCGGCGCGTGGACCGACATGCGCACGTGCGTGACGCCGGCCGAGGCCAAGGTCCGCGCGTAGCGCGCGTCGCCGAGGCGCACTCCGTTGGTCACGAGCGTCACGGAGTCGAAGCCGACCTTGCGCGCAACGCGCACGATCTTGGGCAGGTCGTCGCGCAAGGTGACTTCGCCCCCGTGCAGGTTCAAGCGTTTCGCCCCGCCCTTCGCCGCCGCGTACAGCGCGTCGGTCGCCTGGGCGAAGGACAGTTCGCGGCGCAGGAGCTCGTCCGTGATCGGCGGGTTGTAGCAGAAACCGCACTTCGCCTGGCAGGCGTAGTTGAGAAACAGCTCGAACGCGGAGTCGCGCGTGATCATCTCGCGCCGGCCTCCTCGGGAAGGACCGGGAGAAATTCGTCGGCGCCGAACTCGGCCGCGTAGTTCTCCTCGATGCCGAGGCAGCGGTCCTTGAGCGCGCACGCCGCGCACGCCGGCACCGCGCGCTTGCCGTTGTTGGTCACGTCGTGGATCAGGCCCTCGGAGCCGTCGGGCAAGGTCACGCGGTCGGACTGCGTGACGCCGCGCCCGGCGTCCAGCGGATCCTTCGTCCAGTCGAGCATGTGCTCCGCGAGTTCGGGCGCGACGCAGGGCGCGAAATGGATCAGTTGAGGAAAAATCGTCGCGCCGCGCGCGCGCCGGCGCGCGAAACCCTCGCGCACGGGACCGACGGCCTCGGAGAAGCGCAGGCGCAGGAGGTCCTTGTTCGCGGGCAGAGCGCCGAAACCCTGGTAGCGGATGAAGTAGACGATCACGTCGTCGATGCCGAGAGTTTCGTTGAGCCACTCGAGAGTGTCGGGGAACGCGGCGGCGTTGACCCGGTTGAGCACGTAATTGACGCCGAGCGAGACGCCGAGCGGCTTCAGGATCTTCGCGGCCTTCTCGATCTTGGCGAGCGCGCCGGGCACGGCGACGAGGCGGTCGTGCAGTTCCGGAGTGTGGCCGTGAATGGAAAAGCGCACCTTATTGACGCCGAGCGCGACGATTTTTTTCGCGTACGCGGGATCGGCGAGGCGGATGCCGTTCGTGGTGAGCTGGACCGAGCGGTAGCCCACGCGGCGCGCGAGCGCCAGGATCTGAGGGAAGTCGTCGCGCACCGTGACCTCGCCGCCGATGAACTTCACGGCGCGGAAGCCCTCGCGCCAGCCGCCGAGCAGGCGCCGCGCCAGGTCGGGCAGCGGCAGTCCGCGCTCAAGTTCCGGCGCGGCGTCCGGCGGGTTGAAGCAGAACGGGCACTTCGCGTTGCACGCGTAATTGACGAAGAACTCGAGCGTCTTGGGCTGCGCGTCCGCCGCGGGGATCGAGTCGAGCAAAGACGCGACGACCGGCGGCCTTCCCGCCGCGACGGCGTCGAGCATCCGCCGCGGCTCGTCGAAAGCGGGCGAGAGTGCCAGCGCCTTGCGCAGCTCGGCGGCGGCCGCGGCGCGGCGGCCGGACCACAGCGCGGCCTTGGCGCGCAGCAGGCGCAGGCGCGCGGAGTACGGGTTCGCGCGCACCGCGGCCGCGGCGTGCGCGAGCGCCTTCGCGCGGTCTCCGCAGTGGAACGCGGCTTCGGCGGCGAGAGCGCGGGACTTGGCCCAGCGCGGGTCGCGGCGCGCGCCGTCGGCGATGTCGCGCGCGGACGCGGCGCTCAGTCCCTCGAGCGCCAGACGCGCCTCGCCGCGCCAGGTCAGGCCCCAGGCGGATGCGGCGTCCTTGAGCGCGGCGAGCGCTTCCGCGGGGCGGCCGAGACGCAGCAAGGTCTCTCCCTCCCACTCCGCGAGGCGCGGATCGGAGCCGCGGTCAAGCGAACGGATCTCGCAGAGAGCGGCGGCCGCGCTCTCCGCCTTAGGCCCCCCCCAGCCGAGCTCCGCATTGAGACGCGCGGCGCGCTCGAGGCTGTCGAGCGACTCCGGCACGCGGCCGAGCGCGCGCAGGGCCCGCGCGCGCTCGTGCCACGCGCGGGCGGTCGCGCGCAGCTTCAGCGCGCGGTCGAGGTCGGCGAGCGCGCCGGCGGCGTCGCCCGAAGCGAGCTTCAACGTCGCGCGCCACGCATAGGCGTTGTCGTAGCTCGGGTCCAGGGTCAGCGCCCGGTCGAGGGCGGCGAGGGCCTCCTGCGGTCTTCCCGCCGCCCGCAGGGCCTCGCCGAGCCAGGCGAGAATCCAGCCCGCGGGCTCGAGGCCGGCCGCGCGCTCGAGCGCGCGCAAGCCCTCCGTCGCGCGCCCGCGGCGCAGGAGCTCTTGGCCGCGGTACGCGTGCAGCGGGGCGGACTCCGCTTGATCGGCGAAGCCCGCCCAGGAATCCCGCAGCAATCGCACCTGCAGCGGCGCGCCGGACGGCGGCTCTCCCAAACCCGCGAGCCAGCCGGAGTCCGGCTCCAGGCGGAAGGCGCGGTCGACGTCGCGCAAGGCGCCGGACGCATGCGCGAGACGCTTGAGACGCCAGCGCAGAAGATAAAGCCACGGCGCGTCTTCGCCGTGAGCGGCGATGATCGGCTTAAGCAGGGCAAGGCCGCGCGCGGGACGAAAGGACAGACGGCAGTCCTCGACCGCGAGAATGCGCCGCCACGGCAGGGCGCCCCAGCGCACGGGCGCGGCCGCGGCGGCGGGCGCCGGCAGGGCGCGCGCCGCGTCCAAGTCCGCGCGCGCGCCTTGCGCGTCGCCGAGTTCGGCGCGCGCCTTCGCGCGCAGTATGAAGAAAAGCCCCTGGCCGGGATCGAGCGCGATCGCCGCGTCGAGGTCTTCGCGAGCCTGCGCGGGACGCTTCAGCGCGAGCCGCGCCTCCGCGCGCCAAGCGGAAAGCCAGGCATATTCAACGCGTCGCACGGACAGCGCGCGCGTCAGGTCCGCGTCCGCGCCCTCCGCATCCGCGGCCAGCAGTCGCGCGCGCCCGCGCCACGCCCACGCGCGGCCGTAGTCCACGTCGAGAGCGATCGCGCGGTCGAGGTCGGCGCGCGCCTCGGCGAGCCGGCCGAGGCGAACGAAAGTCTCGCCGCGCCAGGCCAGCGCCCAGGCGTCGCGCGGCGCGCGCGCGAGCGCGGCGTCCAGCGCAGCGACGGCCTCCGGAAGGCGGCCGATCTGCGCGAGGGTCTCTCCTTTCCACGCGAGAGCGCGCGCGTCGCGCGGCTTGCGCGCCAGATGAGCGTCGAGCTCCGCGAGCGCCTGGCGCGCGCCGGCCCCGTCGGGCGCGCTTTCGACGCGCCAGAGTCCCAACCAATCGTTGCGGTGGTTGAGAGCGGCGGCGCGGTCGAGTTCGCGCAGGGCCTCGGCGGTGCGGCCCGCGCCGCGCAGGGAGCGCACGAGCTGGCGCCGCGCCTTCTCGAACTGCGGGCACAGCGCGATCCCTTTTTTCAAGGATGCGGCCGCCTCCGTGTGGCGGCCCTGCGCGTCGAGCAGGCGCGCGCGCCAGCCGTAGGCCTGATCGTAATCGGGGTCCAGGTCCAATCCTTTCTGAAAGTCGGCCTCGGCCTCGGCGAGACGGCCGAGGCGGCGATAGGCCTCCGCGCGCCAGCAGAACTGAAAGCCCTCGTTCGGGCCGAGGCGCACGCCCTCGTCCATCGGCGCCAGCGCGTCGGCGTCGGTTCCGGCCTGGAAGAGAGCGCGCGACAGAAAGGCGTGGGCCCACGACCAACCGGGATCGAGCGCGGCGGCGCGCGCGAGGTCGGCGGCGCCGCCCGGGTAGTCGATCAAAGAGCGCTTGATCTCGCCGCGCAGCAGATGGCCCCACGCCCAGTCGGGCTCGAGCGCCTGGGCGTCGTCCGCGTGAGCGAGCGCCTCGCGGAAGGCCGCGCCGCCGTCCCAGACGCGCAGGAGATTGAAGGCGAGGCCGACGCGCGCCCAGAATTCGCCGCGCGCGGCGTGCGCGTCGAGCGCGCGCAAGGCCGGGTGATCGCGGCGCATTTTTCCCGTCGGCACGGCGAGCGCGGCGTCGAAAGCGCGCGCGAGCGCGGCGGACGCGGGACGGCCCGACGCCGGGATCCAATCCCGGGGAGGGACGTACGCGCGCCCGATGCGGCGCAGGACGGACTCCCCTCCCGCGTGAGCGAGGTGGTGGATCAGGTGGGCCTTCACCGCGCCGCGACGCAGAATCGCGCCGCGGGACGGCCCGAGCAGGGTCAGCTGATGCGGCACCGGATCAACGCCTCCTTCAGGTACTCCTTCATCACGCGGTCGGTGCGCGCGGCGAGAGCCACGCGGTCCATGAAGGCCCGCGCCATCTCGGTGCGCCACTTGTAGGGGTCGTTGCCCTCGTTGACCGAGGGATTGCGGTAGTAGTCGGAAGTGCAATTGCGGCACTGGTCGCTGTTCAGGTCGAACGCGCACTCGCGGTAGCGCGGCGGCACGCCGGCCTCCACGTCGCCGACCTTCGAGCGCTTGCGGCCTTCCCAGTCGACGAACGCGAAGGGATAGAATGAGAAGTTGCCGTCGGGGTACGTCTCCATCGAAGAATGGAACGGGCACCAGTCCTCGCGCACGATGCCGTCCTTGAGCATCAGCGGCACGAGCGAGCAGACGACGAAGCGGAAGCGGCCTTGGTGCGCCTCGTCCCAGACCCAATCGAGAACCTTCTGCATCATCGGGCGGAACAGGTGCTTCTTTTCCTTCCAGCCGAAGCCGTGAATCACCTCGACCTCGATATTCTCGAAGCCGAGTCCGACGAGAGTCTGGTAGTTGTCGAGCATCTTCTCGACGTTCTCGGGATGCACGCACTGGATCGCCATCGCGCGACGCTTGCCGACGGTGTCGAAAACGGTCGGCAGATTCGGGAGCATCTTCTCCCAAGAGCCCTTGCCCTGCTTGTCGCGGCGGTGCGCGTCGTGCGTCTCGGCGTCGCCGTCCATGCTCACCGACAGGAAGAAGCGCTGGTCCGCGAGGAACTGCAGCCACTCGCGCTTCAGCGGCAACGCCGCGCTCGTGCAGATCGAGAGGTCGAGGTCCTTGCCCGCCTTGAGCGCCTCGGCGCGCGCATACTCGGCGATCTCCCTCACGAGCGGAAAATTGAGGAACGGCTCGCCGCCGTAGAGCAGGAGCTTCTTGACCGGACCCGGCGAGGAGAGGAGAAAGCGCACGAGGCCCGTCACGTGATCCCAGGAAATGACCTCGCCGGAGTCCTTGTCGATGAAGCAGTACTCGCACCGCAGCGGGCATGCGGTGTTGATGGCCACCTTGAAGCGTCGGATCTCCTTGTTGGTCGCGAGACCCAGAGAGCGCAGGCGCGCGAGCTCCGCGGGTCCGTAAGCGGCGTCGAGTTCAGACGCGGGCGCGGCCATACAGCTCCTCGTAGACGGGATGGCCTTCGCAGCGCCGGATCAGGTCCTGCAGGCCCTCGGAGAACGCGTCGGCGACGCGGCGGAAGTTCTTGAGCGCGGCGCCGGGATCGCGGCCCGCCTGACGCGCGTGGTCGACGACGCCGATCGGGCAGAACACCTGGCCCGAGCCCTCGCCCTCGGCCTCGATGAAGGCGGTCGGGTCGTCGAGCTGGCGCTGGCGCTCCGTCCAGTCCACGCCCTTTTCGGTGTCGCCGGCGCGCAGGTCGGCGGCGTGGCCGACCGGGAAGGACAGCGCCTTGTCGCACGAATAATATTTTCCGTCCGGGCCGAGAGTCATGTTGTGGCAGTCGTGCCACCAGCGGTCGTTGGTCTGCGCGTTCTCGACCGCCTCGAGCACCGCGTACAGGATCTGCAGCTGCGGCGGGCGCACGCCCGCGTCGAGCAGGGCGCGGTACCAGCGCGAGAGGCCGAGCAGAACTTTTTTCATGACCGCGATCTTCGCCTCGGGCCAGACCTCGTAGAGCTCCGGATTGAAGGTGATCCGCCCGAAACCCATCTCGTGGAACGCGGCGACGTTGCTCAGCAGGCGGTCGACGGTCGCCGACGTGAAGACCAGGCTCACGCCCAGATTCGACTTGCCGAGAGGCCGCAGGCGCTCCATCGCGTCGTCGTATACCGAGCGCTCGGTCGTCTTGTAGTAGACGCGGTGCCGGTCGTTGTCTTCTTTCTTTCCGTCGATGCTCACCGTGCAGTGCACGCCGATCTCGTCGAAGAAGGCGACCTTGTCCGGCGTCAGGAGCGTGCCGTTCGTGAAGGTCTGCAGGACGCCCTCCGGACCCGTCGCCGCGCGCGCGTAGCGCGCGGCCTCTTGAAACAGCGGCCAGTCGAGCAGCGGCTCGCCGCCGATGAACGTGATTTTCCGCCGCTCGGGCGGGACCTTCGCGACGAACTCGTCGACCGCGCGCTGAATCTTGTCCAGACTCAGGCGCGCCGCGGGACCCTGGTTGACCGCGACGTAGCAGTAGCTGCAGGCCAAGTTGCAGCTATTGGACAGATAGACGGCCAAGTGATCCAGGGGCACCGGAGCTCCGTTTCCTCGCCTGCCTCGTCCGCGCGCCTACGGCGCGCGGTTAAAACGCGGCAGACTCAGGAGCCTAGCACCTCGGATTGCACCAGCCGCCGCGGCAATGCGAGCCGTGCGAGCCGTGGGACCCGTGCGAGCCGTGCGAGCCGTGGGACCCGTGCGAGCCGTGGGACCCGTGCGAGCCGTGGGACCCGTGCGAGCCGTGCGAGCCGTGGCTCGTGTGCGCGCCGGTGCCGGCGCCGCCCGAGTTGTGCAGGTAGTTCGAATGCTGCGCCGGAGCCGGAGCCGCTTTGAGCAGCGCCGCGCCGATGATGCCGAGGGCCGACGCGGTCTTCACCACGCTGCCCTTCGTGATCTTTCCTTCCTCCGAGCTCAGGAACACCGAGGCGTCCTTCTTCAGCGCCGGAAGCAGCTTGCCCTTCTTGAGCTTGCTCTTCTTGACGAGCTTGCCGCCCTTCTTCACGTTCTTCTTGGCCATGAATGCGGTCCTCCAGTTTCAACGGCTAGCGATCCTTGTACGCGAGCCACGACTCCAGCACCGGCCGCGCGGCCGGATCCTGCAGCCGCGCGAACAGCACGTCGAAAATCCCCATGATCTTGCCGCACCAGCCGTTCGTCGGCATCGCGCCGAAAGGCCCGCCCTGCGTCTCGTAGTTGTAGACGGGCTGGACCGTGCAGAACGGCGCGTAGGCGCAATGAAAGCACATGGGTTGGCTCGCCGGGAGCGCCGCGTACAGCGACGTGCGCACGAGCGGGTGGTCGAGCAGGTCGCCGAGATGCGACTCACCGACGCGGCCGATCTTGAAGAACGCGTCGCCCTCGGCCGCGAGCAGGCGTCCGTCCTCGGAGGTGTACACCGAGCCGTCCCAGTCGTAGGCGAGGCGCGAGGCTCCGTCCGCGTTCGGGAAGCGCCAGTGGCCGCCCTCGAGAATGCGGATCAGCAGGACGAGCGCGGTTTTCTCGTACGCCTTCACGCCCTGCTTGTTCAGCGAAATCAAATGATCGAGGGCCTCGCCGTAGAACTGCACGAACTCCTCCGACGTGTAGCCGATCTTGTCCCAGCTGCGCTTGGCGAAGCCGACGGGATCGAGGGGACCGAGCTGGACGCGCTCGAGGCCGAGGCCGACGACCTGGTCGACGATCTCCCGCGCGCGGCCGAGGGAGCGGCGCGTGACCGTGCAGATCGCGTTCGGCGCGTCGACCTTGGCGCCCGCGGCGCGGCGCGCCTGGATTTTCTTCAGGCCCGCGATCACCGACGCATGGCCGTTGCCGCCGAGATAGACGCGGTTCGCGTCGTGCACGTCCGCGGGGCCGTCGAGAGAGGTGCAGAAGCTCGCGCCTCGCTCGATGAGCCAATCGATCTTTTCATCGTCGAGCAGGCTGAAGTTCGAGATCAGGCCGAAGTGCAGGCGCTTGCCCGCCGTCTTGTTCTTCGCGCGCGCGTAGTCGACGATGAACTTCACGACCGGCCAGTTCAGGAGCGGCTCGCCGCCCTGGAACTCGAGCGTGAGCTCCGGGTTCGGGGACTCGAAGACGAGGTCGACCGCGGCGCGCGCGGTCTCCGGCGTCATGTCCGTCGAGAGGTCGTTCTCGGCGACGACGCTCGCGTGGCAGTAGACGCAGCGGAAGTTGCAGCGGCGCGTGACCACGAGCGTGTGCACGCCCGGGCCCGGCCACGAGAGGAGGTGGCGCGAGGCGAGGCTCTCGCCGAGCTTCGCGAAATCGAGGCGGTCGCGCAGTAGTCCGCGTTCTCCGAGGACGCCGCCGAGCGGCTCGTCGTCCGTCACCGTGCCCGCGAGGTAGCGCGCGTAGTCGGACTCCGACACAGTCGTCCACTCGCCCGTGTCGGAGGTCACGAGCACGCCGTCGCCGAGGCGGCGCGCCCCGTGCGCGGCCACGCGCCGCGGCTCGCGCTCGATCGTCCCCGCGGGGGACGTCAGACGGGAGCCGCTAGCGGCCATCGGCCTCCTGGGGCGGGCGCATGGGCGCGCCCTGCGGCGCGATCTTCTTCGGCATCGTGCGGCGGATCTCGTCGGCGGCCTCGGCCATGAGACGCTTCGTCTCGGCCTTGAGCTCCGGCGTATCGGCCGGCGCCTTCGGCGGCTTGTCGCCGCCTCGCGCGGACAGCAGGGCCTGCGCGACGATGCGGTCGGCGATGCGCCGGTTGAAGCGCGCGACGACGAACCGGTACTCCTGGTTCAGAAGCTCGTTGAGGAATTCGCCGCCGAGCGCCTCGAGCGCGCCCGCGTCCAGGTCCTTGCGCCGCGCGACGAGAGTGAGCTCGTGCTCGCGCGCGCCGGCCTCGTGGTAGACCTCGGCGCGGCCGTCGAACACGTGCGCGGCGATGCGCACCGCGTCCTCGGAGTAGAGCTTGCGCGGCGCGCGCAGGCTGACGCGCCGCTCGGCGACGTCGACGGCGATGTTCATCGGGCGGCCTCCGGGGTCGGCTGGCCGGGGACCGCGACGGGGTCGTTCTCCTGCCAGTGGCACTGATCGCGCTCGAGCCAGCGGTCGAACACCGCGCGCGACGACGGGTCGCGCAGACGCTCCATGACGATGTCGAACTCGCCCATGTGCCCGCGGCACCACGGGCTGTCGGGCATGCGGCCCGCGATCGAGCGCTGCATCTCGTAGTGAAAAACGGGTTCGACTCCGCACCACGGCTTGTACGCGCACTGCGCGCACATCGGCTGGGTGTCGAGCGTGGACGAGGCGACGCACGCACGCGCGGTCGGGTGCTCGAGCACGTCGTCCCAGGAGCTCTTGCGCACGTCGCCGATTTCGAAGATCGCGTCCCCTTGATGGTCGACCATGCGGCCCTCGTCGCCGACGAAGATGCGGCCGTCGTAGTTGTACGCAAGGCAGCCCAGTGCTGCGCCCGCCGGCGAGCGCAGGTCCATAAAGCCCGGGTCCTCGCCGCGCACGATCTTGGTCAGCAGCACGAGCGCGTAGCGCTCCATGATCGCGTTCGGCTCCTTCTTGTTGAGGTCGATGATGTAGTCGAGCGTGTCCGCGTAGAACTTGAGGAACTCCTCGGGCTCGTAGCCGATCTCGCCCCACACGCGCTTCGCGTAGCCGATCGGCGAGAGAGGTCGCAGGAACACCTGCTCCATGCCGAGCTCGCGGTAGAGGTCGACGATCTCGCGGCCGCGCGAGAGCGAGAAGCGCGTGGTCGTCATCAGCGCGCTCGGCAAGTACGGCTTGCGCAGGTCGTCGGTCTTCGCGAGCGCCATGATCTTGCGGATCCAGCCCACGACCTTCGGCTGCGCCTCGCCGCCGCCGAGAAACGGTCGGTTCTTGTTGTGCAGGTCCGCGGGCCCGTCGAGCGACGTGCAGATCGACACGCCGTGGTCGATGAGGAACTGCAGCTTGTCGTCCGTCATCAGCGTGAAGTTGTTGACGAGAGCCATCAGCAGACGCCGCTTCTGCGCCTTCGCCTTGGCCTGCGCGTACTGCGTGATGAACTTAACGATGGGCCAATTCAAGAGCGGCTCTCCGCCCTGGAACTCGATGCAGATCGCCGGGTTCGGCGTCGAGAAGATGAAGTCGACCGTGCGCTTCGCGGTCTCGAGGTCCATGTCGGTGTCGGTGCGCGACGGATCGACGACGCTCGAGTGGCAGTACTGGCACTTTTGATTGCAGCGCAAAGTGACGACGATCATGTGCAGGCTCGGGCCCGCGACCCGCCGGAACGAAGTCAGCTTCTCGTAGCCCGCGGCGAGTTCCGGGAAGTCGACCTGCTCGCGCAGGAATCCTCGCGACGCGAGCTCCTGATGCAGCGGCTCGTCGGCCTTCACCTGGCCCGACAGCGCGCGCGCGTAGTCCGCCTTGTCGAGCATGAGCCAGCGGCCCCATTCGTTGGTCAGCAGGCCCCACGCGCCGAAGTCGCGGAACTGCAGGGGCCCCAGCGCGGAGACGTCCGGGCGCACGCCGACCGGCAGGCTCGTGAGTCGGCTCACGCCGCCGTCTCCCCGCCCTGCGGGCGGCCGGCTTCCCACGACTGCGCCGCGTCCTTCGCGTCCGCATGCGCTTTCTGTTCGTTCATCGTCTTGATTTCGGTCTCGACCTCCGCGATCAAGCGTTCGATCTCGGCGCGCTGGTCCGAGGTCAGCTGCTCGGCCGGCGCCTGCGCGGCGCCCGGCGCCGGGCGCGCGGCGAACTCAGCCGCGAGCGTCAGCGAATTCTCCGCAACGTACTCGCGGATCGACTGGTTATTGCGGGAGATCGTCCAGCGCACGCGCTGGGCCTCGAGCTCCGCGCGGAAGTCCGCGTTCAGCGCGGCGAGCGCCTCCGCGGTGCGGGCGCCCTTCGGCCGAAGCGTCACGATCAGCGACTTCTTCGGATCCCCCGCGACGAGAACGTACGCGCGGTCGATCATCAAGTAGGCGGCGCCGAGGATCGGCTCCAGGCCTCCGCTGATCACATCCAGCTCGGCGACCACGTCCGTCGCCGAGACTGCGGCGCGCCGGGCTCCCGGCGCGGCGCTCGTCTTCTTGCGTGCCGATTTCGCGGGCGCACGAACACCGGGTTTCTTCATGAAGTCTGTTTTCCTTATTTATGACCTGTACTTTTTAATGTTAGCAGGCGATTCGGGAAATGTCAACGCCCCATTTCTCGAGCGCTTTCAAGCATTTTTCGCGATCCGGACGCGAAAAAACCAGATCCAAAAGGGCGGTGTGCAGGAGGCACCACGGATCGCCCAGGACCCCCGCGCCGGCCTCGCCGCGCGGAGTCAGCGGGAGCGCGCAGAGTCCGCGGTACGGGCAGTCGGCGCAGACCGGATGCGCGGGTCGCCACGCGGCGGCCGCGACTGCGCGTGCGAGAGGAAGCGACGCCGCGTCAGCGAACTTGAGTTCCGCGCACGCGCCGAGACGCCGCGAGGCGTCCCCGCTCGCCGCCCGCCGCCAGCCCGCCTCGGACGAATAGACGTCTCCGTCGGGCGCGTAGGCGAGCGTCTCGAGCAGGTCCACGCCCGGAACCTCCCACGGCCGCGCCGAAAGCAGGGCGACCGCCCGCTCGTCGCGCAGATCCGAGGTCTCGTGCGCGTCGATCATGCGCGACAGCGCGCGCGCCGCGAACGCCGCGAAGCGCGCGGCCGCCGGCGGCGAGGCGAACGCGGAGTCGGCGGGCTCCCAACTCAGGCCGGAAAGTCCGAGTCCGGCGAGCGCGTCGACCCAGCCCTCGGGATCGCGCGCGAGCGCGCCCACGCGCACGCGCGCGCGCGCGGCGGAGAACAGCGCGGCGATCCGAGGCCGACCGTCGGCGTCGATTTCCAGCGTCGTCGCCACGCGATTGCCGGACAGGAACTCGGCGAGCGCCGGCCCCGGCGCGCGGCGCAGGCGCCACGACAGGGCGAGCCCGCGCCGGCGCCATTCGGCCTTGCGACGCGCGTAGTCCACGATGAAACGACCCGTCGCCTCGGCGTCGCCCTCCGCCCCGACGATCTCGAGATGCAAGGTCGGACGCGGCGTCGCGAACGCGAAGTCCACGGCCGCGAGCGCGGTCTCCGGCGACATCGCCTCGCTCCCGTCGCCGACGATCAGCGCGTGCGTCGCGGGGCCGGCCCAATTCAGCAGGCCGGTCGCGACGAGGTCGCGCGCGAGCGCGTCCACGTCCGTCGCGCCGGGAATGATTCCGAGCGGAGCGAGGCGCACGCGGGCCGCCGGGTCGACGGGCGTCTCGCCGCGCGCGGCCGCGGCCTCGTCGGCGGACAGCCGCGCGAGGCGCGCGCCGGCACCCGCGACGACCGCCTCGCGGCCGAGCCGGCGCAGCGGCGCGGGCCAGGGACGGGCGCTCACGGCCGGCTCCGCGCGCGCGCCAGCAGTTCCGAGATCTCCCGCGCGCGGTCCTCGCGCACCTGCGGCTCCATCTGCTCGAGCGGGTCCGCCGGCGCCGGCGGAAATCCTTTTTCGAGGATGCGGCCCGCGACGGCGGCGGCGAGCGCGCCCGCCTCGCGCAGGCGCGCGGCGCGCAAGGTCCGCAGGAGCGCGTCGTTGAGCAGAAGCCCGAGAAGCTGAAACGCGTCCTCGCGGCCCGCGGACTCGACCTCGAGACGCCAGCGTCGGCCGTCGGCGCCCAGACGAACCGCGGCGCGCCCGTCGAGTGCGAACGCCGCGGCGGCGAGAGCCGCGCGCGGATAGAAACGTCGCGGCACGGACGCCGCGGCGCGCTTCACGGCCGGGCCTTCCTTTCGGACCAGGGCATCGCGATGCCGAGCGGATCCTTCGGCGCGGCGTCGGCCTCGGCGAGCAGGGCCGCGATCTCCGCCTTGCGCTCCGCGGTCAGTTCCGGGGGCGGCTCGCGGCGGCGCGCGTCGACGTGTTCGGCGAGCGCGAGCGCGCGCGAGAGCACCGCCGCGTCGAGCGCGAGCTCGGCGCGCGCGGAGCGTCGGCGAGAGAGCGCGTCGTCGTAGGCCGCGCGCCACGCGGCCGCGAGGTCCGCGCCGCCTCCCGCGCGCGGCGCGAGCGCGGCCGCCAATCGTCCGCTCTTCTCGTCGAGACGGACCCAGGCGCGCGGGGTCAGGCGCGCGCACGCCTCCAGAAACGCGCGCCGGTCCCCGCCGGACGGCAGGCGGACCGCGACGGCTTTAGACTTCCGCGGGGGCATGGACCGCGAGGACGGGATGATAGGGATCGCCGGACAGCTCGACGGGGCGCGGCGCCGCGATCGGCGCGATGTCGGGAGCGCCCGCGTGGCGCTCATAGGAGCGGTGCACGCCGACGCACTGATCGCGGTACACGCACTTCGTGCGGCAACCTTCGAGCCAGGTCACCTTGAAACCCGCGAGCGTGCGCCACACGTACGGCCACAATCTCGTCGGCACCGTGCACAGCGAGAAATGATAGAGCCGGACTTCCGTGAAGCGCGCGAGCTTCTCGTAATTGCGGTCGATGTGCGCGGCGCACTCGCTCTGGGTGAAGATCAGTCGATCCTTGTATTGCGCGGCGAAGCCCTCGATCTCCTCGAACAGGAACACGACGCGGTCCACCCACGGGAATTCGTCGAGCAAGAAGTCGAGCAGGCCGTCGAGGTAGCGCGCCTGGACCTTGGTCATGATGATGCGGATCTCGACCTTCTGCCCGGGGCGGCGGTGCTTCTCGAGATTGCGCAGGCCCTGCGTGGTCTCGGCGAACGAGCGCGGCGTGCGCGAAATGCTCTCGTGCTCGGGCGCGTTCGGGCCGAACATCGGCACGGCGACCTCGAAAGGCAGGCCCGCGATCCCGCAGGTGCGCCGCGCGAAATCCGCGTCGGCGAACATGCGCCCATTGGAGAGCAGACGGATCAAGTTCGCGGGGAACTCCGTGCGGATCAGCGCGAGAACTTTCAGAAAGTCCGGATGAATCGTCGGCTCGCCGCCGGTCAGGTTGAAGTAGTCGCCGACCTCGTCGAACTTCACGAAAGTCTGCAGGCCGCGCTTGTAGTCCTCGACCTTCTTCTTCAGGCTGTCGTAGGAGTACATCGCGGTCGTCTCGCGGTAGCCCTCGGTCGGGTTCGAGCAGAACACGCAGGCGATGTTGCACTGCGGCCAGAGCGGAAAGTCGGGCATCAGCTCACCGCCGGGGCCGCAGCGCGCACCGGAGTCAGTTCGTCGTCGCCGACGCGCCTCAGGTACTCGCGCCACATTCCCTCGCAGCGGTCGTAGAGCGCGCAGCCCTCGCACTTCTCGGTCTTCGCGCGGCCCGCGACGATACGGCCCGCGCCCACGTCGTCGTTCTGGAAGTCCGGCGCCCAATGGCGCGTGCGGAAAGTCGCGACCTCGCGGATCTCGGAGACCTGGTCCAGGTAGTCGGTGAAGTGGCACAGCGGCACGTAGCGCACCACGAAGTCGCGCGTGCCGCCGCGCCGGCCCACGTCGAGCGCCTCGCGCATGTACGGCGCGGCCTCGGCGATGCGCGGCACGAGCCCGTTGAAGTTCGTGTAGGCGCCGCCGTAGGTCGGATCGACGAAGATGAACTCGACGTGGTGGATTCCGAGCTTGAGGAAGAGCGCCGCGATCTCCGGCAGGCGCTTCATGTTCTGCTTGACCACGGTGCAGTTGCCGAAGATGCGGTCGAGTCCGGCCGCGCGCACGTTGGCCACGCCGCGCACGAGCTCGTCGAACGCGCCGGGCACGTAGGTGAGTTCGTCGTGGAGCTTCGCGTCGGGACCGTGGATCGAGAACACGAGGTCGGTGACGCCCGCGTCCACCGTGGCCTTCGCGAAATCGGGATACGAGAACATGCGGCCGTTCGTGACCACGACGACGTCCTTGAAGCCGAGTTTTTTCGCGGTGCGCACGAGCGGGATGAAGTCGCGGCGGATCGTCGTCTCGCCGCCGATCATTTCCAAATACTCGACGCCGGCGGCCTTCGCGCGAACCATCTCCTCGACGATCTGGCGCGTGGACTTGTCGGGCAGGTCGCGCTTGTTGAGGTCGATGCAGAAGTGGCAGTGGCTCGAGCACGAGAAACCCGTGAACAAGACGAGCTTCTGCGTCTTGCCCGCGGGCGGCGTCCAGCCGGTCGGGGTCGTCGAGCTCATGCCGCCGCGACCTCGGCCTTCGCCGTCCACAGGTATTTGCCCTTCACGAACTTGCGCTCGACGACGCCCATCTTGATCAAGGTCTCGGCGGCGTTGATCACCGCGTTCTCGTCCTTGCAGTCCTTGCAGATGGCGAGCCCTTCGGCGAGAGCGAGAAAGCGCTTCGTCGTGATGCCGTTTTCGAGCTTGAGCACCTCGAGCACGCACTGCTCGTTGTCGGTCAGCACGCCGGCGCGTCCCTCGTGCTTCGGGCGGCCGCGGGTAGGCGCGTCGTAGCGCTCGGGAATCTCCAGCAGGGGCTTGATCTCGTCCGTGCCGAACACTCGCGCGTAGCTCGCGTCCCAGCCGATGCAGCGGTCGTTGTACACGCACTTTTGGCACGCCTCGGTCTTGAGGGTGTGCGACTGCGCGGTCATGTCCAGGTCGCGCTTCTCGCCTTTCGGGTTGACGACCATGGTGTTGAACGCGGACCAGCCGAGCATCTGCTGCTCGTAGCCGGGAAGCACGCACGGCGTGAAGTGCAGCAGCAGCGGAGGCTTCGGATAGTTGATGCTCGTGAAGAGATCGTAAGCCTTGCGGATGTAGGGCGCTAAGTCGGTCATGCGCACGCCGATCTTCGCGCCCTCTTTGTCGTTGAGGGTCATGTTGCCCTCGTAGAGCGGGGCGATGATCACGAAATTGGAGAGCTGCAGCTTGAGCAGGAACAACTCGTAGAACTCGACGAGATGCCGATAATTCATTTCGTTGAGCACGATGTTCACGCCGATGCCGACCTTGAGCTTCTTCAGATTCTCGATCGAGCGCAGGTTCTTCTCGAACGCGCCGGGCACGGCGACGAGCTTGTCGTGGAGCTCCGCGTTGTGGCCGTGCAGCGAGTACTTCACGAACGTCAATCCGGCGTCGGCGAGCTTCTTCGCGTAGTCGTAGTCGCCGATGCGAATACCGTTGGTCTGGATGCGCACGTAGCCGTAGCCGATCTTCTTGGCGAGCGCGATGAGCTTGGGCAGCTCCGGGCGCAGCGTCGGCTCGCCGCCGGTGAAGCCGAGGCGGCGGTAGCCGTTCTGGTAGGCCATGTACATGAATTCGACGGCCTTCTCGAAGGGCAGGTCGTTGGGCTCCTTGCGCCACTCGAAGTCCTGCGAGCAGAACAGGCACTTCGCCGAGCAGTTGTAGTTGAGCAGGATGTCGAAGCACTTCGGCTCGTCGAAGCTCTCGCGATCGATGCGTTCGAGCTTCGGCAGTTCCGCCGCGATGCGGTCCGGTATCGTCTCAGCCACCGCAGGCCTCCCGCGCGTAGGATTTCACGGCCTCGACGTAAAGCTCGACTTCGGCGAGCGTGTTGTAAGCTCCGAAGGACGCGCGCACCGTCGACTCCGCGCCGAGGCGGCGGTGCAGGAGGTGCGCGCAGTGCTCGCCGACGCGGATCGCGACGAAGCGGCCCGGAAGCTCGTTGTTCAGATAGAGATTGAAGTCCACCGGCGAGAACTCGGGGTGGACGGGCACGAAGGTCACGAGGCTGCCCTTCGCGAGATCCTCCACCGCGCCGAGCACCTTGATCTCGGGCACGCGCGACAGCTCCTGCGCCGCGCGGCGCGCGAGCGCCGAAACGTGAGCGCGAAGCGCGGCCGCCGGAAGCTCCTCGCGCAAGGCGATGGCCTCGCGCAGGCCGACGGCTCCGCCGAAATTCTGCACGCCGGCCTCCAGCCGGCCGGGCGCGTCGAGATAGACGACGTCGGGAGGCGCCTCACCGCCGTCCCACGCGACGCTCTTCACCGTGCCGCCGCCGACCTTCCACGGACGGAGGCGATTGAGCTCGTTCTCGCGCCCCCAAAGCACGCCGACGCCGAACGGGCCGCCGACCTTGTGGGCGGAAAAAGCGACGAAGTCCGCGCCGAGCGTCGCGACGTTCTCGCGGTGCGTGCCGAGGAACTGAGCGTCGTCGACGAAGATCCGCGCGCCCTTGCGGCGCGCGATCTTCGCGGCCTCCGCGGCGGGCGCCACGCCGCCCACGACGTTCGACGCGTGCGTGACCGCGATCAGCGCGGTCTTTTCCGTGACCAAAGACTCGAGTCTATTCAGGTCCAAGCGTCCGTCGCGCGACGGGCAGATCTTTAGGTCGATCTCGCCCGCGCGCGCGGCCTCGAGAAACGGGAGCGCCACCGCGTTGTGCTCGAGGTCCGTGATCACGACGCCGCGGCGCGCGTCGTCGTACGGGAACGCGCGCGCGACCAGGTTCGCGGCCTCGGTCGTGCCCGAGGTGAACGCGATCTCGTTCGCGCCCTCGGCGTTCAGGAACGAGGCCGCCGCCAGGCGCGCGTCATGAAAGCGCGCCTCGACCTCTTGGCTCAGGCGGTGCGTCGAGCGCTTGCCGCCGCAGCCGCCCCAGTTCGCGTAGAAGTCCGCGAGCGCGTCCGCGACGCGGCGCGATTTCAGCGCCGTGCACGCGCTGTCGAGATAGACGAGCCTCCTCCCGTCGAGCTCGCGCGCGAGCGCCGGGTACTCGGACCTCAGAGCCTCGACGTCGAGCGCCGCGGGCGCGGTGGCGGTCACAGGGAGCCGTACACCTCGATGTAGTCCTTGCGCGGCCCGGGGCAGACGTCGCGCATCGCGCAGCCGTCGCAGTCGGCGACCTGCTGCTTCTCGGCCAAATGACGTCCCGGCGTCGCCTTGAGCATCTTGCGGTAGTCGGCGTGGCGATCCTTCCACTCGAGAACGAAGCAGACCGGTATATGGTCGACGTCGAACTCCACGCCGAGCGCGTCGCAGGCGCGGAACGCGCTCGTCAGGAAAGGCGCGGCGTCGCGAAAGCGCGGCATCACTTCCTTGTTGCCTTTCGCGCGCCCCATGCCCTTCACGTACGAGAATTGGATCCAGGCGAGGCCCGGGAACTCCTTCTTGGCGAAGCGCACGAACTCCTCCGCGTGGCGGTAGTTCTGCTCGTGGACGATATAATTCAGGCGCACCGGCTTGCCCAAGGTCAGCAGGCGCTTGACGCCGCGCGAGCGCGCCTCGAACGCGCCGGGCGTCTGGGTCACGACCACGTCGAGCTCCGGAGTGTGGGCGGAGAAGTTCACGTTCCAGAAGTCGATGAGACCGGTCAGCTGGGCGAGCCGGCGCGGCGGCCATTTCTCGACGAGCACCGCATTGGTCTGGAACTCGACGATCTTGCCCTTCTTCTTCGCGTGCGCGACGATGGAGAGCACCTCCAGCGGCTTGCGCATCATCGGGTCGCCGCCGGAAATCTGGACGTGACCGGTGCTATCGCCGTCGATCTCGTTCAGCAGGCTCGGCAGTTCGTAGCCGCCCGTGCGCCCGTGGGAGGAGCAGAACACGCACTTGATGTTGCAGACACCGTTGATCGGCAGATGCAGCGCCATGGGCCTTTGACTTTACCATAACCCGTCGTCGCGCGGCTCGCGGCGCTACAGATTGCAGCCGGTCAACGAGGGGCACGGGCAGCAAAGCGCGTCGATGTGCTCGATGACGGTCGTGCCGCTATTGTTCTGAAACACGGGCGGGACGACATAGTAGGCGTAGACGCCGCTCGTCGTCGTGATATAGCCGCCGGAGCACTGCCCGCCGGTGTTCGGGTTGAAAGTGATCGAGTAGCAGCCGGTGTCGTAGGTCTCGTACGTGCCCGGCGTCCACATCTCGGCATTCGCATAGACGCCGCCGTTGTTCGTCAGTTCGGTCTGTGTCGAGCCGGACGTGCCGGTCGCGACAGTGCCCTCGGCATACATGTCGAAGGTGTGCACTCCACCGGCCCACCCGCCCGGAAGGCCGCCGGTGGGGCTGTACCCGCGCACGCCGATATTCTGGGAGAACTGCACGGTTCCGTCCTGCGCCATGACCTCGGCCCAGCCCGCGCCCGAGGTGAATAGACCCAAGCTGGTGCCGTCCTGGCCGACGAACATGGTCCCCGGATTGTCCAGCCAAACGCCGCCCGCGCCGCCGCCGTCGCCGGTCTGAATGCGGCCATTGACCAACAGGTCGACGTTGCCCCCCCCTCCGCCGACGACGGTGACTTCGCTGGTGGGAGCCGTCGTGCCGAAGCCGGCGGGTCCGCCGATCACGGCGAGCTTCGTCAAACCGGATTGAGCGGCGGAGGTGCCGACGTCCAAAACTCCCGTGTCGCGGGCCATGTAGGAATTGCTGGTGCCGATGATCTGCGTGTAGACGCCGGAAGGCGCGGGGTAGTAGGTGGTCAGGCTCACGCTCTCCGACGCGAGTTCCGGCGCCGCGGCCAGAAGCATCGCCCCCACCATCGCCAAACGCACGGCCTTGTCCGAGAACTTCAGATCGAAGCGAACGATGACCTCGGCCATAGGTATCCCCCCTGCTCACCCAGTGTAACAGGGCCGCCGGGGGTTGTCAAGCCGTCGGAAAGGACAGGCCCAGGGCCGGCAGCGCCTGGCGCAGAAGCGCCGCGCGCGAGCCCGGAGACAAGGCTCCGGGCCGCAGGCCGTCCCACACGCAGGCGCGGGCTTCGGGCACGTCCAGATCGCGCGACAAGGCCTCGCGAAATCGGTGCAAATAGCCCGCAAGAGCGCGCGCGCTCGGTTCCTGCGCGACGGACGCGTGCTCGCGCGCCGCGGCGAGAAGCCGCTCGCGCTCCGCGCGCGCCGCGCCGAGGCCTCCCCAATCGAACGCCAGCGGCCGCCGGTACTGCGAGCCCAGGCAGAAGAACCGCAGGTCGTCCGGGCCGAACCCGCGCGCGGACAGCGCGGCGGCGCCGGGAACCGCTCCCGACAGCGGCTCGGGCTTGAGCCAGGCGGCGCCCGCGCCCGGATCGGCGCCGCCGACGACGATCTCGCGCCCGGGGCGAGGCCGCAGGCCGAGGAAAATCAGCGCGTACATGAGCGCGGCCCCGACGGCGCTCTCGCGCGGCGCGGCGCCCGCGTCGAGCATGACGCCCACCACGGGCGGCGCCGCGGGCTTGAACTCGCGCCGCTCGCCGCTCCGGGGATCGCAGAAAGTGAGTCCCACGTCAAAATGATACTATACGGCTCGTGAGCACCGCGCGCCGCTATCCCGAAACGGGAGTGTTCTACCGCGCTCTCGACCGCGAGTTCCCGTTGATCGTGCGCGGCGCGGGCTGCTGGCTCGTCGACGACACAGGTCGGCGCTACCTGGACGCCTGCGGCGGCGCGTACGTCGCGAATCTCGGCCACGGCGTGAGCGAGGTCTGCGACGCGGTCGCCGAACAGATCCGCAAGGTCGCCTACGTCAACGGCACCGCCTTCACGAACGAGCCGGTGGAAGCGCTGGCCGCGGAACTGCGAACTCTGAACCCGAAGGGTCTCGATTTCTCCTACTTCCTGTCTTCCGGCTCCGAAGCCGTCGAGGCCGCGCTGAAGCTCGCGCGCCAGTATTGGGTCGAGACCGGCAAGCCCGGCAAGCACAAGATCATCGCGCGCACGCCCGGCTATCACGGCAACACCATGCTCGCCCTCTCCGCGTCCGCGCGCGAGCATTACAAGAAGCTCTACGGCCCGTGGCTGACGCCGGTGACGATGATCAAGGCGCCGTATCCGTACCGCAGCGCGCCGGGCTCGCCGGAGATGACCGCGGCCGCGCTCGAGGACGCGATCAAGAAAGAAGGCGCGGACAGCGTCGCCGCGTTCATCGCCGAGCCCGTCGGCGGCTCCTCGACGGGCGGCTCGGTCCCGCCGGCGGAGTACTACAAGAACGTGCGCGCGATCTGCGACAAGCACTCCGTTCTGTTCATCGCCGACGAGGTGCTGACGGGCTGCGGCCGCACCGGAAAATGGACGGCGCTCGAGCACTTCGGCGTGCTCCCCGACATCATGACGCTCGGCAAAGGCCTTTCGGGCGGATATGTTCCGCTCTCCGCGCTCGTCGCGTCGAAAAAAATCATCGACCCGATCGCGAAGGGCTCCGGCGGCTTCAAGCACGCGCAGACGTTTTCCCACTCTCCCGTGATTTGCGCCGCCGGTTTGGCCGCGGTGCGCCATCTCAAGAAAAATAATCTGGTGGATCGTTGCGCGAAAATGGGCGACGTGCTCCATCGAAAATTAAATGGACTGCGCGACCTGCCCGCCGTCGGCGACGTGCGCGGCCTGGGTCTTCTCGCCGGCATCGAATTCGTCGCCGACAAGACGTCCAAAGCGCCTTTCCCCCGCAAGCAGAAGTTCGCCGAGACGTTCGTCGCCGCCGCGCAGGACGCGGGCCTCGTCGTCTGGCCCAACGTCGGCCACGCCGACGGCGAGAACGGCGACCTGGTCATGGTCGCCCCGCCGTTCATCATCACGGAAGCGGAGATCGACGAAATCGTCTCGCGCTTCAAGACCGCGCTCGACAAGACTCTGGAGACCCTCCATGTCCGCCCCTAGCGCCGCGCAGAAGATCACCTACACGTCCGCGAACGCGGACATGACCGCGTTCCACAAGTCCTTCGACGAGGCGCTCGCCGCCGTGCGCGCGAAGGCGGGACAGTCGCACCCGATGATGATCGACGGCAACCCCGTGGAGGCGAAGACGTCTTACGCGAAGACTCTTCCCCACGACGCCTCTTTCGTGCTCGCCCGCTTTCCGAACGCCGAGGCCGCGCACGTCGACGCGGCGGTGAAGGCCGCGCGCGCGATCCAGAAGAAGTGGGGCGCGCTGCCTTGGCAGGAGCGCGTGCAGACGATCCGCAAGGCCGCGCATTTCATTCGCCAGCGCAAGTTCCAGATCGCGGCCGTCGTCGCGCTCGAGGTCGGCAAGAACCGTCTCGAGGCCATGGGCGATACGGAAGAGGCGGCCGACCTGCTCGACTACTACTCGAAGCAGCTCGAGGACGCCGACGGCTACGTGAAGCCGCTGGGCAAACTGCTGCCCAACGAGAACACGCGCTCGGTCCAGCGCCCGTACGGCGTGTTCGCCTGCATCGCGCCCTTCAACTTTCCGATCTCGCTGTCCACGGGCATGTCCGGCGCGGCGTTGCTCGGAGGCAACGCGGTGGTCTATAAGCCCTCGCTCGAGACGCCCTGGACGGGGCTTCTGCTTTGGGAGTGCTTCAAGGCGGCCGGCATTCCGGGCGCGCTGTTCTCCATGATCACCGGCGACGGCCCGACGGTGGGCGAGGCGCTCTGGAAGCATCCGGGCGTGGACGGCGTGGTCTTCACCGGCTCGCGCGAGGTCGGCCTGCGCATTCACAGGGAATTCTCCGCGCGCTACGTGAAGCCCGTTTTGATGGAACTCGGCGGGAAGAATCCCGCCTACGTGTCCGAGACCGCGGACCTGGACGCCGCCAGCGACGGCGTGATGAAGTCCGCGTTCGGCCTGCAGGGGCAGAAGTGCTCGGCGTGCTCGCGCGTCTACGTGCACGAGAAGGTCCACGACGCGTTCGTCGCCAAGCTCGTCGAGAAGACCCAGAAGCTCACGATCGGCGACCCGACGCTCAAGGAGAACTACATGGGCGCCGTGATCCACGAGCGCTCGCTGAAGAATTTCCTCTCCGCCGTCGCGTCCGCGAAGAAGGGCGGCAAGATCCTGACCGGCGGAGAGCGCCTGTCGGGCGCCGCTTACGATAAGGGCTGGTTCGCCGCACCGACCATCGCGTCCCTCCCTCTCGACCATGAGATTTTCACGCGCGAGCTTTTCTCCCCCTTCCTCGCCGTCGGCAAGGTCCAGTCGATCGATCAGGCCATCGCCGAGTCCAACAAGGCCGACTACGGCCTCACGGCGGGCATCTTCACCGCCAACAAGGACGAAATCGAGAAGTTCTTCGACGAGATCGAGTCCGGCGTCTGCTACGCCAATCGCCCCACCGGAGCCACCACCGGCGCCTGGCCCGGAGTACAGTCCTTCTGCGGCTGGAAGGGCTCGGGCTCGTCGGGCAAGGGCGGCTGCGGACCGTGGTACGTCGCGCAATTCACGCGCGAGCAAAGCCGCACCATCATGGAGTGATCATGTCTCAGAAAGCCAAAGCCGCGCCGATCCCGAAGGGCTACCGCACGGTGACGCCGTACCTGCTCGTGTCGGGCGCGGCCAAGTTCATCGCGTTCGCGCAAAAGGCGTTCGCCGCCGAGGTCGTGCGCCGCTCCGACGGCCCGAACGGGGCCGTGATGAATTCCGAGGTCAAGATCGGCGACTCCATGCTGATGTGCGCCGACCCGCTGCCCGGCCAGCCCGGATTGCCGTCGATGTTTTACTTGTACGTGACGGACTGCGACGCGTGGTACGCGCGCGCCGTCGCCGCCGGCGCCGAGTCGGTGCGCAAGCCGACCGACGAGTTCTACGGCGACCGCAACTCCGGCGTGAAGGATCCGTTCGGCAACCAGTGGTGGTTCGCCACGCACATCGAAGACGTCAGCGACGAAGAGATCGCCCAGCGCGCCGCAGCGCAGCACAAGAAATAGGAGCCGCCATGGCCACGAAGACCGCGCCCGCGAAAACCGCCGATTACCCGCGCATCGTCGTTTCCCCTCCGGGCCCCAAGGCTCAGGCGATCATCGCCAAGGACAAGGAGTTCTCTTCTCCGTCCTATATAAAGGAGTATCCGCTGGCGATCGCCGGCGGCAAGGGCGCGATGGTCGAGGACGCCGACGGCAACCGCTACATCGACTGGATGGCGGGCATCGCCGTCTCCTCGACGGGCTACGCGCACCCGCAGGTGGTCAAGGCCGTGCAGGACGCGGCGGCCAAGTTCTTCCACATTTGCGGCACGGACTTCTACTACCAGGGCTTCGCCGACTTGTGCGAGCGGCTCGCCAAGTCCGCGCCCGGCGGCGGCAAGTGGCGCGTGTTTCTGTCCAACTCGGGCACCGAGAGCATCGAGGGCGCGGTGAAGCTCGCGCGCTATCACACGCACCGCCCGGCTCTGATCTCCTTCGCCAACGCGTTCCACGGCCGCACCTACGCGGGCATGTCGCTCTCCAGCTCGAAGGTCAAGTACCGCAAGGGCTTCGGGCCGCTGCTGCCGGAGATCCACACGCTCCCGTTCCACAACCCGTACCGCAATACTTTGGAAGACTGCATCAAGGCCGCGCACGAGCTCTTCGAGCACAAGCTCGCCCCCCAGGACGTCGCCGCCGTGATCATGGAGCCCCTGCAGGGCGAGGGCGGCTACGCGATCCCGTCGAAGGAGTTCCTGCAGTTCTGGCGCGGCGTCTGCGACGAGCACGGCATTTTGCTGGTCTTCGACGAGGTGCAGACAGGCGTGGGCCGCACCGGCAAGATGTGGGCGTGCGAGCACTTGGGCGTGATTCCCGACGTGCTCGTCTCCGCGAAGGGCCTCGGTTCCGGCCTTCCGATCGGCGCGATCCTGGCCAAGGAGTCCGTCATGACCTGGCCGCGCGGCTCCCACGGCTCCACCTACGGCGGCAACCCCGTGGCCTGCGCGTCCGCCCTGGCCACGCTGGACCTCGTGCAGAACGAGCTCGCCGCCAACGCGGCCAAGATGGGCGCGCGCCTCATGGCGGGCCTCAAAAAACTCCAGGCCAAGCACGCGGTCATCGGCGACGTGCGCGGCATCGGGCTCTTCATCGGCGTCGAGTTCGTGAAGGACCGCGCCACGAAGGAGCCTGCGGCCGAGCTCGTCGCGGAGCTCGAACAGCTCGCCTTCGCGAAGGGCCTGCTCCTGCTCGGCTGCGGCAAGTCGACGATCCGCGTCGCCCCGCCGCTGGTGCTCAACGAGTACGACGTCGACACGGGTCTCGAGATTCTCGACGCCTGCTTGAACCAGCTCTCCTAGGAGATCGATCCATGAGATATTTTCTGGCGGCGACCCTGACGCTCCTCGCGATCTCCTCGACGCGCGCGGAGCTCCCGGAGAGAACGGGGATCACGACGATGGGCGGACAGCCCGTCGTCCTGCTCGGCACGGCGGTGAACGTCGGCGACGCCGCGCCGGACTTCTCCGCCGTCGACGAGCGCTACAAGCCGACGCGTCTCTCCGACCTCAAGGGGCAGGTCGTGATCATCAGCTCGGTGCCCAGCCTCGACACCAAGGTTTGCTCGATCCAGACGCGCCGCTTCGATAAAGAAGCGGCCGCCCTCGGCAAGGACGTGCGGATCGTGACCGTGAGCGAGGACCTGCCGTTCGCGCAGAAGCGCTTCTGCAAGGACGCGAAAATCGGGTCGATGCTCGTGCTGTCCGACTCCGTCGATCGCGAGTACGCGCTCCGGTACGGCCTGCTCATCAAGGGCCGCGGCCTGCTCGCGCGCGCGGTCTTCGTGGTGGACAAGCAGGGCAAGATCGCCTACGAGGAGATCGTGCCCGAGATGGCGCACGAGCCCGACTACGCGAAGGCCCTGGCGGCGGCGAAAGAGGCCGCGCGCTAAAAAACATGTGTTGACGGACGCCGGTCTCGGGGTTATCCTCGCGGGAGAGGATCCCGCCGATGAAAATCCCGCTTCTGGCCGCAAGTCTTCTTGTTTGTACCGCGCTCCCCGGCGCCGCCCAGACGGCCGCGGCCCCGGCCGCGAAGCCCGATGCGTGCAAAGGGAACTACGAGACGCGCGACGAGATTTTGGCCGCAGCCCCGGAGCAGGATCGATTTTGGACGCAGACTCTCGCCGGCTACGGCGTCGCCTCCGTGGACGGGGCCTGGCGTGAGGAACTGCCCAACAACGCCGGGGTCATCCCCGCCCGCGGGACCACGCTGAAGGCGGCTCTCGCAGATTACTGCGCGACCCGGGCCAAGGCCGCCGCCGCCGGCCTGACGCCGCAGCAATACTTGGCGAAGAAGGCCGCGCAAGAACGGCAGGCCGAGGACGCGCGGCGCCTCGCCGTCGCCAAGCGGAACATGGCGGCCCACCTCGACGGGTCGACGACGACGCAGGACACTCCGTCCGCCCAATGCAATCCTCAGTATTGCGCCACGGCCAAGGATTGCCGCATGGCGGGAATGGACGAAGGCGCCGCGGACACGCATTGCAAAATGGCCTTCAACTCGACGGCGCACTGCCTCTGCCCGTAGAGGCGGGCTCACGGCCCGCCGCATACGCTAGAATACGCGCATGAAAATCTTGGCGGACATCCTCGTCGGCATCGTCGCGCTCGCCCACTTCCTCTTCCTGAAGCTCGAGATGTTCGATTGGCAGACGCCGAAGGGCCTGAGGATCTTCGGGATGACCGCCGAGAAAGCGGCCGGCTCCGCGGTGCTCGCGGCGAACCAAGGACTCTACAACGGCGTGCTCGCGGCCGGACTGGTCGCGAGCTTTTTCCTCGCTCCGGCGGCGGGGCGGACTCTGCGGCTCTACATCCTGTCCGCGATCGTCGTGGTGGGACTGTACGGCGCTTGGTCGGTGAAGCCGCGCGTCTTCTTCTTTCAGCCTCTTCCCGCGCTGCTGGCGCTGGCCGCGGTCCTGCTCGCGCCTTAATTCGCCGCCTGGGGCGCGGGGCCGCTCTTGATGCGGATCTCGCGCAGTTCGCCGCCGGGAGCGACGTACGTGTAAATCGTCGAGTTGCGGTTGCCGCGCATGAGCGTCAGCGCGCGCTCGAGCACGCGCGCGACCGCCTCGTGCGCGTCGGCGCCGGGCGCCGCCGGCAGGCCCTCCGCGCGGGCCGCCTCGCCGAGGAAGAACGGCGTCGCCGCCTGCAGGCGGCGGTAGAGCTCCTGCGCGGCGGACGCATCGCCCGCGCGCAGCTCCGCGAGCGCGCGCAGCGCGAACGCGGGCGGAATCACGCGCGCGGTCTCGGTCGCCTTGCGCAAGTCGGCGAGCGCCGCGGGAAGTTCGCCCCGCCGCAGGCGCGCCTCGCCGCGGCGGATCCACACGCGCTGCTCCGGCGCGCCCGCGACGAGCGCGCGTTCCAGGCAGGCGAGAGCCTCGTCGAAGTCGCCCTGAAGCAGGCGCACGCCGGCCATGCCGATCTCCGGCCAGACGAAGCCCACGTCGTTCATCGCGAGCGAGCGCCGCAAGTCCGCCTCCGCGGCCGCGACGTCTCCGCTCCACAGGCTCACCTCGCCGCGGTACGCGTGGAGCCGCGCGGTCTCCCGGCCCGCCGCGAGCATGCGGTCGAACTCGTCGAGCGCGGCGCGCGGACCGCCGAGCAGGCAGCGCCTTTGCACGCGCGCGTACTCCTCGCGCCGGCCGAACGGGTCCGCACGCGCGTGGCGGACCGCGACGCGGCGGCCGAAGCGGCGCACGAGGAAGGTGATCGGGTGCGCGCGATTGCCGGCGAGCGCCGCGAGCGTCTTCTCGAGCGCGCGCCGCAGCGGAACGGGCGCCGAGTTCGGAAAGCACGTCGCGCGCACGGCGGCGACGCTCGGCGGCACGTACTGGCGCAGGCGCTCGCATTCGAGCGGGACGAGCGGCTCCTTGACGTCGAGCCGCGCGAGCGTCAGATTGAGCAGCGCCGGCAGGCTGTCCCCCCAGCCGCGGCGCAAGGCGAGCGCCCGCGTCAGGTCCTCGAGGGCCGGCCGAGCGCGGCCGCGCAGGCGCCGCAGTTCGCCGCGCCAGATCAGCGCTTCCGCGTCGTCCAGGTCGAGCGCCAGCGCGCGCTCGAGGTGCTTCGCCGCCGGCGCGTAGCGCTTCTCGAGGAGCTCGACCGCGCCGAGCAGGCGCCACCCCGCCGCGGCGTCCGGACGGCGCGCGAGCGCCGCCTCCGCGTGGGACCGCGCGCGCTTGGGCCGGCCGAGCCACAGCGCGAGTTGGGCCGCGCGCAGCAGCGGCGCCGCGTCCTCTCCACCGAGCGCGGCGGCCTTCTCGAGCTGGGCCAACTCGTCTTCATAACGCCCGTTGGCCCCATGGACTTCCGCGGCCTTCAGACGCAAAGCCGCGTTCTTCGGCTCGTCGCGCACGTTCGCCTCGAGCGCGCGCCCCGCGCGCCGCAACGCGCCGCGAGCGGCGGACGCGTACCCGCACGCTTCCAATAAACGTCCTCGGCGTTCGTGGACCTCCCAACTCCGCGGGTCCAGGGCCGCGGCGGCGTCGTAGAGCCTCAGCGCCGGGGCGTAGCGGCCTTCTTCGACGGCTTGATTGGCGGCGAGCAGACGCAGGCCGGCTTGCGACGCGGCGGTCGTGGGCATGGCGGGACCTCATTCTATCAATTCCCGCCCCGCGCGCCGCCCCGAGGCCATGATGTAGAATACGGGCGAAATATGAAAAATAAGGTCGCGACCATGGCGGACGCGATCGCCGCGCACGTCCGCGACGGCGACGTCGTCGTCATCGAAGGCTTCACCCACCTGATCTCCTTCGCCGCGGGCCACGAGATCATCCGGCAGAAGAAGAAAGACCTGACCCTCGCGCGTCTGACCCCGGACCTGATCTACGACCAGATGATCGCGGCCGGAGTCGCCCAAAAGATGGTGTTCTCTTGGGCCGGCAACCCCGGCGTGGGCTCGCTGCACGCGTTTCGCCGCGCGGTCGAGGCGAAGCCGCCCACGCTCGAGATCGAGGAATACTCGCACTTCGGGATGGTCGCGCGCCTCTGCGCGGGTGCTGCGAATCTGCCCTTCTGGCCGCTGCGCAATTACGCCGACACCGATATTCCCAAAGCGAACCCGCGCATCAAATCGATCGACTGCCCTTATACCGGCGAGAAGCTCGCGACCGTCCCGGCCCTGCGGCCGGACGTGACGATCGTCCACGCCCAACGCGCGGATAGGAGCGGAAACACGCAGATCTGGGGCCTGATGGGCGTGCAGAAGGAAGCCGCGTTCGCGTCCAAGAAGGTGATCGTCGTCGTCGAGGAGCTCGTCGAGGAGTCGGTCATCCGCTCGGACCCGAACCGCACTTTGATTCCCGGACTCCAGGTCGACGCGGTCGTCGTCGAGCCCTGGGGCGCGCACCCGTCGTACGCGCAGGGCTACTACGACCGCGACAACGATTTCTACGTGGCCTGGGACAAGATCGCGCGCGACGAGCCCACTTTCAAGAAGTACCTCGACGAGTTCGTCTACGGCGTGAAGGACCGCGCCGAGTACATGAAGAAGCACCCGGGCTTGGCCGAGCGGCTGAAGGCGAAGCCGCAGGTCTGCGCCGGGGTCAACTACGGGTACTAGCCTCCCCTACGCGCGCGCGGCCGTCCGGCACCTGAAGGCCGCCGATCCGGTCCTCGCCGGAGTGATCGCGAAGATCGGCCCCTTCGCGCTGGCGCCCACCCCGGAGGACACTTTTCCCGCCCTCCTGAAGTCGATCGTGTCTCAACAGCTGCACACCAAGGTCGCCGCCGTCATCCACGGCCGCGTGCTCGAGGTCCTCGGCGGCGAGCCCACTCCGCGCCGGCTGCAGTCCATTGCCGACGCGCGCCTGCGCGGCGCCGGCCTCTCCGGCGCGAAGCTGGCCGCCATGCGCGACCTCGCCGACAAGTGCGCGTCCGGCGTCGTGCCGCCCCGCAAGCACCTCGAGGCGTTGTCCGATGAGGAGGTCATCGCTCGGCTCATCGAGGTGCGCGGCATCGGCGTTTGGAGCGCGCAGATGTTCCTGATGTTCCGCCTCGGTCGCCCCGACGTCCTGCCGGTCGGAGACTTCGGAATTCGAAAGGCCTTCGGACGGCTGTACCGTAAGAACGGCCGGCTTCCCCCCGAGAACGTCGTCGAGAAGCACGGCCGCGCCTGGGCGCCGTACCGCACCGTCGCGAGCTGGTACCTGTGGCGCTCGCTCGACGGTCCTGCCGCCTGACGCCCGCACGCGCCTAGGCCCAAAGACTGCCGCCTGCTTTCCCGTTGGGCCCAAGCGCCCGCCGACGCGGTCTGATAACATGGTGAGGCAATGCAGTCCCTGAGCGCGCTTTCGATTTATACCTCGTTTATGTGCTCGAGCCATCTTCTTTGGCTCGCGGGAGAGCTTTCGGGGGAATAGCGCGGTCATCAGGAAGACCGAAACCCCCGGGAGCTCGAAAAGCCCCGGGGGTTTTTGTTTTCCGAACCCTCCGCGCTGAGGAACAAACCATGAAAAGAATCGTCGCCGTGGCCGTCGCGCTCGTCGTTCTGGTTCTCGCCCCCGGTCCGCAGGCCTTCGCGGCCGCGGCCGAGGTGGTCGCGCCGGTCTCCCTGTCCGCCGGGCTGACCGCGCCGCTGGCCGCCCCCGCCATGGGCGGCATGGCGACGACTCTGCCCATTTCCGCCGCGTCGCTCTCGGCGCCCAGCCTGAATGCCGCCGGAGTGACTGCCGCGCCCGTCGCCCCCGCCTTTGCGGCCGCGCCGTCCGCGGCCGGCGTGCCCGCCCCGTCGGCCGCCGCCGTCTCCGCGCCGGCCGCCGAACCTGGCGCCGCCGCCGTGCCTTCCGCCGCGGTCGCCGCCGCCGCCGCGCCGACCGCCGCCCCTATCGCCGCCGCCCCCGCGGCGGCCGCGCCCGCCGCGGATCCCTCGGCCGGAGCGTCGCTCTTCGACGGCAGCTCGTCGCGCCGCGCGCTGATGCTGGTCGGGACCAGCGCCTCGCGCCCGTTCATACTGACCGAGGCCAAGCGCGTCGCCGAGGAGCTCGGACTCGACTTGATCCTCCTTGATAAACCCGCCGCTCGCGCGGCGTCCAAAGATCTCGTTCCCGATTCCCACTTCATCCCCGCCGCGATCGACGATCACCGCGAGACGGCCGCCGCCGAGATCGTGGACCGCGTGGCCGAGATCGCGAAGAGCCGGCCGCTGGCCGCCGTGATCTCTTTCCTCAACCCGTACGCGCAGATCGCGGGCGACATCGTCGACCGCACCGGCGCGAAGGGTCTGTCGGGCAAAGCGGTCGAAATCGCCCACACCAAGTCGCTCGCGCGCGAGGCGATGGCCTCCGTGCCCGAGATCGCGACGCCCTACCGCATCGTGCGCTCCGCCGACGAGGCGCGCGCGTTCTTCCGCGAGCAGGGCGGCGCCAAGATCGTGCTCAAGCCCATCAAGGGCGGCGGCAGCCAGGGCGTCGTCACCGACGTGGCTTCGGAGAAGGAAGCGGGCGAGGTGTTCGACCGCATCGACGCCGACTTGAAGGAGTTCATGAAGCGCCCGGACGCCGGCTTCTTCAACCTCGACCAGCACCCGGGCATCATGGCCGAGCGCCAGCTCAGCGGTCCGGAAGTCGACGTCGAGCTCATCGTGCAGGACGGCGAGGTCAAGTTTTGGCACGTCTCCGACAACGCGCCGATGGACAAGCCGTACGCGATCGAGAAGAACTCGACCTACCCGTCCGTGCTTTCCCCTGAAATCCAAAAGCAGCTCGTCGACGCGGCCGGCAAGGCCGGGCGCGCGATGGGCCTCAAGGACGGCAACCTGCACGTCGAGCTCATGATGACGCCCGACGGCCCGCGCGTCTTGGAAGTCAACGCCCGCATGGGCGGCGCGTTCGTCTGGGAGTTCATCCGCGACCAGACCGGCGTCAGCATGGTCGAGCAGGGCATCCGCGCAGCACTCGGCCTGCCCGTGGACCCGGGCACGCGCCCGAACACCACGCTCGAGGCGCGCTTCATGATCCCCGCGGCGACGGGAAAGATCGAGTCCATCGAGGGGCTGGAAGCCGTCGAACGGATGCCCGGCTTCGTACGCGCGCGCATGCTCCACAAGGTCGGCGACCCGATCAAGGCCGCGCCCGACGACGCGTTCGACTACTTCGGCTACTTCGGCTTCCGCGGCAAGGACTACGCCGAGACGATGGACCGCATGCTGAAGGCGCTCGACGCGGTCAAGATCAAGATCCGCAAAGCCGACGGCACGCTCGTCGAGCAGACCGGCGCGTACACGCACTCGGTCGTCGACACGAACGCCGAACTCGCCCCCGCGCAGCGGCCGGGACTGCGCCCGGGCGAGACCTACGCGGACTCGCTCGCCCGCCGCGACCGCATCATGCACGGCTATCTGCGCGGCCAGCTCGCGCTGATCGCGAGCTTCGCGATGTACTACTCGCTCTTCGCGCCGGTCGCGACCGCGCTCGCCGGCGTCGCCGGCATGGGTTCGGGCCGCTCGGCGTACGCCGGCGCCGTCGCGTTCGTGCGTCCGCTCGCGGGCGTGCTCGTCGAGCGCTTCTCGGCGCGCACCGTGCTCATCGCGGGCTTCGGCGCGCGCGCGCTGATCTGGGCCGCGATCCTTCCGGCCGCGTTCCTGACTTTGGGCGCCGGGACGCCTTTCCTCGCGGCGTTCGTGGGCTTGATGCTCGTCGACGGCGCGATCGTGTCCATCAACGGCCTCGTCGACATCGACGAAGGCGGCATCGACCTGCTGGGCAAGCAGCACGCGTTCCCGGTCGACGACGCGCTGCGCAACAGATACAACGCCCTGCTCGACGGCTTCTACTCGGCGAGCCGCGTGGTCGTCGCACCCGCGATGGCCGCCCTCGGCGTGGTCGCGGCGGGGATCATGTCGTCGGCCGCCGGCGCGCTCGTCGCGGTGATGGCGGTATCGTTCGCGCTGCCCGCGGCGGCCGCGCTCTACTACTACTCGCGCTACATCCCGAAGCAGGCGGAAATGGGAGTTCCATCCGCCCGACGTCCGGTCGGCGAGGAAGCCCGCGAGATCGGCGCGAAGCTCTGGGAAGGCTTCAAGCTCGCGTGGAGCAATAAAAAGATCCGCTGGCGGATCCTGCTCAACGCGGCCGAGCGCGCGATCGAGGACTCGATGCTCTTCGTCGTGCTCTCCGAGTTCGCGATGAAGGTCCTCGCGAAGGGCAACCCGATCTACGGGGCGCTCTACACGGCCGGCCTCATCGCGTTCGGCAAGATCGGCGCGATGGTCTCCGCCTACCTCATGCACCAGCGCTGGAAGGCGCCGGCGAGCGGCGAGGCGAAGTATCCGAAGTACCGGCCGTTCTTCGGCCTGGCCGCGGGCGGCACGCTCGCGACCTTGCTGATGCCGGGAGCCGCGTTCGCCGCCGCGGGCGTCGCGGGCTTCCCTTGGCTCGCGGCCGCGCTGGCCGGACTCTCGGCGCTCGCCTTCAACTTGTTCTTCTCGGCGTCGGCGCTGGGCTTCCGCAACCTGATGCAGGGCATCGTCAGCGAGCAGAACGCGTCCGGGCGCCTGTTCGGCATCCAGGGCACGATCCTGATGGCGGTGAACGCGCTGGCGATCCTCGGCCTCTCGGGGATCTTCGCCGCGTTCGGCCTCACGACGGCGCTCGCGATCACCACGGGACTGTACGCGGCCTACGGCGTGTTTCAGGCTCTCGTCGCGCCGCGCCTTCTGTTCACCGCTCAGGAGCGCGCCGCCGCGCCTCGGAAGCCTTAGGCCCCAAGGACCAAAAGCGATCGGGCCGGCCGCGGATTCGCGCGGCCGGCCCGATTTCTTTTGCGGACGACGGCTATTGATCGCCGCAAGAGGTCGGCATCTGATCACGATGCGACATCATGCACTGAGTCAACTCCGGAGTGCCGGGAGCGGCGTCGGGGCAAGCCTTCTCCATCGCGCTCATGCAGTCGGCGCGAGGAACTTTCTCCAGAGCATGAACATCCTTGAACTTCGCCTGGCACGCGGGCGAGAGCGAGTCGTAATTCTTCCTCATGCAGCCCATGTACTTCTGGTGGTCCATGATCGTGAGGCCGGGGCAGTACTTTTTCGAATCGGCGACGCAGGTGGTGTCCGGCGTCTTGTGCTCCGCCTTGCGCTTCTCGTAGGTCGCGCGGCAGTCGGCCGGGAGCGAGCTCTCGCGGCCGTCCATGCACTTGATGAAATCCGGCGCGCCGGGCCACATCCCGGGACAGAGCTTCTGCATCTGCTCCGCGCACGCGGTGCTCGCGCCGCTCGCGGCGTGCGGCTGCGTCGTGCCGGAGGCTCGCCCCTGACCCTTGCAGGCGGCCATCGCCTCGCCGATGCGCTGCTTGCTGCACGCCGAGAAGTCCGGCGTGCCGGGCTTGGCGTCGGGACACAGCTTCGTCAGCTGGTCCATCATGCAGTTGCTCCCCGACCCCTGGGGCATCTGCGCGGCGGCGGAGGCGGCGAGAACGGCGAAAGCGGCGACGGCGGCGATGCGGCGCACGGCGTCTGTACAGGTCATGAGTCGAACCTCCCCCCGCGATCATTCAAGACGGCGCATTACAGCAGATAAAGCCGCGTCGCGCCATGGTCCCTAGCCGCGCGCGGGCGGAAGGTCCGAGCCCGCGACGAGGAGCGCCGCGAGCGTCTGCGCCAGTTCCTTCTCCACGTCGCCGAAGCGCCCGACCTCGGGACTATCGAGGTCCAGCACGCCGACGAGCCGGCCGCCCGCCGTCAGCGGCGCCACCAATTCGGAACGCGACGCGCCGTCGCAGGCGATGTGGCCCGGGAACTCGCGCACGTCGGGCACGACGATCGTCCGCCCTTCCTTCGCCGCAGCGCCGCAGACTCCGCGACCAGGCGCGATGCGCGTGCACGCGGGCTTTCCCTGGAAGGGTCCCAGTACGAGCTCGCCGCGGTCGAGAAGGTAGAAGCCGGCCCAGTTCAGCCGCGGCACGCCGTGCCAGAGCAAGGACGCGACGTTCGCGCAGTTGGCCACGAGGTTGCGCTCGCCCGCGAGCAGTCCGCGCGCGGAGGTCAGGAGCTCCTCCGCGCTCATCGCTGCCCGCGCCAGCCGCGCTTCGTCCATGGGAGAATGATACCGAAACTCGACGGCCGCCGCCGCGAAAAGTTAGAATGCTCGTCATGACCGCGGGCGCCGCGCCGGCGACGGAATTCACGCTCAACGAGCTCATGTGCGTGCTCGCCGCGCGCGAGATCAAGGACGGCGACGTCGTGTTCGTCGGCATCGGCCTGCCCAACCTCGCCTGCAACCTTGCGCGCGCCACGCACGCGCCGAACATGACCTTGATCTACGAGTCCGGCGCCGTCGGCGCGATCCCCGACCGCGTGCCGCCCTCGATCGGCGACCCGGCGCTCGTCACCGGCTCGCTGCAGGTCACGTCGATGGCCGACATTTTCCAGAGCTTCCTGCAGAACGGCAAGATCCAGATCGGCTTCCTCGGCGGCGCGCAGGTCGACAAGTTCGGCCGCATCAACACCACCGTCGTCGGCGCCTACGCCTCCCCGAAGGTGCGGCTGCCGGGCTCCGGCGGCGCTTCTGAAATCGCCGCGCACGCCCAGCGCGTGCTCATCGTCGCCAAGCTCGACAAGCGCGCGTTCCCGGAAAAAGTCGACTTCGTGACCTCGAGCGGCAAGCGCGTCGCCAAGATCATCACCAACATGGGCGTGCTCGAACCCGGCTCCGGCGGCGAGATGATCCTCACCGCTCTGCATCCCGGCGTGACGTTCGAGCAAGTCCAAGAGAACGTCGGCTGGGCTTTGAAGAAGGCCGCGACCGTGGCCACGTCCTCTCTGCCGTCCGCGCGCGAGATCGAGCTCCTGCGCACCAAACTCGACCCGAAACGCCTTCACATCAAATGATTGCTGCCTCGCGACCTAAGCACTTTGGAGATGTTCAATAGATTTTCCCGGTCTCAGACGTTGCGTTGATGTTCCTGTCTGGATGCACCGACAATCGGGCAATGCTTGCCACGGGAAGTTCTTTAGGTCCCAAAGAAAAGGTCACCGGGATCGTTCACGGGGAAGCCGAGAAGGATTATGTTCTTTCGGCATAGTCCAAACTGGCGACGATTCGCTGGAGTCGGCGATGTTTAACTCCCTTCAAAAAGCGAAAAAGCCCTCGCAGGCTTTGGTCAATGTTTTCTCCGACAAGAACTGCACTTTCATTATCTTCCCGTTCTACTGGTGGTGCACGACATCTTTGGTTGGGACCGCCGTCCAGTACGCTGAACTGGGCGACCAACATTTACAGATTCGTCGACCGGAATCAAGACCGACATGCGCGCGCGACGAAGTCTCTTATTTCGGTTGGTGTTATTCGTTGCCCGCCGAAAGCCCCCAGACGAAATAGTCAGCGTCGGTAGACCTCCCGTCGATGGCCGACGCGATAGACGCGAACGAGACGCGCCGCATCGTCGATCGTGTAGAGCACCCGATAATCTCCCTTGCGCGCGCGATAGCCGTCCACTCCCGAGAGCTTCTTGGCGCCGGGCGGGCGCGGCTGCTTTTGAAGATCGTCGAGGACAGCCACGATGAGCTCGCGCCGGTCCTTCGCAACGGCCGACAGCTCCTTGACCGCCCTCGTCTCTAGCTCGAGGCGGTAGTTCAATGCGCCTTGAGACCCTTCTTGACCGAGTCCCACGAATGGAAGCCCGTGGCCTCCTTCATCGCCGCGCGCAGGTCGTGAGCGTCGAGCAGGTCTTCGATCTTTTCGCGGATCGCCTCCTCGACGACAAAGTTCTTGCGCACTCCCAGGAGCGCGCAGACCTCGTCGAGACGCTTCTTGACGTCGGAAGGAAGCTTCGTCGCGAAAACTTCAGTCTTATTCATAACTGAAGTTTACCTCGACTATCTAGAGTTGTCAATGGCCGTATAACCGAGTGATCCGCCGATTTATGCCGGCATGATTCCGCGCATAACTCCGACCGTGCGCGCCGGCGCGGGAAAAAGTTAAAATCCCCCCGACGTTCCAGCGCCGTTCTCCCGAGACGACTCGATCCGAGGTTACCCATGGCCAGCACTGTCGACACGAAACAGATCATCTACTCCCTCATCGACGTGGGCCGCATCCACCCGCCGAAGAAGCAGGTGCTCAAGGGCATTTACCTGAGTTTCTACTACGGCGCCAAGATCGGCGTGCTCGGCGACAACGGCTCGGGCAAGTCCACGCTCCTGCGCATCATGGCGGGCAAGGACACGGAGTTCACGGGGCAGATCACGCAGTCGAAGGGCTACCGCGTCGGGCTGCTCGAGCAGGAGCCGCAGCTCGATCCCGAGAAGACCGTCAAGGAGACGGTGTCCGAGGGCGTGGCCGAGACGATGAAGATCCTCGCGGACTTCAACGAGATCAACGAGAAGCTCGCCGATCCCGACCTCAAGCCCGACGACATGGAAAAGCTCATGGAGAAGCAGGGCAAGCTTCAGGAGAAGATCGACGCGTCGAACGCGTGGGAGATCGACAGCACGCTCGAGGTCGCGATGGACGCGCTGCGCTGCCCGCCGTCGGATCAGAAATGCGGCACGCTCTCCGGCGGAGAGAAGCGCCGCGTGGCCCTCTGCCGGCTCCTGCTGTCGAAACCGGACATTCTTCTCCTCGACGAGCCGACCAACCATCTCGACGCCGAGTCGGTCGAGTGGCTCGAGCAGCACTTGAAGCAGTACGAGGGCACGATCATCGCCGTCACCCACGACCGCTACTTCCTCGACAACGTCGCGGGCTGGATCCTCGAGCTCGACCGCGGCGAGGGCATCCCCTACAAGGGCAACTACGCGTCGTGGCTGGAGCAGAAGGGCAAGCGCCTCGCGCAGGAAGCGAAGTCCGAAGGAAAGATGCAGAAGGCGCTCGCCGAGGAGCTCGAGTGGGTGCGCGCGGGAACCAAGGGCCGCCAGGCGAAGAGCAAGGCGCGCCTGCAGGCCTACGACAAGATGCTCGAGGAATCGCAGAAGGAGAAGACGTACGAGGACCTCGAGATCTACATCCCGCCGGGGCCGCGTCTCGGCGACGTCGTCATCGAGGCCAAGAGCATCGCCAAGTCGTTCGGCGACAAGCTGCTCTACGACGACCTCACTTTCAAATTGCCGCCCAACGGCATCGTCGGCGTCATCGGCCCGAACGGCGCCGGAAAGACGACGCTCTTTCGGATGATCACCGGCCAAGAAAAACCGGACGGCGGAACTTTCAAAGTCGGAGAGACGGTCAAGCTGGGCTACGTCGACCAGAACCGGCACTTGGACGGCGAGAAGAATGTGTGGGAGGCCATCTCGGACGGCCTCGACATGGTCAAGCTGGGAAAAGTCGAAATGCCTTCGCGCGCGTACGTGGGACGCTTCAACTTCGCCGGCCAGGACCAGCAGAAGCTCGTGAAGAACCTCTCCGGCGGCGAGCGCAACCGCGTCCATCTCGCGAAGATGCTCAAAGAGGGCGCGAACGTCCTCCTGCTCGACGAGCCGACCAACGACCTCGACGTGCACACGCTCCGCGCGCTCGAAGAAGCGATCCAGACCTTCCCCGGCTGCGCCGTGGTCATCAGCCACGACCGCTGGTTCCTCGACCGCATCGCGACGCACATCCTCGCCTTCGAGGGCGATTCCAAGGTCGTCTGGTTCGAGGGCAACTATCAGGCCTACGAAGAGGACAAGAAGAAGCGCCTCGGCGACGTCGCGCCGAAGCGCATCCACTACAAGAAGCTCACGCGCTAGGCGCGGCGGGCGCCGGGCAACGAGGTCTCCCAATGGTATCCCGCGGGCGGGGAACGCTGACGCTGATCGGGCTCGGCCGGCGGCCGGAGGCCGACCCGACGCTCGACGCTCTCGACGCGCTCGCGCGCTGCGACGCGGCGCTCTGCGTCGGTCTTCCCGCGGCGGCCGTCGCGCGCGTGCGCTCCGTCGCGCGCGACGTCCGTGAGTTCTCCTCCCCCGAGGATCCGGACGCGCTCGCGGCGCTCAAGACCGCGCTCGCCGGCGGGCGCAGCGTGGCCTGGGTCGGCCCGGGCCATCCCGCGGAATCGGCGCCGCCCCCGTCGGCGCGCGGGGGCGCGGAATTGCGCGTCGCCAAGGCGACCTGCGCGCTCGACCAGAGCCTCGCCGAGCGCCTCGAGCATCTCGCTCACGGAGCCGCGTACTATCCGGCGGACGGCGCGAGGGCGGCCGCGAGCGCTGATCCGAGCCACGTGCTCCAGCGCGCCGACTGGCCCGATGAGCCCTCCGCGCGGCTCGCGCTCGCGCGCCGGCTCCTCGCGGACGGTCGCCGCGCCCTCGCGAGAGGGAACGCCGCCGAGGCCTGCCGCCTTCTCGACGAGTCCGCCGCGATGGATCCCACGCGCCCCGCCGTTTGGGCTTGGATGGGCCGCGCGCGGCTCAGCCACGGCCAGCCGCGCGAGGCGTGGCGGGCTCTGCAGGAGGCGCGCGCCCGAGGCGCCGCGTCGGCGCTCGTGGGTGCGCCGCTCGACGAGACCCTCGCAGCGCTCGGGCGGCCTCAAGAGGCTGGCCCCGCTCGCTCACGTCCAGTCGCCAAGGGCGCGGCGCGCGAGCCCCTCGCGCGCGCCGAGGCGCTGACCTCGGCCGGCGACCTCGAGGGCGCCCGCGCCGCCTTCGACGCGGCGGTCGCCGCCGAACCGACCGCGAAGGTCCTTGCCGCGCGCGCCCGCTGGGCCGCGCGCTACGGCCTGCCCATGGAGGACGTCGCGGACCTGCGCGACGCGCTGGACCTCGATCCCACGCCCATGCGCCGCGTCGCCTACGCGCACGCTCTGCGGCACGCGAAGCTCCACGATCTCGCGCGCGTCCAGTTCGACCGCGCAGCGCGGGGCCGGTCGGCGCCCGCCGAGGCGTTCCGCCTGCGCGGACTCGCGCGTCTGCGCGGCGGCGACTGGCGCGGCGCTCTCGCCGACGCGAAGACCGCGCGGGCGCGCGGCTCCTCGCCCGAGGAGCTGCTGCTCCTGCGCGCCGAGGCCGCAGCGGCCTCCGGCGCCGCGCGCGCGCGGCTGAAGGAAGCCCTCGCGGAAGCGGGACCCTCGGAGCGCGCTTGGCTCGAGGGCTACGCCGCGCTCGCCGAGGGACGCCCGGACCCCGGGCCTTTCGAGCGCTCCGCCGCGCTCGGCCGAGACTGCGAACAGGCGCAACGGCGCGGCCGGGTCTACGCCGCGCTCGCGCGCGCGTGGGACTGGTGTCCCGCCCCGCCGCGCGAACCCGGCCTGCTGCTTTGCGGCGTCGGCGTCGCGCCGCCGCTCAGCCCGACGGTCGCGGCGATCGCCGAGCTGCGCGCGTGCGACGTGGTGTTCCAGAACTCCTCGTCCGACCCGTTGAGCCCGCTGTTGCGCCTCCTCTGCCGCGACATCCGCCCGTCGTCATTTCGGCACGAGTACGAGGCTCCGCGCGTCGTCGACGCGATGCTCGCCGAAGTCCGCCGCGGCCGCCGAGTCGGCTTCGCCACATTCGGGCACCCGCTCCTCTTCGGGCCGCTCGCGCTCGCGGCCTGCGCCCGCGCGCGTCGCGTTTCGATCCCGGTCCGAGTCTGCGCGGCGCCCTCGTCGCTCGGAGAGATGCTCGCGGCCGGCGCGCGGCTTGGCCCCGTGCCCCGCGCGCAGGTCCTCGTCGGGATCGCGGAGGACGCGGAGAAGTCCGTCCCGCGCGTCGATCCGGCCGAGCCGCTTCTGCTCTATCCGGAGCCGGGCCCCGGTTCCACGCCGCGATTTCTCAAGCTCTTGGCCGCGCGCTATCCGGCCGGCCACCGCGCCCTCGTGCTGGCCCCCAACCGCAAGGATTGGGATGCCGTCCAGGAGCGGACGCTCGACGAGATCGCGGGCCTGCCGGCGGACTCTCTCCAACAGCGGCTGGTCTTCGTCCCCGCCGCCGCTCAGAGCCGGCGCTAGCCGGAGACGCGCTTCCCGCGCGTCCGGCCGGCCCCGGGAGCCCCGCGCGGCAGCGCGGGCACGAAAAGCTGCTGTCGGCCGCCGAGCGTGCGGTGGACGTCCAAAAGACCGCCGACCTTGAGGCGCGCGCAGCTCGCGTCCGCTCCCCAGAGTAGAGCCTCGTGATCCGACGGATAGGCCGCGGTCAGCGTCTCTTGCACGCGCGTATAGAAGCCGACGCGGTCGTTGCCCCGATAGTCGGTCAGATAGACGCCGAGCGCCGCGCGCGGGTTGAGCGGCACTCCGCCCTGGATCGCAAGGTCGCGCGCGTCGTAGAGCTGGAACGAACCGAAGCCGTCGCCGAGCACCACGCCCGAGTCCGCCAGCACGCAGTCGATGATCGAGACGCCCGCCGTCGCCTCGATCGCGATCTTCTTCCGGCGGCACAACCGCGAGAGAAGCATCGTCAGCGGTCCCAGCATCATCACGTGCCCGTACGTCGCGTAGCCGACCGTACGCCCCGGCGAAATCGCGGCGAGGATCTGCCGCGCGCACGTGTTGCGCGACTCCTCGTCGATGAAGTTGATCGGACGAATCTCCCCGCGGCAGAAGAGGCCGATGAGGTCCATCATCGTGTCTCCGGCGAGGTTCACGAATAGGACATCGCAGCCGCGCAGTGCCTCGAGCGCGTCGAGTGTCACGTGTCGCGGCGCTTGAACTCCGAGGCTGATGAGGCGCAGGCGGCCGCCCGCCGCGGCTCGACGGGCCGGCCGCGGAACCGCATCCGGAGCGGACTTTTCCTTCCAAGCCTTCAGCGTCAGCGCCGCGCGCGCGGTCTTGAGCCGCTCGGGCTGCTCAAGCGGCTTTGCCGCGGCGCGCTCCGCGGCGGCGGCGGCGCCCGCCCAGTCGTCGCGCAGCGCGAGCCGGTACGCGTCCAACAGCGCGTACCAGCCCGGCGCGTCGCGCCGCAGAGCTTGGAGCGCCGCGACGGAGGCGTCCTCGCGGCCCGCCTTTGCGGCGACGACGCCCCTCAGGAAAAGGTCCTGGTAGAACGGCTTCTCGAGCCGCAGCGAGGCCCCCAGCGCGGCGGCGAAGCGGCCCTGCACGTACTCGAGAAGGGCGAGCGATCGCGCGGGGCGAGGATCGCCGGCGGGCAGGTCGCGCGCCGCGAGCTCCAGGTCCTCTCGCGCCTCGTCATACTCGCGCACGCACGTGCGCAGGAACGCGCTGCGCAGCCGGCGTTCGCCGTCGCGGGGCTCGAGCGCGAGAGCCTCGCCGATCAGACGCACGGCCTCGAGCATGTCCTGGGACTTCTCGGCCGCGTCGGACCGCGCGGCGAGCGCGGCCGCGCGCTCGGCGACTCCCGCGTCGGTCATGCGCCCATTCTAGCGTCCGGCCGCGGAGCTGTCAATGTCGGCCTCGCCAGCAGTTCCTCGACGCGCGAACGCTGCTCCGCGTTCAAAAGGTACGGGAACTGCGCAAGCACACTCCGATAGTCGTCGAGCGCCTCGGCCGGGAGGCCGACGGCGCGCAGAGCCTCGGCGCGTGCGAGGTACGCACGGCCCAGATTCGGCGCGACCTCGACGCAGCGCTCCGCCGCGGCGAGCGCGCCGCGCGCGTCGCCGCGCGAGAGCTTCAGGGTCGACAGCAGCAGGTGCGCGTCGGCGTTCTTGCCGTCGAGCTCCAGCGCGCGTTCGAGCTCGCGGCGCGCGGCCGCGGCGCGGCCCGCTCCCAAGTCGAGACGCGCGATGCCGACATGCGCGCGCGGACTGAGCGCGCGCCGCTTCAAGACCTGCGCGAACTCGCGGCGCGCCTCGTCGGGTCGGCCCGCCGCTTCCAAAGCTTCGGCCAGCCACAGCCGCGTCGGGATCGACGAGTCGTCGAGCGCCAGGGCCGCGCGCAGGCGTTCCGCGGCCGCCGCGGCGCGGCCCGCGGCATACATGGCGCGGCCCGCCCAGGAGTGCGCGAGCGCACGCTGCGGGTCGAGTTCGGCGGCGCGCTCGAAGTCCAGGATCGCCCCGCAAGACGCGGCCGGCCCGCGGCTCAGCTTCAGCTGGCCGCGCCAAATCCACAACGGCACGCAGGCCGGCTCGCGCGCGAGAGCTCGGTCGAGTTCGACGAGGCCGCGCGCGACGTCGCGCGTCGTCGGCTCCGCGCCGAGCATGCGCTCCCACGAGTAGCGCTCGTCGAGCGCGAACGAGCGCTCCAGGTCCGCGGCCGCGCCCGCGAAGTCGCGCGCGGCGCGCCGCGCCCGCGCGCGCTCGAAATAGGTCAGCGCGTACTGCGGGTCCATCGGCAAAGCCCGGTCCAAGTCGGCAAGAGCCTGCGTCGCGCGGCCCAGGCGCGTGCGCCCCGCGGCGCGCCAGACGAACGCGCGGTGGTAGTGCGGCTGGAGGCGGATCGACGCGTCGAAGTCGGCGAGCGCGCCCGCGCGGTCGCCGAGCGCCGCGCGCGCGTTGCCGCGCCAGGCGCGGATCCAGCCCAGATTCGGTCCGATCGCCGCGGCGCGCGTCAGATGCGCCTCCCCCTCCCGCGCGCCCTCGCGCGCGTAGCACAGCGCGCGGCCGTAGAAAGCCTGAACCCAGGCCAGGTCCGGGCGCGCGCGCAGAAGCTTCTCGGCGAGCGCGCGGTCGTCGAACGGATGGTAGCTCGCGCGCGAAGCCACGGCCTCGCGCCGCCGGTAGGCCGCGACCTCGCGCGGCCGAGAGAAGCAGTACGCGCGCAGGCGGCGCACGTACGCCGGCGTCTCCACCGCGGCGGTGCGATGGATCTGCAGCGCGATGAAGCCCAGCACCGGATGACCGTCGAAAGCCCGGTGCAGCCAGGAGAGCTCTTCGGCGAAGGACGTCGACGCGCGGCTGCGCAGGAGCGCCGCGGCCGTGCAGGTCGGGTTCAACTCCCACGCGCGGCCGTAGCTCCGCGCGGCGCGCGCGCGACGACCGAGGCGCTCTTCGACCGCGCCGAGCAGCATCGCGGCGAGCGGCGAACGCGGCCGCAGCGTCGCGCCCTCCTCTAAATCGGCGAGCGCCGCGCGCGCGCGGCCGGCCGCGAGCAAAGCCGCGCCGCGCGCGAGGCGCGCGCGCGCATGCCGAGGGTCGAGCTCCAGAGCGCGCGTCAGCTCGCGCAGCCCCTCCGGACGTCCCGACGCCGCCTCGCCGAGCGCCGCGTGAGCGTCCGCGAAAGCAGGCTTCAGATCGAGCGCGTGCTGGAAATCCGCGAGCGCGCCGCCGAGATCGCCCAGCGCGCGGCGCACGAGACCGCGGCGCAGGAACGCGTGCGCTCCGCCGCGCGCCGCCTCCCGTTCCGTCCGTACCAGCGCGGCGGCCAGCTCGGGGCGCCGCAGGACGCCGAAGTCCGCGAGGTCGAGCTCGGGCGCGTGCGGCCAGCCGAAGCGGCCGCTCGGATCCTCGAGCGTCTCGGGCCAGCCGAACTCGTTCAAATTCGCGAAAGCGTCCATGTCAGCCCTCGAGCAGCGCGGCGACGACGCGGCGCTGCTCCTCGTTGAAGAGATACGGATGCTGCTCGAGCGCCGCGCGGAAATCCGCGACGGCTTGCGCGTCGTGGCCGCGGCGTCGGCGCGCCTCGGCGCGCAGCAGCAAGGCGCGCCCGAGGCTCGGCGAGATCGCGAGCGCCTCGTCGGCCGCCGCCTCCGCCGCCGCCCACTGGCCCAGCGCGAAGCGCGCGCGCGCCGTCAGGTAGCAGCCCTCCGCGTGCCGTCCTTCGAAGCGGTCGGCCGAGCGCAAGGCCTTCAGCGCCTCGCGCGGATCGCCCTGGTCGAGACGCAGTTCCGCGAGCAGGTGCAGCGCCCACCAATGCAGAGGCGTGCCGCGAATGATCTCGTCGATCAGCGCCCACGCGCGCGCGGGGCGGCCGGCGCGGAACTCCGCCTCGGCGAGCCAGCCGCGATAGGTCCAGCGCCGCGGCGCCAGCGCGACCGCGCGCGAGAGCGCCGCCGCGGCGTCCTGCGCGCGGCCGCCGTCGAGCAAGGCGCGCCCGAGGAAGGCCTGCGCGTTCGCGTGCGCCGGATCGAGCGCGGCCGCGTCGCCCAGAGCCGCAAGCGCGCGCGGCAGGTCGCCCGACGCGCGCAGGAGGTCGCCGCGCCAGGCGCGCAGGGACGCGTCGCTCGGTCGGCGCGCGACGACGCGCGCGAGCTCGCGCGCCCCCGCTCTCAAGGCTTCCGCCGTCGGCGGGGCGCCGTTGCTGAAAACCCAGCCGTAGCGCCAATCGAGCGCGTACGCGCGGTCGAGGTCCGCGGCCGCGCCGCCCCAGTCGCCGAGAGCGCGCCGCGCGAGCGAGCGCTCGTGGGCGGAGAACGCGCACTCCTGATCGATCGAAACCTCGAGGTCCAGGTCCGCGATCGCCGCGCGCGTCCGTCCGGCCGCGCGCAGCGCGGCCCCGCGCCAGGACAGCGCGCGATGATAGTGCGGCTGAAGGCGCAGGCTCGCGTCGAGCTCGGCGAGCGCCTCGCGGCGGCGGCCGACGCGGTTGAGCGCCAGCGCGCGCCACGCGCGCATCCAGCCGGCCCACGGCGCGCGCCTGATCGCGCGCCCGATCGCGGCCAGGCCCTCGACCGAGCGCGCCGCGTCCGGCGGACAGCGGAGCACGCCGCGCACGACGAGCGCCTGCGCCCACGCGGCGTCCGGGCGCGGCCCCGCGACCGCGCGTGCGTCCGCGTATTCTTGAAAATGGAACGGCGCGTAGTGGATGTCGTCGAGCCGGTAGTACCAGCCGGCCTTGCCCGGCTTCTCGAAGGCGAAGCGCAGCATGCGCGCGAGCAGCGCGCGCCACGCGCGCCCCGTGCCCGCCCCGGCCGCGCCCCAGGAGAGAACGATGAAGCCGTAGCTCGGGTCCGCGTCGAGCGCGCCTTCCGCGATTGCCGCCGCGCGCGGCGCGAGTTCGCGCGGCAGGCCGCGCGCGGCGGCGCGCGCTTGCAGCAGCCGCGCGCCCGCGCAGCTCGGCTCCAGCTCCGCCGCGCGGGCGAACGCCGCCTCGGCCGCGCCCCAGCGGCGCAGACGCGCGTGCGCCTCCCCCTCCACCAAGGCGCCGAGAGCCGAGCGCGGGCGCCGCGCGGCGTGCGCGCGCGCGTCGCGGAGCGCGGAACGAGGATCGCCCCTCAAGAGATGCGCGACGGCGCGGTACAGCCGCGCCTCGGGCGGCGCGCCGCGCGAAGCGAGAGCCTGATCGACGGCCCGGACCGCCTCGGGATGCGTCAAGTCGAGCTCCGCGAGCCAGCACCGCGCGCGCGCGTCTCCGGGACGCAAGTCCAACGCGGCGCGCAGGTCCGCGGCCGCTCCGGCGTCGTCTCCGAGCAGGCGGCGCAGGCGCCCGCGAACGGCCAAGGCGCCCGCGTCGCCGCGCTCCGCCGCCGGGCCGACGGCCGCGAGCGCCGCGCGCAGTCGCGGCGCGTGGAGCCGGCGATGGAACCAGAGGTCGTGCTCGGGCACGAACGGCCAGCCGAGCCGCGCCGCGGGCGACTCGAGCTGATCGACGTCGATCTCCGCCGGCGCCGCGCGGCCGCTCACGCCCGCGCTCCCTGAAGCAGCGCGCCGATGCGGCGCCTATCGGCGGCGGAGAAAAGACCGGGTTCGAGGCGCAGGGCCTCCCGGAAATCCGCGATCTGGCCGGCGAAGTCGCCGCGCGCGTGACGGATCTTCGCGCGCGCGAGAAGGGCGCCTGCGCCCCCCGACGCGACCGCCGCGTCCGCCTCCGCCGCGGCCGCGTCCAGACGGCCCGCCTCGGCGAGCAGCTCCGCGCGCCGAATCCGCGCCGGCGCGTGGCGCGGCTCGAGCTCGGCCGCCTTCGCGAGCGACGCGAGCGCCTCGTCGCGCCGGCCCGCGCGCGCGGCCGCGTCCGCGTGCTCGAGGAGCAGGCTCACCGTCGTCGGCGCCGCGGCCACCGCGCGCCGCAGTTCGACCAGCGCGTCCGCCCAGCGTTCCTCGCGCGCGTACAGCGCGGCGAGCGCGCGCCGCGCGCTCCACGAGCCCGGCTCCAGGCGGACCGCCGCCGCGAAGCTTCGCTCCGCCTTCTTCATCGATCCCAGCGACTCCTGCGCCTTCCCGAGCCACGCGCGCACGCCGGCCTCGCGCGGCAGGAGCCGCGCCGCCGCGGCCAGGTCCGCCGCCGCCTCGCGCGCGCGGCCCGCCTCCAGACGCACGCGCCCGCGCCACAGACGCAGGCGGCCCGAGCCGGGCGCGGCTTTCACCGCGCGCTCCGCCTCGCGCGCCGCGCGCGCGCCGCGCGCCGCGGTCCACGTGTACTTCGGGTCCAGCGCGTGCGCGCGGTCCAAGTCCTCCGCCGCGCCGGCGAAGTCGCCGGCCTCGAGCCGCGCCTGAAAGCGCTCGTTCCAGGAGAAGCCGTAGCTCGGATCGAGCGCCAGCGCGGCGTCCAGGTCCGCGAGCGCCTGCGCGACGCGCCCCTCGGCTCGGTTCAGCGCGCCGCGCCAGGCGTAGGTGAACGGATACCAGGGCATCAGGCGCTCGGCGGCGGCGAAATCCGCGCGCGCGCCGACGCGCTCGCCCAACCGCGAACGGTAAGCGCCGCGCCAGGCGCGTATCCAGCCGCACGCGGGCGCCAGCGCGACGGCGCGGTCGAACTCCGCGCCGCCCGCGCGTCCGCGCCCATCCGTGTTCAGCGCGCGCGCGAGGTGGGCCAGCACCCAGCCGCGCTCGGGCGCCAGGGCGGCCGCGCGGCGGTAGTCGGCGATCGCCTCCGCGTAGCGGCACAGGCGCGGGTGGCGCAGGAGCTCCGCGCGGTGGACCAGCAAAGCCGCGGAACGCGGAAAGCGGCGCGCGCCGCGCGCGAGCTCCTCCGCCGCGCGCTCCGGGTCGCCCCAGTCGGCTTTGAGACCCATCAGTCCGAACAAAAAATCGCCGCGCACCTCGGCCTCGACGCCGCGCGCGCGGTGGTAGAGCTCCTCCGCTCCGGCGAGGTCCCGCGCCGCCGCGCGCAGTCGTCCGAGGAGGACGAGCGCCGCCGAGCTCGCCGGGTCCGCGCGAACGGCCGCCTCGAGCTCGGTTCTCGCCGCGGCGCGCCGGCGCAGGGCGGACAGCGCGACGGCCTTCATGAGCCGCGCCGCGGTGCCGTCGCACGCGCCTTCGAGCGCGGCGAGAGCGCGCGCCGGACGCACGAGTTCGAGCTCCGCGGCGGCGGCGACGAGAGACGCCTCGCGCGGCGCGCCCGCGCGTCCGCGCGCCGCCGCCGCGAGCGCGGCGCTCGGCCGAGCCACCGCGTCGAGCTCGCCGAGCCAGACCCAGGCGTGCGAATTCCCCGCGCGCGCGGCGCGCGTCAGGTCCGCGCGCGCCCCCGCCGCGTCGCCGAGCAGGCGCTTGAGCCGGCCGCGCGCGGCGAGGTCCTCCGCGTCGGCGGCGCGCGAGAGACCGGCGAGAAGGCTCTTCAGCTCCGGGGCGCGCAGCGCGGCCCAAGTTTCGAGACGGCGCGCCGCGAGGAAGGGCAGAATCAGGCGGCGGGCGCCGGCGCGCGCCGCGGACTCGTCCGGTTGGCTCACGACGTCCGCGTGGCCCATGGCCTCGAGACGCCGACGCGCGTCGATTCCGGCGGCGCTCATGCGCGCCCCCGGGACGGCGCGCCGGGCCCGATCGGCAGGCCGAAGACGCGCACGGCCTCGCGGGCCAGCTCGAGCGCTTTGGGATGCGCGGGCGCGCGCGCGAGCACGCGCGCGAGGCGCTCGAGGCAGCGACGGTTGTGCGTGCGCAGTTCGCATTCGGCGAGAACCAGCAAGGTCGGCGCGCGCAGGCGGCCCGCCTGCGACAGATCATAGATCGCGCCGGCGCGGTCGCCGAGCCGCCAGCGCAGGAGGCCGCGCCAGGCGAGCGCCGGTCCGCGCGCGCCGCCGCGGCTCAGGCGGCGGTCGAGAGCGGCGAGGAGACGCTCGGTCGGCGCGGCGCGCGGCGCGGCGCCCTCCGCCTCCGCGCGCGTGCCGAGCGCGCCGTAGACGGCCGCCGCGTGCGGGTCCAAGTCCAGCGCGGCGCACAAAGTCTTCCAGCCCGCGAAGAGCCCGCCGGAAAGCAGCAGGCGCTCGGCCGCGAGCGCCCGCGCGCGCACCTGCGCGCGCTCGGCGACGGGCGCCGCGGCGCTTGGGCCCTCGGGCGCGGCCGCGCGCGGCGCGCGGCGCGCGACCGGATCGCCCGGATGTCGGCGCAGCTCTTCACGCACGCGCGCCGACTCGGCGCTCCAGCGCCGCGCCTCCGCCTTGCGTCCCAGGCGCTCGCAGCAGCGCGCCAGCTCGGAGCAAACGCGCTCCCGTCCCGGCGGGCCGAGGCGCCGCGCCTCGAGCAGTTCGGCGCGCGCCGCCTCGTCGTCGCCGAGCGCGGCATGCGCCATCCCGAGCCAGTGCCGCTGCCACGCGCCGCCCGGATCGCGCCGCTTCATCTCCGACAACGTGCGCCGCGCCTCGCGCGGGCCGCCGGAGCGCAGTTCGCTGACGCCCAAAGTCTGCCCGACCGCGTAGAGGTTTTCTTCGGCGAAAGCGCGCGCGTACGGCGGCGCCAGCTCGAGGCACTCGAGCGCCCGTTCGCGCGCGAGGGCGAGCGAGCGGCGCACGCCGGGGAGATCGCGCGACATGAACGGGAGATAGCCGCGCGCGCGCCGCCACTTGCTCTCCAGCGCTTTGAGCTCGAAAAGCTCGACGCGGCCGCGCAGGGCGCGCAAGGTCTCGGCGGCGATCCGGTCGCAGCGGCCCACCTGCCGGTCGACGACGCCGTTCTCGAGGCAGTAGACCATGTACTTGATCGCGGCGTAGAAGCGGATCGGCGTGCCCGGCGCGGCGCGTTCGGCGATCAGCGCCATCTCCGCGTAGTCTCGGCCGAACGCGTCCTCGGCGATCATCCCGCGCGCGTTCATGGAGAGGAAGGCCCGCTGCGAGTCTTCTTCATTCCACGTCCGCGAACCGGGCGGGCCGCCGAGCTCGACGAGACGGCGGCACTCGGCGTAGAAGCCGAGCATGCCCGCGAGCTTCGCGAGGCCGATGCGGCGGCGCGGCGCGAGGTCCGCCGCCCCGTCGAGCAGCGCGAGGAAGCGCCGCCACGAGGGCGAGCGCAGACGCGGCGGCAGAGCGCGCGGATCGAGGATCGCGTGGGCCGCGAGGCCCGGCGTCCAGGCGAGCTCGCGGCGGAAGTGGAGCGGCAAAGACCGCTCGGTCCAGAGCAGGCGCTCGCGCGCGCCCGTGACGAACTCCCAGGTCACGTCGAGGCCGTTGACCATGTTCACCGTCGCGGCCGACGGCTCGAGGCGGACGTACGGCCGGAAGCGCGCGAGCGCGTCGGCCGCCGGATCGCGAGGGCTCGCCTGTCTCACGCGCTACCCCTCGTTGCGGCCCGCGGCGCTCTCAATGGCGAGCGCGGCCTCGAGGTCGGTCTTGGCCGACGCGGGATCGCCGAGCGCGATCGCGGCCTTCGCGCGCACGACGAGCGCCTCCGATTGGCGCGGGTTGACCGCGAGCGCGGCCTGCGCGTCGGCGCGCGCGCCCGCGGCGTCGCCGCGCACGAGCCGCAGCTTCGCGCGCAGCAGCCGCACGCGGTCCTCGAGCATCGCGCGCTCCACGCCGGACTCGAACTCGTCCTGCAGGTCCGCGAGGCGCGGAGCCTTTGATGCGGCGCGCGGAACCGCGCACAGGCGCAAGGCGTCGTCGAGGTCGCGCGCGGCTTCCTCCAGGCGGCCGAGGTGGCGGCGCGCCTCGCCGCGGAGCGCATAGGCCCACGGCCCGGGCGCGCCGAGAGCGATCGCGCGGTCGAGCGCGGCGGCCGCCGCGGCCGGATCGCCGCGGCGCAGGCACGCCTCGCCGGCGCGGTACTGGTCCCAGGCGTCGCGCGCGCGCGGCGCCGCGTCCGGACGCGGCGGCGACTCCGGCTTTTCGTCCCAGGCGATCGCGCCGAGCACGGCGAGGTCCTTGAGCAGGCGGAACACGTGCGCGTCGAGCAGATCCTGCGGCAAAGCGGAAAGGCGCGAAAGCTCGCGCTTGATCGCGGCGACCGAACGCCGGCCGTCGACGAGCCCGAGCGCCAGCGCGTACGAGCGCGGCAGCACGCGGCGCGGATTGGCCGCGTCGTCGCCCGCGTCGAGGCCCGCGTTCTTCATCACACGAAACCGACGCGCGGGATGAAGACGGCCGTCGGCCGAGACGGGGAGGAAGGTCGTCTGCTCTTCGATCTCTTTGACGCGCCGCGGCACCCAGGAGTCCGGGACCTCGCCGCGCGCGACCTCGGCCTCGGCGCGGCGCACCTTCGCGTCGCGCGAGGGCTCGGCCTTCAAAAAGCCGGTCTCCACGATCGCGAGGATCTGCCGCGTCCATTTCTTGAGTTCGAGCTTGGTCCCCTCCCACTGCCACGAGTGCTCGGCGCCGCTCGCGCCGAACAGCAGGCTCTGCGACGTGTACGCGCGCTCGAAGTAGTAGGTGAGGCCGGCCGCGACGGCGACGAACGCGGTCTTGTCGTCGAGGTCGATCGGCGTCCGGCCGCCGAGCGCGGCGCGCGCCTCGCTCCACCACGCGCGGGCGTTCGGATCGTGGCGGTACCAGAAGCGCACGAGCGCCGTGAACGCGCCCGCGACCTCCTTGCAGAAGCGGTCGTAGTCGGACCAGAGCAAAGCGCGCACGTCCGCGTCGGGCTCGCGGCGCGCGGTGAGCCAGGTGTAGGCGGCGCGGTGGCCGGAGAGGTGGGCCATCATGACGCCGGAGGAGAGCAGGGGGTCCAGGAAGAACGCCGCGTCGCCGGCCGCGAGCCAGCCGTCGCCGCACGCGCGTTCGTTCTGGTAGGACCAGTCGGCGGCGGTGAAAAAGTCCTTGCCCTTCTCGTGAGGATCCACGTCGTCCATCAGAACGGCGTCATTCAACAACGGAGAAATTTCATCGCAGCGCTTGAGCGCGTCGAAGAAGTATTTGCGGAAATCTCTGCCGTCCTTGTGAGACTTCACATAGCCCGCTTTCGAGACGAGGCCGACGGAGACCGTGTCCTTGGACAACGGAATGTACCAGAACCAGCCTTCCGGGACGGAGCAAACGAAGATTTTGGTCTTGTCGGGATGACCTTGGTATTCGAACTTCCACTTCGCGCCTTTGTAGTAGGCGTAGCCGGCGACATTCTTGATGTCCTCGCGGTAGGCGCGCACGCCGCGCTGGGGGCCGAGGAAGCCGGACTGGCCGGAGCAGTCGGCGAGGGTTTCGCAAGACAAAGTTTCGCGCTTGCCGGCCTTCTCCACGACGACGCCGACGACCTTGCCGGCCTTCTCGACGGCTTCGACCGCGCGCCAGCCGAAGCGCACCTCGGCGCCGAGTTCGGCCGCGTGGTCGAGCAGGATCTCGTCGTACTTCGAGCGCAGGACCTGCCAGGAGAACTCCGCGTCCAGCAGGCGCCCGTACTTCTTCACCATCTCGAGATTGAGGTTGTTGAAGTCCGCGTCCCAGGGCTTGCGGTCGTCGCCCCAGACGAAGACCACGCCCATCTTGCGCGGGAAGCCGCCCGCGTCGAGCTTCGCGTGAACGCCGAGCTCCTTGAGCACCGGGATCGAGCCCGGCAGGAGTGACTCGCCGACGTGGTGCCGCGGGAAGGGGGTCTTCTCGAGGACCAGGACGCGGGCCTGCGGGTCGTACTTCTTCGCCAGCCCGGCCAAGGTGCTCCCCGCCGGGCCGCCGCCGACCACGATCAAGTCCCAGGCCTTCTTCGGGCGCGAGTTCATCCGTGTCCTGTGCGACGTCCCGACTCGCCGAACTCTAAAACGGAGAGAAGCTCCAGCCCGCGCGCTCGCGCCGCGCCCACCAGCGGCGCGGCAAAGAGTCGCCGGGAGGAACGGAGACCTCGATCAGGCGGAAAGCCGAGGCCGGGTCGTCGGAGAGGACGAGAACGAGCCCGTGCTCGGCCGCCCCCTCCGTCTTCGGCGCGTCGGCGGCGGCCGCGCGCAGCACGGCGTTCACCGAGAGCTTCGCGGTTCCGGCGGCGAGCGTCGCCATCCCGAGGCCGCTGCCTTCCGGCATCACGAGCGGACGCCGGCTGCCGGCGGCGTCGGGCTTGGTGTCGACGATCAAGGCGAGCGCCGCGCCCAGGTCGGCGGCGAGCTTCTTCGCGTCGCCCGCGGCCGGTCGCTCCTTGAGGCGCACGGTCAGCACGCCGGTGAGTTTGGGGTGCTTGGCCAGCACCGCGGCGACGGCGGAGGTCAAAACGGGATCGGCGGCGGCTTCGATCTCCCGCACGATCAGGCCGACGGCCTTGGCCGGGTCGGACTTCGGCACGAGCAAGACCGAGGCGGTCCCCGAGGCCGGCCTGACCTCCCAGCGCTCCTCTCCGCGGGCGTTCAAGTGCGCGGCGAGCGCGGCGCCCGCGTCCGACAAATCGATGGCGGTCATGGGGCCATTAGACCATAAATTCCGGAGTTCTCGCGACGCGCGAGGGCCTCGCGCGCGCGCGCGCGCAGCCACTGCGCGGACGCGTCGTCCGGGTCGAGCGTCGCGTCGAGCGCGCGGCTCGCCTCCTCGGCGGCGCCGGCCGCGTCGCCGCAGCGAAACTTAAGCCAGCCGCGCAATCGGTAGAGGCGCGACTCGCGCCGGCGCCCCGCGTCGCACGCGGCGAGAGCGGCGGCCTCGTCGCCGCGGCGCAGCGCGCGCGCGACGCCGCCGAGACCCAATGACGACGCGTCGGCCAGCAGGCGCTCGGGCGCGAACGAGGCCTCGGGCGCCGTCGGACGCGGCCGCGCGGCGCCGCGCGCCGCTGCCCGCGCCTCGTCGCGCCGGCGCTTGAGCCACTCGTCCTGCGGGTGGTGCTCGACGGCGCGCGCGAAGGCGTCCGCGGCCTCGGCCGTGCGGCCGAGCGCCAGCAGAACGCGGCCGCGCACCGCGTGCGCGGGGCCGCAGAAGTCCTGCAAGGCGAGCGAACGATCGACGTCCTTCCAGGCGCCGGCAGCGTCGCCGAGCGCGAGGCGGCAGTCGGCACGGCCCGCGTACGCCCAGCTTAGACGCGCGTCGCGTCTCAGAGCCGCGTCGAAGTCGTCGCGCGCGGCGGACCACTCGCCGAGGCGGCGCAAAGTCTCCGCGCGCCAGAGGCGCGCCCACGGATCGCGCGCGTCCAGCGCGATCGCGCGCGAGAGGTCGGACAGCGCGCGCGCATAGTTCTGCAGGAGAAGCTCGGTCTGGCCGCGCCACGCCCAGGCCCAGGCGGCCTTCGGCCGCCAGGTCAACAATCGATCCAAGTCCGCGCGCGAGCGCAGGGCCGCGGGATTCGGATGCGACATGCTGATGCGGTGCTCGACCCAGACGCCCGCGCGATCGATCGCCGCGGCCTCGCGCATCACGCGCGCGGCCTCGCTCCAACGGCCCAACGTCATCAGCGCGCCGGCGAGCGGATACAAGGTCGTCGGATAATGAGGGTTCAGCGCGCGCGCCTTGAGCAGCAGCGGCACGGCCTCCTTCACGCGATTTTTTTCCAGAAGCGAGACGCCGAGCCACGACCAGCCGCGATCGTAGTCCGGCAGAGCGCGAATCGAGCGGCGCAGATCGTCCAGCGCTTCTTGATTGCGGCGCAGTACGAACATCGCGCGGCCGCGCCACGAGAGCGCGAAACCGGAGCCGGGCGCCCGCGCGAGCGCGCGGTCGAGGTCGCGCACGAGCGTGCGGTCGCGCACGTCCGCCTTCGCGCGCGCGCAGAACAGCAGCGGCATCTCTCCGCCGGGGTCGAGCCTCGCCGCCTCCGCGAACGCGCCGATCGACGCGCGCGGCTCGGCCAGGTACCAGAGGCAGACGCCGCGAAAGACGCGCGGCCAGGACCAGCGCGGCGCCAGCCGCTCGGCCGCGGCGAACTGCTCGAGCGCGCGCACGTAACGGCGGCGCATCTCGAGCGCCATGCCGAGGCCGACGCGCGCCCACAGCTGATTCGGGTCGAGCGCCAGCGCCGCCTCGAAGTCGGCGATGCTCGCTTCCGATAAACGGCGCGAGCCCCAGTAGCGCTCGCCGCGCACGAAGGCGCGCAGGATCCGAAACGCCGGCGCGCGCGGGGCCTTGCGGATCGCGGCGCTCAAAAGACGCTCGGCCTTCCTCTCGTCGGACTGGTCCACGGCGGCCAGCGCCTCCCGCCAGCCGGGACCGGATGCGGCGGCCGCCGGAGGACGACCCGGTTCCCCGCCGCGGCCGAGCTTCAGGTCCCGGCCCAGGCGCACCAGCTCGGCGAAGCCGCGCAGGTCGTTCTGGCGGTAGAACAACAGCGCATGGGAGATATAGCCGCGAAATAGCGCGGACGCGAGCGTCCCCGAGCCCTCCGCGAAAACCGCGTCCAGCGGATCTCCCGTACGAGCCGGCCTCCCCCCCGACAGCCGCGAATTCACCGCTTGAGGATAGCCCTCCGTCGGCGCAAACGCAAGAGGGAGGGAGGGCTCGGGCCGTCGCCTTTCGTCGCCGCGTTCACGGCTCCCGTCCGGGCCGGCTCTTGCCGGGCGCTCCGGCTTTATCTAGATTGTCCACCATGCGCACGCGCGCTCGATTCGGCTTCGCCCTGCTCGTCGCGCCGGTCTTTGCGGCCCGCGCCCCGGGCTTCTGCGCGCAAAACGACCCGGCACGCAACGAACCCGAATATTGGCTGGCTCAAGCCTCCGCTCAAATTGAAAAGGGCGACGACGCGGCCGCCGTCGCGTCCTTGCGCCGCGCCGAGGAAATGAGGCTGACGCCCGAAGAATCGCGCCGCGCGGCCGAATTGTACGAGTCCGCGCGGGATTATTGCCGCGCCGCCGACATCGCCCGGCGCCTGGTCGCGCAGGTCCGCGTCGAAGGGCATTGGGGCGAGTACGCCCTCGACGCCGACGCCGCCGCGTTTTGCGGCCGGCGAGAAGAAGCCGTCGCGGCCCTCGACGCGCTGACGCGCTCCGAGCCGCCGGATGAGCTGCAGGAACAGGCGGCCTATCTTTTTTTATATCTCGACGAATATGAGCGATCGCTGCGTGCGTCGGACCGCTACATTCAAAACAACGCCGGAGACCTCTGGCATTGGTTCCGGAGATTCGAAGCGGCCGTCGGAAACGGGAACCGCGCGCAAGCCGCGGCCGCGTTGGATCGCATCCGGCGCACCCTCGACGAGACCCCGAGTCCGGCTTTGCGCGCGCTCTACGCCCGGCTCGAGAACCGTTTGGAGTATTATCGCGTCCAGTGGATTTTGACGTGGCCCTCCGGTCATCCCGGCCGCGACGACTGGGCGCGGGGAGCATTGGCGGCTGAGGCGCCCTTGGCGCTCCGCGCGCTGGCTCAAGCCGAACAAAGCGTCGCGCGCGGCTCGGACGCCTCGCTCCACGTCGGGATGCTCTACCACGAACTCGGCGACGAGAAGCGCTCCTGGGCCATCCTCGCGAGCCGGCGCGACGCGTCGCCCGGAGAAGCCTCTCGGACGATCGGCCTGGCGCGAGCGTCCATGCGTGCCGGCGATTTCAAAACCGCGCGCGCAGCCGCCGACAAGGCCCTCGCCCTGGCCGGCGACGACAAGACCGCGCTGGCGCAAGTCGCCGCTCTCGACGCCGATCTCGACGATTGCCGCGCCGTCTCGCTCTACGATTCGCTCATCGCGGACGACGCGCGCACCGCCGCCCTCTTCATCGCGCGGGCCCGCGTCGCCGGCCGCTGCGGCGGCCGCGAACGCGAGGTTGCGGATCTCCGCCGCGCGGCGGAACTCGCGCGCGATCCCGACGAGCTTCTCGCGATCGCCCTCCTGTACCAGGACGCGCGGGTTTTCGACGCCGAACTGCCGCTGCTCTCCAGGCTCGTCGCCGACTCCCCCGGGAACGCGGCCCTGCTGGGAGACCTCGGCGTGGCGCAGTTTTTGGCGGGCCGGGAGAAGTCCGCCGTTCAAAACCTGGAAAAGGCCCTCGCGCTCGACCCCGCGCTGACGTCGGCGTACGTGTCGCTGGGAACCATTTACGAAGGTCAAAATCGCTTCGCCGAAGCCGCGGCTCTCTACGACCGCGCTCTGGCGACGGCCCCGAGCGATCCCGCGCTCGAGAAACGGCTGATCGAAAGCCGCCGTCAGGCGCGCGCGGCCATGGACCGGCCGCGCTGACGCCGACGGCTCAGCGCGTCCGCGTCAGCCCAGGACTTCGCGGGCGACGATCAGCGCCTGGACTTCGGTCGTGCCCTCGTAGATCTCGGTCACGCGCACGTCGCGGAAGTAGCGCTCGACGGGGAACTCGCGCACGAACCCGTTGCCGCCGTGGATCTGCACCGCGTCGTAGCAGACCTTGTTCGCGATCCGCGAGGCGAACGACTTGGCCATCGACGCCTCCTTCGTGCACTTCGCCCCGCGCGCCAACAGGCTCGCGGCGCGAAGGACCAGGAGACGCGCCGCGTCGATGTTCGTGGCCATGTCGGCGATCTTGGCCTGGGTCAGCTGGAACTCGGCGAGCTTCTTGCCGAACTGCTTGCGCTCCTGCGCGTAGGCGACCGCCTCCTCGAGCGCGGCCTGCGCGATGCCCACGGCCTGTGCGGCGATGCCGACGCGGCCGCCGTCCAGCTGGCTCATCGCGATCTTGAAGCCGCCGCCGACCTGCCCGAGCAGGGCGGACTTCGGAATCTTCGCGTTTTGGAACACGAGCTCGCGCGTGTCCGACGCGCGCAGACCCATTTTTTTCTCCTTCTTGCCGACGGAGAAGCCCGGCGTTCCCTTGTCGACGAGCAGGCAGGTGATGCCGCGCGAACCCGCCTCCTTGTTCGTGGAGACGAAGACCAGGTACACGGACGCGAAGCCGCCGCTCGTGACCCAGGACTTCGTGCCGTTGACGAGCCAGTGGTCTCCTTTGTCGACCGCGGAGGCGGACAGCGAACCCGCGTCGGTTCCGGAGCCGGGCTCGGAGAGCGAGTAGGCGCCGATCCATTCCCCGGCCGCCATCTTGGGCAGGTATTTTTTCTTCTGCTCGCCGCTGCCGTGCTTGACGATCGCGGAGGCGACGAGCGAGTTGTGCACGCTCACGCAGACCTGCAAGGAGGCCGAGCCGCGGGCGAGCTCCTCCATCGCGGCCGCGTAGGCGAGCGGATCGACGCCGAGGCCGCCGTGCTCCTCGGGGATCGAAAGACCGAAGAACCCCAGCTCACCCGCCTCTCGATAAACGTCCTCGGGGATGGACTCGTTTTCATCCCACTCTTGCGCGCCGGGTTTCAGCCTCTTCTCGGCGAATTGTCGCGCGGCGTCGCGCAGCATCTGCATCGATTCCGTCGGCTCGAAGTCCATGCCGGGATTATGCCAAAATCGCGCCATGGACGAACGCTGGACGCCGCGCGTGCTTCTCTCGATCCCGGCGAATCTTCTGCCCCTGACGCCGAGCGGCCCCGTGCCGATCTCGATCAGCCCCGACGCGGGCCACGCCGCGGCGTTCGCCGCGCTGCGTCCGCACGGCGGCCCCTCCGTCCTGGTGCGCGATCAGCCGCGGGGCGCCGCGACCGTTCAGGGTCTGCTGTCGAGACCCGCATGGACGTTCGACGGCGGACGCTTCGCCTGCGTCCTGCAAAGCGACGACGGCCGGCAGCGCGTCGTCGTCGACGAGGCGCCGAGCCCGACGTTCGCCGAGATTCTCTCCCCCGTCTGGTTCAGCCCGGCCGGCTCGTCGTTCTCGTACGCGGCGCGCGAGCGCGACCGCTGTTTCGTTCTCGTCGACCATTCTCCGATCCGCGAGGCCGCGTACGCGCCCGGCGCGATGAAGGACGCCCTGCGCCCGCGCTGGGAGTCCCCACCCGTCGATCCCGCGGCGGCCGCGCGCGCGGCCGCGGCGCCGGTGCTCGAACGCCTGAACGGCGGCGACCCCATGGAGATTCCCGCCGGAGCCGCGCGCCTGGAGTTCGACATGCGCGGAACCCCGTTGTCGCTGCGCGTCGGCGCGAAGTCCGTGGACCTCCAGCGCCCGCCCGCCGCCGCGCTCGAGGGCTTCGCCTGGGACGCCGCGGGCCGCTGGGGCGCTTTGCTGCGCCGCGCCGGGCGCGGCCTGTCCCTCGTGATCGACGGCCAGGAGCGCGACACGCGCGGGCTGACGCCTTTCCTGTTCGCCGCCGCCGACGGCTCCGCCTTGATCTACGCGGAGCGCCGTCCGGCCGGACTCTTCGTCGTCGTCGGCGCGAACGAGGCGGGCCCGTTCCAGTGGATCGGCGACGTCGAAGGCTCGCCCGACGGCCGCGCGCTCGCCTTCCCGGCGCTGCAGGGCCGCGACGTGCGCCGTGTGGTGCTGCCCGCCGCCGCTTAAGGCGCCGTCTTCGGCGGCGTCAGGCTCAGGACGAGGCGGTCCAAGTTCCGGTTCAGCGCGCGCGCCGCGCTCGGGGTCAGATCGTGGGTTCCCGCTTTCGCGGCGGCGGCCTTTTCCTGACGCGCGAGCAGCGCACGGACCTTCTCGGCCCGCTCCGAAGTGATCGCCTTGACCCTCAGCTTGTCGTCGACGATCATTCGCACCGCGTCGATGCGGTTGCGCGCGTTCGAGAGTCTCGGACGGGCCGCGTCGAGCGGACCCTCCGGCCTGCTCGCGGCCGCCGCCGAGGCGGCGGCCGCGGCGGGAGGCGTTGCGGAGTTCGCCGACGTCGACTCGTAAGACGCGGGAACGGTCGGAGCGGCCGGGGTCGGGGCGGTCGGGGCCGGCGCCGCCGGGACCGGGTCGGCGACTTTTGCGGCCATCGGTTCCGCGACGACCGGCTGCGGCGCGGTCGGCGCGGGCGCGCTCGGAGCCGGCGCCGCCACCTGATTGGCCATCGGCTGAGGCGCGGTCGGCGCCGGGGCCGACGGCGACGTGATCGTTGGTTGGGCGTTCGGAGAAGGCGGATTCTGCGCGGCGGCCGGAGCGTTCGTCGGCAACGGAAGACCCAGGCCGAGCGCCAGCAGCCCGAAAACCGCAATTTTCACTCGCATGCGCCTTAGTATGGCTCCCCGCGCCGGTTCGCGCAAGTCAAATCGCGGCTAATTCGCCGCCGGCTTTGGTAGAGTAGCGCATGTCCCGGTTCGACGAGCAGATCTCCCACGCGGCGCGCGGCCGCCATCCTTTGATCTACCTGCAGACCACCGAGGAGGACCGCGTGGTCGACGGTCTCAAGCCGCTCGTCGCCAAACACTTCCCCGGCGGCTCCCTCACCACGTGGAGCTGCATGCGCGGCCTCGAGCCGGCCGTCGACGGCGTGGACACGCGCGACCCCGTCGTCGCGCTCCAGTACATGATCGCGCGCCCGCGCCGCGGCTTCTGCGTGATGAAGGATTTGTCCGCGTTCCTCGACAACCCGCGCGTCCTGCGCGGCCTGCGCGAGATCTATTTTTCCTTCTCGAAGAGCTACCAATCCGCGTTCGTGCTCGTCTCTCCGGACGCGGCTCCCCCGGAGTCCCTGCGCAAGGAGATGTGCATCGTCGAGCTCGACGCGCCGACGTCGGAGGAAATTCTCGCGCGCATGCTCGAGATCGAGAAGCAGTATCCCGCCGCGAAGATCCCGCCCGAAGTGCGTCCGCACGCGGTCATCGCCCTGCGCGGGATGGCCCTGCAGGAGGTCGACCACGTGATGCACCGCGTGCTCGGCGGCGGCGCCGCCGCGCTCGACGTGATGAAGGAGATCTACGCCGAGAAGGCGGGGCTCGCGAAGAAGGCCGGCTTCCTGGAGATGGTCCCGCTCGAGTTCGACACCGCCGTGGTCGGCGGCCTGGAGAACGTGAAGGCCTGGGCCGCCCAGCGCAAGGACCTGTTCACGCTCGAGGCGATCAAGTCCGGCCTGCCCGTGCCCAAGGGCGTGCTCGTCATGGGCGTCAGCGGCTGCGGCAAGAGCCTGCTCATCAAGGCGATCGCGGGACTGTGGCAGGTGCCGCTGTTCCGCCTCGACATGAGCCTGATCTTCTCCGGCCTCTACGGCAGTCCCGAGGCCGCGTTCCACCGCGCCCTGCAGACGATCGAAAACTTGGCGCCCGCCGTGCTCTGGATCGACGAGATGGAGGCGAGCCTGAGCACCGCGAAAGAGGCCGCGACGCCGCAGTCGATGATCTTCGCCGCGTTCCTCACTTGGATGCAGGAGAAGCCGCCGCTGGTGTTCGTCGCCGCGACCGCGAACCGCATCGAGCTGCTCCCCGCCGAGATCGTGCGCAAGGGCCGCTTCGACCAGGTGTTTTTCTGCGACCTGCCGAACGAAGACGAACGCGCGCAGATCTTCGAGATTCATCTCAAACGCAACTCCATCGACGCGAGCACGCTGAACCTCAAGAGCCTCGTGATCAGCACCGACGGCTGGAGCGGCGCGGAGATCGAGCAGGCCGTCGTCGCCGCGCGCATCGAGGCGCGCCAGGCCGGACGCCCGACGGAGACCGGCGACATCTGGCGTCAGACCAACAGCATGGTGCCGCTGTCCAAGACCATGGCCGAGCAGGTCAAGTCGATCCGCGAGTGGGCGTTCAAGCGCGCGACGCGCGCGTCCAATAAGGTCTACGCAAAGAGCGACCCCAAGCCCGGCTCCTCCGCTCCCTAGCGGCGCGGGGGCCCGCCGGGACCTTGCGGACCGCCGCCGGGACCCTGAGGGCCGCCGTTGGAATCCGGAGAACCGCTTTCGTTGGGGCGGCGACGCGCGCCTTCGCGCGAATCCTGGCGCCCCCGGCCTTCCCCTTCTTCCCCTTGCCGATCGCCGCCCGGTCCGCGCGGACCTCCGCGCGCCGGTCCTCTCGGCGGGTCGCCGCGATTGGCGCGCGGCTCTTCGTCCGGCCGGGCGCGGTCGCCTTCTCTCTCGGGCCGGCCGTTTTCGGGACCGCGCCGCTCTTCCGACTCGGGCCCGCGGCGCTCGTCCTGGGCGCGAGGAGCGCGCGCATCGCCGTTCTGCGGACGCCCCTCCGGCGACGCGTTCGGACCGGACGGACGCGGTTGCTGCAGACCCGGCGCGCCGCCGCGATCCGCGGACGCGCCGAAGCGGCTCGCACGCTCCTGCTCGCGCTCCCCGGACGCCAGGGGCCGCCAGTCGCGCCGCACGGCTTGCTCGCGGCTGCGAACCTCGTCGAGGACGGGGCGATAGGCCTGAAGGTCTTGGAGCGCGCCGGCGCGCAGAAAATAGCGGCCGTCGCGCAGTTCCGTGTCCGGCGCGGCGCCGCGCGAGACGCGCACCTCCTGGTTCGCAGTCAGCATCGTCTCCTGCACCGACGACGCGTCGTTGTCGGTGACGGACACGCGGCCTTGATCGAAAACTCCGACCGAGGTGGCGCCGTCGTCGCCGACGACGACGCCGAACTCCGTGCCGCGGACCGCCGCGACGACCGCGGGCGTACGCACGGCCAGGCGATGCGTCTTCCCGTCGCCGTGCCAGTCCAGCTTCGCGACGAGACTGCCGACGGAAAGCTCCAAGAAGCTCTGCGCCTCGTCGAGCTTCGCGAGCTTGAGCACCGAGCTCGGGCCGACGCAGACGACGCCCTTGTCCGCGAAGCCCAGTTCCGCGCGGCTCTCCGGACCGACCTGGAGCAAGTCCCCCGCCTGCACCGGAAGGCCGGCCGACGCGGGAACGGGATCCGTTTGACCGGACGGGATCACGGTCACGAGGCCTTCCGCCGCGACGATGCGCGTGTCCCACGCGACGTCGGCGATCTCGATCGTCTCGGGCTCCCGCGTCAGGCGCGAGATCAGGACGAGGCCGAAGCCCAGCGCGGCGAGCGCGCTCGCCGCGACCCAGGGCCGCAGCTGCGCGCGGGCGGAGCCTTTCACGCGCGACATGACGCGCGCGCGCAGGGCCGTCCACTGGGCCTCGCTGCGGCGCGGCCTCAGCGCGGCGCCGACCTCGGACCAAAGCTCGTCGTCTTTGTCGCTCATGCGGTCCTCAGAATCTTCTCGAGGTGCGCGCGGGCGTGATGCAGGTGCGCCTTCACCGTGCCCTCCGCGACGCCCATCGTGCGGGCGATCTCCAGGACGTCCATCCCGTTCGCGCGCAGGCTCACCGCGGTCCTCTCCTGGAGAGGCAGGCCCGAAACGGCCGCGCGGATCATCTCCGCGCGCTCCGCCTGCAGAGTGAGCCGCTCCGGATCGGCGTCGGGGGCCGAGTCCACCAAGGTCTCCGACCAGTTCTTTTCGGAGGTCTGATCGAGGCTCAGCCAGCGGCGCAGGCGTGCCCAGCGCAGGATCGAGTACGACTTGTTGACCGCGATGCGGCACAGCCAATTGCGGAAAGAGGCCTCGCCGCGATAAGAGGACAGCGCGCGCCACGCGGAGACGAAGGAGTCCTGCACGGCTTCCTCCGCGCGGCCCGAGTCCTGAAGGATTCCCATCGCGACGCTCATCAAGATTTTCTGGTTGGCGGCCACCAAGGCGTTGAACGCCTCGGCGTCTCCGGAACGAGCCCTTTGCAGCAGGTCGTCTTCAGGGTCGTTCAAGAGTTCCCCCTGAAATGAAGACGCGCGCAGTGGTCCCGGGGTTTAGTCCGCTTTCCCCCATATTGAGGAAGGGCGTCCGCATCGATTCGCGAGGAATCATACGCTCAATTCCCCGAGTAAACCTTTTTGCCGGCCGCGCGTCCACATGACGAGGGCGCCGCAAACGCCGCGGTTCCCCCGGAGGACGCCATGAACAACCGAGAGACGGACACCTGGCCCATCGAGGAGACGGACACTCTTCCCCTTTTGGAATCCGACATGCGTCCCGTCCCGGCCGCCGCGGCCGGGGCCGGCGTCGCGGGCCTGCCGGAGCAGTGCCTGAAGGCGATGAAGACGATCGGCCAGGCGCTCGCCGGCCTGAAGCTCTACCACGTCGAGCACCCGACCGTCGCCGCGACCGTCGAGTCCGCGCTGCAGTCCCTGCGCGATGCGCTCGAGCTGGCGCCGAACGGCGAACTGCGCTTCGCGCTCGAGGATCAAAACCTCGTCGTCAACGGGCGCCTCGCGGGCACGCCGCTCCAGATCCAGCACTCGGTGCTGAGCCTGTTCAACCGTTTCCGTTTGGGCCGCCTCACCTTCCGCGCGGGGCTCGAGTATTTCGAGGTCGAAGCCTTGTGCGAGCTCGCGGCCTCGCGTCCCGGCTCCGCGATCGCTTCCAATCCGGAGGCATTCCTGAGCGCCCGCGGAGTCCGGCGCATCCGACTCAACGATATCGCGGGCCGCGCCGCGGAAAGCGAAAAATTCTGATCTCGAGGCCCGGAGTCCGGGAGAACGCGCCCGGACTCCGGGGGAGGACGCCCTGACGCCGGCGGCGAGACTCGAGGGCGGCGCGCGCCGCCATTCGAGCCTATTTTACTGGGTAGTCGTAGAAGCCGCGGCCGGACTTCACGCCGAGGCGGCCCGCCTGCACCATCTGCCGCAGGAGCGGACACGGGCGGAACTTCGAGTCGGCGAAGCCGTCGTGCAGGACGTTCATGATCGCGAGGCACACGTCGAGGCCGATGTAATCGGCGAGCTGCAGCGGCCCCATCGGGTGCGCCATGCCGAGCTTCATGATCGCGTCGATGTCTTCCTTGCTCGACACGCCCTCCATCAAGCAGAAAATCGCTTCGTTGATCATCGGCATCAGCACGCGATTCGAAATGAAACCGGGAAAATCCTTCGCGACGGCCGGCGTCTTACCGAGCGTCTTCGCGAGGGCGTCGACGGCCGCGTAGGTCGCGTCGGAGGTCTGCAGGCCGCGGATGATCTCCACGAGCTTCATGACCGGCACCGGGTTCATGAAGTGCATTCCGATCACGCGCGACGGATCCTTCACGACGGACGCGATCTCGGTCACCGGCAGCGACGACGTGTTCGTGGCGAGGATCGCCCCGGGCGCTCCCGCCTCGTCGAGCGCGGCGAAAATCTTTTTCTTGAGCTCCATGCGCTCGGACACGGCCTCGACGGCGAATTGGAAGCCCTTGGCTTCGGCCGGCGAGAGCGCGGTCTTGAGGCGCCGCAGAGCGGCGTCCTTCTCCGCGGCAGTGATCGTCCCCTTCTCGGCCTGGCGCCCCAGGTTCTTGCCGATGGTCGCGAGCGCCTTCCCGGCGAGCTCGGCGTTCGCCTCGATCAAGGTCGTCTCGAAGCCCTTGAGCGCGAACACGTGCGCGATCCCGTTGCCCATCGTGCCGCCGCCGACCACGCACACGCGAGTGATGTCCATGCGCGCAGATTAGCAATTCGGCCGCGCCGCGGCCAATCGGCTAAAGCCCGACGTAATCGAGCAGCGTGCGCTCGTCGACCGGGGAGAGCGAATCCGCGTGGACCAAAGCCGTCAGCGCGTTCAGGCGCTTCTCGCGCGACGCGGGGGCGGACGCAAGACGTCCGGCGAGAGCCCAGCGCGGGCCGAGCGCCGCGCGCAGGCCCGCGTCCGAGCCGCCGCGCACGAGCTCGTCGAGAGCCGCGGTGCCGTGAGACTTCGCGAAGGTCTCGATCAACGCGATCTCCTGATGATACGCGCGGCCCGGCGTCGCCGGCCGGTCCAGGTCGGCCAGCACGGCGTTGGCGAGCTCGACCGCGCGCTTCTGCGTCCAGCCTTCGGCGAAGAAGTGCTTGAGCTCCTGGTCGTGGTTCACGCGCAGGATGCCGTCGTCCATCAAGTGGACGGCTTCATGGACCGCGTACTCGACGAACGCGTCCAGCGCGACTCCGCGGCCCGCGACGAGAATGACGATCGGGACCTCGCGCGTCCCGTCCGTCACGATGCGCGCGGCTCCGCCCGCGTTCGCGGGCAGTTCGAGCCGCGCCGCCATCTCGGGGTCGCGGACCAGGAATAGATTCTCCGCGCTGATCGGCAGTTGCGGATGGCGCGCCTTGATCGCGGCGACGATCTTCGCGACTTCCGCGCTTTCGGGATAGGACGCCTCGCGCAGCGCCGCGAGGCCCGCGTCGATGTTCGGCGCGTGAATCAGCCCGTTCGCGGCGGCGGAAATCGGGGCGGCGGGCGCGACGGCGCTCGGCGCGGCGCAGACGACGGCCGCCAACGGCAGGGCGGAGACCGACGAGGGCGGAGCGGGAAGGGCCGGCGCGAGCGAGGCTCCGCCGAACGGAGTCATCGCGGTGAGGAGCGCGGCGGACGCGAAAGGCGCCGCGGGCACGATCGGCCGCTCGACCGCCAGCACGGCCGCCGACGCCGGCGCCCACGCAAACAACAGGGCCGCGAACAGTCTCAAGCCGCTCACGATTTCAGTGTATTCTTCCTCAGTATAGCCCGCCTGGGCCCATAGGGCCGCCGCGCGCGGCACGAAAGACCCAGCGTCGATGCGGTATACTGGTCCGGTGATCAGCCTGCTCGCCGGACTGCTCATCCTGGCCTCCGGTCCCGTGTCCGCCGCGGACTCCCCCCCCGACCTCGTGCGCCTGCGCGAGATCGAGCCGTCGATCCGCCAGGAGATGCGCTACGCGGGCGCGCACAACTTCGTCGGGCGGCCGATTGCCGGCTACAATGCCGCGGAATGCCTGCTCACGCGCGAGGCGGCGCAGGCGCTCGCCGACGCGCAGGCCGAGCTCAAGGATTTCGGCCTGACGCTCAAGGTCTTCGACTGCTATCGGCCGCAACGCGCCGTGGACGACTTCGTCTCCTGGGCGAAGGACGCGTCCGACGTCAAGATGAAGAAGGAATTTTATCCCGCGGTCGACAAGGCCGACTTGTTCAAGGACGGCTACATCGCCGCGAAATCCGGCCACAGCCGCGGGAGCACGATGGACCTCACGCTCGCGCAGGCGGCGGGCGGAGACTTGGACATGGGCACGGCGTTCGACTACTTCGACCCGCTCGCGCACACCGCCAATCCGGCGATCTCCCGTCTCCAAAAAATCAACCGCGCGCTGCTCAAGACCTTGATGGAGGCGCACGGCTTCAAGAACCTTCCCGACGAGTGGTGGCACTTCACCTTGGTCCGCGAGCCCTATCCGGACCGCTACTTCGACGTGACCATCGGCGCGCAGGCGCGCCCGTGATGCTGGATCTGGGACTTCTCGCGCTGATCGCCGCCGTCGCCTACTCGGGCTGGCGCAGCGGCGCGATCCGCCAACTCACGCACTGGGGCGGCCTGGCCTGCGGCCTGCTGGCCTCCGGCCCCGTGGCCGCGCGGCTGACGCCGCACGTCGCCCCGCACGTCGCCGTGCCGGCGGCGATCACGCGCGTGCTGCTGTCCTCCAGCATGTTCCCGCTTTTCGGCGGTCTCGGCGCCTGGGGGATCCACGCGCTGCTCGACAAGCTCTCCGGCGGCCGCGAGCAGGGGCGCGGCGACCGCGCCGGCGGCGCCGCGTTCGGCTTTCTCAAGGGCGTCGCGCTCGTGTTCATCGGCCTCTCGGTCCTGGTCTTCTTCGAGGCGCCGCTGATCAAGCACTTCGGCAAGCCTCCCCCGTCCGTCGCGGACTCCTACTCGCTCGCGTTCATCCGCCGCCACGGGATTTTCGAGAGCGCGCCCGTGCCCGCCGTCGCCAAGCTCGAGAAGGTGCTCGCCGCCATACGCGACCCGAGAGCCGCGAAGGCCTTGGCCCGCGATCCCGAGGTCCGGGCGATGCTCAACGACCCGGCCCTGCGCCAGACGCTCAAAGACGACGGCATCGCCACGGCCCTGCTCAGGGGCGACGTCGACGCGTTGAAGACGGACCCGCGTCTCGCCGCTCTGCTGAAAAATCCGCGCCCGTCCGCGTCCGCAGCCCAGACCTCGCCCTAGCCTCGGGCCCTTGCTCGCGCCGCCTTCGCGATCCATACTGGGAGGCATGAGATTCTCGCTCGCCGCCGCCCTGCTCGCCGCCGCCGCGGCCCGGGCCTTCGCCGCGTGCCCGCCGGAGATGGCCGACGTCGACGGCCGCTTCTGCATCGACAAGTGGGAGGCGAGCGTCGTCGACAAGGCCTCCGGCCAGGACGCGTCGCCGTACTACACCCTCGACGCCGCGAAGGGCTATCCGGGGGCGCGCTGGCAGAAGGCGCACTGGGCGGCGCTCCCGAACGCGAAGTATCCTCTGCCGGAGCTTCCCGCCGTCGAGGCCGCCGACGGCTTCGTCCCGATGGCCGTCTCGCGTCCCGGCGTCTATCCGCAGGGCTTCGCGACGCGCGCCACGGCCGCGCTGGCCTGCCGCAACGCGGGCAAGCGCCTGTGCCGACACGAAGAGTGGTACAAGGCCTGCGTCGGGCGCTCGGGCCCGCCGTTCCGCGCCGTCCTTCCCGCGCGGGCTTTTCCGTACGGCGCGGACTACGCCGTCGGGAAGTGCAACTTCAACCTCACCGACATGCACCCTCTGGTCGCGCTCAGCCGCTCGAGCTCCCAGCTCGACGACCCGCGTCTGATGACCGCCGTGGACTCGAGAGGAAGCCGGATGCTCGCCAAGACCGGAGAGTTCAAGGACTGCGTCTCCGACTACGGCGTGTACGACCTCGTGGGCAATCAGGACGAGATCGTCGACAGTCCTCCCGGGAAGAACGAACTGTTCGTCGGCAGCTTCTACGCGCGGGACCAGTCCGGAAATCCCAACGGCTGCGCGTCCGCGATCAACGCGCACGCCGACGGCTACTTCGACTACAGCTTGGGTTTTCGCTGCTGCGCGGACGAGGGCCCCTAGCCGCGCCAGGAGACGACGACGCGGCGCTCGCAGAACTCTTCGATCGCCCAGCGCACGCCCTCGCGGCCCAGGCCGGAGTCCTTGACGCCGCCGTAGGGCAGGACGTCCGAGCGGAAGGTCGGCACGTCGTTGATCACGAGGCCGCCGACCTCGAGCTCCTCGGACGCGCGGCGGATCAGGTCGGCCGAGTCGGTGAACAAGCCCGCCTGCAGGCCGAAGCGCGAGCGGTTCACGCCGGCGAAGGCTTCGGCGGGCTCCGCGAACGTCTCGAGCACGACGACGGGCCCGAAGATCTCCTCGCAGGAAACCTTGTCGTCGGGCTTCGCGCCGCCGAGCACCGTCGGATCGATCACGTTTCCCCGGCGCGCGCCGCCGGTCAGCAGCGCCGCGCCGCCCTCGACGGCTTCCTTGATCCAGGCCTCCACGCGGTCGGCCGCGGCGGCGTCGATGAGCGGGCCGACGAGCGTGTCGGCGCGGGCGGGATCCCCGACCCCGAGCTTCTTCACCTCGGCGAGAAAGAGCTCCGTGAAGCGCGCCGCGACGTCCTGATGGACGAAAAGGCGCTGCACGGAGATGCAGACCTGGCCCGCGTAGGCGAAGCCGCCGAACGCGCAGCGCGCGGCGGCGCGCGCCAGGTCGGCATCGCGCGCGACGATCACGGCCGCGTCGCCGCCGAGCTCGAGCAGGACTTTCTTGCGCTCGGCCTGAGCCTTCAGGCGCCAGCCGACCTTGTCGCTGCCGGTAAAGCTCAACACGGCGATGCGCGGATCGGCGACGGCGAGCGCCGCGACTTCGTTGGGGCCGTGGATCACTTGCAAGGCGGCGAGCGGAATTTTCTCGCGCTCGTCGGACGCCGCGGCGGCGGCCTCGATGAAGGTCTCGGCGAGGATCTGCGCCGCGCTCGGCGCCTGCGGCGGCGGCTTGACGATCACGCTGGCGCCCGCCGCCAGAGCGGGGGCCACCTTGTGCGCGATCAGGTTCAGCGGAAAATTGAAGGGTGCTATCGCGAACACGGGACCGCGCGGGACGAGGCGAACCTCCGCGGGCGCGTATGCGCGGCCGCCGGCGTCCACGTCGACGGGCACGAGCTCGCCGCCCAGACGCTTGGCTTCTTCAGACGAAGCCTCGAAGGTCGCGACCGCGCGGCCGACCTCGGCCCGCGCGAGCGAGAGCGGCTTGCCCGCCTCTTCGACGATCGCCGCCGCGATCTCGGCCGAGCGCGCGGCCAGGCGCAAAGCGATCCCGGACAGCAGGCGCGCTCGTGCGTGACGACTCACGCGGCGATAAGATTCGAACGCTTCCGCCGCCGCGGCCAACGCGCGCTCCATCTGCTCCGGAGCGGCCTCGCGGCGGCGCGCGACCGTTTCGCCGTTCGCCGGCGAGCGCACGGGGCTCCAGTGCGCCGATTCGCGCCACTCGCCCGCGAGAAACTGCCGCACGTCCCTCACGACGCGAGCCCCCGCAGACCCGCCTCGAGGACGTCGAGCGCTTCGCCGAGCTGCGCGTGCGCGATCGTCAGCGGCGGCAGCAAGCGCACGCAGTTTCCGAACGAGCCCGCGGTCAGCGCGACCACGCCGTGCTCGTACGCGAAGCGGACCAGCTTCTTCGCCGCGTCGGCGTCGGGCTCCTTCGTCTTCGCGTCCCTCACCAGCTCGAACGCGCGCATCGGCCCGAGGCCGCGCGCGTCGCCGACGACGGGGTATTTCTTCTTCCATCCGGAGAGCGCGCGCTCGATCGTCTCGCCGAGCGTCCGGGCATGCGCGAGCAAGGTCCCGTCTTCAAAAATCCCGAACACCGCGAGCGCCGCGGCCGCGGCCACCGGATTGCCGTTGAACGTCCCGCCGATCGCGCCCTCGATGGGCGCGTCCATGATCTCCGCGCGGCCGGTCACCGCGGAGAGCGGCAGGCCTCCGCCGAGTCCCTTCGCCGTGCACACGAGGTCCGGCTCCAGGCCGAGCCGCTCGCACGCGAACAAGGTCCCCGTGCGGCCGAAGCCGGACTGAATCTCGTCGGCGATCAGCACGATGCCGTGCTTCGAGCAGAACTCGCGCACGCGCAGGGCGAAGTCCGGCGGCGCGGGCAGGAAGCCGCCCTCGCCGAGCACGGGCTCCATGATGACCGCGGCAATCTGATTCGGCGCGACCTGGACCGTCGCGACCTCGACGAAGCGGGCGAACGCTTCGTCGGAACTCACGCCGCGGTACGGATACGGAAAAGGCGCGCGGTAGACGTCGGAGCAGAACGGCGCGAAGCGGTCCTTGTACGGCTTCGCCTTCGCGGTCAAGGTCATCGCCATCCAGGTGCGGCCGTGGTAGGCATGCTCGAACGCGATCACCGCGGCGCGGCCGGTATGGGCGCGCGCGATCTTGATCGCGTTCTCGACCGCCTCGGCGCCGCTATTGGCGAGGAACGACTTCTTCGGGAATTTCCCGGGCGCGGACGCGTTCAGCTTCTCGCAGACCGCCACGTAGGACTCGTGCGGCGCGACGTTGAAGCTGCCGTGCATGAGTCGGCCCGCCTGCGCGCGCACCGCCTCCGCCACCGCCGGCGCCGAATGGCCGACGTTGACCACGCCGATGCCCGCGGCGAGGTCGATGAATGTATTCCCGTCGACGTCGCGAAGAAGGGCGCCGTTCCCGCTTTCGACGAAGACCGGCGTCGCGTGGAACGGCCCGCGCGCGACGGCGGCGCGGCGGCGCTCCATCAGCGCGCGGCTCTTCGGCCCGGGGACCGCCGTCTTGAGTTCGATGCTCTTCGCCGCGGTTTTCATCTCAATACCAGCCGATCGGCGCCTCGTCGAGATTCACGTTGACCTGCTTCGTCTCCAAGTAGGCCTGGATGCCGTAGAGACCGAGCTCTCGCCCGTTGCCGCTTTGCTTATAGCCGCCCCACGGCATCTCGTTGAACGTCGGATGATAAGTATTGATCCAGGCGATGCCCGCGCGCAGCTCGCGAACGACGCGCAGGCCCTTGGTCATGTTCGTCGTCCACACGCCCGCGGCCAGGCCGTACTCGGTGTCGTTGGCCAGGCGCACCGCCTCGGCCTCGGTCTCGAACGGGATCACGCAGAGCACGGGCCCGAAGATTTCCTCCTGAGCGATGCGCATCATCGGGGTCACGTCATCGAAAATCGTCGGCTCGACGAAGAAGCCGTCGTCGAACTCCTCGCCCTTGGGACGTCCGCCGCCGCAGACGAGCTTCGCCCCCTCTTTCTTGCCGAGAGCGATATAGCCCTCGACCTTCTCGCGGTGCGCGGCGGAAATCAGCGGCCCCATCTTCACGCCCGGCGCGAGGCCGTGGCCGAGCTTCACGCGCGGGATCTTGGCGAGCATCGCCGCGACGAGTTTTTTGTGGATTTGCTTGTCGACCAGCAGGCGCGAGCCCGCGGAGCAGACCTCGCCCTGGTTCGCGAACGCGGCGAACAGCGCGCCGTCGACCGCCGCCTCGAAGTCCGCGTCGGCGAACACGATGTTGGGGTTCTTGCCGCCGAGCTCGAGCGTGACCTTCTTCAGATTGCCCGTCGCGGCCTGCGCGATGCGCCGCCCGGTGACGGTGCCGCCGGTGAACGCGATCTTGTCGACCTGACGGCTCTCGGCGAGCTCTTCTCCGACGCCCGCGCCGGGGCCGGTCACGATGTTGACGACGCCGGGAGGAAGCCCCGCTTCCTGAATCAACGTCCCCAACGCCAGCGCCGTCAGCGGAGTGAGCTCCGAGGGCTTGAGCACGACCGTGCAGCCCGCCGCCAAGGCGGGCGCCACTTTCCAAGCGGCCATCAGCAGCGGGTAGTTCCACGGGATGATCTGGCCGCAGACGCCGACCGGCTCGCGCAGCACGAAGGAGAGCGAGTTCGCCGGGACCGACATCGTCTCGCCGTGGATTTTCGTCGCGAGGCCGCCGTAGAACTCGAAGCAGTTCGCGGCGTCGGCGACGTCGAACTCCGCCTCGGCGAGCGGCTTGCCCATGTTGCGCGTCTCGAGCTCGGCCAAGAGCTTGCCCTCGCGGCGGATCAGTTCGCCGATCTTGAACAGGAACTTGCCGCGCTCGAGCGCCGTGGTTTTGCGCCACGGGCCCGCGTCGAAGGCCTTGCGCGCGGCCGCGATCGCCAGCTTCGCGTCGTCGCGCGACGACTCGGGCACGAACGCGATGAGCCGCCCGTTGCCGGGATCGCGGATCTCGCGCGTCGCCCCCGCGCGCGCGGCGACGAGCTTGCCGTCGATGAGCATCCCCGCGACGGACGACTCCGCGGGCGTCTTCACGTTCGTCTTCATGTCGGCCTCACCAGAACAATTTAACCACAGAGACACGGAGAACGGAGGAGAACGGCAAACCACGAAGACACGAAGAACGCAGAGAATGGGAACGGCGAAGACGCCCTTTCTTCTCCTGCTCTCTTCCGTTCTTCGTGTCTTTGTGGTTCATTCGTTCGTTATTCCGGGTGGTACTTCGGACCGGCGAAGCGGGCGCGCGACCAGCCGAACCAGATCGCGAGCAGCAGAACGAAGATGAACGCCATGACTTCGCCCGCCTGCGCGTTCGGCGGCAGGACGAAGACCACGGTGATGAACGCGACCCAGGCCACGGCGACCGCGGCGACGACGGTACTGCACGCTCCCAGGCTCCACGGTCCCATCTCTCCGCCCTGGCCGCGCGCGCGCGCCCACAGCCGCGCGGCGATCGGCATGCCGTAGGAAATATAAAGACAGACGGTCGCGATCGACAGGACGGCGCTGTAGACCTTGACCGAGACCGCGATCAGCAGGGCGAAGAACGACAGGCCCCAGATCGCGTGCGCGGGCGTACGGTGCGCTCCCACCTTCGCCCACAGCGCGTGTCCGGGCAGACCTCCGTCGCGCGAGAACGCATAAACCATGCGCGAGGCCGAGGTCATCGACGCGAGCCCGCACAGCCACATCGCGCCGCAGACGAGTCCGACCATCGCCGCCCCGGTCGCCGCGCCGAGTCGCAGCTTCATGAGGCCGACGAGCGCGTCGTCTCCGAGCGCGGTCGCGACGCCGAGGTCGGGGATCGACAAGGTGATCGCGGACAGAAGGAGGAAGCCGAAGATCACCGACACGACGACCGCAATGAAGATGCCCCAAGGCGCGGTGCGGCGAGGGTCGCGCGTCTCCTCGCTCACATGCGCGGACGCGTCGTAGCCGGTCAAGGTCCATTGCGCGAGCAGGAGGCCGACGATGAAGCTGTACGTCGGCGAGTAGCCGTCGGTGTGGTTGAACCGGAGCAGGAAGCGCGCCGGCTGGGCGAAGCCGTGCGCGCCGAGAACGCCGAGGATCACGAAGACGACCGCGATGTGATACCAAGCGGAAAAGTCGTTGAGCCAGGTCACCACGCGGATGCCGAGATGATTGAGCGCGGCGTGCGAGAACAGCAGCATCGCGTACAGCGCGGCCGCGTGCGCGGTCGTCGGCTTCCCGCCGAACAGGCCGAGAAGGAAGCCGGCGAGGCCCCAGTCGATGCCGGCCAGGATCGCGAACTGGCCCATGGTGTTGAAGCACGCGGTGAACCAGCCGTACGCGCGCCCGCCGAGAAAGCTCGACCAATGATAGAGCGCGCCGGCGGTCGGGTACGCGGAGGCGAGCTCGGCCATGGCGAGCGCCACGGCAAGCGTGAAGAAGGAGACGAGGAGCCAGCCCACGCTCATCTGCGCGGGACCGCCGTGCTGGAGGCCGTAGCCGTAGAGCTGGGTGGCGCCGGTGAGGATCGAGATGACGGAGAAGCTCATCGCGAAGCTCGAGAAGCCGCCCATGTCGCGCAGGAGCTCCTGCACGTAGCCCATCCGCGCCAGGTCCTTCGCGTCCTGGTCGAGCGCAGCGGCCTTGGTGACGCTCACGGGTTCAGGGCGTCGGCGCCTTGCGGGCCGAGATCGCGTCGACGACGACGCGTTCGAGGAAGATCAGCACGTGGCACTCGCTGAACTGCGAGTCGCACTTGAGGCGGGCGAAGAAGGTCGCGGCGAGCGCGTCGCCGCCGCCGTACGCGGCGAGCGCGGCGCTCAGGTGGTCGCGGCGGCTCGCGATGCGCGTCTTCGGCGAGGAGACGACGAGGCGGAAGCCCCAGGATTTCGCGAGGTGCCCGAGCAGAGGGTTCAGCGCGATGTTCGCGAGCTCGCCGAGAGCGCTCCGCTCCCGCTGGTTCATGCCCTCGACGCGGTCCTGCACGTCGCGCGTGAAGGCGTTGGTCACGAGGTAGCCGCTCTTGCCGGAGAACAGGAACAGAAAGCTGCCGCCGGGGAAGCTCAGCAGGCTGCCGTAGTGGTCGTTGACGATCGAGTCGAACACGGCCGCGAATGGGCCGGCCTCGTCGACGGAGAGCTCGAGCTCCTCGACGCGCCACGGGTCGTGCGTGGCCTCGCCGAGCTTTTTGGCGCAAAGCTCCAGGCCCTCGCGCACGACCGTCGTCAGCGCGGCGCGCCCTTCTTCGTTCACGTCTTCACCGCCAGCGCTTTGCTGACCGCCGCCGTGATTTCGGCCAAGGAGAACGGCTTCACGATGAAGCCGAGCGCGCCCTCGGCGATCAGCTGATCGTAGATATCGGCCTGCGTGTTCGCGCTGACCATCAACACGCGCGCCTTCGGATCGATTTCGAGCAGGGCGTGCAGCACGGTGAATCCGTCGTCCTCGCCCATCGACAGGTCGAGCGTGACGAGGTCGGGTTTCTGGGCCTTGTAAGCGGCGACGGCCTTCGCCAGGCCGTCGGCTTCTCCCGCGATCTGATGGCCGCCCATCTGCAGGAACTCGGCGATCATCGCGCGCGTGATCTCGCTGTCGTCCACGAGGAGAATCCGGGCCATGGGGCGTATTGTATTCCCCCTGAGGGACCCCGTCAATGCCGCGGGCGGCCCGATTGACCGCGAGCGGCGTTTATCCTAGATTACGGAAGTTATGGACGTTTCTCGACGATCCTTCATCCGCTGGGTGCTCGCGTCCGGGGCCGCTTTGGCCTGCCCGCTCCCGCTCAGCGCGCTCGGCGGCGGGGAGCGCGGCGAGAACGGCGCCCCGGCGCCGCGCCTGGAAAGCGAGACCCGCCAGATCTGCCACGAGGTCCGCGACGGAGCCTCCCTCCCTCTGCCCGCCCCGGACCAGGAATGCGGCGTCGTGATCGTCGGCGGCGGCCCGAGCGGCCTCGCCGCGGCCGACGAGCTCAAGACGACGGACTTCCTCCTGCTCGAGAAAGAGCCGCACCTGGGCGGCAACAGCTACGCGGAATCGTGGGAAGGCTTGAACTATTCGACGGCCGCCGCGTGGGACTCGATCGCCGACCCCGCGTTCGCCGAGCTCGCCCGGCGCTGGAAGTTCGACTGGAAGAAGATCGAGGGCGAGGACAGCGTCGCCTTCGACGGAGTCTGGATCCCCAACTTCTGGAACGGACGCGTCGACAATCCGTCCTTCGATCATTTGCCGTACAGCCAGTCGGTGAAGGACGGCTTCCGCCAGTTCCTGCGCGACGTCGGCACGATCGATCTCGACGCGAACCTCTCCGCGCTCGACGCTCAGCCGTTCTCCTCCTTCCTCGAGGGTTATCCGCCCCAGCTCAAGGCTTTCTGGGACGCGTTCGGTCCGTCGAACTGGGGCGCTTCGAGCGAGTCCACCTCCGGCTACCTCGGCCTCTCCGCCGCGAAAGATTGGTTCACGCACCCGCGCTACACGTGGGAAGGCGGCATCGGCATGGCCTCGCGCCGCGTGCTCGACGCGATCCCCAACAGCGCGCGCAAGCGCCTGAAGACCGGCGTTTGCGTCTACAAAGTCCGCCGCGAGGGCGGCCGCGCGCTCGTGAGCTTCTTCGAGGACGGCAAGCCCCGCACCGTCTCGGCGCGCGCCGTCGTCATGGCGACGCCGAAGTTCATCACCAAGATGCTCGTCGACGGTCTCCCCGTCGATCAGTATGCCGCGATGTCCAGCATGCGCTACGCGCCGTACCCGACCTACAACCTCTGCTTCGAGCGCGTCGTCTACAACCAGGGCTACGACAATTATCCCGTCGGCGCGAAAAATTTCGCGGACTTCATTCCCGCGGACTGGGTCGAACACGGCGAGGGCGGCGATCTCGGCCGCAAGCAGGTGATCACCGTCTACGCGCCGATGCGCGAGAGCGAGCGCTTCGACCTGCTCGACGACGCGAAGACTCTCGCCAAGGCGCAGGCGGCGGTCGGCGAGCTCGCCGAGATGTTCCCGAGCTGGCTCGACCGTCTCAAAGAAGTCCGCATCTACCGACGCGGCCACCCGATGCCGATGTCGATCCCCGGCTACTACACGAAGCTCCAGCCGCTCGCGGGCCGCGACCTCGACCCGATCTATTTCGGCCACTGCGACTCGATGGGCGAGGTCTCGGACTTCTTCTACGCGGCGCTCAGCGGCATCAAGGCCGCGCGCAAGGCCGCCCTGCGCCTCTAAGCGGCGAAGCTCGCGGCCGTCGCGTCGAAGCGCGCCCGGTCGGCGAGCGGCAGCGTCGCGAACAGCGGATCGCGCCGCAGCGCGGCGAGGAAGCGCGGCGTCCCCGCGAGCAGTTCCCCGTCCGACGCTCCGCGGCCGCCCGCCGCGGCGCGCAGCTCGCGCGCGAGACCGACGACGCGCCGGTGCGCGAGCTCGGGCGCGGCCACGTAGGTCGCAGCCTTATCCCAATAGGCGAGCGCCCGGCCCCACTCCAAGGCCTCCGGGTCGTCCGGAAACGCGCCGCGCGCGGCCGCGCGGAACAGAGCGCGCTGGTTGCTCAGGCGCAGCGGGTCCGCGTCGTGCGCGGTCGCGAGGATCAGCGCCGCGACCTGGCCGCGCGTGAAGTTCCAGCGCTCGCCGAAATCCGAAATCAGGCGCAGGGCCGCGCGCTCGCAGAGTCCGGCGAGAGTCGCCTCGACGCGCGGCGGCGTGCCGGCGACGCGGCCCGGGTCGACGTCGTGGAGAGCGGCCGCGAAGACGAGCAGGGCGCGCCGCGACGGCGGGAGCGGCGGCGAGAGTGCGCCGACGCTGCGCGCGGTCAGGCCGGCGACCTCGAGGCTGTGCTCGAGATTATGATACAGGCGCGACGAGGCGTCCGGATGGTGCGAGGACAAGAACGAGGACAGCCTCAAGCAAAGCTCCGGCTCCGCGCCCAGGGCGTGCAGTGCGTCTTGGAGAACGCGGCCGTCGTGGGCGAGGGTGTTCATCGTGGCCCTTTGCGGGCAACACAGTATCGCCCCGCTTCAGCAAGCGGGCCTCAGCGCGCGGTCAAATCCCGTTCAAGACGGGCGGACGAGCGCCGCGCGCACGCGGAACGCCGCGACGATCGCGGCCGCGACGGCGAACGCCGCCAACAGCCGAACCTGCGCGCGCGCGAAAGGGTCCGAGCCGTCGTCGGTCGCGGTCGCGATCTGCGCCGCGGCGGCCCGCGCCGCGTCGAAGCCGGGCTCCAGCCTCACCGCGGCGGCGAAGTCGTCGTGCGCGGCCTCGCGGTCGCGCGCGAGCGTGGCGGAGAAGCCCGCGAAGAACGGAGCCAGCGCCGAGTCCGGCGCCGCCGACTTGAGGCCCGCCGAGGCCGCGTCGAGAGACCTCTTGTCCGCGGACTGCAGGCCATAGTAGCCGAGCAGCTCCCAGCCGAGCGGATCGGACGGCGCCGACTGCGCCAGCGACTCGCCGAGCTTTTTGAGCATCTCGGGGCGCTCCGGCTCCGGCCCGAAGAGGACGAACGGCTCGCTGACGATCTTGAGCTCGATCATCGCGCCGCCGCCGCGCGTGCCGACGTCCTCGCGCGCGCCGGACGCGTACGCCGCGAGCGCCTTCTCCGCCGGCGCGACGCGTCCCAGGTGCATGTCGGCGAGGCTGACGGCCGCGTAGGTCAAGGGATCGGCGCCCTTCTGCGCCGCGACGTCCGCGAAACCCGCGGCGGCGGCTTGATAATTCTTTGCCGCGTATTGGCGGGCCGCGGCGGCGAAGCGGTCGTCGAGCGACGCGTCGGCGGCGGCCGCGCGCACGCCCGCGGCGGCGAGCGCCGCGACGATCAGAGAGGCGCGGATGATGGTCATAGTTTTTCCTCAGCGGATGTCGAGCGCGGGATTGCGCGCAAAGAAGCCCACCGGCACCAGGCGGAAGCCGACCCGGTACACGGGCATCACGGGCCAGTCCTCGGGGCGAGGGATGTGAGTCATGCCGAACGTGTACCACAGCACGACGTCCTTCCCGTTCAGGTCGCGATCGGCCTTCGTCCACGCGGGCAAGCCTTGGCCGGGCGCGCCCTGGTTCGGATACGGACCGGCCGCGTAGCGCTCGCCCTCGGCGTAGCGCGTGACCCACAGCTGATGGTCGACGAAGCGGCCCTTGCGGCGCACCGGCGACGACGGCCACAGGTAGGGGACCGCGCTCTCGCCGGGCAGCAGCGCGTATCCCGTGGGGCCGCCGAGCTCGTTCTTGGCGTTCGCGCTGACGACGCGCCACTTGCGCGCGGTCGCGGGGTCGAGGTCGCGCTGGGCGGCGAGCTCGTGGGTCAGCGGCGTGGAGGTCATCTCGACGGCGTTGTCGAGCGGGTTTTTCGGCCCGCGCGGCGCCGAGCGCACGTTCTCCTCCATCACGATGTTGTCGGTTCCGTCCACGTCGAAGTCGAGGCGGAAGTTGAAGAAGTGCTGGTGGTGCGGCGCGGCGACGCCGGGGGCGACGAGATGCGCGTACGCCGCCTTCGGATCGTCGTGCGCCTGCATGTGATCCTGCGCGGCGACGCCCTTGGCGAGCATGATGCCGGTCAGCCCCGCCTCGAGCGAGATCTCGCCGTCCTGATGAAACACCCAGGACAGCTGGTAGTCGTAGTTGCTGATCGTCGCGACGAAGGTCATCACGAGCTCGCGCGAGCGGCGCGACTGGTTCTTGTTGTTCACGTACGTGTCGAGGTGCTTCCACAGCAGGCCGCCGTCGCGCTCGTAGAAGGCCATCGCCTTCTCGACCTTGTACGGCTTGCCCAGGTCGTCCGCGAAGTCCGCGTCGACGAAGACCGCGTTCGCGGGCACGTCGGTCTGCGGCTCGATCGAGCCCGCCATGCGGCCGATCCCGTACTCGCCCTCGTCGAACGCGTTGCGAAACGACCAGTTCGGGTCCGCGTCGCCGTAGGGCACGAGCATGTCGGAGAGCGACGCGCGATACAAGACCGGCCGCAGGCGCGCCCCGTCCTGCCACGAGACCTGGTAGAGCACGGGCCCCTCGCGCGGCTGGAGCGTGAAATGGAACACCCAATTCTGCCAGCGGACCTCATGATCCTGGATCGTAAAGCTCGGACCGTCGGGCTGGGTGATCACCAAGGGCTTCAGGCCCGGACGCGCCGGCGGCAAGGACGCGTCGTCGAAATCGCCGGACGCCTTCGACACGGGCACCACGCCGGTGTCGACCACGTCGAGCACCTTCTTGTGGTTGGCGTCGACGAGCGCGACGACGCCCTCGACCGGATGCGCGTACGGGTTCTTGTTGCCCTCGAGCTGGTAGCCGAGCCCCCGCAGCAGGCGCAGGCCGGACTTCTTTTCATCGGCGCTCATCGGCCCCGCGGCCCACAGGTCCACCCAAATCTTGTCCGGGTTCAAGCCGCGCCTCTCCATCGCCGCGCGCCAGCGCGGATCGGCGCGCACCACCGGCGGGAACTCGTCGAACTCGCTCAGCATCACGTTCGGCTGCACGCCGGGGCGCGGAGTCCAAGAGACGAGCTCCTTTTTATTCAGGTCCACGACCGCCTCGCTCATCGCGTTGTGGTCCCGGTCGAAAACGACGAGAAACGCCTCGCGTCGAAACGGCGCGCCCGGCGTCCACAAGAGCACCTCGGCCTTCGGCGGCTCATTGAGCGCGACGTAGGGGAAAAACGTCCCTTCCGGCAAGGACTTCGCGGCCCTGACGGCCGCGACGGCCGAGGAAATCTCGACGGCGTCGAGCGGGTCCAGCGGGTACGCGGCGGCGGTCGCGGGCGCGGAGAGGAGGACGCCGAGCAGTAGAGCCGGGATCATGGCGCCTACGTTAGCAATTAACTCGCGGGAGGATCAGCGCGCGGCTGGGGAACAAAACGCGTTTCGCGGTGTCCGAAAGAACCGGGCGCGAAAGCACGTCTTCGGCCTTGCGCGAATCGAGACGCGGACCTACAATCGGCAACGGAGGACTCCAACATGCGCATCGCGCGCCGCCTCGCCCCCGCCGCACTCATCCTGCTTTCGATCGCGGTCTCCGCCGCGCCGCTGCGCAAGGAAGACGTGCCCGCCCCGCTCCAGCCTTGGATCTCCTGGGTTCTGCGCGGCGCCGAGGCGGAGGCCTGCGCGCCTTATCTCGGTTCCGAGGCGCGGCGCTGCGCGTGGCCCGGCGCGCTGACTCTGTCCCTGGAAAGATCCGGCGGCCGCTTCGAGCAGAATTGGCGCGTCGACGCGGAGGACTGGGCGCCACTTCCCGGCGGCGCGGAGGCTTGGCCGCAGGACGTGCGCGTCGACGGCGCGCCCGCCGCGGTCGTCGAGCGCGCCGGCGCGCCGGCGCTGCGCCTCAAGGCCGGCGCCCACAAGATCACCGGCGCGTTTCGCTGGCCGCGTCTGCCGGAACAATTGGATATCCCCTCCGAAGTCGGCCTGCTGACGCTCAGCGTCGACGGCAAGCCCGCGGCGTTTCCCGCGCGCGACGAGGCCGGCCGGCTTTGGCTGCAGAGCCAGACTCGCGCCGCGGCCCCTCGCGAGGAGTCCCACCTGGACGTGACCGTGCATCGCCGTCTCGTCGACGACGTCCCCCTCCAGCTGATCACCCGCCTGCAGTTGAAGGTTTCCGGCGCCAACCGCGAGATCGCTCTCGGCCGCGCCCTGCCGGACGGATTCGCCCCGATGTCGCTGGTGAGCCCTCTGCCCGCGCGTCTCGACCCCGACGGCCGCTTGCGCGTGCAGGTGCGCGCCGGAACCTGGGAGATTCTGCTCGTCGCGCGACGAGAAAAGGCCGGCGACGAGATCAAGCTCCCGGCGCCCGACGGCCCTTGGGCCGCCGACGAGGCCTGGGTGTTCGAGGCGCGCCCGGACTTGCGCCAGGCCGACGTGGAAGGCGCCGCGTCGCTCGACCCCCAGCAGACGGAACTGCCCGCGGACTGGAAAACATTGCCCGCGTATCTCGTGCGGCCGGGCACGGGCTTAAAACTCGTCCAGCGCCGCCGCGGCGACGATCCGCCGGCGCCCGATCGTCTCACCCTGCGCCGCGAACTATGGCTGGACTTCGACGGCAAGGGCTTGTCCGCGCGAGACCGCATCGAGGGCACTCTCGCGCGCAGCTGGCGTCTCGAGGTCTCGCCGGAGATGAAGCTCGGCCGCGTCGCGACGGGCGGCGCCGACCAGTTCCTCACCGCCTTATCCAGCGGCGGCCCGGCCGGCTTGGAAATCCGCGAGCGTCAGGTCGACGCCACCGCCGACAGCCGCATCGAAGGCCGCCGCCTCACCGCCGCGGGCTGGCAGCACGGCTTCGAATCCCTCTCCGCGCGCCTCCACGTTCCTCCGGGCTGGCGCGTGATCCACGTCTCCGGCGCCGATCAGGCCGCGCCGACGTGGGTGTCGGAATGGACCTTGCTCGATTTCTTCCTCGTCCTCGTGGCCGCCGCCGCGTTCCTGCGCCTTTACGGCCCGCGCTGGGGCGCCGCCGCGCTGATCGGCCTCGGCCTCATCTGGCACGAGCCGAAGGCGCCGCAGTGGACGTGGCTCGCCGTTCTCCTGCTCGCCGCGCTCGACCGCGTGCTCGCCGAGCGCCCCGGCGCGGCGCGCTGGGTCGGCTACGGCCGCCGCACCGTTTGGATCGTTCTGGCACTCATCTGCGTCCCCTTTCTCGTCAATCAAGTCCGCGTCGGCGCCTATCCGACGCTCGAGCATCCTTACGAATCAATCCAGCCGCGCGAAGGCGCTGAACCGGAAGGTTCGCGCGACAGAGAGGTAGACGACGAACTCAAAACCTCGGCGCTTAAAGGCGCGGCGGAGCGCAGCCGAAGTGACGCACGCGACGCGCTAGCGGCAAGCGCCGTCCACGCGGCGAATGCGGCGGTAGCCGCTAGAGTTGGAGGAGAAGAAGACGAGAATGAATCCTCCGCCCGCGCCGATGGCGCCGTCAGAGCAAAATTCAGCATGTCGGCACCGGCGCCGATGGCCGAGCCGTATGGCTCTTCGTTCTATAGCAAAGTGCTCACGCAGATGCGGCTCGATCCGTCGGCGCGCGTGAACACGGGGCCGGGCCTGCCGTATTGGACGTGGAGCGAGGTCGAGCTCGAGTGGAAGGGGCCGGTGCCGCAGGGGCATCCGCTGCATCTGTGGCTCGTGCCGCCGGCGGCGAATTTCCTTCTCGCTTTGATTCGGGCGGCGCTGACGGTTCTGCTCGTCGTGCTCGTCGGCGGCTGGCCGATCGACGCGTGGCTGGCCTCGCTCGGCGACGGAGAAGGGCGCAGGCGGGCGCTGAAGACGCTGCTGCCGCTCCTGCTGCTCGCGGCGGCGGCGCCGCGCGCGGGCGCGCAGAGCTTCCCGCCGAAGGATCTGCTCGATCAGCTGCGGTCTCGGCTGCTCGAGAAGCCCGCGTGCGCGCCGAACTGCGCGCAGAGCCCGCTCTTGAGCGTCGAGGCGACGTCCGGCTGGCTGAAGCTGCGCCTCAGAATCGACGCTTCGGCGCCGACGGCGGTTCCGGTGCCGACCGGCGGTCGCGCGTGGACGCCGGCGCGCGGGTTCGTCGACGGCGTCGCGGCGCCCGCGGCGCGCGCGAGCGACGGCACGCTGTGGATCGCGGTTCCGGCGGGCGCGCACGAGGTTCTGCTCGAAGGGCCGCTGCCGGAGCGAGACGCGGTGCAGATCGCCCTGCCTCTCAAGCCCAAGCGCGTCGAGGCCTCGGTCTCCGGCTGGACGCTCAGCGGCCTGCGCGAGGACGGACGTCCGGAGGACGCGCTCCAGCTCTCCCGCGCGCGCGGCTCGGAGGCGGCGTCGGTCGCGGCGGCGCGCGCGCAGGGGCTGTTCCCCCCCTTCCTGCGCGTCGAGCGCACGGTGCGCCTCGGCCTGTCGTGGACGGTGGAGACGCGCGTCACGCGGCTCACGCCGCCGGGCTCCGCGGTGGTGGCGGCGGTGCCGCTGCTGGCCGGCGAGTCGGTGACGTCCTCGGACGTGCGCGTCGTGGAAGGCAAGGCGCAGGTGACGCTCGCGCCGCAGGCGACGCAGACGTCGTGGAGCTCGATCCTGCCGGAGACCGCGGAACTGACGCTCGCGGCGCCGCAGAACTCGCCGTGGACGGAGGCCTGGCGCGTGGAGCCGGGACCGCTGTGGCACGTCGAGGCCTCCGGCATACCGGCGATTTTCCAACAGCCGGAGGACGGCGCGCGCGCGTTCGCGTTCCGGCCGTGGCCCGGCGAACAGGTGCGGCTCGCGATCACTCACCCCGGCTCCGTGACCGGGCAGACCTTGACCGTGGACCAGAGCGTTCTGCGCCTGGAGCCCGGCGTGCGCGACACCGACGCGTCGCTGAGCCTGCGCCTGCGCACCAGCCGCGGCGACCGCCAGACCTTGACCTTGCCCGAGGGCGTCGAGCTGCTGGGCGTGAAGATCGACGACGCGACGGAGCCCCTGCGCCTGGAAGGCCGCGCGCTGTCGATTCCGGTTTCGCCGGGCGCGCATTCGGTCGAGGTCGACTGGCGCCAGCACGACGGCGGCACGCGCTTCCTCTTGCGCGCTCCGGAAGTGGACCTCGGCGCGCCGAGCGTGAACTCGCACGTGCTGATCGCGATGCCGAGCGGACGCTGGATCCTCTTCCTCGGCGGGCGCGGGCTCGGGCCGGCCGTGCTGTTCTGGAGCCTGCTCTTCGTGTTCCTCATCGTCGGCGTCGGCCTCGCGAAGACCGAGCTCGCGCCGCTGTCGACGGGGCAGTGGCTGCTCTTGTTCCTCGGCTTGACGCAGTTGTCGGTTCCGGAGGCCGGGCTGATCGCGGGCTGGTTCCTCGCCTTCGGCCTGCGCGGCCGACACACGCCGGAAGGAAGACGCGAGTTCAACACGGCGCAAGTCTTCCTCGCGGTCTACTCGGTCCTCGCGGCCGCCTTGCTGTTTCACGCGATCGACCAAGGCCTGCTCGGCGCGCCGGAGATGCAGATCGCCGGCAACGGCTCCCGCGCGGAGTTGCTGCGCTGGTACCTGGACCGCGCCGGCTCCGCGACGCCGCGCCCGTGGGCGGTCTCGGTCCCGCTCGCGGTCTACCGCGGCGCGATGCTGGCTTGGGCGCTGTGGCTGGCCAATGCGCTCATCGGCTGGACCAAGTGGGCGTGGGGCTGCTACGCGAACGGCGGGCTTTGGAAGGCGAAGACCTGAGCTCGCCGAGTCGTTGACCCGCGCCCCGAAGATTGGTCGAATGGGTCCATGAAATTTTCCCTGCTCGCGCTTTGCCTTCTCCCGACGGTCGCCGCCGCGTTCGAGGCTAAAACGGCCGAGGTATACGTGACCGCGCAGGGAAGCGACGCGCGCCTGGCTTCCACGGGGACCGTCGTCTTCACCGACTCGAACCAGCCCAAAGAAAGCGAGACGTTCGTCTACGTCGATCCCTCCAAGAAGTTTCAGGCGCTGCTCGGCATCGGGGCCGCGATCACCGACGCGGCGGCGGACACGCTGGCGACGCTTCCCAAAGATGAGCAAGAGCGGGTCTTGCGCGCTTTTTATGATCCCAAGGAAGGGATCGGCTACACCTTCGCGCGCACGACCATTCACTCCTGCGATTTTTCCAGCATGACCTACACCTACGTCGCCGACGGCGACAAGGAGCTGAAGACGTTCGACGTCGCGCACGACCGGCAGAACCGCCTGCCGATGATCAAGCGCGCGATCGAGCTCGCGGGCGGCGAGCTGAAGCTTTTCGCGAGCCCTTGGAGCCCGCCCGCCTGGATGAAGGACAACGACGACATGCTGCACGGCGGTCATTTGAAGCCGGAGTACGCGCAGTCCTGGGCCGACTACTTCGTCAAGTTCATACGCGCCTATCGGAAGGAAGGCGTGGAGGTCTGGGGCGTGACCGTGCAGAACGAGCCCATGGCGACGCAGCCCTGGGAGTCGTGCGTGTTCTCCGCCGAGGACGAGAAGAACTTCGTGAAGGATCATCTCGGGCCGACTTTGGAGAAGGCCGGGCTCGGCGACCGCAAGCTCATGATCTGGGACCACAACCGCGATCTCATCTATCAGTACGCGAGCACGATCTTGGAAGACCCCGCCGCCGCGAAGTACGTGTGGGGAGTCGCCTATCACTGGTACGAGGACTGGTCCGGCGGCGCGTCGATGTTCGAGAACGTCCGCCGCGTCGCGGAGGCGTTTCCGGCCAAGCCGCTCGTCTTCACCGAGGGCACCGTCGAGTACTTCGACCCGAAACGCTACGGCGACTGGAGCCTCGGCGAGCAATACGGCCGCGAGATGATCGAGGCCTTCAACGACGGCGCCGTCGCCTTCACCGACTGGAACGTCCTGCTCGACGAGCGCGGCGGCCCCAACCACGTGAACAACTTCTGCTTCGCCGCCCTTCATATCAACACGAAGACGCACGAGCTCAAGTGGACGAACATCTACGCCTACATCGGCCACTTCTCCAAGTTCATCCGTCCCGGCGCGCGGCGCGTCGCCGCGGCGCCGAGCCGCAGTTCCCTGCAGTCGACCGCCTTTTTGAACCCCGACGGCTCGCTCGCCGTCGTCGTCATGAACGCCGGAGAGAAAACCGTCGACTACCGGCTCATCGTCGGCGGCAAGACGGCGCCGTCGACGAGCCCGGCGCACTCGATCCAGACCTTCGTCGTGCGCTGAAGCCTGCGCGGCATTGACGGCGGCGGGAACCGGGTCTATACTCCAAAGACGACTCGGATTCGCGGCATGACCCCCTCCTCCCGCATCTCTTTGGTCGCTCTCGTTCTTCTGGCGGCGCCTCGCGTTTGCCGCGGGGGAGACCAGTCGCAGACCGACGCCGCGGCCGCGCAGTCCGTCTCCGGCAGCATCGGCCAGAGCCTCAATGCGGTCGCCGGCAGCGTCGCCGCCGGGAACGTCGCCGGAATCTACGGCGAGCAGCAGCCCGGCGATCCCGGGACCGCGCTCGCGGGCGCCCCACGCGGCTCCGGCGCGACGACGAACGTCGTCGACAATCGCCCGCGCGCTCAGGTCCCTCTCAGCTTCCGCGGAGATCTGCTCACTCCGCCGCCGCCGGACATCGCCGCCCCCGTCGATTCCGGACGCTCGCCCGGGTTCTTCTCCGGGCTCGCGGCATTCTTCTCCGGCGCGCCCACGACGCCGCCGGCCCAGCCGGTGGCCAATCCCACGTTCGGCTACCCGCAGTGCGGCCCCGGCCAATCCCCGCCCTGCCCGATGGTGGTCATGAGCATGAACGAGAACACGCCGTTCAAGGCGCCGATCACGGATTTCGTCCAATACGGAGAGATCGACGGAAAGGTCTTCCGCTCCCCTCCCTGGTGGCAGTTCTGGAAGAATCGCGAGCAGGCGGACGGCGACGACATCCACCAGGGCGCTGTCGGCGACTGCTTCCTCCTCGCCGCGCTCGCGGCCATCGCGGAAAAGGAGCCCGATTTTTTGCGGCGCATGTTCAAGCAGAACAAGAACTCGAAATCCCTGTTCGTGCAGTTCTACGACGGGAGCCCGCTGAAGCCGGTGTTCGTCGGGCCCGTGGACAATCAATTCCCCGTCTACAAGAACGGCGTGCACGCCGGCGGGCGAGACGTCTCCGGTCGGTCCGCCTTCGCGGAGCCGGTGGACGGCAAGTCGCCGATCTGGCCGCTCATCATCGAGAAAGCATACACCGTGAAGTTCCGCGACGACTCCTACGCGAAGCTCGATTGGGGCGGCTTCTCGAGCGACGCGATGGAGCACGTGACCGGCCGGCCGAGCCTGAAGCTGGTGATCGATCCCAAGGATTCGGAATACAAGTCCGACGTCACTTTCGATCAGCTCGTGCAGTGGGATTCGCGCAACGATCCCATCGTGATGGGCACGAAGAGCCCGCCGGTCGGCGGCTGCGCGCTGCCCGCTCCGGCGGCCCCTTCCGCTCCGGCCCCGGCCGCGCCGGCTCCGACTCCGGCCGGGGGCGCGACGGGCGCGGCGGGAGCGGCGGAGGAGCCGGGCGCCATCGCGCGCCGCAAGATGGGCGCCGGCGGTGAACCGGATGCCGCGGCGGGAGCTGGCTCCGCGAACGGCGCGTCGGACACGGACACGATCTGCGAAGACCCTCTTTATCAAGGTAAAATAGCCTGCGCGAATCGGCCCGACGATCCGGTGTGCGCTCACGCGAAGAAGATCGTCAAGCTGGAGACGTCGCACGCGTATTGGGTGAAGAAGATCGACTCGTCGGATCAGACCGTCACGCTCGCCAATCCTTGGGGTTCCGACCAGCCGACGATCACTCTGCCGTGGTCGCGCTTCCATCGATCTCTGAGGAGGGTCTACGTCAATGAAAACTAATCGACGCGCGCGGCGCGTCCTCGCCGCGCCGCTGGCCGCGCTCGTGCTGCTGAGCCCGGCCGCGTGCCGCGCGACGCCGCCCGACGACGTCCCCAGCCTCGGTCCCGCCGCCGCGCCGACCGCCGCGGCGGATCCCGCGAGCGCCAGCACCGGCACCGCCCCCGGCGCGAAGCCCGACGAAGGCACCGTCATCTCCATCCTGTCGACCACGCAGGCGAACTTCGGAGACTTTTCCATCGGCGCCGGCTACATGGGCGGCGGAGCCTACCTCGACGAAAACGACGCCCGCCGCGAGGGCCTTCACGCGAGCCTCACTTTCACCGTGCACGGCGACGCCTCCCAATTCTCCCAGCCCGACGTCCACGAGGGCGAGATCTTGGAGGCGGGCGGCTACCGCATCAAGATCGAGAAGATCAACCCCGGAGAGCGCGGCTCCGTCGTCCTGCGCCTTTGGTCGAAACCGAAGGCGAAGCCGGCGAAGGCGAACAAGTCCTGGGTCCAGCGCTGGTTCAACTGACCCCGGTCCTCGCGGCGCGGCGCCTGCGAGCTCCATAATTTATATCCTGGGCGCATCATGAACAACGCCGACGCCGCCCTGCTCGCGAAAATCGCCGACCGCGCCATGACGGAAGGCGGCTTCATCCCCTCTCCGCCCGCGAAGGCGCTCGCCGAGGCGCAGGCGCTCGGGCCCGCGCAAGGCTTCGACGGCGCGAAGGACCTCAGCGCGCTGCCGTGGACGTCGATCGACAACGTGGAGTCGCGCGACTTGGACCAAATCGAGGCGACCGAGCGCGTCGACGGCGGGATCAAGCTCTACGTCGGCATCGCGGACGTGGAGCACGCGGTGCCCTACGGGGGCGCCAACGACCAGTTCGCCGGCCACAACACGACCAGCGTCTACACCGGCGTGCGCACGTACCCGATGCTGCCCGAGCGATACTCCTTCGATCTGACCTCCCTCGTCGCCGACCAGAAGCGCCTGACCGTCGTCATCGAGACTTTGATCGGGCCCGACGGCGTCGTGAAGTCGGCGTCGGTCTATCCCGCGATCACGGTCAACAAGGGCAAGCTCGCCTATCCGACGGTGTCGGCGTGGCTCGACGGCAAGGCGCCGCCGCCGCCCGGCCTCGACGGCAAGACGGAGCTCCAGAAGCAGGTCCAGCTGCAGGACGAGCTCGCCAAGCTCCTCACCGCCGGCCGCAAGAAGCTCGGCGCGCTCGACATCGACACGCACGAGATCGAGGTGCTCAAGGACGCGCACGGCAACGTCACCGCGCTGACGACGCATCAGCAGGACCGGGCGGGCGCGATCATCGAGGAGCTGATGATCGCGTCCAACACCGCGCTCGCCGTCGAACTCGACCGGCGCGGCCAGCCGTCGATTCGGCGCGTGGTCAAGGAGCCGGAGCGCTGGGCGAAGATCGTCGCTTACGCCGCCGGGTTTGGAGTGACCTTGCCCCCTCAGCCCAGCGCCGTCGCGCTCTCCTCGTTCGCCGACAAGATGCGCCGCGAGAAGCCCGACCGCTTCAGCGAGATCTCGCTGTCGCTCGTGAAGCTCATCGGCCGGGGCGAATACGAGGCGCACAAGCCCGGCCAGGACGAGACCGGCCACTTCGGCCTCGCCGCCGAGGCCTACGCGCACGGCACCGCGCCCAACCGCCGCTACGTCGACCTCGTCGCCCAGCGCATCGTCAAGAAGACGCGCGCGTACGCGATGGACGAGCTCGCCGCCGTGGCCCGGCGCTGCACGGAGCAGGAGGTCGCGGCCAAGAAGGTGGAGCGCCAGGTGCGAAAATCCGCGGGCGCGATGCTGCTCAAGCCGCGCATCGGCGAGACGTTCGCCGCCGTCGTCACCGGCGCGGACCCGGCGAAGGGCTCCTACGCGCAGGTCCTCGACGTCCACGTCGAGGGGAAGATCCTGCACGGGGCGAAGGGACTCAAGGTCGGCGACCCGGTGCGCGTCAAGCTCGTCGACGTGAACGTCGAGCGCGGCTATATCGACTTCGACGTCGCGGCGTAGCGGGCTCTAGACGCCGAGCACGAGGCGCCGGAGCAGCGCCACGAACAGGAAGCGCCGGCGCATGCGCGCGCGTCCGGCCCGGTTCGTCAGCCAGACGCCGCCGCGGGCGATCGGCGTGGACATGCGGCGCGTCTGCTCCATGCGCTCCAGCAGGTCGCGCGCGAACGCGGGGTGATCGTCGGCGATCACGCCGGTCTCCGTGTTGAACAGGAACGACCACGGGTTCAGGTTGAAGCTGCCGATGTACGCGCGGCGGCCGTCGACGACCAGGCCCTTCGCGTGCAAGGTGCCCGGACCGTCGAACTCGTAGACCTCGGCGCCGATCCTCACGAGCGCGGGCGCGTCGAACTCGTACGCGTGCGCGGCCAGCCGCTGATTGTTGGACGCGCGCGAGTTCGTGATCACGACCACGCGCACGCCGCGCTCGCGGATCGCGCGCTCGAGCTCGGCGAGGAAGACCTTGGGCAAGGACACGTACGCGTTCTCGATGACGATCGTGCTCTTCGCGGAGCGGATCAGCTCGAGCAGGTCCGTGCCGATGCCGCCGCGCACGTGCGGCCGGCGCAGGCCGTTGCGGACGAAGCGGACGTCGGTCGCGTGCGCGCGCTCGGCCCAAGGCCGCGCGGCGGCGGATGCGTCCGCAGGCTCGTGCGCGTCGACGAGACGCGCGGCGTCGGCGATCTCGGCGGCGGAGACCTTGTCCAGCCCGCGCGGCGCGCGCGCCTCGCGGCCGTTCCAAATCTCGTCGACGTAGGCGCGCCCCTGGCGGGCCGCTTTTCCCGAGACGTAGGCCTCGCGGCTGCGCCAGGGCGCGGCACCCCGCCCGAAGTACGGATCGGCCATGTTCGAGTCGCCGACGATCATCTCCTCGCCGTCCACGATCGTCCACTTGTCGTGCGAGCGGCGCCAGAACCAGGACAGGTGCTGGAGGGTCATCGGATGATAGATCCGAACCTCGACGCCCTCGTCGATCAAGTGGCGGAGCATCGCCTTCGACAGCTCGTTGCCGAAGGGATCGAGCAGCAGACGCACCCGCCGTCCGCTGCGCGCCGCGGCGCGCAGCAGCGCCAGCTTGGTCAGGCCGGTCTCGTCGGGCACGAAATGGAAATAGCCGGCGTCGATCGTGCGCCGCGCGGAGGAGAGCATCTGCGCGCGCGCGGCGAAGGATTCGCCCGGATGCGCGAGCAAAGCGATGCGCGAGCCGCCCGCGTTCGGACGCCGGGCGCCGTCGAAGAGCGCTTCGAGCGGCTCGTCCGGAAGCACCGAGGCGAGCTCGGCCGCCGTCGAGCGCGGCGCGCGCGCGGCGGTCGCCGCGTCGGCGCGCGCGGCGGAGCCGTCGACTCGAGCCGCGGAAAAAGTCTCGTCCGCGAGCGCCGCGAAAGACGGCGCGAGCGCCGCGCCGGCCTCCGGCGCGACGGCCGCCGGCGCGGCCGGGACCGCCGCCGCGGGCGCGGCCGCCGGCGCGGGGGTCAGCGGCGCGGCGAGCGCCGCCAAGCTCGGTCCCGTCAGCGCCGACGGCGCCAGGACGGGCGCGGACAGCGCGGGCGAGACCCGCAGGACCGCGACCGACTCCGCGGAGCGCGCGGCCGCGTTTTCCTGGGCCCGCGCGGCCGACGACGCCGAGAGCAGAGCGGCGGCCAGGACGGAAATCCTCCGCCTCTGAAGATTGATCATCGAGAGAGACCATTTTAAGGCGGAAAGGCCCCCGACGACAGCGGCAAAGGTCCCGCGGCGGGAGCGCTAGAGGGCCTAGCCCTCGCGGGGGCTTTCGGCGCGGTGCGCGGCGGCGCGCCGGCTCAGAGTTCGGCCGGCTCGGGCGCAGCCTCGGCCAGCCTCCTCATCGCGGCGCCGACGAACTCGAACTCCTCCTCCGCCGCCGCGCAGTACTCGGCCAGCATCTCGTGGCGACCCGCGCGCGCCGCCTCCTCGATTTTTTGCGAGAGGCGCGCGAGCCGCGGGGCTCCGTAGCAGGCGCTCGAGCCGCGCAGCGCGTGGGCCACTCTCTCCACGCCGCGCGCGTCGAAGACCGCCAGCGCCGCGCGCAGTTCCCCCAGGCGACGCGCGCTCTCCGCGACGTAGACCTTGAGGGTCTCGGCGAAGGAGTCGGGGCCGACGCAAGACGCGCACTCCCGTATCGCCTCGATGACCGCGAGATCCAACGACTCTTCCTGCACCTGTGTGTTCATAGCGACAGCATAGCGGCGCGGCCTCACGCGGGACCCAAGCCGCGCTGAACGTCCGCTGAAAAACGGCGCCGCCGCGAAGGACGTCACGATCGATGACTCGCAATCCTCGCAGATGCCGCGGGACACTGCGGCAGACGGTCGGATTCGAATGACCCGACTCGGCGCATTCGCGCGCTTCATGAAGATTTAATTCCGGCTTTATGAGGACTTGTCCCCGCGGCTGTTATCCTCGCGCCGAGAGGGAGGCTTTATGAACGAATACCTGGGACGAGTGAGCTCTGAATTGACGGCTCTGGTTCTGGTGATGCTGTGCTGCATCGTCTGGTCCCACGTCGGGTTCGCTCTTTTCCGCTAGGTCTTTTGTTCCGGGATTTCTTCCCCGAACGTCCCGCTCCCGGCCGCGGGGCATTCGCTATTCTGTCGCCGATGAGCCCTTCCATCGAGGCGCCGCCCTGCGTCAGGGCGGCCCTCTTTTCCGCGCTGGTCTTCTTCGCCGTCGCCGCGCGCGCTCAGGACTCGCCGTCGCGTCCGACCGCGCTCTGGAGCGAGTTCGTGCCTTATCAAGAAGTGGAGCGCGACCTGGCCGACGTGCGCGACAAGAACGCGGCCCTCTACGTCGCGGTGCGCGCCGACGCCCCGGATTTCGACGGCTTCGCGCACCTGTACGTCACCGCCCGTTCGCTCGGGGTCGAAATCCGCCCGTGGCTGCTTCTGAGGCAGGATCAGGGCTATTGGTTCAATAAATGGAACGTGCCGGACAGCGTTCAATTCGTCTCCACCTTCCTTTCGGAAATGCGGACGCGCGGGGTGACGCCGCAGTGGCTGGTCTTCGACATCGAGACGCCCGCGCGGCTGGTGGACGAAATGGAGCGGGATTTCAGCAAGGGGCGGCTGCCCGCATTGCTGGCGCTCCTGTCCCGCGACAGCCGCGACGGCTCGATCCGCGCCGCGATCTCATCGTACGCGGAGCTGTTGGCCGATCTGCATTCGAAGGGAATCCGGGTCGAAGCGGTCACGGGAAACTACGTGCTCAACGACGACGATCGTCTGCGCATTCAAAGCGCGCTCGGCCTGCCGATCTCCGGGCTGCCCTGGGACGCGATCTCCTTCATGGTCTACCGCGCGGAGTTCCAGCGCGCGTTCGGCGCGGTCAGCGAGGCTCTGGTCCACAAATACGCCAAGCGCGCGCGCCGGCGCTTCGGCGACAAGGCCGGAATCGACGTGGGCGAGGCGGGCTCCGTCGCCTATCCGCAGCCGTTCACGGGCTACACCGATCCGGCGGACCTGCAGCGCGACGTGACCGCGGCCGCGTCGGCGGGCGTCGAGGAGGTCCACGTCTATTCCTTGGACGGGATGCGCGAGAAGGGCCTCGATTTCTGGCTGGATGTTCCCCCGGCCCAGCGCGCCCGCTACCACGACTTGAAATCCGACGTCTTCCTGACCGCCGTGGACGTTCTGCGCAACCTCCTTCCCGAAGGGCGCTGAGGCCCCTCTCGGCGCTCGCGCTCAATGTCCGACTAATCCTCCAACAGAAGAATAAGCAGTTCCTTGATCAGCGAACGGATTTCGGGAGCATCCTTCGACGTGATTTTAAATCCGCGCACGGCGCCCGAAAGAATGCGCGCCGCCTTCGCCGCGGAGACTTTTGTTTTCGCGCTCCGGAATTTGGGGTGTGATTTGAGGACCGGCAAAAGGATCTTCTCGAAGGATCGATAGCCTTGATCGACGGACTCTTGAGCGAAACCAAAAGTGCATTCCAACAGTTCCGCGAATTCGCTGGAAGCGCGCATCAGTGCGAACGGGCGAACCGTCCATAGCTCGAAAGCGGCTCGAAGCTTTTCCTCGGGCGTTTTAAGAGGCGCAATTTTGCTTTCGATCTCCGCCAAAGTTTCTTCCACCCAGCGCCCGTAGACGCCCTTGAAAATCTCCTCCTTGCCGTTAAAAACGAGATAGAGGGCGGGTCTCGATATGCCCGCCACTTCCGCGATATCGCTCATCGTGACGCGCTTAAAGCCGTAACGCAGAAAAGTTTTGCGAGCCGCCATGAGGACCTTGTCTCTTTTGTTGATAACCATTTCTAGAGTATTGACATATTTCGTTTGTTTGTCAATAATAGACATATAGACTAATTTTGTCCGCAGTTTAACCAGATGCGCGGCGTTGCGGGCACGGCGCCGAGCAAGGGCGCGCGGACTGGCTTCGGCGAAGACGCCGCTCTTTTATTGAGCGACAAAGAACAGTGAGAGGATTTATTTGAAAAAGTCGAATGCCTTGAAGATTCTTGCCCTTGCGATCTCGGCGCTTCTCATATTCCTGGGGTTCGTCAAATTCAAATACGGCGCCGGAAAACGCTATCCCGATCTCGGAGCCAACCTCACTCCGGAATCCTACGCGCTCGAGACTTTGATCCGGCTGGACTATCCGCCCGGAAATCTCGCCGTCGCGAATAACGGCGACGTCTACTTCAACTATCATCCCGTCGCCAAAACCGAACGCTTTACGCCGGCGACCGTTTTCAAATGGTCCAAAGGCAAAGTCGAGGCTTTTCCATCGGCCGAGGCGCAAAAGGACTTTCAAGGAACTTTCGGGATGACGATCGATAGACATAATCGAATTTGGTACGTCGAACCGGCGAGCTTCGATTTCAAGCATACGCGGATCTCCGCGTACGATTTGAAGACCAAAAGGCGGGTGGAGTTTTTTGAGTTTCCTCAAGGGCAGGCGCAGTTCGCAGAAGACATCCGAGTCACCGGCGACGGCGAACACGTCGTTCTCGCCAATCCGGGACTCTTCAGCTTCACGACACCGAGCGTCGTCGTCTATTCCGTTTCAGATCGCACTTTCTACTCCATCAAATCCGATCATCCGTGCCTGAACCCCGAAGATTGGATCATTCAAACGCCGTACGGGCCCTACCGATTGGTTTGGGGACTTCTCAATTTCGCGGTCGGCATCGACGGAATCGAAATCAGCGAAGATCAGAAATGGCTCTACATCGCCTCCATGACCAATTCGCGTCTCTGTCGAGCGCCCATGTCCGTTGTCTTGAATCCGTCGACGTCGTCCGAAGCATTCGATCGCAGTGTCGAAGATATGGGACAAAAGCCGATGAGCGATGGGATCGCGATCGACAAAAAGGGACGCGTCGTCCTGACCGACGTCGAGCATGGCGGAGTGATGGCGTTCGATCCAGCGACGAAGCGATTGTCCAAGCTTGGGAGGTCGAACAATATCGTTTGGCCGGACGGCATCGTCGTTGGCGCCGATGATTCGGTCTACTTTACCGATAGCTCGATCCCATCGTACATCGACCCGCTCGTGCGACCGCCGAAAGAGTCGACGCTTCAAGAACATGCGCCCTACTCTATCTATCGGCTGAAACCGCATTAGGCTTTTTCGACGCGCTCGGACGGATGACGCCTATCCTCTTCACTTCCGCATCTCAACGCGCGGCTGATTTCGGCGCGCGGAGTTAGGATTCAATAGGACGCAAGGAGGCGCAACAACATGTCGCTTATTGAGCATTTCAAGGCGAAGGGTCCCAGCGGTTTCGGCTACGGATCGACGGCGGAGGAGGTGACGGCGGGCGTGTCCCTCGCGGGAAAGACCGTGCTCGTGACCGGCGTCAACACCGGGCTGGGGCGCGAGACGCTGCGCGTGCTGGCCCTGCGCGGGGCGCGCGTGATCGGCACGGCGCGCACCGTCGAGAAAGCGCGCGAGGCCTGCGCGGCCGCCGGAGGAGATACGGTCCCGCTCGCGTGCGAGCTGTCCGACCCCGCGAGCGTGCGCGCGTGCGCGGCGGACATCGCCGCCGCGGGACTCGAGCTCGATGCGATCGTCTGCAACGCGGGCGTGATGGCGCCGCCGAAACTGGAGCTCGCGCGCGGCTACGAGCTCCAATTCTTCACGAACCATATCGGGCACTTCATCCTCGTCAACGCCCTTCTGGATCGACTGACCGCGGACGGCCGCGTGGTCGTCCTCAGCAGCACCGCGCACACGCGGGCCCCGGAGGGCGGCATCGAGTTCGACAATCTCGACGGGAGCAAAGGCTACGCGCCGCTGCGCAATTACAGCCAGTCCAAGTTCGCGAACATTCTGTTCGCCCGGGAGCTCGCGCGGCGCTTCGCCGGCACGCGGCGCACCGCCAACGCGGTGCACCCGGGAGTCATCCGCACGAATCTCATCCGGCACAATCCGTTCTTGAGCGTGATCGTGAGAACGCTGAGCCCGATCTTCCTGAAAGACGTGCCGCAGGGCGCCGCGACGCAGGTTTATGTCGCGACGAACCCCGCGCTGGCGACGGTCTCCGGCAAGTATTTCGCCGACTGCAACGAGGCCGCCCCGCGCGCCGACGCGGAGAACGCGCAGACCGCGAAGAAGCTGTGGGCGATCTCGGAGAAAATCGCGGCGGAAGTCTGATGAATGCCGTCGACTCACTTTTTCGCGAGGTCGGCGCGGCGACTCGACGGACGAATTCCACGCCCGTCCACCGCCGTCGTAAACGTCAGTAAGGCCGCTCAGCGTCTCCTGGCTTCTCCTGCGCGCGAATCCACGTCGGAAACGCGAATCGCTTGAGCACGCCGGACAGAGCGCGCAGCGTCGAGACGCCCAACAGCAGCACAAGCGAGCCGAGGATGAGCAGGATGGGGATCGCGAGCGCGTCGAGCGCCGCGCTCGGATGGGGAGTCCAGAGCAGAAAGCCGAACAAACCGGCCCAGGCGAAGGGAAGAACGAGCGCGAGCAGGTTCACGAAGATTCTTGCGGCGCTCTGGCTCGGGGAAATCGTGCGATGCTCCGTGTCGTTTAAGTCGCTCCAGCGGCCGGGCGCGCGCCCTTTCAGGGCCGTGACGTAAGGGTAGACGACATCCGCGACCAAGGTCTGCAGGACGGCGCCGGAGAGAACCAGCGCCTCCCCCCGGTCGATGTCCCGATTGGAGAAGGCGCCGATGAAGGCGTTGTGGGCGGCGACCAGCCATCGCGGGAGAAGCCTGGAACGACGCTCGAACCCGTAGAAGCGGCGCGTCGCGGAGCGCAAAAGGCCGCGCAAGCGCGCGAGGTCCAGAGCGTAGGCGTCCGGGTCGATCCGGGCCGCGGCGTGAAGCTTGAAGCCGCTCCAAAGAATGTCCGCCGTCGCGCGCGCCGGGACGGCGTTCGCCGCTCCGGCCGAGAGCACGAGCAGCGACCACTCGGTCAGATTTTGGCCGACGACCGCGGGATCGAGCGCGCGGATGTGCTCGAAATCGGCGATCCCCGACATCCGCAGGTTGGCGAAGCTCAGGCCCTTCTTCCACGAATGGATGCTGGTCGGCCCGTGCCTCAATCCGCTCCAGCGCAAGTAGTTCCAGGACCAAGCGGCTTCCGAGTGGGACAGCGGGGCCAGGGACTCGTGGACGAGCCCGCTCTCGGCCAGACGGATCATGTCGCGCATCGAGCGGTCGGCGGCCGCGGCGATCGCCGCCCGCCGGTCCCCCTCAAAATCGGACGGGAGCTTCGCGCCGAGGTAGGCGAAAAAGCCGGTCGCGTCGCGCGCGGGGATCAGATACGGAAGAAACTCGCCTTTTTTCCCCATCGCCTGGAGCCAGTCCACCGCCTCGGGCGAAGTCGCGCGGGTGAGATCCAGGGGAACGGGCGCCGCCACTCCGGCCTGCGCCGCATGCGTCATGCCGTCCTGCTCCATCAGCAAGGAGCCCCTGGACCTCTTTTGGAACTTGACCGCCAGCACGTTGCCGTCCGGGAGAGTATAAACGGCCGTGCGACCGTGCCAAGCCGGCGCGTCCCAATCGCGCGATTCCTCGATCATGCTGCGGACCAGCGCTTTTTTCTTTTCCGCCAACTGAGACTCGACGGAAGATTTCTTTTCCTCCAGACGCTGAAGCAATTCCGGATCGCCGTCCGCAATGACGACGGTCCAGCACGCGCGCGCGTCCGTCAAGGACGCGCGAAGTCCGTCCAGGGCGAGAATCTGAGCGGGGAGCGACGCGGCTTCGGCCGCCGGAGCCGTCGCCGCCAGCGTCCGGACCTCGGCCGCCGCGCGCAGGCGGATCGCGTCGGCTTGCGCGGCCGGAGTCGCCGCCGAGAGCGCGGCGGGCTGCGCGCCCGACGCGGCCAATAGTCGAGCCAAGGACTGAACGATCGAATTTCCCGCGACCCCGGGCGGCGCCAGCAGGCTCAGTCCCGGAAGCGCGGTTCGCAGTTCCGCGGCCGTGAGACCGCTCCAGGACGCGCCGCCTCCGGACACCGCGCCGGCGGACGGGACCGAGGTACCGGGAAGCCGCGCAATGCCCAGAACCGACTGCCCGAAAGCGGGAGTCAGCGCGATCAGCGTCGCCGCGAGAAAAAGGCCTGAGAATGCCCTGCACCGAGCCCGCGTCTTCACCTGTGAAGTATGGCCCCGCGCGCCGTCCGCTTCCTGGGCCCGCCGGGAAGAGAGCGGGAGTCTTTCGGCCTACCGGGTCTTGACTCCGGGCGCGAGCGGGCTACACTCCCTCCATGGCCGGACGAGCTGCCGCGGATGGGGCGTATTCAATCGGCTTCGTCGCGCGAGCATTTGAAAAGGAAAAATGTTGAACCGCGTCCTCGATCACCGCTCGCGACGGGTTCATACAAAAGATCCCGTCGTCGAATACGGCTCGAACGTCTCCGGCTATGATTTCCTCGTCCGGGGAAAAAAGGTGTTCGAGGATTTCGACTGCGAAACGTGCGAGTATTTATTCAATAGACGCTCTTCCGTCATCGTTGCGCTGACTCCAAAGGCGGTATCATCGCGACTGAACGCCGGAATCAAGACTCTCGACGAGGAGCTTCTGACCTCGGTCGAGCCGCTGCTGCCGGCGGATGAATATAAGGTCAAGCTGCTCGAAATCGCGCCTCTGCTGAAAAATCCGAATTATTGGTCGCCCCTTCCGCGATTTCGCAGGAAGTTGAAATCGTGGGAATATTTCATTCCCCTGCAAGCGCCCAAGTCCCTCCGCGCGGAGACGGTTCGTTCCTATGCCGATCGATTGTCCAGAGGGGATCGGCCGACGGCGCTGGCCTTCTCCAAGCTGCATGTCACCTACGACCGCCAAAGAGTTCCCGCGCTGTACACCCTGGTTCACTACCTGCTCGACGGTCACCATAAGATCGCCGCGGCGGCGGAAAGGTGCGAGGCGATCACCCTGTTGTCGTATTTTCCGTCGCGGCATTGCGCCTTTTCGCCGGACATCCGCGCGGAGTTGAACGAGATCTTCGGCATTGATTTTTCGATTTAGCGCGCCTTTCATGCAATCCACTTCGTCGCCCGTCACTTTGATCGGAGGCGGCTCAATGAAAAATAAGTTGATCGTCGGCGCCGAGTATAGGGTCGACGCCGCGCTCGCCGCGGAAATCGAAGATCCTCAACTCGCCGGCCACTGCGTCACCTACCGCGGCGTCAATCAATGGGACGTCGGACGCCCCGGCGACATGACGTACCGCGACTATTGGGAGTTCAACGTGAAGGAGCGCGCGGAAGAGCCTTACCTTCCGCGCGGCGCCGTCATCAGCCTGCCCAAAGACCAGATCACCGAACGGCGCCTGCTGAAGGGACTGGCGTTCATCAAGTTCGACCGGCAGCCGTGCACGCAGCATCGCTTCAAAGCGCGGACGTCTCAAACGGCGAGAGCCAAGCGCAACGCGCCGACGACCGATTTGGGCGAAATCGAAGGCGTCCTGTTCACTTTGGGGCGGTGCGAGAACTGCGGCGCGTGGCTGATCGACTGCTTCGATCAGAAAACCAAGCAATCTTGGTGGGAGGAAATCCCCGAGTCTCTGGTCGACCGCTGCGACGCGGCCGCGAAAACATCGCCCGACGCCCTTCGCGAAGTCGTGAGCGGATGGCGGGCGGCCAGTCGCGCGCCCTGAGGCACGTCACGATTCTCTCTTTTTCGATCGCTCCGCGATGGGCGGTCGGGTCCCGCAACACCCGACGAGGTCCACTTCCAGCACGCCCGCGCGGCGCGGCGAAGGAGGCGTCGCGACCGCCAAAGGACCGCGGAGGCTTTCCCCGAAAGGCCCAGGCTTCATTTCGTTTCACCGCCCATACTTTCCGCATGGATAAACGCCGCAGCACTTTCGTGCTGATGCCGCTCGCCTTCAGCGCCGTTTGGAGCGCCCCTCAAGCGTCGGCTCAAATCAGGCTCCTCGCGGCGCCCGCTGAAACGTCCGCGGGTCTTGCGTCGGCGGGATTTGCGTCCGCGGCTTCCCCTTTGCTCGCCCCGTCCGCCTCACTTTATTCGGCGGGCACGGCGCCGGCCCTCGCCCCCGCTCTTTGCGCCGCTGCGGCGGCGCCTTCCGCTCCCGCCGTCTTCGTGCCCCTCGATGCCGCCGTTCAGGCGCCCGCCGCGGCCTTGGTCCCGCCCGCGTTCAATCCTGTTCGCGCCTCCGCCGCCGCCACGGATGGGCGGGCGACCGCGGGCGGCCCGTCGGCCGGATTGGGAGCCGCCGGCCGCGCCTTCGACGGTTCCGGCGCCCGCGAGAGTTTGGATGGAGTCGAACGGGCCCTCGCGCCTCACCTCGACGGCTCGAACAATCTTCAAACCAAGGCTCTCGTTCGAGCCTACCTGAAATCCGGCGCCTACTCGACGATGTCGAGCGAGATCGCCCGCATGGTCGACGTGGAGTCGAGCCGCCGGCCGCCGCTGGTCCGCCTCTTCAAGACCCGACGACAGCGGGAGCTCCTGGCCGTGAAGGACCGCCTCGACCGCGTCCCGGATTCTCCGGCCGTAAAGGAATCGCGACGGCGGGACGAAGAATTGGCCCTGGCGCTGGCTTCCGCTCCCGACGAGGCCGGCGCGTCTCGCCTGCTCGACCGGCACTTCGCTTGGGTTCACTCCAAAGTTCAGTCCGGGGAGTTCACGCCGTACTACGCGCGGCTGGTTCTGAGCAACATCTACTCTCGCCTGCCTCCCGATTATCCGCGCCTCGTTCAGGCCGCGATGAGCGCGGTCGCGCGCTACCCCGTCGACAGGTAATCGCCGCCACGACGGCGCCGCGCCCCGTCGCCCTCAGACGAGACCGGCGGCGCCGAGCGCCGCGCCGAGCGCGATCAGCCAGAGAGGGCTGAGCTTGGTGCGCGTCGCCAGTAAAATCGTCGCCGCGCTCAGCAGCAGCGCGGGCGGCGCCGCGATCGGCCGCAGCAGGACGTACGCGGTGGACAGGAGCAGGCCGATCGTGATCGGCGCCAGCGCGCGCCGGCCCAGCGCGAACCACCGCGACTCTTCGCCGCGCGAGGCGAAGTGCTCGACGCCGACGGCCAGGACCGAGGTCGGCGCGCAAAGGGCGGCCAGCGCGACGGCCGCGCCGCGCACTCCCGCCGCCTGGAAGCCGAACAGCGCCACGAACATCAGGTTCGGGCCCGGCGACGCCTGCGACAGCGCGAACAGCGCGTTGATTTCCGCGCCGCTCATCCAATGATGAGAGTCGACGAGCACGCGGCGCATCTCCGGAAACGCGGCGCTCACGCCGCCGAAGGTGGTCAGCGACAGCCCCAGAAAAGTCCGCGCCAGAGGCCGGAGAGGAATCACGCCTGCGCCCGCCACTCGACGAAGAGCGCCGCCGGGATCAGGACGCCGAGCGTCGCGGCCAGCGAGACTCCCAGCACGCCGACCGCCAGAAACGAAGCGGCGGCGAAGAGCCAGACGCGCGCGCGGCGCCCTTGGCCGCGCAGCAGCTTGCCCCCCGTGACGATGAGCAGTCCCACGGCGACGGCCGTGATCCCGCGCAGGGCGCCCGCGATCGCCGGGAGCGCGCCGCAGCGCCGATAGAGAACCCCCGCCGCGAGCGTGACGACAAACGCGGGCGCCAGGAGTCCGGCGAGCGCGGCGAGAGCTCCCCGCGCTCCGCGCATGCGGTAACCGAGCATCGCCGCGAAATTGGACACGTTGGCGCCGGGAAGGATCGACCCGACCGCGAGAAGCTCGGCGAATTCGCGCGCGTCGAGCCAGCGCTCCTTCTCGACCACGGCCGCGTACACCCACGGCATGACCCCGCCGAAGCCGGAGAGGCTCAGCCGCGCGAACGTCGCGAACAGTTTTCCGAAGCCGACTTCCGAGAGCGGCCGGTCGCAGGCGCTATCGCTCTCGAAAGCGCCGCCATCGGCTCCGTCCTCGCCCATTGCTCGATTTTAGAAAATCGGGCGCGGCCTCTCCACAGGGTCCACGACGAACGCGTTCCTCTCTACGGCGTTTCGACCAGCCAACTCAATCGGCACCATTTCGGACGTTGCCCGCCTTCGTCGGAATCGGTAGAATGCGGCCATGGCCAAGAAAGTGAAGGCGGATCCCTCCCGTCAGCCGTTCCAGTATCCGCTCAAGCGCCAGTTCGTGGAGCCGGACTGGACGCGTCTGCCCGGCTACAAGAACGTGACCAAGGCGCAATGGGAGAGCGCGCTGTGGCAGCGCCAGCACTCGGCCAAGAATCTCAAGGACTTGAAGGACGTGTTCGGCGCGAACCTGAGCGACGCGCTGGCCGAGGACGTCCTGCGCGATCAGAAGGACATGGCGACCATGTCCATCCTGATCCCGCCGCAGATGCTCAACTGCATGAACGAGAAGGACCTGAAGAACGACCCGGTCCGCCATTACATGCTGCCGATGTTCTCCGACCGCCGCACGGACTGGCCCAATCATCCGCGCGCCTCGCGCGACAGCCTGCACGAGTCCGAGATGTGGGCGACCGAAGGCCTCACGCACCGCTACCCGACCAAGGTCCTCGCCGAGATGATCTCCACGTGCCCCCAGTACTGCGGCCACTGCACGCGCATGGACCTGGTCGGAAACTCCGTGCCGCAGGTCGCGAAGCACAAGTTCGAGGGACAGCCGAAGGACCGCTACGCGGCCATGCTCGACTATCTGCGCAAGACTCCCGGAGTCCGCGACGTCGTCGTCTCCGGCGGCGACATCGCGAACGTGCCGATCGCCCAGCTCGAATCCTTCTTGATGGAGTTGATGGACATCCCCAACATCAAGGACATCCGCCTGGCGACGAAGGGTCTCCAGGGACTTCCCCAGCACTTCCTGCAGGACGAGGTCTTGAAGGCCTTCGACCGCATTTCCAAGCGCGCGTGGGAGCGCGGCATCGACATCGCCGTGCACACGCACGTGAACCACGCGAGCCAAGTCACGCCGCTCGTGGGCAAGGCCGTGCGCAAGATTCTGGACATGGGATTTCGCGACGTGCGCAACCAGGGCGTGCTCCTGCGCGGCGTGAACACGACGCAGAAAGATCTGCTGGAGCTGTGCTTCATGCTCCTCGACCACGCGAAGATCATGCCGTACTACTTCTACATGGCCGACATGATCCCCAATTCCGAGCACTGGCGCCTGTCGATCGCCGAGGGCCAGCAGCTCCAGCACGACATCATGGGCTACCTGCCCGGCTTCGCGACGCCGCGCGTGACCGTCGACGTGCCCTACGTGGGCAAGCGCTGGATCCACCAGCTCGCCGACTACGACAAGGTCAAGGGTATTTCCTACTGGACGAAGAGCTACCGCACCGGCATCGAGGCCGACGACGCGGACGCGCTCACGCGCCGCTACGAGTACCTGGATCCCGTCTACGCGCTCCCCGCCGAAGGCCAGGCCTTCTGGAAAAAGGAGCTCGAGAAGTCCGGCGGCAAGTCGCCCGCGCACGCCTGAAGGGCGCCGACGCCCTTTTGTAAGCCGCGTCACACCTGGATTTTTACCGTCCTTTTGCCGAGCGTTTGCCGAATATTTGCTGGCGCGCGGACGCTTTCGGATCAAGACTATGCGCAGGAGAATCATGAACCTGCTCTTGGTCGAGGACGACGACGACACCGCCAGCTTCGTGAAGTTCGTGCTGGAACAGGAGTCCTTCAACGTGCGCGTCGCCCCCCACGTCGTCGGCGCGCGCGAGCAGCTGCTCGATTTTCGTCCCGACCTGATCCTGCTCGACCGCAACCTTCCGGACACGGACGGCGTGGAGTTCTGCCGGGAATTGAAGAGCGCGCCGCGGTTCGCCTCCATCCCCGTCGTTTTCCTCTCGGCGCGCAAGGAGCCGTCGGAGGTCGCCGAGGGCCTCAACTCGGGCGGCGACGACTACGTGACCAAGCCGTTCGGGTTCGTCGAACTCGTCGCGCGCGTGCAGGCCGTCCTGCGCCGCCGCGCCGGCGAGCACATCGCCCACGCCTAGCGGCGTGGACTCCGGCGCCCGCGAAGCGCTAAGATGGGTCGATGGCGCTCACGTTCACTCCCTACGGCGGCCTCGAAGGCCTTCTTCTTATGCAAGGCCCCGCGTTTCCCGATGATCGCGGGACCTTCTTCGAATCGTTCCGCGCCGACGATTGGGCGAAGGCCGGCCTCCCCCCGCTGGTGCAGGACAATCTCTCGCGCTCGCGCCGCGGCGTGATCCGCGGCCTGCATTTCCAGAGAAACCCGAGCGCGATCGGCAAGCTCATCCGCTGCACCCGCGGCCGCATCTTCGACGTGGCCGTCGATCTGCGCCGCGGCTCGCCCACGTACCTGAAGTGGTCGTCGCTGGAGCTCGACGCGAGCGGCAACCGCGCGTTCTGGGTGCCCGCGGGTTTCGCGCACGGCTTCATGGCGCTCGAAGACGCCGACGTCGCGTATAAAGTGACCGGCTACTGGTCCGCGGGCGTGGACGGCGGCCTGCGCTGGGACGACCCGACGATCCACGTGCGCTGGCCGCAGACCGGCGGCGCGCCCGTGCTCAGCGCGAAGGACGCGGCCCTGCCCGCGCTCGCGGACTGCGGCGCCGACTTCGTCTGGAAGCCCTGACGTGGGGATCGCTCCGGACAACCTGCTCGAGCAGGTCCGCATCACGGCCCCGTTCCTCTTCGAGGGCGAGCTGCCCGCGCCCGACGGACCGCGCCGCTACATCCGCCGCCTGCGCGACGCCGACGGCCGCGGGCTCGGCGGCGCGGACTACTACGCGCTGTGCCTGTCCGCGCACTGGGCCACCGCGGGCACGTTCGTGCCCACCGACGTGGACAACGCGATCAGACATAAGCTGTGGCAGGAGGCCTCGGCCGCGCTGATCTCCGCGCAGACGGACCTCGTGCTCGACTCCCTCGGCTGGGACTACACGCCGGTCACCGCGCGCCGCCTTGCGGGACCGGACGGAGGACTCCTCGCCACGCACGAGGGCACCTGGTTCTCGGTCGCGGTCGGCGCGTACGCGGCCTGCCGCGCGAAATTGCCCGAGCGCGCCGCCGAAGTGCTCGCCGCGATGGTCGCCGAGGCCGAGCGCGAGGCCGCGATCTTCAAAGCGCTCGCCGACTCCGGCGACGGCGTCGCGACGCTCAAGGCCTGCGCGCTCGTCGCGCACAACTTCGGCGACTTGGACCGCGTCGCCGACCAGTGGGAGCTGCCCGCCGACGACGCGCTGCGCGCGGCGCTCTACGACGCGGCCAGGCCCGGCTCGACGAAGTTCGGCGGCCTGCTCGGCTGGGCCGGCGAGCTCAACAAGCGCTTCCTCTCGGCGGACAACCACCGCCACTATCCCCTGCGCGCGCCCAAGTGCCTGCGCCGCAGCGGCGACCTGCTCATTCCCGTCGGGCCGTTCTTCGATTCGTGGGGAGCCGCGGTCGCGCGGCACCCGTCGCTCTCGCGCGAGGACGTGGCCGAGGTCGTGCGCGCCTTGATCGACGGCTGGGTGCGCATGCACGAGCCCGCCGGCTACGCGCGCGCGCTCGCGGGAATTCTCGAGACCTTCCCCGGCGGCCGCCAGGCGCTCGGCCGCCTCCTCCCGGGCGCCGACCGCCGCGCGCTCGAGTCCGGGCCGCTGAAAGCCGCGCTCGACGTCCCGCGCGAGCGCTTCGAGGCCCAGTGGGCCAACCGCGTGCGCCAGGTTCCGCGGCCGGCCGCCGCCTCCGCGCGTCCTTGATAAACGTCCGCGTAAAAAGGAAGCCCTCTCCTCGCGGAGAGGGCTTCGCGATTTCCGGCGCGCGATCGAGTTAGTGGTGGTTCGCGTAATCCGCCGCGGCGTAGATCTCGTCCTTGGCCTGCGACAGGAACTGCTCGGCCTTGGCCCGATGGCCGCCGAACTCGCCCGGATCCTCCGCCTTCGCCGCGCGGCAGTCCGTCAGGGCGCGGTCGATGGAATTCTTCGCCTTCATGAGGTTCGGATGACGCTTGAGAGGACCGGCCGCGGCCGCGACGACGAGGCCGCCCACGAGCGCGCCGGCGAGCCCCGCCTGCATGAGCTTCATGTTCATGATTTCTCCTTGAGTCGTTCGATGCGGGCGCGCCCCCCGGCCGCGTCCCGCGTCTGATATATCATTTTCGTCGAATTCCCCGCACGCGCCGACGCGGCGCGACTACCGCGCGCCGGACCAGCCGGGCAGGTGCTTGGCGGCTTCGGTCTTCGCGAGCTTCATCGCCTCGGCGACGGCGGCCTCGAAGTCGTGGTAGGTCGGATGGACGCTCAGGCGCGCGCGGAAGAACTGCGCCCAGAGGAACTCGGAGAACGGCGCGTCGTTTTTATCGTAGCCGCCGCGCTCGCGCACCGCGCCGGCGACGCTGCGGTAGGGATCGTCGGCGAGGCCGCGCACGTTCTCGGGCAGGTCGCGCGGGTCGTGCGGGCCGCCGCCGAGCTGATCATAAGGGTAGACCCAGTTCTCCTTCTTCATGCGCTCCCAAAACGCGTCTTCGGAAAGTCCGGAGAGATCCGCCTTGACCTCGACGCGCACGCGCGACAGGCCCGCCTCCCACGCCGCGCGCACGAGGTGGTGGTGATCGATCAGGTACGTGCGTCCGTTCGGGCCCAGCACCACGGGGACCGGCCGCGTCTTCAGATACGCGTCGGCGTCCTTGCCCTTGAGCTTCGCGACCTTCTCGTCGACCTCGCGCATTCCCACCGACATCTGCGTGGGCCGCAGCTCGAGGACGCCCATCTGGCGCAGGTCGGCCGCGGGCGCCGCGGCGGGTGCGGCGCCTTTTGCGCTGGAGCCGTCCATCGCGGCCGCGCTCAGCGCGGACAGGGACGCGGGCGCGCGGGCCGCGAGCGCCGCGGCGACGGACGCCGCGCGCGGCGCGGCCGCGGAAAGGCCCGCGACGGGAACCGACGTCGGCGCGGCGGCGATCGACGGCGACGCGGCGAGAATCGGAAGAGCGAGCGCCGACGGCGCGAGCGCGACGGACGCGGCGCTCGCGGCGGACGCGAACGCCGGAATCGCGCCCGAAGTCGGCGACACCGAGAGACGGACCTCCGTCTGCGCCGACGCCGCCGCGGGAACGAGTGCGCGGAGCGCGAGCAAAGTCGCGATTTTTCGCGCGGTCACGGCAAAAGTATAGCGATCCGCGCGCGCGGGACGTCTAGAGCTTTGGGCCCGCTCGCCGCGTCCGAGAGTCCCGCTTCTCGGCCCCGAAATATAGGGCAAAAGACCCAAGCGCTCTAGGACTTTCGGATTGACATTTGTTACGCATTTGTGTCAAGATGAGCCTGCCTGTAATCCTTGAAATTGGTCAAGGAGCATCCACCCCCGGACCCAATCCGGGGCACCAGGAGAACGACCTCGCGGTTCGTTCTCTTTTTTTCTATCTGGTTACCGCGGGCGGTCCGCCGAGACCGACCGACGTTTGGAGGACGACAGAAATGAAGAAGTCGCTCGTCATAGGATTGTTCATCGCCGCAGGCTCCGCCGCAAACGCGCACGCCGATCCGGGATTTCTCGCCGGGCTGATCCCCGCGAGCGTCTCCAACGCCTACACCTCGCTCCAGCAGCGACTCTGGCCCGCCGCCAAGCCGGCCGACCAGAAAACCGCCCCGAAGCCCAAGCTCGTTCCGGCCAAGTTCGTCCTGACCGGCGCGGAACAGCAGCACGGCCAGCAGCAGGCCCGGCCCCCGGAGCCGGCCCCTCGCCCCGAGCCGCCGGCCCCTCGCCCCGAGCCGCCGGCTCCTCGCCCCGAGCCGCCGGCCCCTCGCCCCGAGCCGCCGGCTCCTCGCCCCGAGCCGCCGGCCCCTCGCCCTGAACCGCCGGCCCCTCGCCCCGAGCCGCCGGCCCCTCGCCCTGAACCGCCGGCTCCTCGCCCTGAACCGCCGGCTCCTCGCCCTGCGCCGCCCGCTCCGCGACCCGAACCGCCGGCTCCTCGCCCGACACCTCCGACTCCGCGTCCGACGCCTCCGACTCCGCGTCCGACCCCGCCGGATCCGCGTCCGACGCCTCCAACTCCGACGCCCAAGCCCCCGACGCCGACTCCTAAGCCGCCGACGCCGGGTCCCAAGCCCCCGGAGCCTGGTCCGAAGCCGCCGACGCCGGGTCCCAAGCCCCCGACGCCGGGTCCCAAGCCCCCGACGCCGGGACCGAAGCCGCCGACTCCTGGACCGCGCCCGAATCCGTCGCCGAAGCCCCAGCCCCCGGTGGTCATCCATCCGCCGGTGACGCCGGGACAGCACGGCGGCGGCAAACTGCCGACGCCGCCCAAGCCCGTCGATCCGCGCCACGTCATCAATCCGGCGAAGAACGGCGACGGCCGCGCGAACGTGCCGCCGACGACGCACAACGGACAGCCCATCGCGCAGAAGCCGCTCGTGAACAAGAACGGCCGCCTCGTTCCCCCCGGCGACAAGCACATCGGGATCATCACGGATCGCGGCATGATCGGCAACATCAACGGGATCCAGGGTCATTGGAACAACCGTGACCACGGCTACGGCTGGTACAACTGGAACGGACAGTTGGTCGGTCATCACTACGACCAATTCGGCTTCCATTGGTGGGGCTTCTACGTGGGCGACTCCTACTTCTGGACTCGCTACTACAACAACATGTACTGGTGGTGGGATCCCTACTTCCACCGCTGGTGCTGGCAGAACGGCAGCAGCTGGTGGTGGCAGGACTCCAACGGCGTGGTCTACATCGTGATCGACGGCCAGTACTACGAGTACCAGGACAACGGCGGAACCGTCGTCGTGGTGCCCGATCCGACGCAGCCCGTCGACGTCCCGCCGGGTCCGGCCGATCCGGCCCAGCCCGTCTCGTACTACAGCGCCGACGGCACGCGCCTCGTGACCATCGATCCGACCGACGGCTCCGCGTATCTGTACGACGCGACCGTCACGGACCCGAGCGATCCTCGCTCCCAGGGACGTTTGCTGGGAACCGGCGTGAGCTCGGCGCAGTTCACGTACTCGACGGCCGCCGACGGCACGACGATCGTGCCGCTGCAAATCAACCTGACGTTCTCCGACGGGGTCACGACCGCCGTGGCCGACCCCAACGGCGAACGCGAAGTCTCGCTGCCGGGAGACGGCACCGCCGTCCTCTACAACCTGGACGACAGCACCGTGTCGCCCGTGACGCTGTCGCAGCAGGCGTCCTCGGTGTCGCTCATCGATCAGGCGGGTCAGGACTCCGCCGGAGAGAACGAGCAGCTTCTCGTCCAGATCGTCGTCGCCCAGCAGGACGGAACGACGGCGGCCTTCGACGAGGACGGCAACTCGGCCGGGAATTCGTTCTCGGCGTCGCCGACGTCTCTGCGCCAGCCGGCGGCGCAGATCCAGTCGATGCAGCAGCACGTGCGGAGCTCCGGGGTCCTCAAGGCCCTGCAGAACGGCGCGTTCGGCTGGTAGACGGACGACGTGACGCCCCGGCCCGCAAGGGCCGGGGCGTCTTTTTTTTAGATGCGCGGACGCGTTGACCTCCGACGGGCGAAGCGGTAAACTGGAGTCATGCTCCCCCTGATCGCCCTGCTCGTCGTGCCCGCCTGCGCGGAGACCTCGCTCCTCAAGAGTCGTCCCGCGACCGCGCTGACGGACGAGATCGTCGAGCTGAGGACGATCGACGGCGACCATTTCAATTCGGAGGCCCCGCAGAAGTGCGGCGGCGACGCGCCGCTCGAGGTCCTGCCGCACCGACTGCGCTGCCAGCTCAAGACGCCGGGCAAGGCGACGATCCTGGTCACCGTGTGCGACGACGCGCTGACCTTCTGCCGCCAGGAGAGCTTCGACGTGGACGTGCGCGGCGCGGACAGGTCGGCGCCTTCTCCTCTCGCCGCGAAGCCCAAGGGCGGACGGCACGCGCCCGAGGGGTTCATCGACAACGATCCCGCCGCCGCCGCGGCGCTCGCCGAGAAGAGCGGCAAATTAGTCCTGATCGACTTCTACGGCATCTGGTGCCCGCCGTGCAATGATCTGGAGGAGTACGCCTATCCCGATCCCGCGTTCCGCAAGGCCGTCGCGGACTGGGTGACGCTCGGCCTCGACGCGGACTCCGCCGCCTCCTACGATTTGAAGACGCGCTACAAAGTCGGCGGCTATCCGACCCTCGTCGCCGTCGATTCCCGAATGCGCGAGCTCGGCCGCGTCGTCGGCTATCGCTCGGGACCCGCGCTGGCGCGGTTCCTGGACCAGATGCGGGCCGTCGCCGGCGAGCCGCTCGAGACCGCGGCGAAGCTCGTCGCGCGCGGCGGCGCCGACGCGACGCCCGCGCGCGTCCTGCGCGTGGCGCAGTGGTACGCGGACCGCGGCGAGTTCCGCGCCGCCGCGAAGCTGCTCGCCGGCTCCCCCGCGCCCGAGGCGCGCCGCGCGCTCTTGGAAGCGCGCCGCGAGCGCGCGCGCCGCGAGGAGAACAAGACCGCCGCGCTCGAGGCCCTGCGCACTTTGATCCGCCTTTTCCCGAACGACGCCGAGTACGCGGACTGGGTCGAGGCGCTCTCCGAGCTCGACGCCGAGTCCGCGCGCGCGTTGAAGGCCCCCCTGCACGCGTCGGTCGCCCGCTGGGCGGCCGACCCCGCGCTCGGCGCCGCCGGGGAGGACCCGGGCGACCTCTACGTCGACGAGGCCCAGGTTCTCGACGCTCTCGGCGAGAAGGAAGCCGCGAAGGCGGCCTACGCGCAGGCCGCCGACGCGTACGGCGCCCAGGCCGCGCGCTCCCCGCTCAAAACGCCGCGCGCCGCGAATTTCGGCCGCGCCGACGCGCTGATGAAGGCCGGCCGCCGCGACGAGGCCAAGGCGCTCTACGTGTCCCTGGTGAAGGCATACCCGGCGGAGTTCACCTTCAACTACGAGTACGCGACCGCGCTCTCCGACGACGGCGACTTCGCGGGCGCCTATCCGTACGCCGCCGCGGCCGCAAAGTCCGGCTACGGCGACAATTGGCTGCGCGCCGTGCTCCTCAAGGCCGAGCTCGAATTGAGACTGGGCCGAACGGCCGAGGCCGCCGCGACGGTGGACTCGGCGCTCGCCGTCACCGCGCCGCCGAAGACGGCCGAAGTGCGCACGTACCGCTACGTGAGCGCGCTGCGCGAGCTGCAGCGCCGCATCGCGGCCGCGCGCGCCAAGAGCTGATCAGCGCTTCTTGAGGAAGGGCTCGGCCGCGTCCAGCGCGCGGCCGCAGTAATCCAGGACCTCGTCGCGGTACTGCAGCAGGCAGCGGGCCGTCTTCAAGTCGTCGGCCAGCACCGCGTCGCAGAACAGGCCGCGCTCCGCGTGGCAGTCGAGATTGACGCGGTCGACGGCGGCGTCGCGCGACTCGGGCGCCGCCTCGTCCCGCGGCGCGGCGCGGCGGGGCGGAGCCTCGACCGCGACGCGCGGTTCGTCGTTCTCCGGCGCCGGGTCGTCCAGCGCCCGGCTCGGCGCGCCGCCCGGCTCGTCGCTCATGAGGTCCGCCGGAATATCCTCGACCGGATCGTCCCCGGGGTCGTCGCCCGTCGGCTCGGCGAGATCGGAGTCGTCGCCCGAGGCGTCCTGATAGGACGCGCCGCCGCCGCTGGAACGCCCCTGCGCGAAAGACGCGACGCTCAAGGACAACACCGCCGCGCAGACGGCCATTCGAGCGAGCATGGGCTATCCCTCCGAGTTTTCACTCGAAGAATAGCCCGCGCGGCGGATTAAATCAAGGTCGGCCGCGGCCTAGTACATGTCTTCGGGAGTCGCTTCTCCCGAGTCGACGTCGGGAATGCCCGTCTGAACGCCGGAGACGGCCTCGGGCCGATACGACGGATCGCGCGAGAGCGCGATCGCGCGCAAGGCCGCGGAGACCAGCAGAGGGCGGTCCTTGGAGACCAGCATCTTCTCGAGGCGCGAGAGCGCGGGAGCGCCGTCCGCCCCGATGCTCTTGCGCGCGTACTCCGCGAACAGGCCGCTGCGGATCAGCACCTTCGCCCAAGCCTCGGGCGTCGAGAAATACATCTGCTCGTGGTTGCTGCCGATCCCGTTGGGATCCTGGTCCATGATCCGCTCCAGCGCCGGGAGAACCTCCGCGCCGCCGGTCTTCTCGGCCGTGAGCACGTACGCGTAGAGGATGCCCCACGGATCGTTGTAGCCGCCGATGCCGTGCTTGCCGACGTAGGCGTTGATCGCCTTGGGCAGGCCCTTGGTGCGGCCGGCGCGGGCGGCGAGCGTCGCCCAGGCGATCGCGGCGTGATAGCGCGTGACGCGCTCGGTCGAGCGGCCGCCCTTGCCGGAAATCATCTCGCTCAGGATCTTGAACGTCTCCGCGGAAGGCGCGGTCTCCTCGGCGATCGTGAGCAGGGCGGCCCGCCGCTGAACCTCGTCGGCCTTGCCCCAGCGCGCGGCGTCGTAGAAGTCCGCCTTGAGCTCCGCGAGACGGCCCGTGCGGCGCGCGAGGCCGACGAGGCCCTCGGGGCTCTTCTTGATCAGGTCCATGTCGCCCGGGTAGCCGCGCGCGCCGAGCGCCTGCGCCAGCGCGTTCTCGATGTCGGTCTTGTTCTTGCCCGAGCTGTAGCTCCCCATGTAGCCGCCCGAGGCGGCCCCCGGGATCTGCGCGGCGCGGAGTTGCGCCTTGCGGATCTCGGAGAGGCCGGCGCGCTCGTAGAGCGCGGCGAGCGCGTCGACCAGGGCGTTGTGCAGGGGCACCTGGTAGTGCGAGAAGTCGGTGAGGTTGATCGAGAGGTTCTCGAGACGCGCGATGTCCTCGACGCCGCCGAAGCGCTTGAAGATCAGCGCCGCCGTCATCGCGAGCGCGTTCTGGTTCGTGATCGAGGCCTGCGCGATCGTCGCCCCCTCCCACTTCTGCTCGACGAACCAGCGGCGCGCGGTCTCGAGGTCCGCCTTCGTGGCGAGACGCGCGTAGCCCTCGGCGGCCGCGACCCGCACCGAGGTGCCGTCCTGCTCGTGGGGCTTGAGGCGCGACTCGTCGATGAAGCGCATCAGAAGGTCGCGCGTCACCTGCGCCTGGCGCTGCTCGTGCGGCGTCGCCGGGTCGATCGCGGCGGTCTTCACGACCGGGGCCGGCGCCGGCGCGGGCGCCGGCGTCTCTTTGCGGATGTCGAGCCACAGATCGGTGCCCGAGCCGCCGCGGGCCGACGGGCCCGAGACGTAGCCCATGCGCGCGCCGGGAACGTCGCGCAGGCGTCGATACAGGTCCAGCAGGTAGTGGTTGCGCACGATGCTGCCGTTGACGTTCATGCTGTCGACGAGCTGCTGCGCGGCCTCGTAGCTGGCGGGCGCGGCGCCGGTGAAGTGCGCCGCGAGGAACGTCTTGTCGGCGTCGGAGAGCGTCGCGTCGAAATGGATCAGCGCGCGCACCCGGCCCGCGTCCACGGCGCTCACGAGCTCGACGGGCTCCTCGATGCCCGCGGCGTCGGCGCGCTCCTTGGCGAACGCGACGAACTGCTTGAGCCAGCCTTCGCCGACCGAGCCGGCGGGGACCGCCAAAGCGGCCACCGCCTCCGCGGGCCAGCCCGCCGCCGCGGCCGCGTCGGCCACGGTCTTGATCTCGTCGCGCAGGGCCTTGTCGGCCGCCTTCGGCCGGTTGTTCGTCGCCTTCGCGACGCGCGCGTTTTCCGGCATCTCCAGGCCGGAGTCCGGGATGAAGAACGCGCGGGTCGGCGCCGCGGCGTCGGCCGACTTCCGCGCCCCTTCCGCCGCCGTCGGACGCGCGCCGCGCAGCAGCTTGTCGAAGAGGCCCTCGGACGGCTCCTCGCCGGAGCCCTCGCCCGACAGGCGCTCGATGAGGCTGAACACCTCGGCCGCGACCGTCTCGGCCGCGCCCTCGACGGGCGAGCGCTCGATCTTCTTCTCGGGCTTCTCTTCTGCGGTGAAGAGGACCTTGCCGTCCTTCATCGTGATCTTGATCAGGCCGCCGCGCACCGTCTTGTTGCCCGACGCGGCCTCCTCCAGGATCCACTTCGCGAGCGGATCGATGATGTTCTTCTCGATGGCGCCCGTCATGGGCCGCGCGCCATAGAGCGGCGAGAAGCCTTCCTCGGACAGGAACTCGATCACGCTCGGATCGACCTCGAGGTCGGTGTCGTGGCGGTCGGCGAGCAGGTTCTTGAACGCGTTGACCTGCAGCTCGGCGATCTTGCGCATGTCCTGCTGGCGCAAGCGATTGACGCGGATCCACTTGACCTTCTTCGAATCGTCGCGCTGATTGGCAGGCCTCGCGTCTTCGTCGCTGGGGCCGTCGTCGAGGCGGTTGAGGAACTCGGGGCGGAAGCGTCCGCGAATGGCCTCGGCCACCTGGGCGTCGATGTCCGCGTCCCACTCCTTCTCGATCTTGGACACCTGAGCGGCGATCTGCTCTTCGCTCGCCTGAGACTGCCGCATGGTCTCGCGGGCCAGTCGGATACGGCGCACGAACTCGGGCCCGTCGACCGCGGCCATGCCGGAGTTCGACGTCATGAGGATGACGGTGTTCTTGAAGTCGACCGTGCGGCCCTGGCCGTCGGTCAGGCGGCCGTCGTCGAGGATCTGGAGGAGGACGTCGAACACCTTCGGGGCCGCCTTCTCGACTTCGTCGAACAGGATGACCGAGTAAGGCTTCTTGCGCACGGCCTCGGTGAGCTGTCCGCCGTCTTCGTGGCCGACGTAGCCGGGCGGCGATCCGGTGAGGCGCTGCGCCGTGTGTTCCTCCATGTACTCGGACATATCCAAGCGGATCATGGCCTCCGGATCGTTGAACAGGAAGCGCGCGAGCTCCTTGGCGAGATAGGTCTTGCCGACGCCCGTCGGACCGACGAGCAGGAACTTGCCCATCGGACGGTCCGGGTTCGAGAGACCGGCCTTGTTGCGCCGGATCGCGTCGGCGATCGCGCGGATCGTGCGTTCCTGGTTGACGACGCGGCCGCCGATCTCCTCCTCCATCTTCACGTAGCGGGCGGCGTCCTCTTCGGCCAGATTCAGCTGGCCGGAACCGATTCCCGTCTTCAGCGCGAGCACGCGCTTGACCATGTCGCTCGTCACGCGGCCCTGTCCGTCGGCGACGGCCTCGCGCTCAGCGTAGAGCGTCTCGGCTCTCTTGATGAGCTCGATGATCTTGTTGTACGTCTCGACCGGCAAGGCGAGCGTCGACGCGATGCCCTTGTCGATCAGGGTCTGGCGCGACTCGTTGACCAGGACCTGCAGGTCGTTCCAGGTCTCGCGGATGTCGAGCGTGATCGCCGCGCGCAGGTTGTCCGGGCGCGAGAGCTCGGCCGCGTCCTGGACCGCCTTGATCGCCTTGTCCGGGTTGTAGTTCGTCTTGTCGAACTGGTCGGCGAGCTTCGCCGCGGAGACGAGCGCGTCGTCCGGGATGACCGCGTCGTGGATCTTCTGCAGCCAGCCCTTCATCGCGCGCAGTATGCGGATCGTCTGCGGGACCGTGGGCTCTTCGATATTGATCTTCTCGAGGCGGCGGCGGAACGCGTCGTCGTTCTCGATGAACTTCTTGTACTCGGCGTCGGTCGTCGTCGCGATGACCGAGATCTTGCCGTCGCGCAGCGGGCCCTTGAGCACGTTCGCGATCTTCTGGCCGTTGTTGTCGAGGAAGAACTTCTGGATCTCGTCCATGAGGACGATGATCTCGTTGCCGCGGCCCGCGTTCGGGTCGTTGAAGCGCGGCAGCAGAGTCAAGATCGCGTTCAGCGCGCCGAGCATCTCGGCCGGGTCCGCGATGGAGAGCAGGGCGTTGATGTCGAGCTCGACGAGCCAGCGGCCCTTGAGGCGCTGGAACTGCAGGAACTGGTCGCCGTCGTTCGCGCTCGCGTGGTCGGCGTCCTCGATCATCTCGGCGAGGCCCTCGGCGACCGCGGTCTTGCCGGTGCCGGCGCCGCCGACGAGGATGACGGAGTTGCGCATGCCGCGCGGCGAGGTCACGATCGGCAGGATGCGCTTGACCTCCTCGGTGCGGGCGACGACGGGCGCGCGCGACTCGCCGGGTCCCTTCGCGACGGGCTTGAGGAAGGTCAGCAGCAGCGCGGCCATTTTCGGCGGGATCGGCGTGCCGTCCTGCATCTTCGCCGTCTGCACGTACTTGATCCACTCCGCCTGCACGTCGCGGCGCGGAGTGTGGCGCTTGGCCTCCTCGATGGCGGCCGCGGCGGCCTTGCGCGCCTCGGCCTTCGCGACCGCGGCGGCGGAGGGCGCGAGCGGCGCCTCGCCGGGCTGTTCGCGGAACGAGCGGACCTCGGTGACGAGCGCGTCTTCCTCCAGCGTCTCGTCGATCAGGATCTGGCGCACGGACGCGGCGTCCGCGCCGCGCAGCGCCTCGACGAGGGTCAAGGTCTCGCTGCCGCGAAAGCGCGGGTAGACCACGCGCAGGTGGCGCGCCTCGGCGTACTCCTTCATCGCCTGTTCGGTGGTCCCGGCCTTGAACGCGAGGAGGACGGCCTGCGCCGGATCGTAGTTCTGCGCGTCGGGATAGGTCCTCTTCAGGCGGTTCTCGAGCGCCGCCGCGACGTTCGGGTGAACCTCGACGGAGGCGACGTCCGCGTCCCCGGCCAGCGCGCGCGCCGCGGCCGCGGCCTTGTCCGCGTCTCCGGCGAAAAACGCCCACGCCGCGCCGTGGCGGAACGGAGCCGCGCCGCCGGCCTTCTTGACGGCCGCGCGCACGACCTCGTCCGTCGCGCCGGGCCCGAAGGTCGCGAGCACCGCGCCGACGCTCCACTGCTCCTTGCCGTGCGACGCGATCTTCGCGGGCAGCGACGTCGCGAACAGGCGGTCGCGCACGTCGACCGGCGCGGTCACCGCGCGCACGGCCTTGAGCTGGGCGATCTCGCGCGCGGCCTCGGCCGCGTCGTCGTTGTTGAAGCGGGTTCCCGCCGAGATGGTCCCGTCGTCGCGGAGGGTCGCGCGGGTCACGGAGCCCAAGGAATGGATGTGGGCCCGCACGGCTTCGCGGACCTCGGCGGAGACGTCGGAGGCGAGCGCGACGCGCAGTTCGTTGTTCGTCATGGCCGCGTCGCCCTCCCCGACGCCGATCTTCGCTCGCCAGTCCGCGGCGTCCTTCGCGGTCGCCGCGGCCTCGACCTCGGCCTCCTGGCGCGCGGAGGCCTGCTCCGGCGTCTCGGCGGGAGCGGACGCGTCGACCGCGGGCGTCTCGGGGGACGCGGCGGACGGCGCCGGCGCGGCGTCGGCCGCGTCGTGCGCGGTCAAGCGGCGGTAGACGGTCGGCGCGACCGAGACGGATTCGACGCCGGCCATCAGGGAGATCGCCCTCGCCGCCCCGGCGGCCGCGAGCTCGTTGGCGAGGTCGACGCGGAAGACGATGAATCCGCCTCCGCCCAAGGCGGTCTTCGACTCGTAGCCGCTCAGGGCGCGGCGCGCGAGCTCGAGCGGGGTCGCGGCCGTGAACACCACGACCACCTGCGTGCTCGCTGCGCGGCGCGACTCGCGCAGCTTTGCGGGGCGCGCGCGCTCGTTCGCGGCGTTCTCGGGCGCCGACGCGGCGGCCGCGTCGCCGAACGGCAGCGCTTCCTGGCCGGACTGCTCCTCTCCGGCGAAGCCGTCGGCCTGGTCGGAGGGACCCGCGGTGCCCTGCAGACGGTCGAACACCGCGGCCGGCACCGAGACCGACTCGACGAGAGGGCTGGCCGTCAGCGCGCGCGCGATGTCGGCCGCGTCGGACAGGTTGCCCGGGTTCACGCGCATCACGAAGGGCTCCGATTCGATGTGATCGGAGTCGCCGTAGCCGCGCATCGTCGCGCGGGCCGCGTCCAGCGAGGTTCCCGGCGTGAAGCGAACCTTCACCGCGAACGACGTGTCGCCCGGTCGGGCGCGCAGCTTGTTGAGCCAATCGGTGGAGCCGGAGGAGCCGGACGCGAGCGTGCCCAGCATGCCGAGCAGGCCGAGGCCCCCCGCCGCGAGGGCCGGAACGTGGTGCGCGAGCTCCGGAAACAGCGCCGACGCTCCGCCGAGCGTCGCGATCATCAGCAGAGCGCCCATCGTCGCCGAGCCGCGCTGGCCGTTCGCCTTCTGCTGCGGCTTGTCGGCCTGCTTCATCTGGTCGCGGAGCTTGCCCTCGTAGGCCGGGTTGTCCCAGCGCTCGAAGATCTCGTGCTCCGCGAACCAGCGGCGCGTGCGCTCGTAGAACGGCGTGTTGCGCTGATCCTTCAGAAGCTCGAGGATCTTCTCCCTCGTGTCCGCGTCCTCGGTAAAGACCTTATCCTTCAAGAAGTCGGCGGCGCGGTCCGGGTAGGCGGCCATGAGCTTCGCGAGCTTTTCGTCGTTCGAGAGCGCGCGGAACTCCTCCTTGGCCATCATCTCGTCGACGAGCGTCTCGAGCGCGTTCTTCATCGCGTGCTCGGCCTCGAAAAGGCTGACCTCGCTGGCCATGCCGCGGTCTTCCGCGATCTGCGCGATGACCGAGCTCCACTGGCTGAAGATGTCCATCACGTCCTTGACCGCCGCCTCGGAGCGCACCTTCTCGCGGATGCACCAGTAGTCGTACGTGCAGGGCAGCGCGAGGAAGAGGAGCGGCAGGGCGACGGAGAAGTGGAAGTAGGCGACCGCGTAGAAGGCGGCGAGCGAACCGAACGTGACGATATTCGCGACGCGGTTCAGGCCGCTCTGCGTCTTCACGCCGAGCTTGTCGCCGACGAAGGTCAGCAGGTTCGACGGGCCTTCATACAGGCGGCGGAACAGGCCCTGATAGTTCTTCTCGACCTTCGGGTTGTACACCCACCGGGCGTAGAAGCGCTCGGGCAGGACGCTCGCGAGCATCTTGCCGCCGTCGAGCTGGGGCAGCGGCAGGAGATTGAACAGGCCCAGCGCCACGTTCATGTGCGCGAGGCCGATCGCGACGCCGGCCAGGATCCCGCCGGCCGGCAGCAGAGCCGCCGCGGCGAAGCCGACGCCCGCGAGCGCGAAGTTCGTCAGCGGGCCCGCGGCCGCGACCCAGAACGCGTTGCGCGCCGAGCGCGGCCCGCCGAGCGGCCCGCGCAGGTTGTTGAAGTCCGCGTCGACGGCCTTGCCCGAGCCGATGAGGATCGGGAATCCCATCAGCGCGGTGGAGACCGCCAGCGAGATCGCCGGAACGATCACGGTCTTGATCGGATCGATGTGGTGGAACGGGTTGAGGCTGTGGCCGTCGGCGTGCTCGGCCGTGCGGTCGCCGAGCGCCTTGAGCACCGCGAGGTGCGCGACCTCGTGCGCGAGCACGGAAACGACGAGCGCGACGGCGAGCGTCAGCACCGGCACGGCGCCGAAGTGGAACGCGACGAGCCCGGCGGCGGCGACGGAGAGCGGAGCGGCGACCTTGACCCAGAGCGGCGTGCCGTGCTCGTGACGGATCTCGGCGACGCGGCGCGCGGCCTCGGGCGTGGGGATCGAGTGGTCCTCGATCACGCGCTCGGCGGCGGACGCGGGCTTCGCGAGACCCGACGCGCGCGGCGCGGCGGAACCGGAGACGGGCTCGCGGTCCGTGAGACCGGGCTCCAGCGTCTCGCCGTCGAACACGCGGCGGCCGTCGGCGCCGTCGGCGGCGCCGGAGAAGCGGACGATCTGGCGCGCGATCCAGCCGGCGACGCCGCCCTTGACGGGCGCGACCCAGCGCGGGCCGGCCTCGACCGACGGGGCGGCGGACGGCGCATCGGGAGACTCCACCCAGCGCGGACCCTGCGTCGGCGCCTTCGGCGTCTCGGCCGGCGCGGCCTGCGCGCTCGGCGCGGCGGCCGCAACTGCCGCGGACACGGACGGGGCGCCCACAGGCTCGGCGGCCGCGGCGCTCGCGCGCGCGGAGGGAGCGGCGACGCCCGCGGCGGCGGCGGACGCGGACGGCGCGGAGACGGTCGGGGAGAGCGCGGGAGCGGAGAGCGTGGCGGACAGCGTCGTCGCGGCCAGGGAAGAGGCGGTGATGGGGGCCACCGCGGCGCCGGCCGCGGGGATCGCGCGGACCGAGGAGCCGGCCTCGGCCGAGGCGCCCAGCGTCTGCGCGTAGGCGCGCGAGGCGGGCCCGCCCGCGGACGTCAGCGCGAGGGCGGCGCAGACGGCGACGGAGATTCCGGACTTCATCCAGCGAGGGCAGCGAAACGTGGTCATCGACATTCTCCCAGTTTGCCTCGACAGCAACGACACCGCGGCCGCCGCGGGAGGACGCTCCCGTGACGGCAAGGTCGATTATAGGGATCGTTGATCCAGATCAATAGGAACGAAGGACCCAAAAGGGGACTGAAAGAGGGCCCACGAGGCGGAGGGACTTTCGGGGAGAAGGCGCGCGCGTCAGCGGCGCAGCTGCAGGATCACGCGGATGCCGGCGAGGTTCACCTTCTGCTCCATGAGGCCGCGGATCTCGCGGAGCAGGTCCAGCTCGTCTTCCGAGTACAGGCGCTGGCGGCCGTCGGTGCGGCCCGGGCGCAGGACGCCGTGCTTCTCGATCCAGCGCAGAGTCCAGATCGGGATGCCGGTCAAACGCGACGCGGCCCCGATCGTGTAGATCGGGGTCGCGCGCGTCCGCTTCAACGGTCGGTCGAGTCTAGCCACGCGGAGGTCGCCGGTTCGGCCGGCGTCCGGGCTTGAGGTCGAGGGCGAGGCCCGCGGCGTGAACCGCCTCGGCGCGGATCTTCACGTACGGGGTCCAGGTCGCGGTCCGCTTCACGAACATCCACGGCATCAGGTCCTTGGCGATCATCGGCGGTGATCCTCCCGTTTGCCTCGTGCCTTCAAGCTGTTGATTTATAACAGGTAACCTTATTTTTGTCAAGAGTAAAGCTGATATTTTATGAGATAAAAAAAGAGCCCGAGCGGGAGCTCGTTCTCTTGAATTCGCGCGTCGCCGGAAAAGAAACGGCCCCCGCGCTGGCGCGCGGGGGCCGAGTCTGTTCCTGTGTCGAGATTACTTCGACGCGGGAGCCGCGGCCGGAGCGGCGGCCGGGGCGGCGGCGGGAGCAGCGGCGTCGGCCTTCTTCGGGGCCGCCTTCGTGCTCTTCTTCGTGGACTTCGCGGCCTTCTTCGTGGTCTTCTTCGTCGCGGCCTTCTTGGCCGGGGCGGCCGGGGTGGCCGGCGCGGCGGCGGAAGCGTCCGCGGCCGGAGCGGCGGCCGGGGCGTCAGCGGCGAACGCGACGCCCGAGAGGGCGAGCGCGGCAACGGCGATCAGCATGGTCTTCATAGGTCCTATGTCTCCTTGATGTACATCATTGATGAATAAAAGAGGGTGCGACCCCCTCGACGTCATCGTACCACAATCATACGCGGCAAAGCAAAATAAGTTCGCGCCGCGGTCACAAGGAGGAGACAACGGCCTCGAAATCGCGGCCCGGCGGGGCCTCGAACTCGTACGCGCGGCCCGCGCTCACGCGCAGGGACAGCGCGTGCAGCATCAGCCGCGGCGCGCCGCCGACGGGACGCGGCGCTGGGCCGTATCGGGGATCACCCAGAATCGGCCGGCCGAGCGCGCAGAGGTGCGCGCGGATCTGGTGCTTGCGCCCCGTCTTGGGCTCGACGCGCAGCACGGTCGCGGCGCGCAGGTTGCGCTCGACGCGCCAGCGCGTCAGCGACGGCTTGCCGTCGGGCGCGGGCGCGACGCGGCCGGAGCCGAACTCCTTGAGCGGCTGGCGGCACGTCCCCGCCCCGACGAGGACGCCGGCGACGACGGCGAGGTAAGCCTTCTCGGCGCGGCGCTCCTCGAACTCCGCGCAGAGCAGGCGGTGCATGTCCGCGTCCTTCGCGAAGACGACGAGGCCGCTGGCCTCCAGGTCGAGGCGGTGGACGACGAACAGCTTCGCGCCGCGCGCGCGCTCCAACTCCGCGTTGAGGGCCTCGCTCACGTCCCCCCGCCCCGGGATCGTCGGCCTTCCGGCGGGCTTGTCGGCGGCGAGCAGGCGCTCGTCCTCGAACACGACGCGGACGGCGCTCACGCGCGGCTGCGGACCGGGGGTCTATTTTTCATGTCGACCTCGCAAGGATATCAATCGCGTCCGCGAAGCGCCAGCGGCGCCGTTGCTTTGACGCCGCTCCGCTTCTATAATGAGGACATGCGCGAAGCGCGAATCCTGGCCGTCGACGACGAGCCGATGAACGTGGAGATTCTCGCGCGCTATCTCCAGTCCAAGGGCCATCGCGTGGCGGGAGCCGCCGACGCGGAAGAGGCTCTCGCGGCGCTGCGCGCGGGAAGCTTCGACCTCGTCCTCGTCGACGTCGTCCTGCCCGGCCGCACCGGCCTCGAGGTCCTGCCGGAGCTCGCGCAGCTGACGCAAGCGCCGATCCACATCATGAGCGGCTCCAACGACGACGACACGCGCCGGGACGCGCTGATGCTCGGCGCGGCGGGCTTTCTGCCCAAGCCGATCGACCTCGAGGCGCTGACGACGCTGGTCGCCGACCTGCCCGACTCCGTCTAAAGGGCGGCCTTCAGGGTCCACAGCGAGAGCAGCCAGCGCTGTTCGCGCCGCAGATCGTCGAAGGACTCGTAGAGCGACTCGCCGGCCGGGCGCTTGGCGAGCATCGCGCGCGTGCCCTTGCCGCGCAGGGCGCGGGGCGCGCGCACGGCGAACTCCTCCAGCAGCAGCGCGAAGTTGACCTCCGCGCTGTAGCCCATCTTGGCGCCGAGCAGCGAGTAGTCGAAGCGCGCGCCGTCGAAGCGCAGAGTGCGCGCGGGCTCGACGAACACGAGGTCGAGCACCAGCGCGCGGTCGCGCGTCTCGATCACGCGCTTCTTTTCCGCGCCGCCGAGAGGGATCGGGATGCCGGTGGCGAGCGTGATGCCCAGGCGCACCGCCTTCGCGGCGAGATCCGGCCCCTCGGTCACGGTCTTCGTCGAGCTCGTGCCGAGGCCCGCGCCGCAGATCGCGGCCAGGCGCGACCAAGAGAGGCGCTCCGGAGCGAGATGCTCGGGTCCCGCGACCAAGTCCAGGCCGTCGCCGGTGAGTTCCGCCTTCGCGACGACCTCGGCCTCGGCGGGATTCTCGAGCAGGCTCGTCGGGACCGCGACAGCGGCCAGGCTCGCGGCGGTGAGATCGGCCGCCAGCGCCTCGGCCTCCTCGGCGGGCAAGGTCTCCGCGGCGACGCCCCAGCCGCGACGCACGGACGCGACGAAATCGAGCGCCGGAGCTTTCGCGCGCCGGCCGAGCACGGCGGCCACCGCGGTCGGGACGAAGAGCTGCGGGGACCGAAGCAGGACCGCGTGCGGCGGGCGCTCGCCCGCGCTCATTTTTTAGTCGCGGGCGGGATCAGCGCGTAACCGCGTCCCGTCACGCTGACGAGCCACTGGTCCGACTTCCAGCCGAGCTTGAGGCGCACGCGCCGCACGTGGACCTCGACCGTCTTGAGCGCGCCCTCGGACGGCGGCTCGACGCCCCAGACCTCGCGGTAGATCAGCGCGCGGTCGCTCGGGGTCGGCGTGTGGCGCGCGAGGAAGTAAAGGAGCTCGAACTCCTTCGGCGTCAGGTGCGGGTGCTCCTTGCGCCCGAGGATCACGACCTTGCGCGAGTAGTCGAGCGCGAGGTCGCCGACCTCCAGGCGCGCGGGCAGGTCCTCGCGCGACTCGCCCGCGGTGCGGCGCAGGATCGCGCGGCAGTAGGCGAGCAGGCGCTCGGTCTTCACGGGCTTCGTCAGATAGTCGTCGGCGCCCATGTCGAGGCAGGCGACGTCCTGACCGTCCTTGTCGTTGCCGGTCAGGATGATCACGGGCACGCGCGCGGTCTGCGCGTCCTGCTTGAGGTACTGGCAGACCTCGGTGCCCTTCATGCCGGGCATGACGATGTCGAGGATGATCAGGTCGGGCGGATCGTTCTGGGCCGCCAGGATGCCGGCCTTCCCGGACGGGGCCTGCGCCACCGCGTAGCCCTCCGCGCCGAGGACGTCGGACACGGTGCGCCGGAAGTTCGCGTCGTCCTCGATGAGCAAGACCTTCGGCGCCATGTCCCGATATTATATAAAAGGCGCATGGACGCCAAGCTGTTCGTGGTTTCGGCCGCCGCGGCGGCGCTCGGCGCGGCCGCGGGCTGGGCGCTCGCGCGGCGCCGCGCCCGCCCGGCGCCCGCCCTCCACGACGAGGACCGTCTCGCCTGGCTCCAGCGCCTCTCCACGATCGGACAGATGATGTCCGGCGTCGTCCACGAGGTGCGCACGCCGCTCAACACCGTCATCTTGAATATCGAACTCGCCGAGAAGATGGCCGCGCGCGGCGAGAGCCCGGGCGAGCGCCTGCGCCTGGCCGTGCGCGAGGCGGACCGCGCCGTCGAGATCCTCTCCGACATCCTCGACTTCGGCAAGCCCTCGCCGCTCGACCTGCAGCCCTTCGAATTGAAGCCCCTGCTCGCCGGCGCGCTCGAGCCGCTCGCGTCGCGCTTCGACGAGCGCGGCGTCGTCACCTCGATCGACGTCCCGGACGGCCTGCGCGTCATGGCCAGCGAGCGCCACTTCCACCAGGTCATCACCATTCTTCTGCTGAACTCCCTCGACGCGCTGCCCTTCGGCGGCAAGCTCGACATCGTCGGCGCGCGCGACGGCGCCTGCGTGCGCGTCGTCGTGCGCGACAACGGCCTCGGCATCCCGCCCGAAGTGCTCGAGCGCCTCTTTCAGCCCTTCGCGACCGGCCGCCCCGACAGCGGCGGCACCGGCCTCGGCCTCAACGTCGCGCGCTGGATCATGACCAAGCACGGCGGCGACGTCACGCTCGCAAGCGCCGGGATCGGCCGCGGCACGACGGTCACGCTGACCTTGCGCGCCGCGAACTAACCCCACCGCGCGCGAAAGCCCCCTTGACCGCGGCTCCCGCGGAACTTACACTATTTCCACCTTGGCCAAAATACTGATAATCGACGACGATTCCATGATCATCGAGCTCATGCGCATGCGCCTGGCCGAGCTCGGCCATCAGGTGTTCGCGGCGATGGACGCCTACGGCGCCGCCGGCGTCGCCTCGCGCGAGAAGCCGGACTTGATCACGCTCGACTACCAGATGCCGGCCGGGGACGGCGTCACGGCCTACGCGCGCCTGCGCGGAAACACCTTCACCGCCAAGACCCCGGTGATCTTCGTCACCGGAACCAACCCGGGCGACATCCTCGCGCGCATCCCGAACGATCCGCTGGTCAAGGTCCTGCAGAAGCCCATCGACATGGACGAGCTCTGCAAGCTCATCACGCAGCTGCTCGGTTCCGGCGCGGGCGCGCCGAAGCCGCCCGCTCCTCCCTCCGCCCCCGCCGCGCCTCAGCCCCCGAAGAGTTCCGGCCTGGACGGCGGCGCGCTCGGCGGCGACATCCTCGACCTGAACCTCTGAGCCGCGGCTCGGGTCAGTTCGGCTTGGAGGCCGCCGCGTCCGCCTTGACGACGGGCTCCTTGTCGGAGGCGAGCTGTCGGCTCTTCGTCGGGATCAGACCTTGGTCCCAGCCTCCGCCCAGGTCGCTGATCAAGGTCACGGCCGCGACCATGCGGCGGCCGAGGATCTGCGCGGACGTGCGCTCGTTGGTCAGCGCGATGTTCTGCTCGGTGATCACGTTCAGGTAGGAGTCGATGCCGCCCTTATAGCGCTGGATCTCGAGCACGAGCGACTGCTCGGCCTCGCGCGTGGCCGCGTCCTGCTGGCTCGCTTCCTTGGAAAGAGCGGACAGCGCGGCCATCTGGTCCTCGACCTCCGCGAACGCGTTCAGGGCGGTCTGCCGGTAGTTGGCGACCGCCGCCTCGTAGGCCGCTTTGGCTCCGTGGAGCTCGGCCAGGTGGCCGCCCCAGTCGAAGACCGTCTGGGTGGTGGCCGCGCCGATGGACCAGACCCGGCTCGGCCACATGATCCAGTTCGACCAGCTCGTGCTCTGGTAGCCGCCGGACGCCGTCAGAGAGATGATCGGAAAGAACGCGGTGCGCGTGAGGCCGACGGTCGCGTTGGCCGCGGCGACTTGGCGCTCGGCCGTCGCCACGTCGGGGCGGCGCTCGAGGAGCTGGGACGGGAGGCCGACGGGAATAGGAGGCGGCACTCCCTGGATAGCGCCCGTGCTCAGCGAGAAGGACGACGGCGCCTCGCCCACGAGAACGGCGATCGCGTGCTCGAACTGCGAGCGCGCGACCGCGAGGTCGGTCGCCTGAGCCTTCGTCGTGTCCAACTGCGTTCGCGCCTGCATCACGTCGGCCTGCGAGGCGATCCCCGAGTTGAAGCGGTTCTGCGTGAGGTCGAGCGCGGTCTGGTAGGAGGCGATCGCGGAGCTCAGAAGGACCTGCTCCATGTCGTTCTCCTCCATCTGAAAGTAGTCGCTCGCGAGCGTGGCCTCCACGCTGAGCCGCGCGTTCTCGAGCTGCGCCGCGCTCGCCTGCGCGTTCGCGGCGGCGTTTTCGACGTTCAGGCTCGTCTGGCCCCAAAAGTCCGGCTCCCAAGAGGCCACGGCGGGAAGGTCGAAGTTGTTGTAGATGCCGTGTCCGCCGTTTCCGGCGTTGATCCGAGAGCGCGCCATCGAAGGCTGGAGCGAAATCGACGGGAAAAAAGCCGAGCGCTGGTAGGCGACTTGGGCGCGCGCCTCGCGGTACTGCGCGACGGCGACCTTGATGCTCTGGTTCGCGCCCTCGGCTTTCTCCTCGAGCGCGTTCAAGCGCGGATCGCCGAAGATCTCCCACCAATGTCCGCGCTGAATGCGGTCCTTCGGGTCCGCCGGCTGCCAGACGCCGAGGCCGGTCGCCGCGGCCTCCTTGTAACCCGCGGGAGTGTCGAGCGTCGGGCGCTTGTACTTGGGCCCGAGCGAGCAGCCCGCGAGCAGGAGCGCCGCGGCGGCCGGAAGATTCGCGGCGCGGCGCAAAGTGCGAGTCGAGGCGGAGGTGGTCATGATCTTCAGGTCCCCGGAGCTTCCACGGCGCCTTGCGGCGGGCGCAGGCGACCGGACAGTCGGTCGCGCAGGCGCGCCAAGGCGTGCGGCAGCTCCTCCATGTAGAGGTAGACGATCGGCGTGGTGAACAGAGTGAGCATCTGGCTGACGATGAGGCCGCCGACGATCGCGATGCCGAGCGGGCGGCGCAGTTCCGAGCCGGTGCCGGTGCCGAGCGCCAGCGGCACGGCGCCGAGCAGGGCCGCCATCGTGGTCATCGTGATCGGGCGGAAGCGCAGCAGGCAGGCCTCGTAGATCGCGTCGCGCGGGGACTTGCCGTCCTTGCGCTGGGCCTCGAGCGCGAAGTCGATCATCATGATCGCGTTCTTCTTCACGATGCCGATGAGCAAGATGATGCCGATCAGCGCGATGACGCTGAGGTCCGTGCCGGTGACGAGCAGCGCGAGCAGGGCGCCGACGCCGGCGGACGGCAAGGTCGAGAGGATCGTGATCGGGTGGATGTAGCTCTCATAGAGCATGCCGAGCACGATGTAGACCGCGATCAGCGCGGTCGCGATCAGGACGGGCTCGTTCGACAGCGACGCCTTGAAGGCCTGCGCGGTGCCCGCGAACGTGCCCGAGATCGCCTTGGGCAGGCCCATCTTGCGCTGCGCCTGCGTGATCGCGTCGACGGCCTCGCCGAGCGAGACGCCCGGCGGCAGGTTGAACGAGAGCGTGACCGCCGGGAAGAAGCCTTGATGGTTGACGACGAGCGGCGTGAAGCTGGTCTCGAGCCGCGTGAAGGCCGCGAGCGGGACGTCCGCGCCGCCGGGCGTGTGCGCGTAGATCGTCTTCAGCGTGTCGGGCGACTGCCAATATTCGGGCGCGACTTCCATCACCACGTGGTACTCGTTCATCGGCATGTCCATCGTGGAGACCTGGCGCTGGCCGAACGCGTCGTAGAGCGCGTCGTCGATGTTCTGCGCGGTGAGTCCCAGGCGCGAGGCCGCCTCGCGGTCGATCGTCAGCCAGGACTGCAGGCCGTTGTTCTGCTGGTCGGTGTTGAGGTCGACGAGCTGGGGCAGGCCGCGCAGCGCCGTGAACATCTTCGGCGCCCACGTCTTGAGCATCTCGAGGTCGGCGCTCTGCAAAGTGTACTGGTAGAGCGCGTTGCTCGAGCGGCCGCCGATGCGGATATCCTGCACGGCCTGCAGGAACAGCCGCGCGCCCGGGATCCCGGACGTCTTCTTGCGGATGCGGGCCATGACCACGTCGATGTTGTCCTTCGAGTCCCGCTTGTCCTTGAGACCGACGAACATGCGCCCCGTGTTCGTGCCGCCCGAGCCGCCGCAGAACGCGACGACGTCCTGGACCGCGGGGTCCTCCTTGACGAGCGCCGCGAACTGGTAGAGCTTGTCGCGCATCGCCTGGAACGAGATGTCCTGCTCGGCCTGGATGCCGCCCTGCATGCGGCCCGTGTCCTGCTGCGGGAAGAAGCCCTTCGGGATGACGACGAACAGGCAGACGTTCACCGAGGCCGCGAGAAAGACGCTGAGCAAGGTCAGGCGCTGATGGTCGAGCACGAAGCGCAGGCCGCGCGCGTACGTGTCGAGCAGCCACTGGAACGCGGCCTCGCTGCGGTTGTACCACACCCCGTGGTCCTCGGCGGACTCGTGCTTGAGGAACTGCGCGCACATCATCGGCGTCGCGGTGAGAGAGATGAACATCGAGACGATGATCGCGACCGACAGCGTGACCGCGAACTCGCGGAACAGGCGGCCGACGATGCCGGTCATCAGCAGGATCGGGATGAACACGGCGACGAGCGAGATGCTCATGGAGACCACGGTGAAGCCGATCTCGGCGGAGCCCTTGAGCGAGGCCTCGAGCGGGCCCATGCCCATCTCGATGTAGCGCGTGATGTTCTCGATGACGACGATCGCGTCGTCGACGACGAAGCCCGTCGAGATCGTCAGCGCCATCAGCGAGAGGTTGTCGAGGCTGTAGCCGAGCAGGTACATGACGCCGAACGTGCCGATCAGCGAGAGCGGCACGACGATGCTCGGGATGAAGGTCGCGATCGGGTTGCGCAGGAACGCGAACACCACGAGGATCACGAGGACGATCGAGATCAGCAGGGTGTGCTCGACGTCCTCGACCGAGGCGCGGATCGTCGTGGTGCGGTCGACGATGGTGTTGATCTTGACCGACGCCGGCACGGACGCCTGCAGCAGCGGCATCGCGTCGTAGACGCGGTCGACCGTGTCGATGATGTTCGCGCCCGGCTGGCGGAAGATGATGATCAGGACCGACGGCTTGCCGTCGGAGACGCCGGCGTTGCGCAGGTCCTCGACCGAGTCCACGACGGTGCCGAGCGAGGACAGGTGGACCGGCGAGCCGTTGCGGTAGGCGACGATCAGCTTCGCGTAGTCGTCGGCCTTGAGCAGCTGGTCGGTCGCGCTGATCGAGATCGCGCGGGTCCCGTCGGCGATCTCGCCCTTGGGCTCGATCGAGTTCGCGGCGCCGAGGAAGGTCCGCAGCGCGTCCATGCCGAGGCCGTAGCGGTTCATCGCGGTCGGGTTGAGCTCGACGCGCACGCCGGGCAGCGCGCTGCCGCCGACGATGACCTGGCCGACGCCGCTGATCTGCGAGAGCCGCTGCTGCAGGATCGACGAGGCGACGTCGTACATGCGCGCGACCGTCTCCACGTCGGTGGTCAGCGCGAGGATCAGGATCGGCGCGTCGGCGGGGTTCACCTTGCGCCAGGTCGGGTTGCTCGGCAGGTTCGTGGGCAGGTTGCCGCGCGCCGCGTTGATGCCGGCCTGCACGTCGCGCGCGGCGGAGTCGCCGTTGCGGCTCAAGTCGAACTGCATGACCACGCTCGTCGAGCCGAGGTAGCTCGTCGACGTCATCTCGGTGACGCCCGCGATGCGGCCGAACTGGCGCTCGAGCGGCGTGGCGACCGAGGACGCCATCGTCTCGGGACTGGCGCCCGGCAGCGCGGCGCTGACCTGCACCGTCGGGAAGTCGACCTGCGGCAGGGCCGCGACCGGCAGCTGGCGGAACGCGGTCCAGCCCGACAGCGCGACCGCCGCGGTGAGCAGAGAGGTTCCGACGGGCCGGCGGATGAACGGTTCGGAAAGACTCAAGACGGCTCCGGCTGGAGCTCCTTGCCGCCGTGCCCGTGCTCGCCGCCGTGCGCGTCGTCGGCGGCGCCGCGGCGGCGCTCGAACCATTGCACGAGATGCGCGAACTGCAGATAGATGACGGGCGTCGTGTACAAGGTCAGCACCTGGCTGACGAGCAGGCCGCCGATGATCGTGATGCCGAGCGGCCGGCGCAGCTCGGAGCCCGTGCCGTTGCCGAGCGCCAGCGGCACCGCGCCGAGCAGGGCCGCCATCGTGGTCATCATGATCGGGCGGAAGCGCAGCAGGCAGGCTTGGTAGATCGCCTCGTCCGGGGGCTTGCCCTCCTTGCGCTCGGCCTCCAGCGCGAAGTCGATCATCATGATCGCGTTCTTCTTCACGATGCCGATGAGCAGGATGATGCCGATCAAGGCGATGACGCCGAGGTCCTCGCGCGTGACGATCAGAGCCGCGATCGCGCCGACGCCGGCGGACGGGAGCGTGGACAAGATCGTGATCGGGTGGATGTAGCTTTCGTACAGCACGCCGAGGACGATGTAGACGGTGATGATCGCCGCGAGAATCAGGACCGGCTCTCCGGCGAGCGAGGCCTGGAACGCCTCCGCGGTTCCCTGGAAGCTCGCCTGGACGCTCGCGGGCATGCCGAGCTCCTTGGTCGACTTGCGGATCGCGTCGACGGCCGCGCCGAGCGAGGCGCGCGGCGCCAGGTTGAAGGAGAGCGTGACCGACGGGAACTGGTCCTGGTGGTTGATCGCGAGCGGCGCCGACGTCATGTGCCCGCGCACGAGGGAGCTCAGCGGCGCCTGCGTGCCGTTCGCGGTCGGGATGTAGATGTTGCGCAGGCCGTCGAGGCTGCGCTGCCACTCGGGCTTGGCCTCGAGCACCACGTGGTACTGGTTCGACTGCGTGAAGATGATGGAGACCTGGCGCTGGCCGAACGCGTCGTAGAGGCCGTTGTCGATCGCGGCCGGGGTCACGCCGAGGCGCGACGCGGTATCTCTGTCATAGTCGAGCAGGACGCCGAGGCCGTCGGTCTGCTGGTCGGTCGCGACGTCGCGCAGGTCCGGCAGGGACGCGAGCTTCTCGGCGAGCTTCGGCGCCCACTCGTTCAAGACTTTCGCGTCGGGGCTCTCGATCGTGTACTGGTACTCGGTGCGGCTCACGCGGTCTTCGACCGTCAAGTCCTGCACGGGCTGCATGTAAAGTTTTATACCCGGGACCTTGTCGAGCTCGGGCTGGAGGCGCCGGATGATGTCCGACGCGTCGGCGTCGCGGTCTTCCTTGTCCTTGAGCGTGACCTGGATGCGGCCGCTGTTGGGCGTCACGTTCGTGCCGTCGACGCCGATGAACGAGGAGAGGCCCTCGATCGCCGGGTCCTTCTCCATGACCTTCACCAGTTCCTGCTGGCGCTGGGCCATCGCCTCGAAGGAGATGTCCTGCGGCGCCTCTGAAATTCCGAGGATGACGCCGGTGTCCTGCACCGGGAAGAAGCCCTTGTCGACGACCGCGTACAGCAGGATCGTGGCGACGAGCGTGCCGACCGCGACGATCATCGTCGTGGTCTGGTGCTGGAGGACGACCTTGAGCGTGTCGTCGTAGGCGCGGGTCATGCGCTCGAAGCCTTCCTCGAACATGCGCAGGATCCACATCTCCTCTTTCTCGCCCGGCTTGTGGTGCTTGAGGATCTTGGACGCCATCATCGGCGTCAAGGTCAGCGAGACGATCGCCGACATGATGATCGTGACGGCGAGCGTGACCGCGAACTCGCGGAACAGGCGGCCGACGATGTCGCCCATGAATAAGAGAGGAATCAGCACGGCGATGAGCGAGACGGTCAGCGACACGATGGTGAAGCCGATCTCCTCGGAGCCCTTGAGCGCGGCCTCGAGAGGCGCCTCCCCCATCTCGATGTAGCGCGAGATGTTCTCGACCATGACGATCGCGTCGTCGACGACGAAGCCGGTCGAGATGGTCAGCGCCATCAGCGAGAGGTTGTCGAGGCTGTAGCCGAGCAGGTACATGACCGCGAACGTGCCGATGAGCGACAGCGGCACGGCGACGCCCGGGATGATGGTCGCGGCGGCGTCGCGCAGGAACAGGAAGATGACGAGCACGACGAGGACGATGGTCAGGATCAGCTCGAACTCGACGTCGTGCACGGACGCGCGGATGGTCGTGGTGCGGTCGGAGATCACGGAGACCTTGATCGCCTTGGGCAAGGACGCGGTCAGCTGGGGCAGGACCTTGATGATGCGATCGACGAGGCCGATGATGTTCGTGCCGGGCTGGCGCTGGATATTGAGGATGATCGCGGGCGTGGGTCCCACCCACGCGGCCTGCTTGACGTTCTCCGCGCCGTCGATCACGGTCGCCACGTCGGAGATGCGCACGGGGCCGCCGTTGCGGTAGGCGATGACGATGGGCTTGTAGTCGTCGGCCTTGAAGAGCTGGTCGTTGGCGCCGATCGTCCAGGACTGGCGGCCGCCGTCGAAGTTGCCCTTCGCGAGGTTCACGTTCGCCTGGCTGAGCGCGGTGCGCAGGTCCTCGAGGCTCATGCCGTAGGACGCGAGCGCGGTGGGGTTCGCCTGCACGCGCACGGCCGGGCGCTGGCCGCCGCTGATGCTGACGAGGCCGACGCCGGGCAGCTGCGAGATCTTCTGCGCGAGGCGCGTGTCGGCGAGCTCCTCCACGTCGGGCAGCGGCAAGGAGTCCGACGTGAGGGCGAGCGTCAAGATCGGCGAGTCGGCGGGGTTGGTCTTGCTGTAGATCGGCGGCGTGGGCAGGTCGGCGGGCAGGTACGTGGTCGCGGCGTTGATCGCGGCCTGGACGCCCTGCTCGGCCACGTCGATGCTGAGATCCAGGCCGAACTGCAGGGTGATCAGCGAGGAGCCGAACGAGCTGGTCGACGACATGCGCGCGAGTCCCGGCACCTGTCCGAACTGGCGCTCGAGCGGCGCGGTGACGGTCGCGGCCATGACCTCCGGGCTCGCCCCCGGATAGAAGGTCTGGACCTGGATGATCGGGTAGTCGACCTGCGGCAGCGCGGAGACGGGGAGCTGCTGGAACGCGGTGAGGCCGACCAGCACCACGCCCGCCATGAGCAAGGACGTGGCGACGGGTCTTAAGATGAACAGCCGCGACGGACTCACGGCGGTCTAGTTCCCCTTGCTCGCGTCCGCGGGAGCGCCCGCCGACGCGGCGGACGCGGCCGCGGCGGTGGCCGCCGTCGTGACCTTGCCGCCCGGCTGGATCGAGTCGGCGCCGTCGATGACGACGACGTCGCCGGCCGAGACGCCCTGGTCGATCGAGGTGTCCACGCCCTCGACGATGCCCACCTTCACCGGCACCACGTCCGCGGTGCCGTCCTTCTTGACCGCGTACACGTACGTGCCCTGCGCGCCGCGCAGGACCGCGGAGGTCGGGACGATGATCTGGTCCTTCTTGGTGTCGAGCAGGAGGCGCACGTTGACGAACTGGTTCGGGAACAGCGCGTTGTCCTTGTTCTCGAACACGGCCTTCAGCTTCGAGGTGCCGGTCGTGGGATCGATCTGGTTGTCCATCGTGAGCAGCTTGCCGTTCGCGAGCAGCTGCGACTTGTCGCGGTTGTACGCCTTGACCGGGAGCGTCACGCCCGCCGTGATCTTGCGCATGACCTGCGGGACGCTGTCCTCGGGCAAGGTGAACACGACGGAGATCGGCTGGAGCTGGGTCACGACGAGCATGCCGTTGGCGTCCGCGGCGTGCACGATGTTGCCGGGGTCGACGAGGCGCAGGCCGACGCGGCCGCTGATGGGCGACGTGATGCGGCAGTAGTCGAGCTGGACCTGCGCGGCCTCGACGGTGGCCTCGTCGTTCTTGACGGTGCCCTCCACCTGGCCGACGAGCGCGACCTGGGTGTCGAGCTGCTGCTTCGGGATCGCGTCCTGCGCGATGAGCTCCTTGTAGCGGGCGAGGTCCAGCTTCGCGTCCGCGAGCTGGGCCTGGTCGCGCGCGAGCGCGCCCTTGGCCTGGTCGAGCGCGGCCTGATACGGCTTCGGATCGATCTCGGCGAGCAGGTCGCCCTTGTTCACGTACTGGCCCTCGGTGAAGCCCACGGACATCAGCTGTCCGTCCACGCGCGTGTGGACCGTCACCGTGTAGAACGCGTTCACGTTGCCGAGACCGTCGAGATAGACCGGCATGTCGCCCTTGCGCGCGACCGCGACGCCGACGGGAACCGCGCCGCCGCCCTTTTTCATGTGAGACGCCGCGACGCTCGCCTGATACGTGCGCCAGCCCCACCACGCGCCCACAACGAGAACCGCCAGCGCCACCCAATGCCACATCGGCCGCCCGTTCTTGGCGTCGGGCCGGTCGACGACGTCCTTGATCGCGGGCGAAGACTGCAGGGCGCTTTTCATTCTGGGTGTCTCTCGTTTAGATTCGGAATCCATGGTTAGACGCCGCTCCCGGCCCGCCGTGTCGCGGAAAATGACCGGCTGGTCAGCGGCTGATGATATATTAGCTTAAATCAGGCGCTCCCCACGCAAGCGATACTCCCGAATCGCCTTGACGTCGACGGCGCGCGCGGCGTATTATATTGCGAAGCAACGAGGACCCATGACCACCGATTCCGCCGTCGAAGCCGCCCGCCTGGAAAAAGCCGCCTCCGCCGCCGAGCGCCATCTCAAGGACGCGAAGGCCGCCGTCAAGACCGCGAAGATCGCGCACAAGCGCGCGAAGAAAGCCGCGAAGCAGGCGAAGAAAGCCGCCAAGGCCGCGCGCAAAGCCGCCGCCGAAGCGCAGACCGCCGCCGCCGCTCACGCGCGCAAAGCCGCCAAGCCCGCCGCCGCGAAGAAGAAAGCCGCGGCGCCCGCCCGCGCGAAGAAGTCCGCGGCCTCCCCGCGCAAGAAGCGCGCCGCGCGCCCCCATTCCGAGCCGCTCGCGACCATGCCCGCCGAGCCCGCCCCCGAGCCGACCGAGACTCCGGCCGCGGAAGCCGCCCCCATCGACGGCGCCTCCGAGACCTCTTCGTCCTGACGCGCCGCGAATCATCGCGCTCGCGCAGGAAGGCCACAAAGAGAGCCGCGACGAGCTGCTGCTGCGGCACGTCGGCTTCGTGATCTTCCGCCTGCACCGAAAAATTTTCCGCCGCGAGCATCTGCGCCGCTACGGCGAAGACCTGCTGTCGGAAACAACCCCGCTGCTGATCGGCAAGATCGACGACTACGACCTGGAGTACCGCGATCCCTCGGGCCATCCGAAGCCGGTCCGGTTCTATTCGTATATCTGGAAGCGGATCGACGGCCATATCATCGACTCGCTGAAAGAAAAAATCCGCGCCGGCGCGAGCGAGAACTCTCCGGACGTGGAGCTTCTCGCTGCGGTCTGAAGGCCCTACCGACCTAACCTCCGCATCTTATGCGGAGATCAAAGACCGTATTCTCCGCAACCGATCGAGCGGGAGAGACACAGCGGTCTTGGCGCAAGTCGTGGCGCGAGTTTGGCGCGAGTTGGCACAGTCGTTTGGCACAGCTTGGCACAGTAAACTGGCACAGCTTGTCACAGCACCGGCTCGTAATGCTTCGTCGGGTCCGTCGGCCCGCTCGCGACCTCTTTGGCGAGACCCTAATGGACGTAGAGGCAGAGCGTGGAGAGAAGCCGCGACGTGCGGCCGTTGACGTCGTTGAAGGGATGGATGTGAACGAGCTGGAACTGAGCGATGCCCGCTTCGAGGACCGGGTTGATGCCGTGCTCCGCACGGAGCCAGCCCACCATTTCCGCCATCATCCTAGGTACGTCGGCTGCCGGCGGCGGCGTGTCGACGACCTTGCCCGTCTTCGAGTTGACGACGTAGTTCTGCCCCTTCCGATATTCGCCCGGCAAAGCCTATTCGTTCCGCACGCCTTTGACGAGCCGCTTGTGGATCTCCCGGATGAGCGCTTCCGTGATCGGATCGCCGCTGTTCAGATAATCGGTCAGCAGGTCGAAGGCCCCGCGGTAGTTCAAAAGCTCGCGCGTGTCGTCGGGATCGGCCCCGGCGACTTTCTTGCCCGCGAGCAGCTTCTCCGACTGCTCCAGCGGCGTTCGTGATCGTGAACTTCGGCGAAAATTTCATTTGATAGAGAGCGCGCTTGGCACGGGCAAATCTCTCGGAATAATTATCGCACAAGGACCGCCTGCCCCGCTTTCTTTTCTTAGACAACCGCCGATTTGAATACGAGAGGGGCGATATCGAAAACAAAAATTTCTTTTCGCCAAATAAGACTTTGCCTTGCATTCCCTCCTTCCACATGCTATCCTGTCTCTGCGGGGTAGAGCAGCCCGGTAGCTCGCAAGGCTCATAACCTTGAGGTCGCTGGTTCAAATCCAGCCCCCGCAACCATCTCCGACGGTAGAAGCGACAAAAACCCAGGCCAAACGGCCTGGGTTTTTTGTTGTCCTGGGCTCGAAACACCACAGTTAAAGGGGGGGCCCAAAATGGCGAAAACGACCGTCGGCCGCGCGTTGAACGCGAGCGAAATCACTTGAGGACAAGCCTCGGAGGCGTTCCGGCTACGCTGCCAGGCCCAGAACCTGAGCGCCGGCACACTGATATGGTACGGTGAGAACATCAAGCGCTGGTAGCCTACAGGAAATCTTGGGGCACTCGACACTGGAGATGACCCGCCGCGACGTCCACTTGGCGTGGTGCGACGTGGCCGAGCAGCACAAGAAGTTCTCGCCGATGCTGGCGCTCGGCGGGCCCACAGCCTGCGCGAACCCCGTGCGCGGTGAGCCCACATACGCTTGAGGTTCGTATGCCAAAAAGAGGCGCTATCGGTTATAAAATGGCCCTAAACGGGCTCAATTTTCCCGTTCGGGAATATCTATTGCGAAAAATGGGCCGACCGGGTATAATATTCCCGTTCGGTAACATTACCATCGGAACGAGGCCCTATGACCATAGATATTACCGAGCGGGAAAAAAACAAAATCTCGCCCCAAGAACCAAGACAGGCTCTCGCGAAGGACCCTGAGGAAATCGGAAAGATCGTCCGGCAAGCGCGGAAGGCCGCGGGCCTGCGTCAAGCGCAAGCCGCCGCTCTTTGCGGAGTCGGCACTCGGTTTCTTTCAGACTTGGAGAACGGCAAGCCCACGCTCCACTTGGGCAAAGTTCTGAAGGTGCTCCACGGCTTCGGTCTGCGCGTCATCATCAAGCGCAAGGGGTTTGCTGAATGAGCAGCAAACTCAATGTCTACTGGGGCGTCAAGCTCGCCGGTCATCTGCGCGAGGATGACGCGGGACGCGTCGAATTCCAATACGCGCCCGGCTGGCTTTCAGATGGCGAGGCCATGCCGATCTCCATTCGTCTGCCCCTGCGCCCGGAACCGTTCGACAACGACACTTGCCGGATTTTCTTCGGCAACCTTTTGCCGGAGGGACGAACGCGCGCGCTCATCACCGGCAAACTCGGGATCTCGGAGTCCAACGACTTCAAGCTGCTCGAAGTCCTCGGCGGTGAGTGTGCCGGGGCATTGTCCATTCTGCCGGAAGGTCAGGAAGCGAGCGCTTCCGGAAGCTATGAGCCGTTGTCGCGCAAGGACCTCGACACGATGATCGAGGAGATGCCGCAAAACCCGCTGCTCCTCTCGCACGAGGACATCCGTCTTTCTTTGGCCGGGGCCCAGCAGAAGATCCCCCTCTACTACGAGGACGGCAAATTCTTTTTGCCGCACGGCTCTTATCCCAGCTCGCACATTCTCAAGCCCGCGATCCCGGACTTCGAAAGCATCGTCGAGAACGAGGCGTACTGCATGCAACTGGCGCGCCAACTCGAATTCCCCGTCCCGGCGTGTGCCGTGATTGGCGGCAAGCACCCGTTTTATCTCATCGAACGCTACGACCGCCGCCGCGGACCGGACGGGAAGCTTGTCCGGCTTCACCAGGAGGACTTCTGCCAGGCGCTCGGCTACTCCTACGGAAGGAAATACGAGGCCGACGGCGGCCCCGGAATGAAGGCCTGCCTCGACCTGATCGACGCGCAAAGCAACCAGCCCGCGCTCGACAAGATGATCATGCTTCGCTGGACGATCTTCAATTACCTGATCGGCAACTGCGACGCTCACGCCAAGAATCTGTCCATGCTCATCGCGCGCGAGGATTATCGGCTCTCCCCTCTTTACGACCTACTCTCGACTCGCGTCTACGGCAAGCTTTCGCAGAAGTTCGCCATGCGGCTCGGCGGGCAGTACCGCTCGGATTGGGTCTCGAAGGAGCACTGGGAGAAGCTTGCCGGAGAAGCCGGCATCGGCGCGAAGGCCGTTTTCGATCTTTGCCGTGAACTCGGCGAGAAAGCACCCGCCGCGGCCGACATGCTGTCCCGCTCATTTACAAAAGAGCACGGCGCCAAAGAGACGATCGACAAGATCGTCAAGAACATCTCATCGACGAGTAAAAAACTTATCGAGGTCCTCAAGTAACGTCTCAGGAGCCACGTCATGACCATCAGGCCAGCCGTCCAGATCAGCTTGACCAAGGAGCAATACAAAACCCTCGTTGAGTTGGTCGATCTCGGTCAATGGATGGCCAACGCGACCCGAACCAAGAGGATCAAGAAGTACGACGAGATGGAGCAACTCGTCTTTTCGTTCACGAAGCAGGCCGGGCTTCAGGACTGCGTCGACTACGATGACGAGATGAAAATGTACTTCCTCTTGCGTGAGTTCGAGGAGAGCACGATTTTCCCCCTCAAGGAGGAATACGACGATTACACCTTCTGGGAAGAGCTGGCCCACCGCCTGGCGGACCGCGACATGCTCAAGCAATTCGGCGAGAAGGAACTGGCCGGCATGCCCCGAGACGAGATGAATAAGGTCCGAGACGCCCTAATTGGCAAATACGAGAACGAGACTGTGGAGCACGGCATCGACAGACTGGAGATAAAGAACAGCTAATGATCATCACCGGCGACATCGAATTCTGCTTCTGGAACCCGGCGCGAGAGTTACCTCCGGGGAAGGAACGCGGGGTGCTCTATTTGCTGCGTCGGGACCTAACGGAGTTGTACGGCGCCGAAAACGAAATCCCCTCACCGAACCACAAAGCGCCGATGCTCGCCACAATCGGGATAATGACTGGACTCGATCTCATGTCTAAGCTCGCGACGAACGAACTCTCGGCAGGCCGCGCCGGTTTCAAGAAATTCGTGGAGACGTACGGCGGCCTGTCATCGAGCGATGCAGAAACGATCTATCGGCTGAGATGCGCCCAAACCCACGCCTACTGTCTAATTGATATCGACGAGCGAACGAACACCGCATATTGCTTCATGCTGGTCGATGACAAGCCCGATAAAGCGCTGATCTATGCGCACTCAGTCCGAGAGGCGCACGGGAATCGCGAGGAAACCTTTCGGATCAATTTCTGGGCACTCAAAAAATTCTTTCTCGCCTGCGTCGCCAAATTCGAGAGCGCCGTGCGAAACCCCAACCAGTCGCACACCGACCCGCTGCTGACCCACTTCATGCTCGCCATGGCACGCGTCGGGAAGGTCGAAGTCTCATAATAATCCGCTTCCGACCGCTTCGATCTGCTATACTCTAACTGGCCACAAGGTTAGACGCTTAACCGGTGGAGATTTGGGGAATCCTCGACGGAGAGCCGCGAAAGTTTTCCTACGCGACTCATAACCTTGAGGTCGCTGGTTCAAATCCAGCCCCCGCAACCAATTTAATTTCGAACCCGTAACAAGAAATGTCGGGACCGACCCTTGGGCGAAAGCCCAGGGGTTTTGTGTTTCTAATGGAACTTCAACCCGTTCTCTACGGCCCGCGCCTGCACCTGCGTCCGCTGAAGGCCGCGGACTTCGACGCGCTCTACGCCGCCGCCTCGGACCCGCTCATCTGGGAGCAGCACCCGGCGCCCGATCGGCATGAGCGGAAGGTCTTCGAGCAGTTCTTCAACCGCGGCCTCCAGTCGCGCGGCGCGCTCGTCGTCCTCGACAAGGCGACGCAGAAGATCATCGGCACCTCGCGCTACTATGACGTCGAGGGAAAGGACTCCGTCTGCATCGGCTTCACCTTCCTCACCCGCGACTACTGGGGCGGGAGCTACAACCGCGAGCTCAAGTTCGTGATGCTCGACCACGCGTTCGTCTACGTCCGCCGCGCGCTTTTCCACGTCGGCGAGAAGAATCTCCGCTCGCGCAAGGCCATGGAGAAAATCGGGGCCAAGCTCGTCGGCCGCCTGGACCGACAAAAGCCCGACGGCTCGCCGGACCCGACCGTCGTCTTCGAGATCCGTCGGCCCTAGACGGCCGGCGTCTATTCTCCCACCGCCTCGGCGCTCAAGGTGAAGACCTCGCGCAGCTCGGCGTTGGAGAGTTCGGTGAGCCAGCCTTCCCCGGCGCCGACGATCTGCTGCGCGACGTCTTTCTTGCGCTCGAGCATCGCGTCGATCTTCTCCTCCAGCGTTCCGACGCAGATGAATTTATGGACCTGGACGTTCTTGAGCTGGCCGATGCGGAAGGCGCGATCCGTCGCCTGATTCTCCACCGCCGGATTCCACCAGCGGTCGTAGTGAAAAACATGGGTGGCGCGCGTCAGATTGAGACCCGTTCCGCCGGCTTTGAGCGAGAGCACGAAGACCGCGGGACCATCGCCCTCGGCCTGGAACTTCTCCACCATGATGTCGCGCTTGGCGCGCGGCACGCCGCCGTGCAGGAACAGGACCTCGCGGTTGAAAGTCTCGCTCAGATGCCGCTGCAGGAGGGCGCCCATTTCCGCGTACTGCGTGAAGACGAGCGCCCTCTCGCCGGATTCGAAGACTTCTTCGAGCATCTCGCACAGGCGCGCGAGCTTGCCGGAGCGGCCCTCCAGGCGGGAGTTGTCGCCCAGGAACTGGGCCGGATGGTTGCAGATCTGCTTGAGCTTGGTCAAAGCGGCCAAAATGAGTCCGCGTCGCTGGATGCCGCCGGCGCCTTCGATGGCGCCCTCCGCGTCCTGCCCCACGGCGGCGTAAAGCGCGGCCTGCTCCTTCGTCAGATTGCAGAAAACCTTCAGCTCGAGTTTGTCGGGCAAATCCCGGATGATGGACTTATCGGTCTTGAGGCGGCGCAGCACGAAGGGCCGGGTGAGGCGCGAGAGGCGCTCGGCGGCCTCCTTGTCGCCGAACTCGATCGGCGCTAAGAAATTCTTCTTGAACTCGGCCTGGCTGCCCAGCAGGCCCGGATTGAGAAACTCCATGATGGACCAAAGATCGCCGACGTGATTCTCGACCGGAGTGCCGGTGAGCGCGATCCGATAGTCGGCCTGGAGCGCGCGGGCGGCGCTCGCCTGAAGGGTCTGCGGGTTCTTGATGTTTTGAGCCTCGTCGAGAATGACGCCGCCCCAATGGATCTCGCGCAACGTTTCGAAGTCGCGCGCCAGCAGGGCGTAGCTCGTGACCACGACGGCGTGCTTGGCGACGCTTTTCTTGAACGCGGCCGCAATTTTCCGGTCCACTCCGTGGTGGACCAAGAGCGAAAGGCCGGGCGTGAAGCGTTCCGCCTCTTTTTTCCAGTTCGAGACGACGGACAGCGGGCAGGCGATCAGGACCGGCAGGCGGACGCCGGCCTCGCGGTCGCTCTGAATCAAGGCCAGAGCCTGGACGGTTTTGCCCAGGCCCATGTCGTCGGCCAGACAGGCGCCGAGGCCGTATTGGCGCAAGAATGCCAGCCACGAGAAGCCCCGAACCTGATAGGGCCGCAGGCGGCCGTCGAATTTTTTGGGCGGAGCGAGGGTTTCATAGCGCGCTTTGCCCCGCAGGCGGTCCAGAAAGCGCCCCAGTTCCCCCTCCGCCTCCACTTCCTGGGTCTCGAGCCCGGGCGGCGCCTCGCCGCCGCCCAAGGACAGTCGCACCACGTCGCGAAGAGTCGACTGCTGCGTTTTTTTCCAAAACTCCGTTGCGGTCCGAATGGCTTCTCCGTCGGCTTCCACCCAGCGGCCGCGCAGGCGCACCAAAGGTTCCTTTAGCTTCGTCAAGGCGTCGAGCTCTTCGCGCGTCAGCGTTTCCTGGCCGAGCGCCACTTCCCAGTCCAGGCGGATCGCGTCGCTGAGAGAAAATTTCGCGCCGCCCTGAATCCCCGGACGCGACGCCCGAGGCCGCGCCGCCAGCTTCGGCTGGACGTCCTTGCGCGTCCACCACGCGGGAAGCAGAACGCCGAAACCGGCCGCCTGCAGAGCGGCGGCGTGCACGCTCAGAAACTCATGGGCCTCCCAGACGTCGAGAGCATAGCCCCCCTCTTCCACGTCCGAGAGGCTATGCTTGATGTAGGGACAGATCCGCACCGCGTGATCCAAAGCCGCGAGCACCTTCTCGCGCAGCTCGTAGCTCTCGCGCGGGAGAATCTTCGGCGCTTTCGAGCCGGGGCTCAAGGCGACGCCCGGAGGCAGGAGCACCGTGGGATCGCTCGTCGACTGGAGAAGAAAGCTCACGCGCCACGGGCCTTCGCTTCGCTCGGGCTCCTCCAGGCGGAAGCAGAGTTTGAACGGGCCGGCCGGCCGCTCCGCCATTTCCGGTGGGCGGCCGACGGCGGTCATCTGCTCGCGCCGCATGAGGTGGCCGGCGATCTCGCGGATGAATTGGGAAAGCCGTTCGTCCGGATTCGTCCCGCCGCCGGGAACGCGCCCCGCGAGCTCGGCGAACGCCTGCGCGTCGTCGCCGGTATAAATGGGTTTCCAGTGGGACTTGAACCGGTTGTTTTCGAGTACGTACCCCGGTACGACTCTCTGCCGGAGAACGAGGGAGGCGCAAAACTCCAGAGCGGAAGTCCAGAAGGCCAGATCGGGAGCGATTGACGCGCTTTGAGCCGCCGCGCTCCTGGCGGCGCCGGCCGTCAGGAAATCGACGGCCTCGGCCGTTTCGAGCCAAACGGCGCGCTCGGACAGAGGCGCGACGCTTTCGAAGTGGAGCGGCCGTTCGATGCCCGCCGCGCGCAGCGCCGCCGTCAGTATTTCCGTCTCGGCGCCCTGGGCGTCGGGACTTTCGCCCCACACGAACAGGCGCCCGCGCAGAAAACCGGCGTGGAGAATAATCACCGCGGAATCTCACTCCTGTTTTGAATAGCAGTAATGATATATGTTCCTCACACCCGCTCACGAGCGGTCGGTGCGACGCGCGCTGGAATTCCCGCGCGCATCGGCTATTTTTCTCGAGAATATTTATGCCCGCCCGGTGGAGACTTTTCATCGCCGTCACGGCCGGAATCTGCGCCACGCCCGGCCCCAACATGCTGTTCGTGATGACCAGCAGCGTGCGCTCCGGATTTCGCCGCACGCTCGCGGCGATGGCGGGCTGCCTGACGGGCGTGGTGCTGATGATGGCGGTGTCGGCCGCGGGCGTGGGCACCTTGCTGGCCGCGGCGCCGCGGGCGTTCGCGGCGTTGCGCGGGTTCGGCGCGCTGTATTTGGCCTACTTAGGAATCCGGATGTGGCGGACCGAGGAAGCGTCCCCCGCCGACGCTCCGATCGTGCATAAAAATTTATATCGACGCGGACTGCTCGTCTCGTTGAGCAACCCGAAGGCGATCTTGTTTGCGGCGGCGTTCCTGCCGCAGTTCCTCGACGCGGGAAAGGCGCGCGCGCCGCAGTTCGCGGCACTCGTGTCCACGTTCGCCGCCATCGAGGTGTCGTGCTACTGCGCCTACGCGGCGGGCGGCCGCAGGCTGGCGCGCGCACTGTCGCGGCCGTCGGTGCGCACTTGGTTCGACCGCGCGGCCGGAACGATCTTCATCGGCTTCGCGGCCTTGCTGGCTTTTTCCTAAGCCGTCACGGGGCCGCGGCGGTCTCGGGCGGAGCGACCCAGAGGATCGATTGGCCGAACTGCGTGGGATTCGACCACGCCCATCGGCGCGGCCGGGACCTTCGGAGCCGCGGCGGGCCTGGGCGCGGGAGCGGCCGGAGCGCGATTGACCAGGCCGGTGACGTAAAGGCTCTCCAAGAAGGAGTTTTCCGGCGTGTCCATCACGCCCTTCTGCGGGATGGCGCGCGCGACCCGAATCAGCCGGACGTCGGCTTCGCAGCGACGGGCGGCGCAGCGGCGGCGGGCGCGGCCGGCGGCTGGGCGCGCACGTGCGCCTCCAGGGCGTCGAGCCGCTTGGCCAGGGCGGAGAGGCCGGCGCGCTGGTCGGTCTCGGCGCGGGCGCCGCGATCGAGCTGCGCGCCGACGGCGCCCAGTTGCGCGTCGATTTTCTGAGCGAAGGACGCGAAGAGGACGCGGTGCTCGGCGTCGGCCTTCGCGCCCTGGTCCAGGCGGGTCGAGACGGCCTCTAGTTCCTCGCCCAACTCCAGCTGATTCTTCTGCAGGCTGGACAGCGCGATGGGCACGCCCTTGAGCGCGTCCACGGCGGCGGCGACGTCGGAGATCCCGCGCTCCAACCGCTCGGTCTGCGCCCGGACCTGCGCGGAGGCCTGAGCGTTGCGCTCCAGCGAGTCGGCGAGGGTCTTGTCCTGCCGGTCGAGCTCCTCGGAGATGCGGCGGATGACCAGCTGAGCCTTTTGCTGTTCGTCCGGCGGCAGTTGGCCGACCAAGGCGCGGATCTGGCCGGCGGTGGCGGCGAGCTCGGCCAAGTTCTCCTTCTGGCGGCTGAGCACGTCGTGCTCGTCGGCGGTGCGCAGAGCGAGGTGGCAGAACTGCAGCAGACCCAGGTCGCGCTCGGCGGCGCGCCGGTCGGAATCGAGCGCGCCGTAGAAGCCGCAGGCGAGGAGGAGCAAGGTGAAAGATCCCCCGACGATCGAGAAATAGCGCGCCGGATACGCGCGGTGGCGATCGAGGGCCATGCGCAGGCGGTCGACGAAGCCGTATCCATCCGCGCCGCGCGCCGACACGATGTCCACGACGCGCAGGATATAGCCGGCCCCGGCGAGCAGGACCACGAGCAGGCCCACCGCGACGAACAGCGGCTGGCGCTTGGCCATCCGCTCGGAAATGCGCGCCTCCTCGCCTTCGACCTGCGCGATGCCGACGGGCGCGTCGTCGATAAAGCACGCGTCGCGCCCGAAGCGCACGCGCGGCGCGCCGCCGCACGCGCACGAAAGCAGAAGAAGCAGCAGTGGAAGCGCGCGCCTCATCGAGTGTAGTGTGCCCCTTCCGACCCCGTACGTCAAGATCGGGATCGGCGCGAAATTCGCTTCGACTGGGGCGGGAAGGAGATGAGCGTCAGCGCACCGGCAGCATGTAGCGGTAGAGGACGAGCCAGTGCGTGGCGGCGGCGGCGATGATGAAGATGTGCCAGACGTCGTGCGGGCCGAAGCCGGGAGGCTCCACGTCGCCTTCGTAGCGGTTGAAGAACAACGTGCCCGCGGTGTAGATGGCGCCGCCGAGCGCGGTCAGCAGGCAGCCGCCGGGACCGAGCGCGCGCCAAAGATCGGTCGCGATCAGCAGGCCGAGCCAACCCATGACGAGGAAGACCGAGACGAAGGCCCATTTCGAGAGCGCGGGGCGCGCGATGCGCAGGATCAGCGCGCCCAGCGCCAAGGTCCAGACCAGGGCCAGGATCGCGTGGGCCTTCGGGGTGGTGAGCGCGACGGTGCAGTAAGGCGTGAAGTTGCCGGCGATCATCAGGCCGATGGCCCCGTAGTCCAGGCACTTGGAGAAAACGCGCTCGCCGCCGGCGTGCGCGTGATAGAGGGCGGAGGCCAGGAACATGCAGAGCAGGCCCGCGCCGTAGGCGGCGAAGCTCAGCACGTGGACCGCGCTCTTCGCCGCCAGCGCCGGCCCCAGCAGGAAGGTCAGCGCGGGCACGGCCAGGACGGCGCCGAGCAACGACAGGCGCACGCTCCAGATCTCCGGGACCTCGGCGACGACGGCGCTCGGCGTCTGCGGGGTCCAAGACTCGACGGGCCTTTCGAGGACGAAGATGTCTTCGGCGATCGGGTTCATCGCGACAACTCTAGCATCCCCCGCGCCGAACGGCACAGGACGATGAGCCTAAAAAGGCCGGGACAAAGGGCCCGGGGCTAGTGTGGGCTTTGCGGGTCCGAGTAGAGGCTCTTCACGAACTCGTCCGCGTTCGTGTTCGCCCAGTCCGGGTGCTCGGCCTTCAGCGCCTCGCTCACGCGCTTGCCGGCGTCTTCCGCGTTGTGCGGCGCGTTCAGCTGGCCGCCTTGCCAATACGCGAATTCCTCCGCGGACGCGGCGCCGGCCGCGGCGAGGACCAGCGCCGCGCCCAGGAGGATCGTCTTCAGCTCAGTCGGGCATCTGCGCGCCCTGGTCGATCCAGGCGCGGATCACGGCGATCTGATCGTCGGGCAGGGCCTTCCACTTCTCGTGGCGCTTCGCGTGGGGCATCGGATCGATGTCCTTGTCGTCGTCGTCGCTCGGCGACGGCCGCGGCACGGGGCCGCTGAGCAGCTTGAAGAGGAGGCTGTTCTTGGAGTCCCCGGGGATGATCGCCTTGCCGGAGCGGCCGCCCTTGAACATCGCGGTCTTGTCGTCCATGCGGAAGCCGGCGGCGGCCTTCTTGCGGGGCTTGTCCGCGTCCAGGCTGTGGCACTTCACGCAGGATTTGTCGAAGATCGGCTTCACGTCCTTTATATAGTCGACCTTCGCGGCGGGTGCGTCGTCGGCGCGGGCGACGGCGGCGCAGGCGAGGGCGAGGACGGCGAGGCCGACGGCCGGGAACGGACGAGTCTTCATGGAACCACCTCTCTTTTCATTTCACGCGCGGGGCCTGGGGCCCCGCGGAACTGGGGACGGCGTCCCACGCCTTCTGCGGCGCGGGCGGCAAGGCATTCATGTTCTTGAGGAACAAAGCGATCTTCCAAAGCTGGTCTTCGGTCAGCGTCTCGCGGAACGCGGGCATCCCGGTCATGCGGATGCCGTGGTAGAGCTTCCAGTAGGTCTCTCCGTCGTCGTCGTCCTCCACGCCGTACTTCGCGAACTGCGGCGCCTTTTGATAGAGGCCCTTCGCGATGTGGGAGGCGGCGCCGTCGGCGGCGCCGTGACAGACCGCGCAGTCGGCGGCATAAAGCTTGATGCCCGCGATGAGGTTCGCGTCGGTCAACGGGACCGGGTTGTTCCCCTCCGGCGCCTCGCGGTCGATCGCGGCGTGGAGCGCCTTGCGCGCGATCCATTTCTCGAGAGCCGGCGGCCGCGCGTCCGCGTTGGCGGGGATAAGACCCTGCGACGCGAGAAAATAGAACGCGCCCAGACCCGCGACGACCGCGCCCACGGCGCCCACGAAAATTCCCGCGAGCAATGAGGCTCGGCCCTTGGAATTTGGACGCGCGTCGCGAGATCGATGGCTCATCCGATTCGATTTTGACGCCGCCCCCGCCGGTTTTGTGTCATTCGACGCCGCTAACGCCTCTCGACGACGAGCGCGCCGCCCATGCCGCCTTCCGCGCACGCCGCGGTCAGGCCCAGGCGCGCCTTCGGGTCTTCCTTCATGCCGTAGAGCAGGCTCAACGTCGCGCGAGCGCCGGTCGCGCCGAGCGGATGACCGAGGGCGAGAGAACTGCCGTTCGGATTCACCCGGCCGTCGCGATACTTGCCCTCCCAATCATGGCCGAATTCCTTCTTGCCCAGCTGGAACACGGCGAGCGCCGAGGCCGCGAACGGCTCGTGCAGCTCGATGCGGTCCAGATCCTTGAAGTCCACGCCCGCGGATTTCAGCGCGACGTTCGCGGCGAGAGCGGGAGACAGGTCCATGTGCGCGGGCTTGTTGCCGTAGTAGCCCCAGCCTTTCAGGTCGCCGAGAATTTCCAGGCCCAGCTCCTTCGCGCGGCCTTCTTCGGCCACGATCAGAGCCGCGGCGCCGTCGGAGCGCGGGCAGGAGTTGTACAAGGTCACCGTCGCTTTCGTGACGCCTTCTTCGTACGTCTTGCCCTCGATGTAGCCGCCGTAGTCGCGGTAGAAATCCTTGATCGTGTAGGACGAGTTCGAGAAGATCAGCGGCACCTTCGCGAACAGCTGCGGCTTGGCGACCGTGTCCTCGCGCAGGAACGGGTACTCGTCGTGGTCGAGCGCGCAGTCTCCGGACTTCACCGGCACCACGTGGCTGTCGTAGAAGCCGCGCTTCCACGCCGCGAGCGCGCGGCGGAAGCTCTCCACCGCGTGCGCGTCCTGCGCCTCGCGCGTGATCGAGAACATCTGCGCGCAGACCTCGGCCGTGCCCGCCATGTTGATCTTCTCGACGGGGTCCATCAAGCCCTGCTCCACGGAGTCGACGAGCGTCGCCTCCGGCGAGGCGAGGATTTCCCCCCACTTCGCGCGCAAGGTCTCGAGGCTGCGCAGGGACTTCGCCGCGCGATTGCCGTCGATCACGTACGGCAGGCGCGACATGCTCTCCGTGCCGCCCGCGATGTAGAGACGACCCTCGCCCAGCAAAATTCGCCGCGCCGCGTCCGAAATCGCCTCGAAGGAGGAGATGCAGTTGTTCTGGAACGTGACGCCCGTGCCCTTCGCGGGCAGGCCGCAGCGGATCAAGGTCACGCGCGCGAGGTTCGGCGCGGAGAAGCCCTGGCCGGCCCAGCCGATCGAGAGCCCGTCGACCGCGTCCTTGGGCAGCTTCGCGCGCGCGAGCAGGGCGTCCACGGTCAGCTGCATGAGGTCCTCCGCGCGCAGCGCGGACAGCGACTTGGCGACGTGACCGATCGGCGTGCGCGCTCCGGCGCACAACACGACCTTCGGCGACTGCGTTCCCATGAGCCCTCCGCTCGCGACCGACGCTCCTTCATACAATTTTTGGGCGGCGGGAGGGCGCGGTCTTACGGGCGGAGAGCGCGGCGCGCGGGCGGCGGCGCGCTCAGCCCCGCTCGTCGGCCTCCTTCGCCTTGCCGAGGACGTGGCGCACCGCGTTGACCGTGCGGCGGGAGACCGCGATGCCGCGCTCGAACTTGAAGCGGCGCATGAACTCGGCGTCGGTGCTCGCGGGGCTCTCGGCGAGCCAGCGGCTCAAGACCTCCTTGAGCACGTAGCGCTGGCCCGGGACCAGGGCGATCATCGCCACCTCGGCGCCCCAGGGGAGACGGACGGTGCGGCGGGAGAGCGCGCGGCTCACCGTGCTCGGCGACAGCTGCAGGCGCCGCGCGAGCAGACGCAGGCTGACCGGCCGCAGGTCCTGATCCTGGCGCGTGCGCAGGTAGTCCGCCTGGATGGTCGCGAACGACTCCAGAATCCGGAACACCGTGCTCTGCCGCAGGTTCAGCGTCTCCAGACGCTTGAGCAGGTGGCGCAGGCGCCGCCGCTCCTCCCCATTCAACGTCCCCGACGATTTCCACGCCTCGAGCTCGTCGTAGCGGACTTGATACAGTCCGCGCGCCCAGTACGGCGCGACGAACTCGAAAGCGATCTTGTCGCCGTCCTTCGCGAGGTGGGCGAGGCAGGTCGACCCGCGCTCGGCCGCCGAGACGCGCGGCGCGCCCGCGAACTCGGTCTCGGCGCCGATCTCGAGCAGGAGATCGTGCACGCGCCCGACCTCCGCCTCGGTGAGTCCGGTGCGCTGCGCGATCTCCGGCAGCGTGACCGGCTCCTCGGCGCGCAGGAAGTAGCGCTCGAAAGGCTTTTGCCCGATGCGCCGGATCAGCGCGAGGACGTCGCGGCGCGCGTCGAGGCGGCCTTCGACGTCGACGCGCTCGCCCGCGGAGGCGACGCGCGACTCGTCGACTTCGTAAAAGCTCGACGACATGCGGCCCCCGGGCCAGGGGCGGCGCCGGATCGCGGACGGCAGTCCCGGCGCGCCGAAGTACAGCTTCCGGAACAGCGCGTCCTTCTCCACGCGCGCGACCTGCCGGGCGAATTCCCGCTCCGGCATCTCGATCCAGTCCGCCATGCGCAAGCGGCCCAGGATCGCGAGCCTCTGCTGCGTGCGAAGTCCGAGCGACTGTTTCATGGAAGTTCGTTTATGCTCGCGCGAAGCGCTGCAATCCGGGCGACGCGACCATGCCCGCCCGCAAGTTTAGCAACAATATGGCCAAAGCGAGAAAATCCGGTCCTCGCGACGCTCGCCCTCCGCACCGGGACGAGAGCCCGCACGGCCCGGCGATCGCCGAGAACAGCGTCTGACTGGTCGAGGACGCCGCCGCGCTCGCCTGCCCGCCGACTGTGCCCGCGCTCCTCGCTCTCGACCGGCGCTGAGTCGGCGCCGCGCCTCCTGCACGAGTTCCAAGCGCAACGACAAAACTTTCACGCGCTGGCAATATCGTTGCTTCATCACAATGCGTGAGAATACGGGGTCGGCAGGAGAAAACCAAAATGAACAAGAACTTCCGCCTCACTCTCGGCGCGGCGCTGCTGGCGCTCGCCGCTCCCGGACTCGCGCAGCTCGCCGTCGCCCCGACCGGAACGCTCCGCGTGCTCGGCGATTCTTCGCTGCACAAATGGAGCCTCGCGACGAGCGCCGCGTCCATGACGTTCGTCCTCGACGCCGGCGCGCCCGCGTCTGTCGCCGACGCGATCAAGGCCTCCAAGGTCAAGAGCATGGAAGTCCGCATCAAGGTCGCGACTCTCAAGTCCGGAGAAAAGGGGCTGGACAAGAACATGCGCATCGCCATGAGCGCGGAGAAATATCCCGAGGTGACCTACAAGCTCGCGCACTACGAGCTGGGCAAGCCCTCGGAGGCCGGGGTTCTCGTCGCGAAGACGACCGGCGACCTCACCATCGCCGGTGAAACGAAGACCGTGACGATGGACGTGCAGTTCGATCTCGGCGCCGGCAAGGCCGAAGCCAAAGGCAGCTATGCGCTGAACATGTCGGATTACGGGATCAAGCCGCCGACTTTGATGCTCGGCACGATCAAGGTGCGCGACCCCGTCACTGTCCGTTTCGATCTGCTCTTGACGCCCGCGAACTCGACGGCGAAAGCCGGGAAATAACGACGCGACCAAGCCGCACCCAGGAGACACGACGATGAAACGCACGATGACGGTCCTCATGGCCGCGGCGCTGGTCGCCGGGCCGAGCGGTTTCGCCCGCGCCGAAGAGCCGTACAACCAGTTCGACCGAGGCGTGACCTTGGTCAGCAACGACAAGCTGGCGCTCGACCTCTGGGGCCGCGGCCAGCTGCTCGGCGTCGGCGAGATCGTGCCGGAGACCGCGCACGGGGCGGACCACGAGCGCGTGTACGAGTTCCTGCAGGAAGCGCGCATGGGCTTCAACGGCAAATACGAAGACCTGTTCAACTATCAGATCGAGCTCGCCTACGGCGGCGAGAACCAGAACACGCTGCAGTCCATGGCCGGCGGCTACGACCTGATGGACTTCGTGGCCGACGTGCCGATCAGGCCTCTCGGGGAGAACACGATCCTCAAGCTCGGCCAGTTCCGCGTGCCGTACGGCCGCGAGGAGCTGACCGACGAGGGCTACAACGACTTCGCGAACAAGTCCATCGCCTTCGACGCGACCAATCACGGCCGCGACTTCGGGTTGGCGATCATGGGCACCAGCGACAGCGGGAAATGGACCGGCACGCTCGGCACCTTCCCCGACGGCGGACGCGACATCGCGCCGCGCTACCTGCCGGAGGAGCTCGGCGTTCCTGAACTCGTCTTTCGTGCGGGCTACAACGACGGCGTGGACAAGGACATCTACCACGTCATGGGAACGGACCGCAAGCTCAACCGCGTCACGAAGGCGTTCTTCATCAACGGTCTCTTCGAGACCGACACGCGCATCGGACACTCGACGGCGCTTCTCTCGCACAGCGTCGACAGCAATTTGCTCGAGGACACGAGCTACAACCCGTACATCCAGCGCTCCAACAACAACGTCGGCACCTGCAGCGCGCAGACCTGCCAGCGCGGCATGCTGTGGAACGTCGGCGGCGACGCGGTCTATCGCCGCCCGCTGGGCGACGGCCAGGCGTACGAGCTGATGGGCGAGGCGAACTGGGGCGGCTACCAGAACGCGGCGGGCGTCCTGCACATCGCGTCGGCGCTCGGCCAGGGCGACTTCCAGATCGGACCGTGGGAGATCTCGGCGCGCTACGCGCTGCTCTCCATGGACTCGAAGGCCGGCTACTTGTCGACGACGGCGCCGGGCTCCGCGCCGGTCTCGCCCGTGCCGGGAGTCGCCGGTCTCTACGACGTCAATCCGGGCATGGGCAAGCCGATCCACGAGATCACTCCGTCGATCACCTACCATTTCAAGGGTCAGGCGATGAAGCTGGTGGCCGACATGCCCATCTACCTCGACTGCCCGGTCTTCATCGACCACACGGACGGCACGTACGTGTTCGCCGACTCGACGGGCTTGAACGAGGACAGCGTCGACACGGCCGCCGGCAACACGTCTTATCGCCGGGCCGTGGTCGAAGGCCGCATGATGTTCCAGTTCCAGTTCTAACCAAGAACCATGAAGCGGGTGAGCGCGCCGGTCGTCGCGGGTTGCTTTCGCGCCGGCGCGCTCGTCGGGCTGCTCGTCGTCCCGGCGCTCGCATCGACCAAAGTCCCCGAATCCGGGGCCCGGGTCGACGTCGAGCGTCGCGACGACGGCTTGTTCGCGATCGACGGCCGCTTCAGCGTCTGCGCCTCCACTGCGGCCGCGTGGAGCGTGATCACCGACTATGCGGGCATTCCGACCTTCGTCACTTCGATGAAAAAAAGCCGCGTGACCGGCGCGCTTTCGGACGGGACGTTGATCGTGGAGCAGACGGCGGTGGGCCGCATGTTTCTCATCTCGAAGACGCTCCACGTGAAGCTCGAAGTGCGCCGCGACCCCGGCCGAATGACTTTCGAAGACGTCGGCCGCGCCGATTTCTGGATCTACAGCGGGAGTTGGAGCGTCCAAGCGAAGCCCGACGGCTGCGAGGTCCGCTACCGCCTGCTGGCCCAGCCCGACTTTCCCGCTCCGGGCTTCCTGCTCGGCGGCGCCATGCGCCGCGGCGCGCGCGAGCTTCTCGACCAGGTGCGAGCCGAGATCCAGCGCCGCGCCGCCGCCGTGAGCGCGGCGAACGCCCCGTAGCCCTGCGGAATCGATTTTATAGTACCGTGAATCCCATGAAACTCCGCGATCGCGCGCGGCCGCGAACGGCGCTCCTGCTCCTCTGCGCGGCGCTCGCGGCCGGCTGCGGCGGCGCTCCGCTGCGCTATACGCCCAGCCGGCCGCCGTTCGCGCTGGCGGCGGAGCGGCTCGCGCCGATCGCGTCGGTCCGCTTCAGCGACGCGTCGGGCGGCATGCAGTCGATGGGCACGGCGCTGATGCTCCGGCGCCATTTTTACGACAGCTTCCAAGACGCGATGCGCGACTCGCTGGCCGCGCTCGGCGTGTCGACGTCGTCGGCCGCTTCGGGCGCCGACCTGGAAATCGCGCTGCTCGAGTCGCGGCTCGACCGCGGCCAAGGCCTCAACGCCGACCTCACCGCGACCGTGCGCTACGAACTGCGCGCGCGCCGCGGCGGCCAGCTCGCCTGCGCGCGCGAGGGCAGCGGCTGGGCGGTGCTACGCGAGAGCCTCGTCGCCTCGCCCGACGCCAAGACGGTCGAGCAGGCGCTCGCGAAAGCCGCCGACGGCCTCGGACCCGTGCTCGCGTCGTCCTGCCTCTACGCGCCGCAGGCTCCCGCCGACGTCGCCGCGGCGTCCTCGGCGACCGCGCAGTCCCCGGCGACGCGCGCCGGCGTGGACGTACCCCCGAGCCCCGGACGTCGCGACCCGCGCCTGCTCGTCCTCGCCGTCGGGATCGAGCGCTACCGCAGCCTGCCGCCCGCGCGCTTCGCCGCGAACGACGCGCGCGCGTTCGCGGCCTACGCCCGAACCGCGCTCGGCGCCGCCGACGAGCGCGTCGCCGTGGCCGTCGACGACGACGCGACTTACGCGGGCTTGCGCAAATACGTGGAGGGTTGGCTCCCGAACCGGCTCGGGGTCGGCGACACCTTGGTCGTCTACTTCGCGGGCCGCGGCGCCTTCGACTCCGGCAAAGCCGCGAGCTATCTCGTGCCCAGCGACGGCGACGCGAACTACCTCGAGCAGACCGCTTATCCGCTCGCCCGCCTCATGACCGAGCTCGGCCGACTGCCGGCGAAGGTCGTCGTCGTGCTCGACGCCGGTTTCTCGGGAGCCGGCCCGCGCTCGGCGGGGCCCCCCGGCGCGCTCGGCTCCGTCGCCGCCACCATCCCCCTCCCGCCGTCCAACGTCGTCTTGATCGACGCGGCCGCGGCGGCTCAGCCCGTGAACGTCGACGAGGCCCACGAGCATGGCCTGTTCACCTACTACCTGCTGAAAGCCCTGCGCGACGCCCCGGACCTGAGCGCCGCGTTCGACGCGGCGGCGCCCGAGGTCATGAAAGCCTCCCCGGACGCCGCCCAGTCTCCGCAGCGGCGCCCGCGCTGAACGGAATAGACACAGAGACGCGGAGAACGGATCAACCACAAAGACACGAAGAACGGAAAGAAGGGTTAACGACGACGTCGCCCCTTTCCGTTTCTCTCCCTCCGTTCTCCGTGTCTCTCTATCCGTTCTCTGTGTCTCTCTATCCGTTCTCTGTGTCTCTGTGTTTATCCGTTCTTCGTGTCTTCGCGGTTCATCCGTTCTTCGTGTCTTCGTGGTTCATCCGTTCTTCGTGTCTTCGTGGTTCATTCGTTCCTCGTGTCTTTGCGGTTCATCCGTTACGCCGTTTCCCAGATCAGGACCTCGGCCCCGCTCCGAGCGTCCGCCGTCAGGCGCGGCGAGCCCGCCGCGGTCAGCCGCACGGAATCGCCCGTCTTGAGCGCCCCGGCGCCTTCCAGCGCGGCCCCGCCCTTGGCAATGTAGAGATGCACGTGCTTCGCGTCGGGCACCTTCACGACCTCGCCCTTCTTCAGGCGTCCGCCCCACAGCACCGCGTCCTTCTGGCGGATCGAGATCGCCGCGTCGTGGCCGCTCCCCGACGCGAGGGGCACCAGCCCGCCTTTCGCGAGCTCGCCGTTGATGTCCTTCTGCTCGTAGCTCGGCTTCACGTTGTCCTCGTCGGGCAGCACCCACATCTGGATGAAGTGCACGTCCTTCGTCGCGCTCGGATTCATTTCCGAGTGCCAGATTCCGGAGCCCGCGCTCATGCGCTGGGCGAGGCCCGGATACAGCAGACCCTTGTGGCCGGCGGAGTCCTTGTGCTCGAGCTCTCCTTCCAGAACCCACGTCACGATCTCCATGTCCCGGTGCGGGTGCGTCGAGAAGCCCGTGCCCGCGCGGACGATGTCGTCGTTGTTGACGAGCAGGAGCCCGTGATGGGTGTTGGACGGATCGTGGTGGCCGCCGAAGCTGAACGAATGCCGCGACCGGAGCCACGCGATGTCCGTCTCGAAGCGGCGCTCCGCGCCGCGCACGTCGATCTTCGTGTTCATGGGCTCTCCTTCCATCATTATTTTGATATCAAAATAATAACACCGAAGCGGTCTTTTGTCAAGGCACGCAGAGGGTCAGCGGCCGCCGTTGCGTCCGAGCCGGCGCGCGATCACGCGCAGGCGGTCCTGCTCGAGAGGCGAGAGCACCGCGAAGCGCTTGGCGATGCGGCGCACGTGCCCGGGCATGATGCGCGCGACGAGGCGCCGTCCGGCCGGCGTCAGGGACGCGGTCACGAAGCGCTTGTCGTCGCTCGCGCGCTCGCGCGTCAGCAGGCCGCGTTTCTCGAGTCCGTCGAGCAGAGACGTCACGCTGCCGAACGTGCGCATGAGCTTGGACGCGAGGTCGCCCTGGCAAAGGTCTCCGCAGTGGTAGAGCGCCTCGAGCGCGGCGAACTGACTGATCGTCAGCGCGTAGGCGCTCAGGTCGCGGTGCGTGGAGTCCGTGACCGCGTCCGCCGCGCGCAGCAGCGCGATGAACGCGTTCAGCGCGCGGATCTCGGCGGCGCTTCCCTTGTACCTGGTGCCCATTATTTTTACTTCAAAATAATAACAGCCGCGCCGTCCGCCGTCAAGCGCCGGCGCGGCGCGACGTCCAGGCGCGGTGCGCGCGGCGCACGAGCATCGGGACGATCGTCATGATCAAGAGCACGATCAGCATCGTCTCGTTGGGGTTCTTGATCACGGAGTTGAGCTTCAGCGTCGCGGCCATGTAGACGAAGAAACTCAAGGTGTCGCCGGTGATCGCGAGCGTCCACCCGAAGACGGGTCCGTGACCCGCCGCGACCGTCGCCGCGCGGCCCGTCATCGGGTCGATGCAGAACGCGATCAGGATCAGCGCGAACGGCCCCCCGCCCGGACCGCCGAAGAGATCGGCCGAGCGCGCCATCGCGCGGGTCACCGACTCCCCCATGCGGGCGAGCGCCGGAACCTGCTTTCCGCCGGCGATCATCTTCTGCAGGATCGGCTCGAACACGAAGGCGAGGATCACGTCGGAGACGACGTAAAGAAACGTGATCAAAGTCAGAGGCAGGCCGGCCGCACCGGCGCGCAGGACGCCCGCCGGAATCCCGAAGCCGAAAGGGATCAGGAACCAGAGCAGGACGGACAGGGCCGGAGTCAACGCGTTAGCCGATCGCTTCGGAGCCCGTCTCGCCGGTGCGGATGCGGATCGCCTCGACGAGGTCGACGATGAAGATCTTGCCGTCGCCGATCTTACCGGTGCGGGCGCCCTTGATGATCGCGTCGACCGTCGGCTTGACGAACTTGTCGTTGACCGCGATCTCGAGGCGCACCTTCTTGAGCAGGTTCGTCTCGTGCTTGACGCCGCGGTAGCTCTCCGGCTCGCCGCGCTCCTCGCCCGCGCCGAGCGCGTTGGAGACGGTCATCTTGTGGACCTGCACCTCGTCGAGACAGCGCTTGACCTCGGGGAGCATGTGCGGCTGGAACATCGCGATGATCAGTTTCATGGGAGCCTCAGCCCTTCCTGCTTTTCGCGCGGCCGCGCTTCTCGTCCGGCGGCGGCTCGACCAGCGGCTGGACCATGCCGAACTCCGTGATCCAGGTGTCGAAGCCCGGGTAGGCCTCGACGCCCATCTCGGGAACGTCGAGTCCCTTGATCTCCGTCTCGCGGTCCACGCGGTTGCCGACGATCATATCCAGCGCCTTGTAGAGCGCGAGCGAGGCGAGGCCGATGAACACGAAGTTCGTCGCGACGCCGATGAATTCCGCGCCCAACTGCCCCAGTCCGCCGCCGAAGAACAGGCCGCGCACTCCGCCCGCGACGCCGTTGAGGCCGTCGCCGTAGCTGCCGTCCGCGAACAGGCCCACCGCGAGACAGCCCCACGCGCCGTTGAAGCCGTGCACCGCGATGGCGCCCACGGGATCGTCGACGCGCAGCTTCCTCTCCACGAAGAACGCGGCCTCCACGACGAGTATCCCGGAAAGCAGGCCGATCAGGCACGCGCTGCCGGGCCCGACGAACGCGCACGGGGCGGTGATCGCGACCAGGCCCGCGAGCATGCCGTTGCACATCATGCCCGGGTCCGGCTTGGCGCCGCGCACGGTCCACATCCACAGCGTCGCCGCGACCGCGCCGGTCGCCGACGCCATCAAGGTGTTCACGGCGACGAGAGCGATGCGCAGGTCGGACCCGGCGAGCGTGGACCCCGGGTTGAAGCCGAACCAGCCGAAGGCCAGCACGAAGGTGCCGAGCACGGCCATCGGGATGTTGTGACCCGGGATCACGTTCGGCGTGCCGTCGGAGTTGTACTTGCCCTCGCGCGGGCCGAGAATCCAGGCGCCGGTCAGCGCCATCACCCCGCCGCACATGTGCACGACCGACGAGCCCGCGAAGTCCACATGGCCGTGGCCCAGGCCGAAGTTGGTCCCGAGCGACGCGAGCCAGCCCCCGCCCCAGACCCAGTTGCCGTAAAGCGGATAGATCAGGCCCGCGACGACCCAGCCGTACAAGAAGAAAGACAGGAACTTCCAGCGCTCCGCCATCGCGCCGGTCGGGATCGTGACCGCCGCGTCCATGAACACGAGTTGGAACAAAAACAGCGTGAACACCGCGACGTCGCCGCCGACGCCGGTCAGAGCGAACGCGCCGGTGCCGAACAGCCCGAAGGTCTTGCCGAACAAGGTGATCCCCACCTCGTGGCTCAGGCCCGCGTAGCCGCCGAGCGTGCCGAGCGCGCCCACGCCGCCGAACATGAGGCCGAAGCCGACCAAGTAGAACGCGATCGCCGCGACCGGGTAGACGAGCAGGTTCATCGCGATCGTGTGGCAGGCGTTCTTCGCGCGCGTGAATCCCGTCTCCACGAGCGCGAAGCCCGCGGACATGAACATGACGAGAAAGCCCGTCAGCAAGGTCCACGTCATGTTCAGCGCGATCTTGTTGTGGCCCGACTGATTGGCCAGGTCGAGCAGGCTCACCTGGCCCGGCGTGGCGACGCTCACATCCGCGGCCGCGCCGGTGTTCGCGCCGACCGGGTCGGCGGCGCGCTCGCCCGCGGCGGGCAGACGCGCGGTGACGACGGCCGCCTCGGGCGGCGGCGCCGCGGCGGCCTTGTCCGCGCGCGCGGGCGCCGCGGCCGCGAGCGCGCCCAAGACGAAGAAGATTCCCACGGCGGCCGTTCTCAGCGATCGATGCATGTCGTCCGTTCTCCTCGAGTCCGAAACTGGGGGCGTATTCTAGTATTTCGGCGCGCGCGCCGCTGCGCGAAGGCGGCGCTCGTCTTCGCGGCCGCCGCGATTTAGGGCGCTTCGAGCGCGCCGGCCGAGCGCAGAGCTTCGAGCCGAGCGCGCAGGCGCCCGGCCCCGGGGTCCGAGTCCGGCCCGGCGCCCAGCGCGTCCGAGGCCGCGGAGCAGGCGCTCAGCCGCTGCGCCTGCGCCGCGCGCCGCGCCGGGGAGCCGGCGTCCGGACACGCCGCGAGAACGAGAGCGTCTTGCAGCGGCGCGCACGCCGCCTCGTCGCGCTCCAGCTCCGCGCGGCAGTACGGGCTGCCGCCGCAGTCCGCCGGCAGCGCGCCGCGCGCGGCGCGGGCTGTCGCGGCCAGGTCGCAGCACAGGCCCTGCGCGCACGACTTGCACTTCGTCTGCGGCTCGAGGAGGAGGCCCAGAACGCGGCCGGTCGTGAGCTCGGACACCGCCAACTCGCTGAGAGGGGCCGTCGCTTTCGACTGCACGGCCTTGAGCACTTCCGCCCGGTCGCGGCCGGTTTCGATCGCCTCGCACAGCGTCTCGTGGAGATCCTCCGGGAGGTAATCCGCGATGTGCGGGCGCGGACGCTCGTTCATGTAGTCCAGGCAGATCCGCCGGCCGCCCTTGGGAGAGCGGGCGCGCAGGGCGAAAAAGTCGAATTGGTGGCGCATGTGGCCGCAGCTCTGCGCCGGCTCCGCGCCGCCCATCGTCGCGAGGGCGTCGCAAGGGAGCGGGGAGTTCCGGGCGATCGCCCGGCAGCCCTGCAGGCGGATCGCCGCCCCGAGAAACGCAGCCTGAGAGGACGCCCGCACCGCGAACAGCGTCTCGGCGCGCCCGCGCCCGCCGCAGTCCGCGACCTCCTGACGCACGAGCGACTCGCACCGCGCGATCGCCGCGTCCGCCGAAGGCGCCGCGGCGCGCGCCGCGCCGGCGGCGGCCAGGAGCGCGACAAACGCTGCGCCGACTTTCGCCAGGGCTTTCACTCCCTTTGAGCCTACCAAAATGAGCGCGGCGTGCTAAAATAAAGTTCCGACGCGCGCCGCGGCGCCTGCTCGGACCGCCGATGAAAACCGCCCCGAGTCCCTACCGAAAGACCGTTCTGGTCTGCACGAACGTCCACGAGGACGGCCGCGTCTCCTGCGGCGATCCCGCGCGCGGCGGCGGCGCGATCTGCGAAACGCTGAAGGCCGCGGCCAAGAAGGCCGGCCTCAAGGGTCATGTCCGCGTCGTGCGCACCGGCTGTCTCGGGCTGTGCGAGCACGGACCGAACGCGATGATCGAGCCCCAGCACGAGTGGCTCTCCGGCTTGAAGCTCGCCGACGTGGACGCGATCGTCAAGCGCCTGGCCGAGTAGTCCGGCCGGCGAGCATCCGCTTCACCGCGTCGAGATCCTTCAGCGAGGACTCCGGGTCGCCCAGCGCGCGGAAAGCCTGCGCCCGCGTCTTGAGCGCGTCGAACTGTCCCGGATTGAGCTTGAGCGCCGCGTCGGCGTCCTTCTTGGCCGCGGCGAAGTCGCCTTCCTCAAGCTTCAGCGCCGCGCGCCACGCGAGCACGCGGTCGTCGATCCAGCCGCGGCGGATGCGCTCGTCGAACTCCTCGATGAGCGCGTCGCGCCGCGTCGCGGCCCGCGGCGCCGCAGCCGGCGCCAGCGCGGCGTCGAAATCAGCGAGGGCCTCGGCCTTGCGGCCGAGACGACGGCGCGTCTCGCCGCGAAGCGCGCGCGCCCAGCGGCCGCCGTCGCCGGAGGCGACGGCCCGCGTGAGCGCGGCCTCCGCCCGCGCGTGCTCGCCGCGCGACAGGAGCAGCACTGCTTCGTTCAGCGCGCCGCCCGCCGGCGCGGCCGACGGCCGCGCCGCGGCGGAGGAGGGCGCGACGGCCACGACGTCGAGCGCGAGGAGGTCCGCGAGCAGTCGGTCGACCTGGTTTTCGACGACGTCCGCAGGCAGCGCCAAGCGCCCGCGCAGGAGGCTCTTGATCTCTCCGACGCTTGTCTTGCCGTCGACCGCCTCGAGAGCCGCGAGGTAGGACAGCGGGAGCGTGCGCCGGCGAGGATGCGCGAACGCTTCAAGTCCGCCCGCGGCCTCGTCGAAGCGCACCGAGTGGATCGGACGGAGCACGCCGGTCCCGGTCAGAGGCAGGAAGGTCAGGCGCACCTCATGGCGCGCCTTCCAGCGCGGCACCGACGCGTCCGGGTAGGACGGAACGCTGCCCTGCGCGCCGAAGCTCCATGCCGCGCGCGCGAACCCGTTGCTTCCCGCGCCGGAAACCGGATCGGTGTAGAGTTTCTCGTACAGAGACTCCATACCCGCGATGACGGCCACGAACGCGCTCTTGTCGCTGAGGTCGAGCGGCGCCTGGCGCCGCAAGGAATCGCCCGCGTTCTTCCACCACAGCGCGGGGTTCGGGTGGCTCGCGTACCAGTACTCGATGAGGCGCAGGAACGAGCCGGACGTCTCCTTGCAGAAGCGGTCGTAGTCCTTCCACAGCAGAGCGTCGAGCTCGGCGTCGCCCTCCTTCCAAGACGTCGTGATCGTGTACGCCGCGCGGTGCGCGGTCAGGTGCGCGAGCGTGACCCCCGACGACAGCAGCGGATCGATGAAGAACGCGGCGTCGCCCGCCGCGACCCAACCGTCGCCGCAGGCCGTCTCGCTGGTGAACGACCAGTCCTTCGCGGTGAAGAAATCCTTTTCGGGGTCGGCGCGGTCCATGCCCTTGATGAGCTCGGCGTTCTCGACCAGCGGCCACAGCTCGGGGCAGGCCTTGAGCGCGGACAAGAAAAACTCGCGGTAGTCCGTCGCGCCGCGCTTTTGGACCAGTTCGGACTTCGAGACGAGCCCGACGGAGATTAAGTTGCGCGTGACCGGGATGTACCAGAACCAGCCCTCGGGCACCGAGCAGACGAAGGTCTTGGTCTTGTCGGGATGGTCCGTGTACTCGTACTTCCAGCGGGCACCCTTGAAGTAGCCGTACGCCGCGACGTTCTTCAGGCTCTCGCGGTGGCGGCGCACGCCGCGGTATTTGGCGAGAAAGCCGTTCTGGCCGCTGCAGTCGGCGAGCACGCGGCAGGAGAGGCTCTTCGTGCCCTCGGCCGTCTCCACCTCGACGCCGACGATGCGGCCGTCTTTCTCCAGCGGCCTCGTCGCGCGCGCGCGCTGCCAGACCTCCACGCCGCGCGATTCGGCGTGCTTCAAGAGGAGTTCGTCGTACTCGGCACGGGTCACCTGCCACGTCGCCTCGCGTCCCAGAACTTCCCCGTACTTCTGCAGGACCTCGTCGCTGAACTTGATGAAGTCCGCGTCCCACGGGGTACGGTCCTTGCCCCACACGAACACGACGCCGAACTTCTTCGGGAAACCGTGGTCCTTGACCTTCTCGACGACGCCCATCTCCTCGAGGACGTGCACCATGCCGGGCAGAAGCGACTCTCCGACGTGGTGGCGAGGGAAGCCCTCCTTGTCCAGGACGAGGACGCGGGCGTCCGGATTGTGCTGCTTCACCAGGGTGGCCATCGTGCTTCCGGCCGGGCCGCCGCCGACGACGATCAGGTCGTAGTCCATGGTGAATTCTCATTTTCGCAAATCCGGCGGGGAGCCGCAAGGACGGCGCATTTGCGCTACAATTCGGATATGCGACTCGCGACGGCGCTCCTCCTGCTCCTGCTGCTGCCCGCGGCGCGCGGAGCGCGGGCCGACGCGGTCCCCGGCGACGCAGAGACCCTCCTTCAAGGCCTCGGCCCCGGCGACTCGCCACTGAAGGCGAGGCTCTTCACGGACGCTTTTCACTACTACGTCATCAAGGCCTTCCTCGCTCGCGACCCTAATGCGTGCGCTCCGGCGCGGTCGTTCGCGCACACCGGAGAGATCGATTTCGCCGACGGCGAGCTCGCTTGCCGGCGCCGCTACTACGCGCTTCTCGTCCCTTTCGCCTTCCGCTCCGGCGACCGCGACGCGCGCCGGATCTGCCTTGAGGGCATGCGGAACAACCAGATCGCCGTCGACCCGCGCGCGGTCGAGCGCATCTGCGTCTTGATCGCGGACTCCTACGCGAAGCCCGTCGACGAGGTCTGTTCCGGCGAGCTCGGCCTGGCGCTGAGCGCGAAGGCCTGCCGTCAGCGTCTCGGCGAGCGCCACGGCGATCGCGCGGCGTGCGCGCGCGTCGACGGCATGGGCGGGACTAGCCAGCGCCGCGAACTGTGCGACGGCATGGCGGACTACGAGGACGCGCTGCGCGCCGGCGACGCGGAGAGGTGCGGCGCCTCGGAGGTCTGCCGCCTCTACATGGGCCAGGGTGCGGCCCTGCTCGCGTCCTACCGAACTCGCCTGCTCGCCGCGGCGAGCGGGACGGGCCCGGCGGAGCCCGCGCGCGTCTCGACGGCCCCCGCGCCGGCCGCGTTCTACGCCGAGCCGGACGACGTCGGGGCGCCGGACCGGACGCCGCTGCCGAAGACGATCGACGCGGCGCTGGAGCTTCTCGACTACACGAACTCGAACGAGCCCCACGCCCCGCCGCCCTCGGACTCGCCCGACCGAGTGGAGCTCGGCCGCCGTCTGTTCTTCGACAAGCGACTCTCCCTGCGCCGCGACCTCAGCTGCGCCTCGTGCCATGTCCCGGACAAGGGGTGGAGCGACGGCCTGCCGCGCGCGCGCGGCGCGGGCGGCAAGGAACTGCCGCGGCGCTCGCTGTCTTTGCTCAAGATCGGCTACTACGGCTCGTTCATGTGGGACGGCCGCGCGAAGACGCTCGAGGACCAGGCTCTGATCCCGCTCCAGTCCCCCGACGAGATGGGCATGAGGGACCTGAGCGAGATCGAGCGCCGCCTCTCCAAGATCCCGGGCTACGCCGACCTGTTCGCGAAAGCGTACGGCGACCCGAGGATCACGCCGGAGCGCGCGATCGCGGCGCTGACCGCGTTCGTGCGCCGCATCGCCGCCGCTCAAGGCGAGAGTCGCTTCGAACGCTTCCGCCGCGACCGCACGGGCCTGGCCGAGAACGAGAAGCGCGGCTTCCTTCTGTTCATGGGCAAGGGCCGCTGCGTCGCCTGCCACATCGGCTCGAAGCTGACCTACGAGTCCTTCGAGAACTCCGGAGTGCGCGACGCGGCCGGACTGCAGGACCTGGGCCGCTACTCGGTGGTTCCCGTTGGTGTCGCCAAGGGCGCGTTCCGCACCCCGACTCTGTTCGACGCGGCCGACACCCCGCCTTACATGCACAACGGCTCGCTCGCGACTTTGCGGGACGTCGTGGAATTCTACAACCGCGGCGGCGACGACAAGAGCAACCTCTCGAACCAGATCCGCCCTCTCGGCCTCAGCCCCGCGGAGATCGACGACCTCGTCGCCTTCCTCGGCGCGCTCTCCCGCCCCGCCGAAAAGATCGCGGTCCCGGATCCTCTGCCCGAGGCGCCTTGAGGCCTTCGTGACCCGCCTTTTCCCGCCGCTCCTCCTCGGGCTCGCCTGCGTCTTCCGCGCCGGTCTCTGCGCGGCCGCACCCGCGCAGGCGCGCGACTTCGTCGTGGACGGCGTGCGCATCCGCTACTGGAGCCAAGGGACGGGAACGCCCGTGCTCCTGATCCACGGCGCCCACTCGAGCGCCTCCGGCAACTGGATGAAGCCGGGCATCATGGGGGCGCTCGCACGAAATCACCGGGTCCTCGCTCTCGATCTGCCGGGATACGGCGAATCCGACAAGCCCGAAGACCCGCGCGCCTACGGTTCTCAGTGGGTTGAGGACGTCGCCGCCCTGCTCGACGACGCGGGGGTGCGCCGGGCCCACATCGTCGGCTATTCGATGGGCGGGTTCGTGGCGCTCAAGTTCATTCAAGAGCATCCCGACCGCGCGCTGAGCGGAACCTTGGGCGGGTCGGGCTGGCTGCGCGCGGGCGGTTTCCTCGAAAGAGCCTGGGCGCACCTGCCGACCTTGGGCGCCCGCGGCGTCGCGCAGTTGAGCCTGACGCGCGAAGAGCTGGCCGCGATAAAGACTCCGGTGGAGCTCATCGCCGGAGGACACGACATCATGCGGCCGCTGTACGTGACGCCGCTCTCCTCCGCGCGCCCCGGCTGGCCGCTCGTCGTGATCCCGGGCGACGGACACGTGAGCTGCGTCGCCGATCCGCGCTTGCGCGACGAGCTCGCGCGCTGGATCGACGCGAACGACGCCGCGAACCGCGCGAAATGAGGTATACTGTTTAGGACGCTTTCGAACCCGTAACAAGAAATGTCGGGACCGGCCCTTGGGCGAGCAAAGCCCAGGGGTTTCGTGTTTCTCGGGACCTTTTTCACGCATGGCGATTCTCCTCAGCTGTCAGAAACTGTCCAAGAGCTTCGGCGTGCGCCCGCTCTTCGAGGGACTGTCGTTCGGTCTCTTCGAGGGCGAGCGCACCGGCATGATCGGCCCCAACGGCGCGGGCAAGTCCACCTTGCTGCGCATCCTCGCGGGCCTCGACGCCCCCGACGACGGCACGCTCTCCTTGCGCCGCGGCCTGCGCGTGGGCTACCTCGCCCAGCAGGACCGCTTCGAGGACGCGGACGGCGCTCTGAGCGTGACGGAGGCGACCGCGCAGGCCTTGCAGGGCCTCGGCCTGGAGGACTACGAGGTCGACATGCGCGTGGAGGCGGGACTCTCCCAGTCGGGCTTCCGCGATCCGGCGCAGAAAGTCGCGGCGCTCTCGGGCGGCTGGCGCAAGCGCCTCGCGATCCTGGCGCAGGTCGTGCGCGAGCCGGACCTGCTCCTGCTCGACGAGCCGACCAACCATCTCGACCTCGAAGGCGTGCTGTGGCTGGAGCGCTTTCTGGCCGGCGTGCGCTTCCCGTTCCTGGTCGTCACGCACGACCGCCGTTTCCTGCAGCGCTCCTGCAACCGCATCATCGAGCTCAACAAGCGCTACGAGGACGGCCATTTCAGCAGCGCCGGACACTACACCGATTTCTTGGAGAAGCGCGCGGCGCTTTTTCAGGAGCAGGAAACGCGAGAGCACAAGCTTCAAGGCACCGTCCTCAACGAGATCGCGTGGCTGCGCAAGGGGCCGAAGGCGCGCTCGACCAAGCAGCAGGCGCGCATCGACCGCGCCGGCGACATGATCGAGGACCTGGCGGAGCTCAAGCACCGCAACGCGCAGGGCCGCAGCGCCTCCATCGACTTCGTCGCCAGCGAGCGCAAGAGCCGCAGCCTCGTGAACGCCGTCAAGATCTCGAAAAGCCTCGGCGGCCGCCGCCTGTTCGGGCCTCTGAACCTGATGCTCGGTCCCGGCGACAAGCTGGGACTTCTCGGCGAGAACGGCAGCGGCAAGAGCACGCTGCTCAAGATTTTGGCGGGACAGCTGGCGCCGGACTCCGGCGAGTTGAAGCTGGCCGACCGGCTCAAGGTGGTGACGTTCGACCAGCACCGCGAGCAGCTCGACATGAATCAGCCGCTGAAGAAAGCGCTGTGCCCCATCGGCGAGCACGTCGAATATAAGGGCAGCCGCATCCACGTCTACGGCTGGGCGGAGCGCTTCCTGTTCCGAAAGGAGCAGATGGACATGCCGCTGCGGCTGCTCTCCGGCGGCGAGCAGTCGCGCGTGCTGATCGCGCGGCTCATGCTGCAGAGCGCGGACCTGCTCCTGCTCGACGAGCCCACGAACGACCTCGACCTCCAATCTCTCGAGGTTCTGGAGAACAGCATGCAGGACTTCCCCGGCGCGCTCGTGCTCGTCACGCACGACCGCTACCTGCTCGACCGCGTCAGCCGCGAGATCTTGGCGCTCGACGGCCGCGGCGGCGCGAACTTCTACGCCGAGCTCTCGCAGTGGGAGACGTGGAAAGAAGCGCAGGGCGACGACGCCCCGCTGGAACCCGAGCCCGCGGCGCCGGCCGCGCCGTCTCTCAATCCGTCGGAAGCCAAGGAGCTCAAGCGCATCGAGGGCGACATCCGCGCCGCCGAGGAAAAAGTCGCCGCCGCCCAGCGTGAGCTCGAGGATCCGGCCATCGCCGCCGACGCCGCGGAGCTGCGCAAGCGCCACGAGAAGCTGGAGGCCGCGAAAGCCGCGGCGGCGAAGCTGTTCACGCGCTGGGAAGAACTGGAAGCGCGCAAGTAGTCTTCGCCGCACGGAAAAGACCGACGCCGGCGTCAGTCGACTTTTTGAATCGGCATTGCGGGTGCTCGAACCATCATCGGTGACGCTGATTATCGCTCGCGCGCGACTTCGGGCTTCAGCAGCGACTCCACCTCGGCGCGCAATTCCTTCACGCCGACGTTCTCGTTCACGCTGACCCAGGCCAAATTCTCGGGCAGGATCCCCATCATCTGCGCCGCCTCGCGACGGCGCGCCGCCGCGATCGAGCGCTTGACCTGGTCCGTCTTCGTCGCGACCACGCGCCACGGCAGGCCCTTCGACTGCAGCCAGCGCAGCATGTCCAGGTCCAGCTTCGTCGGGCCCACTTTCGCGTCGACGAGCACGAAGATCGCGCGCAGCGAGGGCCGCCCGCGCAGATAGCCCTCGATCATCGGCCCCCAACCGGCGCGCTCCTTCTGATCGCCGAGCGCGAAGCCGTAGCCGGGCAGGTCCACGATCCAGCGGTCCGCCGTCACGGAAAAAATATTGATCGCGCGCGTGCGCCCCGGCGTTCCGGACACGCGCGCCAGGTCCTTGCGGCACACCGCGTTGATCAGGCTGCTCTTGCCCACGTTCGAGCGTCCGACGAATGTCACCTCGGCCGCGGACGCGGCGAGCTTCTCGGGCGCGGTCTCGCTGAGCAGGTACTTCACGGGATCGAGGAAGGAGGGCACGCGGCATGATACCAAGATGGGGACGTCTTCCGGAGGGCCCAAAAAATTTGGGCCAGAGGACCCTCTTTTTGCTTGGGTCCATCGGGCAGTATATGCTTGAGTGCACCTGTCGGACGCCGCGAGGGGTCGCGGCGGCTTCTTGGGAGGTGGTTATGCTTCGAGATGTTCGCGCCCGGGGTCTCCTGGCCCTGGGCCTTCTTGCGTTCGGCGCGCCCGCGTTCGCCGCGGATCCGGCCGGAGTCCTTTTCGACGGCGCCGCCGGCGCCGCGCCGTCCCTGCCGCCGCTGAACTTCGCGCCGGCGCGCGAGGCCGCCGCCGCGCAGGCCGCGCCCGCGCCGACGACGGCCCGGCGCTCGCGCGCCGACCTGTTCGCGTTCACGCGCGAGGAGGCGCAGGCCGCGCGCCGCCGCTTCGGCATCCTGCGCAAGCCGTCGGGCAAGGGCTTCACGTTCGACTCCGACGTGCCCGCCGACATCCAGGCGCAGATGCTCGCCGACCTGAAGTTCGTCGGCACCATCCAGGGCGGCGCCGGCACGCCGCTCCACCGGCAGATCTTCGGCGCGGTGGACGGTGCCACCTACACGAAGTTCTTCAATTCCCGCGTGGCCTCGGTCGGCATGAACGACTGCGGCGACGCGAACGCGGTCGCCTGCGTGATCCCGTTCGAGGACGCGTCGAAAATGTGGCTGACCCAGAACTACATCAAGTTCAGCCACCCCCAGATCGCGCGCCTCATGGTGGTCTTCCACGAGTCCCGCCACACGGAGACGCAGAACGACAACTGGCCGCACGCGAACTGCCCGACGCCGTTCTTGGACGCCGACGGGAAGGACATGAAGAGCATCTGGACCGGCGCGTCCTTGGCCGGCGAGCCCGCGTGCGACGTCACGCCCTTCGGCTCCTACGGCTCCTCGACGATCATGCTCAAGAACGTGCAGAAGTTCTGCACCAACTGCACCGACAAGGTGAAGATGGACGCGGGCCTCTACGCCGACGACCAGTTGGGCCGCATCACCGACGACGGCGCCAAGAAGCAGATGCAGGACGACTTCGCCCAGTGAAGAAGACCGCCCTCGCCGCGAGCGCCGTCCTGGCGCTCGCGGCGCTGGGCTGCCGGGAGGCGCGACGCCCGCCGTCCGATCCCAAGCTCGCCGAACTGCGGGACATCCTGCGCGCGCGCAACGACAACGACCCGCGACTCGACGCGGACTTCAACGCGCTCACGCCGGAAACCAAGCGCCTCTTCCGCGCTGAGTACGCGTCCCTCCCGCCCGAGCGCCGCAACGAGCGCGGCACCATCGTCTATCTGCTCGGCCGCAGCGCGTTCGACGCCGACGACTGGACTTTCCTGCAGGCGATCGTGAGCGAGCCGCCGTGCTTGAGCCTCTCCGACTGCGCGCGCAAGCCGCGCGCCGCCGGCGAAGAGGCCGCCGGCGACGAAGTCACCCTTGCCTACCCGCAATTGGTCGCGCTCAAGCAGACAGAAAAGCGTCTCGCCGATTCCGCATCCCTCGCGCCGGCGCGCGCCGTCCTGGATGCCGCGCGCGGCTCCAAGGTTCGCGCCGTCGCGCGCGTCGCCGAGCGTCTCGCGCGTCGGCTGCCTTAACCCGCGTCGGGTTCGACTGGAAGGCCCAGCGCCGCCTAGGACTCTTATCGGCGCACAGACGGGCCCTCGCGCGAGCGGAAAGACGCGGACGGTTCCGTAGAATGCAGTCGTGAAGCGGGCTTTTCGCGCGCCGGCGTTTCTTTCCTTGATCCTGGCGTGCGGGCCGATCTCGGCCCAGGCGCAGGTCGCGCGCGCGATCGTCGTGACGGCCGCGCCCGCCCCGGTCGTCGTTGCGCCGCTGTCGGCCTCGGCGGTTCCGCTCTGCGCGGCCGCCTCCCCGGCGCTCGGCGCGTTCGTCGCGGCGCCGGACGCGGCCTTTCTGGCGGTGCCCGTCGTCGCCGCGCCCGCGCCGGCGGAGGCCTTCGCCTTCGCGGCGCCCGCGCGCGTCGCCGCGGTCGTCCAGACCTTTGCGGCCCCGACCACCGCCGCGCGTCCCCAGGACGGCTCGATCTTCGACGGCGCGCTGCGCGCGGCGGCGGCCGACGACGTCGCGCCGGTCCGCGCTCCCCCGCCCGGTCCGGCCGCCGCGCCGCGCTTGGCGCGGGCGTCCGCCGCGGGCCGCATTCTGCGTTTCGCGGCGCTCGGCTCGGCGGTCGCCGCGGCCTCACCCGCGCTCTGGTCCGCGGCTCCGAGCGACGGCCAGCTGATCTTGCTCGCCTTCGCGTCCCTCCCGATCTTGGCGGCGTCGGCGCTCCTGCTCGCCGGCGAAACGATCCGGGCCGCGTACCGACAAATCTCCGGCGTCGCGCGCGTCCGACCCGCGGCGCCGTCGCGCCGCCGCGTCTGGGGCCTGCGCGCGGCCGGCTTCGCGCTCGGCCTCGCGCTGACGACGGCCGTTTCCATGGAAAAGGTCCCGCTGACCGTCGACGCTCACGCGTACGGGGAGTCGCGGGCGCCGGTCGCCGAGCGAGTGATCTCCGCCCCGATCCCGGGGAAATCCTTCGGCGCCGAATTGACGCGCTCTCTGGCGCGCACGCCGGAGGGCCGCGCGGCCCTCGAGCGCGTCGGCGGCCGCATGCCCGTTTTCGTCGTGACGCAAACCCGCCAACCCTTCGTCGCCGTGCCCGGTCCCTTCATTGCCGATGAAACGTCCCGAATCTTGTCCCAGGACCCCGTCGGACGCAAGGTCATCGACGGCCTTCGCGACCGCGGCGGCGTCCTGCGCATGCCCGCGTTCTACGTCTCGTATCAGAACGGCAGCGAGGCGTACTACGCCCCGCCGGAATCCGTCACGCTCAGCGCGGCCTCCATCGAAGCCGGAGGAGTGACCGTCGCGCGATTCCTGCGCGACCCGGCCGCGCAAACGGCGTACGTGGAGCGCGAGCAAGGCGTGCTCGCCCACGAGCTCGAGCACGCGGCGCAGGCGCGCCGTTCGCCGTTCGACTCCGACACGCGCACGCTCTTGACGACGAACGCCGCGCGCCTGATCGCCGCGATAGAGGCGTATGTGCGGCCCGCGCCGGCCTCGCCGAAGACGCCGTCCGCGCCCAGCGCGGAGGCGGACGCTCCCGCGGCGCTCTCCCCCGCCGTCATCATCGACGGCGACGCGCTCGCCCGCGCCGGTATCCCCGTCGAAAGATTCCGGAGCGACGCCGCCCTGCAGAAGGAGTACATCGCTTCCCATCAAGCCGAACTCGCGCGCGCCCTGCGCGCACCCGCGCCCGCGGCGGCGGCGCCCGAGAGGACCTCGCGCGCGTCCGCGGCCGCCGCGTCGGCGCGTCGCGCGTTTCATTTCGACGACGGCAACATCATGGAGTGGGAGTACGAGGCCTACTTCACCGAGCACTTCTACACGTATGAACGACTGAAGGCGGACCCGGCGGGCGACTTCCCGTCCGACGAGCTGGCGCGCTTCAGCGACGACCTGCTGGACTTCGACGCCTTCCTGAAGTCCAAGGACTCGAACGAGATCTACGCGGGAAATTTCCACAGCCGCTCGGCGTACTACAGCCGCTACATGGCGGACATGCGCGCGCGCTGGGACGCGCACCGCGTCGACGCCTTCGTGCTCCTCGCGCGCCGCGACCAAGCCTTGGGCCATCCCGCCGCCGCGCACCGCGACATGGAGTCCGCGCGCCGCATCGCCGCAGAGCGCGGCCTCCCTAAGCCCGCCCTGCCCGGAAAATGACCCGGCTCACCCGGGACCGAAGACCCAGGCGCTTCGGCGCGAGCCGAGCCATAATGTTCCGATGCTCGCACGCTTGCTGACGGCGGTCGTCCTCGCGGCTCCCGCGCGCGCCGTCGTTCTCGGCGCCGCCCCGCTGACGCCCTTCGCCGAGGTGCGCCTGGCTCCCGCGCCCGCACTGGTCTCGCCGGGCGTTCTGACGGCTCCCGCCCTCGCCCCGCTCGTACGGCCGACCGTCGCCTATTTCGCCGCCGGCGCGCCGACCGACGCGCCCCTCACCCTTTCCGCGGCGGCCGTTCCCGTCGCCTCTCCGGCGGCCGCGCCCGCGCCGGCCGAAGCGGGCGCCTCTCCTTTCGCCGCGGTCGCCGCCGTCGCGCGCGCGGCGCCGCGCCGTCTCGAGACCGTCGAGCAAATCTCCGCGCGCATGCGCGCCGACGCCGAGCGCGTGGGCCGCGCCTTCAAGACGATGGAATGGCGCGACGGCGAGAACTATTTCGGCTACGGCGACCGCGCGCCCGAGCGCATCTATCACGCCATCCCCGGCCCCAACGGCCGCGTGTTGCTCGCCGGCCAAAACGACGTCCGCGCCGTCCCGAACGGACGAAAGCTCCCCTACGTGCTGACCTCGAACGGCGCGTTCGACGTGGGCTGGCGGACCGATAGACGCGAAAGCGGCGTCAAGCACCTGCAGATCGCCGACGGCCGCGAGGTCGTCTTCGCCGGAGAGATCACCCGCCGCCGCGGCCGCCTGGTCATCGACCTCAACAGCGGCACGTTCTCGTTCTACGGCCTGGATCGGCGCTGGGCGTACACGCCGGAAAACATCGCCCTGCTCAAAGACTACGCCTCGACTCTGCTCGGCGAGCCCGTCGACGTCGTCTCCCACCTCGACGGCAACTGAACCGCGTCTCCACGCGGGCTCAAGCTACTGGGACCAGGGGTTGTTCTTCTCGGCGTAGTCGTGGTACCACGCGGGGAACGCATGGTTGAGGTCGTAGTACGTCTGCGCCTCCCGATCCTTCCGCAGATACGATTTTACCGCGTTGTCGCCGAAGGGATCCTTGCGGGAGAAGACCATCGAGTCCGCGAGCCGGTTGTTGATGAAGTAGACGTAGAGCGGCGAGACGACGACGTCGAAAGAGTCGTGGATCTTCATCTCGTTCGTGTCCGCGGGGCTGGGGTGGTGGCGCGCGATGCCCACCTCGGAACCGCTCGCCAGGAGTTTGCCGGAGTTCGGGTGCGTGTGCAGATCGCCGACGCTCTGATCCTCGCGCTGCGTCTTGTAGCCCGTGCCGCCGCGGTTGGGATCCGTCGGATACACGTCGGTCCCGCTGCCGACCAGCTTCTCGCGGCCTATGCGGATCAGATGGTCTTCCGAATCGAGATACAGATACGTTTTCGTCTCGGCCATTATGCCGTTGCCCAAAGAGACGCGGTTATGCGGCGCGTCGAAGGAGATGAACTCCGAGAGCGCGTACGCCTGCCCTTCGCCGCGCAGCCGGCAGGCGTCGAGCGCGGTTCCCGCCGGACATTTCAAGGCGAGCAGTCGCTTGAACGCGGCGGTCGCCTTCGCGTCGACCAGCACGACGATCGCATCCTCTTTGCAGCCGCCGGCGGAAGCGAACAGAAGATTCTGTTTCGCGTCGTAGAATTCGGTGCGCCCGGATGCGCGAGAAGGAACCGCGCAAGGACCGGCGGGAATCGCCGCCGCCGCCAAGGACCTCTGATTCTGCGCGGCGGCTCGAAAGCCATCCACGACGGCGTCGTCGTCGGCCCGCGCGGGAGCCGCGGTCCACGCGAACAGCGCCGCCAGAAGCAATCGCGAGGGGTTCATGGGGTTTCGCGGCCTTGCCGCCAGTATAAGCCCGCATGACTCCCCCGATCAAGGGCAAAAAAAAACCGCCCGCGCTCCGTTCCGGAAGCGCGGGCGGCGTGCCGTCAGGAGCTCTTAGAGCTTCCGGACGTTCGCGGCGCGAGGGCCCTTGTCGGACTGCTGGACGTCGAACTCGACGGCCTGATTTTCCGCCAGCGTCTTGAAGCCCTCTCCCGTGATGGAAGAGTGATGGACGAAAAGGTCCTTCGAGCCGTCGTCCGGCGTGATGAACCCGAAGCCCTTCTGATCGTTGAACCACTTAACTTTGCCAGTCGCCATGTATTTCTGCTTATCCTCTTTTATTGCGAATCACTTCTCGTCCGGCCGCGCCGAAGCGCCGCCCGACAGCAAGTATTGTAACATAATCCCGCCGCGCGGCGCGTCGCGAAATGCTAGCCTACCTCCCATGGCATTCTTCCCGAAGAAAAAGCGCAAGGCCGGACCCAGCAAGAACGAAGAAAAAATTCGGCGCGCGGCTTACGCCGAGGCGCAGACCCAGGCGGCGGGCACCCTCTCCTCGCGCTTCCCCGCGCTTCGCGGATTGAAGCTGCACTGCACGTTCAAGAATCTCCAGGGCGTCGTCCTCCAGGACGAGCAGGATTCGCTGGAGCCGAACGACGCGTTCCAGCTGACGGCGGACTGCCCCGGCGTGTGCGGCACCGGCAAGTTCGACTTCAGCGCGGGCGTCGCCGACGCCATCGGCCGCGGCCAGGACTCCGGCGCCGTCGAGTTCACCTGCGCCTACACGCAGTACGGCGGCGGAGCGAACCCCTGCGCCTGCGTGGCGCGCTGCGAATTCACCGTCGTCCGCGGCTGACGAACCTCGGCTCCCCGACGTCCTGACGGCACGACGTCGCGGCGCTTTGGTAGAATGCCCACCGCGATGGCTTCCGAGAGACCGAAGTTCAACAAGGCCCTGCTCCCGATCTTCCTGATCGTGGCGGTGGACGTGCTCGGCCTGACCATCATCCTGCCGCTGCTTCCCTTCTACGCGGAGCGCTACGGCGCGACGCCGCAGACCGTCGGCTTCCTGGTCACGACCTACGCGCTGTGCCAGCTCATCGCGGGTCCGATCCTCGGCAAGCTGTCGGATCGCCACGGCCGCCGCCCGTGGCTGATCGTCAGCCAGGCGGGCACGTTTCTCGGCTTCGTGATCCTGGGCCAGGCGCACTCCTTGTTCTGGATCTTCTTCTCGCGCTTCCTGGACGGGATCACGGCCGGAAATCTCTCCCTCGCGCAGGCCTACATCGCGGACGTGACCGCGCCGGAGGAGCGGGCCAAATCCTTCGGCGTGATCGGCATCGCTTTCGGCCTCGGGTTCCTCATCGGGCCCGCGCTGTCGGGATTCCTGTCGCAGTACGACTACGCGTACCCGGCCTACGCCGCCGCGTGCCTGTCGTTCACGAGCATCCTGTGCACGTGGTTCCTGCTGCCGCGCGTGAAGCCTCACGCGGAGGAAGAGGGCGCGGCGGGCCCCGGCGGCAAGCGGCTGGCCCTGCTCGACTGGGGCGCCTACCTGAAATACTTCGAGCGCCCGGGCCTGGGCGCGACCTTGGCCGAGTTCTTCCTCTTCTGCCTGATGTTCTCGCTGTTCATCTCCGGATTCGCGCTGTTCGCGGAGCGGCGCTTCACCGTCGCCGGCGGCCGTCCGTTCGGCCCCAAGGAGGTCGGCTACCTCTACGCGTACTCGGGCTTGCTCGGCGTGATCATCCAGGGCGGACTGCTCGGACGCCTGGTCAAGCGCTTCGGCGAGCGCGCGCTCGCGCGCGCGGGCTTCCTGTCCGCCGCGGTGGGCTTGAGCGCCCTCGCGTTCATCACGCAGGTGCCTTTACTGGTGCCCGTGTTCACCGCGACCGCCTTCGGCACCGGCGTCCTGCGCCCGGCGCTCACCAGCTTGATCACGCGTTCGGCCGACAAGCGCGAGCAGGGCGTCGTGCTCGGCCTCACCCAGTCGCTGAACTCCATCGCGCAGATTCTCTCCCCCTTGCTCGCCGGGTTCCTGATCGGCCGCGGCCAGCTCGGCGCCTGGGCTCTCATCGGCGCCGGCGTCTCCGTCTTGGGCTTCCTGCTCATCTTCCGCGCCGCCGCCTCCCCGCAACCCGCCGCGGGCTGAAGAGCTTTCGCCGGGATTGGACGCTCCTCCGTCTCAGCACCCATGACAAAATACGCCCGCGCGCGACGACGCCTGCTGCCGGTCCTCTTCGACATTTGCTGCGCGTCTCTCGCGCACGCCGGAGACTATCGCGTCGCGCTGAAATCCGGGCCGATGCATGAGGATTACGTCGGCGGCGAGGAGCGGGAGTCGAAGCTCGAGGTCCGCAAGGACGGCAAGACCGAGATCTACTCGTTCATGACGGGCGCGAAGATGCTGTCGGATCGAGCCTCGAAGGAGTACGTCCTTCTGGACGTCCCCAGCGATTTGTCCGGAGTGGCCGTCGCCGAAGACGTCGTTCGCGTGAGCTTGAAAGACGGAGCGGTCGCCCACCTGGCGGATCGCGTCGTTTGGCTGCTCGACGGCTCGCCGTTCAAAGACCGGGTCATCGCATCGCGGCTCAAGGCGATTGGCTTCCGAGTTCGCTGGACGAGGAAATGGAAGGCAATCCGGACGGTTGGAAACGAATAGAGAAACGCTGGGCCGCGATGATCCAATACGACGGCCGGACGCTTCGCTACCGCAAAAAAGGCTCCGATCGCTTTCATACGCTCATTCCGTAGAACGATCCTCTCTGATTCGGCGCGGCCGAGATGCGAATCTACTAGAATCAGGGCGTCGACCAAAATATCGCCCTTTGCGGGCAAGGAGGGAAGAAAAACGCGTTGAACCAGGAACGAGAAAAGCCCTCACCGCAGGAAATGCTCCGCATGGGCGCCTGCCTCGTCATCATCATGGCGGGCATCAAAGCCGCGTCGGAGATTCTGGTCCTCGTTCTGATGGCCCTGCTCATTTCTTACAGCCTGCTGCCGCAGACGCAGTGGCTCGCGCGCCGACTCAAAATCGGCAAGGGCCTGGCGGTCGCGGCGACGCTCGTCCTCTTCGCGACGTCCAACCTCGCGCTCCTCGCGCTGCTCTACGGGACCTGTTTGAAAATCTGGTCGCGACTTCCCGAATACAGCGATCGCTTCATGACTCTCTATTCGGGCGGCGCGGGACTTCTCGCCTCATGGGGACTCGAACCTTCGCGCTTTTCGATCTCCAAGACGCTGACGCCCGAGGTGATCCTCGCGTTCACGCACGAAGCGCTGCCGGGAGTGACCCAATTCTTCGGCGACTGCGTGCTGGTCTCGATTCTCTCCTGGGTGTTCCTCGTGATCATGACGGAGGAGCCGGCGGCCAAGAGCCGCCTCGGCCAGCGCCTCGCGGCCTACAGCGACGACGTGCTGACCTACATCGAGATCACGTCCGTCACCGGCGTGATCACCGCCGTCGCCAACCTGCTCCTGCTCTGGTGCTTGGGCGTCGAATACCCGTTGATCTGGGCGGTGATCTACTACTTCCTGCATTTCATCCCGAACATCGGCTTCATCGCGGCGCTCCTTGCGCCGACGCTCCTGACCTTGCTCACCGTGGGCTGGCAAAAGGCCGCGGCCGTGGCCGCGGGGCTCATCGTCACCCAAACGCTGTCCGACTATCTCTTGACGCCGATGCTTCTCAAGAAGGGCGCGAACGTCTCGATGCTCGAGATCACTCTCTCCTTGATGTTCTGGACCTTCCTGCTGGGACCCGCCGGCAGCATCCTCGCGATTCCCCTGACGCTCGTCTTTAAGAAACTCATCCTCACGATCCCGGACGCGGACTGAGATGAAGGCCGAAATAACCTCCACGCGGGAGAACGACCGGCTCGTGGTGCGCCTGCGCGGCTCCTGGAAGAACTCGGAGTCCCTCCCCGCGGCGGAAGACCTCGCGCCCGGCCTGCGCTCGGCGCCGGCGCCGAAGCGCGTCGTCGTCGACGCCGCGGCGCTCGAGGGCTGGGACAGCGGCCTGCTGATCTTCATCATCCGTCTGGCGGAGTTGGCGAAAGCGGCCGACGTGGCCTTCGATCGAGACGGTCTCCCTTCGGGCGCGCTGCGATTGCTGACGCTCGCTGGCGCCGTTCCGGAACGAAAGGGCGCCGCCCGGAAGACGGAGAGCGCCCCGCTCTTGGAGAGTATCGGGGGAACGACGCTCGACTTCTGGAACGGCGCGCGCGACACGCTCGACTTCGTCGGCGACGTCGGCCTCTCTCTGCGCCGCTTGTGCCTTGGGCGGGCGCGTTTGCGCGCCGAGGATTTCCTCGCGGCGGTCGAGCAATGCGGCATCGAGGCTCTGCCCATCGTCTCCTTGATCAGCGTGCTGGTCGGGGTCATCTTGGCCTTCATCGGCGCTCTGCAGCTGCGCGTCTTCGGCGCGCAGATCTACGTCGCAAGCCTCGTCGGGATCGCGATGGTGCGCGCTCTCGCGGCGGTCATGACGGGCATCATCATGGCGGGCCGTACGGGCGCCTCTTTCGCGGCTCAGATTGGCACGATGCAGGTCAACGAGGAGATCGACGCGCTCGAGACATTCGGCTTCTCGGCATTCGATTTCCTCGTGCTCCCGCGAATGCTCGCGCTTTCCTTGATGATGCCGCTTCTCAGTCTTTACGCGAACCTGATGGGAATTTTGGGCGGATTTCTGGTGGCCGTGACCATGCTGGACCTCGGCGCGCGCCAATACTTCATGAAGACCCAGGAAAGCGTCAGCCTGAGAGACTTCGGAGTCGGCTTGTTTTCGGCCGCGGTGTTCGGCGTGCTCGTCTCGCTTTCGGGCTGCATGCGCGGCATGCGGTGCGGACGCAGCGCTTCCGCCGTCGGCAAGGCGACGACCTCCGCGGTCGTCACCGGGATCGTGGGCATCGTGGTCTCGACCGCGATCATAACCTGGATGTGCAGCGTGCTCCGTCTATGAGCCCCTCCCCCGCTCGCCTCCCGAGTCGGGAACCGTGCATCGCCGTCGAGAACCTGACCATGGCTTACGGCGACGTTCTCATACAGAGCGGCCTGAATTTTACGATCAATCGCGGCGAAATCTTCATCGTCATGGGGGGCAGCGGCTGCGGCAAGAGCACGCTCCTGCGTCATCTCGTCGGTCTCCAGCGCCCGGCCGCGGGGCGCGTGCTTTACGGAACGCGGAGCTTTTTCGACGCCGACGCCGCCGAACAAGAGCGGCTGCGGCTGTCTTTCGGCGTCTTGTACCAGAGCGGCGCTTTGTGGAGCTCGCTGACCCTCGGCGAGAACATCGCCCTGCCGCTTCAGCAGTTCCGGAACCTCCCCCCCGCGCAGGTCAAAGAACTGGCGGCGCTAAAACTCGCCCTCGTCGGACTCTCGGGCTTCGCGGATTATTACCCGTCCGAGATCAGCGGCGGCATGAAGAAGCGCGCGGGGTTGGCGCGCGCGATGGCGCTGGATCCGGGGATACTCTTCTTCGACGAGCCCTCAGCGGGCCTGGATCCGGTGAGCTCGAACCTTTTGGACAAGCTCATCTTGGAGCTGCGCGACAGCCTGGGAGCGACGGTCGTGATCGTCACGCACGAGCTGGCGAGCATCTTCGCGATCGGCGACAACTCCGTGTTCCTCGACGCCGACACGAAGACCATGATCGCGCAGGGCAACCCGCGCAAGCTGCTGAACGAATCGAAGAATCCGAAGGTCATCGATTTTCTGACGCGGGGGCGTGGAGGAAGAAATGAACAAACCGCCGAATAAGACTTTGATCGGAGCGTTCGTCGTCGCCGCGCTCGCGCTGGCGGCGGGTTTCGTGATGGTCTTGGGCTCGGGAAAGTTTCTCGACAGGAATCCCAAGGTCTACGTCTACTTCAACGGCTCGGTGAAAGGCCTCCAAGTCGGCTCGCCGGTGATGTTCCGCGGCGTGAAAATAGGCGAAGTTTCCAACATCGCCCTCGATCTCAACGCCCAGGACCTCTCCGTGCTGGTGCCCATCGAAATCGAATTGCGGCCGAAGAGCTTCTCCGTCATCGGCGCGACGCCCGGGTTTATTCCGAGCCTGCCGGCGCTGATCGAGCGCGGTCTTCGGGCGCAACTCCAGGTCGCGAGCGTGGTGACCGGACAGCTGACCGTCTATCTCGATTTCATGCCCGGCACGCCGGCGAAGATGAACGGTCCGAGCGACACCCGCGACTCCGAGATCCCCAGCATCCCGACGGACATCGAGCAGCTCCAGCAGCGCCTGGAGGCGCTTCCGATCAAGGACATCCTGGCGAAACTCGACGCGTCGCTGACGGGGATCGACCGCATCGCGAACTCTCCGAACATCGAGGGCAACATGATCGCCGCGCGCAAACTGATCACGGACATCGACCGGCAGGTGACGCGCAACGAAAATCTCGGCTACCAGACCGGACAAACGCTCGTCGAGGTTTCGAAGCTGACGCGATCGCTCAACGACTTCGTCGGCTATCTTTCGCTTCATCCCGAAGCCCTGCTGCGGGGTCGGCGCGAAAGCAAAGGAGAGTCGAAATGAAGGTTTTTTCCCGCCCCGTTCCCGCTTTGCTCGTCGCGTCGACGCTGCTGACCGGGTGCGCCGGCGTGTCCGCGCCGACCCGCTTCTATACGCTGAGCTCCCTGGGACCCGTGCCGGCGTCGGCCGGTTCGCCGAACGCGATTCTCGTTGGGATCGGTCCGCTGACTATCCCCGATTCCGTCGACCGTCCGGAGATCGTGACGATCGCGGGACCGAACGAAGTCACGGTCAACGATTTCCACCGCTGGTCGGGCTCTCTCGACAGCGTGTTGTCGCGCACGGTGGTCGAGAACCTCACGGCGCTTCTTCCCGCCGAACGGTTCACGATCGCGCGCTGGAGCCCGCCGGCCGATGTCGACACCGCCTCTTCCTATCGCGTCTTGGTGGACGTCACCCGTTTCGACGCCGCGCTCTCGGGCTCCGCCGTCGTCACCGCGCATTGGGTTTTGTTCGGCCCCAACGAGCGCGTCCTGGCCGTCCGCATGTCGAGTTATAAGACCATGGCGAAAGGTCCGGCCTTCTCCGACATAGTCGCGGCTCTGAGCGACGATATCGCCGCCTTCAGCCGCGAAGTCGCCGCGGAGATCGAAAAGGCCGCCGTGCCCGTCCGCTCGAAGTGAGCGACAGGTTCCGCTGACCGACGTCGCGCAAGCCAAAAGACCTACAACCAGAAGAGTCCAAAGACCTATGGGGTCTTGCAACCCTCTCGGGCTTTTGCCAGGATTGGCGAACCTGGGAGGGTACAACATGACCAAGAGATCCGTTCTGACGCTCGCGGCGGGCGCGCTGCTGGCGCTCGCCGCGGCGGCGTCCGCCGCGAACCGCGCCGCTGCCGTCGACGTCCGCTCCACTTCGTTCCTGCCCCCGAACAACCTCACGCACAAGATCGGCGCGCTCGACTCCGCCGGCCTGACGCGCGCGCAGTACGACGCGGTCATGGACCGCCTCCAGGCGCTCTACGGGCCGATCGTCGCCGCGAAGGGAGGCAACCTCGTCATCAAGCGGCTTTGGGACGACGACACGGTCAACTCCTCGGCCGAGCGCCAGGGCAGCGACTACGTCCTCAACATGTACGGCGGCCTGGCCCGCGACAAGGCGATCACGCAGGACGGCGAGGCGCTCGTCGCCTGCCACGAGATGGGCCACCACCTCGGCGGCGCGCCCAAGTTCGGCGGCGCGGACTGGGCGTCGAACGAGGGCGAGGCGGACTATTTCGCCGAGACCAAGTGCCTGCACCGCATGTTCGCCGACCCCAAGGCGGCGTCCTTCACCGGGCCGATCCTGGCCGAGAGCGACGACTTGGCGCTGGCCCGAGAGGCCTGCGCGAAGTCCTACAAGTCCGCGTCCGAGCAGGCGATCTGCCTGCGCTCCGCGAAGGCCGGCCTCTCCGTCACCGCGCTCTTTCAGGAGCTCAGCGGCGACGCGGCGCCGCACTTCGACACGCCGGATTCCTCGGTCGTCACGCAGATGTTCGACGACCACCCGGCCACGCAGTGCCGGCTCGACACCTACTTCCAGGGGGCGCTGTGCGCGAAGCCCTTCAGCGTGGACATGGACGACAACGACCCGGCCGTCGGCGCCTGCGTCGCCTCCCAGGGATACGCCGTCGGTCTTCGCCCGCGCTGCTGGTATCTGCCGCCGTCCAGCGAACCGAATCTGACGAACGCCCCAGACGCGTCCGCCGCGGCGCCCGCTCCGGCGTCGCCGTCGCTCGCCGCGCTGAAGGAGTCCGACCCGTTCCAGGGCCTCTGAACCCGCCGCTGTCGTCATAGGTCCGGCCCGCCGTCGGCTTGCCGACGGCGGGCTTCTTCTTATAAGGCCGCAGATGCGTTAAACTACCGCATGGTCGAAGCGTCGCGCGGCGTGCTGATCTGGTGGGCGTCGCTCTGCGGCGCCGCCGTCTTCAACATCGCGCTGTGGTCCCTGTCCGCGACGGCGCTCGCGCGCTCGGAGGCGAGCCGCACGGCGAATGAGCAGGCCTGGTGGCGGCGCCAGCTCCTGCTGTCCGCGGGATTCGTTTTCGGCTGCGCGTTCCGATCCTTTCTACCGCGCGCCGACGTGCAGCGCATCTGTCTCGTCGATTCGCGGCTGTCGTGCGTGTTCGTCGGCCGCGCGGTCGCGACCGTCGCCGAGCTGTGCTTCATGACGCAGATGGCCCTGCACCTGCGCCGTCTCGCCGAGGCGCGCGGCTCCTCCCTCGCGCGCACGCTCTCGCTCCTGATCGTGCCCATCATCGCCGCGGCGGAGACGTTCTCGTGGTACGCGGTGATCACGACGAACTATCTCGGCAACGCCTGCGAGGAATCGCTGTGGGCCGTCGCGGGGGCCCTCCTGCTCGCGGGCTGCGTCGCATTGTGGCCGCGCAGCGGCGCCCGCCTGCGCCGCCTGCTGCTCGTCCCGTTCGTCGCGGCGCCCGGCTACCTCGCGTTCATGGCGAGCGTCGACATCCCCATGTACCTCGCGCGCTGGCGCGCCGATTCTCTCGCCGGGCGCCGCTATCTCGGGTTCGCCGAAGGCCTCTACGACCTCACGCACCGCTGGGTCGTCACCCGGCAGCTGTCCGACTGGCATACGGAGATGCCGTGGATGACGCTGTACTTCACCGTCGCGGTGTGGATCAGCATCGCGCTGGCCACGCCGACGGCGGAAGACGACTCGGCCTCCTGAACGCGCCGCGCTAGCGTCCCTCGATCGCGTCGAGCCGCGCCAGGCCGCTCCTCGCGTCCACGTTCGCCGCGTCGAGCTTCACGGCGAGGGTCCACTCCGCGCGGGCGTGGACGTAGTCGCCTTTCTGGAAGTAGACCATGCCGTTCAAGAAAGCCTGCTCGGACGTCGCGGAGGCCGTCGCCGCACCCGGCGTCAACGCGGGAGCCGCCGTCGGCGCCTGCTTGCCGGAGGAGGAAGCCTCCCAGCGCGCGCCAGCGACGAACGCGTTCAGGCGCGCCGTGAACACCCGCGCGAAGCCGCGGTATTGCTCCAAAGTCGCGGCGTTCGTGTACTTCGTGGGCTTTCCTCCCTCCGCCAGATAGTCCTGCGCCTGCCGAATCCACTGCACGACGCACTGCAGTCCCTGGGCGTCGTAGTCCGGCCGATCGCTGCCCCCGTAAATCGGGCAGCCGAGGGGCTCCATCGGCGCGGCCCCGAGCGTCGGCGCCAACGCCGCGGGCGCGAGCAGCGGCGGAGCGCCGAGCGGCCCTGCGACGCTCGCGGCGCTCAGCGCCGGGGTCGGAGCCTGGCCGATGATCACGCCGCCTCCCGCGGCGGCATGGTCGGACGAAGTCGGGCGATGGGCGGCGCACGCGGCGGCGAGGGCGAGAGGCGCGAGGGCGAGGACGCGGACCTGCACTTTCATGAAGACCTCCTGCGGCTGTGGGCAGAGAGTATCTCCCGTCGTCGAGAAATTCAATGCGGGAAATATTTCGCGAAGGTAAATTCTCGGCTAAAGCCGCGCCGCTGGACGACGCCGCTCCGCTCTTTTGTAGAATGCTTGCGACGTCGATAGGAGAATCCCATGAAACGCTATTCGCCGCTTCTGCTGCTCGTCTCTCTCGCCGCGTGCGTGACGACCGGCACTTTCAAGGCCCAGCAGTCCGAGACCGCTTCCCAGAAAAAGCGCGCCGACGACCTGCAGTCGCAGTACGACGCGCTGAAGTCCACGACCACGGCCCAGATCGCGGACCTGACCGGAAAGCTCAAGGCGACCGAAGACACGCTCGCCTCCGCGCAGACCTCCAACCACGACCTCCAGCAGGCGCTCGACGCGAAGAAGGGCGAACTCTCCGCGAAGATCTCCGAGCTGATCAAGGACCGCGACGCTCTCCAGAAGCAGCTCGACGACGCGAAGGCCGCCAAGGCCGCCGCCGAGGCCGCCGCCGCCGCCGAGATCGAGAAGACCAAGAAGTCCTACGAGGACCTGACCGCGGGCCTGCAGTCCGAGATCGCCGCCGGCCAGATCCAGATCACCCAGCTCAAGGGCAAGCTGACCGTCAACCTCGTCGACAAGATCCTCTTCGACTCCGGCAAGGCCGAGATCAAGGGCGACGGCACCAAGGTGCTCGACAAGGTCGCGAGCGTCCTCAACGGCGTCGCCGACAAGAACATCCGCATCGAAGGCCACACCGACAACGTGCCGATCTCCGGCGCGCTCATGTCCAAGTACGCGTCGAACTGGGAGCTCTCCACCGCCCGCGCGACCTCCGTCGCGCGCTACCTGCAGGACCAGGACAAGGTGGACCCGACGCGCCTCGTCGCGGCGGGCTACGGCGAGTACCACCCCATCGCGTCCAACGATACGCCGGAAGGCCGTGCGCAGAATCGCCGCATTGAGATCGTGCTCGTCCCCAAGGACTGATTCGAACCGCCGCCGCTTCAACGAAACGGGCTCGGGAGATTTTCCCGGGCTCGTTTTATTTTTTGGCGTCCGGCGCGAAGAATTCGACGTCGAACTTCATGTGCTCGATCGTGGAGACGCCCTTTGAATTCTTCGAGAATCGGAGATCTCGAATCGAAACGTGACCGTCCGTCCCCTCTTTGTCGTACCTGTCCAGGATGACTCGAGCTTTATCGACCGTATCGAGCGGCTCGCCGACCGGCGGTGCCCAAATGATGCGGGACAGGGCCCAATAGGCATCGTCGTACGTCCCTGCTTTAGAGAGGCATTTGAACACACGGTCGGTGGACGGAGCGGCTGTCTCGCGAGCGGCATCCTCCGATTCGACTTCCCATGCCTCAATCTCGAGAGCATTCGGACCGTGGGACGGTCCCGTGAGCACCATGCAGAAATTATCGTGCGGTTTGGATTCGTCGCCGACCCAGATCTCATATTGGCCGTTGACCGGGACCATTTGAAAAGTCAATCCGGATTTCACCGCGTAGCCCGCTTCAAGCTCCGCGCTCGTCGCCTTTCCCTTTGTCGCGCTCGTCACCGCCGACCTCAGCGGCGAGCACGGGCCCAGCGCCCCGTAGTAGCGCACCATGTGTTTGCGTGGCGGCGGGATCAGCGCGGCGACGCGGCGCACGAATTCCACGCCCGTCCGTTCGTGATACGCCGGCCCGCCGTTCGTTTTGCTCGGGTGATACAGAACGATGTTCACTTACACGCTCGAAATTGAACAGAGGGCGGCAAAGGATTCTTTTGCTATTATCCGCGAAATGAGTGACTCGAAGACAGATCGCTGGGCCAAAATCTCCAAACTCGCACAACCGGGTCCGTTAATTATCTCGTGGTTTATTATCGTCATCCTTTGCGCCATCGTTTACTGGCAGCAGAAGATCGACGCAAACGTTTTCCTGTCGATTCTTTTGGCCGCACTTCTATCCCACATTTCCGCGGCGATTATCGCAAGGGCGGCCGAAATTGGACAGATTGCGCGTGAGAACGAAAATGATCGGCTCGAACACGAACGAGCCTTATTTTTTCTTTCATGGGAAACGTCGCAGAACAATGAGCTCGCAAAAAATCTCAGAGCTTTCTTATACGGATTAGATTCCATGACTCCGATGGACTTCGCCAATCGAGCTCATGACTATCTGATGTCGGATTTTTCCCTTTTAGGTCGCGAGACTTGGCAGAAAATATTTCTTGGACCACTGAGCATAGACTCCCTAAAACTAGTTGAAGAAGTCTATATCAAGTACGAATACGCTAACCGTCTTTTGGTGTCTGTCCGGAGTTCCCTCGCAAAAGACACCAATTATCCTGAGTTTAAGTCCTACAAAAATTCAGTTCGTACAAATCTTTGGTACAACCAGCTCCAAAACGTGTTGGCCAAAATTGAAACTGATGGGCCAAAGGCCACCCATTTGATTCTTACGACGCTGAAATTGTGATACGTACGAAGTAGGTAATTGAAGCGCCCTTTCCCGCCGCGCCGCCATCGCGAGAGTGTAACCTCCCTCCGGCCGCCGTCAAGGGAACGTCCAAGTCGAGACTTTACTCGACTGGAACCGGCGCTTCCCGCCCACCGTCGAGGAACGTCGCCGCTCGTTTTTCAACAGTATCGTGCTTTGCCGACAGGGCAGTCCACGTGCGATTCGTTAATTAGCGTTCCATGAAAATACAAAGGAGTTTCCCTTGTCTTATTTCTTAACTGCTCGTGAAATTGATAAGAGCGCTCGTGAAGCAGATGTTGACCGCCGCGGTGAGTTGGGAAAAACTCTTCCGGTACAGCTTATTGAGTTAGACCGCTCTGTCTCCGCATCAGTCTTGCAAGTTCTTAAATCCGACCACGCAAAAGAATTTCATGCGCATCTTAAAGAGACGCGCGACAAGATGACAAAACAAGCACACCATGCTGAGATCGTCTACGCCTTCCGCTCAAGCTTCATCACAATGCGCTGTCGCGAGCTATGGCGATTCACCTTGAGGCCGGATCAAGATATCCTTTTTTCTGAGTCGCAGCCTGCATTTGGTTGGACTTGTGAGAAATGCGGAACGGCTGATGGATATCAGCCCCCACGTTATTATGATGCGCAATTGATCGCCCAAGGATATAAGAATTCTCAAGGCAGCCTGTATACGCAACGAATCGTCACTGAGGAAATGGAACGTCATGATAACGTCATCGCGGCGGATTTCATGGAGATGCGCGGCAAGGGGCTTTTCGACGATACCGTGCGTTCAATCGTGGTGGCTATGAAGGAGCATAAACTCATTGCGCTAGATTACTCATTATCCTTCGTAAGCATGCATCGCCTACTCGACGGACGCGTTGCGATCTCCTCTGAGGGCGGTGTCGATTGCGCCGGGCGCGGATTAACTGTACCAAGAGACACCTTCTACACATGGCCTCGTTCGTATTTCGCCCCGTGCGAGCACTGCAAAGGGGCGGGCTGCCTCGCTAAGGAGAAGTAGTGATCCATTTACGAAGTAGGTAATTGAAGCGCCCTTTTCCGCCGCGCCTCCCCTCATCGCCTGAGTGTAACCCCCCTCCGGCCGCCGTCAAGGGCCGCCGCACGCGCTCAGGGCAGCCCTTCGCGCCGATTTTTTCG